>WLWD01000833.1_pt1 | contig 218819 bp, 96 predicted proteins | sample 6712731 | NCBI WGS metagenome assembly WLWD01 (sample SAMN12718690, study PRJNA576275) | sponge metagenome | isolation source: marine sponge | host: Mycale hentscheli | place: New Zealand: South Island, Marlborough, Capsize Point | collected 2014-11-01 | reverse complement strand
AGCACATCACTAGTTTATTTATTGGCGAGCGAGACACTATCAGGGGTAACTAAATCGAGATTTCGCTATGTATATTTATTTATTTATCTGTTTATGGGGTACGTGAGACCTCTGTTTTCGCCCGCGCTTCTAATTACGTAAGTTAGGTAAAGCGTTCACAGTTCCAGTATTTTTCAATTAACGAGCGCGAAGAATTCTGCTGCACTGCCTTACGCAACTCTGTTTCAACCAAAACGTTTATAGCTACTCTCTTCTCGAAATAATTGTGAAGTCTTTGTTAAACTGCACTTCTTTGCCACTGCTTTCTAAGTTTATTCAGGTAATTCTGTTGTTAACTGAGCTAAGAGCTTGTTGTCATCAGTGACTCACTGGTAAATTCAAATAGTCAGAATGACTCAAATTTGGTACTAGGAAGTTACTACTGCTCAAGAAAATGAGGTAAGAAAGTAATTTTGTATTTGTGTGCTAAAATTGATTGTCTTTTGTTTATGTAGCTGAGAGCTTGTTGTCAAGAATTCGAGGTAATTCAGATGGTCAAAGTAACTTCAATTTGATATTACAGAAGTTATCAATACTCAAGAATGAGGTAAGTAGTAATTCCATATTTGTTGGCTAAAATTACAAATAATAACACTGGTTTATTTTTTATCGTAGTTGTTCAAGAGTTACTGGTGATTGAGATTATCAGAATGGTTGATGTTTGATACTACAAAAGTTACCATTAATCAGGTAAGAGAGTGATTGTGCATTTGTTTGCTGAAATAAAATGACATAACTGCTATTATAGAGTTTGCATGAAGTAAACTAAAACATAGTGACATTTTATGTTACCTAACTATCAGGCTCGCTCGCCATTTGTGCTCAAGCACACCACTAGTTTATTTGTATATATGTATGGACGTACGTAAGGCATTTTTGTACTTTGACCCTCGCATTTTTGTGTTAGTTCGGTTGTCGTGTTAGAAGTCATTCATATAAAAAATAGTATAGTCTTTAGGCTCGCTCGCCATTTGTGCTCGAGCACACCACTTAACGGTTTCCAAATATAAAATATTTTGCAAATAATAATTGATTCAATAAAATATAACTTCAAAACATAAACACAAGTAAATAATAATACATTATCTTTAAATAGCAACAAAGCAAAAGTGTATTTAAAACAGCAAACATAGTTAGTATATTACTATTTTGAGTAACTCTTGAAGCTTAGCACACAGTATCTTAAAATATTAAATTTGTTCTAGTTGACTGCACATACTAACATCAATGTCTACAATATATAGCAATCTTTTTCCCATAGTCTGTACTCTTTAAAATTTGGTAGAAAACAAGAATGATCAAATAAATAACTGGGAGAAGAGCCATCAATGCAGCTAAAAACTCAAGACATGTTCTCTTACGTCGATCAAATACCATAAACTTTGAGGCATGGATGGTTATACATTGTAGGGAAAGGAGAAACAAGAAGAAGCATGCTATAATGTTAGCAAGTTGGTCTTTGTAAGGCTGAATAGAATAGAACATAAATGTGGCAATCATTAGAAAACTGCTTCCAAGAAGAAAGAAGTCACTAGTATTTGCAGCATACCCGACGAACAAGAAGCAACTTAAGACAATATAGAACACAGAGAAAGAACGACAGTCACGACTTGTGCCAGTTCCGTCTTTATAGTGTCCTTGGAACTTCTCTACATAATGATGTAGTATTATTCGTATTCTAACTGGTAGCTTATTTAGGAGAACTTGAAAGATGCGAAACTGATAGAAAAACAACACAATTATAGGTGTAGTGATGAAAACAGTCACAAAAATACAGGCCAATATAGCATATGGTAAGTGTTGTATACTCATGTATTTTATATTGCCATCCCAATATAACACAAATTTGTGTGTTTTCTCTCCTTCTGTATTTAACACTGTAACTTCAGAAGGAATTAACAAATCAATGGCTACATAAAGCACTTTAAACATTGATACATTTAGAAATACAGTGTAAGCATCTATAAGAGACCTCCTGTTTCTTCCTTTACCTTCCCAAGCTAATAACCAATTAAATGGCTTCCACGCATACACAAAGCATTTGTATCCTCTATTGTGTCCTTTGATTATTAAATATGAGATTATTACAAGAAGTATTGGATAAAGTACAAGAACAAACTCTAGAGCGTAAGCTTCAAGAATGCTGATTCTCAAGCAGATACTATCGGAATAGTATGAACGAAAGAAGTCTAAAGACCATATGCCATAAAATGAAGAAATTATTCTTACTAACTTCTTCAACCATCTATTATTATCTACATGCATAAGAGCAATCCTCACAATGTGTGGTGTAGATATAACTTGTGCATAAAAGACAAAACTATATATATACGGTGAAGTAATCCTTATCTTGAGAGTTAATACAATTATGTAGAATACTGTGATAGGACCTAAAGTAGCCAACACATACAGAAACCATTTACTATGTTTACACTCGATGCAAGCCAAACTATAGGAGTACACAGAAGGCCAGTAGTTATAGATACATTTCCCACACAGAGTTCCATTTCTTCTGTGGATGCTGCACATGGTAGTTGTTAAATTTTCAATCCGATTAGGAATTTGAATATAATTGAATGAGTTAGAACTGTGAAAATTACAGCAGAAAATACTTCCCCCAAGTGCAAAGGTGTTGTTTACCTTGTCATAGGTAAGGCACCAACACGAGGAAAGTTCAGTGTAGCTTCTTGCACAACGAATATGTACATTCCATGAATACGGGGCACAAGAGCAGGAGTTGTTCCTGCAAGTAGACCAAGGAGGACAGGACCCCCAGTTGGATGTATTGCTGTCACTGGCAACACAATATGGCAGATGTTGTCCATCTTGAGAGTAATCAATCTCGTCATGAAGAGATTCAGAAGAGGAATTAGCTTTCAGTAAGAACTGGAAACACACAAAGATTATGAATAATCTAATAATCATGTTACAGTATGATTCAACTTAAAACTTCAGCAGAAAAAAATCGCAAAACTTATTGAAGTTCCAGGACGGAAAAGTGAAACTTAGCAATACGCAACAGTATTGCCTATTATAAACTGTCTCCTGCTAAACTACCTTCTGTTTAGAATCTCTGACTAATGTTTCTACTGAAAGCTAAAGTAAACAATGTTTTGTGAATCACACTGAACTTTCCTCATGTTTGTGCCTTACTTATGACAAGGTAAACAACACCTTTGCACTTGGAAGAAGCATTTTCTGTTGTAATTTTCACAGTTCTAATCTATACAATTACATTCAAATTCCTAATCAGATTGAAAATTGAACAACTACCATGTGCAGAAAATACAGAAGAAATGGAACTCTGTGTGGGAAATGTATCAATAACTACTGGCCTTCTGTGTACTCCTATAGTTTGACATGCATCGAGTGTAAACATAGCAAATGGTTTCAGTATGTGCTGGCTATATTAGGTCCTATCACAGTATTCTACATGGTTGTAATAACTCTAAAGATCAGTATTACTTCACCGTATGTATACAGTTTTGTATTCTATGCACAAGCTATATCCACACCACACATTGTGAGGATTGCTCTTATGCATGTAGATAATAATAGATGGTTGAAGAAGTTAGTAAGAATAATTTCTTCATTTTATGGCATATGGTCTTTAGACTTCTTTCGTTCATACTATTCCGATAGTATCTGCTTGAGAATCAGCATTCTTGAAGCTTACGCTCTAGAGTTTGTTCTTGTACTTTATCCAATACTTCTTGTAATAATCTCATATTTAATAATCAAAGGACACAATAGAGGATACAAATGCTTTGTGTATGCGTGGAAGCCATTTAATTGGTTATTAGCTTGGGAAGGTAAAGGAAGAAACAGGAGGTCTCTTATAGATGCTTACACTGTATTTCTAAATGTATCAATGTTTAAAGTGCTTTATGTAGCCATTGATTTGTTAATTCCTTCTGAAGTTACAGTGTTAAATACAGAAGGAGAGAAAACACACAAATTTGTGTTATATTGGGATGGCAATATAAAATACATGAGTATACAACACTTACCATACGCTATATTGGCCTGTATTTTTGTGACTGTTTTCATCACTACACCTATAATTGTGTTGTTTTTCTATCAGTTTCGCATCTTTCAAGTTCTCCTAAATAAGCTACCAGTTAGAATCCGAATAATACTACATCACTATGTAGAGAAGTTCCAAGGACACTATAAAGACGGAACTGGCACAAGTCGTGACTGTCGTTCTTTCTCTGTGTTCTATATTGTCTTAAGTTGCTTCTTGTTTGTCTGGTATGCTACAAATTATAGTGAGTCCTTTCTTCTTGGAAGCGGTTTTCTAATGATTGCCACATTTATGTTCTACTCTATTCAGCCATACAAAGACCAACTTGCTAACGTAGTAGCATGTTTCTTCTTGTTTCTACCTTCCCTACAATATATAATCATCCATGCCTCCATGTTTATGGTATTTGATCAACCTAAGAGAACATGTCTTCAGTTTTTGGCGGCATTGATGGCTCTTCTCCCAATTATTTACTTTATCATTCTTGTTTTCTACCATATTTTGAAGAGTACAAACTGTGGGAAAAAGATTGCTATATATTGTAGACATTGATGTTACTGTGTGCAGTCAACTAGAACAGATTTAATATTTTAAGATACTGTGTGCAAAGCTTCTAGAGTTACTCAAAATAGTAGTATACTAACTATGTTTGCTGTTTTAAATACACTTTTGTTTTGTTGCTATTTAAAAATAATTTATTATTATTTACTTGTGTTTATCATAATTAATTTATATGTGAATCATACTACTCTTGTGTGTGTGTGTGTGTGTTTTGTGATAATTGTAATGATATAGTGGATCTGCTAAAAAAATTGTGTATGCTTTTTATGATTAAAGTATGAAACTTTGCACATATAATACTGCTTTTTATGCTGCACTCCAAATGAAATTCTCGGTTTAACCTTTGGTGATTGGAAACCTTTAGGCAATAAATAAAAACATATACTAAATATTACATTACTAGAAGAACTGTTAATACAAATATCATTAGGAATAAAACACAATTTGGATTATCTCAATATCTCATCTTAGATTATGGCCAAAACAAACAAGAATATACAGCAAACATGACATGCAACAAAAACATGTTTAATAAAAGAATCATTTATAAAAGAATCCATGAGCATGTGTCTCTGTTGTAACAAGTCTGTAAACTTTGCCTGTAAAGTTCACATCTACAAACTTTAGTACAACTCAAAGAGTAGATACATGATGAAACCCTTCAAATCGCAATGTGAACTGGTTTACTTCAAGTTGTGATGATACAGGTTCTGATCCAGGGGATGAATAGGGTGACATGTCAACCCTCCTACATGTATAGGTAAGGATTACTTTACCGTATGTATATAGCTTTGTGTTTTATGCTCAAACTATATCCATGCCTGACATGGTGAATAATGTACTTCTTCACGAGTAGAATAGAAAATTATTAAAAGAGTTAGTATGCATAATTTCCTCATTTTATGGCATATGGTCTTTAAACTTCTTTTGTTCATACTACTCTGATAGCATCTGCTTGAGAATTGGTATTCTTGAAGTTTACGCTTTATAACTTGTTCTTGTACTTTACCCAATACTTCTTGTAATAATCTCATATTTATTAATCCTAGGATACAATAGAGGATACAAATGTTTTGTGTATGCATGGAAGCCATTTAATTGGTTATTAGCTTTAGGAGGTAAAAAGAACAGATGACTGTCGTTCTTTCTCAGTGTTCTATATTGTCTTAAGTTGCTTCTTGTTTGTCTGGTATGCAGCAAATAATAGTGACTTCTTTCTTCTTGGAAGCGGTTTTCTAATGATTGCCACATTTATGTTCTATTCTATTCAGCCATACAAAGACCTACTAGCTAACCTAATATTATGTTTCTTCTTGTTTCTTCTTTCTCTACAATATCTAACCATCCATGCCTCCAGGTTTATGGTATTTGACAACCATGCGAGCAAAAATCTTCAGTTTTTGGCTGCATTGATGGCTCTTCTCCCAATTATTTATTTAATTGTTCTCGCTTTCTATCAAATCTTCAAGAACACGCGGACTGTGGGAAAATGATCACTACATATTGTAGACATAGATGCCATCATGTGCAACAAACTAACAGATTCAACATCTTAAGGCATTGTATGTGTAACTACTAACTGATCAATAAGAAACGTATATTGTGTGCATTTCATGTTGCCACTAGCAGTGTACTGAGTGTACTAAGCTTTACAAATTGAAGTCAGCAAGTAAAGGTTAAAGGATAGCTAAAGTTTCAAAAGGCCTCAGTATACAACCATGAATACACAACCATGAAGATATAATACAGAGAAACTGAGAGACAAGGATTCAAGAGATGAAGATAGGAAAGAAAGAGAATAAGAAGAACAGAGATGACTCAGAAAGAAAAATTAATTCAAGGGAAACCTTTATCACAAGTGGCAGAGAATGATAACAATGGATAGAAATACCTTATGCTTCTGCATTCCTAACCTGCAAAAGAGTACAACATCAAGTGCCACTGTGTGGCAGGGTACTTGGTAATTATGATACTTCTATTAAAAAAATAATACACATATGAATGGTACACTATAGCTTTACAGAGAAGCTGATTCAGCAATATTTACAGTAATGGCTCGGTGTGATAGTGTATGTGTGTGCATGATTAGTGTCTTTGACACTGGCTAGATTAAATAACAATAAAGGGTATACTACTTAAGTTATAGTGCATAATAGTACAGGAAGATGGATATTTTCCAATCATTTCCTTGGAATGTATAAAAAATATGATATGTCCTAGCTAGCTGATGAATTACACATGCGTTTAAAATGTAGACATGTCACACAACTTAGTTCTTCTTTTGTCTGACGTCTTTTAGTGCTTTCTTACAGGACACTTGATTATCTTTCTTCCCTGGGTACAATGGCTATAAAAATTACATAATTCTTTTTCACAGGCACAAATACTACCAATTATAGATATAGTTTTCTTGTAGACAGTGGTATCTTTCACACAAGGGTGTTCCAGACTAGCATTCACCTCTGAAACCATGGGGTGCCTATGTTCTTAGTGGCAAGTTCATCTTGGGGACTGCATAACTACAAAGTCAGTGGGTGAAGATAAAACTGGCCAAGAATTTCATACCTAATGATAACAATGGCTAAGTGATTGATACTTGTATGACTCTATGACTGCAACTTATTAATACCCGGTGTTACTTTTATGTTGGGTATAAAAAATTAATTATACCTGTTGCAATGTCTATCTGGTGCTATGATCATGTGGACTGTTACTTTCATATGACATGCTAGTATTCAGCATTCATGATGTGTCTAAAATGTATCACATAAGCAGTACTTGTTTACTAGCTATCTTGTAATAACGCACCAGCCAGTGCCAAGGAGTACACATGCACACACAAACATATCCTCACACACACACACACACTCAAACAGCGCTGTTTGTTGTAACCTTTTATATCCTTAGTATCATTAACATACAAAACTCACTAATGTGTCGCTAGCCAACAATATATAGCATTGAACTACTTTGATAATACTACTCAATACAAATTTATTTAAAGCTTATTAGCATTAAAAGTTTCAGAATACTGATAAAAGTTCTTGTTGTGCAGACCCTTGGTTAGAGGTGTGGCAACTACTGCCACTACAGTAACTTTAGGCAAGTGGGCAGGTATCTATGCCTAGCACTCTCTAGCTAGTGTTACTACACTGGCGATCCTACATACCCTGACAAGTGTAACGGACTTAGTGTTAAGTCTTTATCAACATATCGATAATCCCAATACAATGTGTGTGCAAGTAGAAGTGACATGGATAGAATGTTCTAGAAGATGGGTAAAGAGTTCACACAAGCAATTACACAAGTTATTAAAAATAATGGGTAAACGGAAATCACAAACAAATACATAAGTTACTAGAAATAACAGTAAACGTTAATTAATGTGTAATAAGTAAAGAGTTCTTGGGGTAGCTGACAAAACAATATGGAAGGCTGAAAAGAAGTGAAAGTCTCTGGTCTGCAAACTGATGCACTCTGACAACAGAAGAACTCTAGCCGTTGTCTTTTGCTTAATAAAATTAACAATTTTATTTAAATAAAAAAAAAAACAGAATGTTCTTGATGTCATAGCCCCACCAGTCTGCAGACTTCTTTTAAAAGCACTAAACTTTGTCTAATACTGATTTTCAAACACCACAAGTGACTGCAGATTTAGCCATGTCTGTACTGACCACAAAAGGAGTAGCAGGCACAAGTATATAACTTCATTTTTCAAGCACATTTGAAAAAGTACTGAAATGAGCAGGATTATAGAACACATGTTCATTATGTCATTTTACATTCTTTTATGCTTCTTCGGGACTGAACGTATTGTCTACCACAGAATACTAGCCCTGCCCACCAATGCATGCAACCTAGCAGGGCAGGACCCAGAACTTAGTCCATTAACTTTTGAAAACTGCTAATTGTGTTTATAGTGGTGTTAATCACTTGTGAGTTTTTCTGCTTTCATTCTACTTTGTGTCATCTATATAAACTCTTCAAATTCAGTTTTCAGTTCAGTTAGTTCAAAAACTAATCTATTCTACTTAAATTAAAATTCCTAACCCTTTGTTAGTGGAGTCCCTCATACAAGAGGCTGGTTGATAGCTAACTAATTGGTGATCAGCCCTACCTCTGGTCATTCAACAATATTGAATCAATTCAGAGTATAATTCGTTATCGAGAATATTGCAATATTTTTAATATTGCACAACCTATAGTGTTTATGCTTTAACTGAAACTATAGAAGTGTTTTTATCTCTCAATAGTTAGAGTGAATACATTAATCTAACAAAACTTATGAATACGAAAGAAACACTATATCATTCTACCAGGTACTTGGAGATACCAAAGTTACTAAAAACTGTTACACAGAAATAATATTGGAAAGCAAGTACGTGGGTTTCTGATCCATTGTGCAAGAAGAAGTTAGCTTCCAAATTAGTTTCATGTATGTGCCTTACACAAGACAAGTAAACAACTCCTTTGTGTCCAAATGGAGTACTTTCAGCTGTCATTTACACATGTCTGAACCATTCAATCGTATTTCAAATTACTAATTAAATTGATGATTTGTCTTTACCACTACCATGTGCAGCAACCACAGAAAAAATGGAACTCTGTGTGTGAAATGCATCCATAACTACTGGCCTTCTGTGTACTCCTATAGTTTGACATGCATCGAGTGTAAACACAGCAAATGGTTTGAGTATGTGTTGGCTACATTAGGTCCTATCACAGTATTCTACATGGTTGTAATAACTCTAGAGATTAGGATTACTTCACCGTATGTATATAGTTATGTCTTTATGCACAAGCTATATCTACACCACACATGGTGAGAATTGTATTAATGTAAGCAGAAGAAAGTATCATTAAAAGAGTTAGTAAAAAACACTTTCCTCATCCTATGGCATTTGGTCATTAGGTTTCTTTCATTCTTACTAGTCGGATGGTATTTGCTTGAGAATCACTTTCATTTTATGACCACAGCCATGACAAGGTATATAAATGTGTACTCTCAATTTCTCACGAGTGAATGCCTGTATTATTCATTAACTGAAATGAACAAGTTTATAGACATATACCACAAGTGCAATTCAATTCTTTTATTGAAACAACACCATGAAAAAAATGTTATGATTTTTAGTATAGCACAGTCTATGAAGTGTTTATGTCTTAAAAGATGCTGAAAAAGTGTTTTTCTCTTTTCAGTAGTTATTGTTTTAGTTTGAAGTGAATACATTATATCTAAGAAATTTATGAACATGAAGGAACAACAGTATCACTCTACCTGGTACTTAGAGATACCAAAAACACAAGCAAGTGTACATATATCTCTAATTTACATAATATATTATGTATTAAGAAAATCATTCCTTTGTTAAATAATTAAGTATATAATAATAATAATATTAATAATAATAATAATAATAATAATAATAATAATAATAATAATAATAATAATAATAATAATAATAATAATAATAATAATAATATGGTATTCTAAACATGAAAATACATTTTCATAGTATAAACATTCCGTCCACTTTCAGTTTCAAAATATTAGTTACAAACTAAAAAAAAAATTTTTTTGCAGTAGATTGTTTATAATAGTCAACACCTCTTCACTTGTTCAGTTTCACATTTCAGTCAAGTTCGAAGTTTTGCGTTTTTTTACATTTTTTGTAACCAGCCATGAAGAGATAAGTTGAAATTGATAATTTTATTAAACTATCTTCTTATCATTCAAAGTGTAACATGATTGTTAGATTATTCATAATCTTGGTGTGTTTACAGTTCTTACTGAAAGCTAATTCCTCTTCTGATTCTCTTTATGACGAGATAGATTACTCTCAAGATGGACAATATCTGCCATATTGTGTCGCCAATGACAGCAATACATCCAGCTGGGGGTCCTGTCCTCCTTGGTCTACTTGCAAGAACAACTCCTGCTCTTGTGCTACTTTATCCTGGAATATACATATTCATTGTGCAAGAAGCTACACTGAAATAGCATCATGTATGTGCCTTACATACAACAAAGAAAACAACACCTTTGCACTCGGAGGAAGCATTTTCTGCTGTGATTTGCACAGTTCTAACCCATTTAATGATATTCAAATTCCAAATCACATTGAAAATTTCACAACTACTATGTGCAGAAAACACAGAAGAAATGGAACTCTGTGTGCGAAATGTATCAATAAATACTGGCCTTCTGTGTACTCCTATAATTTGACATGCATCGAGTGTAAACATAGCAAATGGCCCGAGTATGTGTTGGCTACATTAGGTCCTATGACAGTGTTCTACATTGTTGTATTAACTCTGAAGATAAGGATTACTTCACCGTATGTATACAGTTTTATCTTTTATGCGCAAGCTATATCCATGTCTCACATTGTGAGAATTGCTCTTATGTATGTAGAAAAGAATATAATATTGACAGAATTAGTAAAAATAATTTCTTCATTTTATGGCATATGGTCTTTAGACTTCTTTCGTTCATACTACTCTGATAGAATCTGCTTGAGAATCGGTATTCTTGAAGCTTACGCTTTAGAGCTTGTTCATGTACTTTATCCGATACTTCTTGTAATAATCTCATATTTAATAATCCAAGGATACAATAGAGGATACAAATGCTTTGTGTACACTTGGAAATCATTCAGTTGGATACTAGCTATGGAAGGTTCAGGAAGAAGCAGGAGGTCTCTTGTAGATGCTTACATTGTCTTTCTAAATGTATCGGTGTCTAAAGTGCTTAATGTAGCTATCAATTTATTAATTCCTTCTGTAGTTACTGTGTTAGATACAGAAGGGAATTTGAAACACAAATTGGTGTTATTTTGGGATGGTACCATATCCTACATGAGCAGAGAACACTTACCATATATCACATTGGCCCTCATTTTTATACAATTTTTCATCACCAAGCCTACAATTGTGTTGTTTTTCTATCAGTTTCGCATCTTTCAAGTTCTCCTAAATAAGCTACCAGTTAGAATCCGAATAATACTACATCTCTTTGTAGAGAAGTTCCAAGGACACTATAAAGACGGAACTGGCACAAGTCGTGACTGTCGTTCTTTCTCTGTGTTCTATATTGTGTTCAGTTTCTTTATGGCTCTCTTATATGCTATTAATAGTAGTGACTTCTTTCTCCTCAGTGGCAGTTTTCTAATGGTTGCCACATTTATGTTCTATTCTATTCAGCCATACAAAGACAAATTTGCTAACATAATAGCATGCTTCTTCTTGTTTCTTCTTTCTCTACAATATCTAACCATCCATGCCTTCAGGTTTATGGTATTTGATAAAAATAAGAGAGCATGTCTTCAGTTTTTGGCTGTATTGATGGCTATTTTCCCAATTATTTACTTTATCGTTCTTGTTTCCCACAAAGTTTTAAAAAACACTGACTGTTGGAAAAGAATCGTCAAATATAGATATTATTATATGCAGCAGATTCAATATTCCAAAATATTGAATACTAGTGGTGTGCTTGAGCACAAATGGCGAGCGAGCCTAAAGACTATATACTATTTTTATTGACTTCTAACACTGAAGCTAGGTCAAGTTTTTAAATTTAGCATACAGGGTAAAGGGATTTCAGTGCCATAGTAACAACTCTCTGCAACTGCTTGAATTGAAGGAAAAAACAACAACAACAAAACAATACACGTTATTTAAAAAAATTTTGTGATATTCTTTAGCTAAGTAGTGGTTGTAACACACAATGCTTTGACACAGCTGGACATGCACCTACACAGACTTACCTTAGCAGTAGTCTAGTATTTTCAGGTAAATACTGTGCGCACGGCTTATAACCATGACAAAGAGCGCATTGACTTACCACCTCCACTAACTCGAATAGAAATGGAAGTCCCTTAAGTTGTCAAGCTTTAACTGTACCGGCAAAAGAATTCAAAACGGTAAACAATTCAATTTCTAGGGTGATACGGGTACTGATCGATAAACCAGAGGATTCTGTTTAGTGCAATTTGGGACGGGGTCGACAACCGAACTAACACAAAAATGCGAGGGTCAAAGTACAAAAATGCCTTACGTACGTCCATACATATATACAAAAAAAGGCAGTACAGCAGGATTCTCCGCGCTCGTTAATAATTGAAAAATACTGGAACTGTGAACGCTTTACCTAACTTACGTAATTAGAAGCGCGGGCGAAAACAGAGGTCTCACGTACCCCATAAACAGATAAACTAGTGGTGTGCTTGAGCACAAATGGCGAGCGAGCCTTAAACTACACTATTGTTAAATGATTGATTTTAACAACTAACACTCAAGCTACTAAAATAAAGTCGAGTTTTTAAATTACGTATGCGGTAAAGTGGCTTCAATGCCATAGTAACCACCGCAACTGTTTGAATTGAAAAAGAAGCAACAAAATCAAGTCACGTTATTTAAAGTTTTTCTTTGTGACATTCTTAATAGTAATTGTAACGCACAATACTTTCACACAACTGAACATACCTACGCATGACTTACCTTCGTGGTTCGTCTAGTGGACAATGAATTTACAAGTTAATGCTGTTGAGTAGGGCTTATAACTGTGACAAATAGCGACTAACTCGAATAAAAATGGAGCTCCCATAAGTTTTTGCGTTTTAACTGCACCCGCAAAAGAATTCAAAGCGGTATACAATTCAACTAAGGTGATACGGGTAATGGTCGCTAAACTGGAGGATTCTGTTTGGTGAAGTTTGGGACGGGGTCGAACGCGGAGCGAACACTGACCCTCCGTATTTTTGTGTTCGCTCCGCGTTCGACCCCGTCCCAAAATGACATACATACGTCCAAACATATATATAAATAAATAAATAAACAAACATCCCCGATTTTCAATTGTGTTACCCCTGTAAGTGTCTCGCTCGCTACGCTCGCTCGCCAATAAATAAATATAGCGAAATCTCGATTGAGGTAACACAATTGAAAATCTCGATCGGGTAACACAATTGAAAATCGGGGATGTCAGTTTATTTATTGGCGAGCGAGCGAAGCGAGCGAGACACTATCAGGGGTAACTCAATCGAGATTTCGCTATATTTATTTATTTATCTGTTTATGGGGTACGTGAGACCTCTGTTTTCGCACGCGCTTCTAATTACGTAAGTTAGGTAAAGCGTTCACAGTTCCAGTATTTTTCAATTAACGAGCGCGGAGAATCCTGCTGCACTGCCTCACGCAACTCTGTTTCAACCGAAACGTTTATAGCTACTCTCTTCTTGAAACAATTGTGAAGTCTTTGTCAAGCTGCGCTTCTTTGCCACTGCTTTCTAAGTTTATTTAGGTAATTCTGTTATTGTTAACTCAGCTAAGAGCTTGTTGTCAATAGTGACTGGTAAATTCAAATAGTCAGAATGACTCAAATTTGGTACTACAGAAGTTACTACGGCTCAAGAAAATGTGGTAAGAAAGTAATTTTGTATTTGTGTGCTAAAATTGATTGTCTTTTGTTTATGTAGCTGAGAGCGTGTTGTCAAGAATTCGAGGTAATTCAGATGGTCAAAGTAACTTCAATTTGATATTACAGAAGTTATCAATACTCAAGAATGAGGTAAGTAGTAATTCCATATTTGTTGGCTAAAATTACAAATAATAACACTGGTTTATTTTTTATCGTAGCTGAGAGCTTGTTCAAGAGTCACTGGTGATTGAGATTATCAGAATGGTTGATGTTTGATACTACAAAAGTTACCATTAATCAGGTAAGAGAGTGATTTTGCATTTGTTTGCTGAAATCTAATGTCATAACTGCTACTGTAGTGTTTGCATGAAGTAAGCTAAAAATAGTAACATTTTATGTTACCTAACTATCAGGCTCGCTCGCCATTTGTGCTCAAGCACACCACTAGTTTATTTGTATATATGTATGGACGTACGTAAGGCATTTTTGTACTTTGACCCTCGCATTTTTGTGTTAGTTCGGTTGTCGACCCCGTCCCAAATTGCACTAAACAGAATCCTCTGGTTTATCGATCAGTACCCGTATCACCCTAGAAATTGAATTGTTTACCGTTTTGAATTCTTTTGCCGGTACAGTTAAAGCTTGACAACTTAAGGGACTTCCATTTCTATTCGAGTTAGTGGAGGTGGTAAGTCAATGCGCTCTTTGTCATGGTTATAAGCCGTGCGCACAGTATTTACCTGAAAATACTAGACTACTGCTAAGGTAAGTCTGTGTAGGTGCATGTCCAGCTGTGTCAAAGCATTGTGTGTTACAACCACTACTTAGCTAAAGAATATCACAAAATTTTTTTTAAATAACGTGTATTGTTTTGTTGTTGTTGTTTTTTCCTTCAATTCAAGCAGTTGCAGAGAGTTGTTACTATGGCACTGAAATCCCTTTACCCTGTATGCTAAATTTAAAAACTTGACCTAGCTTCAGTGTTAGAAGTCAATAAAAATAGTATATAGTCTTTAGGCTCGCTCGCCATTTGTGCTCAAGCACACCACTAGTATTCAATATTTTGGAATATTGAATCTGCTGCATATAATAATATCTATATTTGACGATTCTTTTCCAACAGTCAGTGTTTTTTAAAACTTTGTGGGAAACAAGAACGATAAAGTAAATAATTGGGAAAATAGCCATCAATACAGCCAAAAACTGAAGACATGCTCTCTTATTTTTATCAAATACCATAAACCTGAAGGCATGGATGGTTAGATATTGTAGAGAAAGAAGAAACAAGAAGAAGCATGCTATTATGTTAGCAAATTTGTCTTTGTATGGCTGAATAGAATAGAACATAAATGTGGCAACCATTAGAAAACTGCCACTGAGGAGAAAGAAGTCACTACTATTAATAGCATATAAGAGAGCCATAAAGAAACTGAACACAATATAGAACACAGAGAAAGAACGACAGTCACGACTTGTGCCAGTTCCGTCTTTATAGTGTCCTTGGAACTTCTCTACAAAGAGATGTAGTATTATTCGGATTCTAACTGGTAGCTTATTTAGGAGAACTTGAAAGATGCGAAACTGATAGAAAAACAACACAATTGTAGGCTTGGTGATGAAAAATTGTATAAAAATGAGGGCCAATGTGATATATGGTAAGTGTTCTCTGCTCATGTAGGATATGGTACCATCCCAAAATAACACCAATTTGTGTTTCAAATTCCCTTCTGTATCTAACACAGTAACTACAGAAGGAATTAATAAATTGATAGCTACATTAAGCACTTTAGACACCGATACATTTAGAAAGACAATGTAAGCATCTACAAGAGACCTCCTGCTTCTTCCTGAACCTTCCATAGCTAGTATCCAACTGAATGATTTCCAAGTGTACACAAAGCATTTGTATCCTCTATTGTATCCTTGGATTATTAAATATGAGATTATTACAAGAAGTATCGGATAAAGTACATGAACAAGCTCTAAAGCGTAAGCTTCAAGAATACCGATTCTCAAGCAGATTCTATCAGAGTAGTATGAACGAAAGAAGTCTAAAGACCATATGCCATAAAATGAAGAAATTATTTTTACTAATTCTGTCAATATTATATTCTTTTCTACATACATAAGAGCAATTCTCACAATGTGAGACATGGATATAGCTTGCGCATAAAAGATAAAACTGTATACATACGGTGAAGTAATCCTTATCTTCAGAGTTAATACAACAATGTAGAACACTGTCATAGGACCTAATGTAGCCAACACATACTCGGGCCATTTGCTATGTTTACACTCGATGCATGTCAAATTATAGGAGTACACAGAAGGCCAGTATTTATTGATACATTTCGCACACAGAGTTCCATTTCTTCTGTGTTTTCTGCACATAGTAGTTGTGAAATTTTCAATGTGATTTGGAATTTGAATATCATTAAATGGGTTAGAACTGTGCAAATCACAGCAGAAAATGCTTCCTCCGAGTGCAAAGGTGTTGTTTTCTTTGTTGTATGTAAGGCACATACATGATGCTATTTCAGTGTAGCTTCTTGCACAATGAATATGTATATTCCAGGATAAAGTAGCACAAGAGCAGGAGTTGTTCTTGCAAGTAGACCAAGGAGGACAGGACCCCCAGCTGGATGTATTGCTGTCATTGGCGACACAATATGGCAGATATTGTCCATCTTGAGAGTAATCTATCTCGTCATAAAGAGAATCAGAAGAGGAATTAGCTTTCAGTAAGAACTGTAAACACACCAAGATTATGAATAATCTAACAATCATGTTACACTTTGAATGATAAGAAGATAGTTTAATAAAATTATCAATTTCAACTTATCTCTTCATGGCTGGTTACAAAAAATGTAAAAAAACGCAAAACTTCGAACTTGACTGAAATGTGAAACTGAACAAGTGAAGAGGTGTTGACTATTATAAACAATCTACTGCAAAAAAAATTTTTTTTTAGTTTGTAACTAATATTTTGAAACTGAAAGTGGACGGAATGTTTATACTATGAAAATGTATTTTCATGTTTAGAATACCATATTATTATTATTATTATTATTATTATTATTATTATTATTATTATTATTATTATTATTATTATTATTATTATTATTATTATTATTATTATTATTATTATTATTATTATTATTATTATTAATATTATTATTATTATATACTTAATTATTTAACAAAGGAATGATTTTCTTAATACATAATATATTATGTAAATTAGAGATATATGTACACTTGCTTGTGTTTTTGGTATCTCTAAGTACCAGGTAGAGTGATACTGTTGTTCCTTCATGTTCATAAATTTCTTAGATATAATGTATTCACTTCAAACTAAAACAATAACTACTGAAAAGAGAAAAACACTTTTTCAGCATCTTTTAAGACATAAACACTTCATAGACTGTGCTATACTAAAAATCATAACATTTTTTTCATGGTGTTGTTTCAATAAAAGAATTGAATTGCACTTGTGGTATATGTCTATAAACTTGTTCATTTCAGTTAATGAATAATACAGGCATTCACTCGTGAGAAATTGAGAGTACACATTTATATACCTTGTCATGGCTGTGGTCATAAAATGAAAGTGATTCTCAAGCAAATACCATCCGACTAGTAAGAATGAAAGAAACCTAATGACCAAATGCCATAGGATGAGGAAAGTGTTTTTTACTAACTCTTTTAATGATACTTTCTTCTGCTTACATTAATACAATTCTCACCATGTGTGGTGTAGATATAGCTTGTGCATAAAGACATAACTATATACATACGGTGAAGTAATCCTAATCTCTAGAGTTATTACAACCATGTAGAATACTGTGATAGGACCTAATGTAGCCAACACATACTCAAACCATTTGCTGTGTTTACACTCGATGCATGTCAAACTATAGGAGTACACAGAAGGCCAGTAGTTATGGATGCATTTCACACACAGAGTTCCATTTTTTCTGTGGTTGCTGCACATGGTAGTGGTAAAGACAAATCATCAATTTAATTAGTAATTTGAAATACGATTGAATGGTTCAGACATGTGTAAATGACAGCTGAAAGTACTCCATTTGGACACAAAGGAGTTGTTTACTTGTCTTGTGTAAGGCACATACATGAAACTAATTTGGAAGCTAACTTCTTCTTGCACAATGGATCAGAAACCCACGTACTTGCTTTCCAATATTATTTCTGTGTAACAGTTTTTAGTAACTTTGGTATCTCCAAGTACCTGGTAGAATGATATAGTGTTTCTTTCGTATTCATAAGTTTTGTTAGATTAATGTATTCACTCTAACTATTGAGAGATAAAAACACTTCTATAGTTTCAGTTAAAGCATAAACACTATAGGTTGTGCAATATTAAAAATATTGCAATATTCTCGATAACGAATTATACTCTGAATTGATTCAATATTGTTGAATGACCAGAGGTAGGGCTGATCACCAATTAGTTAGCTATCAACCAGCCTCTTGTATGAGGGACTCCACTAACAAAGGGTTAGGAATTTTAATTTAAGTAGAATAGATTAGTTTTTGAACTAACTGAACTGAAAACTGAATTTGAAGAGTTTATATAGATGACACAAAGTAGAATGAAAGCAGAAAAACTCACAAGTGATTAACACCACTATAAACACAATTAGCAGTTTTCAAAAGTTAATGGACTAAGTTCTGGGTCCTGCCCTGCTAGGTTGCATGCATTGGTGGGCAGGGCTAGTATTCTGTGGTAGACAATACGTTCAGTCCCGAAGAAGCATAAAAGAATGTAAAATGACATAATGAACATGTGTTCTATAATCCTGCTCATTTCAGTACTTTTTCAAATGTGCTTGAAAAATGAAGTTATATACTTGTGCCTGCTACTCCTTTTGTGGTCAGTACAGACATGGCTAAATCTGCAGTCACTTGTGGTGTTTGAAAATCAGTATTAGACAAAGTTTAGTGCTTTTAAAAGAAGTCTGCAGACTGGTGGGGCTATGACATCAAGAACATTCTGTTTTTTTTTTTATTTAAATAAAATTGTTAATTTTATTAAGCAAAAGACAACGGCTAGAGTTCTTCTGTTGTCAGAGTGCATCAGTTTGCAGACCAGAGACTTTCACTTCTTTTCAGCCTTCCATATTGTTTTGTCAGCTACCCCAAGAACTCTTTACTTATTACACATTAATTAACGTTTACTGTTATTTCTAGTAACTTATGTATTTGTTTGTGATTTCCGTTTACCCATTATTTTTAATAACTTGTGTAATTGCTTGTGTGAACTCTTTACCCATCTTCTAGAACATTCTATCCATGTCACTTCTACTTGCACACACATTGTATTGGGATTATCGATATGTTGATAAAGACTTAACACTAAGTCCGTTACACTTGTCAGGGTATGTAGGATCGCCAGTGTAGTAACACTAGCTAGAGAGTGCTAGGCATAGATACCTGCCCACTTGCCTAAAGTTACTGTAGTGGCAGTAGTTGCCACACCTCTAACCAAGGGTCTGCACAACAAGAACTTTTATCAGTATTCTGAAACTTTTAATGCTAATAAGCTTTAAATAAATTTGTATTGAGTAGTATTATCAAAGTAGTTCAATGCTATATATTGTTGGCTAGCGACACATTAGTGAGTTTTGTATGTTAATGATACTAAGGATATAAAAGGTTACAACAAACAGCGCTGTTTGAGTGTGTGTGTGTGTGTGAGGATGTGTTTGTGTGTGCATGTGTACTCCTTGGCACTGGCTGGTGCGTTATTACAAGATAGCTAGTAAACAAGTACTGCTTATGTGATACATTTTAGACACATCATGAATGCTGAATACTAGCATGTCATATGAAAGTAACAGTCCACATGATCATAGCACCAGATAGACATTGCAACAGGTATAATTAATTTTTTATACCCAACATAAAAGTAACACCGGGTATTAATAAGTTGCAGTCATAGAGTCATACAAGTATCAATCACTTAGCCATTGTTATCATTAGGTATGAAATTCTTGGCCAGTTTTATCTTCACCCACTGACTTTGTAGTTATGCAGTCCCCAAGATGAACTTGCCACTAAGAACATAGGCACCCCATGGTTTCAGAGGTGAATGCTAGTCTGGAACACCCTTGTGTGAAAGATACCACTGTCTACAAGAAAACTATATCTATAATTGGTAGTATTTGTGCCTGTGAAAAAGAATTATGTAATTTTTATAGCCATTGTACCCAGGGAAGAAAGATAATCAAGTGTCCTGTAAGAAAGCACTAAAAGACGTCAGACAAAAGAAGAACTAAGTTGTGTGACATGTCTACATTTTAAACGCATGTGTAATTCATCAGCTAGCTAGGACATATCATATTTTTTATACATTCCAAGGAAATGATTGGAAAATATCCATCTTCCTGTACTATTATGCACTATAACTTAAGTAGTATACCCTTTATTGTTATTTAATCTAGCCAGTGTCAAAGACACTAATCATGCACACACATACACTATCACACCGAGCCATTACTGTAAATATTGCTGAATCAGCTTCTCTGTAAAGCTATAGTGTACCATTCATATGTGTATTATTTTTTTAATAGAAGTATCATAATTACCAAGTACCCTGCCACACAGTGGCACTTGATGTTGTACTCTTTTGCAGGTTAGGAATGCAGAAGCATAAGGTATTTCTATCCATTGTTATCATTCTCTGCCACTTGTGATAAAGGTTTCCCTTTAATTAATTTTTCTTTCTGAGTCATCTCTGTTCTTCTTATTCTCTTTCTTTCCTATCTTCATCTCTTGAATCCTTGTCTCTCAGTTTCTCTGTATTATATCTTCATGGTTGTGTATTCATGGTTGTATACTGAGGCCTTTTGAAACTTTAGCTATCCTTTAACCTTTACTTGCTGACTTCAATTTGTAAAGCTTAGTACACTCAGTACACTGCTAGTGGCAACATGAAATGCACACAATATACGTTTCTTATTGATCAGTTAGTAGTTACACATACAATGCCTTAAGATGTTGAATCTGTTAGTTTGTTGCACATGATGGCATCTATGTCTACAATATGTAGTGATCATTTTCCCACAGTCCGCGTGTTCTTGAAGATTTGATAGAAAACGAGAACAATTAAATAAATAATTGGGAGAAGAGCCATCAATGCAGCCAAAAACTGAAGATTTTTGCTCGCATGGTTGTCAAATACCATAAACCTGGAGGCATGGATGGTTAGATATTGTAGAGAAAGAAGAAACAAGAAGAAACATAATATTAGGTTAGCTAGTAGGTCTTTGTATGGCTGAATAGAATAGAACATAAATGTGGCAATCATTAGAAAACCGCTTCCAAGAAGAAAGAAGTCACTATTATTTGCTGCATACCAGACAAACAAGAAGCAACTTAAGACAATATAGAACACTGAGAAAGAACGACAGTCATCTGTTCTTTTTACCTCCTAAAGCTAATAACCAATTAAATGGCTTCCATGCATACACAAAACATTTGTATCCTCTATTGTATCCTAGGATTAATAAATATGAGATTATTACAAGAAGTATTGGGTAAAGTACAAGAACAAGTTATAAAGCGTAAACTTCAAGAATACCAATTCTCAAGCAGATGCTATCAGAGTAGTATGAACAAAAGAAGTTTAAAGACCATATGCCATAAAATGAGGAAATTATGCATACTAACTCTTTTAATAATTTTCTATTCTACTCGTGAAGAAGTACATTATTCACCATGTCAGGCATGGATATAGTTTGAGCATAAAACACAAAGCTATATACATACGGTAAAGTAATCCTTACCTATACATGTAGGAGGGTTGACATGTCACCCTATTCATCCCCTGGATCAGAACCTGTATCATCACAACTTGAAGTAAATCAGTTCACATTGCGATTTGAAGGGTTTCATCATGTATCTACTCTTTGAGTTGTACTAAAGTTTGTAGATGTGAACTTTACAGGCAAAGTTTACAGACTTGTTACAACAGAGACACATGCTCATGGATTCTTTTATAAATGATTCTTTTATTAAACATGTTTTTGTTGCATGTCATGTTTGCTGTATATTCTTGTTTGTTTTGGCCATAATCTAAGATGAGATATTGAGATAATCCAAATTGTGTTTTATTCCTAATGATATTTGTATTAACAGTTCTTCTAGTAATGTAATATTTAGTATATGTTTTTATTTATTGCCTAAAGGTTTCCAATCACCAAAGGTTAAACCGAGAATTTCATTTGGAGTGCAGCATAAAAAGCAGTATTATATGTGCAAAGTTTCATACTTTAATCATAAAAAGCATACACAATTTTTTTAGCAGATCCACTATATCATTACAATTATCACAAAACACACACACACACACACAAGAGTAGTATGATTCACATATAAATTAATTATGATAAACACAAGTAAATAATAATAAATTATTTTTAAATAGCAACAAAACAAAAGTGTATTTAAAACAGCAAACATAGTTAGTATACTACTATTTTGAGTAACTCTAGAAGCTTTGCACACAGTATCTTAAAATATTAAATCTGTTCTAGTTGACTGCACACAGTAACATCAATGTCTACAATATATAGCAATCTTTTTCCCACAGTTTGTACTCTTCAAAATATGGTAGAAAACAAGAATGATAAAGTAAATAATTGGGAGAAGAGCCATCAATGCCGCCAAAAACTGAAGACATGTTCTCTTAGGTTGATCAAATACCATAAACATGGAGGCATGGATGATTATATATTGTAGGGAAGGTAGAAACAAGAAGAAACATGCTACTACGTTAGCAAGTTGGTCTTTGTATGGCTGAATAGAGTAGAACATAAATGTGGCAATCATTAGAAAACCGCTTCCAAGAAGAAAGGACTCACTATAATTTGTAGCATACCAGACAAACAAGAAGCAACTTAAGACAATATAGAACACAGAGAAAGAACGACAGTCACGACTTGTGCCAGTTCCGTCTTTATAGTGTCCTTGGAACTTCTCTACATAGTGATGTAGTATTATTCGGATTCTAACTGGTAGCTTATTTAGGAGAACTTGAAAGATGCGAAACTGATAGAAAAACAACACAATTATAGGTGTAGTGATGAAAACAGTCACAAAAATACAGGCCAATATAGCGTATGGTAAGTGTTGTATACTCATGTATTTTATATTGCCATCCCAATATAACACAAATTTGTGTGTTTTCTCTCCTTCTGTATTTAACACTGTAACTTCAGAAGGAATTAACAAATCAATGGCTACATAAAGCACTTTAAACATTGATACATTTAGAAATACAGTGTAAGCATCTATAAGAGACCTCCTGTTTCTTCCTTTACCTTCCCAAGCTAATAACCAATTAAATGGCTTCCACGCATACACAAAGCATTTGTATCCTCTATTGTGTCCTTTGATTATTAAATATGAGATTATTACAAGAAGTATTGGATAAAGTACAAGAACAAACTCTAGAGCGTAAGCTTCAAGAATGCTGATTCTCAAGCAGATACTATCGGAATAGTATGAACGAAAGAAGTCTAAAGACCATATGCCATAAAATGAAGAAATTATTCTTACTAACTTCTTCAACCATCTATTATTATCTACATGCATAAGAGCAATCCTCACAATGTGTGGTGTGGATATAGCTTGTGCATAGAATACAAAACTGTATACATACGGTGAAGTAATACTGATCTTTAGAGTTATTACAACCATGTAGAATACTGTGATAGGACCTAATATAGCCAGCACATACTGAAACCATTTGCTATGTTTACACTCGATGCATGTCAAACTATAGGAGTACACAGAAGGCCAGTAGTTATTGATACATTTCCCACACAGAGTTCCATTTCTTCTGTATTTTCTGCACATGGTAGTTGTTCAATTTTCAATCTGATTAGGAATTTGAATGTAATTGTATAGATTAGAACTGTGAAAATTACAACAGAAAATGCTTCTTCCAAGTGCAAAGGTGTTGTTTACCTTGTCATAAGTAAGGCACAAACATGAGGAAAGTTCAGTGTGATTCACAAAACATTGTTTACTTTAGCTTTCAGTAGAAACATTAGTCAGAGATTCTAAACAGAAGGTAGTTTAGCAGGAGACAGTTTATAATAGGCAATACTGTTGCGTATTGCTAAGTTTCACTTTTCTGTCCTGGAACTTCAATAAGTTTTGCGATTTTTTTCTGCTGAAGTTTTAAGTTGAATCATACTGTAACATGATTATTAGATTATTCATAATCTTTGTGTGTTTCCAGTTCTTACTGAAAGCTAATTCCTCTTCTGAATCTCTTCATGACGAGATTGATTACTCTCAAGATGGACAACATCTGCCATATTGTGTTGCCAGTGACAGCAATACATCCAACTGGGGGTCCTGTCCTCCTTGGTCTACTTGCAGGAACAACTCCTGCTCTTGTGCCCCGTATTCATGGAATGTACATATTCGTTGTGCAAGAAGCTACACTGAACTTTCCTCGTGTTGGTGCCTTACCTATGACAAGGTAAACAACACCTTTGCACTTGGGGGAAGTATTTTCTGCTGTAATTTTCACAGTTCTAACTCATTCAATTATATTCAAATTCCTAATCGGATTGAAAATTTAACAACTACCATGTGCAGCATCCACAGAAGAAATGGAACTCTGTGTGGGAAATGTATCTATAACTACTGGCCTTCTGTGTACTCCTATAGTTTGGCTTGCATCGAGTGTAAACATAGTAAATGGTTTCTGTATGTGTTGGCTACTTTAGGTCCTATCACAGTATTCTACATAATTGTATTAACTCTCAAGATAAGGATTACTTCACCGTATATATATAGTTTTGTCTTTTATGCACAAGTTATATCTACACCACACATTGTGAGGATTGCTCTTATGCATGTAGATAATAATAGATGGTTGAAGAAGTTAGTAAGAATAATTTCTTCATTTTATGGCATATGGTCTTTAGACTTCTTTCGTTCATACTATTCCGATAGTATCTGCTTGAGAATCAGCATTCTTGAAGCTTACGCTCTAGAGTTTGTTCTTGTACTTTATCCAATACTTCTTGTAATAATCTCATATTTAATAATCAAAGGACACAATAGAGGATACAAATGCTTTGTGTATGCGTGGAAGCCATTTAATTGGTTATTAGCTTGGGAAGGTAAAGGAAGAAACAGGAGGTCTCTTATAGATGCTTACACTGTATTTCTAAATGTATCAATGTTTAAAGTGCTTTATGTAGCCATTGATTTGTTAATTCCTTCTGAAGTTACAGTGTTAAATACAGAAGGAGAGAAAACACACAAATTTGTGTTATATTGGGATGGCAATATAAAATACATGAGTATACAACACTTACCATATGCTATATTGGCCTGTATTTTTGTGACTGTTTTCATCACTACACCTATAATTGTGTTGTTTTTCTATCAGTTTCGCATCTTTCAAGTTCTCCTAAATAAGCTACCAGTTAGAATACGAATAATACTACATCATTATGTAGAGAAGTTCCAAGGACACTATAAAGACGGAACTGGCACAAGTCGTGACTGTCGTTCTTTCTCTGTGTTCTATATTGTCTTAAGTTGCTTCTTGTTCGTCGGGTATGCTGCAAATACTAGTGACTTCTTTCTTCTTGGAAGCAGTTTTCTAATGATTGCCACATTTATGTTCTATTCTATTCAGCCTTACAAAGACCAACTTGCTAACATTATAGCATGCTTCTTCTTGTTTCTCCTTTCCCTACAATGTATAACCATCCATGCCTCAAAGTTTATGGTATTTGATCGACGTAAGAGAACATGTCTTGAGTTTTTAGCTGCATTGATGGCTCTTCTCCCAGTTATTTATTTGATCATTCTTGTTTTCTACCAAATTTTAAAGAGTACAGACTATGGGAAAAAGATTGCTATATATTGTAGACATTGATGTTAGTATGTGCAGTCAACTAGAACAAATTTAATATTTTAAGATACTGTGTGCTAAGCTTCAAGAGTTACTCAAAATAGTAATATACTAACTATGTTTGCTGTTTTAAATACACTTTTGCTTTGTTGCTATTTAAAGATAATGTATTATTATTTACTTGTGTTTATGTTTTGAAGTTATATTTTATTGAATCAATTATTATTTGCAAAATATTTTATATTTGGAAACCGTTAAGCAATAAATAAAATTATATATTTAATATTTACATTACTAGAAGAACTGTTAATACAAATATTATTAGGAATAAAACACAATTTGAACTACCTCAATATCTCATCTTAGATTATGGCCAAAACAAACAAGAATATACAGCAAACATGACATGCAACTGGAAGCATGTTTAATAAAATAATCATTTAAAACAATCAATGAGCATGTGTCTCTGTTGTAACAAGTCTGTAAACTTGGCCTGTAAAGTTCACATTTACAAACTTTAATACCAACTCAATGAGTAGATACATGATTAATCCCTTCAGACTACAGTGTGAACTGATTTAGTTGAAGTTTTAATTAACACAGGGGCTGATCCAGAGGGTGAATGGAGTGACATGTCAACCCTCCACTAAATTTTAATGATATTCAATTCAGTGAAATGAAGGCCTTTTTCATTGGGCTTGAGATTGAAAGCATTCTTATTAGTCTGTTAGATACACCGTTTGTTTTTAACTGTAGAGTCAAGTCTTGTACACAAGCGCCCACTGCACTTGAAGCAAAATTTCCCCCAATCTAGTCTGAGATGACATCCTTAGCATGGGCTACTTCTAGATACATTGGGGTAATTGTGTCACAAGCAGAAGAAAATGCACAAGCACTTTCTTGTGAACATGGAGATCAAACTCAGCTGTTTATTAGTAATGAATTGTCAGGGAACTCAATACTGATACTCAAAGACACCTGTATTTATGAATTGTCAGGGAACTCAATACTGATACTCAAGGACACCTGTATTTATGAATTGTCAGGGAACTCAATACTGATACACAAAGACACCTGTATTTATGAATTGTCAGGTAACTCAATACTGATACACAAAAACACCTGCATTTACAATACAGTTTGTGCAAATGTGCATGTGTGTGTGTATTTGTGAGTGTGCATAATTTTGAGTACACTTTGGCATTGTCTGGTACATTGTTATATGATAGAAGCACTACTTAAGTAATGTATAAAAACATGAACTTTTTCAAAGGCTTTCTCCAAGCTCATAATAAATATGTCACAATATATATCCATAAAACATGAATTAAGTTGACACATATTGAAAACTTTTGGGAGCATAAATAGTGATCTACCTTGCACAAAGAGTTCCATGTTTTAGTTCAACTTGGCTTTATTATGAAAATTCTGGCAAATCAGCCAGGTCACATTTGCCTTCTCAAATGTTTTATAAAATAGTGAAAGTAAACATAATATAAAGTAAATGTTTCTTATCCAGTTTTCATTGAAAGGTAAACTTGCTCAAACTTGTTACATTATTGGCTAATATATTACGTCTTCAGTTGAAAGTTAGAGTCTAATAGAATATTTTGAAGTGAACATGTATTACTAGAATTATCGCTGCTAAATACTTGGGACAAATAGAAATAGTGTATCTTCATCATGGACTGCAGGTCATTGCTAGTCTTGGGATGTAAGGTTCAGTTTATTTCAAGAGTGCATTCTGAATCTCTTTGTGGTGAGATAGATCTCTTTGAAGATGGACAACATCTGCCATATTGTGTTGCCAATGACAGCAATACATCCAGTTGGGGGTCCTGTCGTCCTTGGTCTACTTGCAAGAACAACTCCTGCTCTTGTGCTACTTTACCCTGGAATATACATATTCGTTGTGCAAGAAGTTACACTGAATTTTCCTCATGTAGATGCCTAACCTATGATAGAAACAGCAACTCCTATGTGTTTGGATGGAGTATTTTCTGTTGTCATTTTCATGGCACTGGACCATTCAATTATATTCAAATTCCTAATCAAATTGAAAACTTCACAACTACCATGTGCAGCAACCACAGAAGAAATGGAACTCTGTGTGGGAAATGTATCAATAACTACTGGCCTTCTGTGTACTCCTATAGTTTGACATGCATCGAGTGTAAACATAGCAAATGGTTTGAGTATGTGTTGGCTACATTAGGTCCTATCACAGTATTCTACATGGTTGTAATAACTCTAAAGATCAGTATTACTTCACCGTATATATATAGCTTTGTGTTATATGCACAAGCTATATCTACACCTCACATGGTGAGAATTGCTCTTTTGTATGTAGAAGATAAGAAATTATTGAAAGAGTTTGTGAGAGTAATTTCCTCATTTTATGGCATATGGTCTTTAGACTTCTTTCGTTCATACTAATCTGATAGCATCTGCTTGAGAATCAGTATTCTTGAAGCTTACGCTCTAGAACTTGTTCTTGTACTTTATCCAATACTTCTTGTAATAATCTCATATTTATTAATCCAAGGATACAATAGAGGATACAAATGCATTGTGTATGCATGGAAGCCATTTAATTGGTTATTAGCTTTAGATGGTAAAGAGCAGAATAGAAGGTCACTCATTGATGCACATATAGTCTTTATAACTGTATCCTTGTTTAAAGTACTCTATGTATCCATCAATCTGTTAATTCCAATTCAGGTCACTTTATTAAATTCTGAAGGAAAGAAATCTAACAAGTTTGTATTGTTTTGGGATGGCACTATACAATACATGAGCATGCAACACTTACCATATGCTGTATTGGCCTGTATTTTTGTGACTGTTTTCATCACTACACCTATAATTGTGTTGTTTTTCTATCAGTTTCGCATCTTTCAAGTTCTCCTAAATAAGCTACCTGTTAGAATCCGAATAATACTACTTCACTATGAAGAGAAGTTCCAAGGACACTATAAAGACGGAACTGGCACAAGTCGTGACTGTCGTTCTTTCTCTGTGTTCTATATTGTCTTAAGTTGCTTCTTGTTTGTCTGGTATGCTACAAATAAGAGTGACTTCTTTCTTTTTGGAAGCTGTTTTCTAATGATTGCCACATTTATGTTTTATTCTATTCAGCCTTACAAAGATCAACTTGCTAATGTAGTAGCATGTTTCTTCTTGTTTCTACTGTCTCTACAATACCTAACCATCCACGCCTCTAAGTTTATGGTATTTGATAAACATAATAGAGAATTTCTGCAGCTATTAGCTGCATTGATGACTCTTCTGCCATTTATTTACTTAATTATTCTAGTTTTTCACTACAATTTAAAGCGTTCACACAATTGGGAAAGGATCACCAAATGTTGCTAACTTAGATGTCATATGCAGCAAGCTACAATAAATTCAACATCCTAATATGTTTTGTTCAGCAACTTTTAGTTACCAGTCAATGTGTATCATTCACTGTGTGTACCACTTTAAAACATGTTCATTTATGAATTATACAATTATACGATGGGTATTATAGCACTGTAATAATGATGTAAATCAATTCAATGTCTATTATGGATCAGTTGATTAAATACACACTAGCAATAATCCACTTTCAAATTCATAAAAAAATCATTAAATGACTATGCACTTTGAGGGACTCAAAGGTAATGTAAACAGCAACAGGGGTAAAGCATTGTGATGTGTATTACAAAATTTACTAATATGTGCCACAAATTAAATTATATGTACTATTATTACAATAATTTTCAACTTAAATTGAACTTCAGGTTTATTAGAAAGTATAGTTATCGTATGTGAATCTAACAAGAAATCTTGAGTAATGCGCATATTTCTATCAATTGATATTTCTCTGACAGCGATATCATAATGTAGTTCATGTTGGGGTTGTTTTATTATCATAACATAGTGCACATTCTCATTCAATTTATCATTTGATTAGAGCATTTTTAGTACTTATGTGGGTCTCCTCTGCTACTCAGGTACTCTCATTTGCTACCAGTTTGCCCAACCTGACTAATAACCAGAGAAATTTAGGTTTTTGTCTTATCCAAGTAAGCAAGGTTAATGAGAAAATATTACTGAGTGACTGAGTTAGGCACAAGAGTAAATATATCCAGGGCTCAGTCCATAGAAAAAAGTGATATAAAAATAACAGAGACATGTAACTAATACACGACACAAATGAACACACAACAGACACTAGTTGCTAAGAGCATACATTACAAAACATGCAAAAGTCACAGTGACTTCATCCAAGTTATGTGAAACTAAGTTTATTGGGACAATTAATATTACTCCATTTTTGTGAATTTGAAGGCCATTTGTAAACTTTCTGATGCCACTCATATAATATATGCTGATTTCTTCAAAACAATTTGTCCTCAGGCATCTGTCTCGTTACTCACCAATACCAAAACTTACCTTTACACTCCAATGTGGCTTTCAGTTCTTCTCTGGGACTAGGCACAGTATTAGCTGTGTAGTTCAGTAGAGGTGTGGGAAGGAAGCTCCACCCTCTCACAGCTCGTGATACTGACCCAGGTGACAGAGATCACTAGCATCATATTTGGCTCTTTCCTTCTGCAGGACTGGCTACAGCATTGGCAGTGTAGTTTGGTGGAGGTGTGGTCTGAAAACGTTATCCCTCACAGATAGTGATGCTGCTTGGGCTTATAGAGCAAAGAAAAACCACAAATGTGGGACCCAACAAAGGATTACCCCCCATACGAAGAACTACCCCCCAAACTACCAGACTCTCTTCCATTGCCCCAGTGTCTTGAATGGAATCCTCCATTCCCCTGGCAGCTGCAGTGGTGGATGCTCCAATCTAGAATCTGTCACCAAAGTAAGTAGCAGCATAATTTCTGCTGATTGGGAGAAATGGTCAGATTAGAGCCCAATCACAGCAATAGCAAGCTACCTGGTTGTGTGAGTCAAGGAGCAAGGCCCACTGTTTCTCTTTGCCAAAAGATGAGACAGAGGTTTGTAACAGCAGTGAGAGATTCTCTCTGGGCAAGGTTGGTATTGAGTATTCCTGGTAATTTGGTGACAGAATCTGGATTGGAGTGGCCACTACTGCAGCTGCTAGGACTCTGGGGAGATGGAAGAGAACCTGTCTTATGTGGAGTACGTTAAGACACCCAGACAGTAGCTAGCCACTTTCTCTGTAATGTTGTGTTAACCTCTTTCCACTGTGATTTGTGTGTGCAAGTGTATTCATAATGTGTGGTTGATGAAGGTCAGTCTTGCATCTCATATGCTATAGCAGCTGCATATTTCTGCTGATTAGGAGAAATGGGTCAGATTAGTGCCCACAGTCACAGCAATGGTAAACTACCTGGTTGCGTGAGGCAAGGAGCAAGGCCCTCTGTTTCTCTTTGCCAAAAGATGAGACAGAGGTTTGTGACAGCAGCAAGAGATGCTCTGGGAAAGGCTGGTATAAGTTACTTGGGTTACTTGGATCATCCACTGCCAGGTTTTTCATCATCAATTGGGCAGTATTATCAAATGCACCATCATTACGGACTGTCAGCTCTAGGATGCCGAAAAATGCTAGACAGAACACAGTCCACAATATGTCTTCATCCTGGCCAGGTGTCTGTAAGTCCCATATTGTTCTAATTTGTCAAAACAAGGTCTGGGTTGATGGGTAGCCATTTTCTACTACTGGCCCTTCTCTCACCCTCTAACCATTCTATTTTTCTTAAAATGTAGCGAAGTCTCTAATCGCTGCACAAAAGTATCCAGAAAACCCTCTTCAAGTGCATGTATCCGATTCCTGGATAATCTTACTCTTCAAGCCATCCCTGCCCACTGGCCGCAAACCTGCAGAGTCCCTCTTGAACTGCTTCACGACCTTTTTTGGCACAAAACTCTTTGTATTGCCACTATATGCTCTCCTATATACTCGATGAGTTGCCAATCCTTTCAAGAAGTGGTGGTGAGTAAACTAGCTTAGCTCATCACTGTCCAGTCAGGCTGATCCAACACCAGAGCTAGTAGAACTCTTTCAGTGGGGATTGGCAGGTGTGCTGTTTCAACTTCAAAAGTAGGTAAATTATTGCACGACAATAAATCTGCCACCATATTATCTCCCTCAAGTATGTGTTGGCAATGCAGTCCCATATCAGAGTGCCAAAAAGAAAAACAGACTCCTCAAAAGGTACATGGCTCATTATACTTTACTCCTCCTAGAATGGATAATAGCGACTACCGCTGCATTGAGATTGCATTCGGCTCCACTGACTGGCCCACTGCTGCACCTATGACTATTGACAACAGCTCTTCACAGATAATTATGTGCATTATCCCAACTATTAGGCAGTTCCATCTGGAAGCACTCCATTGACATCACAATCCTGTGAACTTGGGTTAACAACATCTACGATAAACTCCTCATCACATTACTTATCATGTCCTTTGGCCCAACGCCACACCACCTTTCTACATTTGAACATCATGGGTGCTAGGAATCCACTATTCAGTGTTATCTACCAGGTTGAGAGGCCAACATAAACCTGTTCTGTACATTCTGATAGTTCTCCACCTCCAAAGGGCCCATTAATCACTTTGTGCGGCACCACTGCCGATTTGCATGTTGGTGGAGGTGTATATACAGACACAACTCCAGTTACCCAGAACTCTTCTTGCAGGCCTCGCAGTATGTAGTCTCTAAATGATCATCAGGATGCCCTCTCAGATGCCTCAACTCATGCATCATTGGGCATACTACTTCACTCCACTCTGCTCATGTGAGAAGAACTCTGATGGTCTCATATCAACCAACTTTGGTTGAACTTCAATAAGTGTTATGTGTATGTAAGCACTGCCTCCCTGTGAACTTGGGTCGCCACTTTATAATCACACCTTCATACCCTCCCAGCACTAGCACTCTATCACCGACTAACTCTACAAACTTCAATTTTGTTGCCAACAATTACCAACTAGGATAATACTTATGCATAGTTGTCAACCTGCCGTACAGATTAAGCGAAACAAATTGGATAAAAAAAACTTGATTTGGTGTAAAAAAATGAGTGACAATTCATCCGCTCACCAAATATGGAAAGGTAGGAGTTGGTAACACCTGACTAAACCTATGTCCACTGACCCTTTAGGCCTTTTCTTAGCTATTAATGGCCACAGGTGAAGGGCCTACAACATTACATGCCAGAAGAATAACTAGATAGATATTTTCTACACAGTGGCAACTGAGCAGTGGTATAGAGAAAAATCATGACAATAGACGAGGTAAGCGTGACAGAATGACATAATGGACTGAAAATCGTGACTGTCACACCAAATTCAGTACAGTTGGCAACTATGCTTACTATTATCAGTGCAAACTGGGCCAGATTTTTGCCAATCTTATAGTGAAATAAACAGTCACAAAACAGAGTAAACTGGATAAACAGTTGCACAGAATATACCGTCAGACATCAAATGAACATGCCAAAGTATAGGAGTTTCTGGCACATCAGTGCATCTTCCTGTGGTTTCTCCCACTCCTGCCACTATCTTTTACTGGCTCTCCATGCTGCTGTATGTCTACTGCTTATGGTCCCCTTGACACTTGGAACAGATGTACTCGTACCTGCACTGCATTATACCTGCCATCATTTCAGGCATAACAAGCCCCCTCTTCTTCTTCATTTATAATTTGGCTCTACCACTCTGCCTATCTCTCAGCGGGCCCTAGCACTCTTTGCAAGCCTCCTCCCATTGTCAAACTCATCATTGTCTATCCCCACTGGCAGCAATCCTCCACAGCTGTAGGTCCTGTGGCAAATATTGTTGTGTACTCTCTCAAAATTTGCTGTCTTCAATGATGCAAACTGAAATCTACTCCAGACACTGAAGTCTGTGGCCACCCCCCCCCCCTCACACACACACACACCTAAGGCCCTGATGTGTGTGCATTAATTCTGCCATCAAATCAGTGTACAGCAAGTAGCACTTAATCCATCATCGGCCGCTTCTGGAACAAAGCAAAAGTGAACACACACACATGATGTGCATAAATTTAAAAATAACTCACACACGATATATATAAATTTAAAAGCAAACACACACAAATTGTGCATAAATTTAAATTATAGATTCAGATTTCTGGGTAGCATCACCTGACCTTCAAGCTCTGGGATCCCTATGGTTTATGCACAAAAGTAAAACTGCCTTCCTTGTCTTCTTTCTTGTCTTATTGTTCCTGATGATAACCGTCTGAGCTGGAGTCATATTGGCACTAGAGCTTGTCACCATTATTTTCCTAGACTTATCCATTCTAATAAATGGCCAACTCCCACTAATTAAAGAAAGATAATATATTTTCAGTTCTGTGTCTAGCCTCAGCAACTGTGGACAGGATTCTCCCATTATGCCTATGCAAGTTCATGACTCCCACCTTTTCCAACAGTATGGACTCTGCCCGGCATTAATCCCGTCTAACTTCCATTACTGTACTAAATATTATGTGACTACAAACAAGTTTAAAATAGAATAGCTATGTCTATGCTCAATATCTTTTTTGACAGAGGATTAGTATCAACTTATGACAGTACATTTAGAAGTTGCAGGTAATCTGTATGTATCATTACTGCTGTGTTATCAATAGTATCTTAGTACCATAGTATGAATTCAACAATCTTTATGGCAGCAATATTATGAAAATGCTTATTATCATTTCAAAAAGTACAGCAATAAGTAACATAATGGTAGCAGTTATTCACAAAAGTGTACTAAAAGTATGATGTGAGATGCAAAAAATACTAATACTAAGTAGAATTAACTTTTAAATTTCAGCATAAGCCACAACAATTATCAGTAAGCATATAATGGCAACAAAGCATTGATGTGTTTAAAGTACATAATAGCTAGGACTTCATATTCAATATTTTGGAATATTGAATCTGCTGCATATAATAATATCTATATTTGACGATTCTTTTCCAACAGTCAGTGTTTTTTAAAACTTTGTGGGAAACAAGAACGATAAAGTAAATAATTGGGAAAATAGCCATCAATGCAGCCAAAAACTGAAGACATGCTCTCTTATTTTTATCAAATACCATAAACCTAGAGGCATGGATGGTTAGATATTGTAGAGAAAGAAGAAACAAGAAGAAGCATGCTATTATGTTAGCAAATTTGTCTTTGTATGGCTGAATAGAATAGAACATAAATGTGGCAACCATTAGAAAACTGCCACTGAGGAGAAAGAAGTCACTACTATTAATAGCATATAAGAGAGCCATAAAGAAACTGAAGACAATATAGAACACAGAGAAAGAACGACAGTCACGACTTGTGCCAGTTCCGTCTTTATAGTGTCCTTGGAACTTCTCTACAAAGTGATGTAGTATTATTCGGATTCTAACTGGTAGCTTATTTAGGAGAACTTGAAAGATGCGAAACTGATAGAAAAACAACACAATTGTAGGCTTGGTGATGAAAAATTGTATAAAAATGACGGCCAATGTGATATATGGTAAGTGTTCTCTGCTCATGTAGGATATGGTACCATCCCAAAATAACACCAATTTGTGTTTCAAATTCCCTTCTGTATCTAACACAGTAACTACAGAAGGAATTAATAAATTGATAGCTACATTAAGCACTTTAGACACCGATACATTTAGAAAGACAATGTAAGCATCTACAAGAGACCTCCTGCTTCTTCCTGAACCTTCCATAGCTAGTAACCAACTGAATGACTTCCATGTGTACACAAAGCATTTGTATCCTCTATTGTATCCTTGGATTATTAAATATGAGATTATTACAAGAAGTATCGGATAAAGTACATGAACAAGCTCTAAAGCGTAAGCTTCAAGAATACCGATTCTCAAGCAGATTCTATCAGAGTAGTATGAACGAAAGAAGTCTAAAGACCATATGCCATAAAATGAAGAAATTATTTTGACTAATTCTGTCAATATTATATTATTTTCTACATACATAAGAGCAATTCTCACAATGTGAGACATGGATATAGCTTGCGCATAAAAGACAAAACTGTATACATACGGTGAAGTAATCCTTATCTTCAGAGTTAATACAACAATGTAGAACACTGTCATAGGACCTAATGTAGCCAACACATACTCGGGCCATTTGCTATGTTTACACTCGATGCATGTCAATTTATAGGAGTACACAGAAGGCCAGTGGTAATTGATACATTTCCCACACAGAGTTCCATTTCTTCTGTGTTTTCTGCACATAGTAGTTGTGAAGTTTTCAATTTGATTTGGAATTTGAATATCATTAAATGGGTCAGAACTGTGCAAATCACAGCAGAAAATGCTTCCTCCGAGTGCAAAGGTGTTGTTTTCTTTGTTGTATGTAAGGCACATACATGATGCTATTTCAGTGTAGCTTCTTGCACAATGAATATGTATATTCCAGGATAAAGTAGCACAAGAGCAGGAGTTGTTCTTGCAAGTAGACCAAGGAGGACAGGACCCCCAGCTGGATGTATTGCTGTCATTGGCGACACAATATGGCAGATATTGTCCATCTTGAGAGTAATCTATCTCGTCATAAAGAGAATCAGAAGAGGAATTAGCTTTCAGTAAGAACTGGGAACACACCAAGACTATGAATAATCTAACAATCATGTTACACTTTGAATGATAAGAAGATAGTTTAATAAAATTATCAATTTCAACTTATCTCTTCATGGCTGGTTACAAAAAATATAAAAAAACGCAAAACTTCTAGCTTGACTGAAATGTGAAACTGAACAAGTGAAGAGGTGTTGACTATTATAAACAGTCTACTGCAAAAAATTTTTTTTTTTAGTTTGTAACTAATATTTTGAAACTGAAAGTGGACGGAATGTTTATACTATGAAAATGTATTTTCATGTTTAGAATACCATATTATTATTATTGTTATAATTATTATTATTATTATTAATATTATTATTATTATTATTATTATTATTATTATAATATACTTAATTATTAAATAAGGAATGATTTTCTTAATACATAAAATATTATGCAAATTAGAGATTGTACACTTGCTTGTGTTTTTGGTATCTCTAAGTACCAGGTAGAGTGATACTGTTGTTCCTTCATATTCATAAATTTCTTAGATATAATGTATTCACTTCAAACTAAAACAATAACTACTGAAAAGAGAAAAACACTTTTTCAGCATCTTTTAAGACGACATAAACACTTCATAGACTGTGCTATACTAAACATCATAACATTTTTTTCATGGTGTTGTTTCAATAAAAGAATTGAATTGCACTTGTGGTATATGTCTATAAACTTGTTCATTTCAGTTAATGAATAATACAGGCATTCACTCGTGAGAAATTGAGAGTACACATTTATATACCTTGTCATGGCTGTGGTCATAAAATGAAAGTGATTCTCAAGCAAATACCATCCGACTAGTAAGAATGAAAGAAACCTAATGACCAAATGCCATAGGATGAGGAAAGTGTTTTTTACTAACTCTTTTAATGATACTTTCTTCTGCATACATTAAGATAATTCTCACCATGTGTGGTGTAGATATAGCTTGTGCATAAAGACATAACTTTGTACATACGGTGAAGTAATCCTAATCTCTAGAGTTATTGCAACCATGTAGAATACTGTGATAGCACCTAATGTAGCCAACACATACTCAAACCATTTGCTGTGTTTACACTCGATGCATGTCAAACTATAGGAGTACACAGAAGGCCAGTAGTTATGGATGCATTTCCCACACAGAGTTCCATTTCTTCTGTGGTTGCTGCACATGGTAGTGGTAAAGTGAAATCATCAATTTAATTAGTAATTTGAAATATGATTGAATGGTTCAGACATGTGTAAATGACAGCAGAAAATACTCCATCTGGACACAAAGGAGTTGTTTACTTGTCTTATTTAAGGCACATACATGAAACAAATTTGTAAGCTAACTTCTTCTTGCACAATGGATCAGAAAGTTTTTAGTAACTTTGGTATCTCCAAGTACCTGGTAGAATGATATAGTTTTTCTTACGTATTCATAAGTTTTGTTAGATTAATGTATTCACTAACTATTGAGAGATAAAAACACTTCCATAGTTTCAGTTAAAGCATAAACACTAGATTGTGCAATATTAAAAAAAATAAATATTTTTTTCTCGATAACGAATTATACTCTGAATTGATTCAATATTGTTGAATGACCAGAGGTAGGGCTGATCACCAATTAGTTAGCTATCAACTTGGATGGACCAGCCTCTTGTATGAGGGACTCCACTAACAAAGGGTTAGGAATTTTAATTTAAGTAGAATAGATTAGTTTTTGAACTAACTGAACTGAAAACTGAATTTGAAGAGTTTATATAGATGACACAAAGTAGAATGAAAGCAGAAAAACACACAAGTGATTAACACCACTATAAACACAATTAGCAGTCTTCAAAAGTTAATGGACTAAGTTCTGGGTCCTGCCCTGCTAGGTTGCATGCATTGGTGGGCAGGGCTAGTATTCTGTGGTAGACAATACGTTCAGTCCCGAAGAAGCATAAAAGAATGTAAAATGACATAATGAACATGTGTTCTACAATCCTACTCATTTCAGTACTTTTTCAAATGTGCTTGAAAAATGAAGTTATATACTTGTGCCTGCTGCTCCTTTTGTGGTCAGTACAGACATGGCCAAATCTGCAGTCACTTGTGGTGTTTTAATATCAGTATTAGACAAAGTTTAGTGCTTTTAAAAGAAGTCTGCAGACTGGTGGGCTATGACATCAAGAACATTCTGGTTTTGTTTTGTTTAAATAAAATTGATTTCATCAAATGCAAAAGACAAACAGCTAGAGTTCTTCTGTTGTCAGAGTGCATCAGTTTGCAGACCAGAGACTGTCACTTCTTTTCAGCCTTCCATATTGTTTTGTCAGCTACCACAAGAACTCTTTACTTATTACATTTTAATTAACCTTTACTGTTATTTCTAGTAACTTATGTATTTGTTTGTGATTTACCTTTACCCATTATTTTTTTAATAACTTGTGTAATTGCTTGTGTGAACTCTTTACCCATCTTCTAGAACAGTCTGCTCATGTCATTTCTACTTGCACACACATTGTATTGGGATTCTCAATATGTCGATAAAGTTTAAAACTAAGTCTGTTACACTTGTCAGGGCATGTAGGATCGCCAGTGTGGTAGCACTAGCTAGAGAGTGCTAGGCATAGATACCTGCCCACTTGCCTAAATGTACTGTAGTGGCAGTAGTTGCCACACCTCTAACCAAGGGTCTGCACAACAAGAAAATGTATCAGTATTCTGAAAGTTTCAACGCAAGCCTTAAATAAATTGGTATTGAGTAGTATTATCAAAGTAGTTGGCTAGAGAGGGAGTTTTGTATAATGTGCTCATCAGTTGCTAAATATTCATTCTGTACTGTTTGTTAAAAGACTTAAATTTGGCGCTGTTTGATGTGTGTGTGTGTGTGAGGATGTGTTTGTGTGTGCATGTGCACCCCATGGCACTGGCTGGTGCATTATTACAACATAGCTAGTAAATGAGCTGCTTATACGACACATTTTAGACATATCATTGCCACTAAGAACATTGGTACATCATAGTTTCAGAGGTAATTGCTAATCTGGATCACCCTTGTGTGAAAGACACCACTGTCTACAAGAAAACTATATCTATAATATTGGTAGTATTTGTGCCTGTGAAAAAGAATTTTGTACCCAGGGAAGAAAGATAATCAAGTGCCCTGTAAGAAAGAACTAAAAGTTATCAGACAGAAGAAGAGCTAAATTGTGTGACATGTCTACATTTTAAACGCATGTGTAATTTATCAGCTAGCTCGGAAATATCATATTTTTTATGCATTCCAAGGAAATGATTGGAAAACATCCATCTCCTGTACTATTATGTACTATAAGTAGTATACCCTTTATTGTTATTTAATCTAGCCAGTGTCAAAGTGCACTAATCATGCACACACATACACTATCACACCGAGCCATTACTGTAAATATTGCTGGATCAGCTGCTCTTTAAAGCTATAGTGTACCATTCATATGTGTATTACTTTTTAATAGAAGTATCAGAATTACCAAATACACTGCCACACAGTGGCACTTGATGTACTCTTTTAGGTTAGGAATGCAGAAGCATAAGGTATTTCTATCCATTGTTATTATTGTCTGCCACTTGTGATAAAGCTTTCCCTTGAATTAATTTTTCTTTCTGAGTCATCTCAGTTCTTCTTATTCTCCTTCTTTCCTATCTTCAGCTCTTACCTATATCAACAAGCATTGCAACCATACTTACATTTTTCCTGAAAATACGTAACTATACAGCTGAGTTTGATCTCCACGTTCACAAGAATGTGCTTGTGAATTTTCTTCTGCTTGTGACCCTATTACCCCAATGTATCTAAAAGTAGCCTATGCCTCAGGAAGTACCTTAAAGTAGATTGAAGAAAATTTAGCTTGAAATGCAGTGGGTGCTTGTGTACAAGTCGTGACTCTAGAGTTTAAAATAAATCATGTATCTTACAGACTAATAAGAGTTTTTGATTACATGTAAAATGAAATAAAGTTTTAATTTAAATGAATTGAATATCATTAAAATTTAGTGGAGGGTTGACATGTCACCCCATTAACACCCTGGATCAGCCCCTGTATCACAACTTGAAGTAAATCAGTTCACATTGCGATTTGAAGGGTTTCATCATGTATCTACTCATTGAGTTGTACTAAAGTTTGTAGATGTGAACTTTACAGGCAAAGTTTACAGACTTGTTACAACAGAGACACATGCTCATGGATTCTTTTATAAATGATTCTTTTATTAAACATGTTTCCAGTTGCATGTCATGTTTGCTGTATATTCTCGTTTGTTTTGGCCATAATCTAAGATGAGATATTGAGATAATTCAAATTGTGTTTTATTCCTAATAATATTTGCTTTTCTTTTAGTAATGTAAATATTTAATATATAATTTTATTTATTGCCTAAAGGTTTCCAATCACCAAAGGTTAAACCAAGAATTGGTCCCATTTTAATCTTAAATATTATCTGGAGTGCAACATAAAAAGTAGTATTATATGTACAAAGTTTCAAACTTTAATCATAAAATGCATACACAAAATGTTTAGCAGACCCACTATATCATTACAATTATCACAAAACACACACACACACAAGAGTAGTATGATTCACATATAAATTAATTATAATTTGTGATCTTACATTACTACATAAAGTAATAAAATGAAAAAATAATTTGCAAATATAATTGATTCAATAAAATATAACACAAGTAAATAATAATACATTATCTTTTAATAACAACAAAGCAAAAGTGTATTTAAAACAGCAAACACAGTTAGTATATTACTATTTTGAGTAACTCTAGAAGCTTTGCACACAGTATCTTAAAATATTAAATATGTTCTAGTTCACTGCACACAGTAACATGTCTACAATATATAGCAATCTTTTTCCCATAGTCTGTACTCTTTAAAATTTGGTAGAAAACAAGAATGATCAAATAAATAACTGGGAGAAGAGCCATCAATGCAGCTAAAAACTGAAGACATGTTCTCTTATGTTGATCAAATACCATAAACATGGAGGCCTGGATGGTTAGATATTGTAGGGAAAGTAGAAACAAGAAGAAGCATGCTACTATGTTAGCAAGTTGTTCTTTGTAAGGCTGAATAGAATAGAACATAAATGTGGCAATCATTAGAAAACTACTTCCAAGAAGAAAGAAGTCACTATTTTTTGTAGCATACCAGACAAACAAGAAGCAACTTAAGACAATATAGAACACAGAGAAAGAACGACAGTCATGGCTTGTGCCAGTTCCGTCTTTATAGTGTCCTTGGAACTTTTCTACATAGTGATGTAGTATTATTCGGATTTTAACTGGTAGCTTATTTAGGAGAACTTGAAAGATGCGAAACTGATAGAAAAACAACACAATTATAGGTGTAGTGATGAAAACAGTCACAAAAATACAGGCCAATATAGCGTATGGTAAGTGTTGTATACTCATGTATTGTATAGTGCCATCCCAATATAACACAAATGTGCGTGTTTTCTCTCCTTCTGTATTTAATGCAGTAACTTCGGCTGGAAATAACAAATCAATGGCTACATAAAGTACTTTAAACACAGATACATTTAGAAATACAGTGTAAGCATCTATAAGAGACCTCCTGTTTCTTCCTTTACCTTCCCAAGCTAATAACCAATTAAATGGTTTCCACGCATACACAAAGCATTTGTATCCTCTATTGTATCCTTGGATTATTAAATATGAGATTATTACAAGAAGTATTGGATAAAGTACAAGAACAAACTCTAGAGCGTAAGCTTCAAGAATACTGATTCTCAAGCAGATACTATCAGAGTAGTATGAACGAAAGAAGTCTAAAGACCATATGCCATAAAATGAAGAAATTATTCTTACTAACTTCTTCAACCATCTATTATTATTTACATCCATAAGAAAAATCCTCACAATGTGTGGTGTGGATATAGCTTGTGCATAAAATACAAAACTGTATACATACGGTGAAGTAATGCTGATCTTCAGAGTAATTACAACCATGTAGAATACTGTGGTAGGACCTAATGTAGCCAGCACATATTGAAACCATTTGCTATGTTTACACTCAATACATGTCAAACTATAGGAGTACACAGAAGACCAGTAGTTATTGATACATTTCCCACACAGAGTTCCATTTCTTCTGCGGTTGCTGCACATGGTAGTTGTGAAGTTTTCAATCTGATTAGGAATTTGAATATAATTGAACAGGTTAGAACTGTCAAAATTACAGCAGAAAATACTTCTTCCAAGTGCAAAGGTGTTGTTTACTTTGTCATAAGTAAGGCACAAACACGAGGAAAGTTCAGTGTAGCTTCTTGCACAACGAATATGTACATTCCATGAATACGGGGCACAAGAGCAGGAGTTGTTCCTGCAAGTAGACCAAGGAGGACAGGATCCCCAGCTGGATGTATTGCTGTCATTGGCTACACAATATGGCAGATATTGTCCATCTTGAGAGTAATCTATCTCGTCATAAAGAGAATCAGAAGAGGAATTAGCTTTCAGTAAGAACTGGAAACACACAAAGATTATGAATAATCTAATAATCATGTTACAGTTTGTTTCAACTTAAAACTTCAGCAGAAAAAAATCGCAAAACTTGTTGAAGTTCCAGGACAGAAAAGTGAAACTTAGCAATACGCAACAGTATTGCCTATTATAAACTGTCTCATGCTAAACTAACTTCCGTTTAGAATCTCTGACTAATGTTTCTACTGAAAGCTAAAGTAAAAAAATGTTTTTTTCATCCTTGCAATTTGACACAATTTTATCATGAGTATAACATTATTACCTGTCATCATTATTATTATTAATTATTATCATTAGTTGTTGTATTATTATTATTATTATATATTTAATATTAGTATTATTGTACAATTATAAAATAATGAAAAACTTCATCAATGCATACATTATGTTGACCAGAGATTCATGTTCTTATTTGTCCTGTATTATTGTTTCTGTATAACTGTTTTAGTAACTTTGGTACCTCTGAGCACCTGGCAGAATCATACAGTTTATCCTTTATATATTCATAAGTTTTTGTTAGGCTAAAGCATTCACATCAAACTAAACAGTAACTACTGAGAGATAAAAAACACCTTTTCTGTATCTGTTGGAGCATGAACACTTTTTAAACTGTGCGATATTAATAAAGTATAGCATTTTCTTGACGGGTAATAAATAATTAATGGGCATTGATTGTAAATGACTGTAGAGCCCTGTTCATTTCAGTTACTAGTTTATAAATGAATACATAAACCTGTGTACCCCACCTCCCTTTACATCTAGTTTAGCTATGACCAACAAACTGCCCTGAAATTCTAGAATAGCTGTGTGTTAACCAAAACTGCACTATCACTCTGCTTTGTATTAGATGCAGCCAGTTAATGTTTGTCAACAAGGTCAAGTTGTTTCACAGAAAAATTTGCGAAGTAAATTTGAAGAAAATAAGAAAGCCAACATTTGGAATTCAAATATATTTCATAACAAAGTTTTATTCTATTAAATTTATTGGAGTAGGAGTAAAGAATTGTCTATTACAATAATTATATATACTTATAATATACAATATATATAGTACTTATTACATGAGTCAGAGTGTGATATGGTGAAATATTTCAAGAGCAGGCTAATTTATTTTCAAGAGCCAAAGGAGAGTGAAAATAAAGCCTGAGAGTGAAATATCTAGCCATATCACTCTGATGAGTGTAATAAATGGTTTATTCCACACTAGATATCTTCACTGGAGTAGTTTTTTTGGTAACTCAATGTGTAAATTTAGCGAAAACTCACTAGGGGCTCCCCACAACCCCAGCTGATATTATAGCAGCTGCTCTAACCTGGCTGGGTAGGCTCCACTAGAGTAAAGGTAGCTGTAAAAACCCAGAAAACTTGTGGCCAGGCCCAGTTGCTATAACTACTCTGGTAATGAGCCATGAGATAACACTTTGTGATATTGTGAGATATCTCACAGGTCACATACCTAAAAATATCATTGTGAAGATATCTAGCTTGGAATATATATATATAATACTTACTGTATAATTATAAAAGTGAATACACAATAAAAAATTGTTCACTCGATGTCTGTCACTCGTGATGTTTGAATATCGGTATGTAACAGTTGTCATTAATCATATTCATTGTTTTAGTGTATTCATGTTGTGGTTTTGTTGTGAGATGCTCAGTTTCTGTGTGTGCTCTCTGTGTGAGTAAAAGATGAAGTGTATGAAATATAATCCATTAAAATCCAGCTAGACAGTTGGTCGGTGTAGTGTTCAGTAGCCTAGGTGGTTACAGGTAGTAGACAATGGATTCATCAGACGATCACTCCTACTACCCAACACTGTATTCCAATATTTCATTGGATTTATGTATAAATAGAACAGTTGAGGAGTTAATGAGGAATTAATATTGTGCATAAAATAGCTACAGATATTCATACTTCCCCATTTATTACTGTAACTGCTGATGAAATGGCAAAATTTTCCAATGTTGAGCAAGTACATTATATAACAGATGAATTTGAAGTTCATGTGGATTTTTTGGGGTTTATATTCTGTGCTATCTATTGATGCTACAATGTTATTCTCAGCAATATGTTATGTATTTTGATGAGTATTTGTTTTGACCAACTACGGAGGGCAATATTATGATTGGGCAAGTGCCATAAGTAGGAGTAAGAATAGTGTTGCCAAGTACATCAGTGACGACATTGAACCCAAAGCATTATTTGCCCATTGCTATGGCCATGCTTTAAATCGGGCTGCAAGTGATACTGTGAAAAAAATTGAAGATAGTAAAGGATGCACTCAACTTAGCACAGGAGATAGCTAAACTAATATAATTAAGTATTGACCACAAAGAGAAGGCATTTTTAAGAGTATCAAGGAAGCACATCTTGATGATACAAGTGGTATACAAGTGCTATGTCCTACATGCTGGACAGTCAGAGCTGATGCTCTTGCAAGCATTGCAAGTAATTTCAAAGCTTTTATACTAACATGGGAAGAGACAGCAAACATCGTCAAGGATACTGATACAAATTGCAGAATTTACGAATATTCCAAGATAATGAATTGTTTTGATTATATTTTGGTAATATTTTTGATGAGATGTAGCTTAAACATTCAAATAACTTAAAATGGCTTTGAAAAGCCATCTTTACCTCGTAGACATAAACGTCCCTTGTGATGTGATGATGGTGAACCAGAAGATCATTTTTATTCTGAAATGAAATCTTTTTACCAGCAGTCACGCTACTATGAAGTTACAGACTCGTTCCTATGATTATGCTTATTTTGGACTTATTAATAGAGCATTACATAGCATCAAGTGAAATTTTCTTACACTTTTTGGCTCAAAGGTGTGGGAACACCTACTCAGCCAGATGGAAGTGAGAGGGAGCTAGAGCCAGGCATATGCCTTTGAACTAATTGGACAGTTTGTGTGTTTGTGTGTATTAAATGTTAATTGGTGTGTGTGTGTCCTTATTTGGCTTTTGTAAGTCATGGTGTCAGTTTTGTTGGCCAATCAGATTTGAGATTGTGGGTGACACATATGGTTTTATATACTGTGGCCTGTCTCACCCACCTCAGATTTTGTACACTGTGGCTTTTGAATAAAGACATTGATTCCAGTGGAGTCTGGTGGGGCTTGATTTGGGTCGCCTGCATAACTGGGGGACTACCAGCTTACTGTGGAACATCCTTCAACAGTCTGTGCATTATCTCTGGTGGCAGCGGGGACGCTACCTGGAGCTCTGAGGACAGAGATCACGGAGCCGAGAACCCGACAACCCCACAGAAGGCCTTCTTCAGTAAAATCAAGTGAGAAATGGCATGATACAGTATGTGTGTGTGTGTGTGTGCTTAAGCAGGAGTGTCGGTGCTGAAAAATGTGCAATAGTGTGAGGAACTGAATGTGTGTGTTAATTATCCGATTAGTGCAGCTTTCAGTTGTCTTGTGAATGAATGCTTTCCAATGGCTACCGAGGTTCAAGCCACGTCCAGATTCACGGTGTCAGTTTTAGACTGGATCCTAATTGCTTCTAGCACTCTCCTCTTCCAGTGGGCTTGCTTATTTCTTGCATTGAAGACAGATTTCTACAACCAGGTATGAATAGTATGAGCCACTAGAATCTTTACTTCTTAAGGCGTGTACTTCAGTGGATACTGAAGAGGAAGTTGCAGAAATTTTCCCGTTCTACTAAGACGTCTTTGATTGTAGCACTCTTCAGACTCAACTTCAAGTTTTTAATATTTTAGTTCAACTCAGACTGACACTGGCCTCAAACAATTGACATTTTCGACTTAAAAAAACAAGTTTTTGTCCCTCTCTCCTGGCCTACTGTCAATATTTCCCAAGTCTATCGTCTTTTGCAGTTAATCTGGTGATGCCAGCTACAAATGCATGTGAGAGAGATTTTAGTGCTTTGAGACACATTAAAACATATTTAAGATTTACTATAAATCAAGAGCATTGATTATTTAATGCTTCTGCAGATTCACAAAACAAGAACAGATGAAATAGATTTAAAATGTATTGTCAATATTATTAATAGATGAATCCGAACACTGTAGCAGCATTTTCTAAGTTTTAATGTCAAATGTCATAGTATTATTGTTATAATTAAGCTCTCCAAGTTTTATCGCCGTAGCTTTAGCCATTCCCGCTATAACCGTTCCCTTCGTTGGGCTTATTTAATACAATTTTAAGAACTAAATCGATCTTTTTTCGACGTCTACGCTTGCCGCGTTGTGCCCGATTTTCCCATAGACGGTCACATATGTATGTAGCTATTTATTTTAATAAAAATTCATTAGAAGAAAATTTTATTATGTTCATAATCATTAAAAAAAATTTTTTACTGGTTTTCTTGCCACTTGTGAAGCCACTTCCACCTGTAATTACTGTAAAAACTTGTAACATTGCTTGTAAGAAATGTAAACAAGCCACACCCACAAAACTATTAGCCACACCCACACCCATAAATTGTGACTACACCTTTTTCTGGGCCTCACCACCCCAAAATCGCTTGCCTCGGGCTTGAACCCTATACATTGACCAGTGCAAACAGCTAAATCAGCATAATAGTCTCTGGTGCAGTCTCAGTAGATGCAATCCATTTCCCCACAGTCTCATACCATTAGCTTTAATTAACACTCCTCTACATGAGTGTAAGAGTGTATAAACATGTGTGTGCATGTAAGTGTATATGTGTGTGTATTTTGGTACAACGTGACACAGGTTGGCACTACTTATTGGTTTGTTTAAAAAACAACAGAAAGTTTTGACAAGGAGTTATAAACTGGTTCTCTTATATTGTACATGTACTTACTCATGTCAGTTAGCATTGAGCTTAAAATGTGATTTTTAAGAGACACAACCCACCAGTGTAATTGCCTGTAAATAAACTTCATTGTTCTACGCTGCTACTTGGCTTTATGTGTAAATTCTATAACTTTTATCATCATAATTTCTTTTCACTTACACAATTTCTTTCTCAGCCTTGCTTTACTCAATGTATTCTCTCTCTTTCAAAGGCTTTTTTCAACAATAAAGAATTAAAAATATTTGGTCGCCACCAATGTTTGTTTGCTGGCTGGTTGTCATAGCTCGGTGGCAGAGCAATTGTGCGTTAAGCAGCGTTCCTGGGTTCGAATCCCAGTGGCGACCAAATATTTTTAATTCTGTATTGTTTAATAAAGCTGTGAAAGGAAGAGAATACATCTAATAATTTCTCTTCAATCTTTTTTTTTTCCTTGAAGTAGACATATATGTTTGATTTGGCAATATACTCACATGGTTTTGGGGATAATGGTGATATTTTCAGAGCTATAGAATGGTGTTTACAATGAAGTGAGAAACATTTTAAAAATTATTTTGTTTATACATCTACCTTTCTGTTTCAGTTAGAAGACAAAACAGAACCTAACTTTAAAAACACAAAGCTGAATTTTTTAATCTCACATTCACAATCTCGGGCAGAATGAAGCTATATTTGACTTATATTGTGGCATCTTTAGTGATGGTCAACTTGATCCATCAGTCATGCTCTTCAGGACAAATAAATGGCAGTGAACTGGACAGCTATGTCTCCAATGCCTCCATCACTTCCTGTGATTCTTGTCCACCGTGGAGTGTTTGTAAAGAGAGCAAGTGTAAGTGTTTAAAATCAAATGAAGTGTACATGAAGTGTGGCAAACATAAAACACATCTGCAGTCATGTGCATGTCTCAGTTTCAATCAGCAGTTCCTTGTGGGGAAGTGTCTCTTCAGCTGTCATTCCAATATAACACTCACAGTGTTTCAAAATCGTTTCGACAGTTTTGAAAACAAAGTTTGCAAGAAATTCAACAGGACTGGAAATCTGTGTGGAGTATGCAGAGATGAACATTGCCCTTTAGCTCTCTCATATAGACTGGATTGTGTATATTGCAAAAAGAACACACAAAACTGGGTGAAAGTCGTATTCTTAGCCTTTGCTCCCATCACTGTTCTGTATGCTGTAATTAGTTTAACTAAATTAGACATCACTAAACCCCATATCTATGCCTTCATCACGTACTCCCAGATACTGACTGCTCCTGTGTTCATGCAGCGCTCTCTTGTAATGTTCTCTTCTACCTTCCACAAGAAGTTGTCAGATGTGTATTTCACTATGACATCGTCTATTTATGGTTTCTGGTCCCTGGATTTCTGCCGAGAATGCTATAGCATAAACTTAAATCTGAATACAGTACAGATTCAGATGTTGGAGTACTTGGTTGTTATATTTCCTCTTTATCTGATCTTTCTTACTTACATAATACAGAAAACTTGCCAGTATATCTTCTACAGCTGTTCAAAGACTTCAGCTTCCAGTATTTCATGCCTCAATAAGAAGAAAGAAGAACAGACGCCTTTCTGTGACTTCATTGATCAATTCACTACATTTTTTGTTTTTTCATCCACAAAAGTTTTGTCTGCTTCCATCAACCTTTTACTACCAGTGAAGATACACTCATTAAAAGGCAATCTAGTCAGCACTGCACTATACTTAGATGGCAGCAAGGAATACTTTGGTGAAGACCATTATGTACCTGGAGCAATGGCTTTATTGATAACATTTATTTTATTAGTCTTACCAACTCTGACAATTCTTGCTCACTTCTTCAAATGCAGAAGGCACGAGAATTCTCTCACTGTCGTAGCCCACCAGTTTGCAGACCGCTTCTACAAGCACTACAAAGATGGAGCTGGCGAGACCAGAGACTGTGGCTACTTTGCAACCTTCCACATAGTCTTGGTCACCTCCATGCAGCTAATTAGTGCTCTTCCTAGCAGCATTCTTATTTGCTATGTGTAAGCCTTACACAAACAACTGCCACACTAAAGTCACATTTGGTCTGTTTCTCACACTTGCACTTCAACACATCCTTTTGTTTGAGGTGGACAATGGAACTCTGACTGCTAAGCAAGTTATTGCTGTTTGGTGTTTCTTGTTTATATTTTCATGGATTCCATTAGTACACTGTTTCCTGGCACTGTTCTATTTGTACATAAATCCAATGAAATATTGGAATACTGTGTTGGGTAGTAGGAGAGACCGTCTGATGAATCCATTGTCTAATACCGATATTCAAACATCACGAGTGACAGACATCGAGTGAACAACTTTTTATTATGTATTCATTTTCATAATTATACTGTAAGTATATGTATTACAAGTATATAGAATTATTGTACTACACAATTTTACATTTTTTTATTTTGTACTTCAATAAATTTATTAGAATAAAACTTTGTTATGAAATGTATTTGAATTCCAACTGTTGGATATCTTATTTTCTTCTTATTTACCTTGCAAATTTTTCTGTGAAACAACAACTTAACTATGTTGACTAATGTTAACTGGCTGCATCTAATACAAAGCAGGGTGATATAGTTTAGGATTATAAACAGGATAAAGATGTGCAGTTTTTGTTAACACACAGCTATTCTAGAATTTCAGGGCAGTTTGGTTGGCCATAGCTAAACTAGATGTAAAGGGAGGTGGGGCACACAGGTTTATGTATTCATTTTTAAACTAGTAACTGAAATGAACAGGGCTCTACAGTCATTTACAATCAATGCCCATTAATTTACTACCCGTCAAGAAAATGTTATACTTTATGAAAGATGAAAAGAAAACATTTTTTTACTTTAGCTTTCAGTAGAAACATTAGTTAGAGATTCTAAACGGAAGTTAGTTTAGCAGGAGACAGTTTATAATAGGTTATACTGTTGCATTTTGCTAAGTTTCACTTTTCTGTCCTGGAACTTCAATAAGTTTACAAAATTACAACTCCTGCTCTTGTGCCCCATATTCATGGAATGTACATATTCGTTGTGCAAGAAACTACACTGAACTTTCCTAGTGTTTGTGTCTTACTTATGACAAAATAAACAACACCTTTGCACTTGGAAGAAGCATTTTCTGCTGTAAATTTTACAGTTCTAACCTATACAAGTATAAAGACGCCTGTATTTATGAATTGTCAGGGAACTCAATACTGGTACTCAAAGACACCTGTATTTATGAATTGTCAGGTAACTCAATACTGATACTCAAAGACACCTGTATTTATAAATTGTCAGGTCACTCAATACTGATACTCAAAGACACCTGTATTAATGAATTGTCAGGTAACTCAATTCTGATACTCAAAGACACCTGTATTTATGAATTGTCAGGTAACTCAATACTGATACTCAAAGACACCTGTATTTATAAATTGTCAGGTCACTCAATACTGATGCTCAAAGACACCTGTATTTATGATTTGTCAGGTCACTCAATACTGATACTCAAAGACTCCTGTATTTATGAATTGTCAAGGAACTCAATACTGATACTCAAAGACACCTGTATTTACAATAGAGTTTGTGCGAATGTGCATGTGTGTGTGTATTTGTGAGTGTGCATAATTTTGAGTACTCTTTGGCATGGTCTGGTACATTGTTATAAGATGGAAGCACTACTTAAATTATGTATAAAAACATGAACTTTTTCTAAGGCTTTCTCCAAGTTCATAATAAATATGCCACGATATATATCAATAGAACATGAATTAAGTTGACAAATATTGAAAACATTTGGAAGCATAAATAATGATCTACCTTGCACAAAGAGTTCCTATTTTTAGTTCAACTTGGCTTTATTATGCAATTTCTGTCACACTTTAACATCAGCCAGGTCACATTTGCCTTCTCAAATGTTTTATAAAATAGTGAAAGTAAACATAATATAAGTAAATGTTTCATATCCAGTTTTCATTGAAAGGTAAACTTGCTCAAACTTGTTACATTATTAGCTAATATATTATGTCTTCAGTTGGAAGTTAGAGTCTAATAGAATATTTTGAAGTGAACATGTATTACTAGAATTATCGCTACTAAATACTTGTGACAAATAGAAATATTGTAACTTCATCATGTACATCAGGTCATTGCTAGTCTTGGGATGTAAGGTTCAGTGTATTTCAAGAGTGCATTCTGAATCTCTTTATGATGTGATAGATTTCTTTGAAGATGGACAGCATCTGCCATAACCCCAAATGTAGAACCACACTGATCACAACTTCAGTTACAGTGACTTCGTCAAGTTATGTCAAACTAAGTTTATTAGGCTTTAATATTACTTTATTTTTGTGAATTTGAATGCCATTCATAAACTTTCTGATATATGCTCATTTCTTCAAAACAATTAATCCTCAGGCATCTGTCTCGTTACTCACCAATACCAATACTTACCTCTACACTCCAGTGTGGTTTTCAGTTCTTCTCTGGGACTAGGCACAGTATTAGCTTTATAGTTTAGAAGAGGTGTGGGAAGGAAGCTCCACCCTCTCACAGCTCGTGATACTGCTTGAGCTTTGAGGAGCAGGGGAAAACCCCAAATGTAGAACCCACACCGATCCCATCTGAAAGTGAACCCATTAGCATCATATTTGGCTCTGCCCAGTATTAACCAAGCCTATAACTTCTGTTAACCGTACTTAAGTCCATGGGCATTCGTCCTGTTAAATACCAATAGTAACCTCTATAGTTTAATGTGGTTTCTTATCTTTCATCGTTTCCTTTTACAGGACTGGCTACAGTATAGTTTGGTGGAGGTGTGGTCTGAAAACATTATCCCCTCACAGATAGTGATGGTGCTTGGGCTTATAGACCAAAGAAAAACCACAAATGTGGGACCCAACAAAGAACTACCCCCAACTGCCAGGCTTTCTTCCATTGCCTTAGTGTCTTGAATGGAATCCTCCATTCCCCTGGCAGCTGCAGTGGTGGATGTTCCAATCTAGAATCTGTCACCAAATTAAGTAGCGGCATAATTTCTGCTAATTGGGAGAAACGGTCAAATTCAGCAATAGTAAGCTATCTGGTTGTGTGAGTCAAGGAGCAAGGCCCATTGTTTCTCTTTGCCAAAAGATGAGACAGAGGTTTGTAATAGCAGTGAGAGATTCCCTGGGCAAGATATTGAGTATTCCTGGTAATTTGGTGACAGAATCTGGATTGGAGTGGCCACTACTGCAGCTGCTAGGACTCTGGGGAGATGGAAGAGAACCTGTCTTATGTGGAGTACGTTAAGATACCCAGACAGTAGCTAGCCACTTTCTCTGTAATGTTGTGTTAACCTCTTTCCACTGTGTTTTGTGTGTGCAAGTGCATTCGTGTGGTTGATGAAGGTCAGTCTTGCATCTCATATGCTAGCAGCAGCACATTTCTGCTGATTGGGAGAAATGGGTCAGATTAGTGCCCAGTCACAGCAATGGTAAGCTACCTGGTTGCGTGAGGCAAGGAGCAAGGCCCTCTGTTTTTCTTTGCCAACAGATGAGACAGAGGTTTGCGACAGCAGCAAGAGATGCTCTGAGAAAGGCTGGTATAAGTTACTTGGGTTACTTGGATTATCCACTGCCAGGTTTTTCATCATCAATTGGGCAGTACATATTATCAAATCCACCATCATTACGGACTGTCAGCTTAGGATGCCGAAAAATGCTAGTCAGAACACAGTCCACAATATGTCTTCATCCTGGCCAGGTGTCCATAAGTCCCATATTGTTCTAATTTGTCAAAACAAGGTCTTGGTTGATGGGTAGCCATTCTCAATTACTGGCCCTTCTCTCACCCTCTAACCATTCTATTTTTCTTAAAATGTAGTGAAGTCTCTCTAACCGCTGCACAAAAGTATCCAGAAAACCCTCTTCAAGTGCATGTATCCTATTCCTGGATAATCTTACTCTTCAAATCCTCCCTGCCCACTGGCCGCAAACCTGCAGAGTCCATTTTGGACTGCTTGACGACCATCTTTAGCGCAACTATTTGTATTGCCACTATTATGCTCTCCAATATACTCGATGAGTTGACTCAGCCAATCCTTTCAATAACTGGTGGTGAGTAAACTAACTTAGCTCATCACTGTCAAGTCCGGCTGATCCAACACAAGAGCTAGCAGAACTCTTTCAGTGGGGCTTGGCAGGTGTGGTGTTTCTGCTTCAAAAGTAGGTAAATTATTGCACGACAATGAATCTGCCACCATATTATCTCCCTCAAGTATGTGTTGGCATCCCAGTGTGCCAAAAAGAAAAACAGACTCCTCAAATGGCTCATTCCACTTTACTCCTCCGAGAATGGACAATAGCGACTACCGCTGCATTGTCACAGTGACATGAGATTGCATTCGGCTCCACTGACTGGCCCACTGCTGCACGAATGACTATTGACAGCAGCTCTTCACAGATAATATGTGCATCATCCCAACTATTAAGAAGTTCCATCTGGAAGCACTCCATTAACATCACAATCTCGTGAGCTTCGGTTAACAACATCTACGATAAACTCCTTATCACATTACTGATCATGTCCTTTGGCCCAATGCCACCACCTTTCTACACTTGAACATCATGGGTAAGAAGAATCCACTATTGAGTGCTATCTACCAGGGTGAGATGCCAACATAAACCTGTTCTGTACATTCTGATAGTTCTCCACCTACAAAGGGCCCATGAATCACTTTGTGCTGCACCACAACCGATTTGCATGTTGGTGGAGGTGTATAATATACAGACACAACTCCATTTACCCAGAACTCTTCTTGCAGGCCTCGCAGTAAGTAGTCTCTAAATGATCATCAGGATGCCCTCTCAGATGCCTCAACTTATGCATCATTGGGCATACTACTTCACTCCACCCTGCTCATGTGAGAAGAACTCTGATCCAACTTTGGTTGAACTTCAATAAGTGTAATGTGTATGTAAGCACTACCTCCCTGTGCACTTTATAAATCACACCTTCATACCCTCCCAGCACTAGCACTCTATCACCGACTCACTCTATAAGCTTCAATGTTGTTGCCGACAATTACCCACTAGGATATTACTTATGCATAGTTGTCAACCTGCCATACAGATTAAGTGAAACAAATCGGGGGAAAAATATTTGATTTTGTGTAAAAAAATGAGTGACAATTTATCCGCTCAATTATAGAAAGGTAAGAGTTGGCAATACCTGACTAAACCAATGTTCACTGACCATTTACCTTTTCTTAGCTATGAATGGCCACAGGTGAAGGGCCAACAACATTGCATGCCAGAAGAATAACTAGATAAGATATTTTCGACACAGTGGTATCTGAGCAGTGAAAAAAATTATCACAAAGACGAGGTAAGCATGGCAGAGTGACATAATGGACTGAAAATCGTGACTGTCACCCACACCAAATTCAGTAAAGTTGGCAACTATGCTTATGATTACCAGTGCCAACCGGGCCACACTTTTGCCAATATTGTACAGTCACACAACAGAGTCGACTGGATAAACAATAACACAGAATACATCTACAGACGACATCAAATGAACAAGCCAAAGTATAGGAGTCTCTGGCACATCAGTGCATCTTCCGGTAGTGTCTCCCACTCCTGCCACTATCTTTTAGTGGCTCTCCAATACTGCTGTATGTCTGCCACTTATGGTCCCCTTGACACTTGGAAAGATATACTCATATCTGCACCGCATTATAGCTGCCATCATTCCAGGCATAACAAGCCACCTCTTCTTCTTCATTTGTAATCTGACCACTCTGCCTATCTCTCGGTGGGCCCTAGCACTCATTGCAAGCCTCCTCCCATCTTCAAACTCGTCATTGTCTTGCCACACTGGCAGGAATCCTCCACAGCTGTACGTACATCATCAGTAAGAGAGAATAGTTGCGGCAAATATTGTTACGTCTACTCTCCAAATTTTTTTGTCTTCAATGATGCAAACTGGAATCTGTTCTAGACACTCTCCTTTCTTTCTTTGACATCAGCTACACTGATGCTCTCAGAACTAGATTACTCTGCCGCAAAAGCTGGCAGGTCTATCGCTGGTAGCCTCTCTTTGCACAGCTTCAAGGCTAGCACCTGCAGTTGTATATACTATCGTACTAATTACAACTCAAAGGATTTACCAGCAAACTCACTACATACTTGCCACCAAGGCTCCTTACTCATAGTGTCTTATGTACTGATTCATGCTTATTATTATTATTATTAACCACCTTGTTCTACACTACTACTGACAGCCAGAGCAGAACTGACCACTAACCCTGCCCATCATGAGCATAGTACCACAATGCACCAAGAGAGTTCCATGGGTCCAGTTTACCACCAGCTATATGGACTGTCGCTGATTTGAGCAAGTCTGTGGCCATTCCCCCCCCCCCCCCCCCTGCCCACACACACACCTAAGGCTCTATGTGTGTGCATTAATTCTGCCATCAAATCAGTGTACAGCAAGTAGCACTTAATCAATCATCGGCCACTTCTGGAACAAAGCAAAAGTGAACACACACACATGATGTGCATAAATTTAAAAATAATACACACACGATATATTTAAATATAAAAGTGAACACACACAAATTGTGCATAAATTTAAGTTATAGATTCAGATTTCTGGCTAGCATCACCTGTCAAGCTCTGGGATCCCTATGGTTTATGCACAAAAGTAAAACTGTCTTTATTGTTCCTGATGATAGCTGTCTGAGCTGGAGTCATATTGGCACTAGAGCTTGTCACCATTTTTTTCCTAGACTTATCCATCCTAATAAATGGCCAACTCCCACTAATTAAAGAAAGATAATATATTTTAAGTTCTGTGTCTAGCCTCAGCAACTGTGGACAGGATTCTCCCATTATGCCTATGCAAGTTCACGACTCCCACCTTTTCCAACAGTTTGGACTCTGCCCGGCATTAACTATTATTATGTGACTACAAATAAGTTTAAAATAGAATAGCTATGTCTATGCTCATTTTCCCATTTGACAGAGGATTAGTATCAACTTATGATAGTACATTTAGAAGTTGCAGGTAATCTGTATGTATCATTACTGCTGTGTTATTGGCGAGCGAGCGTAGCGAGCGAGACACTTACAGGGGTAAAAATGAAAAAATCGGGGATGTTTATTGGCGAGCGAGCGTAGCGAGCGAGACACTTACAGGGGTAACACAATCGAAAATCGGGGATGTTTATTTGTATATATGTTTGGACGTACGTATGTCATTTTGTACTTTGACCCTCCGTATTTTTGTGTTCACTCCGCGTTCGACCCCGTCCCAAACTTCACTAAATAGAATCCTCCGGTTTAGCGACCATTACCAGTATCACATTAGAAATTGAATTGTTTACCGCTTTGAATTGTTATGGGGGTGCTTGCCCTGCAACAGGAAAAGACCTTAACTATATGATTCAGAGAGTGAACAATGTTGCCCTATTACTGTACAAGAGCTTTTTCGTAAGCACTACTTTGAAACTTTGGACCACACCATTAACAGCATTAAGTCAAGATTTGATCAGCCTGATTACGCATTGTACAAGACAGTTGTGCAGCAGTTAAAACTCAAAATCTTATGGGAGCTCCATTTCTATTCGAGTTAGTGGCGGTGGTAAGTTAATGCGCTATTTGTCACAGTTATAAGCCCTACTCAACAGTATTTACTTAAAAATGCATTGTCCACTAGACGAACCACGAAGGTAAGTCTTGCGTAGGTATGTTCAGTTGTGTGAAAATATTGTGCGTTACAACTACTATTACGTAATTTAAAAACACTACTTTATTTTAATAGCTTGAGTGTTAGCTGTTAAAATCAAATTTAACAATAGTGTAGTTTAAGGATCGCTCGCCATTTGTGCTCAAGCACACCACTAGTTTATTTAGATATTATGTTTGGACGTATGTATGTCATTTTGTACTTTGACCCTCCGTATTTTTGTGTTCGCTCGGCGTTCGACCCCGTCCCAAACTTTACTAAACAGAATCCTCTGGTTTAGCGACCATTACCCCTATCACCTTAGAAATTGAATTGTTTACCGCTTTGAATTGTTTTGCGGGTGCAGTTAAAACGCAAAAACTTATGGGAGCTCCATTTCTATTCGAGTTAGTGGCGGTGGTAAGTTAATACGCTATTTGTCACAGTTATATAAGCCCTACTCAACAGCATTTACTTGAAAATTCATTGTCCACTAGACGAACTACGAAGGTAAGTCTTGCGTAGGTATGTTCAGTTGTGTGAAAGTATTGTGCGTTACAACTACTATTAAGAATATCACAAAGAAAATTTTAAATAACGTGACTTGATTTTGTTGCTTTTTCAATTCAAACAGTTTCGGGGAGCAGTTACTATGGAATTGAAACCCCTTTACCGCATTAACTTAATTTAAAACCTCAACTTTATTTTAGTAGCTTGAGTGTTAGTTGTTAAAATCAATCATTTAACAATAGTGTGGTTTAAGGCTCGCTCGCCTATTGTGCTCAAGCACACCACTAGTCAATAGTATCTTAGTACCATAGTATGAATTCAACAATCTTTATGGCAGCAATGTTATGAAAATGCTTATTATCATTTCAAAAAGTACAGCAAATAGTAACATAATGGTAGCAGTTATTCACAAAAGTGTATTAAAAGTATGATGTGAGATGCAAAAAATACTAATACTAAGTAGAATTAACTTTTAAATTTCAGCATAAGCCACAACAATTATCAGTAAGTGTATAATGGCAACAAAGCATTGATGTGTTTAAAGTACATAATAGCTAGGACTTCATTGGCGAGCGAGCGTAGCGAGCGAGACACTTACAGGGGTAACACAATCGAAAATCGGGGATGTCAGTTTATTGGCGAGCGAGCGTAGCGAGCGAGACAGTATTAGGGGTGGATAATGCAAAATCGGGTATATGTTATTGGCGAGCGAGCGTAGCGAGCGAGACACTTACAGGGGTAACACAATCGAAAATCGGGGATGTTTGTTTATTTATATATATGTTTGGACGTATGTATGTCATTTTGTACTTTGACCCTCCGTATTTTTGTGTTCGCTCCGCGTTCGACCCCGTCCCAAACTTCACTAAACAGAATTCTCTGGTTTAGCGACCATTACCCGTATCACCTTAGAAATTGAATTGTTTACCGCTTTGAATTGTTTTGCGGGTGCAGTTAAAACGTATAAACGTATGGGAGCTCCATTTCTATTCGAGTTAGTGGCGGTGGTAAGTTAATATGCTATTTGTCACAGTTATAAGCCCTACTCAACAGTATTTACTTGAAAATTCATTGTCCACTAGACGAACCACGAAGGTAAATCTTGCGTAGGTATGTTCAGTTGTGTGAAAATATTGTGCGTTACAACTACTATTAAGAATATCACAAAGAAAAATTTAAATAACGTGACTGGATTTTGTTGCTTCTTTTTCAATTCAAACAGTTGCGGGAGCGGTTACTATGGCATTGAAACCCATTTACGGCATATACTTAAATTAAAAACTCTACTTTATTTTAGTAGCTTGAGTGTTACTTGTTAAAATCAATCATTTAACAATAGTGTAGTTTAAGGCTCGCTCGCCATTTGTGCTCAAGCACACCACTAGTATATATATATATATGTATGTATGTATGGATGGTACGTATGCTCTTTAAATGCGCGCGCTTCTAATTACGTAAGTTAGGTAAAGCGTTCACAGTTCCAGTTTTTTCAATTAACGAGCGCGGAGTATCCTGCTGCAGACGCAACATTGTTTCAACCAAAAAGTTTACAGCTACTCTCTTCTTGAAACAATTGTGAAGTCTTTGTCAAGCTGGGCTTCTTTGCCACTGCTTTCGAAGTTTATTCAGGTAATTGTTAGTTTAGTCTGGGATCAGAGACTTTAGATTCTCTGATGCTAACTGAGAATGGAAAGGGTTACACTATGCACTACAGTTAGATGTATTTCTGTCCTATTTTTCTGTAAAAAAGAGTCTGCTCGCTCGCCATGCATTTGCGCTATTCGAGCGCACCACTAGTTGGCGACGGCGAAGCTAAGCGAGACACTATCAGGGGTAACTCAATCGAGATTTCGCTATTATTTATTTATCTGTTTTATGGGTACGGAGACTCTGTTTCGCCCGCGCTTCTATTACGTAAGTTAGGTAAGCGTTCCACAGTTCCTTATTTTTCATTAACTCTCTGAGACCTTAGTGGCGTTGTAAGTCTATCGCTCTTTTGTAATGGTTATAAGCCGTTGCGCACAGTAATTACTTGAAAATACATTGTCCACTAGACTACTGCGAAGGTTAAGTCTGTGTAGGTGCAATGTCCCTTGTGTCAAAGCATGTGTGTTACAACCACTACTTAGCTAAAGAATATCACAAAGAAAACTTTTAAATAACGTGTATTATTTTGTTGTTGTTGTTTTCCTTCCAAGCAGTTGCAGAGAGTTGTTACTATGGCACTGAAATCCCTTTACCCTGTATGCTAAATTTAAAAACTGGACCTTATATTCAGTAGCTTCAGTGTTAGAAGTCAAAATCATTCATATAAAAATAGTATAGTCTTTAGGCTCGCTCGCCATTTGTGCTCAAGCACATCACTAGTTTATTTATTGGCGAGCGAGACACTATCAGGGGTAACTAAATCGAGATTTCGCTATGTATATTTATTTATTTATCTGTTTATGGGGTACGTGAGACCTCTGTTTTCGCCCGCGCTTCTAATTACGTAAGTTAGGTAAAGCGTTCACAGTTCCAGTATTTTTCAATTAACGAGCGCGAAGAATTCTGCTGCACTGCCTTACGCAACTCTGTTTCAACCAAAACGTTTATAGCTACTCTCTTCTCGAAATAATTGTGAAGTCTTTGTTAAACTGCACTTCTTTGCCACTGCTTTCTAAGTTTATTCAGGTAATTCTGTTGTTAACTGAGCTAAGAGCTTGTTGTCATCAGTGACTCACTGGTAAATTCAAATAGTCAGAATGACTCAAATTTGGTACTAGGAAGTTACTACTGCTCAAGAAAATGAGGTAAGAAAGTAATTTTGTATTTGTGTGCTAAAATTGATTGTCTTTTGTTTATGTAGCTGAGAGCTTGTTGTCAAGAATTCGAGGTAATTCAGATGGTCAAAGTAACTTCAATTTGATATTACAGAAGTTATCAATACTCAAGAATGAGGTAAGTAGTAATTCCATATTTGTTGGCTAAAATTACAAATAATAACACTGGTTTATTTTTTATCGTAGTTGTTCAAGAGTTACTGGTGATTGAGATTATCAGAATGGTTGATGTTTGATACTACAAAAGTTACCATTAATCAGGTAAGAGAGTGATTGTGCATTTGTTTGCTGAAATAAAATGACATAACTGCTATTATAGAGTTTGCATGAAGTAAACTAAAACATAGTGACATTTTATGTTACCTAACTATCAGGCTCGCTCGCCATTTGTGCTCAAGCACACCACTAGTTTATTTGTATATATGTATGGACGTACGTAAGGCATTTTTGTACTTTGACCCTCGCATTTTTGTGTTAGTTCGGTTGTCGTGTTAGAAGTCATTCATATAAAAAATAGTATAGTCTTTAGGCTCGCTCGCCATTTGTGCTCGAGCACACCACTTAACGGTTTCCAAATATAAAATATTTTGCAAATAATAATTGATTCAATAAAATATAACTTCAAAACATAAACACAAGTAAATAATAATACATTATCTTTAAATAGCAACAAAGCAAAAGTGTATTTAAAACAGCAAACATAGTTAGTATATTACTATTTTGAGTAACTCTTGAAGCTTAGCACACAGTATCTTAAAATATTAAATTTGTTCTAGTTGACTGCACATACTAACATCAATGTCTACAATATATAGCAATCTTTTTCCCATAGTCTGTACTCTTTAAAATTTGGTAGAAAACAAGAATGATCAAATAAATAACTGGGAGAAGAGCCATCAATGCAGCTAAAAACTCAAGACATGTTCTCTTACGTCGATCAAATACCATAAACTTTGAGGCATGGATGGTTATACATTGTAGGGAAAGGAGAAACAAGAAGAAGCATGCTATAATGTTAGCAAGTTGGTCTTTGTAAGGCTGAATAGAATAGAACATAAATGTGGCAATCATTAGAAAACTGCTTCCAAGAAGAAAGAAGTCACTAGTATTTGCAGCATACCCGACGAACAAGAAGCAACTTAAGACAATATAGAACACAGAGAAAGAACGACAGTCACGACTTGTGCCAGTTCCGTCTTTATAGTGTCCTTGGAACTTCTCTACATAATGATGTAGTATTATTCGTATTCTAACTGGTAGCTTATTTAGGAGAACTTGAAAGATGCGAAACTGATAGAAAAACAACACAATTATAGGTGTAGTGATGAAAACAGTCACAAAAATACAGGCCAATATAGCATATGGTAAGTGTTGTATACTCATGTATTTTATATTGCCATCCCAATATAACACAAATTTGTGTGTTTTCTCTCCTTCTGTATTTAACACTGTAACTTCAGAAGGAATTAACAAATCAATGGCTACATAAAGCACTTTAAACATTGATACATTTAGAAATACAGTGTAAGCATCTATAAGAGACCTCCTGTTTCTTCCTTTACCTTCCCAAGCTAATAACCAATTAAATGGCTTCCACGCATACACAAAGCATTTGTATCCTCTATTGTGTCCTTTGATTATTAAATATGAGATTATTACAAGAAGTATTGGATAAAGTACAAGAACAAACTCTAGAGCGTAAGCTTCAAGAATGCTGATTCTCAAGCAGATACTATCGGAATAGTATGAACGAAAGAAGTCTAAAGACCATATGCCATAAAATGAAGAAATTATTCTTACTAACTTCTTCAACCATCTATTATTATCTACATGCATAAGAGCAATCCTCACAATGTGTGGTGTAGATATAACTTGTGCATAAAAGACAAAACTATATATATACGGTGAAGTAATCCTTATCTTGAGAGTTAATACAATTATGTAGAATACTGTGATAGGACCTAAAGTAGCCAACACATACAGAAACCATTTACTATGTTTACACTCGATGCAAGCCAAACTATAGGAGTACACAGAAGGCCAGTAGTTATAGATACATTTCCCACACAGAGTTCCATTTCTTCTGTGGATGCTGCACATGGTAGTTGTTAAATTTTCAATCCGATTAGGAATTTGAATATAATTGAATGAGTTAGAACTGTGAAAATTACAGCAGAAAATACTTCCCCCAAGTGCAAAGGTGTTGTTTACCTTGTCATAGGTAAGGCACCAACACGAGGAAAGTTCAGTGTAGCTTCTTGCACAACGAATATGTACATTCCATGAATACGGGGCACAAGAGCAGGAGTTGTTCCTGCAAGTAGACCAAGGAGGACAGGACCCCCAGTTGGATGTATTGCTGTCACTGGCAACACAATATGGCAGATGTTGTCCATCTTGAGAGTAATCAATCTCGTCATGAAGAGATTCAGAAGAGGAATTAGCTTTCAGTAAGAACTGGAAACACACAAAGATTATGAATAATCTAATAATCATGTTACAGTATGATTCAACTTAAAACTTCAGCAGAAAAAAATCGCAAAACTTATTGAAGTTCCAGGACGGAAAAGTGAAACTTAGCAATACGCAACAGTATTGCCTATTATAAACTGTCTCCTGCTAAACTACCTTCTGTTTAGAATCTCTGACTAATGTTTCTACTGAAAGCTAAAGTAAACAATGTTTTGTGAATCACACTGAACTTTCCTCATGTTTGTGCCTTACTTATGACAAGGTAAACAACACCTTTGCACTTGGAAGAAGCATTTTCTGTTGTAATTTTCACAGTTCTAATCTATACAATTACATTCAAATTCCTAATCAGATTGAAAATTGAACAACTACCATGTGCAGAAAATACAGAAGAAATGGAACTCTGTGTGGGAAATGTATCAATAACTACTGGCCTTCTGTGTACTCCTATAGTTTGACATGCATCGAGTGTAAACATAGCAAATGGTTTCAGTATGTGCTGGCTATATTAGGTCCTATCACAGTATTCTACATGGTTGTAATAACTCTAAAGATCAGTATTACTTCACCGTATGTATACAGTTTTGTATTCTATGCACAAGCTATATCCACACCACACATTGTGAGGATTGCTCTTATGCATGTAGATAATAATAGATGGTTGAAGAAGTTAGTAAGAATAATTTCTTCATTTTATGGCATATGGTCTTTAGACTTCTTTCGTTCATACTATTCCGATAGTATCTGCTTGAGAATCAGCATTCTTGAAGCTTACGCTCTAGAGTTTGTTCTTGTACTTTATCCAATACTTCTTGTAATAATCTCATATTTAATAATCAAAGGACACAATAGAGGATACAAATGCTTTGTGTATGCGTGGAAGCCATTTAATTGGTTATTAGCTTGGGAAGGTAAAGGAAGAAACAGGAGGTCTCTTATAGATGCTTACACTGTATTTCTAAATGTATCAATGTTTAAAGTGCTTTATGTAGCCATTGATTTGTTAATTCCTTCTGAAGTTACAGTGTTAAATACAGAAGGAGAGAAAACACACAAATTTGTGTTATATTGGGATGGCAATATAAAATACATGAGTATACAACACTTACCATACGCTATATTGGCCTGTATTTTTGTGACTGTTTTCATCACTACACCTATAATTGTGTTGTTTTTCTATCAGTTTCGCATCTTTCAAGTTCTCCTAAATAAGCTACCAGTTAGAATCCGAATAATACTACATCACTATGTAGAGAAGTTCCAAGGACACTATAAAGACGGAACTGGCACAAGTCGTGACTGTCGTTCTTTCTCTGTGTTCTATATTGTCTTAAGTTGCTTCTTGTTTGTCTGGTATGCTACAAATTATAGTGAGTCCTTTCTTCTTGGAAGCGGTTTTCTAATGATTGCCACATTTATGTTCTACTCTATTCAGCCATACAAAGACCAACTTGCTAACGTAGTAGCATGTTTCTTCTTGTTTCTACCTTCCCTACAATATATAATCATCCATGCCTCCATGTTTATGGTATTTGATCAACCTAAGAGAACATGTCTTCAGTTTTTGGCGGCATTGATGGCTCTTCTCCCAATTATTTACTTTATCATTCTTGTTTTCTACCATATTTTGAAGAGTACAAACTGTGGGAAAAAGATTGCTATATATTGTAGACATTGATGTTACTGTGTGCAGTCAACTAGAACAGATTTAATATTTTAAGATACTGTGTGCAAAGCTTCTAGAGTTACTCAAAATAGTAGTATACTAACTATGTTTGCTGTTTTAAATACACTTTTGTTTTGTTGCTATTTAAAAATAATTTATTATTATTTACTTGTGTTTATCATAATTAATTTATATGTGAATCATACTACTCTTGTGTGTGTGTGTGTGTGTTTTGTGATAATTGTAATGATATAGTGGATCTGCTAAAAAAATTGTGTATGCTTTTTATGATTAAAGTATGAAACTTTGCACATATAATACTGCTTTTTATGCTGCACTCCAAATGAAATTCTCGGTTTAACCTTTGGTGATTGGAAACCTTTAGGCAATAAATAAAAACATATACTAAATATTACATTACTAGAAGAACTGTTAATACAAATATCGTTAGGAATAAAACACAATTTGGATTATCTCAATATCTCATCTTAGATTATGGCCAAAACAAACAAGAATATACAGCAAACATGACATGCAACAAAAACATGTTTAATAAAAGAATCATTTATAAAAGAATCCATGAGCATGTGTCTCTGTTGTAACAAGTCTGTAAACTTTGCCTGTAAAGTTCACATCTACAAACTTTAGTACAACTCAAAGAGTAGATACATGATGAAACCCTTCAAATCGCAATGTGAACTGGTTTACTTCAAGTTGTGATGATACAGGTTCTGATCCAGGGGATGAATAGGGTGACATGTCAACCCTCCTACATGTATAGGTAAGGATTACTTTACCGTATGTATATAGCTTTGTGTTTTATGCTCAAACTATATCCATGCCTGACATGGTGAATAATGTACTTCTTCACGAGTAGAATAGAAAATTATTAAAAGAGTTAGTATGCATAATTTCCTCATTTTATGGCATATGGTCTTTAAACTTCTTTTGTTCATACTACTCTGATAGCATCTGCTTGAGAATTGGTATTCTTGAAGTTTACGCTTTATAACTTGTTCTTGTACTTTACCCAATACTTCTTGTAATAATCTCATATTTATTAATCCTAGGATACAATAGAGGATACAAATGTTTTGTGTATGCATGGAAGCCATTTAATTGGTTATTAGCTTTAGGAGGTAAAAAGAACAGATGACTGTCGTTCTTTCTCAGTGTTCTATATTGTCTTAAGTTGCTTCTTGTTTGTCTGGTATGCAGCAAATAATAGTGACTTCTTTCTTCTTGGAAGCGGTTTTCTAATGATTGCCACATTTATGTTCTATTCTATTCAGCCATACAAAGACCTACTAGCTAACCTAATATTATGTTTCTTCTTGTTTCTTCTTTCTCTACAATATCTAACCATCCATGCCTCCAGGTTTATGGTATTTGACAACCATGCGAGCAAAAATCTTCAGTTTTTGGCTGCATTGATGGCTCTTCTCCCAATTATTTATTTAATTGTTCTCGCTTTCTATCAAATCTTCAAGAACACGCGGACTGTGGGAAAATGATCACTACATATTGTAGACATAGATGCCATCATGTGCAACAAACTAACAGATTCAACATCTTAAGGCATTGTATGTGTAACTACTAACTGATCAATAAGAAACGTATATTGTGTGCATTTCATGTTGCCACTAGCAGTGTACTGAGTGTACTAAGCTTTACAAATTGAAGTCAGCAAGTAAAGGTTAAAGGATAGCTAAAGTTTCAAAAGGCCTCAGTATACAACCATGAATACACAACCATGAAGATATAATACAGAGAAACTGAGAGACAAGGATTCAAGAGATGAAGATAGGAAAGAAAGAGAATAAGAAGAACAGAGATGACTCAGAAAGAAAAATTAATTAAAGGGAAACCTTTATCACAAGTGGCAGAGAATGATAACAATGGATAGAAATACCTTATGCTTCTGCATTCCTAACCTGCAAAAGAGTACAACATCAAGTGCCACTGTGTGGCAGGGTACTTGGTAATTATGATACTTCTATTAAAAAAATAATACACATATGAATGGTACACTATAGCTTTACAGAGAAGCTGATTCAGCAATATTTACAGTAATGGCTCGGTGTGATAGTGTATGTGTGTGCATGATTAGTGTCTTTGACACTGGCTAGATTAAATAACAATAAAGGGTATACTACTTAAGTTATAGTGCATAATAGTACAGGAAGATGGATATTTTCCAATCATTTCCTTGGAATGTATAAAAAATATGATATGTCCTAGCTAGCTGATGAATTACACATGCGTTTAAAATGTAGACATGTCACACAACTTAGTTCTTCTTTTGTCTGACGTCTTTTAGTGCTTTCTTACAGGACACTTGATTATCTTTCTTCCCTGGGTACAATGGCTATAAAAATTACATAATTCTTTTTCACAGGCACAAATACTACCAATTATAGATATAGTTTTCTTGTAGACAGTGGTATCTTTCACACAAGGGTGTTCCAGACTAGCATTCACCTCTGAAACCATGGGGTGCCTATGTTCTTAGTGGCAAGTTCATCTTGGGGACTGCATAACTACAAAGTCAGTGGGTGAAGATAAAACTGGCCAAGAATTTCATACCTAATGATAACAATGGCTAAGTGATTGATACTTGTATGACTCTATGACTGCAACTTATTAATACCCGGTGTTACTTTTATGTTGGGTATAAAAAATTAATTATACCTGTTGCAATGTCTATCTGGTGCTATGATCATGTGGACTGTTACTTTCATATGACATGCTAGTATTCAGCATTCATGATGTGTCTAAAATGTATCACATAAGCAGTACTTGTTTACTAGCTATCTTGTAATAACGCACCAGCCAGTGCCAAGGAGTACACATGCACACACAAACATATCCTCACACACACACACACACTCAAACAGCGCTGTTTGTTGTAACCTTTTATATCCTTAGTATCATTAACATACAAAACTCACTAATGTGTCGCTAGCCAACAATATATAGCATTGAACTACTTTGATAATACTACTCAATACAAATTTATTTAAAGCTTATTAGCATTAAAAGTTTCAGAATACTGATAAAAGTTCTTGTTGTGCAGACCCTTGGTTAGAGGTGTGGCAACTACTGCCACTACAGTAACTTTAGGCAAGTGGGCAGGTATCTATGCCTAGCACTCTCTAGCTAGTGTTACTACACTGGCGATCCTACATACCCTGACAAGTGTAACGGACTTAGTGTTAAGTCTTTATCAACATATCGATAATCCCAATACAATGTGTGTGCAAGTAGAAGTGACATGGATAGAATGTTCTAGAAGATGGGTAAAGAGTTCACACAAGCAATTACACAAGTTATTAAAAATAATGGGTAAACGGAAATCACAAACAAATACATAAGTTACTAGAAATAACAGTAAACGTTAATTAATGTGTAATAAGTAAAGAGTTCTTGGGGTAGCTGACAAAACAATATGGAAGGCTGAAAAGAAGTGAAAGTCTCTGGTCTGCAAACTGATGCACTCTGACAACAGAAGAACTCTAGCCGTTGTCTTTTGCTTAATAAAATTAACAATTTTATTTAAATAAAAAAAAAAACAGAATGTTCTTGATGTCATAGCCCCACCAGTCTGCAGACTTCTTTTAAAAGCACTAAACTTTGTCTAATACTGATTTTCAAACACCACAAGTGACTGCAGATTTAGCCATGTCTGTACTGACCACAAAAGGAGTAGCAGGCACAAGTATATAACTTCATTTTTCAAGCACATTTGAAAAAGTACTGAAATGAGCAGGATTATAGAACACATGTTCATTATGTCATTTTACATTCTTTTATGCTTCTTCGGGACTGAACGTATTGTCTACCACAGAATACTAGCCCTGCCCACCAATGCATGCAACCTAGCAGGGCAGGACCCAGAACTTAGTCCATTAACTTTTGAAAACTGCTAATTGTGTTTATAGTGGTGTTAATCACTTGTGAGTTTTTCTGCTTTCATTCTACTTTGTGTCATCTATATAAACTCTTCAAATTCAGTTTTCAGTTCAGTTAGTTCAAAAACTAATCTATTCTACTTAAATTAAAATTCCTAACCCTTTGTTAGTGGAGTCCCTCATACAAGAGGCTGGTTGATAGCTAACTAATTGGTGATCAGCCCTACCTCTGGTCATTCAACAATATTGAATCAATTCAGAGTATAATTCGTTATCGAGAATATTGCAATATTTTTAATATTGCACAACCTATAGTGTTTATGCTTTAACTGAAACTATAGAAGTGTTTTTATCTCTCAATAGTTAGAGTGAATACATTAATCTAACAAAACTTATGAATACGAAAGAAACACTATATCATTCTACCAGGTACTTGGAGATACCAAAGTTACTAAAAACTGTTACACAGAAATAATATTGGAAAGCAAGTACGTGGATTTCTGATCCATTGTGCAAGAAGAAGTTAGCTTCCAAATTAGTTTCATGTATGTGCCTTACACAAGACAAGTAAACAACTCCTTTGTGTCCAAATGGAGTACTTTCAGCTGTCATTTACACATGTCTGAACCATTCAATCGTATTTCAAATTACTAATTAAATTGATGATTTGTCTTTACCACTACCATGTGCAGCAACCACAGAAAAAATGGAACTCTGTGTGTGAAATGCATCCATAACTACTGGCCTTCTGTGTACTCCTATAGTTTGACATGCATCGAGTGTAAACACAGCAAATGGTTTGAGTATGTGTTGGCTACATTAGGTCCTATCACAGTATTCTACATGGTTGTAATAACTCTAGAGATTAGGATTACTTCACCGTATGTATATAGTTATGTCTTTATGCACAAGCTATATCTACACCACACATGGTGAGAATTGTATTAATGTAAGCAGAAGAAAGTATCATTAAAAGAGTTAGTAAAAAACACTTTCCTCATCCTATGGCATTTGGTCATTAGGTTTCTTTCATTCTTACTAGTCGGATGGTATTTGCTTGAGAATCACTTTCATTTTATGACCACAGCCATGACAAGGTATATAAATGTGTACTCTCAATTTCTCACGAGTGAATGCCTGTATTATTCATTAACTGAAATGAACAAGTTTATAGACATATACCACAAGTGCAATTCAATTCTTTTATTGAAACAACACCATGAAAAAAATGTTATGATTTTTAGTATAGCACAGTCTATGAAGTGTTTATGTCTTAAAAGATGCTGAAAAAGTGTTTTTCTCTTTTCAGTAGTTATTGTTTTAGTTTGAAGTGAATACATTATATCTAAGAAATTTATGAACATGAAGGAACAACAGTATCACTCTACCTGGTACTTAGAGATACCAAAAACACAAGCAAGTGTACATATATCTCTAATTTACATAATATATTATGTATTAAGAAAATCATTCCTTTGTTAAATAATTAAGTATATAATAATAATAATATTAATAATAATAATAATAATAATAATAATAATAATAATAATAATAATAATAATAATAATAATAATAATAATAATAATAATAATATGGTATTCTAAACATGAAAATACATTTTCATAGTATAAACATTCCGTCCACTTTCAGTTTCAAAATATTAGTTACAAACTAAAAAAAAATTTTTTTGCAGTAGATTGTTTATAATAGTCAACACCTCTTCACTTGTTCAGTTTCACATTTCAGTCAAGTTCGAAGTTTTGCGTTTTTTTACATTTTTTGTAACCAGCCATGAAGAGATAAGTTGAAATTGATAATTTTATTAAACTATCTTCTTATCATTCAAAGTGTAACATGATTGTTAGATTATTCATAATCTTGGTGTGTTTACAGTTCTTACTGAAAGCTAATTCCTCTTCTGATTCTCTTTATGACGAGATAGATTACTCTCAAGATGGACAATATCTGCCATATTGTGTCGCCAATGACAGCAATACATCCAGCTGGGGGTCCTGTCCTCCTTGGTCTACTTGCAAGAACAACTCCTGCTCTTGTGCTACTTTATCCTGGAATATACATATTCATTGTGCAAGAAGCTACACTGAAATAGCATCATGTATGTGCCTTACATACAACAAAGAAAACAACACCTTTGCACTCGGAGGAAGCATTTTCTGCTGTGATTTGCACAGTTCTAACCCATTTAATGATATTCAAATTCCAAATCACATTGAAAATTTCACAACTACTATGTGCAGAAAACACAGAAGAAATGGAACTCTGTGTGCGAAATGTATCAATAAATACTGGCCTTCTGTGTACTCCTATAATTTGACATGCATCGAGTGTAAACATAGCAAATGGCCCGAGTATGTGTTGGCTACATTAGGTCCTATGACAGTGTTCTACATTGTTGTATTAACTCTGAAGATAAGGATTACTTCACCGTATGTATACAGTTTTATCTTTTATGCGCAAGCTATATCCATGTCTCACATTGTGAGAATTGCTCTTATGTATGTAGAAAAGAATATAATATTGACAGAATTAGTAAAAATAATTTCTTCATTTTATGGCATATGGTCTTTAGACTTCTTTCGTTCATACTACTCTGATAGAATCTGCTTGAGAATCGGTATTCTTGAAGCTTACGCTTTAGAGCTTGTTCATGTACTTTATCCGATACTTCTTGTAATAATCTCATATTTAATAATCCAAGGATACAATAGAGGATACAAATGCTTTGTGTACACTTGGAAATCATTCAGTTGGATACTAGCTATGGAAGGTTCAGGAAGAAGCAGGAGGTCTCTTGTAGATGCTTACATTGTCTTTCTAAATGTATCGGTGTCTAAAGTGCTTAATGTAGCTATCAATTTATTAATTCCTTCTGTAGTTACTGTGTTAGATACAGAAGGGAATTTGAAACACAAATTGGTGTTATTTTGGGATGGTACCATATCCTACATGAGCAGAGAACACTTACCATATATCACATTGGCCCTCATTTTTATACAATTTTTCATCACCAAGCCTACAATTGTGTTGTTTTTCTATCAGTTTCGCATCTTTCAAGTTCTCCTAAATAAGCTACCAGTTAGAATCCGAATAATACTACATCTCTTTGTAGAGAAGTTCCAAGGACACTATAAAGACGGAACTGGCACAAGTCGTGACTGTCGTTCTTTCTCTGTGTTCTATATTGTGTTCAGTTTCTTTATGGCTCTCTTATATGCTATTAATAGTAGTGACTTCTTTCTCCTCAGTGGCAGTTTTCTAATGGTTGCCACATTTATGTTCTATTCTATTCAGCCATACAAAGACAAATTTGCTAACATAATAGCATGCTTCTTCTTGTTTCTTCTTTCTCTACAATATCTAACCATCCATGCCTTCAGGTTTATGGTATTTGATAAAAATAAGAGAGCATGTCTTCAGTTTTTGGCTGTATTGATGGCTATTTTCCCAATTATTTACTTTATCGTTCTTGTTTCCCACAAAGTTTTAAAAAACACTGACTGTTGGAAAAGAATCGTCAAATATAGATATTATTATATGCAGCAGATTCAATATTCCAAAATATTGAATACTAGTGGTGTGCTTGAGCACAAATGGCGAGCGAGCCTAAAGACTATATACTATTTTTATTGACTTCTAACACTGAAGCTAGGTCAAGTTTTTAAATTTAGCATACAGGGTAAAGGGATTTCAGTGCCATAGTAACAACTCTCTGCAACTGCTTGAATTGAAGGAAAAAACAACAACAACAAAACAATACACGTTATTTAAAAAAAATTTTGTGATATTCTTTAGCTAAGTAGTGGTTGTAACACACAATGCTTTGACACAGCTGGACATGCACCTACACAGACTTACCTTAGCAGTAGTCTAGTATTTTCAGGTAAATACTGTGCGCACGGCTTATAACCATGACAAAGAGCGCATTGACTTACCACCTCCACTAACTCGAATAGAAATGGAAGTCCCTTAAGTTGTCAAGCTTTAACTGTACCGGCAAAAGAATTCAAAACGGTAAACAATTCAATTTCTAGGGTGATACGGGTACTGATCGATAAACCAGAGGATTCTGTTTAGTGCAATTTGGGACGGGGTCGACAACCGAACTAACACAAAAATGCGAGGGTCAAAGTACAAAAATGCCTTACGTACGTCCATACATATATACAAATAAACTAGTGGTGTGCTTGAGCACAAATGGCGAGCGAGCCTGATAGTTAGGTAACATAAAATGTTACTATTTTTAGCTTACTTCATGCAAACACTACAGTAGCAGTTATGACATTAGATTTCAGCAAACAAATGCAAAATCACTCTCTTACCTGATTAATGGTAACTTTTGTAGTATCAAACATCAACCATTCTGATAATCTCAATCACCAGTGACTCTTGAACAAGCTCTCAGCTACGATAAAAAATAAACCAGTGTTATTATTTGTAATTTTAGCCAACAAATATGGAATTACTACTTACCTCATTCTTGAGTATTGATAACTTCTGTAATATCAAATTGAAGTTACTTTGACCATCTGAATTACCTCGAATTCTTGACAACACGCTCTCAGCTACATAAACAAAAGACAATCAATTTTAGCACACAAATACAAAATTACTTTCTTACCACATTTTCTTGAGCCGTAGTAACTTCTGTAGTACCAAATTTGAGTCATTCTGACTATTTGAATTTACCAGTCACTATTGACAACAAGCTCTTAGCTGAGTTAACAATAACAGAATTACCTAAATAAACTTAGAAAGCAGTGGCAAAGAAGCGCAGCTTGACAAAGACTTCACAATTGTTTCAAGAAGAGAGTAGCTATAAACGTTTCGGTTGAAACAGAGTTGCGTGAGGCAGTGCAGCAGGATTCTCCGCGCTCGTTAATTGAAAAATACTGGAACTGTGAACGCTTTACCTAACTTACGTAATTAGAAGCGCGTGCGAAAACAGAGGTCTCACGTACCCCATAAACAGATAAATAAATAAATATAGCGAAATCTCGATTGAGTTACCCCTGATAGTGTCTCGCTCGCTTCGCTCGCTCGCCAATAAATAAACTGACATCCCCGATTTTCAATTGTGTTACCCGATCGAGATTTTCAATTGTGTTACCTCAATCGAGATTTCGCTATATTTATTTATTGGCGAGCGAGCGTAGCGAGCGAGACACTTACAGGGGTAACACAATTGAAAATCGGGGATGTTTGTTTATTTATTTATTTATATATATGTTTGGACGTATGTATGTCATTTTGGGACGGGGTCGAACGCGGAGCGAACACAAAAATACGGAGGGTCAGTGTTCGCTCCGCGTTCGACCCCGTCCCAAACTTCACCAAACAGAATCCTCCAGTTTAGCGACCATTACCCGTATCACCTTAGTTGAATTGTATACCGCTTTGAATTCTTTTGCGGGTGCAGTTAAAACGCAAAAACTTATGGGAGCTCCATTTTTATTCGAGTTAGTCGCTATTTGTCACAGTTATAAGCCCTACTCAACAGCATTAACTTGTAAATTCATTGTCCACTAGACGAACCACGAAGGTAAGTCATGCGTAGGTATGTTCAGTTGTGTGAAAGTATTGTGCGTTACAATTACTATTAAGAATGTCACAAAGAAAAACTTTAAATAACGTGACTTGATTTTGTTGCTTCTTTTTCAATTCAAACAGTTGCGGTGGTTACTATGGCATTGAAGCCACTTTACCGCATACGTAATTTAAAAACTCGACTTTATTTTAGTAGCTTGAGTGTTAGTTGTTAAAATCAATCATTTAACAATAGTGTAGTTTAAGGCTCGCTCGCCATTTGTGCTCAAGCACACCACTAGTTTATCTGTTTATGGGGTACGTGAGACCTCTGTTTTCGCCCGCGCTTCTAATTGGCGAGCGAGCGTAGCGAGCGAGACACTTACAGGGGTAACACAATCGAAAATCGGGGATGTTAGTTTATTTATTTATTTATTTATTTATTTGTATATATGTATGGACGTACGTAAGGCATTTTTGTACTTTGACCCTCGCGTTTTTGTGTTAGTTCGGTTGCCGACCCCGTCCAAAATTGCACTAAACAGAATCCTCTGGTTTATCGATCAGTACCCGTATCACCCTAGAAATTGAATTGTTTACCTTTTTGAATTCTTTTTCGGGTGCAGTTAAAACTTGAAAACTTAAGGGACTTCCATTTCTATTCGAGTTAGTGGCGATGGTAAGTCAATGCGCTCTTTGTCATGGTTATAAGCCGTGCGCAACAGTATTTATTTGAAAATATATTGTCCACTAGACTACTGCGAAGGTAAGTCTGTGTAGGTGCATGTCCAGTTGTGTCAAAGCATTGTGTGTTACAACCACTACTTAGCTAAAGAATATCACAAAGAAAACTTTTAAATAACGTGTATTGTTTTGTTGTTGTTGTTTTTCCTTCAATTCAAGCAGTTGCAGAGTGTTAGTTGTTACTATGGCACTGAAATCCCTTTACCCTGTATGCTAAATAAACAAACTGGACCTTATTTTCAGTAGCTTTAGTGTTAGAAGTCAAAATCATTCATATAAAAATATTATAGTCTTTAGGCTCGCTCGCCATTTGTGCTCAAGCACATCACTAGTTACGTAAGTTAGGTAAAGCGTTCACAGTTCCAGTATTTTTCAATTATTAACGAGCGCGGAGAATCCTGCTGTACTGCCTTTTTTTGTATATATGTATGGACGTACGTAAGGCATTTTTGTACTTTGACCCTCGCATTTTTGTGTTAGTTCGGTTGTCGACCCCGTCCCAAATTGCACTAAACAGAATCCTCTGGTTTATCGATCAGTACCCGTATCACCCTAGAAATTGAATTGTTTACCGTTTTGAATTCTTTTGCCGGTACAGTTAAAGCTTGACAACTTAAGGGACTTCCATTTCTATTCGAGTTAGTGGAGGTGGTAAGTCAATGCGCTCTTTGTCATGGTTATAAGCCGTGCGCACAGTATTTACCTGAAAATACTAGACTACTGCTAAGGTAAGTCTGTGTAGGTGCATGTCCAGCTGTGTCAAAGCATTGTGTGTTACAACCACTACTTAGCTAAAGAATATCACAAAAATTTTTTTAAATAACGTGTATTGTTTTGTTGTTGTTGTTTTTTCCTTCAATTCAAGCAGTTGCAGAGAGTTGTTACTATGGCACTGAAATCCCTTTACCCTGTATGCTAAATTTAAAAACTTGACCTAGCTTCAGTGTTAGAAGTCAATAAAAATAGTATATAGTCTTTAGGCTCGCTCGCCATTTGTGCTCAAGCACACCACTAGTATTCAATATTTTGGAATATTGAATCTGCTGCATATAATAATATCTATATTTGACGATTCTTTTCCAACAGTCAGTGTTTTTTAAAACTTTGTGGGAAACAAGAACGATAAAGTAAATAATTGGGAAAATAGCCATCAATACAGCCAAAAACTGAAGACATGCTCTCTTATTTTTATCAAATACCATAAACCTGAAGGCATGGATGGTTAGATATTGTAGAGAAAGAAGAAACAAGAAGAAGCATGCTATTATGTTAGCAAATTTGTCTTTGTATGGCTGAATAGAATAGAACATAAATGTGGCAACCATTAGAAAACTGCCACTGAGGAGAAAGAAGTCACTACTATTAATAGCATATAAGAGAGCCATAAAGAAACTGAACACAATATAGAACACAGAGAAAGAACGACAGTCACGACTTGTGCCAGTTCCGTCTTTATAGTGTCCTTGGAACTTCTCTACAAAGAGATGTAGTATTATTCGGATTCTAACTGGTAGCTTATTTAGGAGAACTTGAAAGATGCGAAACTGATAGAAAAACAACACAATTGTAGGCTTGGTGATGAAAAATTGTATAAAAATGAGGGCCAATGTGATATATGGTAAGTGTTCTCTGCTCATGTAGGATATGGTACCATCCCAAAATAACACCAATTTGTGTTTCAAATTCCCTTCTGTATCTAACACAGTAACTACAGAAGGAATTAATAAATTGATAGCTACATTAAGCACTTTAGACACCGATACATTTAGAAAGACAATGTAAGCATCTACAAGAGACCTCCTGCTTCTTCCTGAACCTTCCATAGCTAGTATCCAACTGAATGACTTCCATGTGTACACAAAGCATTTGTATCCTCTATTGTATCCTTGGATTATTAAATATGAGATTATTACAAGAAGTATCGGATAAAGTACATGAACAAGCTCTAAAGCGTAAGCTTCAAGAATACCGATTCTCAAGCAGATTCTATCAGAGTAGTATGAACGAAAGAAGTCTAAAGACCATATGCCATAAAATGAAGAAATTATTTTTACTAATTCTGTCAATATTATATTCTTTTCTACATACATAAGAGCAATTCTCACAATGTGAGACATGGATATAGCTTGCGCATAAAAGATAAAACTGTATACATACGGTGAAGTAATCCTTATCTTCAGAGTTAATACAACAATGTAGAACACTGTCATAGGACCTAATGTAGCCAACACATACTCGGGCCATTTGCTATGTTTACACTCGATGCATGTCAAATTATAGGAGTACACAGAAGGCCAGTATTTATTGATACATTTCGCACACAGAGTTCCATTTCTTCTGTGTTTTCTGCACATAGTAGTTGTGAAATTTTCAATGTGATTTGGAATTTGAATATCATTAAATGGGTTAGAACTGTGCAAATCACAGCAGAAAATGCTTCCTCCGAGTGCAAAGGTGTTGTTTTCTTTGTTGTATGTAAGGCACATACATGATGCTATTTCAGTGTAGCTTCTTGCACAATGAATATGTATATTCCAGGATAAAGTAGCACAAGAGCAGGAGTTGTTCTTGCAAGTAGACCAAGGAGGACAGGACCCCCAGCTGGATGTATTGCTGTCATTGGCGACACAATATGGCAGATATTGTCCATCTTGAGAGTAATCTATCTCGTCATAAAGAGAATCAGAAGAGGAATTAGCTTTCAGTAAGAACTGTAAACACACCAAGATTATGAATAATCTAACAATCATGTTACACTTTGAATGATAAGAAGATAGTTTAATAAAATTATCAATTTCAACTTATCTCTTCATGGCTGGTTACAAAAAATGTAAAAAAACGCAAAACTTCGAACTTGACTGAAATGTGAAACTGAACAAGTGAAGAGGTGTTGACTATTATAAACAATCTACTGCAAAAAAAATTTTTTTTTAGTTTGTAACTAATATTTTGAAACTGAAAGTGGACGGAATGTTTATACTATGAAAATGTATTTTCATGTTTAGAATACCATATTATTATTATTATTATTATTATTATTATTATTATTATTATTATTATTATTATTATTATTATTATTATTATTATTATTATTATTATTATTATTATTATTATTATTATTATTATTATTAATATTATTATTATTATATACTTAATTATTTAACAAAGGAATGATTTTCTTAATACATAATATATTATGTAAATTAGAGATATATGTACACTTGCTTGTGTTTTTGGTATCTCTAAGTACCAGGTAGAGTGATACTGTTGTTCCTTCATGTTCATAAATTTCTTAGATATAATGTATTCACTTCAAACTAAAACAATAACTACTGAAAAGAGAAAAACACTTTTTCAGCATCTTTTAAGACATAAACACTTCATAGACTGTGCTATACTAAAAATCATAACATTTTTTTCATGGTGTTGTTTCAATAAAAGAATTGAATTGCACTTGTGGTATATGTCTATAAACTTGTTCATTTCAGTTAATGAATAATACAGGCATTCACTCGTGAGAAATTGAGAGTACACATTTATATACCTTGTCATGGCTGTGGTCATAAAATGAAAGTGATTCTCAAGCAAATACCATCCGACTAGTAAGAATGAAAGAAACCTAATGACCAAATGCCATAGGATGAGGAAAGTGTTTTTTACTAACTCTTTTAATGATACTTTCTTCTGCTTACATTAATACAATTCTCACCATGTGTGGTGTAGATATAGCTTGTGCATAAAGACATAACTATATACATACGGTGAAGTAATCCTAATCTCTAGAGTTATTACAACCATGTAGAATACTGTGATAGGACCTAATGTAGCCAACACATACTCAAACCATTTGCTGTGTTTACACTCGATGCATGTCAAACTATAGGAGTACACAGAAGGCCAGTAGTTATGGATGCATTTCACACACAGAGTTCCATTTTTTCTGTGGTTGCTGCACATGGTAGTGGTAAAGACAAATCATCAATTTAATTAGTAATTTGAAATACGATTGAATGGTTCAGACATGTGTAAATGACAGCTGAAAGTACTCCATTTGGACACAAAGGAGTTGTTTACTTGTCTTGTGTAAGGCACATACATGAAACTAATTTGGAAGCTAACTTCTTCTTGCACAATGGATCAGAAATCCACGTACTTGCTTTCCAATATTATTTCTGTGTAACAGTTTTTAGTAACTTTGGTATCTCCAAGTACCTGGTAGAATGATATAGTGTTTCTTTCGTATTCATAAGTTTTGTTAGATTAATGTATTCACTCTAACTATTGAGAGATAAAAACACTTCTATAGTTTCAGTTAAAGCATAAACACTATAGGTTGTGCAATATTAAAAATATTGCAATATTCTCGATAACGAATTATACTCTGAATTGATTCAATATTGTTGAATGACCAGAGGTAGGGCTGATCACCAATTAGTTAGCTATCAACCAGCCTCTTGTATGAGGGACTCCACTAACAAAGGGTTAGGAATTTTAATTTAAGTAGAATAGATTAGTTTTTGAACTAACTGAACTGAAAACTGAATTTGAAGAGTTTATATAGATGACACAAAGTAGAATGAAAGCAGAAAAACACACAAGTGATTAACACCACTATAAACACAATTAGCAGTCTTCAAAAGTTAATGGACTAAGTTCTGGGTCCTGCCCTGCTAGGTTGCATGCATTGGTGGGCAGGGCTAGTATTCTGTGGTAGACAATACGTTCAGTCCCGAAGAAGCATAAAAGAATGTAAAATGACATAATGAACATGTGTTCTATAATCCTGCTCATTTCAGTACTTTTTCAAATGTGCTTGAAAAATGAAGTTATATACTTGTGCCTGCTACTCCTTTTGTGGTCAGTACAGACATGGCTAAATCTGCAGTCACTTGTGGTGTTTGAAAATCAGTATTAGACAAAGTTTAGTGCTTTTAAAAGAAGTCTGCAGACTGGTGGGGCTATGACATCAAGAACATTCTGTTTTTTTTTTATTTAAATAAAATTGTTAATTTCATTAAGCAAAAGACAACGGCTAGAGTTCTTCTGTTGTCAGAGTGCATCAGTTTGCAGACCAGAGACTTTCACTTCTTTTCAGCCTTCCATATTGTTTTGTCAGCTACCCCAAGAACTCTTTACTTATTACACATTAATTAACGTTTACTGTTATTTCTAGTAACTTATGTATTTGTTTGTGATTTCCTTTACCCATTATTTTTAATAACTTGTGTAATTGCTTGTGTGAACTCTTTACCCATCTTCTAGAACATTCTATTCATGTCACTTCTACTTGCACACACATTGTATTGGGATTATCGATATGTTGATAAAGACTTAACACTAAGTCCGTTACACTTGTCAGGGTATGTAGGATCGCCAGTGTAGTAACACTAGCTAGAGAGTGCTAGGCATAGATACCTGCCCACTTGCCTAAAGTTACTGTAGTGGCAGTAGTTGCCACACCTCTAACCAAGGGTCTGCACAACAAGAACTTTTATCAGTATTCTGAAACTTTTAATGCTAATAAGCTTTAAATAAATTTGTATTGAGTAGTATTATCAAAGTAGTTCAATGCTATATATTGTTGGCTAGCGACACATTAGTGAGTTTTGTATGTTAATGATACTAAGGATATAAAAGGTTACAACAAACAGCGCTGTTTGAGTGTGTGTGTGTGTGTGAGGATGTGTTTGTGTGTGCATGTGTACTCCTTGGCACTGGCTGGTGCGTTATTACAAGATAGCTAGTAAACAAGTACTGCTTATGTGATACATTTTAGACACATCATGAATGCTGAATACTAGCATGTCATATGAAAGTAACAGTCCACATGATCATAGCACCAGATAGACATTGCAACAGGTATAATTAATTTTTTATACCCAACATAAAAGTAACACCGGGTATTAATAAGTTGCAGTCATAGAGTCATACAAGTATCAATCACTTAGCCATTGTTATCATTAGGTATGAAATTCTTGGCCAGTTTTATCTTCACCCACTGACTTTGTAGTTATGCAGTCCCCAAGATGAACTTGCCACTAAGAACATAGGCACCCCATGGTTTCAGAGGTGAATGCTAGTCTGGAACACCCTTGTGTGAAAGATACCACTGTCTACAAGAAAACTATATCTATAATTGGTAGTATTTGTGCCTGTGAAAAAGAATTATGTAATTTTTATAGCCATTGTACCCAGGGAAGAAAGATAATAAAGTGCCCTGTTAGAAAGCGCTAAAAGACGTCAGACAGAAGAAGAAGTAAGTTGTGTGACATGTCTACATTTTAAACGCATGTGTAATTCATCAGCTAGCTAGGACATATATTTTTTATACATTCCAAGGAAATGATTGGAAAATATCCATCTTCCTGTACTATTATGCACTATAACTTAAGTAGTATACCCTTTATTGTTATTTAATCTAGCCGGTGTCAAAGTGCACTAATCATGCACACACATACACTATCACACCGAGCCATTACTGTAAATATTGCTGAATCAGCTTCTCTGTAAAGCTATAGTGTACCATTCATATGTGTGTTACTTTTTAATAGAAGTATCAGAATTACCAAGTACCCTGCCACACAGTGGCACTTGATGTTGTACTCTTTTGCAGGTTAGGAATGCAGAAGCACAAGGTATTTCTATCCATTGTTATCATTCTCTGCCACTTGTGATAAAGGTTTCCCTTTAATTAATTTTTCTTTCTGAGTCATCTCTGTTCTTCTTATTCTCTTTCTTTCCTATCTTCATCTCTTGAATCCTTGTCTCTCAGTTTCTCTGTATTATATCTTCATGGTTGTGTATTCATGGTTGTATACTGAGGCCTTTTGAAACTTTAGCTATCCTTTAACCTTTACTTGCTGACTTCAATTTGTAAAGCTTAGTACACTCAGTACACTGCTAGTGGCAACATGAAATGCACACAATATACGTTTCTTATTGATCAGTTAGTAGTTACACATACAATGCCTTAAGATGTTGAATCTGTTAGTTTGTTGCACATGATGGCATCTATGTCTACAATATGTAGTGATCATTTTCCCACAGTCCGTGTTCTTGAAGATTTGATAGAAAACGAGAACAATTAAATAAGTAATTGGGAGAAGAGCCATCAATGCAGCCAAAAACTGAAGATTTTTGCTCGCATGATTGTCAAATACCATAAACCTGGAGGCATGGATGGTTAGATATTGTAGAGAAAGAAGAAACAAGAAGAAACATAATATTAGGTTAGCTAGTTGGTCTTTGTATGGCTGAATAGAATAGAACTTAAATGTGGCAATCATTAGAAAACCGCTTCCAAGAAGAAAGAAGTCACTATTATTTGCTGCATACCAGACAAACAAGAAGCAACTTAAGACAATATAGAACACTGAGAAAGAACGACAGTCATCTGTTCTTTTTACCTCCTAAAGCTAATAACCAATTAAATGGCTTCCATGCATACACAAAACATTTGTATCCTCTATTGTATCCTAGGATTAATAAATATGAGATTATTACAAGGTGTATTGGGTAAAGTACAAGAACAAGTTATAAAGCGTAAACTTCAAGAATACCAATTCTCAAGCAGATGCTATCAGAGTAGTATGAACAAAAGAAGTTTAAAGACCATATGCCATAAAATGAGGAAATTATGCATACTAACTCTTTTAATAATTTTCTATTCTACTCGTGAAGAAGTACATTATTCACCATGTCAGGCATGGATATAGTTTGAGAATAAAACACAAAGCTATATACATACGGTAAAGTAATCCTTACCTATACATGTAGGAGGGTTGACATGTCACCCTATTCACCCCCTGGATCAGAACCTGTATCATCACAACTTGAAGTAAATCAGTTCACATTGCGATTTGAAGGGTTTCATCATGTATCTACTCTTTGAGTTGTACTAAAGTTTGTAGATGTGAACTTTACAGGCAAAGTTTACAGACTTGTTACAACAGAGACACATGCTCATGGATTCTTTTATAAATGATTCTTTTATTAAACATGTTTTTGTTGCATGTCATGTTTGCTGTATATTCTTGTTTGTTTTGGCCATAATCTAAGATGAGATATTGTTTTCTGGATACTTTTGTGCAGTGGTTAGAGAGACTTCACTACATTTTAAGAAAAATAGAATGGCTAGAGGGTGAGAGAAGGGCCAGTAATAGAAAATGGCTACCCATCAACCCAGACCTTGTTTTGACAAATTAGAACAATATGGGACTTACGGACACCTGGCCAAGATGAAGACATATTGTGGACTGTGTTCTGTCTAGCATTTTTCGGCATCCTAAGCTGACAGTCCGTAATGAAGGTGCATTTAATAATTACTGCCCAATTGATGATGAAAAACCTGGCAGTGGATGATCCAAGTAACCCAAGTAACTTATACCAGCCTTTCCCAGAGCATCTCTTGCTGCTGTCACAAACCTCTGTCTCATCTGTTGGCAAAGAGAAACAAAGGGCCTTGCTCCTTGCCTCACGCAACCAGGTAGTTTACCATTGCTGTGACTGGGCACTAATCTGACCCATATCTCTCAATCAGCAGAAATATGCAGCTGCTATAGCATATGAGATGCAAGACTGACCTTCATCATCTACACATTATGAATGCACTTGCACACACAAAGCACAGTGGAAAGAGGTTAACACAACATTACAGAGAAAGTGGCTAGCTACTGTCTGGATGACTTAACGTACTCCACATAAGCCAGGTTCTCTTCCATCTCCCCAGAGTCCTAGCAGCTGCAGTGGTGGCCACTCCAATCCAGATTCTGTCACCAAATTACCAGGAATACTCAATACCAGCCTTGCCCAGAGAATCTCTCACTGCTGTTACAAACCTCTGTCTCAGCGTTTGGCAAAGAGAAACAGTGGACCTTGCTCCTTGACTCACACAACCAAGTAGCTTACTATTGCTGTGATTGGGCTCTAATCTGACCGTTTCTCCCAATCAGCAGAAATTATGCTGCTACTTACTTTGGTGACAGATTCTGCATTGGAGCATCCACCACTGCAGCTGCCAGGGGAATGGAGGATTCCATTCAAGACACTGGGGCAATGGAAGAGAGCCTGGCAGTTTGGGGGGTAGTTCTTTGTTGGGTCCCACATTTGTGGTTTTTCTTTGCTCTATACGCCCAAGCAGCATCACTATCTGTGAGGGATAACATTTTCAGACCACACCTCCACCAAACTACACTGCCAATGCTGTAGCCAGTCCTGCAGAAGGAAATGATGAAAGATAAGGAACCACATTGGACTATAGAGGTGACTATTGGTATTTAACAGGACGAATGCCCATGGACTTAAGTACGGTTAACAGAAGTTATGCATGGTTAATGCTGGGCAGAGCCAAATATGATGCTAGTGATCTCTGTCACCTGGGTTCACCTTCAGATGTGATCGGGGTTGGTTCTACATTTGGGGTTTTCCCCTGCTCCTCAAAGCTCAAGCAATATCACGAGCTGTGAGAGGGTGGAGTTTCCTTCCCACACCTCTACTGAACTACACAGCTAATACTGTGCCTAGTCCCAGAGAAGAACTGAAAACCACAATGGAGTGTAGAGGTAAGTATTGGTATTGGTGAGTAACGAGACAGATGCCTGAGGATTAACTGTTTTGAAGAAATCAGCATATATGATATGAGTGGCATCAGAAAGATTACAAATGGCCTCCAAATTCACAAAAATAAAGTAATATTAATTGTTAATTGTGCCCTAATAAACTTAGTTGTTTGACATAACTTGATGAAGTCACTGTGGCTGTTGCATGTTTTGTAATGGGTGCTCTTAGCAACTAGTGTCTGTTGTGTGTTCGTTTGTGTCGTGTATTAGTTACATGTCTCTGTTATTTTTATATCACTTTTTTCTATGGGCTGAGCCCTGGATATATTTACTCTTGTGCCTAACTCAGTCACTCAGTAATATTTTCTCATTAACCTTGCTTACTTGGATAAGACAAAAACCAAAATTTCTCTGGTTATTAGTCAGGTTGGGCAAACTGGTAGCAAATGAGAGTACCTGAGCAGCAGAGGAGACCCACATAAGTACTAAAAATGCTCTAATCAAATGATAAATTGAATGAGAATGTGCACTATGTTATGATAATAAAACAACCCCAACATGAACTACATTATGATATCACTGTCAGAGAAATATCAATTGATAGAAATATGCGCATTACTCAAGATTTTGTTGTTAGATTCATATAAGATAACTATACTTTCTAATAAGCCTGAAGTTCAATTTAAGTTGAAAATTATTGTAATAATAGTACATATAATTTAATTTGTGGTACATATTAGTAAATTTTGTAATACACATCACAATGCTTTACCCGTGTTGCTGTTTACATTACCTTTGAGTCCCTCAAAGTGCATAGTCATTTAATGATTTTTTTTATGAATTTGTAAGTGGGTTATTGCTAGTGTGTATTTAATCAACTGATCCATTATAGACATATAATTGATAGACCAATTAATTGATTTACATCATTATTACAGTGCTATATGCTTGTATGATATATTAATTCCTAAATGAACATGTTTTAAAGTGGTACATACAGTGAATGATACACATTGACTGGTAACTAAAAGCTGCTGAACAAAAATATTAGGATGTTGAATTTGTTGTAGCTTGCTGCATATGACATCTAAGTTAGCAACATTTGGTGATCCTTTCCCAATTGTGTGAAAGCTTTAAATTATAGTGAAAAACTAGAATAATTAAGTAAATAAATGGCAGAAGAGTCATCAATGCAGCTAATAGCTGCAGAAATTCTCTATTATGTTTATCAAATACCATAAACTTAGAGGCGTGGATAGTTAGGTATTGTAGAGACAGTAGAAACAAGAAGAAACATGCTACTATGTTAGCAAGTTGGTCTTTGTATGGCTGAATAGAATAGAACATAAATGTGGCAATCATTAGAAAACAGCTTCCAAAAAGAAAGAAGTCACTATAATCTGTAGCATACCAGATGAACAAGAAGCAACTTAAGACAATATAGAACACAGAGAAAGAACGACAGTCACGACTTGTGCCAGTTCCGTCTTTATAGTGTCCTTGGAACTTCTCTACATAGTGATGTAGTATTATTCGTATTCTAACTGGTAGCTTATTTAGGAGAACTTGAAAGATGCGAAACTGATAGAAAAACAACACAATTATAGGTGTAGTGATGAAAGCAGTCACAAAAATACAGGCCAATACAGCATATGGTAAGTGTTGTATACTCATGTATTGTATAGTGCCATCCCAAAACAATACAAACTTGTTAGACTTCTTTCCTACAGAATTTAATAAAGTGACCTGAATTGGAATTAACAGATTGAAGGATACATAAAGTACTTTAAACAAGGATACATTTAAAAAGACTGTGTATGCATCAATGAGGGACCTTCTATTCTGCTCTTTACCTTCTAAAGCTAATAACCAATTAAATGGCTTCCATGTGTACACAAAGCATTTGTATCCTCTATTGTATCCTTGGATTATTAAATATGAGATTATTACAAGAAGTATTAGGTAAAGTACAAGAACAAGTTCTAAAGCGTTAACTTCAAGAATACCAATTCTCAAGCAGATGCTATCAGAGTAGTATGAACGAAAGAAGTCTAAAGACCATATGCCATAAAATGAGGAAATTATTCTCACAAACTCTTTCAATAATTTATTATCTTCTACATACAAAAGAGCAATTCTCACCATGTGCGGTGTAGATATAGCTTGTGCATATAACACAAAGCTATATATATACGGTGAAGTAATACTGATCTTTAGAGTTATTACAACCACGTAGAATACTGTGGTAGGACCTAATGTAGCCAACACATACTCAAACCATTTGCTATGTTTACACTCGATGCATGTCAAACTATAGGAGTACACAGAAGGCCAGTAGTTATTGATACATTTCCCACACAGAGTTCCATTTCTTCTGTGGTTGCTGCACATGGTAGTTGTAAAGTTTTCAATTTGATTAGGAATTTGAATATAATTGAATGGTCCGGTGCCATGAAAATGACAACAGAAAATACTCCATCCAAACACAAAGGAATTGTTTGTTTCATTGTAGGTTAGGCATCTACATGCGGAAAATTCAGTTAAACTTCTTGCACAACGAATATGTATATTCCAGGGTAAAGTAGCACAAGAGCAGGAGTTGTTCTTGCAAGTAGACCAAGGAGGACAGGACCCCCAGCTGGATGTATGGCTGTCATTGGCAACACAATATGGCAGATGTTGTCCATCTTCAAAGAAATCTATCTCACCACAAAGAGATTCAGAATGCACTCTTGAAATAAACTGAACCATACATCCCAAGACTAGCAATGACCTGCAGTCCATGATGAAGTTACACTATTTCTATTTGTCACAAGTATTTAGTAGCGATAACTCTAGTAATAGATGTTCACTTTAAAATATTCTATTAGACTCTAGCTTCCAACTGAAGACGTAATATATTAGCTAATAATGTAACAAGTTTGAGCAAGTTTACCTTTCAATGAAAACTGGATATGAAACATTTACTTATATTATGTTTACTTTCACTATTTTATAAAACATTTGAGAAGGCAAATGTGACCTGGCTGATGTTAAAGTGTGACAGAAATTGCATAATAAAGCCAAGTTGAACTACAACATGGAACTCTTTGTGCAAGATAGATCACTATTTATGCTCCCAAAAGTTTTCAATATGTGTCAACTTAATTCATATTCTATTGATTTATATCGTGGCATATTTATTATGAACTTGGAGAAAGCCTTTGAAAAAGTTCATGTTTTTATACATAACTTAAGTAGTGCTTCTATCTTAAACAATGTACCAGACAGTACCAAAGTGTACTCAAAATTATGCACACTCAAAAATACACACACACATGCACATTCGCACAAACTCTATTGTAAATACAGGTGTCTTTGAGTATCAGTATTGAGTTCCCTGACAATTCATTAATACAGGTGTCTTTGAGTATCAGTATTGAGTTCCCTGACAATTCATAAATACAGGTGTCTTTGAGTATCATGAGTTCCCTGACAATTCATGAATACAGGTGTCTTTGAGTATCAGTATTGAGTTCCCTGACAATTCATAAATACAGGTGTCTTTGAGTATCAGTATTGAGTTCCCTGACAATTCATGAATACAGGTGTCTTTGAGTATCAGTATTGAGTTCCCTGATTCATAAATACAGGTGTCTTTGAGTATCAGTATTGAGTTCCCTGACAATTCATTACTAATAAACAGCTGAGTTTGATCTCCATGTTCACAAGAAAGTGCTTGTGCATTTTCTCCTGCTTGTGACACAATTACCCCCATGTATCTAGAAGTAGCCCATGCTAAGGATGTCATCTCAGACTAGATTGGGGGAAATTTTGCTTCAAGTGCAGTGGGCGCTTGTGTACAAGACTTGACTCTACAGTTAAAAACAAACGGTGTATCTAACAGACTAATAAGAATGCTTTCAATCTCTAGCCCAATGAAAAAGGCCTTCATTTCACTGAATTGAATATCATTAAAATTTAGTGGAGGGTTGACATGTCACTCCATTCACCCTCTGGATCAGCCCCTGTGTTAACTAATACTTCAACTAAATCAGTTCACACTGCAGTCTGAAGGGATTCATCATGTATCTACTCATTGAGTTGGTATTAAAGTTTGTAAATGTGATTACAACAGAGACACATGCTCATTGATTGTTTTAAATGATTATTTTATTAAACATGTTTTTGTTGCATGTCATGTTTGCTGTATATTCTTGTTTGTTTTGGCCATAATCTAAGATGAGATATTGAGATAGTTCAAATTGTGTTTTATTCCTAATAATATTTGTATTATCAGTTCTTCTAGTAATTGTAAATATTTAATATATAATTTTATTAATTGCTTAAAGGTTTCCAATCACCAAAGGTTAAACCGAGAATTGGTCCCATTTTAATCTTAAATATTATCTGGAGTGCTACATAAAATATGTTTCATACTTTAATCATAAAATGCATACACAAAATGTTTAGCAGATCCACTATATCATTACAATTATCACAAATCACACACACACACACACACAAGAGTAGTATGATTCACATATAAATTAATTATAATTTGTGATCTTAAATTACTACATCAAGTAATAAAATGAAAAAATATTTTGCAAATATAATTGATTCAATAAAACATAACTTCAAAACATAAACACGAGTAAATAATAATACATTATCTTTAAATAGCAACAAAGCAAAAGTGTATTAAAACAGCAAACATAGTTAGTATATTACTATTTTGAGTAACTCTAGAAGCTTTGCACACAGTATCTTAAAATATTAAATTTGTTCTAGTTGACTGCACATACTAACATCAATGTCTACAATATATAGCAATCTTTTTCCCATAGTCTGTACTCTTTAAAATTTGGTAGAAAACAAGAATGATGAAATAAATAACTGGGAGAAGAGCCATCAATGTAGCTAAAAACTGAAGACATGTTCTCTTACGTCGATCAAATACCATAAACTTTGAGGCATGGATGGTTATACATTGTAGGGAAAGGAGAAACAAGAAGAAGCATGCTATTATGTTAGCAAGTTGGTCTTTGTAAGGCTGAATAGAATAGAACATAAATGTGGCAATCATTAGAAAACTGCTTCCAAGAAGAAAGAAGTCACTAGTTTTTGCAGCATACCCGACGAACAAGAAGTAACTTAAGACAATATAGAACACAGAGAAAGAACGACAGTCACGACTTGTGCCAGTTCCGTCTTTATAGTGTCCTTGGAACTTCTCTACATAGTGATGTAGTATAATTCGTATTCTAACTGGTAACTTATTTAGGAGAACTTGAAAGATGCGAAACTGATAGAAAAACAACACAATTATAGGTGTAGTGATGAAAACAGTCACAAAAATACAGGCCAATACAGCATATGGTAAGTGTTGTATACTCATGTATTGTATATTGCCATCCCAATATAACACTAATTTGTGTGTTTGCTCTCCTTCTGTATTTAACACAGTAACTTCAGAAGGAAATAACAAATCAATGGCTACATAAAATACTTTAAACACAGATACATTTAGAAATACAGTGTAAGCATCTATAAGAGACCTCCTGTTTCTTCCTTCACCTTCCCAAGCTAATAACCAATTAAATGGCTTCCACGCATACACAAAGCATTTGTATCCTCTATTGTGTCCTTGGATTATTAAATATGAGATTATTACAAGAAGTATTGGATAAAGTACAAGAACAAACTCTAGAGCGTAAGCTTCAAGAATGCTGATTCTCAAGCAGATGTTATCGGAGTAGTATGAACGAAAGAAGTCTAAAGACCATATGCCATAAAATGAAGAAATTATTCTTACAAAGTCTTTTAATAATTTATTCTCTTCTACATACAAAAGAGCAATTCTCACCATGTGAGGTGTAGATATAGCTTGTGCATAAAAGACAAAACTATATATATACGGTGAAGTAATCCTTATCTTGAGAGTTAATACAACTATATAGAATACTGTGATAGGACCTAATGTAGCCAACACATACAGAAACCATTTACTATGTTTACACTCGATGCAAGCCAAACTATAGGAGTACACAGAAGGCCAGTAGTTATAGATACATTTCCCACACAGAGTTCCATTTCTTCTGTGGATGCTGCACATGGTAGTTGTTAAATTTTCAATCCGATTAGGAATTTGAATATAATTGAATGAGTTAGAACTGTGAAAATTACAGCAGAAAATACTTCCCCCAAGTGCAAAGGTGTTGTTTACCTTGTCATAGGTAAGGCACAAACACGAGGAAAGTTCAGTGTAGCTTCTTGCACAACGAATATGTACATTCCATGAATACGGGGCACAAGAGCAGGAGTTGTTCCTGCAAGTAGACCAAGGAGGACAGGACCCCCAGTTGGATGTATTGCTGTCACTAGCAACACAATATGGCAGATGTTGTCCATCTTGAGAGTAATCAATCTCATCATGAAGAGAATCAGAAGAGGAATTAGCTTTCAGTAAGAACTGGAAACACACAAAGATTATGAATAATCTAATAATCATGTTACAGTATGTTTCAACTTAAAACTTCAGCAGAAAAAAATCGCAAAACTTATTGAAGTTCCAGGACAGAAAAGTGAAACTTAGCAAGACGCAACAGTATAACCTATTATAAACTGTCTCCTGCTAAACTAACATCCTTTTAGAATCTCTAACTAATGTTTCTACTGAAAGCTAAAGTAAAAAAATGTTGTTTTTCATCCTTGCAATTTGACATTCAGTTTTGTGTTTTTTAAGTTAGGTTTTGTTATGCCTTCTAACTGAAACAAAAAAGGTAGATGTATAAACAAAATCATTTTGAAAGTGTTTCCCACTTGATTGTAAACACCATTCTATAGCTCTGAAAAATATCACCATTATCCCCAAAACCATGTGAGTATATTGCCAAATCAAACATATATGTCTACTTCAAGTAAAAAAAAAAGATTGAAGAGAAAATTATTAGATGTATTCTCTCTCTGATAGTTAGGATTATAAACTGGATAAAGAAGTGCAGTTTTGGTAACACACAGCTATTCTAGAATTTCCAGGCAGTTTGGTAGGTCACCGCTAAACTAGATGTTCTCTCTCTTACAATACAGAATTAAAAAATATTTGGTCGCCACCGGGAATCGAACCCAGGACCGCTTGCTTAACGCACAAGTGCTCTGCCATTGAGCTATGACAACCAGCCAGCAAACAAACACTGGTGGCGACCAAATATTTTTAATTCTTTATTGTTGAAAAAAGCCTTTGAAAGAGAGAGAATACATCTGATGAGTAAAGCAAGGCTGAGAAAGAAATTGTGTAAGTGAAAAGAAATTATGATGATAAAAGTTATAGAATTTACACATAAAGCCAAGTAGCAGTGTAGAACAATGAAGTCTTTTTACAGGCAATTACACTGGTGGGTTGTGCTCTTAAAAATCACATTTTAAGCTCAATGCTAACTGACATGAGTAAGTACATACTCCTTGTCAAAACTTTTTGTTGTTTTTTAAACAAACCAATACGTAGTGCCAACCTGTGTCACGTTGTACCAAAATACACACACATATACACTTACATGCACACACATGTTTATACACTCTTACACTCACGTAGAGGAGTATTAATTGAAAGTAATGGTATAAGACTGTGGGGGGATGGTTTGCATCTACTGAGACTTCACCAGAGATATATGCTGATTTAGCTGTTTGCACTGGTCAAATGATTCAAGCCCGAGGCAAGCAATTTTGGGGTGGTGAGGCCCAGAAAAGGGTGTAGTCACAATTTATGGGTGTGGGTGTGGCTAATAGTCTTGTGGGTGTGGCTTATTTACATTTCTTACAAGCAATGTTACAAGTTTTTACAGTAATTACAGGTGGAAGTGGCTTCACAAGTGGCAAGAAAACCAGTAAAAAATTCATTTTTTAATGATTGTGAACATAATAACATTTTCTTCTAATGAATTTTTATTAAAATCAATAGCTACATACATATGATTAAGTTCTTATAACAATAATACTATGACATTTGACATTAAAACTTAGAAAGTGCCGCTACAGTGTTCGGATTCATCTATTAATAATATTGACAAAACATTTTAAATCTATTTCATCTGTTGTTGTTTTGTGAATATGCAGAAGTGATTTATAGTAAATCTTAAATATGTTTTAATGTGTCTCAAAGCACTAAAATATCTCTCAGATGCATTTGTAGCTGGCATCACCAGATTAACTGCAAAAGACGATAGACTTGGGAAACATTGACAGTAGGCCAGGAGAGAGGGACAAAAACTTGTTTTTTTAAAAGTTGAAAATGTCAATTGTTTGAGGCCAGTGTCAGTCTGAGTTGAACTAAAATATTAAAAACTTGAAGTTGAGTCTGAAGAGTGCTACAATCAAAGACGTCTTAGTAGAACGGGAACATTTCTGCAACTTCCTCTTCAATATCCACTGAAGTACATGCCTTAAGAAGTAAAGATTATAGTGGCTTATACTCTTCATACCCTGGTTGTAGCAATCTGTCTTCAATGCAAGAAATAAGCAAGCCCACTGGAAGAGGAGAGTGCTAGAAGCCATTAGGATCCAGTCTAAAACTGACACCATGAATCTGGACTGTGGCTTGAATCTCACTTGCCATTGGAAAGCATTCATTCACAAGACAACTGAAAGCAAACTAATTAACACACACATTCAGCTCCTCACACTATTGCACATTTTTCAGCACCTACACTCCTGCTTAAGCACACACACACACACACATACTGTATCATGCCATTTCTTACCTGATTTTACTGAAGAAGGCCTTCTGTGCGGTTGTCGGGTTCTCGGCTCCGTAATCTCTGTCCTCAGAGCTCCAGGTAGCGTCCCCGCTGCCACCAGAGATAATGCACAGACTATTGAAGGATGTTCCACAGTAAGCTGGTAGTCCCCCAGTTATGCAGGCGACCCAAATCAAGCCCCACCAGACTCTACTGGAATCAATGTCTTTATTCAAAAGCCACACTGTACAAAATCTGAGGTGGGTGAGACAGGCCACAGTATATAAGACCCTATGTCTCACCCACACTCCCAAATCTGATTGGCCAACAAAACTGACACCATGACTTACAAAAACGAAGTAAGGACACACACACACACCAATTAACACTTAATACACACAAACACACAAACTGTCCAATTAGTTCAAAGGCATATGCCTGGCTCTTGCTCCCTCTCACCTCCATCTGGCTGAGTGGGTGTTCCCACACCTTTGAGCCAAACAGTTGAAAGAAAACTTCACTTGATGCTATGTAATGCTCTATTAATAAGTCCAAAATAAGCATAATCATAGCAACGAGCCTGCAACTTCATAGTAGCATGACTGCTGGTAAAAAGATTTCATTTCAGAATAAAAATGATCTTCTGGTTCACCATCATCACATCGCAAGGGACGTTTATGTCATACAAGGTAAAGATGGCTTTTCAAAACCATTTTAAGTTATTTGAATATTTAAGCTACATCTCATCAAAAATATTACCAAAATATAATCAAAACAATTCATTATCTTGGAATATTCAAAAATTCTGCAATTTGTATCAGTATCCTTTATGATGTTTGCTGACTCTTCCCATGTTAATATTAATGCTGCTTTGAAATTACTTGCAATGTTTGCAAGAGCATCAGCTCTGACTGTCCAGCATGTAGGACATAGCACTTGTATACCACTTGTATCATCAAGACTTGCTTCCTTGATACTCTTAAAAATGCCTTCTCGTTGTGGTCAATACTTAATTATATTAGTTTAGCTATCTCCTATGATAAGTTGAGTGCATCCTTTACTATCTTCGATTTTTTCACAGTATCACTTGCTGCCCGATTTAAAGCATGTCCATAGCAATGGGCAAATAATGCTTTGGGTTCAATGTCGTCACTGATGTACTTAGCAACACTATTCTTACTCCTACTTATGGCACTTGCCCAATCATAATATTGCCCTCCATAGTTGGTCAAAACAAATACTCATCAAAATACATAATTTATTGCTGAGAGTAACATTGTAGCATCAATAGATAGCACAGAATATAAACCCCAAAAAATCCTCATAAACTTCAAATTCATCAGTTATATAATGTACTTGCTCAACATTGGAAAATTTTGCCATTTCATCAGCCGTTACAGTCATAAATGGGGAAGTATGAATATCTGTAGCTATTTTACGCACAATATTAATTCCTCATTAACTCCTCGACTGTTCTATTTATACATAAATCCAATGAAATATTGGAATACAGTGTTGGGTAGTAGGAGTGATCGTCTGATGAATCCATTGTCTACTACCTGTAACTACCTAGGCTACTGAACACTACACCGACCAACTATCTAGCAGGATTTTAATGGATTATATTTCAGACACTTTATCTTTTACTCACACAGAGAGTACACACAGAGACTGAGCATGCTCACAACAAAACCACAACATACACTAAAACAATGAATATGATTAATGACAACTGTAACATACAGATATTCAAACATCAAGAGTGACAGACATCGAGTGAACAATTTTTTATTGTGTATTCAATTTTATAATTATACTGTAAGTATATATATATATGTATTTATAGCCCGTTACCCGAGCGACCGTGCTTGTCGTTAAGAACTATAAATCTGATACAGTCTGGTATGCCCGTAAGAAAATGTATTAGCTGGGAAAAGTCTGATATAGTTCTTAGCAACCATAATTATGGTAGAAGGCAGATCAAAGCAAATTGGAATAATGAAAGTTTGGGTACTTTAATACAATTACTAAGATAGCTAACGCTATACTTTGCTCGTTGTTATTAATGTTCTGGCTATAAAATAGTTATAAACCAAAATCATTAGGTTTGTATTTCAATTTATAAATCCTCGCCACTCGGGCTGAGCCCTCGTGTCTCGGAGTTTATAAATCGCATACAAACCTCAATTTTGGTTTATAACTATAACATATATATATATATTTATTCCAAGCTATATATTTTCACAATGCTATTTTTAGGAACACAAAGTATTGTCTCAGGGCTCATTACCAGAGTAGTTATAGCAACTGGGCCTGACCACAAGTTTTCTGGGTTTTTACAGCTACCTTTACTCTAGTGGAGCCTACCAGCTAGGTTAGAGCAGCTGCTATAATATCAGCTGGGGTTGTGGGGAGCCCCTAGTGAGTTTTAGCTAACTTTACACATTGAGTTACCAAAAAAACTACTGCAGTGAAGATATCTAGTGTGGAATAAACCACTTATTACACTTGTCAGAGTGATATGGCTAGATATTTCACTCTCAGGCTTTATTTTCACTCTCCTTTGGCTCTTGAAAATAAATTAGCCTGCTCTTGAAATATTTCACCATATCACACTCTGACTCATGTAATAAGTACTATATTTATTGTATATTATAAGTATATATAATTATTGTAATAGACAATTCTGTACTCCAATAAATTTAATAGAATAAAACTTTGTTATGAAATATATTTGAATTCCAACTGTTGGCTTTCTTATTTCTTCAAATTTACTTCGCAAATTTTTCTGTGAAACAACTTGACCTTGTTGACTAACATTAACTGGCTGCATCTAATACAAAGCAGAGTGCTAGTGCAGTTTTTGTTAACACACAGCTATTCTAGAATTTCAGGGCAGTTTGGTTGGTCATAGCTAAACTAGATGTAAAGTGAGGTGGGGTACACAGGTTGATGTACTCATTTTTAAACTAGTAACTGAAATGAACAGGACTCTACAGTCATTTAAAATCAATGCCCATTAATTTTTTATTATCCGTCAAGAAAATGTTATACTTTATTAATATCGCACAGTTTAAAATGTGTTTATGCTCCAACAGATACAGAAAAGGTGTTTTTATCTCTCAGTAGTTATTGTTTAGTTTTATGTCAATGCTTTTAGCCATATAAAGACTTGTGAATATGAAGGATAAACTGTATGATTCTGCCAGGTACTCAGAGGTACCAAAGTTACTAAAACAGTTATACAGAAACAATAATACAGGACAAAAAATTATATGAATCTCTGGTCAACATAGTGTATGCATTGGTGAGGTTTTTCATTATTTTATAATAGTACAATAATACTAATACTAAATATAATAATAATAATAATAATAATACAACTAATGATAATAATTAATAATAATAATGATGATAGGTAATAATGTTATACTCACGATAAAATTGTGTCAAATTGCAAGGATGCAAAAAACATTTTTTTACTTTAGCTTTCAGTAGAAACATTGGTCAGAGATTCTAAACGGAAGTTAGTTTAGCAGGAGACAGTTTATAATAGGTTATACTGTTGCGTCTTGCTAAGTTTCACTTTTCTGTCCTGGAACTTCAATAAATTTTGCGATTTTTTCTGCTGAAGTTTTAAGTTGAATCATACTGTAACATGATTATTAGATTATTCATAATCTTTGTGTGTTTCCAGTTCTTACTGAAAGCTAATTCCTCTTCTGATTCTCTTCATGACGAGATTGATTACTCTCAAGATGGACAACATCTGCCATATTGTGTTGCCAGTGACAGCAATACATCCAACTGGGGGTCCTGTCCTCCTTGGTCTACTTGCAGGAACAACTCCTGCTCTTGTGCCCCGTATTCATGGAATGTACATATTCGTTGTGCAAGAAGCTACACTGAACTTTCCTCGTGTTTGTGCCTTACCTATGACAAGGTAAACAACACCTTTGCACTTGGGAGAAGTATTTTCTGCTGTAATTTTCACAGTTCTAACTCATTCAATTATATTCAAATTCCTAATCGGATTGAAAATTTAACAACTACCATGTGCAGCATCCACAGAAGAAATGGAACTCTGTGTGGGAAATGTATCTATAACTACTGGCCTTCTGTGTACTCCTATAGTTTGGCTTGCATCGAGTGTAAACATAGTAAATGGTTTCTGTATGTGTTGGCTACATTAGGTCCTATCACAGTATTCTACATAGTTGTATTAACTCTCAAGATAAGGATTACTTCACCGTATATATATAGTTTTGTCTTTTATGCACAAGCTATATCTACACCTCACATGGTGAGAATTGCTCTTTTGTATGTAGAAGAGATTATTAAAAGACTTTGTAAGAATAATTTCTTCATTTTATGGCATATGGTCTTTAGACTTCTTTCGTTCATACTACTCTGATAACATCTGCTTGAGAATCAGCATTCTTGAAGCTTACGCTCTAGAGTTTGTTCTTGTACTTTATCCAATACTTCTTGTAATAATCTCATATTTAATAATCCAAGGACACAATAGAGGATACAAATGCTTTGTGTATGCATGGAAGCCATTTAATTGGTTATTAGCTTGGGAAGGTGAAGGAAGAAACAGGAGGTCTCTTATAGATGCTTACACTGTATTTCTAAATGTATCTGTGTTTAAAGTATTTTATGTAGCCATTGATTTGTTATTTCCTTCTGAAGTTACTGTGTTAAATACAGAAGGAGAGCAAACACACAAATTAGTGTTATATTGGGATGGCAATATACAATACATGAGTATACAACACTTACCATATGCTGTATTGGCCTGTATTTTTGTGACTGTTTTCATCACTACACCTATAATTGTGTTGTTTTTCTATCAGTTTCGCATCTTTCAAGTTCTCCTAAATAAGTTACCAGTTAGAATACGAATTATACTACATCACTATGTAGAGAAGTTCCAAGGACACTATAAAGACGGAACTGGCACAAGTCGTGACTGTCGTTCTTTCTCTGTGTTCTATATTGTCTTAAGTTACTTCTTGTTCGTCGGGTATGCTGCAAAAACTAGTGACTTCTTTCTTCTTGGAAGCAGTTTTCTAATGATTGCCACATTTATGTTCTATTCTATTCAGCCTTACAAAGACCAACTTGCTAACATAATAGCATGCTTCTTCTTGTTTCTCCTTTCCCTACAATGTATAACCATCCATGCCTCTAAGTTAATGGTATTTGATCCACGTAAGAGAACATGTCTTCAGTTTTTAGCTGCATTGATGGCTCTTCTCCCAGTTATTTATTTGATCATTCTTGCTTTCTACCAAATTTTAAAGAGTACAGACTATGGGAAAAAGATTGCTATATATTGTAGACATTGATGTTAGTATGTGCAGTCAACTAGAACAAATTTAATATTTTAAGATACTGTGTGCAAAGCTTCTAGAGTTACTCAAAATAGTAATATACTAACTATGTTTGCTGTTTTAAATACACTTTTGCTTTGTTGCTATTTAAAGATAATGTATTATTATTTACTCGTGTTTATGTTTTGAAGTTATATTTTATTGAATCAATTATTATTTGCAAAATATTTTTTCATTTTATTACTTGATGTAGTAATTTAAGATCACAAATTATAATTAATTTATATGTGAATCATACTACTCTTGTGTGTGTGTGTGTGTGTGTGATTTGTTCTAATTGTAATGATATAGTGGATCTGCTAAACATTTTGTGTATGTATTTCATGATTAAAGTATGAAACTTTGCACATATTTTATGTTGCACTCCAGATAATATTTAAGATTAAAATGGGACCAATTCTCGGTTTAACCTTTGGTGATTGGAAACCGTTAAGCAATAAATAAAATTATATATTAAATATTTACATTACTAGAAGAACTGTTAATACAATTATTATTAGGAATAAAACACAATTTGAACTATCTCAATATCTCATCTTAGATTATGGCCAAAACAAACAAGAATATACAGCAAACATGACATGCAACTGGAAACATGTTTAATAAAAGAATCATTAAAAAAAAATCAATGAGCATGTGTCTCTGTTGTAACAAGTCTGTAAACTTGGCCTGTAAAGTTCACATTTACAAACTTTAATACCAACTCAATGAGTAGATACATGATTAATCCCTTCAAACTACAGTGTGAACTGATTTAGTTGAAGTTTTAATTAACACAGGGGCTGATCCAGAGGGTGAATGGAGTGACATGTCAACCCTCCACTAAATTTTAATGATATTCAATTCAGTGAAATGAAGGCCTTTTTCATTGGGCTTGAGATTGAAAGCATTCTTATTAGTCTGTTAGATACACCGTTTGTTTTTAACTGTAGAGTCAAGTCTTGTACACAAGCGCCCACTGCACTTGAAGCAAAATTTCCCCCAAACTAGTCTGAGATGACATCCTTAGCATGGGCTACTTCTAGATACATGGGGGTGATTGTGTCACAAGCAGAAGAAAATGCACAAGCACTTTCTTGTGAACACGGAGATCAAACTCAGCTGTTTATTAGTAATGAATTGTCAGGGAACTCAATACTGATACTCAAAGACACCTGTATTTATGAATCAGGGATCTCAATATTGATACTCAAAGACACCTGTATTCATGAATTGTCAGGGAACTCAATACTGATACTCAAAGACACCTGTATTTATGAATTGTCAGGGAACTCAATACTGATACTCAAGGACACCTGTATTTATGAATTGTCAGGGAACTCAATACTGATACACAAAGACACCTGTATTTATGAATTGTCAGGTAACTCAATACTGATACACAAAGACACCTGCATTTACAATAGAGTTTGTGCAAATGTGCATGTGTGTGTGTATTTGTGAGTGTGCATAATTTTGAGTACACTTTGGCATTGTCTGGTACATTGTTATATGATAGAAGCACTACTTAAGTAATGTATAAAAACATGAACTTTTTCAAAGGCTTTCTCCAAGCTCATAATAAATATGTCACAATATATATCCATAGAACATGAATTAAGTTGACACATATTGAAAACTTTTGGGAGCATAAATAGTGATCTACCTTGCACAAAGAGTTCCATGTTTTAGTTCAACTTGGCTTTATTATGAAAATTCTGGCAAATCAGCCAGGTCACATTTGCCTTCTCAAATGTTTTATAAAATAGTGAAAGTAAACACAATATAAAGTAAATGTTTCTTATCCAGTTTTCATTGAAAGGTAAACTTGCTCAAACTTGTTACATTATTAGCTAATATATTATGTCTTCAGTTGAAAGTTAGAGTCTAATAGAATAGTTTGAAGTGAACATGTATTAGTAGAATTATCGCTGCTAAATACTTGGGACAAATAGAAATAGTGTATCTTCATCATGGACTGCAGGTCATTGCTAGTCTTGGGATGTATGGTTCAGTTTATTTCAAGAGTGCATTCTGAATCTCTTTATGATGAGATAGATTTCTTTGAAGATGGACAACATCTGCCATATTGTGTTGCCAATGACAGCAATACATCCAGTTGGGGGTCCTGTCCTCCTTGGTCTACTTGTAAGAACAACTCCTGCTCTTGTGCTATTTTACCCTGGAATATACATATTCGTTGTGCAAGAAGTTACACTGAATTTTCCTCATGTAGATGCCTAACCTATGATAAAAACAGCAACTCCTATGTGTTTGGATGGAGTATTTTCTGTTGTCATTTTCATGGCACTGGACCATTCAATTATATTCAAATTCCTAATCAAATTGAAAACTTCACAAATACCATGTGCAGCAACCACAGAAGAAATGGAACTCTGTGTGGGAAATGTATCAATAACTACTGGCCTTCTGTGTACTCCTATAGTTTGACATGCATCGAGTGTAAACATAGCAAATGGTTTGAGTATCTGTTGGCTACATTAGGTCCTACTACAGTATTCTACATGGTTGTAATATCTCTAAAGATCAGTATTACTTCACCGTATATATATAGCTTTGTGTTATATGCACAAGCTATATCTACACCGCACATGGTGAGAATTGCTCTTTTGTATGTAGAAGATAATAAATTATTGAAAGAGTTTGTGAGAATAATTTCCTCATTTTATGGCATATGGTCTTTAGACTTCTTTCGTTCATACTACTCTGATAGCATCTGCTTGAGAATTGGTTTATATTCTTGAGCTTACGCTTTAGAACTTGTTTCTTGTACTTCTTTACCCAAATCAATACTTCTTGGAATATTTGTGTGGAATAATCGCAATAATAATTATTTAATAATCAAAAAAAAAAAGGAATAATAGAGTTAGTAGAGGATACAAATGCTTTGTGTATGCGTGGAAGCCATTTAATTGGTTATTAGCTTTAGGAGGTAAAGAACAGAATAGAAGGTCCCTCATTGATGCATACACAGTCTTTTTAAACGTATCCTTGTTTAAAATACTCTATGTATCCATCAATCTGTTAATTCCAACACTGGTTTCTGTATTAAATTATGAAGGAAACACAACATACAAATATGTTGTATTTTGGGATGGCACTATACGATACATGAGTATACAGCACTTACCATATGCTGTATTGGCCTGTATTTTTGTGACTGTTTTCATCACTACACCTATAATTGTGTTGTTTTTCTATCAGTTTCGCATCTTTCAAGTTCTCCTAAATAAGCTACCAGTTAGAATCCGAATAATACTACATCACTATGTAGAGAAGTTCCAAGGACACTATAAAGACGGAACTGGCACAAGTCGTGACTGTCGTTCTTTCTCTGTGTTCTATATTGTTTTAAGTTGCTTCTTGTTCGTCTGGTATGCTACAAATTATAGTGAGTCCTTTCTTTTTGGAAGCTGTTTTCTAATGATTGCCACATTTATGTTTTATTCTATTCAGCCATACAAAGACCAACTTGCTAATGTAGTAGCTTGTTTCTTCTTGTTTCTACTGTCTCTACAATACCTAACCATCCACGCCTCTAAGTTTATGGTATTTGATAAACATAATAGAGAATTTCTGCAGCTATTAGCTGCATTGATGACTCTTCTGCCATTTATTTACTTAATTATTCTAGTTTTTCACTATAATTTAAAACGTTCAGACAATTGGGAAAGGATCACCAAATGTTGCTAACTTAGATGTCATATGCAGCAAGCTACAACAAATTCAACATCCTAATATTTTTGTTCAGCAACTTTTAGTTACCAGTTAATGTGTATCATTCACTGTGTGTACCACTTTAAAACATGTTCATTTATGAATTATACAATCATACAATGGGTATATTAGCACTGTAATAATGATGTAAATCAATTAAATGTCTATAATGGATCAGTTGGTTAATACACGCTAGCAATAATCCACTTTCAAATTCATAAAAAAATCATTAAATGACTATGCACTTTGAGGGACTCAAAGGTAATGTAAACAGCAACACGGGTAAAGCATTGTGATGTGTATTACAAAATTTACTAATATGTGGCACAAAGTAAATTATATGTACTATTAAAATTGTCAGGGAACTCAATACTGATACTCAAAGACACCTGTATTAATGAATTGTCAGGGAACTCAATACTGATACTCAAAGACACATGTATTTATGAATTGTCAGGGAACTCAATGCTGATACTCAAAGACACCTGTATTTATGAATTGTCAGGGAACTCAATACTGATACTCAAAGACAGTATTTACAATAGAGTTTGTGTGAATGTGCATGTTTGTGTGTATTTGTGAGTGTGCATAATTTTGAGTACACTTTGGCACTGTCTGGTACATTGTTACAAGATAGAAGCACTACTTAAGTTATATATAAAAACATGCACTTTTTCAAAGGCTTTCTCCAAGTTCATAATAAATATGCCACGATATATATCCATAGAACATGAATTAAGTTGACACATATTGAAAACATTTGGGAGCATAAATAATGATCTACCTTGCACAAAGAGTTCCATGTTCTAGTTCAACTTGGCTTTATTATGCAATTTCTGTCACACTTTAACATCAGCCAGGTCACATTTGCCTTCTCAAATGATTTTTAAAATAGTGAAAGTAAACATAATATACAGTAAATGTTTCTTATCCAGTTTTCATTGAAAGGTAAACTTGTTCAAACTTGTTACATTATTAGCTAATATATTACGTCTTCAGTGGAAGCTAGAGTCTAATAGAATATTTTGAAGTGAACATGTATTACTAGAATTATCGCCACTAAATACTTGTGACAAATATAAGTAGTGTAACTTCATCATGGACTGCAGGTCATTGCTAGTCTTGGGATGTATGGTTCAGTGTATTTCAAGAGTGTATTCTGAATCTCTTTATGATGAGATAGATTTCTTTGAAGATGGACAACATCTGCCATATTGTATTGCCAATGACAGCAATACATCCAGTTGGGGGTCCTGTCCTCCTTGGTCTACTTGTAAGAACAACTCCTGCTCTTGTGCTACTTTACCCTGGAATATACATATTCGTTGTGCAAGAAGTTACACTGAATTTTCCTCATGTAGATGCCTAACCTATGATAAAAACAGCAACTCCTTTGTGTTTGGATGGAGTATTTTCTGTTGTCATTTTCATGGCACTGGACCATTCAATTATATTCAAATTCCTAATCAAATTGAAAACTTCACAACTACCATGTGCAGCAACCACAGAAGAAATGGAACTCTGTGTGGGAAATGTACCGATAACTACTGGCCTTCTGTTTACTCCTATAGTTTGACATGCATCGAGTGTAAACATAGCAAATGGTTTCAGTATGTGTTGGCTACAGTAGGTCCTATCACAGTATTCTACATGGTTGTAATAACTCTAAAGATCAGTATTACTTCACTGTATATATATAGCTTTGTGTTATATGCACAAGCTATATCTACACCACACATGGTGAGAATTGCTCTTTTGTATGTAGAAGATAATAAATTATTGAAAGAGTTTGTGAGAATAATTTCCTCATTTTATGGCATATGGTCTTTAGACTTCTTTCGTTCATACTACTCTGATAGCATCTGTTTGAGAATTGGTATTCTTGAAGCTTACGCTTTAGAATTTGTTCTTGTACTTTACCCAATACTTCTTGCAATAATCTCATATTTAATAATCCAAGGATACAATAGAGGATACAAATGCTTTGTGTACGCATGGAAGCCATTTAATCGGTTATTAGCTTTAGGAGGTAAAGAATAGAATAGAAGGTCCCTCATTGATGCCTACACAGTCTTTGTAAATGTATCTGTGTTTAAAGTACTTTATGTATCCTTCAATTTGTTAATTCCAATTCAGGTCACTTTATTAAATTCTGAAGGAAAGAAATCTAACAAGTTTGTATTGTTTTGGGATGGTACTATACAATACATGAGCATGCAACACTTACCATACGCTGTATTGGCCTGTATTTTTGTGACTGTTTTCATCACTACACCTATAATTGTGTTGTTTTTCTATCAGTTTCGCATCTTTCAAGTTCTCCTAAATAAGCTACCAGTTAGAATCCGAATAATACTACATCACTATGTAGAGAAGTTCCAAGGACACTATAAAGACGGAACTGGCACAAGTCGTGACTGTCGTTCTTTCTCTGTGTTCTATATTGTTTTAAGTTGCTTCTTGTTCGTCTGGTATGCTACAAATTATAGTGAGTCCTTTCTTTTTGGAAGCTGTTTTCTAATGATTGCCACATTTATGTTTTATTCTATTCAGCCATACAAAGACCAACTTGCTAATGTAGTAGCATGTTTCTTCTTGTTTCTACTGTCTCTACAATACCTAACCATCCACGCCTCTAAGTTTATGGTATTTGATGAACATAATAGAGAATTTCTGCAGCTATTAGCTGCATTGATGACTCTTCTGCCATTTATTTACTTAATTATTCTAGTTTTTCACTATAATTTAAAACGTTCAGACAATTGGGAAAGGATCACCAAATGTTGCTAACTTAGATGTCATATGCAGCAAGCTACAATAAATTCAACATCCTAATATTTTTGTTCAGCAACTTTTAGTTACCAGTTAATGTGTATCATTCACTGTGTGTACCACTTTAAAACATGTTCATTTATGAATTATACAATCATACAAGCATATAGCACTGTAATAATGATGTAAATCAATTAAATGTCTATAATGGATCAGTTGATTAAATACACGCTAGCAATAACCCACTTTCAAATTCATATGCACTTTGAGGGACTCAAAAGTAAACAGCAACACTGGTAAAGCATTGTGATGTGTATTACAAAATTTACTAATATGTGCCACAAATTAAATTATATGTACTATTATTACAATAATTTTTAACTTAAATTGATTATTAGAAAGTATAGTTATCTTATATGAATCTAACAACAAATCTTGAGTAATGCGCATATTTCTATCAATTGATATTTCTCTGACAGTGATATCATAATGTAGTTCATGTTGGGGTTGTTTTATTATCATAACATAGTGCACATTCTCATTCAATTTATCATTTGATTAGATCATTTTTAGTACTTATGTGGGTCTCCTCTGCTACTCAGGTACTCTCATTCACTACCAGTTTGCCCAACCTGACTAATAACCATAGAAATTTAGGTTTTTGTCTTATCCAAGTAAGCAAGGTTAATGAGAAAATATTACTGAGTGACTGAGTTAGGCACAATAGTAAATATATCCAGGGCTCAGTCCATAGAAAAAGTGATATAAAAATAACAGAGACATGTAACTAATACACGACACAAATGAACACACAACAGACACTAGTTGCTAAGAGCATACATTACAAAAAATCAACAGTCACTGTGACTTCGTCAAGTTATGTCAAACTAAGTTTATTAGGGCTTGACAATTAATATTACTCCATTTTTGTGAATTTGAAGGCCATTTGTAAATTTTCTGATGCCACTCATATAATATGTGCTGATTTCTTCAAAACAATTAATCCTCAGACATCTGTCTCGTTACTCACCAATACCAATACTTACCTCTACACTCCAATGTGGTTTTCAGTTCTTCTCTGGGACTAGGCACAGTATTAACTGTATAGTTTAGTAGAGGTGTGGGAAGGAAGCTCCACCCTCTCACAGCTCGTGATACTGCTTGAGCTTTGAGGAGCAGGGGAAAACCCCAATCGTAGTACCCACACCGATCACATCTGAAATTGAACCCAGGTGACCGAGACCATTAGCATCATTTTTGGCTCTGCCCAGTATTAACCATGCCTAACTTCTGTTAACCGTACTTAAGTCCATGGGCATTCATCCTTTTAAATACCAATAGTAACCTCTATAGTTTAATGTGGTTTCTTATCTTTCATCGTTTTTTTCTGCAGGACTGGCTACAGCATTGGCAGTGTAGTTTGGTGGAGGTGTGGTCTGAAAACGTTATCCCTCACAGATAGTGATGCTGCTTGGGCTTATAGAGCAAAGAAAAACCACAAATGTGGGACCCAACAAAGAACTACCCCCCAAACTGCCAGCCACTCTTCCAATGCCCAAGTGTCTTGAATGGAATCCTCCATTCCCCTGGCAGCTGCAGTGGTGGATGCTCCAATGCAGAATCTGTCACCAAAGTAAGTAGCGGCATATTTCTACTGATTGGGAGAAATGGTCAGATTAGAACCCAATCTCACAGCAATAGTAAGCTACCTGGTTGTGTGAGTCAAGGAGCAAGGCCCACTGTTTCTCTTTGCCAAATGATGAGACAGAGGTTTGTAACAGCAGTGAGAGATTCTCTGGGCTGGGCTGGTATTGATTCCTGGTAATTTGGTGACATAATCTGGATTGGAGTGGCCACCACTGCAGCTGCTAGGACTCCGGGGAGATGGAAGAGAACCTGGCTTATGTGAAGTATGTTAAGATACCCAGACAGTAGCTACCCACTTTCTCTGTAATGTTGTGTTAACCCCTTTCCACTGTGCTTTTTGTGTGCAAGTGTATTCATAATGTGTCGTTGATGAAGGTCAGTCTTGCATCTCATAGTAGCATATTTCTGCTGATTGGGAGAAATGGGTCAGATTAGTGCCAAGTCACAGCAATTGTAAGCTACCTGGTTGCGTGAGGCAAGTAGCAAGGCCCTCTGTTTCTCTTTGCCAACTGATGAGACAGAGGTGTGTGACAGCAGCAAGAGATGCTCTGGGAAAGGCTGGTATAAGTTGCTTGGGTTACTTGGATTATCCACTGCCAGGTTTTTCATCATCAATTGGGTAGTACATATTATCAAATGCACCATCATTACAGACTGTTAGCTTAGGATGTCGAAAAATGCTAGACAGAACACAGTTCACAATATGTCTTCATCCTGGCCAGGTGTCCGTAAGTCCCATATTGTTCTAATTTGTCACAACATTCTCTATTACTGGCCCTTCTCTCACCCTCTAGCCATTCTATTTTTTTAAAATGTAGTAAAGTCTCTCTAACCGCTGCACAAAAGTATCCAGAAAACCCTCTTCAAGTGCATGTATCCGATCTGGATAATCTTACTCTTCAAGCCATCCCTGCCCACTGGCTGCAAACCTGCAGAGTCCCTCTTGGACTGCTTCACGACCTTCTTTAGTTAGAGTATAGGAGTCTCTGGCACATCAGTGCATCTTCCTGTGGTGTCTCCCACTCCTGCCACTATCTTTTACTGGCTCTCCAATACTGCTGTATGTCTACCACTTATGGTCCCCTTGACACTTGGAAAGATGTACTCATATCTGCACTGCATTATACCTGCCATTATTCCAGGCATAACAAGCCCCTCTTCTTCTTCATTTGTAATCTGGCTCTACCACTCTGCCTATCTCTCGGTGGGCCCTAGCACTCATTGCAAGCCTCCTCCCATCTTAAAACTCATCATTGTCTTGCCACACTATCAGGCATCCTCCACAGCTGTACGTACATCATCAGTAATAGAGAATAGTTGCAGCAAATATTGTTAGCCTTTCTTTCCACAGCTTCAAGGCTAGCACGTGCAGTTGTATGAATACTATAATACTAATTACAACTCAAAGGATTTACCAGCCCACTCACTACATACTTGCAACCAAGGCTCCTTACTCATAGTGTCTTGTGTACTGATTCATGCTTATTATTATTATTAATAATAACCACCTTGTTCTACACTGCTACTGACAGCCAGAGCAGAACTGACCACTAAGCTGCCCATCATGAGCATAGTACCACAATGCACCAAGCGAGCGCCATGGGTCCAGTTTACCACCAGCTATGTGGACTGTCACTGATTTGAGCAAGTCTGTGGCCAATCCCCCCCCCCCCCCCCCCAACCCCCCCCCCCCCCCACCCCCCCCCCCCCCCCACCTCCCCCCCCCCCCCCCCCCACACACACACACCTAAGGCTCTATGTGTGTGCATTAATTCTGACAACATCAAATCAGTGTACAGCAAGTAGCACTTAATCCATCATCGACCGCTTCTGGAACTAAGCAAAAGTGAACACACACACATGATGTGCATAAATTTTAAAATAACACACACACGATATATAAATTTAAAAGTGAACACACACATTTTGTGTATAAATTTAAAAACAAACACACACAAATGGTGCATAAATTTAAGTTATAGATTCAGATTTCTGGCTAGCATCACCAGACCTTCAAGCTCTGGGATCCCTATAGTTTATGCACAAAAGTAAAACTGTCTTTATTGTTCCTGATGATAGCTGTCTGAGCTGGAGTCATATTGGCACTAGAGCTTGTCACCATTTCTTTCCTAGACGTATCCATCCTAATAAAAGGCCAACTCCCACTAATTAAAGAAAGATAATATATTTTCAGTTCTGTGTCTAGCCTCAGCAACTGTGGACAGGATTCTCCCATTATGCCTATGCAAGTTAATGACTCCCACGTTTCCAACAGCATGGACTCTGCCCGGCATTAATCCCGTCTAACTTCCATTACTGTACTAAATATTATGTGACTACAAATAAGTTTAAAATAGAATAGCTATGTCTATGCTCATCTTCTCTTTTGGAAAGAGGATTAGTATCAACTTATGACAGTACATTTAGAAGTTGCAGGTAATCTGTATGTATCATTACTGCTGTGGTGTCAATAGTATCATAGTATTATAGTATGAATTAACAATCTTTATGACAGCAATATTATGAAAATGCTTATTATCACTTCAAAAAGTACAGCAATAAGTAACATAATGGTAGCAGTTATTCACAAAAGTGTATTAAAAGTATGATGTGAGATGCAAAAATGATTAATACTAAGTAGATTTAACTTTTAAAATTTCAGCATAAGCCACAACAATTATCAGTAAGTGTATAATGGCAACAAAGCATTGATGTGTTTAAAGTACATAATAGCTAGGACTTCATATTCAATATTTGTGAGTATTGAATCTGCTGCATATAATAATATCTATATTTGACGATTCTTTTCCAACAGTCAGTGTTTTTTAAAACTTTGTGGGAAACAAGAACGATAAAGTAAATAATTGGGAAAATAGCCATCAATGCAGCCAAAAACTGAAGACATGCTCTCTTATGTTGATCAAATACCATAAACCTGGAGGCATGGATGGCTAGATATTGTAGAGAAAGAAGAAACAAGAAGAAGCATGCTACTATGTTAGCAAATTTGTCTTTGTATGGCTGAATAGAATAGAACATAAATGTGGCAACCATTAGAAAACTGCCACTGAGGAGAAAGAAGTCACTACTATTGATAGCATATAAGAGAGCCATAAAGAAACTGAAGACCATATAGAACACAGAGAAAGAACGACAGTCACGACTTGTGCCAGTTCCGTCTTTATAGTGTCCTTGGAACTTCTCTACATAGTGATGCAGTATAATTCGGATTCTAACTGGTAGCTTATTTAGAAGAACTTGAAAGATGCGAAACTGATAGAAAAACAACACAATTGTAGGCTTGGTGATGAAAACATGTATAAAAATGAGGGCCAATGTGATATATGGTAAGTGTGCTCTACTCATGTAGGATATGGTACCATCCCAAAATAACACCAATTTGTGTTTCGAATTCCCTTCTGTATCTAACACAGTAACCACAGAAGGAATTAATAAATTGATAGCTACATTAAGCACTTTAGACACCGATACATTTAGAAAGACAATGTAAGCATCTACAAGAGACCTCCTGCTTCTTCCTGAACCTTCCATAGCTAGTAACCAACTGAATGACTTCCATGTGTACACAAAGCATTTGTATCCTCTATTGTATCCTTTGATTATTAAATATGAGATTACTACAAGAAGTATCGGATAAAGTACATGAACAAGTTCTAAAGCGTAAGCTTCAAGAACACCGATTCTCAAGCAGATTCTATCAGAGTAGTATGAACGAAAGAAGTCTAAAGACCATATGCCATAAAATGAAGAAATTATTTTTACTAATTCTGTCAATATTATATTCTTTTCTACATACATAAGAGCAATTCTCACAATGTGAGACATGGATATAGCTTGCGCATAAAAGACAAAACTGTATACATACGGTGAAGTAATCCTTATCTTCAGAGTTAATACAACAATGTAGAACACTGTCATAGGACCTAATGTAGCCAACACATACTCCGGCCATTTGCTATGTTTACACTCGATGCATGTCAAATTATAGGAGTACACAGAAGGCCAGTATTTATCGATACATTTCCCACACAGAGTTCCATTTCTTCTGTGTTTTCTGCACATAGTAGTTGTGAAATTTTCAATTTGATTTGGAATTTGAATATCATTAAATGGGTTAGAACTGTGCAAATCACAGCAGAAAATGCTTCCTCCGAGTGCAAAGGTGTTGTTTTCTTTGTTGTATGTAAGGCACATACATGATGCTATTTCAGTGTAGCTTCTTGCACAATGAATATGTATATTCCAGGATAAAGTAGCACAAGAGCAGGAGTTGTTCTTGCAAGTAGACCAAGGAGGACAGGACCCCCAGCTGGATGTATTGCTGTCATTGGCGAAACAATATGGTAGATATTGTCCATCTTGAGAGTAATCTATCTCGTCATAAAGAGATTCAGAAGAGGAATTAGCTTTCAATAAGAACTGCAAACACACCAAGATTATGAATGATCTAACAATCATGTTACACTTCGAATGATAAGAAGATAGTTTAATAAAATTATCAATTTCAACTTATCTCTTTATGGCTGGTTACAAAAAATGTAAAAAAACGCAAAACTTCTAGCTTGACTGAAATGTGAAACTGAACAAGTGAAGAGGTGTTGACTATTATAAACAGTCTACTGCAAAAACAATTTTTTTTAATTTGTAACTAATATTTTGAAACTGAAAGTGGAAGGAATGTTTATATATGAAAATGTATTTTCATGCTTAGAATACCATTATTATTATTATTATAATTATTGTTATTATTATTATTATTATTATTATTATTATTATATACTTAATTATTAAATAAGGAATGATTTCTTAATACATATATTATGTGAATTAGAGATATATGTACACTTGCTTGTGTTTTTGGTATCTCTAAGTACCAGGTAGAGTGATACTGTTGTTTCTTCATATTCATAAATTTCTTAGATATAATGTATTCACTTCAAACTAAAACAATAACTACTGAAAAGAGAAAAACACTTTTTCAGCATCTTTTAAGACGACATAAACACTTCATAGACTGTGCTATACTAAACATCATAACATTTTTTCATGGTGTTGTTTCAATAAAAGAATTGAATTGCACTTGTGGTATATGTCTATAAACTTGTTCATTTCAGTTACTGAATAATACAGGCATTCACTCGTGAGAAATTGAGAGTACACATTTTATATACCTTGTCATGGCTGTGGTCATAAAATGAAAGTGATTCTCAAGCAAATACCATCCGACTAGTAAGAATGAAAGAAACCTAATGACCAAATGCCATAGGATGAGGAAAGTGTTTTTTACTAACTCTTTTAATGATACTTTCTTCTGCATACATTAAGATAATTCTCACCATGTGTGGTGTAGATATAGCTTGTGCATAAAGACATAACTATGTACATACGGTGAAGTAATTCTAATCTCTAGAGTTATTGCAACCACGTAGAATACTGTGATAGGACCTAATGTAGTCAACACATACTCAAACCATTTGCTATGTTTACACTCGATGCATGTCAAACTATAGGAGTACACAGAAGGCCAGTAGTTATGGATGCATTTCCCACACAGAGTTCCATTTTTTCTGTGGTTGCTGCACATGGTTGTGGTAAAGTGAAATCATCAATTTAATTAGTAATTTGAAATATGATTGAATGGTTCAGACATGTGTAAATGACTGCAGAAAGTACTCCATTTGGACACAAAGGAGTTGTTTACTTGTCTTATGTAAGGCACATACATGAAACTAATTTGGAAGCTAACTTCTTCTTGCACAATGGATCAGAAACCCACATACTTGCTTTCCAATATTATTTCTGTGTAACAGTTTTTAGTAACTTTTGGTATCTGCAAGTACCTGGTAGAATGATATTGTTTTTCTTTCGTATTCATAAGTTTTGTTAGATTAATGTATTCACTAACTGTTGAGAGATAAAAACACTTCCATAGTTTCAGTTAAAGCATAAACACTTTATAGATTGTGCAATATTAAAAATCAAATTTTTTTTTCTCGATAACGAATTATACTCTGAATTGATTCAATATCGTTGAATGACAAGAGGTAGGGCTGATCACCAAATAGTTAGCTATCAACTTGGATGGACCAGCCTCTTGTATGAGGGACTCCACTAACAAAGGGCTAGGAATTTTAATTTAAGTAGAATAGATTAGTTTTTGAACTAACTGAACTGAAAACTGAATTTGAAGAGTTTATATAGATGACACAATGTAGAATGAAAGCAGAAAAACACACAAGTGATTAACACCACTATAAACACAATTAGCAGTTTTTAAAAGTTAATGGACTAAGTTCTGGGTCCTGCCCTGCTAGGTTGCATGCATTGGTGGGCAGGGCTAGTATTCTGTGGTAGACAATACGTTCAGTCCCGAAGAAGCATAAAAGAATGTAAAATGACATTTAACCTTGTCATGTGGGATGACCCACCCCACCTCCTCCCCTCCCTACCCAGATAAACCTCCGTAACCATTAATGGAAGGAGGGGGATTGGTAACGCGCAGGAGCCTCCCTCCCAGCCAATACTTGGAACCAGGTCCTGCACCCCCCAGCTAGATCCTGCTAGCGCACCACTGCTAGATCCTGCTAGCACACCACCGCTAGACCCTGCTAGCTCACCCCTGCTAGATCCTGCTAGCTCACCATTAAACACCCCTACTAGCCCGTGATAGCACCCCCATGCTAGCACCAGTTAGCACCCCCGCGCTAGCCCCTGCTAGCCCTTAGTGGCCTCCTCCCGGTTTACTCTATGGCCCATTCCGCTAAGCCAGGTGCCCTGATAAGCCTTTCCCCTGCTGCGGTCTTGCCCCTTCCATTATTAGTTTCCTGTGATTCTTGGGGAGTGTATGTTGGTACAACATCCTCTAACCCCCATGCATCCCCTTACCCGACACCATACTAGGACCTGGCTCTAATACACGACGCATGTAGCTGGGAGGAAAGTGCAATGACTCCTGCGCTATCACACTCCAAAGAGTGGAGGTAATGTTGTGAATGCATACTAGCTACACAAAACATTAACACATATCTTATCGCCACTAAGGAACCACTACCGGCCACACTAATACTCCCTCCCCACTAATAAACCCTGCTGATGCCTACCTCCTCTACCTCCTAAAGGGGAGTGGGTGGGAGGGGCAAACTTGGAGCACAGATTTCCCACTCTAACTCTTACTATGGCTTTAGCTCACCTCGTTGCTGGCAATCTTGCTCACGTGCCACTGTAACATGTCATCCCCGGCCGCGCCCTCCATCCTGTTCACAAGCCCGTACCTTCCGCTGCAGCGATACTTACCCGATTGCCATTCCAATGTTAACCTCATTTAAACTCATTTAAATTACAATTAACCTTGTCATGTGGGATGACCCACCCCACCTTCTCCCCTCCCTACCCAGATAAACCTCCGTAACCATTAATGGAAGGAGGGGGATTGGTAACGCGCAGGAGCCTCCCTCCCAGCCAATACTTGGAACCAGGTCCTGCACCCCCCAGCTAGATCCTGCTAGCGCACCACTGCTAGATCCTGCTAGCACACCACCGCTAGACCCTGCTAGCTCACCCCTGCTAGATCCTGCTAGCTCACCATTAAACCCCCCTACTAGCCCGTGATAGCACCCCCATGCTAGCACCAGTTAGCACCCCCGCGCTAGCCCCTGCTAGCCCTTATTGGCCTCCTCCCGGCTTACTCTATGGCCCATTCCGCTAAGCCAGGTGCCCTGATAAGCCTTTCCCCTGCTGCGGTCTTGCCCCTTCCATTATTAGTTTCCTGAGATTCTTGGGGAGTGTATGTTGGTACAACATCCTCCAGTGGCTGAAAGTCACACTCCCCAAACCCATATACTAAGATAACCCCCTTTAGTTCCCTCTTAACTATAGTATCCCCCACTAACAAATATTTAGGCATGAACAATACCGGTCTGTTATTAATATATAAACCTCTCTTATCCCAACTATTCATTCTTCATATATCCTATCCCAGCAAAACCTTATCTCCCTGGAGTACTGGCGTGATCCCCATCACAATCAACTGACATCTCATTTATTGACATCCAACACAACAAGTATAGACAACACGCTAGTTTGATATCCTGGAAGCAGTGCGGGTGAGGGTTGCGACATCAGTTCTGATATAATCTAAAAATGCTGATGACTTCCAACGTCCCAGAGTTTGAATGAATGAATCGCTGAGGCCCTTCTGCGCCGCCACTGTCGCCGCACCTATATGGAAGCTGTGACCACTATAACTCCTCGTGTCCATCCCAATAGACTCCAGAACCCGCTTAAGCTCCCTTCCCAGGCGATCTCGCGTCAAGAGAGTCCGATCCTCAAACTTGAAGAGGAACCCAGGCCCAGGAGGTCTACATGCCAAATAGCCAAGCATGGCGGCCACAGGACACAAAATATCACCGGTGGTACCCAAATGCAGAGTGAAACCTGCCCCGAACGGATCAGTCTTGGACGACTTCAATCTCACTTGCAGGTGGGATGGCTGATCATGAGAGTCAACTGAGATGTCCTGGACAGTAAGCTGCCTGTCACCCAAAGTCGACTGAGCAGCGTACGTAAATTCTCCAGCTCGCAAGAAACCGAAAAATCCAAGACAGAAGGCCGCCCATAACATCACCTTGTCACTACAAGGGGGTGACTGTGACCACAGACTATGAATTTGCCGTAAAATATGTGGCGTGATGGGGAGCCTCTTGGCTCTTGGCTTAACCGAACCAAGACGACGCATGCCAGTAAGGACATAACTAAGACGGGGAAATGGCATTGAAGAGGGGTCGGGCCATCCATTAGTGATGTGGAGGTATCGGATTGCAGCTAAATATGATCGTACTGCTCCATATGACAGGTTTTCCACTGCCAATGAGGCTACAAAACGACACAAGGTCACCTCCGATGCTGGCAAAGGAATTAAGGTTGACTGCTGGCAGAAGGCGAGGTAACGTCTTTGCCCTGACTCGTAGACTCTTCTAGTTGACTGCGCAATACCGTGCTCAAAGAGCTGGCAAACAACGTCGTCCAGGCCTCGGAGCCCCCGTTCGGCCTTTCTACTATGAGGAGATGATGCACCTGCGGTGGAATTGGAGTCTCTGGAATCTGTGATATAATAGGGGAAACCAGATCAGCTCTGTCTCTAGATAAAGCATCTGCTACCACATTGACCACTCCGGGCACATGCTCGGAGGATATTTGAAAGCCATAATATGCACCATATAGTGATATACACCTCAATAACTGGACAAGAGGGGGAGATTTCGCTGACCGCTTCTGCACACAGGCAACCACAGCTGCATTGTCAGAGTGGAAACGCACATGTTTACCCACCCAGCTAGGCCCCCATATAGCCGCTGCTACAGCAATTGGAACTAATTCCTTTGTAGAGATGTCAACTTTATCCCAGTGTGGAGGCCAACTAAACTGGAACCACCCTAGCCCCTCAGCCACAGCGCCACACCCCCATGACCCTGATACGTCGGTATGGATGTGACAGGAAATAGGGACAGATGCAAAAACTGAGCTGCCCGACCAGTGACCCAACAAGCACCTCCACCACAAGATATCAGCACGTGCACCCGCCGTCAAACGAATGAAATGATGTGGCTGCTTCGCCTGCTGAAGCAAGGCGAATAACGCCCTCAGAAAGGATCTGCCTGAGCGCACCACCATTGCTGCATGGCAGAGATGACCCAAAAAAGATTCCAAATCTTTCCGGGTCGTCGACCTTCGACCAACCCAACTACGTATCATCTCCTGTAGCCTATGCAATTTGACTTCTGGAAGACGCAACCGACCAGCGTTCGTGTCAATCTCAATTCCCAGGAATGTGATGACTCTATCGGGACCCGCCGTCTTATGTGCTGAAACTGGCACCCCCAGGTGAGCAAATGTGCTCAATGCCAATGCTCGTAGCTCCACCCCATCGCCTGATACCGGGGGAACAAGAATGAGGAAATCATCCAGATAATGTGAAACCAAAGTGATACCCGCTCTGTAAAGTGCCCAGGTCATCATGTCCGCAACCACTGAGAAAATTTTCGGAGCTGACCTTAGCCCGAACGGAAGTGCTCTGTCTATATATGTCTGTCCCTCCCACTCGACTCCAAGCCGATGATGATCGCTAGGGTGCACTGGGATCTGCCTGTACGCACTCTCCAGGTCAATCTTCACCATCAGTATGCTAGATCCCAGAGTCTGAATGCACTCAACCACGTCGTCCATATGCATGTACGAGATTGATGCGAGCTCCTCTGAAATTCCCGCATTCACACTGCTACCTCTCGGATAGGAGAGATCGACAATCAGTCTCCACTTGCCTTCCTGATGGGGCTTAGGTATGAGGCCAATGGGGCTGACGTGCACCTGTGAAACCACCTCCCTGGAGAGGGGGCCAATTAACCTACCTAGCCTCCACTCGGACTGGATATACTCAGAGACTACCCCCCGCTGGGAAACTGCTGACGGGTGATTATGACTGGTTGACTTCACCTGGCACACCTTGCGGCACCCCAACTGAAATCCGTGACACAAACCATTCCACACGTACTGCGAAAAACGCTTGTCCGGGTGAGAGTCGAACACCGGTGCCCAATTCTGCAAGCAGAAGGGTGAGAACAAAACTTGCCACTGAGGTGCATCCTTCCGGTACTCCCCACTCTCGAAGGCCAGCAGATCCTCTACATAGATGTGACGACCCTGGTAGAGTCCCAGACCTCTAGCTGTGAATGGCGGCAGCCCAGCCAGCTCTCCGACTACTGCACCTGCATAAACCATGTCCTGACAACTGACCGCCAGTTCAACACTCAGACACCTCTACCCCACCAATTATTCTACCCGCCCCCTTAATGACAAGTAAACAATACTCTAGCTATGTCAGGTGTACAATCCCCAAATGAGACTAAGATCCTGCCATGTCTAGCCATTTAAATTAACCTATCAATGACTACACCAAACTATATCAATATTAAATCTCCCCTTCTTTCACTGAAACGACTATTGGTCTATTAATTCATATATACATACCTATTAATACCCAAACACCTTAATTCCAAACCTACCTAACCACCCTCTATCAACCACCCAACTTGGACAATGATTATATTTGTTTGGATATATGACTATAATGTGGCAACAAATCAGAGGCAAGAATAGATAGTTATAGCGTTCGTAGGCAAACTGACACCCACTAGCGACTCGGGACAAATGGGCGAGGCTGGCCTGGAGGTGGACCCTGCGGCAACCCCTGGGTACTCTTGCTGGGGCAGTGAATCTCTGGGTGAGGTTGACAGCATACATGACACACATGCCTGAATGTGCAACCCCCTGGAAATCTGCAGCTTCCACGATTCCACGATTGACAGATCCGGTTTGAAGTCCCCAAACCTCAGCCACCAAATGATCTTGTGTCAGAGTGGTGCAGATAACTTAATGCACACTGGTCTGCTCGATGATCCACACCCTGACAGAGAGAGCAAAAAGTACCAGCACGCCCCTGAGGCGCCTGCGCTGATGGCAGCGGGCTCACCAGCATAGTTGAAGCCAGAATAGCCGGATGCAGCTCGTTCCATCTAAGCGAGCCATCTAGCGCTGCCTGTTGACGAAACACCTTGTCGTACATCAACCAGCTCTTGCCCCCATGACGCAGTGACTCCCTAACAATCAGCTGGGCATATACCAAGCGCTCCCTCGTGTCATCGTCGGGGCATCGTAACGCCAAGTATGCCAAGAAACAGTAAATCCAGGAGGACAGTGATGCAACTTCTCGCAGCCGTGGTTTATTAACCCCTGGGATGCTAACGAGGTGGTGAGGACCATTAAAAGTTTCCAACTCACTAAGCAGAGCTATATTATCGCCCAATAGCTCTTTCATCTCAATGTAAACTCCCGAGCATGCCTTAGCCACCAATCTGGCAGGGAATGGCACTGATCCAGGAGACAAACACGCTCCAGTCAGAACGGATGCCGGGGGCGAGGTCGGTAGACTTGACATAGGCAGGCTGCTCCCCCACGATGATGACATCCGAGGCCCCAACATTGCCTGGCTGCTTACAGCTGGAGCTGGACGCTGAGACAACTGGCCTGAATCCGCTACTGATGTGGACCTACACTGGCTTGACACTTGGATAGGCTGTGACGTGGCACCACCTGGCGAAATGACGACTGATGCAATGGATGCCGGAGGTGGCAACCTCCCAAGCCCCCACCCGGTGTGGACCGAGCCTGCAAGCAACGAATATAAGTCAATGCCCTACTGTAGTCCTCAGAAACTCCAACTCCCAGTCACACTCGGTCAACCTCAACAGTGCTGTGCCATGCACATTTCCTCCTCTCAAACTGCCAGAAATCCAGGGACCATAATGTACTTCCCCCCTCTAAAAACCTGACCTAAAGAAGCCTACCCTTTACCCCCTCCCCCCCTAACCCCCCCTCTTCTCCTATCACCCCCTCTCATACTTCACCCCTTTACAAGATTACAAATGCATCCCACCCGGTACGGCGTCGTTAAAATTCCGCGCCGTTCATTGGCCTGGTAAGCATCGCTACAACAACGCGTCATCTGACACGCCCCTGAAATAGAGCCCGAGGCCTAGCCCTAAGCTACTCTACCACAACAGCTAACATACTTTCGCTACTTGGACGCTGAAAGTCTGCCTGGCCTCCGCTAACCGACGATGCTCCACCCGCCGTCCCAGCGCGCGACATGCTGTTGAGAGATTCCTGGCGGACCCGCTCGCCCACGGCATCCAGCAACTGTTGAAGGGATAAAGACGCAACTGAGACGTCGGCGGAGCCTCCCGCTGCTTCGTTCCCAGGTGATCCACTATTCGCCAACTCTGAGACAGGGGGGCCTGCCGCTCTCCTCCCCTTTCCTCTCGTTGCCTTTCGCTTCACTTTCGGCATAGATACCTTCCCGGCCAACTCCGTATAAACACAGCACTCGAAGTAACTAAGTAACTCGAAGTAACTAAGTAACTAAGTAAGCAAACTTGGAGCACAGATTTCCCACTCTAACTCTTACTATGGCTTTAGCTCACCTCGTTGCTGGCAATCTTGCTCATGTGCCACTGTAACATGTCATCCCCGGCCGCGCCCTCCATCCTGTTCACAAGCCCGTACCTTCCGCTGCAGCGATACTTACCCGATTGCCATTCCAACGTTAACCTCATTTAAACTCATTTAAATTACAAAATGAACATGTGTTCTACAATCCTACTCATTTCAGTACTTTTTCAAATGTGCTTGAAAAATGAAGTTATATACTCTTGCCTGCTACTCCTTTTGTGGTCAGTACAGACATGGCTAATTCTGCAGTCACTTGTGGTGTTTTAATATCAGTATTAGACAAAGTGTAGTGCTTTTTTAAAAGAAGTCTGCAGACTGGTGGGCTATGACATCAAGAACATTCTGGTTTTGTTTTGTTTAAATAAAATTGATTTCATCAAATGCAAAAGACAACAGCTAGAGTTCTTCTGTTGTCAGAGTGCATCAGTTTGCAGACCAGAGACTGTCACTTCTTTTCAGCCTTCCATATTATTTTGTCAGCTACCCCAAGAACTCTTTACTTATTACATATTAATTAACCTTTACTGTTATTTCTAGTAACTTATGTATTGATTTCCCTTTACCCTTATTGTTTAATGACTTGTGTAATTGCTTTTGTGAACTCTTACCTATCTTCTAGAACATTCTACTCATGTCATTTCTACTTGCACACACATTGTATTGGGATTCTCAATATGTCGATAAAGACTTAACACTAAGTTCAATACACTTGTCAGGGCATGTAGGATCGCCAGTGTGGTAGCACTAGCTAGAGAGTGCTAGGCATAGATACCTGCCCACTTGCCTAAAGTTACTGTAGTGGCAGTAGTTGCCACACCTCTAACCAAGTGTCTGCACAACAAGAAAATGTATCAGTATTCTGAAAGTTTCAACGCAAATAAGCTTTAAATAAATTTGTATTGATTAGTATTATCAAAGTAGTTCATGGCTATATCTTGTTGGCTAGTGACACATGAGGGAGTTTGTATGTTAATGATATAGTAGTTTACAACAAGTGGCGCTGTTTGAGTGTGTATGTGTGTGAGAGGATGTGTTTGTTCATGCATGTGCACTCCTTGGCACTGGCTGGTGCATTATTACAAGATAGCTAGTAAACGAGTACTGATTATGCGATACATTATAGACATATCATGAATGCTGAATACTACCATGTGATATGATAGTAACACACCACAATCATGATCATAGCACCAGATAGACATTGCAACAGGTATAATTGATTTATTATACCCAACATAAAAGCAACACCGGGTATTAATAAATTAAGTGTCAATCACTTAGTCATTGTCATCATTAGGTATGAAATTCTTGGCCAGTTTTATCTTCACCCACTGACTTTGTAGTTATGCAGTCCCCAAGATGAACTTGCCACTAAGAACATAGGTACACCATGTTTCAGAGGTGATTGCTAATCTGGAACACCCTTGTGTGAAAGACACTACTGTCTACAAGAAAACTATCTGTAATTGGTAGTATTTGTGCCTGTGAAAAAGAATTATGTAATCTTTATAGCCATTGTACCCAGGGAAGAAAGATAATCATGTGCCCTGTAAGAAATAACTAAAAAACGTCAAACAGAAGAAGAGCTAAATTGTGTGACATGTCTACATTTTAAACGCATGTGTAATTTATCAGCTAGCTAGAACATATATTTTTTATGCATTCCAAGGAAATGATTGGAAAATATACATCTTCCTGTACTATTATGCACTATAACTTAAGTAGTATACCCTTTATTGTTATTTAATCTAGCCAGTGTCAAAGTGCACTAATCATGCACACACATACACTATCACACCAAGCCATTACTGTAAACATTGTTGAATCAGCTGCTCTTTAAAGCTATAGTGTACCATTCATATGTGTGTTACTTTTTAATAGAAGTATCATAATTACCAAGTACCCTGCCACACAGTGGCACTTGATGTACTCTTTTGTAGGTTAGGAATGCAGTAGCATAAGGTATTTCTATCCATTGTTATCATTCTCTGCCACTTGTGATAAAGGTTTCCCCGTGAATTAATTTTTCTGTCTGATTCATCTCAGTTCTTCTTATTCTCCTTCTTTCCTATCTTCAGCTCTTGAATCCTTGTCTCTCAGTTTCTCTGTATTATATCTCCATGGTTGTGTATTCAAGGTTGTATACTGAGGCCTTTTGAAACTTTAGCTATCCTTTACCCTTTACTTGCTGATTTCACTTGCTTTAGCTACAACCGTCGTTGTTTACTTAATCACCTTCCTTGCTACTGCATGTGAGAATGCTTTACCCATCTAGTTCATGGTGATGCTTTACCAACCCAGCTCAGCAAATGATATTCATGAATACACACTGTCAGGGTTATGAGGTCATGACCCTCCAGCTGAAGAGACACCCCTAGACTGTGCCCCGAGGCGATTAACAATGAAGCCAGCCGTCTCAAGAACTCTAACAATAAACTATCATCACACACACAGTTTTATCAACACTTTACCCATCAACCTTATATAATCATATTCATATGACTTCAAACCACATCAAGTGTTTTATCATGCCGGTCATATAAGTGTGTGTAGTCATTAGATGCGTTCAATGACACTCTCTGCTACTTGAAACACCCTCTTGCGAGTCAATGCTTTTAACAGCCCCCGTTGCTAACACCTTCAGAGTGCCAGCGATAAGGGCTGAGAGTAAACTTCAGCAGAGGACTAGAATGTAGCTCTGGTCCTTCAAGATAAGCTCCACCCAGGACCGGTCGCTCGAGGGAGTTACGCTCACTGAAAACACACACTGTTGTCTTTGTTATCGCCGTTACTGACACACCAGCATATTAATATCATATGGATAGCTACATTAATTTGTATAATTCATTATACAGATGTATAAGTTTATGTATAGTTATTATTTCACTTAAATAAAAAAAACAATAACTACTGAAAGAGAAAAGTATCTGTTAAAGCATAAACATTTTATGAACTGCAATAACATCATAACAAGTTTTATAAATGCATGATTCATGGTTACTAATATTGTATGCTTTCAGGAAAATCTATTGTGACTGAAAAAAATTCTGTAATTTTACTATCCGTCCCAAATCCATTAATTGGGCTATTGGTCTTGATGTTAAGTAAAAGTGTCAGGTATGTGAATGAAAGTACAAAAATGATATGAACTAAGTAATAATATATAGTGAATAGGATAATTTAAATTAAACTGAACAACTCTGTAAATTTGTAAAGCTTAGTACACTCAGTACACTGCTAGTGGCAACATGTAATGCACACAATATACGTTTCATATTGATCAGTTAGTAGTTACACATTCAATGCCTTAAGATGTTGAATCTGTTAGTTTGTTGCACATGGAGGCATCTATGTCTGCAATATGTAGTGATCATTTTCCCACAGTCCGTGTTCTTTAAGATTTGATAGAAAACGAGAACAATAAAATAAATAATTGGGAGAAGAGCCATCAATGCAGCCAAAAACTGAAGATTTTTGCTCCCATGGTTGTCAAATACCATAAACCTGGAGGCATGGCTGGTTAGACATTGTAGAGAAAGAAGAAACAAGAAGAAACATAATATTAGGTTAGCAAGTTGGTCTTTGTAAGGCTGAATAGAATAAAACATAAATGTGGCAATCATTAGAAAACCGCTTCCAAAAAGAAAGAAGTCATTATTATCTGCAGCATACCAGATGAACAAGAAGCAACTTAAGACAATATAGAACACAGAGAAAGAACGACAGTCACGACTTGTGCCAGTTCCGTCTTTATAGTGTCCTTGGAACTTCTCTACATAGTGATGTAGTATTATTCGGATTCTAACTGGTAGCTTATTTAGGAGAACTTGAAAGATGCGAAACTGATAGAAAAACAACACAATTATAGGTGTAGTGATGAAAACAGTCACAAAAATACAGGCCAATACAGCATATGGTAAGTGCTGTATACTCATGTATTGTATAGTGCCATCCCAAAATAAAACATATTTGTATGTTATGTTTCCTTCAGAATTTAATACAGAAACCTGAATTGGAATTAACAGATTGATGGATACATAGAGTACTTTAAACAAGGATACATTTAAAAAGACTGTGTATGCATCAATGAGGGACCTTCTATTCTGTTCTTTACCTCCTAAAGCTAATAACCAATTAAATGGCTTCCACGCATACACAAAGCATTTGTATCCTCTATTGTATCCTTGGATTATTGAATATGAGATTATTACAAGAAGTATTGGATAAAGTACAAGAAGAAACTCTAGAGCGTAAGCTTCAAGAATACTGATTCTCAAGCAGATACTATCGGAATAGTATGAACGAAAGAAGTCTAAAGACCATATGCCATAAAATGAAGAAATTATTCTTACAAACTCTTTCAATAATTTATTATCTTCTACATGCATAAGAGCAATTCTCACCATGTGTGGTGTAGATATAGCTTGTGCATAAAACACAAAGCTATATACATACGGTGAAGTAATACTGATCTTTAGAGTTATTACAACCATGTAGAATACTGTGATAGGACCTAATGTAGCCAACACATACTCAAACCATTTGCTATGTTTACACTCGATGCAAGCCAAACTATAGGAGTACACAGAAGGCCAGTAGTTATTGATACATTTCCCACACAGAGTTCCATTTCTTCTGTGGATGCTGCACATGGTAGTTGTAAAGTTTTCAATTTGATTAGGAATTTGAATATAATTGAATGGTCCAGTGCCATGAAAATGACAACAGAAAATACTCCATCCAAACACAAATGAGTTGTTGTTTTTATCATAGGTTAGGCATCTACATGAGGAAAATTCAGTGTAACTTCTTGCACAACGAATATGTATATTCCAGGGTAAAGTAGCACAAGAGCAGGAGTTGTTCTTACAAGTAGACCAAGGAGGACAGGACCCCCAGCTGGATGTATTGCTGTCATTGGCAACACAATATGGCAGATGTTGTCCATCTTCAAAGAAATCTATCTCATCATAAAGAGATTCAGAATGCACTCTCAAAATAAATTGAACCATGCATCCCAAGACTAGCAATGACCTGTAGACCATGATGAAGTTCCTCTATTGTCTTAAGACTCAAGCTTTGAGTTGACAGTATGACTAACTGTCATTATATGTTTACTTTCAGTATTAAAATAGCATTAGAGAATGAAAATATGACCTGAAAAAGTGCTGATAGAATTTGAACTATGAAGACATTATTATGTAACATTGATCAATGTAGGATTGTGATGTCTCTGTGTAGGTAGGTAACTTGCTATATTCTCCAAGTATTCAAGTAGTTTCCTATTCAATTCATTTATAAGATAGTTTATCATGGTATATCTGTTTATTAACTCTGAGGAAGTTTTAGAAATCGTGTTCCTTACGTCTTCCTCATCTCATAGCAGTGTGCCAGCCCGTGCCAATGTGTACTAAGCACACACACACACACACACACACACACACACATACACACACACACACAAACATAGACACACACAGACACACACCCACACAAACATAGACACACACACACACACACTCACACACACAAACACACACACACACACAAACTTAGACACACACAGACACACACACACACAAACATATACTCATTTGAATCCGGTACTCTTCAAACTAAAAATACTTATAGAAAACGAATTGAATAGGACAATATATATACTTGAACATCTGTCCCTCTGAAATTGAAGTGCAAAGAACCAACTTCTGAATGTAAACTGTCTCTGATTTGTCAACTTAGAGCCTGGTCCCAAATTTTTCTCACATCAAAGGTTCTACTGTAGTCTAAACATACATTATTATTATTAGCAGTAAGAATATATTTGTTGCATTTACAAACAGATAGACAGATAGTCAGTGGCGTAGGAAGTGGGAGGGCTCTGGGGGCTGAAGCCCACCTATAATTTTTTGGCACAACTTAAAAATGTGATTTCGTTCGCATGAACACCTGGTAATCACAAAAAACAACAACATGTCCTTAACCCACCTATACCAAAACCACCACTGGATAGATAGCTATTACTGATGCTGTTGTTTTATATTAAGTAGGCAATTGTTTTGCAAGGGTGCAGTGCTTGTGACCTCCTCCACTCATAGCTTTCCATCTCAGTGTCCCAGCTGGCTGCTTTCAAAAGTTGGGACTTCAGGAAAATCCAAAAGTCTTTGTTTAGTTAAGTATTCACTTAAGTTAGTCAAAGCAATGGTTACTGAGGAGACTAAAGAACTTTCTTAAGGCATAAACAATTCATAGACTGTAAAAGCATTATTTTCTTTAATCCCTGGGTGTTACAATTCACCAAAAAGGATTAATTCTACTTTCAATAGTAAATTAACTTAGCAGAACCAGAGCTCCATAAACCTTGTCATTTTGTTTACCCTTTCAAGTAAGCCCACAAAATTTAATCAAACATTTTACTCCAAGTAAAACTAATATTAACTTCATATTTAATAACCGCCAATTATGTTCAGCATTATAAATTACACATGAGTTAAATAATTGAAAATGTAGGAAATCTTACAAGTGTATGGTTATCTAACAGACATTAACATGTACTGTTATGCATACTTGGCCAAGCATTCCTGTTTACTTTGTAGCAGGTCACTAGCTAGCTACTTTTGCCAAATCACCTGAGGCAGAAGCTACTTCTGTGACTTGATCTGCTAACTCAGCCAAGTCACTGAGTGATGTTCCCTCTGGCAACAAAGCTAGCACTATTCAAACACTAGGAGGAAGTCTCTGTAGGTATAGTTCTCTGAGAAATGAAGTGTCAAGTCTATGATGAAGTACTCTGAATAGTTGCGTCGATTCTCCTCCAACTGGGCAGGTTTGTGTTTACCCAGTGTTTTTTTTACCAGTGAACAATTGCTGGAGTTATGTCTGCTCAGTGAATTATGCTTTGAGAATGGAATGAGGGTTTCACTATGGGATAGATAGCTGGAGATCACACACTTCTGCCTCAACTTCAGAAGACATGAAGAAATGACATGGTCATACCTGGAACATTGCGAGGTCATCCGTTTGCATGCAAACTGTGCTACTACCTGGCCAAACCATAGTTCAGGGTTCACCGACCAAAAGGGCAGCAACCAGAGTTTGACTATTGAGAAGTCAGCTATGGTGGGTGAAGTCCCCGGGCCAATGTGGGCAGCCTTCTAATGTGGCAGGCCACCAGAAGTTGATTCACTGTCACTCATTCCTGTTATGTTACAGCTTGTCAGGGTCACCATTGTAGCAGTAGTAGTCACTAGCTATTTTAACCTAATCAACAGTATTGATTTTTCACGTCAACTTTGGAGCACCAAAACCAGAGTGAGCAAATCACAGTGATCACGTGAGACAACTAAAAGTGGGTAAGGTTATGACGAACATAATTATCAATCAGGTGATGATCAGTTTCAAATTTGTGGTTATGGTGTGTGGACTGAGAGCATCTTATCAATGAAAAGACAGCATCATACAATGCTTGCTCTTAATGTGTAGTTTTAATGTAAATAGCTACTTTGTGGATGCTGAATGAAGGGCTTTTATGAAAGAATACTGTGATTGTCATAATTTCTACTGTCCATATAATATACTGATGCACCTCGACTCTCTTTCCAATGGTTTGAGTATGTGTTGGCTACATTAGGTCCTATCACAGTATTCTGCATGGTTGTAATAATTTTCATGATAAGAATTACTTCACCATATGTGTACAGCTATGTATTTTATGCATTAGCTATATCAACCTCCCTCATGGTGAGAATTGCACCTGTTAGTAGAATGTAAAAATATTTTGTATTATAATAGTGGGAATTTAATTTATTGAATATGGTCTTATTACAAGAATAGCAATTAGTCAAATGATTTCAAACAAACTGAAGTTTGCAAGACTCAAGAAGGGAAGTTAGGAAAGTGTGTTGGACGATTCATCAGTACTGAAAGTACAGGAAATCTCCATGTTTTCCCAATACATTAATATTGGCAATACTTATATAGATTGACTTCGTCTATAAACTTGAGTTTACGCAGACTTCATTGAGTTATCATTAATTAAAGTCACTTTAAGGCATTGATTAGTCATCTGTTAGTAGGAATTTCTGCTTGAAATAATTGTGAATTGTCGTTAGCTTATTTCATTTCAATTTAGATAGCTGTCCAAAAATGTTTATAATTATAGAGTATGTATCTCAAAATATTACCGCTCATGATTCAATTACTGGGAATTCCAGAATAATCTGGCATGGGAGTGAATTGGGAATTATTTGGGAAAGTACAACATAGAAAAAAAACTGATGCTGTATATTCTGATTGAGATGATTATTGGCACTACACTGATGTCTGGTACAAATACAACTTTTTTTGCTGATGTTTCTTGCTTTTATCGTCCGCCCTACATATGCAGTATCCTAGCAGGGGGAGGATTTCTCTTGGTCTGTGTTGGCTTGCCTCTGGTGTGTATGTTGTGCTATCGCTGTCTGAGGAGGAGGACTCGAAGAAGAGATGCTCCAGACAGCGACTATAGTGATGTCAGAGGACCATCAAGGAGAAGATCTTCCGGGGAAGTTGAAACGATTACCAATGAGTAAGAAACTTTAGATACACTTCTTAATGTTTCTTTCTTTCAGCACTAATAAAATTAGTAGGATTGAATTATTTGTATTTTATAATGGCATAGTTGATGAAGTTAATTTTTTGAAGTACTCTACAATGAAACTTGGTTGTTGCTTACTAAGGCAAATTACAGATTCTTGTGTTTTCTTGTCCAGTCACTATCATGATGTGGTTCTTAAGAGAAACAAAAAATCAGAGTCGTCTAAGAAAGCCAAGCAAGCCAAAGCTGAGGAGACAACACTCTCTGAGCAGCCCAAGCAGTAACTGTTAACATTATTTTTGTACTATGACCTGGGTCAGGGTTCATTGCTATGTATTAAAATATTGTATAAATGTTTCAAAATGATAATGCAAGACTAACGTATTAATAGGTTATGTCATCAAATCTTTAATAATATTGCCATAGTTATAAACAAGTAGACTTCTGACATATCAGCAGAAAAGATTTCCAGTATAAAACACTAAAATTTGCCAATTTTAATGAACTAAAACATAATTTTGATTTGTTGAATTTCATATATGAAATTTAGAGTGATTTTTCACTATCAAAGTAATTCAGAATATTTTAAGTTGATCTGTGCTGAGTTGCCATATAAGTCTTAATTATACCAAGAAAATACTTGGACCATTAAATTTTCCCGTCTTCTGATTGTGCATACTTCAGACTGACTCTGCCTGTCACAGCTATCTGCTACTAACAAACAACACTTTCTTACTCATCACAATATTATTTAGTCTTAATTTAAATATGGACGTTTTGGGAATCAATGTAGTTAAATAATTCCAACACATGTTTTTTCAACAGTTGATACTCAATATTCCCACATGGGCATAAACATAATCGGCTAATTGATTAAACAACCTGTATAATATGTGCATAAATTAACACCATGCATATTAAAGACCAGGAAATAACAACATTGGGGTGAGTGTGGGTAGGAAAAGAAAAGGGGAGAGAGGGGAGTTAGAGATTGAATGCAGCATGTAGACAAGCATAAACATGCACTTATGTTGTTTTCGTTTGTTTTATTTCTTGTAATTGTACCTCTTTCTCCTTATGTTATAGGCACTAGAGCCAGAGTCATGTCTAGAAAAAATGACCTGGGGGGGGGGGGGGGAGTTGAATGTTTAAGTAAAGGTAAACTTTTCATAACCATACACATTACAATTACAATATTATACTAGCAAGTACTCTGCCACTAGGACGAATTTTTGCAAATTAAGAATGCAGTAGTATAAGATATATTTATCCCTCTCCTGATCCCTTTCTTCCTGAGCCATCAGGTTTTCTTATTCCTCTCAACTAATGGATTCCCTTCTCCTCCTTTGTCTACCTCTACTGCTCTTTAGTATCTGATCTGTCCTTTCTGTGTATTTTCTTTTATTTCTTCATTAAAATACTTACATCTGTCAGCCTTTCTCACCTGCTTCTACCTGCTTCTACCTGCATTTTCCTGCTTCTCTGCCTTTCTAATGGTAGATTGTGGTTAGCTACTGTAGTGAACATGATGATGATGATGATGATGATGATGATGATGATGATGATGGAGCACTATTGTGCAAGTGTTTTGTTGTATATGAAATGCCACTTCTTGATAATTTCTTTTCTGCTTTCAATGTTGACAAGATTCACCTCTCTTCCTGCTTTTGGGGATATGATTAAAACTATTTCTTTCCATAGATTAGTCACTTATTTAGATTTTTGTCCTTAGAAAACGTTTATTATAACATTAGTTGAGTTAGCAGATCAAACTAAACAAAGAGCTGCTCCCAATAAAACCATCACAGTTAAGCTGTGAGTGTGCACATACGTTACACGTAAAAATGCTCACTAAACTTTACATGCCCCCTCATGACGACATCACGTACGTAGGTGAGTACAACTCCAATGTGGACCTACCAGAACCATTCCTTCCCCCATGCCCACATAAAATGGGAAGGTAAAGGGTCGGCTATGCCAAACTATATACCAGTGCTACTTATGCTACAAAAAATGCTTTGCTACTATCATCGTGATATTTGTGAATTGTGACTTGTTATACCACCAGGGAATAGCCTAGGCAGGGTGTAGCGACCCTTTACCAAACCTTTATGAGAAAAAAAATGGCCATACTAAATTTGTTCTGCCACACATAATGATGCAGCAGTCAATCAGCAAATTACTGCAAATGTTCCTCCGAAATCACAAATTGAAAATCCTGTACATATCTACCACCCTTCAGCTGGTTTGGAGGAGCTCAATTAGCAAGCATGGCTAGATTGGTACTGCATTGGCCGGTGAGATATAGCAAAGAAAAGGCTTTTGCCATATCCCGTCAGAAAATTTCAAATACGTCTCTACCTGCCACCTTTGATTAATCCATCTTACCCGTATCATATTTGGAAATTTAATTGCTTACCCCTTGAAAATCAATTGTCCAATAGTTAGGTCACAAAGAGAACACAATGTAGGTCTTGTGCTGGTATATGTAATGAACAAGTGTGTAAAAGTGTTGTGTGTCACTAAAGAATAGCGCAAGTAACTAAACAAAAACATTTAACTTACAAAGAAATATTATAAGCGGCTAGCATTCAAAGTTGAATTTCAATCAGCTCACTCACCATTTGTGCTGTAGCATATCACTGGTATGTAACATACCACTTTGTCTGTTCTGCTATAATGTTAAATTATAATTATGGCTATTATGTATAGTGTATAAATTGTATAGCTAACATAGCTACTTGGACATATAAAGCAAACCAAAAAAATGACAAAAAAAAATAAAAAATCTGAATCCACCATAATTAGTTAGAACTTACAAATGCCTGCCTTATGCGGCAGTCATAGCTTTATTTTCTTCAAGTATGTGTGGCAAATAACTAAATGGGAAGACTCCTAGTATTGCAAAAAATGGCCATTTTGCAGACCAACAGTGCAAAGACCTCTGAACTACATTTGTTTTTCCAGAAGATAGCTCTGGAATAGTAAACGAAGAACCAGGCTGGTTTGGAGTTTGGTAGCTGTAAAACCGAGAAAATTGAAAAGTTTGGCCGGTTGCTATAACTACAGGGGTAATGAGCTTATTCAGTATAGAGTGAAATAACAGCAAATAACAGAGTGAGGGTCATGTAACTAAAAATATCATTGTGAAGATATCTAGGGTGGAATAAATAATACTTATTACATGAGTCAGAGTGTGATATGGTGAAATATGAGCAGGCTAATTTATTTTCACGAGCCAAAGGCGAGTGAAATAAAGCCTGAGAATGAAATATCTAGCCATATCACTCTGATGAGTGTAATTAGTGGTTTATTCCACACTAGATATCTTCACTGAAGTTAGTAGTTTTTATTTGTTTTTTGTTTTTTGGTAACCCACAGTGTAAAGTTAGCGAAAAACCCACTAGGGGCTCCCACAACCCCAGCTGATATTATAGCAGCTACTCTAACCTGGCTGGGAAGGCTCCACTAGAGTAAAGGTAGCTGTAAAAACCCAGAGAACTTGTAAGCCAGTAATGAGGTAATGAGCTTGCCAGTACAGCCATGAGGTAACTCCATGAGATATCTTGGGATATCTCACTGGGCCATCTTGAAGATATCTAGGGTGGAATATATATATATATTATATATATATATATATATATATATGTGACCTTCTATAGGAAAACCCGGGCACAACGCGGCACCCTTCGAAAAAAATTTTTTTGCACTTACAGAGTTATTGGCGTCCAGATATTGAGCTCTCCAAGTTTTATCGTCGTAGCTTAAGTCGTTCCCACTATAATAGACCTAACCGTTCCCTTCCATAGGCTTGAAACAATACATTTTAAAGAAATCGATCGATCTTTTCTCGATATTTACGCACCCCGCGTTGTGCCCGATTTTCCTGTAGACAGTCACATATATTCAATGTAAAATGTTTGAGCCATAACACTTTTGTATTGGCACACTTATCTTTAGCCACTGTATGTTGTTGCCATATTTTTCTCAGTATAGCTAAGAAGTAGCTGACTAGCTAATACAGCAAATAATGAAATGACTTTTACCTGAAACATATCACTTAGTTATGCGCAGCAGTTTGTGGCATGTGAATACCTAATATTTACAAAACTGAAACATTTTGGGACAAACTAATTTGCCTAACTTTCACTCTGCTTAACTGTAATATTTATAGTTTATATAGAAGTGGTGCATAGCTACATCTTGTTAGTATGTTATTTTATGATGGGGAACATGACAGCCACTAGCACTAATGCATCTGCTCATTGCTTCTCACTCACGCCTTATGAATGTTATCCAATATATGGAGGAGGATTTGTCATACTAGTTCTATTTGTAGTTGTTTGCATATTATCGTGTGCATGCCTGATAAGGAGGAGAAGTAGGAGAAGAAGGAGGTCTAGAGACATTTCTGAGAGTACTGCAGGGAAATCAGCACAAAATGACTACAAGATTGAGAACCTGACCAACGAGTGAGTTGTGACCAAGTCAGAGAGAGGGAATGAGTGTGTGTGTGATAAATACAATTGTATCAAACCTTTTCTCTTATCTATATTATTGTAACTGGCACATGGAACAAGAAGTTTTTCTAGCTCTAAATAACTCACATTAATTAGTTGCTACTTCCAGCCTCATTCATGTGTAGCTAAAAATTACAGCTCCATTGTAAAGGCTATGACACTATTTTTTTCCAGGAACTTTAAGGTAATTGTTACAATGCTTCAACGTGTTGCCAGTATATTCAGATTGTAGTGGTGTGTTAATAAGTTGCCATAACCAAATTTCATGCCAGACTAAATGAGAAAATATTTCTAGACTCGACTGAATGTGTTAATTTCACTTTCCAACAGTGACAATGAAAACTATTCCAACGGCAGTGGAGCTACGGGTGGTCAAGGAAACTACCACATGCAAGATCTGTCTGTCAGGACACACAAGAGTTTTGGCTCATCTGAAGACAAACAAAGTGGTGATGCGAAATTTAAACCGTTGGATTCCATTCCTGAGAAAGCAGCTGAAACCAAGTTCCATACCTCCTCTTCACAGAGAGGGCATAGATATGACGACGTCCTGCCCTCAGATATTTCAAACTCTATTGACCCACCCTCCAAGACTATTGTGCCTTATAGCCAAGCAATGACTCACACTCTGGTTCTCTCAAATACAGACTCACGAGGTTCGGGGAAGACAGGCCACACCTACCATCTCCTTGACGGGAGTAGTGCAGATGAGAAAGCAACATTTGTCGAGGCCACGGCCGTATACTCTAACCCAACCAAAACCGGCAAGGACTCTTCCTTCTTGCGAGGAAACTTAGCGTCAGGAAATGCCATGTTCGGAGGGGCTTATGAAAACACTCAGTCCAGGAGAACAACGTTATCTGAGATCCCCAGCAAGGCTGGTGTCTTTGATGACCCCGCATATGCCAACACGGCTACCACGTTCACAGCTGCTGGAAAGTCTGAATCGAAGAAAACCAGCCAAGGGAGCGAAAATGGGCCACAAAGATCCAGCAGCTTGACAGATAAAACTAGCAAGTTAAGCAAAAAGATCACAAGGAAGCCCAATTCCAAAGTTAATTCTAAAGCCACAGAGCAAGCCACGGCAATTGTTTTCGATGACCCAACATATGATGTTGGACTGAATCTTGCCAACACATAAACTTTGCAAAAAAAGTGCAAACATATTCTTTTTTAATTAGTTTTTGACTATGTATTTTTGTTAGTTTTAAGCTTATGATGCATAGCACAGTCGTTCAATTATACCATTTACTTGTTATTATGTGAGTGACCTTTAGATTTTTAGCTACTACAATTGTACAAAGACTTGGGATTAAAGGAAGAAAAAAAAATTCTACAAAACAACAAAACAAAATTTTTCTAGTTTGCCAAAAGAGCTTAAGCTTTCACAAGCAATACGTACTTTCATGGTGCTAGCTCGATGTTATTGTGGAAACTCAGTCCCAGAAACCTCCCCAAAGTTGATGCTTAGCAACCTAACACGTAGAATCGGTTTTCAATTGGGAAAAAGGTGATGAAGAGGTGGTAACTCTGTGATGTTGTCAACAACTTGATCCACAGGCCAAATTTTCATTTCATGTATTTAAATTATCTACAAATAAAGCATATAGTGACAAAAAGCCTTAGTTTCCCAGGTATATCCAATATGTAGTATATAGCTATTGCACAGTATACAGCTTTTTGTCTGATTTAGTTCATCCTGAGTATACCACACACATTTGTATACAAAGATGTGCAGTAGTAGTATACAACTGATTCAATTCTTCTACGTATATAAAAATCTCTATTCTGGTGATGTGTATTTATAATGTTCCAGTGCACTTGGCTGTTCCAGTAATATTCAGTGTTTTAAAGATTATTGTCTATTTAATAATACTCAATGAACATGAGATACTAAAATGCACGCATATACCAGTAGGCTATGGATCCATCTGATACACAGTGATCTGTCAAATCCTTACATGAATTTACCAGTTAAAAATAATGTATCGTGCCAATTTTTACATTATAGAGCTTTTGTTTAAGTAACATCGCAGAGTGTTGTATCAATAATTGAACACACTTGTATTAATATTAATAAAAATAATGAAGTAATAACGTTTTAAAAATGAAAGCCAGGAAAAAATTTTTTTGCAAGGTTTACAAATGAGACAAACAAGATAGTGCTTCATAAAGGAAAGTGAGAAATGGCATTTTTAAATGCCAGCAATTTATTTTTGGAAATGAAAAAAAAAAAAAAAAAAAAAAGAATAAAAAAAAAAGATGCTACATTTTGATGTCTTTTACACATGGTAACTCCGCACTTCATCGTCCTTCTCTCTCCATTTATACGTTGTCCAAGACATGCAGGCAGCCACTGCGCCCACCACCGTACCAATGATGACCAGGATGTAGGCCCACCCAACAGTACAGCTGCCAAAGTTGTACTTGGAAGCATCAACTCCACACAAGACTTTCACTTCTGCAGCATCCAAGCCAGCAGGAAACAACACTATGGCCACCACGAATAGAACAACTGCAAAAGTGTGACAGCAGGGGAGATGTGTGTGTGCAGGTGTGTGCGTGTGTGTATACATGTGTACAATTATTGCAGAAATGAATCAAACTTGATAAGTTGATTGTACAATATATTAATTAAAAACATTGTAGATATACATGATGTAATTGATAAATATGGATTTAACCCTCTCACCGGCAGATAAAATTCAGTTATTTTATTTTTTCTAATGAATAATGTTTAAAAATAAATATAAAATCAAGAGTTCAAAAATTACCTAGCAACCATATATCACGTGAAAGTACATGTATTGTTCAACATTTTTGGTCAATTTGGTTGCTTGGCAACAAACCACAAAGTGGTTTTTGGGACCATAATGTAACTATATCATAACAAAGTGATCTGTATGCTTCCAGTGCAATATTAGCAATTGTTTGTGCGTGATTAGATATTTTTTACTGTTATAATAGACAGTTATCTCAGCCAGCAATGTTGTTGCTCACTGATGACAACACCAGGAGAGGCGTGACTGGTAGCTGAGCAATAGCTGGGCAGAAGAACATCAAGAATACAAGAATATTTTACTAACAATTCCAGTCCTCTGCACACACTCACTCCTCCCTCTAGCCACATTCTTACTCATACTCTTCCTTTTTCATCCATTCAATACTTTGTCAACCTTTCTTCATGCTTTCAACATAATCAGTATTACCATCATCTCAATATTCTGACCTTGCAGAAGTAGAGACATTATCCTTTGAATGAATAGGAAGTCCAAAGTAATTCAGAGAGCAAAGGTGGCTAAGTCAAATCATTACTCATTGCTGGGAGTTTGTAAGAAAAAAGTTTACAGCTGTGACCAAATTAGCGCCATATTCCTGGGAAAGCTATTAGGCATAATAAAACTTACCGCCATGTTCCCGGGAAAATTATTTCGTACTTTTTCCTCCAATATACTGCGTAAATAGCTGCTTTTCTTACCTGGAATATCAAGTTCCATATCCTCTTTGACATAGCTGCTGGTATGTTCGCTACCTACAGCGTTCTAGTAGCTTTCAAGTGAAAACTAGTAGTTCCCTCAACTGGCAATGAATAGTAGCTATTTCTATTCTAAAAATACATGCAATAGAACAACACATTAGCCATGCTCTGGACGCTGCAGCTAAGCTTTAGCGTTTATCGTTTAGGGGGAAAATCTTTTTTCCCGCATTACGTCATTCTGGAGCGCCTATAGGCGCTTGTGCCGGTGAAAGGGTTAAGAGTGTTCCAAAACTGCCACTAAAAAGGACAATTCCTACTTCTTATTTACATGCTCTCTTTCTTCACTAATAGTTACACAGTGTATATGGAGCCACACTGAAATATAGCAATTCCCACAATACAGGCGGACCATTCCATACACTTCCACACATTTCAAAGTGACTACAGTAAAACAATGGAACATTTCTAAAATATGTTTATTAGTCTAAAGATGACAATATTAGAAGGTGAAAACGATGGAAAGAAATAACACCATGCTTCTAATGATCATAACAAACCAAACTATTTCCAAACCACCGCTGTTGTCTGTTGTCCCTAAGTAATGATCTAAAAGTGCTGGAAAACAACACTACTAACAATTCATTTTCAACACCATCTTGTTTGCATCTCCTGACAGACTCAGTTTATTACAACAGTAGGAGGACTCCAAAGAAGGCATGTTTAAAAAAACTTGGAGTAGAAAAAGAAAAGGAGCGCACAGTATCCAGTGTGTTTATAAATACAGCCTTCAAACTTTAAAACAACCAAGCTTTGTAATGCTGTCTTCTTTTTTTCTTTCTTTCTGTGTCTCTCTCTCTCTCTTTTATCTTGTAACCTTACCATAACACTAACACTTGATAACACTAACAAAACTCTTATGGTAAAGTGAAACCCATGGAAGTCAGGAAGACCCATAGGGTATTAGCTACAAAAGATTGGGTAAAACTAGTTATACGATGAAGTAATATGGTGTGTGGCATGAATAAACCCCAATGGTGGTGTGAGTACATGCAATATTTCTAATTACTCTAATTGACTATGAATTGACGAGACAAATATTCTGCTGGGAGAGAAAAAACAAACTGAAATAGAGCTTTAGAATCCAGACATCATAAGCGTTGTCCAGGCCTGCTAGGATTCCTGGAAGAACCTCAAGCACGCGCAGAACATTCAGGAACTCCCGATATCGAGGAACTCCCGATATCGTCGAACATTAATAAACCCCGTAGCTATTTTATTGTTTATTATAATGCACGCACTTTTCGCATTATCTTAGTTACGTTTTATTCCACTTTCTGTGCAGTGACTCATTTTCATTGTGTTCTATTATCTATTTGAAATCTATTATAACTAATTGTGGTTGTTGGGACTTGGCTGTCTCTGTCACATTTGATAGACAGCGAGATCCCAGAGATAACTTGTACAAAAGCCCAGATCGTCTGTGGGCCTTACAACTCCACAGCTCCATAGCAGGACGTTTCTCTGGCAGGACGTGACCGTCCATCAAGCGTATGGTAAAATAAGTCTCTTCCCAGCTATAAAAACATCTAAATATTATCTCAGTTTTTTATTTATAATAAATCTACAATGGCTAGTGTGTTTACATGTGCTAAATGGATACAGTAGAACCTCTCTACAAAGAGACTCTGAATAGCAACACGACTCTCAACAACAACCAGCACAAACGAAACAAAATGATCTACTACTACAGAAAATAAGCAAGGGTGAAAAGACTTGCCCCTAAGTGTGGCCTTTGTAAAGTGGTTTCACTCTGTGTGTGTGTATGTTTGTGTGTGTGTATATAATTAATATATTATACCATGCACACAGATAAAATAAACTCATTAGGTTTATAACCCAAGCCAATCCTAAGGCAGTTCAACATTCCTCATTTTATTAAGCTGTGGTTATTCCTTGAAAATGTTTCCCAAAGTGTTTCATTAGGCAGTCATTGATTACTCACCTTTCATCTTTACCCTTGTTTGTTAACTTCTGTGCAGTTCTACTAAACACAACAAGGCTTGGCTTGAACACCCACCAGCAGTGGCAATCTGTCCCAAGAACTGGTCTTAATTGAACTGAAACCTCTTACCACAAGCGTTGTGACAGCAACCTGTTGCACTAGGCAATGTGTCATTTACTAGGCAACTAGCCAGAGTGAGTGGAGATAATTGGTATTATTCATTGGGCCAAGGAAAGGCTAGAGCTTTTCCAGTACCACTAGTTAGCTTGAAGTGAAATAAAGCAGATCAGGGATTGATGTTATAAAATATTATTGCAGGGTTGTTTTTTAATGCACAAATTCTTCCATTTCTAATTGTACTGCTGACTTGCTGCGCAGGCTTTGAATGTAGAGCCTCAGTGAGCAACCGACGCGTTGCAGTAGTTTAGACCATATCGAAGTAAGCCAGGCCAATGATTTCAATTTCAATACATACAGGACAGGTTTGCAAATCCTATTCAGCACTGTAGACAATAGCAAGAACAGACCTATTCCTGCAGACTAAGTTAGTATATTATGATATATATAATTGGCGAGCGAGCGAGACACTTACAGGGGTAACACAATCGAAAATCGGGGATGTCAGTTTATTTATTTATTTATTTGTATATATGTATGGACGTACGTAAGGCATTTTTGTACTTTGACCCTCGCGTTTTTGTGTTAGTTCGGTTGTCGACCCCGTCCCAAATTGCACTAAACAGAATCCTCTGGTTTATCGATCAGTACCCGTATCACCCTAGAAATTGAATTGTTTACCGTTTTGAATTCTTTTGCCGGTGCAGTTAAAACTTGACAACTTAAGGGACTTCCATTTCTATTCGAGTTAGTGGCGGTGGTAAGTCAATGCTCTCTTTGTCATGGTTATAAGCCGTGCGCAACAGTATTTACTTGAAAATACATTGTCCACTAGACTACGCGAAGGTAAGTCTGGTAGGTGCATTTCCAGTTTTGTCAAAGCATTGTGTGTTACAACCACTACTTAGCTAAAGAATATCACAAAGAAAACGAATAACGTGTATTGTTTTTTTGTTGTTTTTTCCTTCAATTCAAGCAGTTGCAGAGAGTTGTTACTATGGCACTGAAATCCCTTTACCCTGTATGCTAAATTTAAAAACTGGACCTTATTTTCAGTAGCTTCAGTGTTAGAAGTCAATAAAAATAGTATAGTCTTTAGGCTCGCTCGCCATTTGTGCTCAAGCACACCACTAGTATATACAAACACGCTTGGGGAGAGGGAAGTTCCAGTTAAACAAGTTTACGGTAAAGGGTTGGAAAAATCTAGCTAGTATGGCCCACCCATCATAAGTCTCGCACAACTGCTGTCCATGAGTAGGAGATATTTTATAGTCAGGTTCATGCGATATGTGTTTCCAATACGTCCTACATTAGCCGCGAGCTGGAGGATCCCCATTAATGAGGAAAACCGATTAAACGAAGCATTTGAGACAGAGTACTAACGAGCTCAACTTTCTCAGGCTCAAGTTACGCCAGCACACATGTACATACACAAGATGGCTACCCTATCTCCTCAGTTAAAATCACAAAGATAAATAAGGGCATCTCAAATGTCACCAATCCTTTGGTCAGTGCTACGCATCTTGCACTTCTGAAATTTGAGGAATCTGCGGTGCCAGCACAATGATTGGTGAAAAGGCATGGACATACACAGTGCTCATGTTAGTGGATGCATGAACATGTGTGCATGTGTACACATGTGTGTGTGATGGATGTGTATGCACGTTCAACAATCAATCAATTTTTTAAGATACATAGCTTCGTCAAATCCACGAATTTTTTCAAATCAGGAGTAGCCTGAGGTTCATACATAAGTCTGAAATGTTGCATTGTATTTCTGCACATGTGCGTGTCCTCCAAAGCCAACACCAGCTACAAAACCACCATGTCTTGCCACACGTGTGGGCTCATTAGGATTGTCGTAGCAACCGAGCCACTTAATTGCGCAGATTGTACCATTAGTGGTATCTACATATGTTGCTAATGTGCCTTTAATGAATGCTTATAAGAATGGAACTGCCAGCAATCAAACCACTCTTTAAGATGCTCTAAATATAGCAAACTATATGAAGGAATTTGTAGGTAAATTGAGCCACAAATAGATAAACTGTCTCAACCTAAGTTTTATATAATAATGATTCCCGCAATCTTTTTGCTCAATTCAATGTTCCCAACCCTACCTCCATCCTCAATGGCAGGCTGGTATCCCAACTTCTGAGTGTTCATAAGTTAAAGCCATAAACTACTCTGACTTAGCTATTGATGCATCTTTCTGCTCCATTTTATAACACCACCAGGCTATAGCTGTGGCAATGGTGTTCTTTTAATGAGAGTGCATACACATCCACACACAAGCACTTCATACACAACACTTCACACACACCACAAACTTTCACACACGAGAGATATCACAACACATAACACTGACCAAGACTCATAAGGCTTCATTTCCCACCCACTCGCTGCTCACTCTGAGCAAAGGATATTTGAGAAATTCATCTCAACGAGGGAAGAGGTGGGAGTGCAGAGACGGTGCAAAGTAAATGTATGACAACCGTAAATAGATGCCAGCAACAAGAAAGAGCTGAGATGAGTGAACTGGGCGTGGCAACATAGCTGGCAGTTAATGTCATTCAAAGACCATACCTATTCATCTGATGCATTAGATGACAGATACTAAGAACTAAATAATAATAATAATAATAATAATAATAATAATAATAATAATAATAATAATAATAATTGCACATGTTTTTTCTTTTTTATCTTTTTGATTTCTTTTTTCTTTTTTCACACTGCTAAGTCAGTCATTACATGTATTGTCATACCAATAATAAAACTTGCTGAATTGTCACAGGTTTTAAATTCTTTAAAAAGCCATTAAAAGAAAGGAACTGCAGATACACAACATCAGATACTGGGCAATCTGTAGTTCATTTAGAGAGTCTAGTAAAACTTTATATAGCATAGTTTTCTGAAGCTGTAATCAATGCCTGGTTTTCTTAGTGGAGCTGTACTCTAGCTGTCTATTGCTGAATGGCCACTGTAGGCTTACATATCGTCTGCACCTTCTACTCCATTAGAGTCACCATCTGAACTGCAGAAGCCGCTGTTAGCCCAGGTCTACTACCTCATCAATTGACCAACCAGTCGCCATTTTGTAACTTTGCTCCCGAACGCTAACTAAAAGTTTTCATGGTAACCTTAGAAATACCCTATCCCGGAGCAAAAATAATTACTGGGCTAACTCATAGAGGCTATAGCGTTCAAGTGGAGCGAAGCAAATGAGAATAAACAATGATTTTCCCCGAGGTGCTATTTCAAACTGCCATTCAGCGGTCAGGGTTAAGATAGATTCTTTTGCAATAAAAAAAAACTTAAATATTGTCACTGAATTCTCATGCAGGAGTTTTCTTGTTGATTAATTGATGTTTATTCAACAGACGTTAAAAGCTTACAACATAACAACGTTATTAAGAAAATACATTCTTTACTCTGCTCCATGTTTTTGTTATTCTTGTGAAATGGACAGGCAAACTGAAAGCATAAGTTAGGGACTACAAATGAATTTGTTAAACTAGCCATCAATACCTAATAAGGAGCCATCCTTTGTAGTAATGTGTCAACAATTAAACAACATATTTGAAAATCTGTTGACTACCTAAAAGAGTTCAACGGAAACATGCCGGGTTGCTTGGAAAGGATGTGTGTGATGAATGAACACCACCACTCCAATGTGAGTCAGAAATAACAAAATAATAACTCGACAATTGAAATGAGCACTCACAAATGGTTACATACACATACACACACACACACACACACACACACACACAAGAAGACAACTCGACAATTGAAATAAGCACTCACAAATGCTTACACACACACACAAGAAGACAACTACGTTATCGGTTTTCTTTCACACTTACTCCACCTCTAAATCCTTACACCTGAATCTCATCAATTGTCAATACCAGCCGGCCCTCACTGTGTGATCACGTGTGTAGTTGATATTGCTTATCAACACTGTGTACTCAGCTAGGTCAAAAACAAGTTCATGCCAGATTAATATTCCTTCTTATTGAATTAAAAATCAGTTTCAAATACCATGCAGAAGTTCCCTAATCCTAGCTCCTCAATTTCCCACGCTTTCGATCCAACATTTAGGTCTGAAAGGCAGCAAGTTGAGTATGTAATTAGTTTGTGAACTTTTACATTGCACTCCCGGAGAGATGACCAGAGCTTATTCATATCTGGGCGTACAGTGATTGGTCAAGCCATAAGAAAGTGTTTGTGGCCGCCTTGAAGCCAAAGAAGTAGGAGCTTGTTAGCCTTCTAAGTTAGAAGATAGTTCCAATATATATTGCATGTTTGTTGGTAGCTGAGGAGAATGCAGAGTCAATATCACTGCAATATAATGCACAGTGCAGCGAGTAGGAAGCAGGAGGACACACAGTGCTGCTGACACCTCTCCTTCCACTTTGACTGTATGTAGTGTGTATTCTTGACAAGCACAATGGCTTACTGATTACAGGCTTAAAAACAAGAATTTGCTCAATATTCACACAGCAAGAACTGATATAATTAACCTAGACAAGGTAGCTGAGGATTCCATTTAAAAATAGAATGAACTATTTCGAAATTATTTTATTCTTTGTATTTATTTAGCGACCGCGCATTCAGTTATTTAATCAGCTTCAATTGGGGGACAAGGCTGGAAGTCTAATGGACCTCCTCACTGAAAATCATCGTCCTACCTTACGGCAGTGTGAATCTACAGTTGCAGTCACTCTCATCAGAGTTTCAGTCACGGCGTTCATTGCTGTCTATGCCCTGTTTACCAAACATGTTGTTGAGTTTGGATGCTTAAATAAAACTTTTAAATAGCAATTTTTGGTTTGTAACTTTAATCAATCACATAATTTTTGTCTTTCAAGCTGTGCACTTCACACAAATCTTTCCTTGCATAGAATATGATTAGACTGTTCTCACAACTCCATCCAATGTGATACATGGTGACTGTATAGCATGCTCACACACACATATATTCCGCTCCCTCGCCCCCCTCCGATACTCCCGTGCATACACCCACATATAGACATACTGACACACAAATATTTTATGAACACTAAAAACATGCACACACAAACATACATGCACAACACACACACCCACACACACACACAGTGATCGTTAGCAGACACCTAGTGTTTATTTGATATGGACTACAGCCTAGAAACTTGGCTTGGCTCATGTTACCAACAAAGAAAAAAAAAAAAAAAAAAAAAAAAAAAAACACAACTAAACTGCCATATGGCAGAAATTCCATACTTCCTCAATGATGAACCAAACTAACATTTCAACTTTCAAAATGATTTGCTCTTAATTACAAGGGAATATTCATTAGTCAAGGCCTTCCCTTTTCCCCCACTGTCTTGATCACTGAAGGGGCTCAAAATAGGGTCAAAACTGAAAACCTTGGTGAATGTTTTCTTCTTCAAAATGGTCACTTCTCAGGGTAATCTCATACCAAAAGCTTGTGTTAATTAAGGCCCACAAGTGGGCGTAGGTGGGTGTAGGGGGATTGACAAAAACTTGCCCTTCAAAGGAAACGCCCTAAAACAAATCGAGAGAGTATGAGGATGGAGAAGCTTTGTTTGGGTTTTTATAATTGTTCTGACTAATTCTCGTACGAAAGAAATAAACAAAATAATCAGTTGAGATCAGATTCACAATACATCAATGGCCGAGATACTTAGAACAATCACAAACTGCTACTTGTGGCCTGACGGAGCTGCTTAGCGACTGCTCCTAACTACACAATCAGAGGGACACTAAGCGTCCCAACTAAGTGTCCCTGCCTTTAAGGTGGGGTACACTAAATTAATAGTGTCCCCCTCTCAAGGACCTAAGCAGTTTAGAGTTCCTCTGTCACAATACAAAGACTACATCAGCTATGTTCTCAAAGACTGGAAAGATGGTGGAATGAGGAACAGAGATCTGACTCTGGACAGAGGTAGGCACTTAGGCATCTCACAACATCCCCAGCCCCTCCTCCTAGTTCCTTACATGAGCTAATGATTAGTCCCACGTAAAGGTTCCAACCCAAGCCGCGCCTCCCGCTCCTCCAAGATGTTCCTTTCAGTTTTTGTTTTTCCCTTTTTCCCCCCCCCTTTTTTTTTTTTGGCCATACACATCTTTGTTGTCCATTCCCAATACGTGAAAACTCGCAAACGAACTAGCTGGTGTTAGTAGATCAACAACCACCTTGTGAAAGAGTTGCATGTATTACTCGAATTCTGTCAACACTCACTCGCCAGCCAGCCAGCCATGTCTGCCTAAAAACGCACAATGGTCTCCCAACACTGGACTAGCTACACAAACTAACGAGTCAGTTTACACAACCTGAAGCACCCATTAGTTTCACTCCATCTCTCCTTGTGTACCCGGCATTGCATGGGGAAAAAAATTACCATGTAGGTATGTGTGTATGTATATGTACACATGCACAGGCATACACACGACTTACATCGTCATTCAAATGTTACTAACACTCACACACATACACACGTAGTGAGTGGTCCCTTACTTATTGCTTGAAACCACATATTTTTCAGTCTAAGATGGTATGTTTGCAAAGCTCACAGCTTCAAATGTAGTTAAACTTTCAAGTGGCTTCTTCCCTGAAACTTTAATATTGTTTTAAAAAAATCATCAAAAGGTTTTTTAAAGCAGTGGCCAAGAGGTTATTGGATCTAAATGTGTACTATAAACAATTCCGGGAACAGAAGGAAAATCTTTAAAAAAAATCTGACCCCAAATATTTTAATTATTATTATATAGTTACTGAAGCAAACTGTAACTATGATGGGGGCAGTCAATACAGATAGGAAATAGCACTCAGGAGGTATTCTAAGTGACCAGCTGCTACTGCAGTGATGCAAGACACTGAACCTTATGGTACTAATGGAAGGCACAAATAATAGCGGAACAAACTTGATGACATGAAACATTTAAGGAATGCACATCACAAAAACTAAAAGTAATAACAAAATTGAAACCACCAGCAGTAACGCCCAAACTCATCCTTTCAATGGACTCAGATATCTCAAGAAAAGAAGCCATATTTTGAAAACCACTTAGTGTAATAACAGTAGGGGAGGAGGAAAGAGCACCACGAACCCTATCAAGGACTTGTGTTTCAACTTCTAAGGTCCCCCCTCGTGGAAGCCATTGGAACAGGTACTTTAGTTTCGTCTGAGGCCCACACTTAGTGTCATTCTTTGTTTGAAAACACTCTAGTCTTTGACTAAAACATACCGCATGGTTTATCCAGTAATTCAGAATTTACCGCCAGTTGACTTGCATCTGATGATTCATGAAGTTGTAATGCAGAGTTGGACAAGTAATACACTAAAATATTGACCGTAAGCACTCAAAAAATAATTGTAGATATTTAATCAGCCGAGAATGGCTATTTTTCCTCCTGCTTATTGTATTTGAAGTGTAGGTAAGAAAAAGTATGTAAAGCAAACAAATTTCAAACTGTATTTCTTAGTAACACGAGATGCAAATGAAATGCTAGATATTTTGAATTACAGAATTAAAAATAATGTTTATAACACATTTTCCGGATTGTTTACACACAAAAACCACAAGCATATCAATGTTTTACTGAAAAAACAACAATAAAAAAACTAACCAACAACAATGGACGATAACTATGCTTATAAATTCACATCTCACAATACACAGCAAGTGACACCTTTCTGGAATGCATCCTTTAAATCATTTGCTTAACACCACCAACTTACTACTATTACTAAGTAGCTACTGTGTATAACTCACCTCCCAAAATCTGGAAGATCATTGTCAATGCAACCACCACCTTGTTGAACAGTTTGGTGACAAAAAACCCAAATATTGAAGTCAGAGCCACCAGTACAAGGAGGCATGCTCCAGCGCCTAGAATAAGCGTCACTGCCTGCCACCAGCCAGAAAATATGTCGCCGAAAGTCAGATAGGACGCGCAGGACGTGGAGAATCTAGATGATTCATTCCTGCACAGTCTGAAGGAGGATATGGAGTCCCAAGAAGTATTATGGTGAACCTGCCTTTCTACCCAATTGGAGAAATACAGTCCAAAAGGGCACGTCACGGCGGCCACGATAGACAGAATAGCCCAAATGTACGCCGGGGCTTTGTAGCTGGAAGGACACTTGCAACCCATCTCTTAAAAAGTTATTTGCTACAAACTCTCTCACTCTATACTATAAATATTACGGCTGCTCAGTGCTATTCCCGCAACCGAGTCACTTCAAAGACAAATGGAATGCAGGCGCACCCCGCCCATTTCAGCCCCGCCCCTCTCCTGATGCTTGCACGTAATTTGAGCGCTCGATGAAGGCGTGGCTAAGAATATCCATGGTGATCTCTGGTGGACGGATAGACAGCTGCTGAATGAAGTCCTCGGTAGAGTGGAAGCTATGCCTCTAGCTAAGTCAAGACTTGAAATTCTCCAGATTAAAAAACTGATTCATTGCGTGCGGGATAGAGATGTTCCTCAAATCGAGAAGATAGCTGAACTTGGGCTGCCTGGAATCCTTGACTTTCAAGGTTAGTAATGTAATTACTTCACTAGATATAGAAAGAAGCCACAACATATAATTCAAAGCATGTTCAATACTGTTTTGTCTGTTTCTTTTTTCTTCCCTTTTGTTATGTTCTCACAACACAAGCTTATTAAACACCCAACGATTCTAGCTTCTGCTGATGTGTTCGTCAATAATCGATTGAGCATGTATTTTCTCGAGTTCACAATAGTAATATTGACCAGCCAGTGTAAATAAACTCCTATTATCTTATACAGTTGGTCTTGATTAGAAATAATTTTAGTGCTAATTAACTTTCACATGCACTAAATAGTACGTTGACCCATTCTTCGTGGATTGTGCTAATTTTAGAATAATGAAATACTGAAATCATAGTAGTTATACTCCTTAACAGATTCCATTGCACTTTGAAGTTTGCTAGTACGTGTGTGTGTGTGTGCTGTGTGGTGTGGTTGTGTCCTGCGAGTTCCTAGCCAGGCTCCAGGAGCTTTGCTTGCACGGCTCACAGTGCCTGCTTAATGCACAGGCATCCTGGCTCTGCCAGGTGCGCGTGACCGCGGCAGCAAGAAAATTTGCATTTTGCATTTTTTTTGTGTGTGTGTGTGTGTGTGGCTGTGTGGTGTAGTGGTTGTGTCCTGGGCTCGGGGGGGGGCTCTGGTCTCCGAGTTCAAGCCCAACTCTGGCACTTTTTCATCTGATTTTCCATCTGCCTCCTACCAGCCCCACCAGTCCACCCAGCTGTGATTGGGTACCTTTGCTGGGGTGCAAATTCAAGGCCTTTTCTCAATGGTCCAGGTGGGACTTCGGGTGCCCACACCACTTGCTGCGAGGAAAGGCCTGTTCTCCTGCAAGTTCCTAACCTGGCTCCAGGAGCTTTGCTTGCACGGCTCACAGTGCCTGCTTAGTGCACAGGCATCCTGGCTCTGCCAGGTGCGCGTGACCGCGGCAGCAAGAGAATTTGCATTTTTCATTTGTGTGTGTGTGTGTGTGTGTGTGTATTTTATTTCTTTTTGTCCAAGGCTCAATTTCTTGACGTCAGCATGTGTAACACATGCACAAACATAATCCTTACATGTAAGGCCGACATCTTGAATGCAACATGTTTGCTTCACTGATGGATTAGACTGTTATCTGTCGTGGGACTTACAAAAGGATAAGAATGCCTGTTTCTCTCTCTTGGCATGTCCAGAGAAGTTGGGGGTTGCTTGGCTCGAGTCTGACAGACAGTCTTATGTTGAGGGACACAACTTGTGCAGACTCTGCTTGGCATGCATGCCTTGAAGTTGTGGTCCAGCCATGACAGCTGGGATGAATGTGTATGTTTGTGTGTGTATGTGTGTGCGTGCTGTTTGGCCACTCTTGATTGCACTCAGCCAACTGGTAGAGATATATTTTATACAAGCATGCTGATACCCGTGTTCTATTGGGTTAGCTATAGTATTTATGTGTTACTAACACATAGTCAGCATCTCGACCAATCTGTCTCCTGTTTTTAGCATGGTTATCATCATGTAATGTAGTGATACAGAATTTATATGCTTGTTAAGACAATATCCTTTAGGTAGCAGTAGGTAGGGGTTCACAATTAACTTCAGTTGAAAAATCACATCCTAAAGCATGCAAGCTTGAGCACTATAGCAACAACAACAACAACAAAGCATGCAAGCACCTAAAAAAGTCACAGAACACCTTAGTCTTGACCAAGATCGTTTGTTTTCAAATAATGCGCGTAGATCTTTGGCATATCTGGTAGGTAAGGAGTGAGGCTTTCAAGAAAATAGCTTTCTAAGAAGGAAATATTGGTAGATGTCCCAAGGATGTGAGAGGTCATATTGAATACTCAGTTTGCCATCAGTTAAAGTTGTACCTTAGTCTGAGCAATAGCATTTGTGGTCAGATGGGGTTCAACTGTACCCTCCCAAACCTCTCTTGCGATACATATGCTATGGCCATGACAAGTTTCGTTGTTGTTGTTGTTTGTTTTTCGTTGTAGTCTTGTCATTTCTTTCCCCCCGCCACTTTTACACTCACGGTACATATTTGGGACAGATTTTTAAAAACTCTAAAGGTTGTTGTCCAAAAACACCGGCAGAAGATGGCCACTTTAAAAAAATTAATTGGTGGACATTAATTGGTTTCAGTGTTTTTATTTTCACACCTTGTAGCCGGTATTGAGCACATTAATTAAGCTCAGTTACAAATGGTTTTGAATGACTTGAGTGCGAAATTCCATGCCAATAGATAGTTGATATTACTTTGAAATGGTGGTCATATCAATTCTGCAGTCTGAAGTGGAAGATGCAGCATTTGCACACAAGTGGGGGTCAGCAAGGGAGGGGGAACAATTACTGTGTTGCTAAACAGTGCTCACTGATCTGGCTCATTTCAATGGTGCAATGAATGCCATTCTCTCTCACTCTAGTCGCAGCACCTCAATTATTCAAAACACCATAGTTTTCCTGGATTCTTCAACTCCCAGTGCTTATGTGTGTCACTGTTTAGTCTAACAACATTTAAAAACATTGTAACACGATACCCTCAAGAGCACGCCACCACAGGAAATACTTGAGCTACGTAGACATTGTGTATGGTTCAATCATACATAGTTATTGGCCTCAACATATCTTTTAGCTTAAAAGGTGTTTTTTTTTTTATGATTATGTGAAGTGGTTCAGCTATTAATTGAGGTTATGGACTATCATGTCTTAAATCCACAACGTTTCACTTGAGATTGCTTGATATTCCTCAGGTGGAATAAAACTGAAATGGATGATAACAGAGTAAAGTTTTTGTTTTCTTCTCTACAGATCCAGATAATGGAGAATCTGCTCTGCACGTAGCGTGCACTTTGAACCATGACTTAGTGGTACAGAAACTGCTAGAGCTGGGAGCTAGCACTCGCATACAAACCACTGATGGTCGCACTCCTGCCATGGTAGCTTGTCAGTATGGACACTTACAATCTCTACAGCAACTAGCCACCAGGGGACTGGCACCTTCAGGTAGAAGTGTATGTGTGTGCGTGTGTCTGTGTATATAGGTTTGTGTGTGCATAATGTGTCCGTGTGTGTGTCTGTGCATGTGTATTTGCATGTTCCAGTGAGTGGATGGTGTGTGTTAGTGTGTGCTAGTGTATGTGTGTGAGTGTGTGCTAGTGTATGTGTGTGAGTGTGTGTGTAGTGTTAGTGTGTAAGTGTATGTGTTAGTGTGAGTGAGTGTGTGTATGTGTTAGTGAGTGAGTTTATGTGTTAATGTGTGTATGTATATATGTGTGTGTGTGTGCATGCATTGTACAAAGCCTAATCCTTTATCTCCTATCTCTCTAATGTTTCAGTTGTAGACAGCCGCGGCAAACCGATCACTTTCCACTGTCTGGACGAGTCACAGCGCCATGCCAAATGCCTCGAGTTTGTCCTGCAAGTATGTGCAGAAACGGATGCATCTATCCTGGCAGACCGCTCAGGCACGCCCCTCATCTGCGCCATATGTGAAAAAGGCTTTGTGAAACTTCTGGACAGACTTCTTGATGGGGATGTTGAGGTGAACAGTGTCGACCCAGCAAAGGAGGGGCGCACTGCACTCACTCTGGCAGCAGAAGGAGGTCACCATGAGTGCGTGAAGATGCTGCTGCAGGGAGGAGCAAATCCTGATTTGACCTTTGGACCAAATGGGCATGCAGCTCTTCACAAGTGAGCAACCAAGTTAATAAAAATAATAATTAAAAAAACAACAACAAAAAACAACAAAAAACAAAAAAACTACAACAACAAAACAAGTGTGCATGGCTGGGCTTTGTCGTGAATGTTGTTTTCTAAACTGAATATGATTTATTTTGAGATTTCGTAACCTTTCATTGATAAGACAGTTTCGTATACATGTTAAGGTGAGTTTCCCAGAAGTGGTTGCTAAATAACACATTATTGTAGCCAAGAAAATGTAAATTTGTAGTGCTAACTATCTCTACCATCATTCCAGCATGGGCAAGATGGTATTCATGACCAAAAAAATGTTCGCAACAGTAACTTTGGCTATAAGATCTAGATATTTAACCCACAGTGTGCATGCGCGAGAGGGTTATAGTAGTTGTCCTGTCTGTCTGTCTGTCTTACACGCTCTGATTTTGGTGATAACTAACAATTAACCATTCATTTAGGTATGAACTTACTCAGAACAACGGTTTACGACTTTTCGATATAATGCTACTTTTTAAAATTTCGGGCTGATTTTTGAGTAAACGCGAAGCTGCCAGCTCAGTGTAGGTACTAGCTTTTGTGTGTAACACCTTCTATCGTCATGTTGTAATCACGTGAGCAAATCATTTCTTGCTTCCCGTGGTAGTTTTACTTTATGCTGGTCAGTCAACAGAGTGCTGAAAGTGGAGTTTCACATTGAAAATATATACTGGTGAGTGTCTCTGGCCTGTTTAGCTTTTCTCTTGTGAAGATATGTACCGTTGTAATTGCTCAACCTGTGTTGATACCTGATTAGAAGAACCAATGATTTTCTTTTGGTCTGAGATGATTTTGTAATAGCCATCTAGTGTATAATAGTGCTGAGGGTTTGAACCTATGGTCCTTCATTTTAATATCTCCATTTTTATATTCCTTGTTTTTCTGTTGTATGTATTGCTGATTGTGGAACATATACTATAAAATGTCTGTTTAGAGTCACAAAGCAAACTCTATATAATAATATGCTTATTTGTCAGTAACGACGACCGATGAGGTTGACGGTGTGTATTTTCATGAATAATTCATGAGCTAAACAGGGTTGGTAAAGTATCATCAGAACAGGCCAGTAAAGTGCCATCAGAACAGGTTGGTAAAGTGCCATCAGAACAGGTCGGTAAGGTAAAGTGCCATCAGAACAGGTCGGTAAAGCATAGTCAGTAATATCGACAACGGGTTGTGTGCATATTCTTGAATAAAGCTGTGCCGAGTCAGTGAGGACAACATTGTGCATATAAACTGGGTTGGTCATCTGTAATCATGACAACAGTATATAGTGAGAGCAAAGCAGATGCAACTAAAACCAAGTGGTAAAGGAGCTAAGTAATAGTTAGAGCATAAGCGCTTGGGTACTGGTTCATTTAGTGCACTGAAGCCCAAGGGCCGTAGGCCCGAGGGCTTTGTGCACTAAATGAACCAGTACCCAAGCGCATGCTCTAACTATTTTAGATCCCGTTTACCCAGAGGCCTGCCCAGTTTCCACTAGCAACTTTGTTTATCAGCATTTTCGGTGTCAAGCGAATTCTTCCGTGTTTCCGGCCCAAAATTAAAATTCAATTAAAATTCAATTGAAGGCGCCAGAAAGTTTACTTTAGCAAGTTTACTTTAGCATTGTAGCTGCCAGCTGTTATCTCCAGATCTAACTCTACCTGGGCTGCTCTGCAGTAAGCAGTAAAGCAGCTAGCTATGGTAAATTCCTGTGGTATGAGAGCCGCAGGATAGGAGAGTTATATGTTAGGGGGCTGGTCCCGTATAGGTGGATATGAGAGAGTAGTAGACCCTCCCATATCGGGTCTCACATAACCTGCTCCCTGCTCTATCCAGCCTATTCTATTAAACTAAAACTCAAAAATAGCAATACCCCAAGGGTTGTTAGTATGCACAGTTCATATACCTAAAGGCAAAAAATAGTGCACACTTACCAAGTTAGTACACCTAGTAACAATATAGCAACGGGTTCTAAAAATACCTTAATTTGCATAAGATAGTACATCAAGTGCCACCGTGTGGTGGAATGCGTACTAGTTTATATATATTTGATGTTTATTTTCACCAACACACCCCTAAAAAATATTTACAATTGTTCCAGGGCAGCAGCATTAGGGCATTTCTTGGTCATCCAAGCTCTGTCAGCATACGAGGCTAACTTCAGTCTGGCAGCCTCTACTGGAGAGAATGCCCTTCATTTTGCCACACAGAACTACAGACTCCTGTGCATCAGAATGCTGGCTCAAAGAGGTCAGTCTCATCTCTCTCACTCTAGATCTCTCTAATAATCTGGGTTGGGTTATGAAATCGTCTGATTTTTAAAAAATGTAAGTGTTTATACATAAATTATGGTCGACACGTCACATGACAACTAGCAATGAAATAGTCATTAGTCATCCTGTTTCATTCCTCCATTTGAAGGAAGTAGCTTGACATGAGACAATCCTTGATACTTAGTAAGCCAAAGGCACATTAGCTATATGTATATTTATTTATATTGTGGCATGTTATATTAGTGGTGTGTATAATAAAGCCATACACAAGCTGGTTAGCCTTATCTATATAATAATACGTTTTTGTGTGAGTAACAACAATGACCGACGATGGTGTGTATTCATGATCATGAATAATTCATGAGCTTATCAGAGTTGGTAAAGCATAGTTATTACTTGAATGGGAAAGGCATGTTGGAGATTCGAACCTGCAACTGCTGATTGCAGAGTGGGCACACTAACCATACTGTCGGGACCTTATTAACCTATTGTATCCTATGACAACTGAACACTGGGTCACTGAACTGAGTTGGGAAAGATAGTGTAAATTTAAAGTGGCTAACCATAATGGGTATAAGAGAGGCAGAAAAGAAGGAGATGCAAAGTGAATAAAAATAGAATCAGGTAAGAAAAAGCTGACTGTTGTATCACTACTTCAATGAAGAAGTGAAAGTAAATATGCAGAAAGGACAGAGATACTGGGGAACAGGAGGTAGACAGAGGAGGAGAAGGGAATCGAAAAGAATAAGAAAAACAGGGCCAGGATGGCTTAATAAAAAAAAGGGAGCAGGAAAAGAAAACCATGGATAAAACTATCTTATGCTACTACACTCCTAATTCGCACAAGTTAGTATGTCAGGCGCCACTTTGTGGCAGGTATTGCTAGTGCTAAGTTATTGGAGATCAAGCATATTGATGTAGTATGCACTGCATGAGTGGACTCGTTCTACCAATGCTCAAGGTATTCTCAATTGCCTGACTAGGAAAATCTTCATGGCATGTTCAGCTCACCAAATATGACAATTAATACTTAGCACATGCAATGAAACCCTTTACCATGGAATAAAACTTTCCAGCATGGTTGTGAAATCTGACAAATAATAAATATTTTTGAGGACAACTCCAATCCTGTGTTGTGAGAGAATTAACAGCTTTTTCAGTTCTGTATCAGAATACTATAGAACAATTATGATCTCCTATCGAGACAGAGGCAAGGGTGTATAAGAGAAGTGTTAATATTGCCTTTTAGATGAGAGAGAAAACTAAGCAGAATGGTCCTGGTCTGGGAAAGGGTCTGGTGGCATTAGTACATAGTACCAGTTCAAAAGGAATATAATTAGTCCATCACCGATGCTCCGCAGTTAAACCCTTATGTAAACAATAAAAATACCGCACACGAAAAACTTCAATGCCTAGCTAAATGCTGGTACAAAATATCTCTTGCACTGTGAGAGGGGGTGTAATATAAGGAGTGCATAACTTCCTTATGGCACTTATTGGTAGCTATAAGGTACAACATACTAGCTATATTCTCCTAGTCTATAGCAGTGGCATTATTATTGTCACAAAATCACCTTTTTGTTGTTGTTGTTGTCAACATCAAAGAGCAAAGCTTTCTTATATATCCACCATTTTACTCCTGCAGCCCTTTCATGAATCCTAGTGTTTTTCACCTTATTTGCAGCAAGTTCCACTGCCCAATTCCTCTACTATAGTACATACGCACAAGTCTCGGGACAGTGAAAGAGAGCTGATTGAGTGGCTGCGGTAATCCTAAATTACTGATAACCACCACCGGAACCGCAACTTCCCCCTGAGATATGGAGGGTATTGAACTGGTACTATGTACTAATGCCACCAGACCCTTTCCCAGCATAGCTGTTAGGTAAAGGGTCTGGCTACGCGAGACTAGGTGGTTGCATGAAAACTATGCAAGGCCTTGCATCACTTTAACACATTCCTTACATTTGTTCAGGTTGTCCAGCAAATGAAGCAGCAGGTGAAGAGGGGGTCACTCCACAGAAGATTGCCAAAGCTGAGGGTTTCAAGGATGCTATGAAGGAAATAAAAAAGCTGACTACTTTCCAGGATAAGGTTGCTCGTGGCACAAAGCCTAAAGGATATGCTGAGCCATGGGCTGTCAGGGTAAGGGGTTGTCAGGGCAAGGAGTTATCAGGGTAAGGGGTTATCAGGGTAAGGGGTTATCAGGGTAAGGGGTTATCAGGGTAAGGGGTTATCAGGGTAAGGGGTTATCAGGGGGTAAGGGGTTATCAGGGGGTAAGGGGTTATCAGGGTAAGGGGTTGTCAAGGTATGGAGTTATCTGGGTAGGAGTTGTCAGGTAAGGGGTTGCCAGGGTGAGGAGTTGTCAGGTAAGGGATTGTCAGGTTAAGGAGTTGCCAGGGTAAAGGTTTGTCAGGGTAAGTAGTTGTAAGGGTAAGGGGTTGTCAGCAAGGGGTTGTCAGGGTAAGGGGTTGTCAGGGTAGGGGTTGTCAAGGTAAGGAGTTATCTGGGTAGGAGTTGTCAGGGTAAGGGGTTGTCTTTGGTAAGGGGTAATGTTTGGTAGGTTATTTCGGCAAGGGATTATTTTTGGTAAGGGGTCATCAGGGTAGAAGTCTCAAGGCTTATAGTGCTCTTTACATGAAAGTTAACAGAGTGTACCCTATGTGGTATAGTTTCAATGCAGTGTATGCAGCCAATCCAATTTTACTGAAAACCTTGCTTTCTTAGCACAGTGTGAACAAACTTCATAGATCAGTCTGCCACTGTTGCTTTTTATTCACATTTTAATGATATATTGTCTGTACCAGCTCAGAAGAGCTGATATATTTCCCTCTTCCTCTCCTCTCCACACACACACACACACACACACACCAACATACCATCTTGTCAATCGTCATTATTGCCAAAATTCGCATACTAATTGGAGCTTGAGACTTATCCTCTAAATTGATACTAGAAGACCTCTTTATCTCATATCCTTTTATCTCTAGTCTGCTTGAGAACATACAAGTCGACAGATACTCTGGTAGTTAATAAATGCGTTCAGATTTTTTTTGTTAATTTTTTTTTCAATTTTTTTTTCCCCGTATGACTCAACATAAAAAATAAGTTGGTGTGTATTATGAACCTCAGTACAGCATTTCTACTAGCAAATTTCAACACTGTCTGGTGCTATTAAGTGTATGACAAAGGTCGGTTCCTCTGGTACAGGTTACTTCCTCTTGAGACAGCCTGGGTACATAAACATGCCTGACTTCAGACCTGTCTGCTCATGCAGCAACAAATGCTGATAAATATTATAGTTATCTTGCAATTAATGTTTCATTACAGTCCACTCTGAGGAAGTAATCCTATTTAGAGAGCTCATGGCTGCAAGAGCAAAGACATTCCGTGAGGTAGCGGTGCATGCTTGGGATATAGAGTTTCCCATGACTGTAGCCTGTTGCCTTTGTTGAGCAGTGGGAGGTTTGCTTGATTGCATTAGTAACATCTTGTTAGCTTGTTGGATTGAAATAACTGTCCAACAATTAGCTTCTTAATTGTGTATTGGACAAAAGGAAACTTTTTGAATGTAATATTATTATATAAGGATTATTAGGAGTATAGATACAGCTGTGTGACATTCCGTACAGCGAGGGAAATATAAAAACATTTGCAAAGGAATCGTTTTATCTCGACTTAAAAATAGGCAGAATGCCCAATACTGCAAGCATGTGTATAGTCTATTACTGTATTCACATTTTTATAAAAGCAGTTATTAGGTTTTTAAGTACTACTACTGTCCAGAGATGGAATTTGCTAGTTGAAAAAAAAAAAAGACCATCGTTCTAATTGGTACATACTTGAGAGGGTGAGGATAGGAGGGGCAGATATGGGCAGTAAAATCATTAAATGTTGGGGCTTAGATTGCTGGGATTTGCCCATTCCATGTTTACTGCAGGAAATACTGTCAGTGAGCAACCCCACAATTTGTTTATTCTAGCATTATCTCCTCTGCAAAGTAAACCATACACAGTGTTATTTTTTGTATCTGTTGTAGCATGATAGAATATTTATCCCGGTCTGACTGTTCATGATAAGTAACTGACCTTAATTTTCCACATTCCGAATGTTATGAATTATTTGTGTAAGGCAAAGTCATTAAACACTAGTGATTTTTTTTCTGGGATGAAAGATAATCTTTGAAGATATTTTCACGTTTGTAATATTATACTTATTGGTTGTAGAGTAATTAATTTCACCCCCTGTAATTCCATCCCCTGTTTCTGATCCCTTTTCTCTCTCTGCAGTTCTATGACTGGATGATAGTGAACAAGCTTGCAGTGAAGGAACTGCTCAAGTCTAAAGATGAGGAATCATCAGGTTCTTTGCCGGTGGAAGCGTTCTTTGAGTGTCTAGCAGACTTAGGGGCACCACTGGAAGAGGAACACAAGACTAAGTTATTGGCCATATACGACAAGAAGGGGGAAGGATCACTCAGCTATAGGGATTTGTTGGATGAGCATAAATACATACATGCCGTGAGTACTATCTTCATGCTTGTAAATACATACATGTGTACATGCATGTATGCACATGTACATGTTCATTTATGCTTGCCGTAAACCTTATTCCCTATTGTGTACTAACCAAAACAACACAGAAATGAAATTATTATTAATTGTCTAACTTTTTTGGTATATCTACATATCCCATGGACAAACTGTACAAGGCAAGTATTTGTATTTGACTGGCGGATTATATTCACGGTGAAATATGATACGATATAATTGTTCAAAGGTGGGAATCGGGCCGATGGCATTTTGATAAGCTGTGATGGTTCGGTAATTAGTGTACGGGTGACTGCTGGAGTGATTAGATTAGCATGTCAGTGGTCCAGACAGTAATTATGTCTGCCGTAGTTTTGCTAATTGGCTAAATGAGATCAAAGACACTTGTAACAACGGCTGTCACTCAGGAGAATGCGGTCGTCATCGAGGAGTTCTCCCCAGCAGTTGTTAATGTACGAACATACCAACTTTACATGGTGTTGAGCACGCTGAATCTTGGGTTTCTTATTCTATTTGGAAGTTAGTTCAAAGGAGTTTGATTGTATTAATTCACTGTTGACCACCTGCAGGTGTTCTAAAGGGCTATAACAATCCCAGTCTGCTAAATAATCTTTTTTTCCTTTCATCATCAGTCATGTGTGTACAAGTCAATGTTTCAGTGTTTGGTAAATGTCTTTGTTAAGTGTTATTATAATGGGTTTGTGTCATAGCAATATAAACTTGGTCCAGATGATAACATTAAGGCAAAGGCAAAGAAAGGGAAGAAAGGCAAAGGTGGCAAAGGGAAAAAGGTAAGATTTGCTACTGACACTGTGTAGTTATTTTGTTTTATTGGCATTTTGGAAGCTTCACAAGTTGCTTGGTCATGAGTTTTGTTGCAAAGTTGGTTGGTTGTTGCCATGACAACATACTCATTATACAGGGACCAATCCTTGCAGTTAATAAATTTGTGGTTTTAGAAAGCTCCACCTACTTGATTCGAAGGTCGCTGTGTACGGTTGATTATTAATTTCGTACTTTATTTATACAAATCATTTAACAAGTTATACTGTTATATTACTTTATGCTTTTCCCCCCCTACTCCTTAAAAGGGTATATTTTAGCATCCAAATTAACATTCTACATTCTAAGATTATGGCTTATCATTACAGACAGACATCCTTACTCATTGGTTTGAATTTTCATTAGACTTCCTCACACAACCACTAATCTTCATTACGTGGAACTCATAGCTGCTGGAGACATTTTTCTGTGGAAATCAAGTCCTAAGACTCTTTGACCAAACATAATTTAGTGTCTTTATTTGCCATGTGGTATAGATCAAGGGAATTGGCTCAGATAGATTTCGTTCAATTTGTAATAATTTCGCCCACATGCATACACACACACGCGCACATGCACACACATGTGCTGCCTGTCCTCGGAGCTAAGTACATGTTTTCCCGGCGACTGTCTGTCCAATTCTGTCTCAGCCTATCGAAGGACCACACCAAACTAGGATGATATACAGCTCCAATAGTTTGTAGTGCAATTGATATTAATTCTTGTACATGCATAACTTCATGCCGGTATCTTTATAGTCAACACAATAGACTTAAAATGAATTATTAGAGGCAATTAGCTGGCATTTTTAGCGGAATTTTGTCTTGATATCTCCGTTTTATGTTTGCTATTCATATTGATGCATACAGGCGGGTAAAACTAAAATTCTGTTCCCCATCTACTATGAGGCGGAGCCACACCCAGTGTCTGGTGTCACCAAGAGTGTCATTGAGAAGGAACTGTACATGACAGATTTCCAGAGGTTTGATAGAGATATAGCCACGCCTCATCATCTCATCGATGATTCACCGTGGTATTTGCCTTATCCAGGTAAGCTGACTTTTGATATGTTATTACTTACCTTTTCGTTTATATTGTTTTGTTTGCTTTATGTACAAGTATTTATTATTATTTTTATTATGTTGTTATTGTTATTATTCTGGGATAAATAAAAGGAGTATACTTTTAGTCTTACAATAAAATTATCATCCACACACTGATAATAACCATTCAGGGTTTCATACAGGATTTTTTTTTTTTTTGGGGGGGGGGGAAGAGTTTAGGAAGGAGGGGGGGGGCCACACGTTTGATTGACCACACCCAATTTTGCTGAAACCACACCCGATTTTGCTGAAACCACACCCATTTAATTAAAAATCGTCTCAGGTCTAGAATTAGTGACACCAATCTTGGAATGTGTATTGCAATTGAAGGACCTCAATTAACTGAAGTGAACTTTCACCAACTATTAGATATATACAAACAACAAACTCACAGAATACCATTAAAAATCATAACCACAGAATACCATTGAGTAGTAAATATTATTAATTTATTTCATGAAATGCTGGGGGGGGGGGGGGGGGGGGGGAAATCCCAGGGCGCCCCTACCTCTGTATGAAACCCTTTTATTGAAAAATGGTTGAAACGTTTGTGTATTTTATAAAAATATTTGTGACTAGTGAAATACAAAATGGAAGGCATCAACTAGTGTACCTGTCACAGAAGAATTTTCAAATTAGTCTTACAATAATTCAGCGAGCGAGCGAAGCGAGCGAAGCTGACTATCAGTCGTGTTCAATTGAGATTTCAGATATGTATATATATATATGTATGTACATGTATACGTATGTCAAAATATTTTGCCCGCGCTTCTAATTACATAAGTTAGGTAAAGCGTTCACAGTTCCAGTATTTTTCAATTAACGAGCGCGGAGAATCCTGCTGCACTGCCTTACGCAACTCTGTTTCAACCAAAACGTTTATAGCTACTCTCTTCTTGAAACAATTGTGAAGTCTTTGTCAAGCTGCGCTTCTTTGCCACTGCTTTCGAAGTTTATTCAGGTTGTTAACTCTTCATGCCTAATCATTGCTATTATTTAGGAAATCATCTTTACCTATATTCATATATTTACTCGCTCGCCATGCATTTGCGCTATTCGAGCGCACCACTAGTAGGACTATTATTGTTTATAGCTACTTAAAAACAATGACACTCTTTTTTCTTGTAAATTTGTACTACTATATATGTGTGTGAGTGATTTATACACATGTGTGTATATATGTATATATACATGTATATATGCATGCAAGTCCAAGCATATTTTTATATTTGTCCCAAATCTTTCACACAATTGTACCTGTCTTTTATAACTGAGACCATATCAGCTAAGAGAAAGATACGACTCACAGACTTGCTGCACATGTAGCTTATACACTATTAATAATAAAGTAAATATATCCCTCTCCTTAAATTAAAAATTTATTACCAAGTGTACCTTGGTCTCATCCAGTGGTGACTGGTTGGAGAGGTAGACTATGGGATGGCGAGGCAGGATGTGATGTAACATGGCGTGCATGGAGGAGGAGTAGAATTGCAAGGGGACATGATGACTAGTGCCCATTAGGGCGGAGGAAGTTAGTGGAGTTCAATTAAAGGTTGAAATGAGATAATTAAGAGTTCATTAGTTGGAAAGGCATGATTAACGAGGTATAGAGGAGACGTGGCCAGTTAAACTATCACTCATTGCTTCAGTCTTAGTGACTGTCACACAATTAGCTAGGGAAGTAGCTAGAGGACAATTGATGCTCATTAAGAAGGAAGAGTGGGGATAAGCTATTACTGGTACTGAGCAGTTGAGTGACATGAATGCATAATCCTTTTCTTGATAAACTTCTAAGCATCAATAGGAACAGGACTCCACCATTACATTAGAAGCTTCCATGTCACAGGATGGAGTTCAACATGCAAGGGGAAAGATTATAGTGCCTGATTGTTAGTGGGAGGGTAGGGAATGTTTCCCCCCTTTGTTATTGCAGGGGCGTTGTGTGTCTAGCATGAGGTCTGCCAATGTGAGTACCCAGACCCATGTAGATTGTTGACTGGTTCATGTTGGACCTTCAGTAATTGCTATTATAAATCGACCACTGGAACTAACCATGGGCCGAAAAAAATGCATTTTCCTGCTGCATTCTGTTCTTGCAGACATCAGCATTGCTGTACTTATGTTTCGTAGTTACTGTCCGAACTCTAAAATACAATTTATATCTTTGGAGAGACACCTGGTGTGTCATGCACTTCGTAAAAAAGAATTGAATTTTTAATCCAACAAATTTAATAACATGAGAGCTGGTAAATGGAATTGCATTAGAGACATTGAACTACTTGTACCAACTGGTGGTCAGCATGACTACTGGATTTGTTATTTCTCAAGAGTTGGAACTAGCCCCTCCCATGTATCCATCCAGCAAATCCGTTTGACCTTTTGCAGTGAGATAGTTTATTCACATGTACATTGACCTGACCTGTAAGATATCATCATTAGTAGGAGCAGTGAAATGCATACTGGCATCACACACACACAAACACGCGCATGTATAAACACATGCATGCACACACTCACTCACTTGCCACACACCGCGCTTTTGCTATATTTTTCGCAGCATGAGTTTCAGTGAGGGAGTTGCAGGGCAGTGTATAAACAGGAAGGATCCAGTAGCTCGATTTTGCGAAGGGTTTAATTGCTGTATAATTGTCACGTCCTAGTGAAAATAGGGATGGCGAATCTCCTAGCTTATGTCACATCCTGTAACCTTGGAGACTCAAAGCTTGAGACAGTGCTGTTATAGCCTACTGTATGTGTTCTTTTTAAAATCACCTTTAAACTATGTCTACGAGAAGTGATAGTTGTGTGTGTATGTGTGTGTGTGTGCAGTGGTGTGTGCATATGATATTGTGTGTGTGTGTGTGTGTGTGTGTGTGTGTGTGATGTATCGTGCATGTTAATAGCAACATAACTTATCTTTCTTTCATTCCCTCTCAATCACTTTTTTCCACCTGTAGAGAAGCAATATATGTTACTCTATGAGGCTATACGCCATGGCAACATGAATTCCATAGAGACGGCCCTAGCGACAGGTTTGTCGGTGAACTGCAGAGACAAATATAACAAGACTCCACTGATGGTAGCCACAGGCCACGGCAGGATGGATGTCATGCACTTCCTATTGGATCGGGGGTAAGACTAGTAGGGTGGGTGGGGCTCAAGTGTGTTAAACAACTTTTGACTGAGCACATATAGCTCCCCAGAATCCAAGTTATTCTTGCTAGTGTTACCTGATCCAAGTTTATAACTTAGAATATCAACTTCCTAGCTCCGAATTTTGGCAAATGTACGTACTTCATAATATTAATTGAGGGACACGTACTTATGCATTATAGGTAGTAAAACTTTATTTTAGTTTTGTGATATACACAAGGGAGAAATTGTCTCTATGCTGGAATATTGTGTAGGTGGGTTGGTTGGTAAGGTGTAGTAAGAGCCAGAGCTTTGAGAGCTGCTAATCAAGTTAAGTAATTAGATGTATGTTAAATGTATGCTAAGTATATTAAGTAATGTATGAGCTACATATATATATATATATATTATATATATGAACTCAGCTCATTTAGAGCAATAATGTGTATTCTTTATTCTCATTGGATGTGTTCACAATACAGAATGAACACACCAAATGCTCTAATATCCACACTAGCTAGCTATGACAACCCATGGGTAACCAACTTTTTAAATTCATACTGTTTAGGGTTACTTTCTATGCCGCTACAGTTCCACTCAACTGACATGGAAATTCTCTCTTTTTTTTATTCTTTTTTTTATCCAAGTCTCTCTCACTCACGGGCTTGTCTTTTTTAAAAATTTGATTTGATTTTCCAGGGATTGAACTCAGGGCTGCTTGCAGAATGCGCATTGCACACCTTTTAGTTGCTTCTCTTTTGAAACTGACCATGCATTCTTCACAAGCCTTGCTGTAATGAATACTACATATGACGGTAAATTATTTTGAGGATTTCCCCCTGATATTCTGCTTAAACGAGGACAGCCATATTGTTGTAAAATCTTATAGTAAAACCTCAAGAATACATACATACATCAGGCTTTTATGACGCAAATATTTCAATCTTGAAGCTGAAATACTACACCACTGTGGCTCAGAAATTACAATGCTACCAGGGTGGACCCAGACGGAAGTATGAAGGCGGTATCCAACACCATATGGCCATTTCAGTGGTGAGAATGTTGATATGACTTTGGCTTTGGAATATATTTTAAAACTATGGGATTGAACCGATTCAAGCTAATCTTTGATACATGATGCCCTTTGTTGCTACCACACACCACGCGCACATTAGAGACAAACTTTTCCGGCGCGTCCTGCTGACTTTGAAATACTCTTTCTAGACTTTAAGGAGCCCCTGGTTATCAGAAAACAGCTTAGAACACCTGAGAAGCACTTGTTAGCCACATCAATGGATTCTGGTGAGATGCGCTGTCAACATTGTGGGAGATGTGGGTGAGATTGGATTTTAGGGGAGTTGAGAGGGCCCAGCAGAATCACTATTAGTTAAAGGATGTCCGACCACATACGTACGTGTGTGGGTTTCGCAGTTGGCTGTAATAACACTGGTAATCGGTTCTAGCATTTGGGGATTGTGCCACACCAATGGGAATGCCACCATCAAAGGACAATGGTCGGAATTGGTTTAGCTTGAAGCGTAGGGTGACCCGCTATGTGGGATCTGTTGTTGTACGGGCAATAAGATTTGCGCACCTGTTACTACCGTCGAATCTTACGTCACCGTCACATGGTGAATATGCACAAAAATTAATCCTGCCATTGTATTTTAGAGTGGTTATTATTTAATTCTCACCCTCCCCCCTCTCCCGCTACTCTCCCATTTGTTCCATCCTTATTTTCAGCATAGTGTTTTTAGTTGCTACAATATACAGTGCAGGGTTGGTTTGCATTCTTAAAAAAGTATGAACTTGATTATTTGTTGCTGAGGCTTTGATGCTGAATAAGCTTGTTACTATTTAATTAATTGGGGTGACATTAAAGGGAGAGAAGGATGGGGTCGAGCTGCAGCATTGAGGCTAGTCTTTGTGCGCCCACTGGTTCCATTGGCATTGGACTGCAACAACACTAGGTGTTTATGCTTATCCTAATGCAGAACTTGATAGCCACACAAAGAGAAAATTGGCAGAGAATGCTGAAGCATGCTAAACCTACTGTATTTTGACATCCAGTAATCAAGACTGGGAGAATTGTCACTTAATCACACAAATATTTATGGAATGAAGAATGCATTGCTGAAAAATAACACAATCCTTTCTCAGTCTGCACACGAGCAAATTAGCATTCCTTGTATTTTGCTGTCTCTCCAATAGAAGCCACTTGAATTTCAATTTGTGGTAATTAACGCTCTATACACTCTTAATTTGGTTAAACTAGTTCACGGAATATTTCCCTCGAGAATTTGATAATTTACTGATTTTTACCTGTGCTTGGTCTCAACCGCTCAGTTGGCTTCTAATGTACATGGTCATCAAGTTCTGGCTTTCATAACCACTAGAATGTGCCATTCTAGCTTTTATGAAGGGTTAGAGCTTAATAATCGTGTCATTAATCCGTTAATTATGTATCTTCTGTGGAGAAGGTGTTTTTCCCCCTGGCACCAAAGAGGAGTTCTGTTGCCACATATGTAATGGGTGGTCTATTGAACACAATTTGTAGGAGTGCAAATGAAAAGTGGGAGGGGTTTTACCAAAACTCAATGCAGGAGAACTGGTGGTTAGTGCTATTGGCTCTGGGTTCAACTTCCTGCAGGTATTTTATCTCCCATTTTACCTTTGATGAACGATTCTCAATTCGTTTGTTACATTCTCACATTGCTAGATGATGAAATCCTCTGTGGACAAATAGCTAATGGAACAAGCTTTTGTAATAATGAATCAGTTTATGGTAGTAAAGTTTTTTTCGTTTAGCTAATTAAATTTTTATGGAATGTACAGCAAAACCTCTGTTTTGTCAACCCCTTGAGAGACAAGGTTATCGTTATTGCAAATAGAAGTCATAGACATGCTTTTTCTTTTTATTGCAGCACCATGTGCTACTACTACATCACCATAGTATATAGCTAGGAACAGTTACTCTAATTTTCACACACCATGACAAGGGTTTTGTCATAGTTTTTCATTGTATTTGCATCGTGCAGTTCATCACGTTTGAGTTTCTAGCACATACACTAAATAAGAGAGTTTGTAGCTAAAGCAGTCGTTAACTGCTAATATATCTTGTAAGTGTCAGGTAATATTTTGACAGTAAATTCAGTAGGAAGAACAGCAAATACAAAATGTGGCCTGTATACGTGATCTATCCTATATTTAGATGCACCTTTACATTCTTCTATAATTTCTCTTTTGTACCCGTGCTCAGTCAGTCTTGTAACCGCCTAGAGCCTGTCATTATGTACGAATTCATTGTCTCGTTCCTAGCATATCCAAGCATTAGCACTGCGAGGTTTACCTTGTTGTTTAAGGTAACAATTAACCGGCAGCTATGGGGAAACTTCAGTGGGATTACCAGTGTCACAAACTATGATGAGCACTTACACAACATGGGAACATGTAGTTGCCACGAACGTGAGACAACAATGCTGAGAATGTCACATCGCAGATTATCTGATGAATTGAAAAATCTTTCATCTTACCATGTGCCTGAGGCATTTTTCCGACTTCTGCATGCATTGAAGTATCAGATAACTTGTAAACAAGCCACTTTATTACTCTACTATGTTCCTTTCTCTCCCATATAAATGAAAAGGTTGATATAGTGGTCAATATTATTTGAGTCATTATAAGATGATACTAGCTATCTGTTTCCTATTATGTAGCTAGAGATGTCAATATTATGTAGTTATTTTTTAAAATAGAAGCTATTTCCTGCTTGAAGTTAATTGTTGTGTAAAGTGAAAATAATCATACGAAAGGATTGCCATTTCTGTACCAATTTTTGGCGGCATCTTTTAAGAACTAGTGCATGCACAACACAATATATCCCACAAGTTCCCATTCTCCTATTGAATCCAATTGTACCCAAAACTTTAGTTTGGAATAAAAACTAATTTATTATTATAACATGTACTTACTGATTGTTGTTGTTGTTGTGTTTTGTGTGTATACATGTATATATGCATGACTACAGAGCCGATGTTTCTCTATTTGACAACTTCCACTGGACGGCACTCCACCATGCATGTCACAATGGCGAGGTAAGTGATTCCACATTCTTTAGGATTACTTCGTGAACGTTTGCACCAAAGCTTTCTGGCATTAACCGGTCACTTGCGTAGCCAGCCAGCGTCAGCCTGTCATCTCAGGGAGTGGGTGTGTGAGTGTCTATTTGTAATTAAAGGTGTTAACCTTTCACTTTTCCGTGAGAGGAGTAACTGGCCAATTAAACCAAGCCCTCCACAACCTCTCAACTTATTGACAGTCTGCATATGAATTTGATTATGTAATAAATATTTAGGAAGCTCTGGGTCACACGCAAGCAAGCTACATGCAGCCTGCATGGAGCAGGAAGGGAAACTTGATCTAGGTGGCACTTGGAATGTGCTGAATTTCACAGTTTTCTGTTGGTCTACAGGTGGGGCTTAATGCCGCCTCGTGTTTACTGCGACTTTTACATGCTTGAAATTATTGCTTAACTAATTTGGTTTTTACTTCGGTAGTGATATCATCCGTAAAAATGTCTCCTACGCTTAGCCTAGTCTAGGATGTTGTTGGTTGTTGTTTTTTTCACACTGAAGTCATTTGTGGTCGTTATTTGTTATTTTTAAGTCAGATTTGTTTTTTATTTGTGAAAACCACAATTGTGAATGTTTATACAAAAGTTGGATAAGCTATGGTAACACAAACTCTTCATCAGGCCTACGCTGAAAAATGATATGCGTCAAAATAATCATTACTTTGAGAGGTGTTACATTCTGGAAATACTTGAGCTTGACCTGGACAATTATTACAAATTGAACACTTTATTGTCATACAGGCGGGCGTCAACCTATTTTTCACATTCCATTCTTTCTTAATCCAAGAGTGTTCTTATTGTCTTCATGTGAGATTACTGAAGTACTATTTGAGTGGCAGTCATAATTTTTATGTACATTTTTGCTTATTTCTCCAGTTAATTGTGAGTTGAGTAAGTATTGAATTCACATACTAGTTGTACTATAAGTGATGTACATGTACATGATCTGATTCCCAATTGTGTAGTGTAATTTTGAAACCACAGTCAGCTTAGTCCAACTATAATAAAAATTTTGTCCACACACACAAGCACACACACACTCACACAAGGTACACACAGATATAAAACATGTACTAGTAAAGTTTAAATGAACATGATTAGTTGACTCTACTGTACGGCATGTTATAATACTCTGAATACGGGCAATTGAAAATTACCGACAAAGATGGACAAGTTTGAAACAACAGATCACTTGGTGGAGATGTTGAAGAAAATGCACAATCAAACAGCCTAGTCACACGGTATGAAATGTGTGTGGGGTCCGAGACAAGTGGTATGTAGCAGTTATCTGCTATTATGAACCTGGCGACTTCAGTCATTTGGCACTTGAATGTCCTAGAGTGATCATGGTAACTCAAGATAAAACAAGACAAACAGATCCAGAGTTTTGCTTCATTGCCATAGCTACCAGATGTAATCTCCCAGCACACCTGGCTTCCACTGGCATGACTTGCATATTTGAGAATTACTACTTGCTGTATTCTATATCTGTTCCTGAGTCATTCTCTCAGAGTAGTGGAAACTTTTACATGAATCTCGGCACATTATGAGCTCATATAACACACATGAAGCAAGCAATCCTGGCATTGATAGGCTATGAGTACTGCATATTATTGAAATCCAATATGAGCAAGGTATTAGCCATTTATAAAATGCATTGACGTGTTATGCTCAACTAGTTCATTTGTTGTAAAGCTCCTTGTTGGAGACATGCGTATAAATACTCATATAGAATACTACGTATGTGTGTATTGGCTTGCTGACACTTTGCTCGCCCACTTGTGAGATTATATCATCAAGTTTACAAGTGTATTTTGGTCTCCCAGGAGATCTATTAGTTATTGTATGCCAAGAGTTTATCTGGGAACTATAGTAATCTGCACACACACACCTGTGGACTGTCTGAGAGGGACATGTATGACATATGAATGGTGTGAATTGTCTGGGAAGGACATATGACATATGAATGGTGTGAATTGTCTGGGAAGGACATATGACATATGAATGGTGTGAATTGTCTGGGAAGGACATATGACATATGAATGGTGTGAACTGTCTGGGAGGGACATACAGTATGACATATGAATGGTGTGAACTGTCTGTGAGTTGTGAACCCTGTCTGCTAGTTGAAGTTTATTCAGGTTAAAAAGCTCAGTGTTTCCCCTCAGGATATATGTGGTTAATTTAATTAATTACTAAATTAGTTTATAGCCAAATATGACCAGGGAGAGGTTGATACATTAAAAATGATTTATTTTGACCTATTCATTTTTAACTCCATGTAATTTTTATTATTATTATTATTATTATATTATTGTAGCTAATATTTTTATTATTGTAGCTATTACAAAAACAACAAAAACAAACAGAATTAATAGCTATGGAAAACTATACAATAGTAGTTTGTTTTTTGTTGCCAATATTGTATGTTCCACGACTTTAAAAAAACAAAAACAATAAAGAATTAAAAAATCAGGGAGAGGTTGATACATTGTATTGATACTTTGTATTGTTGAAACCCTCACTGTGTCAATGAAAGTAGTGAAGAGAAAATTACTATTATGTTCATAATCATATAGTGCAAACAAATTTGAGTTTTTTATGGAAACAGATTATGAAAATATGGAAGATTTCGCACTAAGAGCTGTGCACTCTTCAAGACTGGTTGAATGAATAGCTAGACTTGATAAAATGTGTGATTCATAGCCACTTCAAAACATGGCAAGCTTTCAATAGATATTTTACTTTCAATTTTTAGGAGTGTGTGTTTTTGAGTTTTTCTTTTTTTCCTACCATACCATGCATGCGTGTGGGCCTGTGGCACGTGCTCATGTCTGCCTGTTTTCTGTCTGCCAATTGTTAGTATGCACAAATATTTTGTACGTGCACGTAAATATGGGCTAGTCAAATTACAAACTCGTACAACTAAACTTAAGTTGCGAGCTTAGAATGGTTATATTACATGATCTGCATCATATGATCCTTGTGTGGTGATCAAGCACTGCTACATTCTGGGATGCCACTACTAGTATATGTTTGTATTGCTTGCTGATTTGTTCTGGAGTCTGTAGTATACAAGAATTCTCCTTTACAGTGCTTCTCTGATGACAGACACTTACCTGCAAACACAGTAGATTATAGACTATTGGATGTATGAATGGGTTCACTAAAATTTTTTCTCATGTTTTTGGATCAGATACCACGATATCGTGATAGCTGTACTGTGTATACTGATCTCAGCATTTTTTACTCCCTTCCTCTCTTCTGTTTATCCTGTTTCCTCTTTCTACCATTTCATTTTTTCTTTGCCTCTGTCTTCCACATCCTCCTCGCTCCCTCTCCTTCTACTCTTTCTCATACATTTTCTTTCTTCCATTTCAGATTGAGATAGTGAAGCTCCTGCTGGATGCTGGGGCAGACATCAATGCACAAGGCGTGAACGGAGGTACTCCTTTGATGAGAGCTATCCAAACATCCCAGAAGGAAACGGTCATCCATTTGTTGGACAGAGGGTAAGTCTAATAGCATCCAGGCTCCCCACACCGGAGTAATTAGTACTAATTAGCATCAGCGGTATGTCTGTGTGTATGGAAATACTCCAACTGAACCCCCAGTGCAGGTCAGCGGTAGTTGATGTCCTAGTTCGTCGTATCCATCCTGTGCTGTTGGTTGTGGTTGCTCAATCTTATGCACAGCATGAATGATCAGAAGTTGACAGACGGCTTCAATAGCAGCACACAACCACCACTAGGGCTGAACCCTATATAGACACAGTGAACGTCTGCCAATTTGGCAGGGGCACAGTTCCCCCATTTCTAGTGGACCCAAATGAGACCACCTTAGTTTTATTTTATCCCACCTTTGAGTTAGATAATCTATTTCCTTCTGGTTTGCTATGCTGTGGTCCCAGCCTAATAAGGTTGATGTCATGCCTTCAGTCCCTAATTAATTCAGTATTGGATTAACCGCTGTTTTCGTGAAATGCAAGAACGTCTGATGAATGTTTTAACTATTTTTTTTTGACTTGGCACATGGCGATCTAGACTGTCTGGAATGTCAGGGGAGGATATGAGTGGGTCATTAGCATCCATTGTCTTTTAGTCTGTGAGAGGTCATTGTTTTTACAGCTCTATCTTCCATGTACATGCCTTCTACTCTGTCTGAAGGCTAGTTGCCATTCATTAGACCCTGTAATACTTTATAAATTTATATATTTGGAGCTGTTATTATAGCAAAGTTTGAAGTTGGGCATGTCTGATTGTACAGCTACTTAACCCTTTCACCGGCAGGTTTATGACGATTAATGTGGTAACTTGATAATTTCATGATATTTTATTTTTTAATCTTTTCCTGTAAAGACAATCAGCAAGAGAAAGATTTTTAGATCAAGTTTGCACAAAACTTTTTTCTAAAAAAGTTCAAAAAGAAAAGCTAAAAATTCGGACTTACTGTTTACTAGCGGTTCGATCTTAAACTCAATTACCAGACGGTCATGACACTGTTATGGAGTTCAAACATGGTGCACAGCTTGTTCACTTTCTAGTTACTAAATTCTGAGCTTAAGAGCCTCGTACCATAACATTTTTTTGGGGTGGGACTAGTGTTCCGGCAGCCATATTTTAAAAAAATTTCAAAATAAAAATAAAATACTGATGCTTTCATTTCAATTTTTTTTTACAGGAAGTGCTACATCACAGCAATGTAAAAACAAAAAATTAGAACATCATATTGGATACTCAATTTTTTTAAAAATCGGAGAAGTGCCGACTGAATGATTGGTACTATATGGCCGGTGAATGGGTGAACTGAACGAGGTTGGGTTTTTGCTGTGGCTGTTTTTTATTCAAAAGTGGCAAAACACGTGTACATTTTTCGCTTATGTGAAAAAGGCCAATAAGCTATTTTTCCCATAGAAGTTGGTATCCAAATTAATATTTTTTAGATACACAAATTCAGTTCATGTTCAATAATAAATCGACTGTGTTTTTCCCCCCCCCCCCTCCTTCTCTCCCTCACTGCTATCTTTCATTGCCATGAATTCTTGTTCCTCTTTCCCCATCCCCTCCTACACCTCTTCTCTCTCTTTCTCTATAAGTGCCAATGTGATGCTAGCAAACAAAGTTGGAGATACAGCTCTAGATGTGGCCAAGAACTGGGGAGACGAGTATATCTATGCTCTCCTGTATGCCAAAGCTTCTACTCTGCCCCCACCACCAGAGAAGAAAGGTAAGAAAATTTGCATTTGAATGTTGTGTGTATAATACATACTATAAGCTATATATAGTTGTTGTTTTTTGCTGTTGTTTTAAGACTTGGGATACTACGCATAGTGACTGTAATGCATTTGTTTAGCGTAACAATTTTATTGTTAGTGCCATTTAATTTTACTAGTAATGCAGACAGTTTCGCACATTTCTATTTGCTACATTCACATGGTGTGAAAGTACTTCTAATTAAAAAGTGTTAAGCATACCTGAAAGTCCAAATAGGTCACAGACTGTTTGTCAATAGCATAAATAATGTCTGGTGAGGTTGCTGAGATGGCTCTAAAGAAATACATTTACTTGGTCAGACAACAGAAGCCACTCCTCTCAATACCTACCTCACATTCACTCCCATATTTGAACAGAATTCCAACTAGTTCAGTCCACGTAGTCCAAGGACTAGGGCACTGTCCCTCAAAGTGACTGCTGCTGGAGTATGCCGCCTACTGCACCACCTACGCAAGTAGTTCCTGGCTTCTACCTATGTGGGAAGATGGTGGATTGATATTTAATCTTAACTGTAGTGCATTCCTAGACTGTCGTTTGGCATAGCATTTCCCTTACTTTACTGCAATGAAGTCCTCTCACACTTTTATGTTCTCAATGACTGTTTGGAGTATCTCCAATGAGAATATTTGGAGGGAGGAGAGATCAATTAGAAGACAAATTGAATTATTAATTAGCTAAATGGATGTGACCCAGACACAGTAAATTGCAGTCGTGAACCTGGGAATCTATATCTAGAGTTTGTGTTTTGAGAAATGGGAGTGGCAATTGTGAGTGTTAACTGTGAGTGTTAACTCTTAGCATTGTAGTGTTACGTAACAAAAACAAACAACACTAATATGGGAAGCTCAGGTAAGTACAACATCTGCCCATATTAGTGTTGTTTGAAAATTTTAATGAATTTTCTGATATTAAGCTTGGTAGTCAATTGGATTGCTGGTAGCTGCAGTGTTATGGCTAAGATTGTGGCACTTGTTTTGTTTTTGAAAGATTTGTAATAAATATTAACAAACTTACATTTTATGAGTTTAGTAACACTTGCACAAGTTGTGGGGAGAAATATTTTACCAAGGTATAAATAGCATTGCAACTAGTTCACAATCTAAAACATGTTTATGGTCTGTGTGCAAAGTGGTAAAATAGTGTGAAATACGCTGGTGGCAAAGAATTCATAGCGTAGGATTGTGAGCTACGATTGAGCTATCCCCAGCTGGCATGTTTCACTATCTCCTCTGGGAGGCTAGTAGCTTCCGGCCCACCCATTAACCTGACTATTCCCACGTTGGAGGACCTTTGATCATTCTAATCTCACCAGTTGTGACAAGTGTAATTGCAGCAAAAACTGTTAAGATTTATTTCATTCATTTTATTTTTCCCCCCAAACTCTTCCCAAACCTGGATTAACCACCCACTATCTCACAAAGCAATTATCCCACTTAATCGTCAATTAGCACCATGCAATTTTGTTTTCCAGTGACATTTCAGTTATGTAAACTCAACTGGAGATCAGAGCTAATCGAGTCATAATTACGAGCAAGTGATACAGTGTGCAAGAAAATCTATGTTGTTTATCATGGGCCCAGATTGAAGTAGCAGCTGCATGCGGTGTGCTTGAGATCCAACTAATTGCAGCATACAGGATTGCATGACAGGAACCAGATGTGGCAAGTTTAAAGTGTTTCCTAGGCAACCCCACTTAGAGCAAGGGTTCCCATGGCGAATCTACCCCCAGGCCACAACCACTTGCATGTACCCACAGGATATTGCAGCCTACCCTGTACAGGGTTCAATTGTGGTAATTTAATTCCTGTATCTTGGTCACTTAGCAACATACCTCAAGTTGCATGGCTTAAACTCAAGAGCTGATTGTATCCCACATTATATAAAGGACAAATTAGCCTTGGGTGGCTAGGACATCAGGACATCATCTGTATGCATTAAGAGAGAGAGGACATGTCCTGACCCATCAAGTTTGTTGTTTCACCAACCTCATGTTAAAACTTCTTCTACTTCGCTTGCTGATTGACCAGATCCATCTCACAGGTTAAGAACTTCCCGTGATACGTAGTTCAAAGTGAAGTGCATAGTTCACTCATGTGTATAAACATAGTATTTAACTTCAAAGAACCTGATAAATTACTAGATCAGCTACACATTTTACTGCCATGCTATCAACGCCCATAGTTGAAACTGCTTAACTCCTCTTCCCGAGTTAGTAAGGTGTATTTGTTGGGATGCAGAGAAGCTCTTTCATTTTACCTGGCACTACAGAGCTGTTAAAGTGCGAGTCCCTCCCGAAGGATGTGACTCAATCTTTGGAGTTGTAATTGTAATAGATCTAAAGACAGACAGCTAACCCACTTATAAATGTTACTCTGAGGTTCCTGAAACCACTTTACAATAATTGACACTTTTTAGTGTCTAAAGTGTCTCTTTATACCTCCATACTAACAACCATTCGATTTATTGAAAGTAATAATAACATTACTTAGATCACTAATTATGTGGCAGCCTTTAAAGTTTTGGATTCTTTTAACTTAATTATTTGGTTTCCCTAGAGTGCCTCGCCCTTCCTGACTACCATAAGACACTCTGCAAACCCAGAACCACATCAATGACACGATGGTGGTTTAGTTTGACTCAGGCAGTAAACACATTACACTATGCAGTAATCCTGACTGTCATAGCACATGCTGTATAAAATAGTTGCTTTTAATCAATTAGTATTACATTTAATGATTGCACCTGGCGACTGAGGCATTACATGATATGACATAGTTCAGACTTGTTCAGTTCATGCCTGTACTGTATTCCTCTGTGCACTGTCTGACCTTTGCCAATTAGCTGACATGTTTGCAAGCAAAGTTGTGAATTTACAGATGTTCCTTATATTTTGTAACTCGCTAATTAAACCATGATACTGAGAATTGAAGAGGAAGTGTTCACCTCATTTTTCTTTTCTAGTACATCTTTTACTATAAACCAAGAATCAAGCAGGCATGGATTATATGTGACCGTCTATGGGAAAATCGGGCACAACGCGGCATGCGTAGACGTCGCAAAAAGATCGATTTAGTTCTTAAAATTGTATTAAATAAGCCTAACGAAGGGATCGGTTAGGTGATATATAGCGGGAATGGCTAAAGCTACGGCGATAAAACTTGGAGAGCTTAATATCTGCTTGCCGAGGAGTGTGTAAGTGCAAAAAAAATATTTTTCGTCGGGGCCGCGTTGTGCCCGATTTTCCTGTAGACGGTCACATATTATTATATGTTTTTTATTTTATTATTCATTCATTCACTCACTCTCTCATACTCATTCATTCCTGCACTCATTCATTCATTCACTCATTCTGCTATTTATTGATTCACTCAATCATTCATTCATTCGTTTATTCATTGAGTATGAGAAATGATTTCCTTATTGAAAATCCATGTATTGGGTATCTTTACCATGCCACACAGATGTATGTATGCAAGATAGGCAAGTTGTTAATTGAGTTGTAACTTCTACCATACTGTAGATGTGGTATAGTTCTAAGGGTGAGGTGCATGATGCAGTAAATTGGATTTGTTTGACAATGTCAGGAAACCAGTCATTAACTAACAATTAGGACTTATTGAATTAGTGCTAAGTGAATAAGTGTAATTGTTCGCAGGTTTCGCTGATCCCATTATATATCGGCAGACAATTGTTTGTAATGAGTGTCACATGTCTAGTGTCAATCACTTGTTGTTGTTTTTTTTTTAGTTTTTTGTTAGTATAATATATTTGGTATTCTAAATTATCTAGTATTGCCTCTAAGGCTGTTATCTTTTTTTTTCTTCTAGTGTTTAGTTGGGCATAACTAGCCATTACTTTTGTATAGCATGCATGGTATTGGATTATGTAGAAGTTCTCTGATATTGTTACAAATAAAAGACTGCATTATTTGTTGTTATTATTCTAGACAAAGATAAAGACAAGAAGAAGGGGAAGGACTCCAAAAAAGGGGGAAAGAAAGGTGGGAAAGGGAAGAAGTCTGCAGATGACTCTCTTCCTAAGATACTACCAGTAAGTCATGAGTAAGCAGGTTAGACTCAAAGCTGTTCCAATGCTCAATTTCCACCCTCTTATTGTGTGTCTGTCTGACGAGTGATTACACCGTGAGGTCAGAACTTCATTACAGAATTCAGTGGTACCAAATATACACTAATTCTTATTAACAAACCATTGGAATAAATTAATGGTTTGACAATTCATTCAGTCTTTCTCGGCTCAGTTTTTATCTCTTTTTTTTTTTTTTTTTTTTTTTTTGCTGTTAAAACTGAGAAAATAGCAATTCTTATAAGATGAAGACTGCTGATCTCAAAAGATGAATTTTTACTTGGTGTATATCAATTTAGACAAACTAAATGAGTTGAGTTCTGTGAATATAGCACTCCACAAAGAACCGGAAGTTGGCATACAGAAGTAGTGGTACCAAATGTACACAATTCCTATTAGTAAATCATTATGAATAGAAGTGACAAATTAATTATGTTTTTAAGCAATCTTGAGAGTTCTAGTGCTGTAGCACTTCACAGAGAAGTGGTTGAAGAGGAAGTTTACTGTCAGGTAGCCCTCCAACTATGTATACAACTTTGCCATCAGAGGCCAATCGGGAAACTTTTGATGATTGATCACCCAGCAAATTCAGATGCGCTGTTATTCAAAACTTGGGCCACTTAAAAGGGAAAAGTTGTACCATTTCTTCAAGAATTTCGGTGAGAGAGAAGCCAACTAAGTGTGAGGTGGTCAACATTCTATTGATGTTATTACTGCTCAATGGCAGATGACTGGCCGGCGGTGGGCTGGAGGCTTCTCATATTAAACAAATCCTGCCATTCAAAGCGAAGGTGCATGGTTCTTTTCTTTATAGCTTATTGTCATCATTATGGAGCAATAGAATATCAAGCAGTTGATATGACTATTGTGGTGGACAGCCAGCCCTTGTTATTTAGCTTTGTGGTGAAAAATTTGAACAGTTTCTACCCGTTGTAATGCCACACACACACACACACACACACACACACACACACACACACACACAGCATTCATACACGCACACAAAGACACATGCACACAATGCATACTCACACATGCACTTGTTTGAATTAGTTGCAGAATCAGCAGGGGGGAAATGCTTCTGACTAGTAAACTTTACACTGACGTTTTTCCCTGCCTGATTCGCCAGTCTTTGCCATAATGAATTTTGGAGCTCATAGCTATTAATTCGATTCTATTGCAGTTCCTCAGAAAATTATGATTTATATACAATGTTGTGCTCGAATGTTAGTTAGACTAAGCTGGATAGAATTATTTCTGCCTCCTAATTCTGTGCCAAGAATACTGAATTAACCATGTAACGTTTGGTGGGAGTACAGGTTTAGCTACCAAACTTGTCATGTGACCTCATTCTTAATGAACAGATGTGTCGTGTAAGGTGGAGTTGCATTATCCGGTCTTAATAGACATTAGGGAAGACTTTATTGTAGGGTCCTAAATGACTTGCCATAGCCACTGCATTGGTCTGTCTGGAATTTTAATAATTGAATTTCAACAACTGGTCCTTTCCAAAGTCTAGGAATTGAAATTGAAGCTAGGGTTAGAACATTGTTGCTTTATCACCTATCCTTTTAGTAAGAAGGTGTGCAAACAACAACAACAACAACTTTTCTGAGTCTTGTACAGTCATTCTTTTAATTGTTAAGTAATTACGATTTTAGGAAGTCATATTAGTTAGCCAATGCACATACGTAAGTTAATCTTTAGAAAAAATAAAAAGTAAACACAGACAATATTGTTGGTGCTATGGTACTACCAACTAGCTCGTTGAATTCAATATCCAAGTATAAGGAGTGGTAATGCATCCCACAGTTCTATATAATATTTTTTAAAAATACGATATTTTAAACTTCAGAAGTCTTAATTAGATACCACATGTGAACGGCATGTAATAATGCGTAATAATATTTTAAAGACACAATGTGCATTAATGTTACCTCACAATAACTATATAGAGGACCCTGTATCTTTGAAGCCTTGATAAAGGATTTTTCTGTTTGGACCTGAAATGCTAGAAGCTTGGATGTAATAGTAGCGAAGACCACACAGTTTTCAAATGACTTACACCGTGAAGACTGATTGGGCAATTAAATTAACTTTATCCTTTCATTCATCAAAGGTTTGTAATCCCCTAGACTTATGCATTCCACTTGTTCTTGTGTTCTCGTCAATGCAGGGTCCTCCCCTTGAACCACTCCCACCGCCCCCGAGACTGCCTACCCCAGCTGAAACCATGGAGACTGCTCGTCGGAAGGCTTCTCTGGGAGTTATGCAAGCCTCCACCCACATCAAGCCAAGCCCCACCTACAGACCACGCCCAGCTTGGGTCTCAAGACCTCCTTCAACAGTAAGCAATTATGGTCACTTTTTAAAAATGGAATACATATTGCCAGTGTCTAGTATAAGCTACATACTTTATAAACCTTATAATAAAAAATGTTTATTGGGTAGTATTCAATCTACAATCATCTTCAGCAATGGTTTGAATATAGTAATAATTATTAATAGATTCATGAAAAACAAAACAAAACAATATCTAGTGGACTAGTTAAACATACTCTCAGTATTATGCATTTAGAAACAGTTTTTTTTGCTAACCTGCAAGCATTTATTTATTTTTGTTTTACAGTAGTCTTGTTCATCAGTGAATGAATGGTGATTAGCATGATGGATTGAAGTCAATTCATATGATCCAGGTAGTGGTGGTATAGGAAGATGTTTTGGTTAGGGAGGCTTCTAGGACATGTTTAAAAGTGTTCATGTGAGAATTAACCTCATTAGATTGTGCCCAAAATTCATGGGGGAGGGGGCTCCAGCCCCCAGAGCCTCCAGCCCCCGGAGCCCCTCCCCCTTCCCATGCCACTGCAAGATGTTCTGGGAACGGTAGTCCTTCTATATACCAATTGACTCTAGTTTGAAAGCACACAAAACAAACATTGGCACGGGCCACAGAGAAGGGGACGGTGTGCGTGCCAGATGACTGCCATAGTATGCACTTGGTGACCTTCTGGCAGTTGTGTTGCTAAGGCGACCAATAGGTAGCTAATAACAATGTTTAAAATTTTTTTCTCATGGTGTAAGTTTCTTCCTAAGTTGTCTGCTCTGTGTTGGCAAGGCAAGTTTGGCATGCAAATAGAAGCCGGATTAGAAGGAAAAGATGCATGCATTCTGATTAGATTCTTAGAAAGATGTTGTATGTCGTGAAGTAAGAAAGGAAATTCCACTTGTTTGTGCAGTTACAGTTGGACAGGTTTGAGACAGGATGATGACACAGGAAATTTCAGACATTGATAGTGTATTTTGTTTGTTGTTGTTGTTCGTTTGGCCTGTGCCTGCTCAATTGACCCCCTTGATATCATATAATATACCAAAAGAAGCATGTGACAACACCAGTAGTGCCAGTAGGAGTATTATTCTCATTCTGGTTGATATTACTACCAGAAGCCGTACAGTATAAATGACAAGTGACATAAATTAATTCATTTCAGACATTACTTCCGCTGGTGTTGTCAAGGTAGAAAGTTATCAAAATGGCAATATTGCCTGAAAGAATAACTTGTCCCAATCTGAGGAAAAATATCCAATGTGTAATATATATTTAGAACATAGCTGATGTAGTCTTTGAATTGTGACAGAGGAACTCTAAACTTCTTAGGTCCTTGAGAGGGGGACACTATTAACTTAGTGTCCCCGCCTTGAGGGCAGGGTCACTTAGTGTCCCTCCGATTGTGCTTAGTGTCCCTCCGATTGTGCTTAGTGTCCCTCTGATTGTGCTTAGTGTCCCTCCGATTGTGCTTAGTGTCCCTCTCATTGTCTAGTAGCAGCAGTTGCTATGTTATAATTAGTTTGTCCCTCAGGCCCTGAGCCCTCGCTGTGCTAGGGACGCTACAGCCTAGAGCCTTCGGGACCCTAAAATGGTAGTTCCCTCTGAGGCAGCACCTAACTAATATATATATAAATATAATCCAGGAATATATTTGTTGTTGTTTCTGTAGGATACATACATGAAGAGTCAACTTGAAGCTAGACAGGAAAGGGGTACCGTGCGCATGGACTTTGGTGAACTTCGCACCCCTTTCCAGCTACAGATGCTGGCCAGAATAAAGGCCTTGGAAGTCACAGATGCATAGCATGACAGACTGCAATATTTGTCATTTATATCAAACTCACATGGTGGATGTATTATTTTGTTATGGTTCAAAGGTTACAATTATTGCTATATAGTTTAATGAAGTGTGTAGTAAATGAAAGAGAATAGTCTGAATCTGAAGACTGACTGTTCAAATGTTCTACTGCTGTGTACTTCATATAAGTGGGGGGTGCAGGCCAGACCAAGGATTCCTTTATAGCTACAGATTTTTACAATGGTAAGCCTTCATTATTTTACACTTTTTGTTCTAAAATTTTGGATTCTTCCAGTAGTTCATTACACATAATCGTGCTTCATTATGATTGTGTATTTATCATAATTACCATGGCCAAAATCAAAGAGCTTACCCACCCCCTCCCTCTTGATTGTACAGCGTCAATGCTACCTTGCGCACGCCGAAGAGCGCGAAATCCGCTGAAAAAATTTCGGCAGTTTGTTTATCGCGCGTCATTAAAAAAATTGCTTAGGTTGGAACAGGTATATAAAAAGGTGAGTTTGAGAGAATATGAAACTAAAAAGCTAGCGTCTTAAAAAATCTCGAGTCTTTACTTCACCCACCGTCATGTCAGGATTCACCACCGCTGCATGCGCATTTCTACTGCTGCAGGTCTTTTTGACTTCAGCCAAGTCAATCCAAAAGCCGCCAAGCTACCGTTCAAACAGTAAATGCTTCAAAGCTTCCGAAGTTTTCCCTAAAGGTCATATCTGCTCCGCTCTCTTCCCCCAGGTCGAAGACATAACGCTTCCAAATCCTAGGTCCGGCACGAACGAATCCAAGTGGATCGAGGAAGCCTTAGCGGAGTTTGATCAATTCTACCGAGGCTTTGCAATCGATCTTGACACAAGAAATGGTCAATTTTGCTCAGATGAAATCTTCACCCTCCTTTGCTTCTTCTACTTCCCTATATGCTATGTTCCACAGCCACCTATGAATACAAAAGAGAACATTACAATATTCCCCTGCTTCAATGTGTGCCAAAGAGTTACTGCAGCAGACGGTGCCTGCACTAGACAACTTCTTCATGCACAAGAACATGTTGAGTCTGTCAAAAAGACAGGCTGGGCAAAGCACTTCAAGAATTGTGATGCAGTATACCCATTTGGACCTATCAAAAATAGCCCAGTCTTTAAAAATTCAACATGTCTTGAAACGAAGCATGGTCTAACATTGCCTACTGCAAAAGTGCACAAGGAAATCAACACCTGCTCTGAAATTGGTAAGCTATTTATAAAAAATAAAGATAATGTTTTTAATAATTGGTTATCGCTTACAGGTGCTACCAAAGGATCTACTTGTTCAATAAGACCTTCTGTTTCAAAAAGATTGTTTGAGAGAAACGATTACAATTATTGTAAGTGCTGTTATATTACATTTAATTTGACGTAATTGACTTATGTTCTGTTAATTTACAGCAATTGAATGTCATGTTCAAAATCTCACTGAATACAAAGGCAGAGAAGCTATAGACTGCCTTGTGACGGCATCATACGCCATAAACTGCAGCACAGCAGCTCAAGTAAATAGCACCATTATGGTGATGGGCTTAGAAAGTGGCAGCAGCTGCTTTAGTGTTAAAAAAGACACAAAATACCTCATCGCTGGCAACTACATCGAGAGGAAAGAATGCGGAGATAAGCAATGGTTTGCTACAAGGATTGTTTCTGGCACAGATGAAAGTGGAAACACTATGGGTACCAAAAGGCCTACTATAGCAGTATCCACAAAAAGAACCAAAAGAAATATGGCTATTGCTAGTAGGCATTCATGCAACAGAAAAATCTAGTCCTAGCAGTGGAACGAAGAGCAATCAAGTATTGGCAGAAGGTACCAAGTGCTGGTCTCCATTTCATTCAACAGATCCAATTCATCCAGCAATCATATTTATTCACTTTCAATGTCTATCACTATTCACACTATTCACGTTTATTTGTTTGCACTGTATATTTCTAGAGTGTGATGATTCAATATGAAATGAAACTTTAAAATTTATAGCAATAGAAACTATGTATCCAAGCGTTGAATAGCTACTGCGAAAATAGCTGAATGTTTAAATTAAAGGCTTACAACAAAAAACAAAAAAAACAAAAACAAATCAGCATCATATAAACATCCCATCACAGTCATCATTTGCATGCATGAACATTTCATACTTATTATTTGAGTAGCTTTGCAGTAACAGTTCATGCTACAAATAGTTTTGCTTAACTAAATTAATATTATCCACACACTGATGATGGTCATTGCACAAAATTTGTGTTTTTAATTTAAAAATTTATGACAAGTGAATAGTACAATAATTATAATACATACGTAAAGTCTGGTATACATAGTGACAGAAGAATATTGTTGTTTTTTTAAACAAAATTCTTTTGCTATTAAATCAAACAAAGAGGAGCTATTCATAATATTTACCTTCGTTATAATGATTTGTATATTAATGAAATATTGTTTCAAAAATTTAGCTGTCAGACAAAAATATGTGGTACGTTTGAAATATTTTTATAATTTGAAATAATGGTCACAAGAATGTGTCCCAAACATGAATGATTTCTCATGAATTCAAACTGCCACATGCACACACATCCAACCAATACCATACTAGGAAAACTTCAAAGGTAAAAATGATCATCCTTTGCTCCGATGTAGTTCGAATAATTAAATGTCAAGTTCAAGAAAAGTTCCTTTGCTTTGTTGGCATGCCCACATCAGGGCAGGATGCTGGAATCCTGTGGCTTGTCATTAGCTTTGACAATTATCAATTATACCAGCCACAATTTAATTATCAAACAGGTTTTCTTGCTATAAATGAAGTTGAGTGCTAGTTGCCTCCAATCTAGTCAGAAAAAGTGGATAAGATGAAGTTGGGGTACCTAATTCTGTGCTTGCTTACCATTGCAGTCACCTTCAGGGAAGCCTTCAGTCAACCAAGCCTCATATGCGCACATGCCGAAGAATACCTGCCACCAGATCACATTTGTAGAGTAGTGTTCCCCAATAACACTCTCATAATGGTACCAAACCCACACCAGACGTTGCAATACAAAAGAACTTTTCCAACTCATAGAGCGGGACTCCAGGCATTAGTTGGCGAATCGATTTCACAAGCCAATGATTATATCAATTTACTTTCTCAACCCACCAACTGTTCAGACAATATTTATTTTCTCGTTTGCCTCTATTACTTTCCGACCTGCACGGTAAGGAATGACGGCGCAGTAGTGCCAGCGTACCCCTGCCTCCACGTCTGCGAAGAAGTAAACGAGCGCTGCAGCGAAAGGCTCAAAAAAGCTCCAGGAAAACAGTTTACCAACTGCAGCTCCACGTACTACGACGCGGAAGTAGTACATGGTGTCCCAGAACTGCCGGTGTTCGTGCCGAAATCAACTGATCGTAGGGTTTGCTCAAGCCCACTCACTCCAACAACAGATCCCTCTCCAGAGACAGCAGCCAAGCCAACCAGTTCAGTTACAACAGCTCAACCATGTCCAGACTACCATTCTGAATTACCTAAAGGTTGGTACAAAACTCATCTGTGTATTGTGACATTTTCTCTTAATAGTGGCTTTTACTCATCATTTCTCTATGGTGCAGGTATTGAAGATGCCACAATCAGATGCAGAGCAAGAAGAAGTAAATTTTCAGATATACTGAGCAAAAGCCAACTAAAAAGATACAAATCGACTTATGGTACGTCTCACATCAAATGTTTTAAATTTGCTAGTTTCAGTTTACTTTCAATAGAGCTACTGTTGATGATGAGAGTATATTTAACAAGTGGATGTGTGTCTAGTCATGATTGATGCATATTTATTATTATTATTATTATTATTATTATTATTATTATTATTATTATTACTATTATTACAGCAATCAATTGCACAATCACAGAAGTAGTGCTGGAAGGAGATGGCATCTTTTCAAAAAGAGCCATCAAATGTAGGACCAACCACTTCTTCTCTGTTTCTGACACTGGATCTCCATGTCGTGACACCAGTCTCTCTGCCGGAACTGAAGTCTACATACTAGGCTACCCAATCTCAATTGAACCTCCATGTCAGAAACATACTACTTCTATATTACAAAAATTTGATGAGAATTCTGTAGGAAAAACTTACATCATTGCTGGAAAGAATCAAATAACTCACTGCGACCAGAAATTTCTGTACTTGGAACATAGAAGTATTATCGTGGAAGATAACAAGAAAATATCAATGCCCAGTTCAAGTTGTCCTCAAGAATGATTATGAAATTTACTGTCACACTTATTATTTTAACATGAACACTCATCCTTTGTGTTGTAATCGTGATATTAGCTATTTATTAAAATTTACTTTTATTTATGTAATTCACTCAGTATTAATATTAATGACAGTCATGGAAGCAATCTACAGGACAAAAATAATCTTTCATCTCAAATTTCCAAACACACACATACACACGTACACACACACACGCACACACACACACACACACACACACACACACACACACACACACACACACACACACACACAAATACTTGGGGTAATAAAAAGATCCTTCAACCCCATCCCACCCCCTCCTTCATCCCATATAGACTGACAAACTTGCAGAAGATTAGCATAGATGGAATATGTGGTCAGTTACTGATGTGCATCCAAAATTTGTCCCACTTCAAGTAACAAACACCAGCAACCAGTAATTATAATCCAATCCTATCACATCTATCTGACACAAGGAGGCATGCAGAGTGTGGCTGGAATCATTCAGAATTGACCTGGAGAATCTTGCATAAAAATAATAATGAAGTAATAAGAAATAAATGTTAAATATGTGATACATGACACAAGGTTACATTTAGAGGTTGAAGATGAGATATCTCCATTCTCCAAGCAGTTTAGGTCTCATTGCCACTTTTAAAAATGGACCAATTAGATTGGCTGCGCCAAGTTAAACAATACCCATTTCTTAACTCTTTTTTCTTATCTACACAGTTAGTGTTATCAAAATTTCTGTTACAACTGAGAAAAAAAATATTTCAAAGCAAGTGTAATCATACTTAATGTGTAGAAAACAAAACTTCAGCCCAAGATAATACTTCTTCAGGGCAAAAATTTTCTATTTATGATCCTTGCTATATTCATCAAAAAATTGTTCAAGTTAAGGGGCTAATAGCTTCACGTTTTCTCAAAAATTAGCCCTAATTTTAAACAAAAGTAGCGCAACAAAAGATAATAAGTTCAATCAACTGTTACTTATCCGTAATCTCCAAAATTTGAGCGCGACAGGCTGACAATCAGACTACTATAACTCTATTGCGCTTGCGCTGAGGTTTATTTACTTAAGAACAAGCAACCATAAACTAAAAAAAGTTACAAACCAGCTATATTAAAGCATGGTCCCTAACTTTCCTGTTTGAATTTGTCTGGCTACAAACACTAAAAAAAGTTTTAGTTTGGAGCCTTCAATGGTAACTCTCATTAGCTCAGCTAAGATGTCAGTCTTCATTAAAATTTTTTGCCATAGCTGTACTAACTGGAGTTGAAAAACTGTTAGCTATCTTTTAATTAGAGGATTTAAAAAAATTACGGAGAAGGCAGCATAGCTCTTTAGTTTTATAGGACCTTTTAGAGTTCTGATACTTTCCCATGATTTCATGATCTCATCTTGCTGCTCTTCAAAAAATTTCTTTTGACAAATATCCATTTTTGACAATTTAAGCTTTATGTTTGATTAATTTCTTAGCAAATCAACAAAATAATAACTTGGAATTAGGTCTTCTATATTCGAGTTCCCCCCAGTTTGTTTTTATTTTTAGCTGTTTCTTAAAAAATCTAGATTTCAATGAACAGAGATTGATCAAAATTAAATTATAATTATTGTTATTTTACAAAATGTGGTTCACTTTTTCTGAAAATATTATTGATATCATCTAGAATTAGCTATAATGACAAGAATGTATCTGGGAATGTTCAGTTTCTCATGAATTCAAGCCTTGCACATACACACACTTACACACAAACTAACACACACACACACACACCCTTACATGCACAAACACACATACACACACATTCTTGCGTGTACACACTTACATGCATGCACGCTTACACCCACACCCACGCACACACACCCACGCACACACACACACACACACACTTCAAGAAGCAGGGGCGGTTTGGGCTCTAACAGCTGCTTTGGCCAGGAAGTAGTATCTGTTAGACAGGATAAATATAATTTAATTTGTATAGAATCAAACAGTGTAGATACTATTTTATATTGTGCTAGGAATACCAAAAAATAAAACTAAATATAGAGGCAATGCTTACTAGTCTTTGTAAATTCAGCCTTGCCATATTTAGTTGTTGCTAAGATCATTTCTACACGTAAATATCCATCAAACTGTAATAAACAAACGTTACAACAATTGGTTAATAACGTTGTGACCATCCTTACTCAAAATGAGCTTCATCAGCTGTTACAGTAGTGGAGGTGGCCATTGTACTGCAACTCTACTCAGAGATGGCTGTGTAATTATAAAGAAGAGCTAAGAGTAGTTGGTGGTGACGTTGTGAGGGAGGAGATATTATTATTATAGCATTGCCTACATTAGGACAGGATGCAGGAATCCTGTGGCCACTGATTAGCTAACACAATTACCAATTATACCAACCATAATTTGATTATCAAAAGAAGGAAAAAAAAAAAAAGGAAAAAAAAAAAAAGAACACAATAATCTGCTTGCTATAAAATAATTTGAATATACTAGCAATATCCAGTCTAGCCAGAGAAAGAAAATGGAGTTAACATACCTAGTCATGTGTTTGCTTTGCATGGGATTCACCTTCAGAGAAGCCTGCAGTCAACCAAGCTATATGTGCAGACCTGCTGAAGAAATCTTGCCAGCTGATCACATTTGCAGAGAAGTGTTCCCCAATAACACTCTCATAATGGTACCAAACCCAGAACAGACGAAGGAGTATAAGAGAAACTTTCCAACTAGCGGACCGAGCCTCCAAAGATTAGTCAACGAATCTATTCAAGATTCTAATGGATATATTAGTTTATTATCACCGACCGACTGTTCGGACAACATCTTCCTTCTCGTGTGTTTTTACTACTTCCCCCCTTGCAAGATTCTGCGAGGGAAGTTCCTACCAGCATTTCCTTGCCTCGATGTTTGCAAAGAAGTTTCTGAATCCTGTAACGCGAGTTTCGTACACTCGGGAAAGCAGTTTGCCCACTGTAACGCTACCTACAGCCACGCTACCGCTGATCATAGCAAATTACAGGAATTGCCAGTGTTCATTGACAGAAATGAAAATCGGCCTTGCTCATACAAGCCTTCTCTAGCAACACAACCCCCTCCAGTGGCAACACCTAAACCAACAGCACAGACTTGTCCTGACTACGCTTCAAAATTACCTGAAGGTTAGTACATAGATAGCGTTTTCTATCTATGGTTAGTACAAATATCCCCTCCCCACCCTTACCCTACCACATACTTTTATTCATCTTTCTTCTATGGTGTAGGCATTGAAGATATCACACCCTCATGTAGAAACAGAGCGAGTAAATTTTCAGACAAATTGAATAAAAAGCAACTTAGAAAGTACAAATCTACCTACGGTGAGTACATACACCAATCATTTGATATCATTATTCCATTGTATCTACCCTCCAATTAGCTACTTTCAACTAATATGATAAACCAGCTATGCTGACCCTAAACAAATAAGTAAATTAGTTAGGAACAGACACCACTTACTGTTGCTACATATATTATTATTATTATTATTGTTATTATTGTTATTATTATTATTGTGATCATTATTATTTTTGTTATTATTATTACTGTCATTGTTGTTGTTATCGTTTTGTTGTTATTATTATTCTTATTTTTGTTCTTATAATAATAATAATTATTATTAATGTGGTTGTTGTTGTTTTGTTATTATTGTTATTATTCTTATTTATTACTATTATTATTTTTATTGTGCTTATTATTATTATTATTATTATTATTATTATTATTATTATTATTATTATTATATTAATATTATTATCACCATCATTGACATCATCACTACTATTGTATTTGTTGTTGTTATTACAGCAATCAATTGCACAATCACAGAAGTAGTGCTGGAAGGAGATGGCATCTTTTCAAAAAGAGCCATCAAATGTAAGACCAACCACTTCTTCTCTGTTTCTGACACTGGATCTCCATGTCGCGACACCAGTCTCTCTGCCGGAACTGAAGTCTACATACTAGGCTACCCAATCTCAATTGAACGTCCATGTCAGAAACATACTACTTCTATATTACAAAAATTTGATGAGAATTCTGTAGGAAAAACTTACATCATTGCTGGAAAGAATCAAATAACTCACTGCGACCAGAAATTTCTGTACTTGGAACATAGAAGTATTATCGTGGAAGATAACAAGAAAATATCAATGCCCAGTTCAAGTTGTCCTCAAGAATGATTATGAAATTTACTGTCACACTTATATTTTCAAACATATACTTATTATTGTGTTTAATGTCTGATTCACCTTTATATGTAGCTAGTAAGAAGGTTTCATTAGCTGTTTGTTAAATTTTATTTTATTTTTACAGTTGTTATTCAGTTTATAATGTCGTGGAAACAATCTACTGTACAAATGTTATCTTTCATAATAAATACACTTTCTAATGTGCTAGTAAGCACAAAAATGTACGAAGAGGGCACTTAATATTCTCGTTTGCTGTTTCTAAGGTGTTTGCAATATACACATAATTAATGAGCAAAATATTGCCACAATTGGAATTACTTGGCTATCATTTCTACTCAAGATTAGTTCATCAGCTGTAGTAAACTACCTTCTTCTTTGCCTTCTTGTGTTCCTGATCTCTTTGTCTAAATTTATTATTATAAACCATGTTAATTTTTAACCCAATTGAATGCTGATTCTTAATTTGACTCCTCCAGCAAGTAAACCATGAGTTTCTTCAAATGTTTTAATTTTTGTAGCAGCTCTAGAAAAAAATTATTAGTGGTATTTTTGAGTCTCAGAGACATCTAATCATTGGGTGGCTTCCATCCAGTGACTAAGTGCCAGACACAGCTTAAATTTCCAGAGCCCAATGCTTAATGCTTGAAATAACTAATGAACGTAGACATTAGTTTCATCATATATAATGCTGAAGCTTTGAACCACTAGAAGGTTCCTGAGTGCTCAACATCAGTGGTGTCTCCCAATGTTCTTATAAAGAATGTAACATTCCGGGTGATTTTATTTGTTAGATCTTCATATGAAGTGGCAGAGGTAACTCTAATTTACACCACAGGTCTACCCAGAGATGACCATGGGATGACTTGACTCTCACAAAGTCTGTGCTTAGTGGCACACTCGCGTAAATCAAAAGTTTACAAAATTTATTTCCAGTAAGCTGAACAAAAAATGGTCTGGAAGTGTCAGACTGGTTATAGGATGATACTCCTAACAATACAAGGAAAACTCTAATCCAAAAAGTAATAAATTCAAGTCGTGCTTACAATAATTCAAGGGCAGCTATATAAAAAAATATTGTTAGTAAATTGAGCACAAGTCGAAGGGAAGAGTCAGTGTTTATAAAGCCCACAGGAAGCCGTAATCCTGTGGCTAATAATTGGCTATCTATTTCCAATTTAACCAAACATAATTTAATTAACAAAAGAGGCTGTTTGCTATAAAGAATTGCTTCCATTGTCTAGTCTAGAGTAAATAGAATTGGTAGGTATGTGCTCACACACAGTAAGAGTTACAGTATCTTCCAGGAGGCCTTCAGCCAACCAAGCTACATGCCTAGGTACATAAGTTACAATATTCCTGTTGCTAGCTGAGACTATGCTACAAGTCAGTCTTACTAGCTATAGCTATTACTACCCTTTACAGTTGAAAGAGAGTAGAAAGCTGAAAAATTAGACACCAGAAAGTTTTAAAAATTAGCTGAAAAGAAAACAAAAGTTCATAGCATCAGTGGAAACATCTTGTAGCAGGTAGTGAAGCAAACACTTAATAGGAAGTCTGCAGGTTAGGAAGATTGGGGATACTGGTAAGGCAGGTGTTTATAGGCAAGGGTGTTCTGCCTCCACCCCTCCCCCTCCCCATTCAATCCCCCTTTTGAAGAGTCGGTAAAGGGTAGTAATATAGCTATGGCTAGTGACTGACTTAGTGGATGTAACAGTGTTGTATGATTAGGGGGGAGGGGGGTTGGATCCCCCATCATATTGGGGCAAAATTTAAGTAGGAAATTTCTCACACAAAAAACAACAAGCATGCCCTTGTAGCCTTGGAGCCTCCCCTGTACCGAAACAAAGCATAGCTGTCACAGCTATTGAATAAAAGTTCTCTACTACAAGTTTAGAAGTGCAGACTGAGGATCGACACTACACCAGGAGCATCGTCCATGAAAAAGGTTGGCTAGCTAGGTACGTTGGTTGCGCACGCACCGTAGATAGCGATAATTGGCCTACTAGTGGTGTGCTTGAGCACAAATGGCGAGCGAGCCTAAAGACTATACTATTTTTATTGACTTCTAACACTGAAGCTACTGAAAATAAGGTCAAGTTTTTAAATTTAGCATACAGGGTAAAGGGATTTCAGTGCCATAGTAACAACTCTCTGCAACTGCTTGAATTGAAGGAAAAAACAACAACAACAAAACAATACACATTATTTAAAAGTTTTCTTTGTGATATTCTTTAGCTAAGTAGTGGTTGTAACACACAATGCTTTGACACAGCTGGACATGCACCTACACAGACTTACCTTTGCAGTAGTCTAGTGGACAATGCATTTTCAGGTAAATACTGTGCGCACGGCTTATAACCATGACAAAGAGCGCATTGACTTACCACCGCCACTAACTCGAATAGAAATGGAAGTCCCTTAAGTTGTCAAGTTTTAACTGTACCGGCGAAAGAATTCAAAACGGTAAACAATTCAATTTCTAGGGTGATACGGGAACTGATCGATAAACCAGAGGATTCTGTTTAGTGCAATTTGGGACGGGGTCGACAACCGAACTAACACAAAAACGCGAGGGTCAAAGTACAAAAATGCCTTACGTACGTCCATACATATATACAATAAATAAACTAGTGGTGTGCTTGAGCACAAATGGCGAGCGAGCCTGATAGTTAGGTAACATAAAATGTTACTATGTTTTAGCTTACTTCATGCAAACACTATAATAGCAGTTATGACATTTGATTTCAGCAAACAAATACAAAATCACTGTCTTACCTTATTAATGGTAACTTTTGTAGTATCAAACATCTGCCATTCTGATAATATCAATCACCAGTAACTCTTGAACAAGCTCTCAGCTAAGATAAAAAATAAACCAGTGTTATAATTTGTAATTTTAGCCAACAAATATGGAATTACTACTTACATCATTCTTGAGTATTGATAACTTCTGTAGTATCAAATTGAAGTTACTTTGACCATCTGAATTACCTTGAATTCTTGACAACAAGCTCTCCACCTACAAAAACAAAAGACACACAAATACAAAATTACTTTCTTACCTCATTTTCTTCAGCAGTGGTAACTTTTGTAGTACCAAATTTGAGTCCTTCATTTGAATTTACCAGTCACTGTTGACAACAAGCTCTTAGCTAAAAAAAAGAAAGGGGAATTGCGTACTTACCTCGGCATCCCTCCAGTAGTAGTAGCTTCCTTAGCATTAATACTTTATGTGCTTACATACACTTTTCAGAAGTAGTGATAGCTCTCTTAGTACTGACTCTACAGGTGGCTCTTGACAACTAGTAACAAGCCGCACTTAGCCGGAAAAAAGGCGAAGTTTTGAATTTAAATCTGGTAAAGGGTCTTCAATGTCATAGTAACCAATCGAATAAACTTTTTGTTTCTTGAAAAGCAAGCGTTTTCGCAGGAATTTTCTCACACTTTGGAGATTAAGTTTAAAGTAAGACTTGCTTAATGCTGTAGTTTCAGAATAAACTGGGGTCAAGCCTAAAAAGCCGTGTTTTTTTAAGAAAAAACGTTCCCCGCGCGCGCGTTTAAAGGGCATACGTACAATCCATACATACATACCTACATATATATATATAACATATACCCGATTTTGCATTATCCACCCCTAATACTGTCTCGCTCGCTTCGCTCGCTCGCCAACTAGTGGTGTGCTTGAGCACAAATGGCGAGCGAGCCTGATAGTTAGGTAACATAAAATGTTACTATTTTTAGCTTACTTAATGCAAACACTATAATAGCAGTTATGACATTTGATTTCAGCAAACAAATACAAAATCACTCTCTTACCTGATTAATGGTAACTTTTGTAGTATTAAACATCTGCCATTCTGATAGTCTCAATTACCAAAACTCTTGAACAAGCTCTCAGCTACAATAAAAAATAAATAAATAAACCAGTGTTATCATTAGTAATTTAGCCAACAAATATGGAAATAACTTACTTCAATTTCCTGAGTATTGATAGCTTCTGTAGTATCAAATTGAAGTATCTGAATTACCGTGAATTCTTGACAACAAGCTCTCAGCTACAAAAACAAAAGACAATCAATTTTAGCACACAAATACAAAATTACTTTCTTACCTCATTTTCTTGAGCAGTGGTAACTTTTGTAGTACCAAATTTGAGCCATTCCGACTATTTGAATATACCAGTCACTGTTGACAACAAGCTCTTAGCTACATAAAAGAAAGTCCAGAGCTATTTTTACATATTTAGCTAACAAATATGGAATTACGTACTTACCTCAGCTTCCCTCGAGAAGTAGTAACTTCCATAGCATTAATACTACGGCATTCTGACTACCAACGGCTCTTGACAACCAACAACCGGCACTCCGTATCCCCCATAAAACGGCGAAGTTTTGAAATTAAGTCTGGAAAAGGGTCTTCAATGCCATAGTAACCAGGCGAATCAACTTTTTGTGTCTTGAAAACAAGCGTTTTAGCAGGAATTTTCTCATACTTTGGAGCTTAAGTATAAAGTAAGGTTTGCTTAATTCTGTAGTTTCAGAATAAACTGGAGTCAAGCCTAAATAGCCGTGTTTTTAGGAGAAAAAGTTCCCCGCGCGCGCGTTTAAAGAGTATACGTACCATCTATACATACATACATATATATATAATATATATATATAACATATACCCGATTTTGCATTATCCACCCCTAATACTGTCTCGCTCGCTCGCCAACAAATAAATAAATAAACTGACATCCCCGATTTTCGATTGTGTTACCCCTGTAAGTGTCTCGCTCGCTACGCTCGCTCGCCAATAAAAGGAGAGCTGCGGACGCTGGAACTCATCGGGCGTTCTGGTATTAGCGAGAACATTCGGTCATGGTTGCTATAAAGTTATTGTTGATATTGACGTTGGTTATAAATACGTGTAAGTTAATGAACTGCATAAGTTAACTATAGCTATCATATATTTATTGATTTTATTTCTTTAGCACAACTTTCCAGTCAATGGAAAGAAAATATTGAGCAAGTTCTGAAGCATTTGCTTGGAAATTTACCCCTTCCCTACTCCTCAAAATTAGACCTTTATTGTGGAGGTAAAAATGGACAACTTTGGTTTAAGACATTAGTTCATTTAGATCGAGATAAAGATATCATTACAGGCATGAATCCAATAGTTGATGAAGCACAATTTTATATCAACATCAGTAATTTTAAAATTCCGGTTTCATCAAAGTATAGATGCAAGATTTCTCTAGGAACTTACACCAACAACAATCTACTGCTCCTAAATATCAGTAAGCTGTATAAATTCGTAAATGCAGTACTTTATTTTTGTAATAATCATTTAGCTGGCAACAACTTGGATGTTACTGAGTTTATTAACAGCTCCATAATGCATGCAATCTACACAAGTATTTCAGGAGACTCTGCCATCAATTACCATTCAGATTGGAAGTGGAATCCATCTGGATCAACACGCAGTACTGTATTCAACAAACCTACCAACACCAGTGAAAACTACAAACTCAGCTCTCTTTTTCCTATCATGAACACAGTGATATCATACATTCTTCATTTGCCAAAGGACTTCATAACTCATTTGATAAAACTTAGTTTCGGCAAGAAAACTATTTCAGATATTGTAACACGTCAGGAATCAGGTAAGCTAGATGTAAATAATTTATAACATCGTAATATTGTGTCAGTCTTGTCAGTAAATCGAACATATCTCTGAATTGCTTTCTGCCTAGCATAACTGGATGACACATAGATTCTTTTGTAAATTTAGTTGTTTTATGTCCCCTTCTTATCAAAATTGTCCTTTTAGTGTTCTATCGTATACCTTAAGATCTGGTACACTTCTAATCTGAATGTGAGTAGAAATGTATAGTGCTGTGGTAAGTGCAACTATTATCTAAGTTAACAGATTCTGAATACATTTGAAGGATGTACTGAAGTATAAAAAATATCAAGAAATTAAGTGACACTGAATGCAAGTTTACTGATTTACACTACATCGTGAACACACATATAGCTAGTTATAGTTAAAGCATGAGCGCTTAGTTTCTAGTCGATTTATTGCACGACAGCCCGAGGGCCGTAGGCCCGAGGGCTGAGTGCGATAAATCTACTAGAAACTAATGCGCATGCTTTAACTATTTTAAATACCGTTGCCACTCTCAGTTACCTTAGAAACTGTCCTTTGTTTAGCTATGGCCGTGTCTAGTGACTATTTCAGTGAAGACATAGTAGGTTTTGTGAGCGCAAACTTCAGTCTGGAAGTCGAACAGCCTTCACTGTCTGCAGGGTTGGGAAGCACTAGTTCCGATAGGCGCGTATACGCGACCACGAACTAAAAACCGGTAGTTACGATAGGCGCATAAACGCGGCCAGAGAAAAGCAGCTTCAGTTTGGTTTTATTACAACTGTTTGGACTGAGGTAGCCTAGCCTGGAGTATTTGTGGTTAAAGTACAACCAAGTAAGATTGATAATAGATAATAATTTGTAGTTAGCTGCTGTAGCTTTCAAGTAACTCCTTCTAGAAGGGTCAACCCGACCACGTCCAAAAAAGAATTCCGTTTTACGGCGCCCCGCGGCATTAATTAATTCCTGGGGCAGTTAAAATACACAGTTTACCTGACTAGAGGCAAGTGTTATTGCACACTTGCCAAGTTATTACACCTGACAACAATATAGCAACGGTATTTAAGTGATCTTAAAGACATTACAGAATATAGTACAACAAATTAAATTTATAATTTTTTGTATGTGTGAAAATGTGGCTAGTTGCAAAACATCACAATTAAGACTAAAGTACTAAACTCATAAAATAGTTCACTCTATGTCATGTATTGCTATAAGCTAGAGAATGACAAACATTTCAATTATATACAATCAATTTTTGCTCTCATTTTAGAGATTAAGAAAATTGTTACTAGGAATATTGGTGACAATACTATACGGTCAAGAAAGTTTACCCAGTCTTTCCAAGGTGAGCTAATACATCTGGTGATGAGTTTGTAGCATCAAATAATTTTAAGTTACATAAAGTGTAGCTATTATAGCGCACCATAATTTATATGCTTACTATATCTATTGTACGTATGTTTTTAAAATATATATACATAGCTATCTATAATATCATTATATTCTTCAAAAAAATATTTTTAGAAAGAAAAGATTCAAAGAAAAAACTTAAGAATTCAATCGAACTATTACATGGTACACGTTACAAGACAGGTACTAATTATATAATTAAAAATAAAATAATTAAAATAGTAGACTGCAGTGAGCAAATTTCACTATTGGGTACACTAGTATGAAGGTATACAACACTATGACATTTATAGTTTATATGAGAAATTGAGTCACTTCTCTGTATATTTCTTGTCTTAGGTTTCTTTGGAAGAAAACATTCAGATACAAAATTGAAGAATTCGGACAAGTCAACACATGGTACACGTTACAAGACAGGTATTAATTATAATTAAAATACAATTATTATATTTGTAGAGTGAAGTGAGCAAGCACCCTATTGGGTACACATTATTACACATTATTAGATTAGACAAAAGATGGACTCACTATATTGGCATGTTTCTAAATTATTATCGAGCAAGTGAAGATAGATACTAGTAGGGGTGAACAATTGTAAATAAGGTATACGTTATATGTATGTATATTTGGTATGTGCGCACCTTGAAGATGTTATACTCGATTCAGACTTAGCTGGACAGTCCAGCATCTGATATGGAAAGGTGTTTGTCTACAATAACTACAAATTGCTAAACCCATTATAACTTTATTATCTCTCTAATTTATGTATGCTTTTGTAGAGAATGACAAATATATCACTTTCATACACTCTATAATGCTTTCATTGTAGGTATTAACAAAATGGTTGCAAGAAATATTGGTGATAAGAATATAAGGTCTAGAAGGTTCCCCCAGTCTTTCAAAGGTAAGTGAAGAATTAAAATATGATTAGAGTATAGAGTCTCTTGCATGGAAATTAAATCGTAAGCTATGTTGGATGCTTGGATTACCAGAAAATTGGCCGAGTGTTTTTTGTCTTCTCTTGGCAAGTTTTAATTAAACAGATGTGTAACAACAATCTGTGTATCTTATATTATTATATTTTTTATTTAATTAGCTTAATCAGGAAGAATATATTTACATACAAAATTTGAGAATTCTATGAAGACTTCACATGGTACACGTTACAAGACAGGTAAGAATTATTATTAAATATTGTTTACTTACAATCCAACCATTATTGTACTAGTGAGCAAAACTCTGAATTCTACTACATTATTACATGTACTAATATGAAGTTATAATCACAAGTTATAAGTGACTTTTATTTATTTTTGGGTGTAGCTATGCAATTATTGATTTTTTTTTGCGAACCAATCGGTATTATAGGTATACATAATACATACATATTATATTCCATTATTTATTCATTAGAAAAGAAGAATCTAGATGTGGAACTCAAAAATTCTGTTGAGTCATCTCAGAGTAAAAACACCTTTGCAGGTATGTATATAAAGTAAAGAACAAGCAAGCAAAGTAAATTAAGACACTGTCAGGGATGTACTATGTTTTATAATTACAAATAGTGTGACTTACATGTAAATACAGTTTCAGTGCTCTGTGATAACTTTATGAGTACATTATTCAGCACATGCAAGCATCCAAGTATAACTTAAGAAATTATTTTAAATGGCTTTATTGTGGCTATAATACTTATCAACAATTTATAAACTATAAACTTTGCAGTCTGATTGTATGTATAAAGTGATATTTTATATACTTTGTTATCATTAGGTAATAAAGTTATCTCGGAAGCATCAGTATTGTATAAAGAAGATGCAAACAAACCTAAGCATGGAAACAACAGTCACCAACGTCTTGCTGCTATATTTGCTGCCTCACTGATTAGTTTTGGGATTGTTGCATTCACTATCACTATTATCATAGCTATAGTGTTCTATTATAAAAATGTCAAAGAAAGAAAACAAATTCAAGATGTAGAAAATGGATTAAGCCGGAATTTCAACTCACATCCATCAGTAAGAAAAGCCAGAAAAGGACCTAATGGAGTACGACTAAAGACAGTTAGGTAAGATATAACCAGTGGGACTGTTGAGATAGTGATTAAAATAAATAATTCCTTTCAATGTTCACATCTATAGATTATATCATTGCTTGTAACATTGTAATTAAGTAATAACTTAAGCCCACAATACAATTATAAATGCTTTCCTGAGACTGTATTATTGATTGTAACACTGTAATAAAGTAATAACTTACAATTATCAATGTATTCCTGAATGTTGACTGCATTTTGTAGAATTCAACAAAGTCAGAGCCAGATTTATACACTCTACCAGTTCCAGTAAACACCAGCTTAATCCTATCAAAATCCTGTGACAATATGGCGGATTCTGTGGCATTAGACTTAGACAATTATTCACTAAACATGAATCGAGATTACAGTGTAGTTCAGTTAACAGATCACAGTGAGACCAGTAACATAAATATGGTGGCATCAAATTATGACAAACCTACACCTTGTTTGACTAATGTAAGCCCAGTGCACGAGATTTCCACTGCTGAAGACCAACTACAGGATAAAGAACACGAGGAGACAAAGACCACTCCTGTATATAGTCATCTTTTTCAAGGAAAACATGTAAACACATTGAGGAAAATATCCACCAATGAAGATCTGCCTCAAAATGAAGATCACCAGGAGGGAAAGACCACTCTCATTTACATATGTTCAGCCAATTTGATGATATTTTCGGTCTATTTGAGATAACATTTGAAATGTTAAAATTTAGCTATCATAATACAGCTAGCTAAAAGGGTTTACTATAGAATAAGTTAAAATACAGAGTAACAACTGTAGTGACTTGTAATATGTTACTCTTGGCATAGTCTGATAACACAATAACAATGGCCTCTGCAGAGATGTTGGTATACTCTTATAACAGCACATGCTAGATCATCTGGACAATTAGCCACGTACCAACATGACTAGCTCATTAGTGGTGGAATATATTGCTGACCTGTCAGCTATTGGAGGGTAGCTGCAAACAAATCATTCTCTGTGATTTGATGTTCCCAATGGAAGAGGACAATGTCTGTATAAGGACAAGATGCAGCTTGCTTCACATCCTGACATTGTTTTTGTGTACACATTTTTTGAGTGTATTCATCAGCACTGATTTGGGATAGGAATCTGTCATGGATGTGACAAATTTGTGAGTGGGTCATAAAACATATCATCAGCTTCAGTTGGGATGATTGAGTTTATATCCTCAGAAGTGACTGCAGAAAGAGTTGTAAAATCGGTCTGTTCCGCTTATATCCATCGGTGTTTCGAGCTGATCCTGAAAAAACATCAATATAGCTATAACAATTTATCTTGCTGGACGTGGAGGCATTAACTGTAAGTAGTGCATTTTATATCTCAGCATTCTTCTGGTCTGAATCATAAGCTCCAAATATATCCTGAAACTTCCAGAATGGTGTAAATTATACTCCTTGATCCCCACATAACCTAATGTTGTTATATGGAGTGTAATGTTACTATAATAGGTGCTTTAAGTTTCCAGCATGTGCATTTCCTATGAACTTAAGGACAGGTATGAAGTAGAATGGGCTGTCTTGTGTATAGCAAATAAATGCATAGAAAGTTATTCTATCATGATATGTATTTCATAGTTGTACTCTCATGTGGTGTCTGATTAATACAGGATATAAGAATTGCTTGCTTAAGAAGCTCATTCAGATGTCGTGATCCTACAAGATGATTAAGATTCACTGCCTGAAAAGTGTCCATTGACAGTATAATGTATTGATAACTCTAATTAACAAGACAGTTTATAGATTTTGTTATGGTTGTAAATGGATTCTTTTCACCATGTGAAAGTTTTAGTTCCTCATTTTTAATTTTGAGGAGCGTAAATGTAGTGTTTAGTACTCCTTGATACTACATAGCTATCCTAAAGTCAAAGTGCACTTCCCACTCAAATTTCCCATCTGTATACTATGCAGTTTATTCTAGTTCACTTCATAGTAGTTTAGCATGCTACTTACACTCCACATGTGCATCTTCAGTATACTTCAGTAGATGAACTAAAAACAGACAGTCCCTACATTACATAACCACAGAGAGTGAGGTGGGGAAGGTGAATGGGGTCAATAGAACAAAGGAAAGTTGAGAGGAGGGTGCTAATGAAGTTACAAGTTAAATTAATTGAGCAAGTGAACAAATAAATTAAGGAAGTAGTAAGTAATTAATAAAAAATAGTTCTATAGTTTGCAGAATGTGGTGAGGTATTCACCACACCTGGTAAATGTCATTTAAACTATGAATCATTCAGTAATCATCCATCATGTATACTTGACATGCTCTATGCAGCATATTCCATGTAAACTGTCTTCATGAAACAACTCAAATATATTCCCATGTAAGTATCCAGCAGTACACTACCCACTCCAATAGTACTGTATATTGGTGAAGAAGTAAAAAGACCAGTTGGAAGACCAAGAATAGTTAACAAGGGGCCTCCTGATTCTGCTAGTAGGTTGGTTGATTATTCCAGCAGCAGTGAAGAAGACAAGATTGAAGAGGTGGAAAAGCACTGAGAAAAATGTATTCTGCTGGCCAGAAAAAAAAGTTGCTGATTATTCAAGGTACCATGGTATTCCTAAGGCTGCTAGGCATTTTAAGTGGGCCATAATAATGTCATTAGGTGGAAAAAAGAGCGTACCACTGTCCTTAAAAACCCTAACAAACGGAATCACAGGCGTGGTCAAGGTCGAAAGTTAAGTTACTACCAGAGTTGGAAAATAAGCTTGTAGCAGCTTGTATCCTTGAAAAGCGTGTAAGTGAATGTGCGCCAGTATCAACAAGAATTGTTAGGTGTAAAGCCAGTTCACTAATTAGCCCAGTGAACAAAAGTTTTAAAGCATCTGATGGGTGGGTGCGGAGATTTATGAAAAGGAATAATTTAGTATTGCGGTGCAGAACACACATCAGTCAAAATCTTCCACAGGATCTGGAGGATAAGATAGAAGCTTTTCATGCAGAAGTCTCTTCTATTTTTGATAACAGTGATTTTCCTCTTCAATTTATTTGTAATAAGGATGAGACACCTGTTTATCTTGATCTCTTGCCAGGAAAAGTTGTAGGGTCGAAAAAGTATTAAAGTTCGCACCACTGCTTCTGAAAAATATCGAGTTATAGTTACCTTATGCAGTGCTGCTTCTGGCAAGATGCTGCCCTCATTCGTTATTTTCAAAGAAAAAACTACAAGGAATATAAAAAAGTGACAATACCAAAGGGTGTTGTGTGCACAGTTCAGCCTAAAGCATGGATGGATGAGTAATTAATATTCGAGTGGATCACTAAAGTTTGGATACCTATGTAGGAATATATTAGAGCACTTCTTTGCTTGGACACATTCTCGGCCCATTTAACTGAAGCAGTTAAAGTGGAATTTGCGAGCATTGGAACCAAGTTGCTCATTATTCCTGGAGGCTGTATATCAGTTTTACAGCCTTTGGATGTTAGCCTCAATAAACCATTCAAATCATACATTAGACGACAGTGATGTGAACGAATGGTAAGCGAAGCTGAAATTGGTGCAGCAAAAATAACTCCTACATCTAAAAGCTCACTAATGGAATGGATTGCAAACGCTACTGACATCGTGGAATTGAATTCACAATTGTGAAGTCATTCCAAGTTACAGGGATTCTGAAGAAGCCTGACTGCACTAGAAGTGATGCTCTGCAAGGTGACATTGAATTCCTGATGAAGGATGTGTTTGGTCCAGATCGTATGGGCTATGTGGAGCCAACTGATGACCCATTTGCCAATTCAGAGTCAAGCAGTGAAGAATTGGTAGGTGATCAATTACAAGATAATATCTCTGATTATTCAGAACTTGATTATTCAGATATCAGTGATATGAATTCAAATGATGAGTGTACAGCACAGAGTCAAGCTGATAATTAAAGCAATTTTAGAAGCAAACATTGAAATCACTAATAGTCATTATTCCTCATATCAATGTATATTTAAATATATTGTAAACATTGAAATCACTAATAGTCATTATTCCTAATATCAATGTATATTTAAATATATTGTACAATCATCTAATGAAATAGAAGAATGAAATTTTTGATGTAAATTGGTTCATTTAGCTAAATTGTTGACATTATTTCAGCAATTTTTTTTAATTTCTTTATTAGCTTTGGCTTTCCAATAAATGTTAATTTGCATGGGATTTTCTAGCCCACCCTGTGCCAAAGGATATCTTCGTTTGTTGCCATTCACCTTGCACAATATTTCACCATCATGTTCAAGAAAGTACCAAAATATCCTGATATTTCCCTAGTAACATGTCCCACAACAGCTTCTTCCTTGTATGTAGCAACTCCATTTTCTTGTGATAACTGCAGTTCTTCACCGATCTCTGGAGTCCAAATAGTCTTATAAACGTGATAGCCTCGTATGGCACAGTCTATTATATAGAATACTCAAAAGCTTCTCCACCGTAATAAGCCATTATGCACTTGTATCCTAAGCTCCGCCCTATTTTAAGAACCAATCGAGTCCAACAATATTTTTTTTGCTCTAATAATCGACCATTTCCAAATTAGAATTTTTTTTTTGGTGCTGTAATTAGAAAAAATACGGTAGTAATGTTGGAGCATCTAGCCTCCATTAGCATAGGTGCCAACTGTCCTCGAATGTCGAGGACAGTCCTCGATTTAAGAGCTTTGTCCTTGAGTCCTTGATGACCTATCACTTTCCTATTGTTTGTCCTCGATGATGATGCTGGTCCAGGTTTTATGCAACTCTGCTAACAAATGCTGCATCCAGTTAATCACAACTGACAAGCCAGCTGAGTTAGCACTGCAGTCAGCTGTGCTAGCTCAGCTGGCTTGGGGCTAACAACTGGATGTAGCTGTTCTAACTCTATTTTCACTGAAGAGCTGCTTGCTCAGTGTAAAAAAGCAACATACTTAGCCGTTAAAGGTCCAGGACCATAGGAACACAATCAACAGCCAGATGATAGCTAGTTAACTTATTTTTTGCAATGACTCAACAGCCAGATGATAGCTAGTTAACTAATTTTTTTTGCAATGACATCATAATTAATTACGTAATGTGGGTGTGGTTTGTAGGTGTGGCCATGGGTGTGGCTTATGTCCTTGAAGCTAGTTTGAAAAAGTTGGCACCTATGCATTAGTGGCAAAGAAGTGTTGGAGCATCGAGCCCCAATTCTCAGCATTATAATTAAGATAACTATTAGTTTCCCTTGTTCATTCCTAAAGGATCGCTCGCGGCGAAATTCGGCTGAAAAAAGCAGACCTACTCGCTCAATACTCATTACTGCATGCATACCTGTCAAGAAGGCTCGCTGTCAGATTACGAGTAGTTGTTTAGCAAAGTGCATGATCAGAGGCAAGCCATTTCCCATCATGAAAAGCATAGCAAGACTGAACGCTCTGAATATTATAGTGGGCTATAATAACAGTAGGCTAGTCTCAAGGCTGCTAAGTTCATCTTGCTACAAGCTTGTGAAGCTGTAGCACTAACAGAGTTCTGCCAAATTTTATGACGGCAGGCGTGGGTGAAAAACAAACGAGCACTAGCTTGCACGTGCTATGTGTTTACTCGAGCAGTCTTGAAAAAGGGGTGGGGCTGAGTTAGTAGGCTGTGGACGATCGGCGACATTACCTAAACGGCGAAAGCTTTTCGTTCTTCTGGTGAGTTTTCCAAGTTAACTAGCCATGTTGCAACAGTCAGTGAAAATACATTTAGGCGTGATTTTTAAGTGAAACTTGAAGTTTGCATGAAGGTAACCTCTATGGTTTAATTCAGCTTTTCTTCATGACATATATCATTAAAATTTTATCCACTCTCTCTCTATAATCGTCTTGCACTTCCTCGTGAAAGGTGGCACGCCAAGAAACTAAGCTGCATGCTTACTTACTATTAAAGGCTATGTAAAACGTGTTCCAAAGCGTTGTTTTAATAGAGTTGGGCGCAACCATTGCTTTCTGCAAGACTGAGAGGGATTTGAATGTGGGTGTTGGCTGTTACATTCTTTAATTACAGATAGCAAAACTGAACTGAAACTATTAGACAAACTACAGTCCTGGCAAGTTTGGTGGAAGGCTTGCGAGAAAAAAATGCTTGCTTAATTTAATATTAATACGTGCTACGTTTAATCGAGCAGTCTAAAGAAAAACTTAGAGCTCAGTTACTAGGCTGTGGATGATCCTTATCAATGAGCTAAACCACTGGAGCATTTTTTTATTAGGTGAGTCTTCCAAGTTAACTAGAGAGAGGTAATAACACTCAGTGAAAAGACATTTAGGGGTAACTCTTCATGAGTGGGAAAATGTTTTGATAACTTATTTGCATGAAAGCTTAGCTCTGAGGTTTGATCCAATGTTTCAGAATTTCTTCATGGCATTTAACATGTTCCAAAGCGTTGAGCTAATAGAGCAACTCTTTTTTGGGCTGCCAAGGTTTTCTGCTAGACTGTCAAAGCTCTGACAGTTGTAGCTAGAGGGTATAACAGTAGGCTAGTCTAAAGGCCGCTAAATTCAACTAGCAACAAATACCAATCCAGTAGGCCCTCAATTATCCGAACACCTCTGGACTGAGGGTTGTTCGGATATTTGAAATGTTCGGATATTCCAATAAGTCATTTTGAATGGGGTCTTAATCTCTTATCTATTTAATGCACAGCAAAATTCCAATCAATATCATTATAATTCCCCCCCCCCCCCCCCCCCCCCCCCCCCCCCCCCCCCCAAAAAAAAAAAATGGTGTTCAGATTAGTGAGAGAGTTCGGATAAACGGGGTTCGGATAACTGAGGGTCTACTGTACTGAAGTGAAGATATCGCAGAAACAGAAGTTTGCAGAATTTTAAGGCGCACCAGGCGTGGAAGAAAAAACAACAACACTAGTTTAATTTACTAGCATCACGTGCTATGTGTTAACTGGAGCAGTCTCGTAAAAGGGGTGGGGCTGAGTTAGTAGGCTGTGGACGTGTTGCTTTTCGTTCTTCAGGTGAGTTTTCCAAGTTAACTAGAGCGAGGTTACAACAGTTTGTGAAAATGCATTAGGCGTGACTTTTGAATGGAATATGTTTTCATAACTTGTTTGCGTGAAGGTTAGCACTAAGGTTTGATTCAGAATTTCTTCATGGTATTCATATTATTACTCTTTCAATGATGGTGGTTGGCATGATCTGGAAGCTGAATTTGTGAAACATCGTATTCCATTTCTTATTGTCTAGAATAGCAAGCAACTGTTGTCTATCAAGTATCAAGAACTATTCTGAAGTACTAGCACATTGCTGACAATCACTGCAAGTGTGGGTGTGGCTCTCATATTGATACATCCAAGAGGTAAATGTAATTTAATATGTAGATAAACTTGTGAGTGTAATACATGGCTATATACTCAATATATAGCTTTGCTATAAAGCTGGTAATGCTCAATTTTTCTCCCAGGAAAATATAATAAGTCTTTGATGAAGTTATTGAAGCTGTGCAACACTGCATTAAGTTAGCATACTCAGAGCCAGTCAATAGCCACTGGTACTGCCTTAAACATTGGCTGCAAGCCATTGTGTACAAGTGATTCAAAAAATTTATTTAAATCATTTCTGATTATCTAAATTATCAGCAGCTCCTGACAAAAAAAAACAGGAAACTGCTGAAGCACGGCCAAGTCCTTGAATTGCATATTGGGAATACTTTTTAATCATAGTAACCACTTATCACAACTTTTTGAGACTTGAAAGCGCAAGCAATAAAGAAATTATAGCACAGAAGAGCCAAACCATAAATAAGATTTTCATACTAAGAAATAAAAAACTGGGAGGAAGCCTAAGAAGCTAAAATAATAGATTAAATTTAAAGAAAAATGCACCTGTTACACTTATTATTTGCTTCAAAATATTTTTAGTTATGCAACAGATATAACACACTACACTCTCATAAATACACTTGCACACACAAGACTTCTTTTGGTGACTTGACATATTCAGTGGGTTTATCAAGTAAGAACCGCTATGACAGACAGCACATTAACCGAGATAATGTACCACCTCAATTAATGTAAGATGGTTAATTCCAGTTGCTTTATAAGACCTAATTGCTTTTACAAGATTCAGAAACAGCCTAATTCAAAGGAGTTAAAATTTTAAATATGTTTGGATATGATTTATTATATATTATGGTTAAAGATTGGTAACAAAAATAATCAATGTAGTGATGTTGGGCACGGTGTAGACAACCAATAAACCAAAGAATCCCTGATAGTATCTCGCTCACTTCACTTGCTAGCTAATAACAATGTAATAGTTATGTTTTCATCATTTTTTAGTACCCATACACTTCATATTTGTACTTTGATGCAAACAAATGGAAAACTACAAACAATATTAACTCAAATAAACGTTGCATAGACATTACAAATTATTTATTATGAATTACACTAATGCCTTTGTTCAGAAATTTACATAAACCAACACCTCATGGGCATAAGTACAGGCTAAGTTAGGGTTTGGCTTCAGGAGGTTGCATGTATCTCCCTTTCAGATTAATGATATTCATAGTCTTACCTACTTCTAATAAAATGAAGATGGAGTGGAGTAAGAAGAGATAATATCAGCTCAATGATACTCATTGTTTTAAGACATTATTAGCTTTGATCATCTTAAGCTTGACAGTGATCACTGCACACTTCAACTAGCTTGGTACTTCGTCAGATTCTAGCTAATCAATTGAACTAATTAGCATAACTTCTCTCACTAGATGTGGTTTTATACATGAGTGCTACCAATATTCATGAACTTAAGAGGATTTTGGATGAGCTATTCATGAATATCACTATACTTTTAATCGTTTTGTTATTGCTAGTAAACATAATTATTCCAAAAAACCTCTTCTAAACAGGGACACAGGGTTGGAGTTACCTGGATGTTGGTTACCCGTGCTCAGAATCCATACCAAATGAATTTAATTCAGACTCAGGCTACAATTTTCCACTGCTTATACAGTTTTCGACATAATTTTATTTCATTATCTTTTGAATTATTATTATTGTTATTATTTTTATTATTAATATTACTATTATTATTATTTTATTTGTCTACTTGTATTTGATTTATTTGTTTCTTTGTTATAACTTTTTCTCATAATATTATATTTATCTATTTTTATTTTATTTATTTATTTAATGTAATTATTTATTTTCATTTGTTTTATTTTATTTATTAATTTAATTATTTACATTATTCTCTATATTTATTTCACAATTAATTATTAATTTAATTAATTGCTTAATTTTAAATATTTTTTTTAGTGATTTGAACATCTGAAGCTTTCGTACACGCATCATATCAGTATTTTTACTTGGCAACTTTCACGCACTTCATCCAATAGCTGATAACTGAATAGGTGATTTATCCGTAAGTTCATTTTATTCATTTGAATTCTCTATTTTTTGTAACCTGATGAGAACAGCAGTAGGACTGTCGAAAAAAATGTTGATATAAAAGAACAATTTATTAATAATTATGTGATGTCAATGGAGAACTCCCTAAAAAAATATATTATTCCTGTTCTATTGAGGTAAGAGGGCTAACAAAATCAGTCTGTCTCAAAGTTCTGGAATTACGTTGAAAAGTTTACAGATTCCAAACTAATAGATAGCACAAGTATTAGATACTTCTATATTAATCCATAAATTCTTATATTATTATTTTATACTGTACTACCCATCTACTAAATAAATAATGAAATGAATTTCATCCACCAGCTCACTCCTCTCCTCCCACCTTTACTAAGCAATTATATATTTAACTTGAGTCCACCTACTCACTCCTCTTCTCCCCTTTAATAAATAAAATATATATTTAACTTGCGTCCACCTACTCACTCCTCTTCTCCCCTTTAATAAATAAAATATATATTTAACTTGTGTCCACCTACTCACTCCTCTCCTCCCCTCTACTAAATGAATATTTAATTAACTTGCGTCCACCTATTCACTCCTCTCTTCCCTCTACTTGTATGATATTTGATTTAAATATAATTAAGGAATTTACAAATACTTCTAATGAAATTCTAATGAATAGTTTATAGCAGAACTTGTCTTGAGGTTGACTTCATCAAATATTAGTTTTGACAGCTGCTTCTGAAGTTGAAGTTAATAAATTTTTGACTGAATAATTACTTTCATTTACAGCAAGTCCAATTAAAAATGTCAACTGAACATAAATTAGTAAATGATTAGCTTCATCAAATTGCTAGAAAGGTGATAACTTTCAAAATTCTATGTGATACTAAATATAAGTTTAGATAAACTTGATTCTCCTATCCTCACGCAGGACATACTTCTTACTTTTGCCACCTTTTTTCATATAAAATAGGGCTAAAAGACCTGTGCCATTGGACATTTAGCCCTATTCTTTGGCCTCAAAAGTTTACTCATTTAGTTTAATTGATTATTATTTGAGTAATTCTTGTGTTTTATATAGAACTTCAGCAATGGGTCGCCATCGTTATCCAGCTGCACACTGGGAAAATGCCAGCAGAAGACTACACAGATCAACCCTCTGGGAGACTCGGTGTTCATATATCAATCAATCTCAATATTTCTCAAACACTGAGTATCTGTTAATAGCCTTCACAATCATCTGGATTTTCAGAAGGAAAACGAAAACTCACTCGATCAAACTCTGTACTATAATAAAACAACCAAAGACATATGGAATAGAAGAAATGCAGTCTCTCCCACTGATCTGTTTTTTTTGGAATAGTTCAATAAACATCTTGAAAGAAATTCATTCCAGAACTACTTCACTAAGACAGAAACTATTATTGCTATGTGGAGATGTAGAAGCCAATCCTGGCCCTTATAATAAAGGTAAATTATAATATATTCAGTGTGATGTTAAACGCAGTGAACTTCAACTACAGTCACTTTTAAGGCAATCGATTATTAGGTTAACAACTTTTTCTATTTTATATGAATTGAATTAGTTGAGAGTGCATTGTTAAAAATTGAAATATGCAAACAGTACAGAAACAATGATCTGATTACTCTAGCCACAACCTTGTAGAACTTTTATCAAATAAGCATTTATTTTCTGGACAACACTTCATTAGTAAATGAATTTATAGTATAACTGTAGGTGGATCCAGGGTAGAATAAATTTTTGACGAATAAATATAATGATTTCATTGACACAAAAAGCTGAGATTTTAATTAATATCACTCTTATTTTGAGAAAATTTTACTTGTCCATTTTTTTCATACCTATCTCAGTACAAATTTCAAATTTTCTATTTTCTGTCCTATTTTATCTCCTTATCCTGTACATTTTAAGATTATATTTTAACCTAATTCAAACTATATTCCCTTATTTCATTGCATTTCCAACATCTTCACTGAAACATAATTAACACAATGTGTATTATTCACTGATGTTATAATGAACATACATTATTGCAAATACTAAATATCATGTTGAAAACAGGCACAAATTTAGATTTTATGTATTATTGGAATTTATAAAATAGTACAAGTAGAATTGTTTTAACAAAACTAATGTGCACGTAATTACTTGTTTTGGCAGCTGCTCATGCACTTTGTGGTTACTGGTTGCATGTGCTTGACTAGGTTGAGAAAATGACTTCTTGTTTTAACAACTGGTGCTGGTGAACTTGTGCTGGTGAACTTTGAAACAAACTGAATACTTTTAAGAGTACAAAGATGCTGGACAATTATCAATAGAAATAGCTTTAAATGTAATGCCAATTACTAGAATCAAAAGTATATTTGAAACATTACCATCATTTATAATGTTAGGAAGTAATTAAATGTATTATTTTATGTAATAATACCATTTTGTGTGTCAATGTAAATATATATTCTACAAATATCCTTATGATTTAATATTTTAGATCAGCATCTCAGTCATTATGAACCTTCACCTAGAGAGGCAGCTAATGCCTCAGCAAGTACTGACCAACTCTACATTCATGGAGGTTATGTTCACAACTTTAATATCAATAAAATACAACTGAAGAAGGGAGTTCAAAACTATGAGTGCTCTACAGAATCCTGGAAAGAACTTGCTACAACTGGTACTCCACCTCCTGGAATATATGGCTGTGCAACAGCTTATTCAGACCACATTCTCTACTTGTTTGGTGGTCATGATGGTAATTCATTCCATGCTTCATTACATCAGCTAGACATCAGATCTATGACATGGTCGCAGCTCTCACCCCAACATGATAGTGGACCCATGAGAAAAACTTGGTGCCAAATGATACATTATAATAACACATTGATTATCATTGGAGGCCTTGGTATACCAACAGGTGAACTGCAGTCAGGATCACAATTTACTGAGTATCAAGTTAGTCTTGGCTTGACAAACGAAATTCATATATATAATATTTCACAAAGTAAGTTATAATCATATTAAGTATATTAATAGTATTGTTACAGATTTGATGATAAGTATGTGTTATATATTTTTTCTGAGATAATAATGTATTTTTAGAGTTATTAGCTATACCTATGGTAACAGACATGGTTATTTCCACTTCAGTGGCATAAAATTTTTAATGCACTAAAGTGTTACAACATTGAATAGCCTATTCATGACAAAATAATGTGTTTAGTAATTTTGATAAAGTCATTAACATGTGTTTTATCAATAACAATTAAAAAAATAAATAAAATTAATAAGAATGTAATCAAAGTTAGTATAGTATCATGTCTCAATTGTGTCAAAGTTTGAAGTAATCTGAAATTACAAATGTAAATAATAATACATTATGGTTCAATTAGTCGAATTGGATACTCAATTTGTTTAGGTAGTATTTATTACAAAGGTTGTTTTGAGTAAAGTGAGCCAAGACACTCACAAGTGTAACTTGATTGACATTCAGACATTATGTAAATGTATATGTACATATGGTACATACGACATCTTGTTTCACTATATTATCATAAAATTGTGGCATGTTGGAATATCTTACTAAAAAAGAATAGAGCAAAGGTCTATTTTGTTTCTCTTTGTTACATGTAGTTCTCAGGAATATTAAATTCTATGACAAGTTTATTAAAAAAAGTGCTTTATTATTTTCCGACACAAAGCTGGTGTTATTGATAATAACTAAACCTAATAAGTAGTTTAGTGTTCTCTTTAATTAGTTCATGTCTACACTATTTCAGGTTTATATAAATGTTATTCCTTTAATACGTGAATAGAGTCAATGTTTATTATCATTACTGACCCTTAAACAAGTTTTGCCAAGATTACATTTGTGTGTGCATGTGTGTGTTTACACCTCCAAATTAGTTACAATCAAGCAAACCATATGGGAAGCGGTTCAGTTAAATATATTTTTTTACGAAGGATTTTAGTTTCTCTAGGTCCAATCTTAAAGATATTTCAGAAAAAATTTACGAATTTTTAGTTCGTTCATTAGTACAATAATTAATTAATATTCCTAATTAGGCACATGGTCTTCTCCCTTAATTACTGGAACTCGACCTTCTCCTAGATCCGCTTTTACTCTCACCTGTATTAGTCCTGCTCATGCAGTCTTGTTTGGTGGATTTGATGGTACTAGTGGTTGCAATGATACATACCTCATAGACTTGACACAGATGGTAAGAATTGTTGTAATGTGGCAAACATAGAAAATACGTTTAATTTTCATGAAATACATTTTGTTACTAGTCTATCATAAGTTACTTTATATATAGTATTGCAACTTTGCTATTGTGATACTACAATATTATATCCATTTACAATTTATTATAACATTAGTTCCTCACTTACATGTATATATGTATGAAATATTTAAATTACATGAAATGTGTTGGAATACTTTGCTATTAGAATATATTGTGAAGAGTACACTTTAGCTGAGAGTTGCATTTACTCACTGATATGTAGAGTTCATGTTATGAACTAGTAGTGAACTATTGTTAGTGATTAATTAAATTCTTTATACTTTACTGACACTGAGGATGTGGTGGGTTAATTACTGAACAAGACTGGTGATTAACATTACTCTGATGTAGTTGTAGTGGATCTAATGTTCAAGATAGTGTAAGTTAATACATCAAAACATTGTAGCAAGCATAATGAGCCCTCATTTATATAGCAACTGTAATTCTTACCTGAATCTGGAAACATTATAATAATAATCTATTGTTGTCGTCAATGTTTTTCCTCGTACTCTCACAATAACTGCAATTTTCTAAAGAATGCATCTATACTTATTGATACACTGAGTCCGAATTTTGATTAAATATCTTTGTATTTTCATAATTTCTCATATATCAGATTCATTTTTTTTTCATGATTAAGTGTGGGTTTGTAAATTGTGGTGGCATAATTTTGAGCCTAATAAGTGATTTTATAAATACTAGCATATGCTAACATAATTAGTCTAATTATGACCAAAATGATGGAGCTAGTTTTTGGAAAAAGTAATGTAGTTTTTATTTTTATGTAATAATCACAATTTGGTGTTATCTTCCAGACACTGTTTTTGGGACTTAGTATTATTAAATGAATCTTTGAGTTTACTAAATACCCTCTATATAGGTAATTCGATTTGAAGATTCCAATATAACTTTCTGTAAGAAATAAATGTTATCAGATCAGGCAATGTTGCCTATCCGGATAAAGATAAAAAACTCACATATCAACAGTGGCTACATCATGATTCAGATTAGTCATATGTACTGGGATTCTTATTAGTGTGACTGTGGTTGAGGTGATCTTCAAACTCTGTCAATGTGCATAATATGAACACATTTGAAGTTTGAAGTAGCATAATTAAATAATGAGCATTACGAGCATAACATAATAACAGAAAATATTTTAGCATAATTCTCCAACCCCTAGCCTTTTTTATCCTTTTCTTTGTTTTATAAAATACTTCTGTAAATTTGTTTGTTTTATGTTTGAATATTTTTCTTTCTTGATTTTAGTATTTCATCCGTTTTTGTTCTGGACAGTCACATTATAATGCTAATTACTATATGTATATTATCACATTCATTTCTCATCTCAAGTAGTATACAATCAATATTTATATGTTCCTTTTCAAATTTAATGTGGAATGTAGGTCATGTAATTTCAGTAATATAGAACTGGAATCTATTAATCATGCTAACATTATAATGATCAGAATAATCTCGTTTATGGAATCAGTTAGGTTATACCAGCCACCACTAATGAGTAAATTTGTTAAGATAAATGGGGAGAAAGTACTGTAGAGGGTGTATTTTGTGCTTGTAAAAGGTCAGGAGGCAGCTGCACTCACAAAAAATGTTATTGTACTAAGAGGTCATTTATATAACAGCTTACATTGAGCAGATATGTAAATGGACTAAGTAAATAATTTTATGTTACTTTTTTCACCTAAATTCTTTTCAATCTTCCAAAATTTATATACTGGTTTAATATTTTTTTTCCAGTCTCTGTAGACCATCAAACTCATGTATAATAGATTTATTTGTTTTTACTTTACCTCATTTTATATTTGGCAATATAGTTTACATTTTTGCTATGAGAGCAAATAATCTTGTTCATGCTATTATGACTGTATAATGCAGTGATGCTGGTTGTTGTTTTAATATGTACACAACTACTTCAGTCTGTTGGTGTTAACAATTTTTAAGCATTTAAGATTTTTTAATTCTGTTTCATTATTTTCTAGTTGTTTACAAAACTTGTGTATCCTGATGGAGCCCTACAACCATCTCCTAGAGGTGGACATGCAGCTGTTTGTATTGATTATAATAGCAACAGCCCACAGTTGTTAGTAATTTGTGGTCACAACGGCAAAGAGACTTTTAGTGATGTTTGGAGTCTCAATGTACAAGCACAAAGTTGGCAAAAGGTAAGATTATATCATTAGTTTAGTTGAGAAAATTCAAATGTTTTTGGAATTATTCATACAAACAAATCAACTTTTTAATTAGAGAATGTATAATTATGACATATGTTACAGGATTTAAAATTTAATTTAATAGAAAATTATAATCAGTCAAATACATGATACAATTATTGACTTTATTATGTTTACTAGGTTTAATAAATATTGATAAAACAATTAATCTATATAATATTTAAGATATTTGTTATTCATCAAACTGAGGTAGTCAAATACTTTAAAAGAATATCATGTGAGAAGGATTGATATTTTACACAATTATGGTACAATGTTAATCAAAATTTCAAATATAATATTATTTATACAAAATATGTATAATTATAAAGAACCTTAATTGTGTACAATGTACTTGTTTGCTCCTCAATTTAATAAATGTTGTGTAATGTAAATTATAGAAACTTAATCAAAAAAGTTAAATCCTTCTATTTAGATATTAAGATGATACCTTGAAATATTCATAGACTCTTTTATTTTCGGGATAGCTTCAGAATTTTAACCTTTCATAGAGTAGATAACTTGATGAATGTAGAAGATGCGATATATATATTGCAAATATTCTTGTTCTTTCTTTTTTGCTACGTACATTTCGACACTTTACTAATTGTATTATACATCATTATTATAAGGAAACGAGTGAAGTTTAGTTTTATTATGATTTATTACTGAGATGTAATATAATATAGGTGAATATTATTCTAAAATAAAATAGCAAAATCTCAACAATGATCTAATATCATCTAGCTGACATTGTTCACAGACAAAACAAGGAACATTCAGGGAACAGCAATAATTTAAATCAGGGAGAGTTGGAGCCTATGACTATTACTAAAGAGTGCAAAAGACAACTAGGGATTCATTGCTAATATATTTGCATTAAACATGATACACACAAAATATTCATGCTAGATAGTTCACACAAAATTAACACTAGTTGTAAAGCTCAGAGCAACAGATCTATCTAGGCACAGTTTCAAAGACTATAAGGCATTTACAGATATGGCCTCATCTATAGGTGATCACTTATTAAGATGATTTCAATATTTAGAAAATTTTTATTATTAAAAGATACCGAGATGCATCATATTAAAACTATAGCAACAGCTTATGGCATAATTTTTAATGAAGAAATTTTCAGACCAGATTGTTTTCATATTTTAGATTTATCTTAATTGTGGTAATTATTAATAATTTTATATATGAAATAACAAATAAATGAAGCCATTGCAGCTATTGCAATGCAAGTGCTACGTCTATTTTAGTTTTTATTAAAACAACATGTACTTCAATTACTAATGTTAGATTTATACAGTAGAAGTAAATACAACATGCTAACAAATGACTCACTAATTATCAACAACAATGTGAAAGTACATTTATAGAGTTTTATTGTCTATCAACAAATAAACTACTATAAGAGGTATAAAAATAGAAAATTTTCTCATTCTAACAGCCATAATATTGTTAATTAAAATTTAACCCAACGTTTCAACTTCTTGCCGAAGTCTTCTTCAAAGGTTAATTATAATTATTTTAGCGGAGAATGACTGAATCATTAAAAACTGTATGAAATTTTTTGACCCATTAAATACAAACATTATTGTGTAATATTCTCACTCAAACAGAAAAACTGAAAGACTATTTGCCATCTCAGATAATTATATTAAAGTTAAAATGTATTTTGTAAATTAATTATTGATCTGACTATTCATGCAAAAAAGTTTGAATTGTATAAATTATATTTATATTCTAGAAATCATAATGGAAAATTGAGTGTCGAGATTATTGTTCAATATTTTGTACTTTAGATCACCATCTTGTCACAGCCTAGACATAGTCACTGTGCTGCTGCATTTGTCATTTCGTCTGAGTTCACTGAAGTCGTAATATTTGGAGGGCGTCATCAACATGATAAGCTTCTAGCAGACACTACAATAGTAAGACTGAGTAAGTTTTACAAGAATAAAATTATATCAATTATAAAATAAATGTTTTACATGGGCTATATTTTGTTGTATTGATGGTTGTATTCAGTTAATTAAGTGATATAGTGAATTTAATTATCTAAAACCTTAGCCGAGTCATTTTCAATAAAAAAGAACGTGGTATTACTTTAATATTTTAGTCCACTAAACAAATCCAACTATAAAATATGCTTAATTACATGGTCGACTGCAGCATCTCGTGTTTCATTTTAGTCCACTTAAACACTTCTAACCATTAAATCTTTTAATTACATGGTCCCAGGCAGTTTCTCTCATTTAAATTTAATCAAAAGGACACGTCCAACTATAAAATATGCTAATTACAAGGTCCCCGGCATTTTTTTCCATTGTAGTACATTGGACATGTCCAACTATAAAAAATTCTAATTACATTGTCTTCAGCAGATTATTTTAAGTTATAAATATGAAAATTTATTAATTTGACCTGTCACATTATTGTATTTACTCATTACCTGTATTCTATCTCTTTCAAGTGTGAACAATACAGAATACAAAAAGTTTGAGAATTGAACCACTCTTCCAGCCTAAAGAGTGGATTTTTTAGCTTTTTGGTTAAGGTTGCTAATTCTGCTATAATTTCTCAAGTATGTGTATGTAATAGAAAGCTAAAAATTTGTATTATTATACATTAATGTCATATTAACATACAGACAAAACAATTTTGTGGGTTTGTGGTTATTTTTGTGGTTATAGGTGATGGAACTGGGAGCTTCAAGTCAGCGAATTTGCATGGAAGTGTTTAAGCTGAAAAAAGAGAAATTATTTTTCCTTATCTCTATAACTTTGTATACTGATACTTTAATACCTGAAGTTTCATGTGAGCCTAATTTTGTGGGCACACGAAATTTGAATCTCGAAATATTTTAAATTTTAAGAAAAAAAAGTGTTTAAACCTGGATTTTTTTAATTCATTGAGTTATATCTCTAAAAATTACACATGATGTAAAATAGCCTTAAAATTATTATGTATAACTTTGGTAGCTATACCTTGAAAGTTAAGTGAGTTGTGGCTGTTTTTCACCAAAATTTTTTTTCGAACGGTAAGGGTCATCAAATGATGACGTTTAAAGCGGGTTGTGAGCCTTTAATACTCGTAAACGCGACGCCACAAAATAGCGCATGCGTATTTCTGTCATAAAGGCACGATGGCGCCAGTTTACCGCTAATTGTTGCACGGGTATGGCTGATTTAGCTACGGTCGGTTGTATCTAAGGCCCTAGGTATCAAGTTGTACGGCGCTACTGCCTATCACGGCTAGCGTTTTAGCTGCTGTCTGGAGCTGCAAAACCCGTAGGACTCCAACTGCATCGCCCTGATGTCAGAATACCAAATGCTGGGAGACTTGGGAGTATTAAACTCCTTCAGCTTTTCTTCAGCTCTTGAAAAAGATGACCTCTTGGATAGGCTTGGCTCCAAATTAGTAATATCAGCCAACAATTCTGACCGATTTCGACTTCGCTTACTGCAGAACGATGAGAATCCATACAGCTGCTTGGAGTCAGTTAGGGAAAGTCACGTCTTACTGCTCAGGGAAATAACCGTTCGACCTTAGCTCGTTAACTAGCTAAGTTTAATGACGAACTACCGCAAAATCTTGACGTAAAAAAAATGGCGTAAAAAAAATGGCGTAAATGTGAATGAGAAAAGTGCTGTTCTCCATTTTCCATTCTCTAAACAGGCAGTTTTACTATTGTAAACATTATTGGGATGATGAAGAAAAGGTATGTGTATGTTAAATGACTGTAGTGAGGGTCTATACAGTAGTTTAAAAAAATCCACTCTTTAAGTTGGAAGCACTGTATTCATGTTTTCTTTGTTCTAATCAAATCTTCATTTACTATCCTGGCTTTTGCATCAATAAATGCACTTGCTTTGTGTTCTTGTACATATTCCTGTTAATATGGAGGTTTTGAAATATCTGGTGACAGTTTAGCTATGCTATCTATGCTGTATTGGTAGCTTACAGTTGACATTTCTGCCACACACAGCATATTGTGATATACTCATGTTTAAATGAATTAGTAACTACAAATTATATATGATATTCTTGAAATTATAGAGAATGTACACATTTCTTCTTCTACTTCACCTTCTACAGTATGGAAAGTATCAGAAATGATTCATTCTTCAGAGTTGAGAAACAAAGATAGACTAATAGAAAAGAATTTACTAACAAGTAAGATAATAGATTGGTGACAGGTTTTAATATGTGGATTGATTTGATCCAGTTTATTAAATATGTTACTGGCAGTGAGTACTTAATATCTTTGTGCTTTATGAAAAGATATTGGTTTGAATGTTGTTGTTTTTTAGTATTTGTATATGAATAGTTTCATATCACATTGCTGAAACTGAGAGTAATAATAGAAATGTAGTCAAGATTAAATCAGAAGATTGTGTTCAGAAAGAGACTATTTTGAAGTTAGTACACAATGTACATAACAGCATAGCTAGAGGTATAATAATTACCATTGCATTTTCATGCATTAATTGATTGTTTAAAACAATAATATATTAAATATTTTTTCCTTTATAAAATTTTCAATGAAGTTATCATAAATACAAATGTGGGGTTCATTTACAATATACATTTTAGTATTATATATTCACTGCTTTGGGGCATTCTCTTGTAAAACTCTTAGAACATAACATATCTTCAATTTA
>WLWD01000146.1_pt1 | contig 218922 bp, 114 predicted proteins | sample 6712731 | NCBI WGS metagenome assembly WLWD01 (sample SAMN12718690, study PRJNA576275) | sponge metagenome | isolation source: marine sponge | host: Mycale hentscheli | place: New Zealand: South Island, Marlborough, Capsize Point | collected 2014-11-01 | reverse complement strand
CTGTTTAGTGGAGGTATGGGAAGGGGTAGACCACGAAGCAAAAACAAAAACACAAGGGTCAACATACGAATGACATATGTACGTCCACACATAAACAAATATCCCCGATTTGCAATTGTGTTACCCCTGAGAGTGTCTCGTTCGCTTCACTCTCCCACCAACTATTACATATTGTACAATATAACACATATACACAAGGGGAATACGGGAAAATTTCACTAGTTCTTATTGAAAGCAACTGGCTTCAAATAAGGATAAGTAACTATGTAGCTAGAAAAGAGGTATTCTTTGCTACTAAATAGTTAGTTCAGTAAGGACTGAACAGTTTAGCAGTGCAACTGAGTTTTTATCAAGACATAATCAAAGGTAACAGCAATTCATTACTAATCATAAATGGTAATAATAAGTGGTGGTAGCATCAGGAACAATGCACCTCTTTCCAAGGTAAGGTGCTGAATGGTTGTATACAGTAACTGTAAAACAAAAAAATAGCAATACATTAGCATTTTTATGTAACACAATACTGTCTCCCTATCACGATTCATTGATGTTCATATATATCCATTAAAATTTGTGGGTCAAAAATTTGTGCGTTCTCTAAGGTAATCACTGGTGGGTGAGGCTAATACAATAGTGGTGGATGCGGCTAAATAATTAGTGGTGGGCGTGGCTATGGTCCTTGAAGCTCCTCTGGAGAAGTTGATGTCAAAGAACAATACACAGGCCCTTTAAACATAATGATACCTCTAATCAGGCAAGAAATGAAAGCTAAGGTAAGAATTGTTCTAGGCAGAGGATAGAAATACACCAGTCAAAATAAAATAAGGATTGACTAAGTTAGATTGTCTATTACATACACCCAGTCTATTAGACAAGCACTATCACTTGACTCTGCTGCACTTGTACACTAAACATAAGGACATCCCATGGAATGTCCCATGGGATCGTGGGATGGGATGGACATTTTATGGCATTTCTGGACACCTATGGGTATGTCAAACAGCACAATAACCAAGAAGACCAACCACCGCCACTGATCTAATAGGAAAAAAGTCCAGGAATTTTGTAGACTTAACTGCATCCCGTAACATAACCAGGTCAGAGACTAGTTATGTAGACCAACCCTTTACCTGACCGCTATGCTGGGAAAGGGTGTGGAACTTCGACCATATACATTTTGTTTCATTCATTATTTTACCTTGAACAGCTTATGGTGTGGTTAGCTCCATTGCGAGAACCTGACCATTATGTAGTTTTAAAAATTAATTTGTGGTTTATGCCACTTTTAAGTAACTCGGCACTTTTAGTCCCGGTCTGCCTCTCGACTCTGTACTGAAGAAAAATTGTATATTTTTCTAGCTTATTGATGCAGTTTTGAAACCATCAATTTCATAAGAATTTTTCCAACATCAAATTTATTACTACAAGAAGCAAGTTCTAAACACTTATTATCTACTCTGCAGCATTTTCATTCCAGCCAGCAAAACAATATTCACAACTGAAACAGCTTGGAGGTACGCGAAACCACAGCATAATCAAGTCAACCAACCAACCACAATTAGAGACAGTAGAAACCATGTTAAGGCACCAAATTTTAATAACATTTTTAAAGAACGAAATACGTACAGTGAAAGTTTCAGATCACCTCAGCATAAGGTTGGGTAAAGGGTCTGATCTGTGAGACCAGTCAGAGACAATCTAATTCAAAAGGGTAAATCATTAAATTTCCTAAGATGATCAGGTAAAGATTGATAAAAAGATTTCCATTCAGTGGAGTATGGGAAGGAACCGACCACCAAGTGAATGCAATGCGAGAGTTAAAGTACAAAAAAGACATGTACATCCAAGCATATTTGCTCACCAATAATAATAATAAATGACAACATCAACAACAATAATAACTAGAGCACTGAAGTGCAAACCCTCAGCGCTAGTTAGCTAGTATGATAAAGAAAAGGAAAAGTGTAGAAACAAAAAAAAGAAAGAGAAGTGGCATGATGAGAGGCAGGAAAGAGAAAAAGACAATGAAGAGGGACAAAAGAAAGAGGAAATGAAAGGAAAAAATAGGAAAGCAATAAAAACAGTAGGAAAAGGAAAATAAGGCAAGAAGAAAAAAAAAAAAAGGAAAACGGGATGAAAAAAAAATGAAAAAAAAAGCATCTACTTGGGTTTGAACCAGCGACTTCCAGGTTAACTATTTGCTCACTCAACAACTATGCCACAGAACACCAAACGCTCAATCCATGTAATTGTTAGCTATTTAAAAGTGATTTGCAACCTGCAAGCTGGCTCACGTGACAAGCAAGTTTTTTAAGGGGCGGCAAAGGGACTTACTCTGTGAAGTGCTATAGTTTGATGTAGCTTTCAAAGCCTGGGTAGCCGTAATCTTCGAGATCCCCTGTTGACTGACGGACGGAATGACTGACAGGATGACTACTGTAACCCTCTGGGCGCATGCGCGCTGAGGGTTAACAACAACTGCTATTCTTCAGCACCTAGCTTACTATATGAAACATCAGAGTTGAAGAATCAGGGAGTTGTACTTCAGTATACGTATTGAGGCTAAGAAGACTTAATTATGAGAGGAATTATATATATATAGTAACTTAACACTGGTGGACATTACTGATGAATGAAGTGATAAAAGCATAAACCACAGTCTCCAATCTCTATGCCAAGCCTTAGCTGGAAACTCCAACAAGTAATTACTGTTCTGTACTCACATAACTAAACTGTTGCTACATGTGCTTATTACCATGTGACAAGAGTCCACGTCCTACACATACTTCACTCTCTATGTAACTGATGCATATCATGCCCTGTGCAAGTATACCTTAAACTAATAACATGTTCCTTCACCAGACAATGGCAATATTAATGAGACCAACAACCTATCCCTAGGCTATACAAATACACATTCCCCCCACCCCAAACAGCAGCCACCGGAAAGTCATTATTAGTCACATAAATAACTTATACACTGGCCTTCATTATAAAATGTTTTTATCTAAAATAAAACTGATACAAATGGGTCAATATACCTCCACGAATAGACTTCTTGTATATGAGGGGGAGGGGCACAATGTTTAAGCCATTCACCGGCACGTCATCTCCAAACAAAATTGAAACAAATAGGACATCACACCTCCATAAATAGAGGCTTAACTTATTGGGTATACCAATAATCACTAGCTTGAGTATGTGCACACACATTCCCTAATTAGGCACCACCTTAATAAAGAATAATAACACACATGTCACACAATTTTGGTTACCATCCATCAAATAGCATAATGGTTAGTGTGTTTTCGGTACTCACTTCCACATTGAGCAACTTACGTGCTGCGAGGAAATTCAGCCTTGCTGATAAATATTCAGGGGTGTTCAAAGGAGTCACCACCTACTTCTATGTCCTAAAGTCACATTAAAATAGTAATGTAATAGCATCTAGAGAGTGTGTGTGAGGGGGGGAGGGTAATAACCGCTTTTTTTACTGGGTGGTACTATAAAGTCATGAGACCAGCAGAAAAGGCTACACTAGTATTCAACCATAAATTTCTGGAATATCCTACCCAACTATTTTGTTTCAACAAAAATCGATGAGATACTGAACAAAACTCCAAGTAAAATGGCACTCACAATTAGTTTTATTCTGTTAATTCCATTACCTCCTGCACATTAACGCCACGTAGTTTAGAACGCCTATTCTTGCCCCATCGATTAGTCTGACCAGGTTTCCCCATCACACGCAGAGGTACTCTCCCACCTTTTCGTCCACAAAGAGCGCGCGCGCGCAATAGATCAGCACATATGACGATCGCTGAGTTTACCTAATCTGACTGGGCGGTGCCTATAAAGTTGCTATAGTTACGAGGGAAGTAAAACTAACAACGAACGGAACTTATTCGGGTATGTATATTATTAGCTAGCGTTTAAAAATAACATGAATTTCTCTAGCTAGTGAATTAATAATTGTCAACTAACGGTCTAAAACTCAATCACTGAATCTTAGCGTATTGTGCTAGCTATACTAGCTAACTCTCTTGCACTAGCTCCGTTCTCTCTTGCACTAGCTCCGTTCTCCAAACGTAAAAGAAAAAAGTATCACTATTATTTGTTGCCAGTGATTTTAATACATAACTTAGTAGATTTACAGTCTCCAGTTAAGAAATTGGCAACATCAAGTGAATAAAATTATATCTTAAAAATTCATAGATGATTGTGCCACTATAAAATTTGTATTTATAGTTGGGTAACCTGCATAGAGAAATTATACAGATATTACAGATATAGCTAGTAGACTTGCCTTACCGTAAATAATAGCAGCAGGTGTTATTAGTGGCATAAATGTGTGGGTGTGTTGCTTTTACATGTGGTGCTATAATATGTAAGCTAAAACATGCACTTGACTTTTTCCTGCTTACTTATGATAATGCTCAATTCCCTATTAATGCAAGGTGTTATTTCTGTGTAGGTATCATAAACCTTACCTATAGTAGTAGTTACTGATGCTATCATCTCATGGGTACCTAACATAGGGTTGTATATCCTATTCAGCGTCTACACTATTCAATTATCTGGCATTTGAGTAGTCAGCAGTTTGATCTGTGTAGGTAGGAAAATACTTGGAGTAAAGCACTTGCACAGCTACATGTGTGCATCTGAAATACATCACTAAGGACTGTTATTTATTTTAAAGGAGTTCTTATCTTACAGCTATAGCTATTAGTAACACTTTTGTTGTTATACTTATAACAGAAAAATGAAATTCAAAGTCTGGTTATTGTCCCATGCCCACTCCAAGACTGCTGCTGCATGCCAGCCACAGATTTAGGAGAAGATACTGCATTGCACTGCATAACTATAACTGCACCTGACAGTTTAATGACGATTTACTGGTTTAATTAAGATGGTGGGTCTCTCAACAACTATTGATGACCCACTTCTGCACTTGAGTTTTCACTCTGACCAGCTTTTCACTGTAGCATGTACTTCATTAGGCAAATAAATGTCTCAGCACTTGCCCTATGTTCCATGGAACCAGCATCCCATCAGATCTCAACAGACAAGATGATACAGTACTTGTGACTGTATAAGTCAGATAATTTTAGTGTTATTTTCATCATTCACCTAATTATGTGAGGCAGAAGAAATTCCTATTTTAGCGGAACGCATGTAAAATGGCATATACATCTTAAATTTTAATAACAAATAATTTATTAACATTATATTATATATATCATAAAATGAACACAATGAAACAATTCAGTATTGATAACAGTAGCTATGAACTTGACAGGACACTATCCCACAGAACTAATGGTACTGTTAGCTCCTGCAGCCGACGATTCCAAAGAGCCATTTTCAAGTTGCTAAAAAAGAAAAAAGATGTAACTGATATTTACTACATACACACACAACACTGCTATTTACAGCCATTGTAAAAACAGCTGTTATGTGGCAGTACACAGCCATTGAATGTGTTAATAAAATATTTTATCATCATTTTAATGAAAACACACACTCAAATAGGAGCCATCAGAAATAGAGAGACTTACTGTACACACAAAAAGAGCCTGAAGAAGTGAGTACAACAATGCAGTGCTTGATACTGAGGAGAAAGGGACACTAGGACTCCACCCTCACACTAAACTGAGTTCTTCCTCCCCCAAACAGAGGTGTCCACACCCCCCCCCCCAAAATAACATTCCCCCCAACCCCCTTTCTCCACCCACAAAAACCTCCTCACTATATTGTTTAACCCTCTCGTTCCCAAATTGTTTGGACGCGCGCGGAAAAATCTAATCTTCTACCGCGGAATAGTGCATTACCGTTTTATTTTTTTAACTCGATGCTGGCTGGGAAAACCCCATAGCAACCATATATCACTAAATAGACCAAGAGTTTGGGATTCCCCTCATTTTTTGATTGAGAAAATTGAATAATATTTAGGCCCTCTACTATTACTTTAAAAACAAAACAAAAATTTTCCCAAAAAATTCCACTTTTCCCATCAATAATAATAAAAAAAAAATAGAAATAATATTGTTTGATGTACTTTATACCAATATTATATTAGCTCAACAATAAAATATGTTGTTTGCTGTGTTTGGTGCTGATTGTGATCATGTAGGAGACATCTATGAGTGTCCACAAGGAACATATGCCATCGGACGTCGAGCTCCACTACAAATCAATTTCATATACACAAAAACACAAACAACAAAGATATTTGTAATACAAACAACAAATTATTCATGATCCTATATAATTGCAACTTTATGATGTATTGTATGCGGTTTCATACAGGATTTTTGTTTGGGGTGGGGCTCCGAGTGTACTTCGCCACACCCATTTTTTGGAACCTACACTACTTTGATGCACATCTTTGTATAAGAGTCTATACTTCACACTGATGATCAGTGTTCGGTCCTATGCACTAAATGGCTCAGTTATGATAGGAACATAATGGGATACAATATCAGACTAAAAATAAATGCTTCCTAAATGTTCATTTCTATTCAACTCCCAAAATTCTAGGGGGGAACCCAGCGCTAGCCTCCCACTGTATGAACCCTGGTATGTATACTCCACACTGTACATGAGAGAAACAATCGTTGTATTGAGAAAGTGTAATTTGAAAATGAAAAGCAGTACAAGCACACACGTGAAATTCAACTTACCCGGCATGGATGGTGGCACAGACTGAACGATCCCTCCCATAGGATCCGGAACCTCCATACAATACCAAAAAAACACAAGACAACAATGATATTTGTAACATAACAGCTGGCCTCGCTGAATTGCCCCCCCCTCCCCCGTCATTACTGACATTCTTGTACTATAACCCCCCCTCCCCCGTCATTAATTTTCACTGACATTCTTGTACCATAACCCCCCCTCCCCCGTCATTACTTTTCACTGACATTCTTGTACCATAACCCCCCCTCCCCAGTCATTAATTTTCACTGACATTCTTGTACCATAACACCCCCCTCCCCCGTCATTACTTTTCACTGACATTCCTGGACACCCAAATATCAGTAAGTTGAAATGAAATTCAACTTACCCGGCATGGATGATGTCACAGACCGAAAAAGACCACCGAGTTCGTTCTCTCTCAGGTTGGATCCGGAAGTGCCACATACTGTTTGTTCATGGTTGCTCTCTCTCTTTCCACAAATGCACGCACACACATACACACACACACACACACACAAGAAAAAAGAAGCTACAGGTGAATACAGATCATAAAAATAAATGTATAATTTATTATACATAAATTGACTGGTGTACACACACACACACATGAAATTCAACTTACATGGGCATAGTAGTCACGATCCAAAAAGATCCAGAGTTCCCTCCCAGGTTGTATACGGAAGTGCCACATACTGCTTGTCCACGGTTGCTCTCTCTCATTCCACAAATGCACACACACACACACACACACTAGAAAAAAGAAGATACAGGTGAATACAGATCATAAAAATAAATGTATTATATAAATTGACTGGTGTACACACACACACATACATGAAATTCAACTTACATGGGCATAGTAGCCCCGATTGGAAAAGACCCCCCCCCCCCTTCCCGAGTTCGTTCCCTCCCCGGTTAGATCTGGAACTCCACGCACACACATATACATCGAGTGTGAAGCTCCACTACAACACCACAAAAACACAGACAACTACAACGACAATAACAATACATTACAACTTTTGGGATGTTCAGGGGGAGGGGGGGGGAGCAGCCACAAATATCAAAGTCTGTGGTCCTTCACACAAAAGATTATGGAATATCAATGGGTGTGTTGTCATTTTTCTTCCACTCTACCCCTACCTCATCCACCCGACTCCTGTTCTTCGATTCCCGCCTTCTCCGACCGCGAGGACGTCCAGAACTCGGAGCAGGAGGAGCCACTTCCTCTTCTTCATCACTGGAACCTGCTGCCTATTCGTGTTTCATCATTGGAAGACTCAGGTCCGGTATCCTCTCCTTCATGACTGGAAGACTCTGCTCCTGTCGCCTCATCTGCGTAATCGGGGTCGGTGACTGCATTCACATATGGTCCTAGTAGTATATGTGGTAAAAACTTTTTTTAATTTTTTTGAAAATTTGAATTTGTTCAAAAAACCACAAGCCACTTTCAAATCTCAAAACTCAATGAAATATATATATATTATAGCTAAACAGCTTACTCTATCTCAATATAGCTATAAATAAGTCCTTTCCACAACAGAAGCTTGCTATTGATCAAGAGAAAGACAAGAGAAAGACAAGCTTACCTCGATCATCTTCTTGACTCCCATTTTCAGTATCAGAGTTGACGGGGTCTGGTCCACCAACCCTGATACAGGGCCTCCTATAGCCCTAGATGTCGTCTCCCTTCTCTCCGCTTGATCCTGAGTCGCTTGAGTCAGCATCAAGCAAGTCTAAAACTTGCACCGCATTGTAATTTCTAGACGCCATCTTCAAAAAAATGACTTTGAAAAAAAATTTTTTTTGCATAGTTACCGGGGTCACACGACACGCTCACTTTTATCCTATGATGTAATAAGCATTACCTAAGACTGTACGTAATAGGGAGGTCCCCAGTTGAACTGGCGATTTTATAAAAAATGGAGAAGACAGCAAGTCAAACCGCAAAGTCTTGGTCGGCAAAGAAGCGGTTGTTTCAATGTGTTATGGAATGCTACTGAGCTCAAGCAATTTTTTGCTGCTTCTACAAAGCTCTGGAGATGACTGGATCCATAAATGAAGCTGCTGTGAAGAAGGTAACTTTTTTAAAATTCGACGGAGAACCGATGTTGTTTTTTTTGCCGAGGAAGAAATAAACGCAACTGCTGTGAGGTACTGTCGAAGCAGTCCTAGCTGAAAGCTATTTTAGATGCTTCTCCAATGCATCGGGCACCTGTGTATGCAATCTGAAGGTTCTAGCTATAAAGTAACTATTTTTTAAAATTCGGAGAAGTCAATCGGTCTTCACCCGCTTCAAAGCGGGATTGGGAACGAAAGGGTTAAAGTAGACAACAACAAAAACAACAAAAAAATTGTGCAGCTACAACGAAATGTTCTGCTGTAGATGTCCAATAACATTAAATATTGAATATGGTGGGTGAAGAAGTCTGGATCAGAAACTCAAATTGGTGAGGTTGCAACAAAAATGCACCGGAAGTGCAGTAGCAAAGGTAAAGGGTTAACAGGCCATGGGGTAGGGAGCATGTGTAGTAGAGAACGTGTGGGCCATGGGTTGGGAAGCTCCAATAAAAGCACAGTGCAGCCCGCGTCACACAGCAAAGGGAGTTAGACAGCGGACAGCTAGTGGCAAAGAACCCCACCCACCCACACCACAGTAGTTTCAATAAGACTAGGACATAAATAGGAAGGAGTTGGTGCAGTACACATCACTGGAGGGAAAAAGTCAAAGTGGTAGGACGAGGACCACCTCTCAGGGTGCTGCCAAGTAGGCGTATAATGGAGCGCCAAGTAGTAAGTGGTACGACTGAGGTTAGTTAGGAGGACTTATTAGACAGTTCATTCAATTTATCATTCAAATCAACTCTAACAACACGACCCTCACGTGACCCCTTATTGAGCATGACTCAGCAAGTAATTAGGCATGGGTGACATAAAAATAAAATAAACGAATGAGATGAGTGTACAAATGACATAATTGATTAACTTTTATAGTCTGCAGCTCATAGAAGTGTGCATGTGTGTGAGTCTGTGTAGTGTCCACTTGAGTATTACATGTGTGTATGTGTATGTGTGTATATGCATGTGTGCATGCGTGTGTGTATGCTTGTGTATGTGTGTATGCATGTGCGTGCGTGTGTGTATGCGTGTGCATGTGTGTGTGTGTGTGTGTGTAGTGTCTGTGTGTTGTGTGTTGGTAGGAGAGGGGGAGGGGGTTTGGAGGGTTAGACTTCAGAGTGTTTCGCAGGAGTAATGAACACTCACTATCATTGGGTGGACCAGTCATGTGGCTACAAAGACTATCATAACTATTCAATTACACAGAGGAATTACCAGCTGAAGCTACTTCAAAAATAAAATGATAAAATTACATAAGTGAGTCACTTCACGGAATATTTTAAAGCCACCACAAGTGATAACATGTTCTACAATACAGTAGACAGGGATTTTTAGCCAATTGTAAGGGGTTTAGGCTCCTGCCTCCTCCCTTCCAAAGTTGTTGTAATCTTAGTGGAGAAATTTACTCCAAATATTCATCAATTTCCTGAAAATGACAAACCCCTTTCAGGGCTCCATACAGGATTTTTTTCTGGGGGGGGGGGGAGGTAATGCTAATATTAGCTGCTTTATCCACTGTTAAAATTCAGAGGTATACGGGGATTTTTTCAGAAACATTTAAACTTTTGAACACACTCCTCGTCCTTCCCTGGAACAGCATCAGTTGAAAGATCTTCCAGCTACATATGAAGCTCATTAAGACCCGTATACGCAGCAGTATCACTGACTAAACCTTCGTCAGCTCGTAAGAATTGCCATTGAGGCCCTGAACTTTCGGCTGTAAACTTGGATGAAGTTCTAGAGATTTTCAAACAAAAAAGTAGAAGAATTGTGCTTTGGTTTACATTTTTTAATAATAAAAAAGAATTTGCTCTGAGTTACCATTTATAATTATAATTAAAAATTCAGATTTCTTGGGAGGTGGGGGTGGGGGGGGGTTCCAGGGCCACCCCCCTCTGTATGAAGCCCTGCCTTTAAAATGTTGACTTTGCCTACCTAAAATTTCATTTGGCAACACTCCAACACATTGCCACACCCACCATAGCAAAACACCTGCATATGACCATGCCCACCATGGCAATACTCCCACACATGACAACAATCATTAATGACCTTAGCAATGACCACACCTACAATTCTACTAGGCAATAATCTAAAACATTGCCACACTCCCCCCTCCCCCCATGCCCCATGACCGCACCTACCACAGTAGTATACCCACACAGACCACACCTATAATTTGACCATGTCAATGACCACACCCACACAACAATGATTACACCCCTCCCACACATAGCCAACCATCTTGGTGATAATTCCACTCCTCCAATCTGCAGTACAAGCAAAAGAATGGCTACAGCTGGCACAACTTTATAATAAGATTAATATGATGTTGCCCAGGGATTAATTATGGGAAGAGGAGGGGGGAGGGGTGGAACTTGGGCAGTAGCAAAACAATTATTAATTGCTATAAAATGCCTCAATAGCACACTACAAAGTTGGGAAAAACTATTCCTCCCCTCTCCCCACTAGTGAACCCTGCTTGGTCCCAATTACAAGAGTTCTGTTGTGTTGTACACAACACACACACACACACACACACACACAGTACATCGGAAAACATAAGAGTATTAACACACATACATTAAATGTCTCACCCACTTACCAACATCTGCTTCAACAAGAATTGTCTTCTTCTAGAAGTCGACTGGAAAAACTGCAACTGTTGATTATTAATACAATAAGCTTCTTCACAGACATCAAGACCTTCTACCATTCCTTAATATTAAACACAAGTAAAAATAAATAACAATCTATTTGGGTAAAAAAATATTCAAGCCCTCCCCCCCCACATTTATACTTTCTACGAAAAATATTTAAATCTATAGTATATCACTAGTAATTATCACTTCTGGTACATAACCTAACCATCTCCCCACCCCTTGGTACGGTACATATGCCAACAAGTAACATTTCTTGTTCCTCCAATGCCTATCTCGGTGTACCACACACGTTACTATATATAGCTGCTCTCTATTAAGAATGTCAGTTTAATAAAATTATGATGCTTGCACACTTACCAGGGTTATATCTAGAGATTATTTCTGGGTGGGGGGTGTGTGTGTGTGAAGCTTGAGCAAGTTTACCTCCCTCTCTCTCTCTGTATGGATGTATTTGTATTAATGGTACATTCTAACTATCCAATCAGATTGCTTAATTCACAATGCTATATTTCATACTCACCTGCTACGAAGTGAACAAGTGAATTGTCCAATCACGATTAGTTTTATGCTTTTCCTATAGCCTAGAGTCATGATGTTGTACCACTCTGCGTTTGGTCAGTAAGTGACTTACACTATCTTCGGGCCTCTGGCCTTCAGTTGTGTAAATCCAGTATCGACATCCACGCAATTATGTAACCTACAAATACATACATATATTTATTGTCATTAGACCACTGACTATTTTCGCATCATGCGAGCTTTCAATATTCTCCCTTGAACGCTCCATACGGAATGCTTCAACGTGCATGAATGTAGTTCTGTACAATTCCCGGCCATGCTGGAATGTTCAATATGCATCATGTGATGAGGAAACACTTAAGGTACTCAAGGTAAACATCTAGGGAAAAGTCCCATTCAATTCAAACGTTATGCTAACTTGATATCGTGAAGCAAAACTATCATATACTGCAAGAATCATTAGCTCACATGATTACAAAGGGGCAATCACCAACAAAAGCTAGTGCCTGAAATTAACTAAAACTAGCATAATAAAAGGTCTAAATAGTTGTTCAAGTAACTCAAAACAACATTTAATTGTCAGTAATCTCCAAAATGACAGACAGACAGATCGACAGACAGGACGGCTACAATATCCCTCTCGCACACGCAGGCTGAGGGTTAATTACATATCTTGTCTAAGTCAAATATATGTGGATACCATTATTTCTCAATGTACATTACTTTATTCCTCCAAAATACAAAACAAAAAACAAACAAAACAAGAAACAACAAAAAACAACCAACAACAAACAGAAGAATAAAAAAACCCCTCCTTCCCCCCACCCAGAAAACAAAACAACAAACAACAACAAACTAACAAAAACAACATCAAAGGCCAGTAAAATGTACCTAACCATGGATAAACCTCTTCTACTCAATATGGACATCTGAAATAGTCCTTCAGGGAAACTCAACATTCCAACAAAAGTGCTTCAGCCCAATCACAAGTCAAATGAGAATGACCACTAGGGGAACTGAGGAGAGGCTGGCCAGTGAGTATCATAACTTCAGAATACGTGTTGGATGGAACACAGGGACAATAAGAATGTTGCCATTCGCATAAATGATCATCTAAATACACACATATAGATTTAGATATAGAACAGACTTCTCCATAACAATGTGGCTTTCTTTTGCTCATCCAAATGATCATCCAAAACTTCTTAGCCAAAACTTAAAACCTGATATGTCACATACATTATCCACAGATAAAAAACCGACCAAAAACAAAAAACAAAACAAAAAAACAACAACTAACAAACTGTGTCAACTTAGACTTGATTTAATATAACATTTGATCATGATTGATATTATATCAAGTATATTTCATAGCAGATATGTCGTTCAGTAACATTTTTCATTCTTGTACTTAAAAAAAGCTGATTAAAACTAGGTAGTATAGAACATACTCGCAAGCAGACATTACACCATTGACAGAAGTCCTACAGACAACAGTTCAAACACTAATAAAACTTCTTCACTCTGACTTCAGGAAGGGTAAGGTGAAGGAAAGGAAGAGGTGGTGGGAAGGGAGAAGGGGAGAATATTATGAGCAAAGGTTCTTTTCTTGTAGTGTTCTATGGGAACGAGAACTATCTACAAGTCGCCTTATTTCTTAGCATAGTAATGAGAATCTAATTATTGCACACCACAACTATGGAATTAGGATGTGGCTATGTCTCATATCCAAAACATACATCACCTGCTCATGTAGTCCGGCGTAGCCAGACCCTGTACCGAACCGCTATGCTGGGAATGGGTCTGGGGACATGGCCATACCAAATTTGTTCTGCCGCACATATATTACGGCGGTCAATTACCGTTAGCAAATTACAATAGAAATTCCTGTGCATATCAGCCACCCTTTCCAAAGCTAGGTTTAGCAATCATAGCTAATTTGTGGTAGAAATTCAGATATAAAGGAGGTGGGACACTCACTACTTCCTCATTCCTCCAGAACAAATTTGGTATGGCCATGTCCCCAGACCCTCCGCGCACTTTGCGTGCTACGTGGGTCTGGCTATGCCAGACTACTACAGCTCATGAAATTATATTTAGGATACTAACACTTAAAAATTACCTTCCAGTCCTTTGGTTTAAGAAATGTTACTCTCCAGCTGTATAGCAGCACTGTTTGCAAATAAACGCAACTGTTTGCACCCTGCTCACACAGCAATTCAGCATGGTTAGAACATAGAAGATGAGCATATTGGGTCCAAAAAAAACACTCTGGCAATGCATCCTGAAATACTCCACAAACAATAGCCCAGTCTTGTGCTTCGCCTTATCGAGCTTCCTATACATCGGGAAGTTCAGTGCCAACTAAGTGGAAGAGGTCGAATGGACACTCAGAGTAAGGAACAATAACATTTCTTGCAGATTAAACGTGAGCTTTAATGCTAGCCAGGCCAGACCCTTTACCGAATGCTCGTTTGCGTCTGGTAAAGGAAAACTCTGGCTAAAGGGCTACGGTTGTAAAAGGCGGTATTGTTCGTGACGATGCCAAACCACTTAACCTTTGTTAGGTAAATTGTCTTTCAACTTACCTATTTTACTGAAAAGGTTGTTGGAATGAAATACACTCAATTTATTTATTTATTATCATTATTATTATTATTATTTATTATTATCTCGCCTCTCTCCAAAGGTCACAGATTATTATTATTATTATTATTATTATTATATTAGCTATTATTATTAGCTACAACTACTATTATTTTATTTATTTATTCATTTATTATTATTATTTTTTTAATTAGTTTATATTAATTTATATTTACTATTTTATCTAATTAATGAATAAATATGATGAATAAGTTACTACTATTATTATATTTTATGATTAGTTTATTTGTATAATTTATTTAGCTATTTGCTAAAATATAAATTAAGAAATAAAGAATGAATAAAATGAAATAAAATAATTTTATGAAAGATAAATAACTAATTAGTAATTGAATAAGTAATTGAGACCGTGGGTGCTGTGAGTCAAACGTCTATGGCTTGTTGAAGGATGTGGGACATCGGCATAGTGGTGCAGACAGGAGACCCATGGGCTAGAGACTATCCTTTCCAGCATCTCTAAGTGGAAACTGTGCCTCTGTCTTGGGAACGATCACCACCTAATCCTTAGTATTTATTTATTGAATAAAATAAATAAAAATAAGTTAAAATACGTGAGCATAGAAATCAAATGAATAAAAATAAATAAATATTTAAATGAATAAATAAAACAATTAAATGAATAAATAAATAAAATAAAATAAATACATAAATACAAGCATAGACAAATAAATAAATAAATAAATAAATATTTAAATGAATACATAAATAAGATGAACGAGTGAATGAATGAAGAATAAAGATAGACTCACTAAAATTTGATGCTTTGTGTGTCAAATATTTAAGGCATAGTGTTATACTACTGATATATGCACATTTTTGTGTGGTGTATACCACTAGAATAAATGTACTGTTAAAACAGGAGGATTACTGAGTAATACACGAGTGTGTATACGTGTATACTAGAAGTATCAACACTCAAGTATAACAATGCTATAACTTTGTAATACACATGATGTATTTGCGTGCTATAATTCAAGTATACACACCTGATTATAACAATGCTATAACTTTGTAATACGCATGATGTATTTGCGTGCTATAATTCAAGTATACACACCTGATTATAACAATGCTATAACTTTGTAATACACATGATGTATTTCCGTGCTATAAGTCAAGTATACATGCTTGAATATAACAATGTTATTTCAGTGATATACACATGTGGTAAGTATGAGTATACTACATGAATACATATTGTTAGTATAATAAAAGGATTACTTTAGAATACATATCATTAACATATGTGTATACCACTGAAATACACATGTGAGTATAACTCAATTATTCTAGTGCTATACACTTCCCAATACACATCAGTATTCTCTACTTTTTGCATGGTGTATTTTGTACCGGGAAGTGAACATTAAAACAAAACAATACAGTACTTGCACTTTCATTAACTATTAACTTCAGTTCTCGCGAGCCAGATCCTTTACCGACTGTTCGGTGAAGGCATGGTTTCAATTACCTAAGATATGGGTCACAGTATTTGTATGTATAAAGCATATTATATGGGGTGAAGTTTATTTACATCCAGTTATGTGTACACCCAAATGTAGATAGAATTGCTGGCAGTAGAATCTCTATCGTAAAAATACACTAGCTTGTAGATGTGGTTTCAAGCTCCCCACCTCTATCAGAGAATGTTTGCAGACATGTGGTGATCTGCCTTAATGGAAATGAATGAAGGATACTGCTCTGGGCTAGCTACTACAAATCAATCAAACATTAATATATTTTTCCTTGGTTCTGCCGATTCAATAACTAGTTGACAAGAGCCAGAATAAAAAGTGGCAGCAATGCAAATTATCCAACAATATTACTTTAGAATTAATGGCATTATTGTAGCTATATTATGTAATGATAAATTGTTTAATGAATTGTAGGTAAATCAATGTATTGCACGGAATTAAATACACTATTCTAGTATTTTACAGAACAGGTAATGTCATGAGGTATTTACTTAAGAACATTAGTATTAATAATGTGGTATATGTTGAAGTCCATAAGCTGAATTAGCTGTCATTTCTGTGGCTTCACTGTGATGGTCAACTTTCACTTCCTCATAGGTAGGTGTACTAGGATGCTGTGGAGTAGTCACACATTTGGTCAAATTGTTGCTTCTCTCTTTTGCTCTGTATAATAGTACATACAAACAATTAAAATTAAAAGTAATAGTTTAGACAAAGCATTGAATTTGACAACATTGGAGTAATTTTGTCAACATTATTCAGAAATAAAATCAAGGCAGGTATTTCTTTAACGAACTACTCTACTTTCGAGAGATCCAATATTGTGTCTTGGCTTACCTGAAACCTCATATGCAACATTTCCATGAGAACATTTATTTTAACTAACTTTGATAGAGATTAATAAAAAGAGAAATAGGAACATTTCAAGCGTAGCTTATGGAATATCATACAAACGAACATTATTTAATATCTTAGCAAGTTGACAAAACTGATGGTAGTTTATCAATGTACACATAAATTCATGCAACCTTTGCCCTCCCAACAATGAACGGCTGGAACTTGCCTGATAAGTCCATAAAAATTTTAAAATTTTTGTGCAATTTTTTTTATTAATACTATTGCTAGAATTATTACTTACCTTGTATTTCTGTTTATCACTACAAATGTCATAGTGAATAGTATTACAGAAAGTATAAATAAAACAAGAGAAAAGCAGAATACCACAGGGAGAATAATTAGGTAATAATCATTGTTAGTAGCACAAATATTTTTCTCAGTGGCTATGACTGAAGTTCCAGTAGTTGTGCTGTTGTCAAAGTGATCTAGTGAAAAGTTAAAATAATTTACTAATAAACAATATTGATGACTTTAAATACAGATATTCTGCTAATTTTATAGCAATTCATGCTATATTACGTTTTTTATCTTAAGTTGTAGAATTAATTACCAACGCCTAAAAAAATATATATTATAAATATAATCAAGACAGCTAACGTTTATTATCTGGAATTCCTTGGAATATATTATAAGTAATAATATAATATTATACAACAATGTTAATTCATTTTGTCAGCACGCACTTTGTGAAGTGTACCAACAATTTTTTAAATGTCATTACATTTTTTCAGAATGCACTTAGAATAATTTATTACCAGTTGTTATACTGATATACATTTAGCATTCCAGAGAGATAATCAGGAATGATATTTTATTACATTTTTTTCCATCATAAATTATATAATGAATATTGATTTTATAAATTATGGTAACTTTGCACACCAAAATATGAATTAATAGAATTTATACATCTGAATTTGCATAAAAATGTTTCAATCAATTATGATTTTGTGTTTGGAGATATTAACTTTTATTAAAAACAAATTATGGTAACAATAAAACTACAATAGTATTGGTTATTACATTCCCTCATTATTCCTCATGTCCAAGTTATACTTACAATATATAATTACCTGAACTACAATTCATTTCAGATGAAGTAACTTTTATGCATGAGGTACCATTCAATACATGTGGTACCATTCAATACATGTTCAGTACATGTATACGTATAATTAGTATCATTTAAATCCAGAGATATGACAAATTTTTTATCCATGGAACAATTCAAAATCAATATATTTCCTTCAACACAAAATTCTTCCCCACAGACGTCAGTTCTGAAGGTGATTGTATAATATTCCATATAAATAATTGTCAGTGGAACACTAATGATTCTATTATCAAAGTTAATTGTTCCAAGTTTTGATGACAAAGTGATGTTAGTGGGTGTTAGTAAATTGTAAGATAAGACTGGCTCTCGTTTCCAATGGTATAACATTTGTTATGAAAAACATATTAAAGTTTGGCTTCACTGATATACAAGAGAATAAATAACATACAACAAATTGACAGCAATATTAGAATTAATGGATAGTTAAACGTATAATAATCATTATTGATGGTCATTTGCCTTTTTTTTTAGGGTTTACTAAACCACTACCAATGCTTGCTTATTCAAGTCCAGAAAAAAATTTGCATGAATTATTTGATGATAGTATTGTTAGTTTAATAACAGTTTTTATGTTTAAGTTTTGTGAATTAATTGCTCTGTTATAAAATTGAAAAGTAATTTAAACTTTAACAGGTTACGTATAATATTATTTTTGTACATTCACATTTGGAACATCTGCTCAAGATTAAATTTCCACACTAAAATAAATAGCCCCATAATACTGTATGTCAAAACTAATAACATCACAATGACCATTTGTGTATTAATTACATTATTATACTAAACCTGAAAGCACACAAGAACCACATAATACAACTTTTGCTTGTTTGACTAAGTTGTGCTTAGCTATAGGAGAAAGAAGAAGATGTAGAATTACCTTTTGACAAAATATTGACGAGATGATTTATATTACAGCTTATAACTGATGGGATTAAATGACTTACTCTATACTGAAAACTTAATGTGGAAGAACCATTACCAAAATATTGTGTTGTTATACTACCATCAGTTCTAATTGTGTTACCATCCAACACAGTGTATATGACATAAACATCTGTAGAATTTACAAACCATCTCCAAACTATGGAGCCAGATGAAACATTGCACTGCAGAATCACATAATCTCCTTCACACAAATATATATTGCCACTAGGTTCTAGCAAGGTTGTAGGAGTAGTGATAATACCTGCAGAACGCAACATAGTATGTTTAAGTATCATTTGAATTACCAGTGATAAAAACATGAAAACAACTAGTTCCAGCAGTAGTAACACATCAGTTACTAATTGAAGCCTTCATCCGTTGCATTTGATTCACAAGCACATTACTGATAAAACAGTTCTAGATGAGGGAAAATTTTTATTATAGTTGTGTATGTATAATATTATTTATTTTAGAATACAATTCATTAACTTGAGTGTTATTTTATAGATTTACTACTCAAACCAGTGGCCATTATAGCTAGAAACATACAATAGCACTACAATTCTACTAGATTCTAGTGGGGTAGGAATAACTACTGCAAAGCATGTGAGATAATATATTGTATTTGCAGATGGTCAATTGGAACTTCAGGTTTCACCTTCCAATTCATGAGAAGAGAGAATAATAGTAATTTCAAGTCAGAATTGAGTGAAATTTGAATAAAAAATAAAAAAAATAAAAAAAACTCGTAACAAAGTGCACTTGCTTTAAAACCAATTCTACCTGCATTTTGTTGTTTAATTCTAGCAAGAATTTTAAAAAAATTGTGCTAGGTTTTGTTAAAAGGACACTCTTCCATGCCAGAATTCTGGCTTCATCAGTTAAAAAAGAAATCATACAGTAACACAATTGCTGTCCTGGGAGGATCCAGAGGGGGCCATGACCCCGCCCCCCCTCCTTCTCAATCCTAGTTGGTGTCTCTTGATATACAGGGGTGTTTATAAGACTACTACACTATGTGTTCACTCGTCCTAATACTAGTCCAATGATAATAGACTTGGTAAGCTTAATCTATTCCTCAGAATCCCACCCATAGCTACTTTGAAAATTAAAGTAAGTGTTGCTATACTTCCAATTATTACCCTAGAGATAAACTAAGTTTTACTCAACGTGTCTTACCTTCAATTTGTGCAATAACTCCTACTAAAGAGAGAACAACCGATATCCTATGATAACGTATTCAGATCAATCTAACAGATTTTGAAAGCTATCTACCGGTGGAGGTTACAGTATACCGAACTCCAACGCAATTCTATTTCGAACGTTCGGGTGGTGGGACAATGACTACTTGTACATTTTTAGTTGTCAACGCCCACTTTCTAAGTATTATTGCTGGTATGGAATAACCACTTTTTTCATGGGTATAAAATAGTCAATTTTATACGTGTATTTTTGTGTATATTATACACTGCACACAATTTTCTAGTTTTGAATGAAATTTAGGAAATTAGACATTATCGTATGCAGGGGCAAGGTTAAATTTGAACTAACACATCCAGAAATATTACCACTTTTCCTAAGGAATTTATTAAAACATGCAATAGCCAATAAAAAGTGTAATAAACGATGGAGTATACTAACCACAAAGAATAATTAAATTCAATAGATTAGATTACAATCATTGATTTCAATATTTGTACATGAAATTCTGGTCACAAAAATTAAACGGCTTCTCTTTACTAAACTGTGGTTAAAAACATAATTAAGAGCCACCATAGTGTAAAATTTTATCTTGGAAATGAATTTAGACAAAAAAATTAAGGGGTGCCATTACAATAAACAAAAAAAAAATTTTTTTTCATTTTTTGACTTTTTATATTATAATCTTATTCTGTAGGTTGAAGCGTTTTTAAATATCGAAAAGTGAGTTAAGTGAAAAATGACCTTACAGCAGCGTACTGGTGGTTATATAGGTCTAGGGAACTATTCAATAAAAACAACAACTGCTGATGAAGCATAAGATGACTTGTACAGGAAATATGATTCTAAGGAGTGTGCATGCATAGTATTACAAGTTTAATTTACAATATCAAAATGTTGTCCTTTGTCCCGCACTGTTCTTTCAAGTCATTGTTCTTCTCTTGTTGACATGTGCCTACACCCTACTAGTAATATTTGTAGAAGCTATGAAACTGTGATCATGCCTATAGGATCTGTGATAATTATTCTATTGATTGTGATAAACATAATACTGGTAGTAGAAAAGTGTGCTATTGTTAGTATTTTATTGTACTGATCATCATCTTATTATAGCACCTTTAACAAAAGTGAAGAGAGAATGCAAGCTGATGGTCAAATTAATCAAGATGTTCCATTATATGAGCAAGTCATCTCAGACAGAGAAGTAACATCTATTGTAGCAAATTCAGCATATGGAATTCAGCAGAGAAAACTGAACTGAAATTGAAAATCCTTTACTTATATGTATTAATGATGCACTTTTCATACATATTTCTGAATGCATCTTTCTAAAAATAACACTTATTTTTATGACTATAATTATTGTAATAATTATTCAATTAATCAGTAAATTTGAATTGAAGTTCTATTTGTATTGGCTTTTGAAGAAAATCTTCAAACTGATCACCACAGGAGAACGAACTCTTGTAGGATAAAAATACTTGCTGACTGTGCTGGTGACTTTTCTCTTTGTCAGTGTCTCCATGTCAGAAAAATGTCCTCTCCCACACACTAAAGACTAGGCAATCAGTCAGAACTTCCCACTTCAAGCCAAGGACCTTCACACATACTCACAACTACTAGCTTACGCACACACAAACAAGAATACACACTTATACACACACAAGCATGTGTGTAAAACAACAATAAATTTTGGGGAAGTCTGAATAGATGTTTGCAAAAATAACTTGCTATGAGTCAATGGGAATGGATGTAAACTTGTTTTTATCTTTTACCATAGATATTTCTCATAAACATATCCGGTTAAATAGGGAAAGGTATTATTGTTAGGAAAATTTTTAAAGGAGAGTTGAGTGGGACTTGATAAAAGTTATACACACAGTCACACTTTGGCTAACAGAGAATTCTGCAAAAGAAGTAATGATTTCTTGCACAAAAGTATTACTACAACTATGCAACTAATGACACAATGAACTCACAAACTCATATTTCGATGAGAATCTCTATTATCAGATACAAGCACAAAATGGAGATATGCAGGAGTAACTATGGCGACTTTGTTGTATAACATGAGCAAGAACTGATTGTAGAAAGAATACTTGCTGAACCAGCATTCATTGAATGTGTATTTGAGTGGGTAGTCACTTGTAAAGCACGCATTATTATACACCCCCTCGCATGAACTATTGCAACAATTGCAGAAATTGGAAAAAGGTTGCTTGAATTTTGTAAATTGATATTCTACCATCAGTATGTAAACTTGCTGAGACACTTAATGACGTTCGTTTGTATGTTACATTGTGTATTGCGTAAGCTACACTTCTATTTTAGTAATATCTTTCAAAATTAGTTAATATAAATGTTCTCATGGATATGTTGTAACGTGTAATATCATATGAGGTTTCAGGTAAGCCAAGACACAACATTGGATCTCTCGAAAGTAGAGTAGTTCATCAGAATAGTTAGATAGAGAGAATACAATTAAAACTTCTAAAAGCATTGACCGCTAGAAAGTGTGTTCGTTGACATTGTTTAGAACAAGCATAAACAATTTTATTAAGTAGTTGCATTAGCACAGCCCAAAAGTACTTGCTATTGCTAAAGAGCAATACCCCATCCCCCTCCCTAAGAGATTCATCTCCCCCCCCACCCCCCCTGTTCCCTTACAGAGCCTCGCCTGACTTATACTAGGAATGCTGATTATGTACCTGCCTTGGTTGACAAAATTATTCCATTGTCGTCAACTTCAATAATTGGTCTAAACTATTATTTTTAATTTTAATCGTTCCTATATGTACTATTATACAGAGCCAAAGAGAGAAGCACCAATATGACCAAATGTGTGACTACTCTGCAGCATCCTAGTACACCTACCTATGAGGAAGTGAAAGTCGGCCATCACAGTAAAGCCACAGAAATGACAGCTAATTCAGCTGATGGACTTCAACATACACCAGATAATTAATACTATTTTTTATAATGTTCTTAATTAATTAATATGTCATGGCATTATAACTAATACAAAACATAAACCATTGTTTAACCTTTGTTTAACCTTTTCAGTTTTGTAAAATACTAGTATAGTGCATTTAATTTGGTGCAATTTATTGTTTATTATATTGATTTACCTACAATTCATTAAACTATTTATCATTACATATAGCTACAATAATGCCATTAATTCTAAAGTAATATTGTTGGATATTTTGCATTGCTGCCACTTTTTATTCCGGCTCTTGTCAACTAGTTATTGAATCAGTAGAACCAAGGAAAAATGTCTTATAGTGGAATGGCAATATTGACTACTACAGTAAATATTATCTTTCATTCAATTTTTATCTTCCATTGAAATATGATTAAACTTTGTGAGCACATATTTTATTAAAAAAACAAAAGCAATTGGTGTGGCTTTTGCAGGCTACTTGACTTATCACTGGTATAATAGTTAGATGAGTAGATTGTATTGATGTAATAACACCTGATCCACAGCAGTGACACAATCTTTAAAGTTTTTTTACTGTCAAACCCATACACTGCATTCCGTAATAATGAATTTTTTTTATGGGAATATAAAGACTAAAGACAAGATTGAAGTTTGTTTGAGACACTGGCTAACAAAAAAGGAAACCTGTTTCTTTCTAACAAGCAGTGGGTGTCACTACTTAATTAGTGTTTTAAGTCGGACCTATATGCAAGCCATTACTGTGGTCACGAGATTTTAACATTCCTATTCGGGAGCAAGTTTCTTGTGTGACCTGGGAATTTCCACATTAGGAGGGAAGGGCTATCCACTTTCGTGGGCATCCTGATCGTTTGCTTGTATAATTTGCCTGTGGGTTGTTTATTCATGCGACTAACCAATAAGAGACCACAATACATTATCCTAAACAGATGCTGGAAATAGAAGCTTGAATCTTCTGTCTTACTAGTGGTGTGCTTGAGCACAAATGGCGAGCGAGCCTTAAACTACACTATTGTTAAACTTGATTTTAACAACCAACTCTCAGTCGAGTTTTAAATTACGTATGAGGTAAAGGGGTTTCAATGCCATAGTAACCGCTCCCCTCAACAGTTTGAATTGAAAAAGAAGCAACAAAATCAAATCACGTTATTTAAAATTTTCTTTGTGATATAGTAGTTATAACGCACAATACTTTCACACAAATGAACATACCTAGCAAGACTTACCTTCGTGGTTCGTTTAGTGGACAATGCATTTTTAAGTAAATACTGTTGAGTAGGGCTTATAACTGTGACAAATAGCGCATTAACTTACCACCGCCACTAACTCGAATAAAAATGGAGCTCCCATAAGATTTTGAGTTTTAACGTCTGCACCCGCAAAACAATTCAAAGCCGTAAACAATTCAACTTCTAAGGTGATACGGGTAATGGTCGCTAAACCGGAGGATTCTGTTTAGTGAAGTTTGGGACGGGGTCGAACGCGGAGCGAACACAAAAATACGGAGGGTCGAAGTACAAAATGACATACATACGTCCATACATAATAAACTAGTGGTGTGCTTGAGCACAAATGGCGAGCGAGCCTTAAACTACACTATTGTTATTCAAACTACTAAAATAAAGTTGAGTTGTTAAATTACGCATATACGGTAAAGGGGATCCAATGCCATAGTAACCACTACCCTCGACTGTTTGAATTGAAAAAGAAGCAACAAAATCAAGTCACGTTATTGAAAATTTTCTTTGTGATATTCTTAATAGTAGTTGTAACGCACAATACTTTCACACAACTGAACATACCCTACGCAAGACTTACCTTCGTGGTTCGTCTAGTGGACAATGAATTGTCAAGTAAATGCTGTTGAGTAGTGCTTATAACTGTGACAAATAGTGTATTAACTTACCACCGCCACTAACTCGAATAGAAATGGAGCTCCCATAAGTTTTTGAGTTTTAACTGCACCCGCAAAACAATTCAAAGCGGTAAAAAATTCAAAGGTGACACGGGTAATAGTCGCTAAACCAGAGGATTTTGTTTAGTGAAGTTTGGGACGGGGTCGAACGCCGAGCGAACACAAAAATACGGCAAAGTACAAAATGACATACATACGTCCAAACATATATATAAACTAGTGGTGTGCTTGAGCACAAATGGCGAGCGAGCCTGATGGTTAGGTAACATAAAATGTTACTATGTTTTAGCTTACTTCATGCAAACACTATAATAGCAGTTATGACATTTGATTTCAGCAAACAAATACAAAATCACTCTCTTACCAACTTTTGTAGTATCAAACATCAACCATTCTGATAATCTCAATCACCAGTAACTCTTGAACAAGCTCTCAGCTACGATAAAAAATATACCAGTGTTATTATTTGTAATTTTAGCCAACAAATATGGAATTAGTACTTACATCATTCTTGAGTATTGATAACTTCTGTAGTATGAAATTGAAGTTACTTTTACCATCTGAATTACCTTGAATTCTTGACAACAAGCTCTCACCTACAAAAACAAAAAACAATCAATTTTAGCACACAAATACAAAATTACTTTCTTACCTCATTTTCTTGAGCAGTGGTAACTTTTGTAGTACCAAATTTGAGCCAATCTGACTATTTGAATTTACCAGTCACTGTTGACTAGCACTTAGCTACAAAAAAGAAAGGCCAGAGTTAATTTTGCATATTTAGCTAACAAATATGTAATTGCGTACTTATCTCAGCTTCCCTCGAGAAGTAGTAGCTTCCATAGCATTAATACTACGGTATTCTGACTACCAACGGCTCTTGACAATGACTAGCACTTAGCTACAAAAAAGAAAGGCCAGAGTTAATTTTGCATATTTAGCTAACAAATATGGAATTGCGTACTTATCTCAGCTTCCCTCGAGAAGTAGTAGCTTCCATAGCATTAATACTACGGTATTCTGACTACCAACGGCACTTGACAACCAACAACCGGCACTCCATATCCCCCCATAAAACGGCGAAGTTTTGAAATTAAGTCTGGAAAAGGGTCTTCAATGCCATAGTAACCGGTCGAATCAACTTTTTGTGTCTTGAAAACAAGCGTTTTAGCAGGAATTTTCTCATACTTTGGAGCTTAAGTATAAATTAAGGTTTGCTTAATGCTGTAGTGTCAGAATAAACTGGAGTCAAGCCTAAATAGCCGTGTTTTTAGGAGAAAAAAGTTCCCCGCGCGAGCGTTTAAAGAGCATAAGTACCATCCATACATACATACATATAACATATACCCGATTTTGCATTATCCACCCCTAATACTGTCTAGCTCGCTTCGCTCGCTCGCCAATAAATAAACAAACATCCCCGATTTTCAATTGTGTTACCCCTGTAAGTGTCTCGCTCGCTACGCTCGCTCGCTGACTAGTGGTGTGCTTGAGCACATATGGCGAGCGAGCCTTAAACTACACTATTGTTAAATTTGATCACTTTACTAGTGGTGTGCTTGAGCACAAATGGCGAGCGAGCCTAAAGACTATACTATTTTTATTGACTTCTAACACTGAAGCTACTGAAAATAAGGTCCAGTTTTTTAATTTAGCATACAGGGTAAAGGGATTTCAGTGCCATAGTAACAACTCTCTGCAACTGCTTGAATTGAAGGAAAAAACAACAACAACAAAACAATACACGTTATTTAAAAGTTTTCTTTGTGATATTCTTTAGCTAAGTAGTGATTGTAACACACAATGCTTTGACACAGCTGGACATGCACCTACACAGACTTACCTTCGTGTTAATCTAGTGGACAATGCATTTTCAAGTAAATACTGTTGCGCACGGCTTATAACCATGACAAAGAGCGCATTGACATACCACCGCCACTAACTCGAATAGAAATGGAAGTCCCTTAAGTTGTCAAGTTTGAACTGCACCGGCAAAAGAATTCAAAACGGTAAACAATTCAATTTCTAGGGTGATACGGGTACTGATAGATAAACCAGAGGATTCTGTTTAGTGCAATTTGGGACGGGGTCGACCACATAACTAACACAAAAACGCGAGGGTCAAAGTACAAAATGACATACGAACGTCCAAACATATATACAAATAAATAAATAAATAAACATCCCCGATTTTCGATTGTGTTACCCCTGTAAGTGTCTCGCTCGCTACGCTCGCTCGCCAATTAAAATTTTCTTTGTGATATTCTTAATAGTAGTTGTAACGCACAATACTTTCACACAACTGAACATACCTGTGCAAGGATTACCTTCGTGGTAAGTCTAGTGGACAATGAATTTTTAAGTCAATACTGTTGAGTAGGGCTTATAACTGTGACAAATAGCGTATTAACTTACCACCGCCACTAACTCGAATAGAAATGGAGCTGCCATAAGTTTTTGAGTTTTAAGTGCACTCGCAAAACAATTCAAAGCCGTAAACAATTCAATTTCTAAGGTGATACGGGTAATGGTCGCTAAACCAGAGGATTCTGTTTAGTGAAGTTTGGGACGGGGTCGAACGCGGAGCGAACACAAAAATACGGAGGGTCAAAGTACAAAATGACATACGTACGTCCATATATATAAACAAACAAACATCCCCGATTTTCAATAGTGTTACCCCTGTAAGTGTCTCGCTCGCTACGCTCGCTCGCCGATAAACAAACACCCCCGATTTTTTCATTTTTACCCCTGTAAGTGTCTCGCTCGCTACGCTCGCTGCCGATTAACGTGAGCTAAATTATATAGTACCTCTTTAGCTACTGCTTAATTAAACTTTTGTTTACAAAATATACAGAGTTGATATTGAAATAAAAACTTGTCACGATGATTTTGGGACTTATACCAAAGTTCTTCTATGTTTTGGATAGTCAATTATATGACTATAATGAATAACATACTGACCCGCTCGCAGAGATCAGTATAAGGTTTGAGCATTCAAAACTAGATATCACAAATGACAAACAACTTAAGTTTAATTAATTACAATTTTATAATAAAAATCATAATTTAAACCACAGCACACACACATACAAACCCTATCCATCCCAAATTAAATTTACATGTTTTGGGTCAAAACGACCTCATATACATGGGGGGTTGCGAGGAATTGAACACACTTAAGAAATAAATATGTGTTGCATATGAGGAGCAAAAGGGAAATTATGAGTTGATAGTAAATAGAAAGTCTGAGAGGGTTCAGGAAGAAAGTCGATCAAGTGCCTTGAAGTGGCAGGTTCATGCTAATATGTATAATTATGGTCTGTGGATACTTATACAATGTATTGAAAGCCACACCCAAAGATAAATTTTACACTTTGGTGACTCTATTTTATTTTTTCATCACAGTTAAATGAAGGGAAGTTGTTAAATTTTTTTTTGTGGCCAGAATTTTTTCTACAGGTAATGATATTGATTAAATACAAGAAAACTGAGGAAATTTCAATGATGACTGAAATTTTACCAAATGTTAGAAACTATTCTTCAAATATTGTCCAGGAAGTGAGTATACAATGTATAAACTACTCGCACTTTGATCACTGCATAAATATTTAACTATTTTAATTGCAATTTTTTAAGTTTATTGCTATTCAGTTATCTACGGGATTCCTAGTTTTGAAATAAATAAAAACTGTGTGAGATAATTTGTGTGATATTTACTACTGCGATAAGTTTGACTGCCACTAGTTCCGCTGACAGGCCTTAAATATTACAGTTGGTCAATTAATGGTGGCTATAGTATAATTAATAGACATGCAATAGTAATGTTCACAACTTCCTGTTAACAAGATAATAATTTCGCAAGTTTATGTGGAACCAGAACATTTTGCGATGCCTGGAAAACTCCGTGCTAACTGCGATTGTGGTACTGGCTTGTCCATTGATGAACTGCATTACTACTTCTAGATGCTAGATAACATTATGAAAGGATTTAGCATTTTATGCGTTATATATCTTCAGATGACGGATGGCTTGGCCCAATTTCGTAAGTTAGTGATTAATATGTAAGCTAACAGTAAGGGCGGAGAAAACTCTAGAGGAAACCCATTAGGCCACCCTAAACTCTTGTAACTCAATAATAATAATGATATAAGCAATGAGATATACACTAAATATAATATATTAACAAACTAGATTGTTAGAGAGTTAATAGCCCTAATATTATCTCGCTTGTGGAACTTTGTTATTATTTAGAAACTACACTAAATCCACCACCTCCTATGTTAGAAGTATGTCCTAGTGAAAATTACACTTTGTCTTGCACAGAAAATGGAACAGCGAATATTCTCTGGAACTGGAACGATATTATTATGAGACAATATATATCTGGAATAGATAACAATGATATTAATACTACAGATCCTCTGTTGAGTGATAACAATATGATGGTGTCAACTCGTCTTATATCTATTGATTCTTCACATGTACACTCTCAATTAGAATTTACATTGTCTGAAAATGTTACTTCGGTTCAAGTATCATGTAACCGAGTGATATTACTTGTAAAAGTAAAGGGTAAGATTATGTAAAAAAATTGTTAAGTATTCTTAAAACAGTATTTTATGTTCATGCAACTTTTTTTATAAATATTTTACTGTACAAGAAATACAATCTTTATATGAACAAGATGAGCAAATATTATGGACTTTGTATCTGATAAAAAATTTCAGACTAAGGCAGACAAAGGTCAAGAAAGTATAGGCAATAATCCATGACATTGAGCAGGTCTTGTATAAGTGATTACATTTTGATTGAATTTCCAAGTGTATGTCAGGAATAGGAATTTACATGTCCATCTTAACTTAAGACTATAATATTTATGAGTTTCAATAGGATTAAAAAATATATTAACACATTTGTGCGATTATTAATAGAAGCATTAAAAGGGCATAATTAGGACCCTCATTTCTTTTTAATTGCTCTAATAAAACTATCAAAGATAAAAGCTTAGGGTGCCCTGCCACCGGAAGCCAAGGCTTCTGAGGTACCCGGTAGAATTTTGGATATGTCAGATATGGCCAAGCGTTGAATAGGTAGCTTAGGGGGATCGGTTACAGGCGGTTCTACGGTATGATTGATTGAAAAGTAATATTTCTATCTGATAGCAATTATTAGTAAGAGACCAAAAGTAAACGAGTTATGGGGAAAAAATAAGAGATGTGTATTAAACAACCAGCTAGCACCTAATACCTGGTGTGCATGCTTTACTAGCATCGGATATTTGTCCTGAACCTGTCATTCATTCCTGTGAGCCCACTGCAACAAGAAATAGAGTGAGCAGTAGGATGAGCCAATACATTTTCTATGGTACAGGTAGGTCAGTGGATATCATAAGTGGGCGTGGCTGGATATAAATGTTGTCATCATGCAAGTCTTCTATTATACACAGTTTGAATAGTGCTTTGGTAGCTGTATACCACAGCACTGATCATTGCTATCACAACCATCTTTATGTAACCATAACAAAATAGGTCTTTAATAACATTGATGCTGAAAGTTATGTTAAGCCTTTTAGAAAGTGCACACAGGATACAATAACTAAATAAAAGTAAAAAGTGTATCCATGTTTATAATATGCTTATAAACCACATTGTATTTGTGTAATAATGCCTCAATATTAATATACGAGTGGATTAATTGAGGAAATATTTCCAATTATCAATATTGATGTGGCTTCTGCAGACTACTTGTCATATCACTGTGATAAAATAACTCAGATCACAAGCTGACCTCTTTCACATAAACCAATGAATCAGTTAGTATTCTTATGCATATATTAATTGGTATGTCACAAAATAGAACTTTACGATCTACTTGAGCACTATTTTTTCACATCTCTATCAGAATTTTAGAGATAAATTACAAATGATAAGATTAACTGCAACATTTATACTTAGTGTACAGAGTGATGTTATGGTTCAAATGGCATCAATAAGTATGCAATCCTCCAATAATACATTTTGGGGGAAAAAGTCTGAATAGATGTTTGCAAAAATAACTTGACAAGTGAATGGGAATGGATGAACCGAAAAGCAAGTCATGTGTCATGACTGCTTGTTTGTCGCTTGCTTATATCCACCTTCAAGGGTAAATATGGATTGTAATATACCAATATGGCTGATGCTTGACACTTCTTGAGTTTTATATGAGTCCGCAATAAACATGTGTAAAAGTAAAGGGTAAGAATAATATTATGTAAAATTTTGTTTAAGTATTTCTAAAAGAAGTATTTTATGTTCACGCAGCAAATTTTTTACTGTATATACAAGAAATACAAGCTTTATAATTATGAACAAGAGGAGTCATATTAAAAATTTAAGACTAAAGCAGACAAAGGTCAAGATAGTAAAGGCAATAATCCATGACATTGAGAAGGTCTTGTAAGTGATTACATTTTGATTGAATTTCCAGGTGTATGTCAGAAATAGGAATTTACATGTCAGTTTCAACTTACAGCTATAATTATATAGTGAATTTCAATAGAATTAAAAATAATAGTCATGCACTTGTGAGATAATTAATACAAGCATAAAAGGACATAATCACAAAACTAAATCTTATTTAAATTGCTGTATTAAACTATCAACGATGATATCTTAACATTTTAAATGAAATTTTGAAATTTTTTTAGTATAACTCAAAATTCAATGTACAGTGTTATTGAATTTCTTCTTACTATTGTGGAGTTAGCACTTTGTGATATATGTTCTACTCTCAAAGCTACAAGTACAAAGAATATAAGTAATTAAATTTAATTCAGTCTGTCATCGAGAAATTCAGCAAAGGTAGCCATAGCCACTGTACTAGTAGTTTTGAAATGGCAATATCAAAATGATGCTGTGCATAATTTAAGCTCTTTTAAAGTTTATGTCATTTTTTCTGTTTTCTGACTAGAATAAAATGTTATTAATATTAATGAATATTATTTGACTCGTTTTTGTTCCTTTGCATTTTTGTAATAGAGCTATTTGTCCACAAAACTAAACTATAAAAACCGGTATTAAACCAATATTATCATTGAAAATTTTAACGCAAATCTTTGGTGGATATGTACGCGCAAGCATAGGTAGTAGTTTAGGTTAAACTTTTAAAAAAATATTTAACCACAAATTCAGATTATTGTACATTTTGATGAGGTAAAATAGCTGTGATCTTAATTAAGATAATGCAGCATAAATGACCGCAATATGTAATAAGCCATTATTGTTAATGCTGTCATTAAGTTAAATATTGCAATCAATTCATTGTATTTTTTATTCTCTTGTAGCTACATCAGTGAAGCCAAATTTTAATATGTTTTTTATAACACATTTTATGCCTTTGGAAACAAGAGCCAGTCTTGTCTTACAATTTTCTAATTCTTCATTATCACCCACTAACATCACTTTATCTTCAAAACATGGAACATTTTACTTTTACAATAGAATCATTAGAGTTCCACTGACAATTAATTATATGGAAGATTATACAATAACCTTCAGAACTAATGTCTCTGGTAAAGAATTTGTTGAAGGAAAAATATCAATAATTTATTGCTTAACGGAGGAAATATTCATAATATCTCTGCAGTTAAATGATAATTATACATACATTTGTTCTGACAGTATATCAAATGTTATCTCATGCATAAAAGTTACTTCATCTGAAATGAATTGTACTTCAGGTAATTATACATTGAAATTAAATCGTGGATATGTGATGAGAGAATATAATTACCAATACTACTGTTATTGTTAACATAATATACTTATCTTTTGCTAGATAAAATAGACGTAAATTTAAAAAGCATTATACAGGTTTACAAAGTTCCCATACTTTATTTAAACAATAATTATGTGATAATTATTTCCAAAGAAAATTATGAAAAAAAATCCTTCCCGATTATGCCTTGGGTTTGTTTAATTATGATGTAAATAACAACTAGTGATATTGTATTCAATAATGACATTAAAAAAATTGTTGGTACATTTTACAAAGTGTGTGCTGAGATCATGAGTATATTTCATCATTATCACTTTTCCATATTGAATTTCATTCCAGTTGATCAAATTTAGTTAGCTATACTCATTAATTGTTACTTGTTAGGCTTTAGTTTTAAATTCATTAGGCTCTTTAGTAGTTATTTCGACAACTTACTAAATATACAACAAAAAAAATTATAAATTCTTAACATTATTCATGAGCAATGAATTGCAATAATGATATATTTAAAGTTCAGTTAAATTTATTTGTAGTAAATTATTTTAACTTTTCACTAGATGTTTATCACGTTGACAATAACACAACTACTGGAACTTCTGCCTTAAACACAGATAATGATTTGTGTGCAAATAACAATAATTATCAACTGATTATTCTTCCTGTGGTATTCTGCTTTTCACTTATTTTATTTATACTGTCTGTAATACTATTCACTATGACGTTTGTAATGATTAAAAACAGAAATATAAGGTGAGTAATATTCTAGTGATAGTGTTAATAGAAATCACTGCAAAACTACTTTTTAATATTTTTTGGACTTACAGGGCAGCCTGTAGCAGTTCATTGTTGGGAGGTCAAATGTTTAATTAATTATGTGTACATTGATATACTCTCATGAGTTTTGTAAACTAGCTATGGTACTGAATGACATCAGTAAGTTACATTATATATTACATAAGCTACACATGTAATACTCCAATTCCTTTTTTTCAGTAAACTCTTCAAAATGTATTAGCTTAAATAGATTTTTTCATGGATATGTTGTAACTGATGTAGTATCATATTAGGTATCAGTTATATCAGGCCTCAACATTAATCACTCAAAAGTAGAGTTAGTTGATCATAATAGTTACATAGAGAAAATGCAATCTTAAACCCGCTAAAATCATTGACCACTATGCAATTGTGCTTGATGATATTGTTAAGAACAAGCATAACAATTGTTATTAAGTAATTACTTTAGCATAGACAAAAGTACTTGCTATCATGAAAGGGAAATGCCATCCCCCTCCTCCAAAAAATTCCCCTTAGGGACAACTTCCTTCCCACCTTGTTCCCTTATTGAGCCTTCCCTGACTCACATTAGGAATGTTGAATACATACATGTCTTGATGTATTTTTGAATAATGTTGACAAATTTATTTCATCATCCTTTTTTTTTTCTTAATCATTCCTATAAATGGACTATTATACAGAGCAAAAGAGAGAAGCAACAATTTGACCACACATGTGACTAATCCACAGCATCCTAGTACACCTACCTATGAGGAAGTAAAAGTTGACCATCACAGTGAAGCCACAGAAATGACGGCTAATTCAGCTTATGGAGTTCAACATACACCACATTTTTAATGTTATTACATTTTTGCTAATGTTCTTCAGTAAACAAGTAATGACATTATAATTATTAAAAAATGTAAATTATTCTGTAATCTTTTCTGTTCTGTGAATACTGATACAATTATCACTTTGTTATACTGATTTACGTACAATTCATTAAACTCTTTCACATAAAAAATTATAACAATGTTATATTAACAATTATAATAGTACCACCAATTCTAAAGTAATATTACTGGATACTGGTTATTCCGGCTTTTGTCATCTAGTCATTGAATCAGCAGAACCAAGGAAAATGTCTTATGGTGAAAGGGCATTATTGGCTACAAGAGGACATATCACCTTTCATTGAAATACAGTTAAAATCCGTGAGCATTAACCATTTCTATAACAATAGTTGTTATTGGATTTTTGGCATTTAGTGCCATTTTTAATGGTTCCTCTAATAAAATTAATATTGTCTTTTGAAATTACTGCATAATGACTGCTTAAGATACATGCTGTTTTTTTTGTTAGTTATTAAAGAAGAGTGTACTCTATTATGTAATATTGTGTGTTATTTGTTCGATTAAACTCATAAGTTTAGGTTTATATTAATTTAGAACAAACTCATATTTCATGTGTTAAACTGCATTAATTGAAAGTAGGTTGTCAACTTCAGCCAAGAAATATTTAGGCTCTCCTGAAGATTGTATTAATTAAAAAGATAGACCTGATTTAAGTCATAATGTTGTCGTCATCTTTTCATTTATTGAAATGGTTGCATCACTTTGTTTGTAATTGCAGGATAAAGAATGGAATACATAATCTTCACAATATTCAATATTCCATTTTCTCTTATTCGACACTATATGTCAACATGTTTGCATTATTATTATTATTAATTACTCATCACTTTAAGCTACATACCATACCAGATTACTCTGGCACACCCTAAGTGCTAAAGTGCTTGCACTCTAGGTGCACTATAACTTTCTTATTATTATTACATACACAAAAAATAATCTATCTTAGAATAGATATATTTGCCAATTTTTAATTGGTCATGCCAGGATGTAGATGTGATCATAATAATAAATGGGTGAGTTAATAAATATGGACGTGTTTAAGAAACTGATGCATTTAATATGTATATTATTTTAAAAAAATTTAGTACTGTTAATTACTTCTGCACTCTCTTTATTCAAAGTTTTATTCTGTAATGCATTGCATAATACATTACAATTTGAAGCAATTACATCCTGATGATTTTTAATAAATATCTTCAAATTCATTACTTAACATCACAAAAATTAAATTAATTTAACTGCAAGTTAACATTTCAGTATCACCAAATGTTTTTATATTTTTTAGTATTGAACAGTATCTGGGATTTTACTAAAATCACCCAAACAGGGGAGTAATTTCTGTTTGAAAGTTGGGATGGAGGGATGGGGCCAATTTTTAACAACCTATTTGCTAGACTGTAAATTTCACATCAAATTTTGGAATATACTTCACCCTGTTATATATAGGCTGTACCTTTTGCTCTGCTAAGTTATCACAATATTGGTTAAACATCATCCCACAGCAAGGTCATCTGAATATTACCACAACATTAGTGCTTCTGTTATCACTAATCCCTTACTATATATACTTCCAAACCTATCATGCCTAGCTAATACTCAGAAATAGAAACTTGAGCTCAATTTAATAATCTAGGAGTGGTTAAACTAGAAGTTATATGGATAGTTCTTCTCGTACATACATCTCACTAAAATTGCTGAGCAATCTGCTGTCCACTCTGCTGTAAGTGTAGGGTGATAGGATTCCAAAACCAGAACAGCAGAGGCACAGATCTCGGGTGATAAACTACACCTAAATGCTTGTATCATCTCCCGTCTGATGAAGCTTGTGGGTCAATGAGTTAGGATGTTCAATGTCCCCACAACTTGGAATTACGGTTACTTGTGAATAGTAATATCTAAAAGGTCTATCAATTAAAAGAAATGTTGTGAGGTGAAGCTGATGGATGTGGTTATAATAATGATGTTAGATTAAAACATTCATTCGTTTTTCATCTGATTTTATTGCATACATAACAAACGTGCAGTAAACCTCAATAACAAAAACAAAAAAAACATACAATTTCTGTACTGTTTCTAATTTTATGAATAGCTTGAAACAAAGCTGTCTTGTTTTAGTATTTTTTAACTATTATGATGTGCAGTTCATTACACAATAAAATATAGGACATTTTCATAATATAAAAAGTAACTTCCTTCCACTCCACTACACCAATCCTCTATTCATTTCATACTAGCTTCCTTGTACTTAAGATTGGTAACGATTTAGACAATTGTCATTTTAACAGCTTCATCACGTACATTTGTCTTAATAATTTTTTTTTTAAGTCTATTTAATCACCTGTCCATAGGTAGTCTGGCAGGGCTAGACCCTTTACCAACGCAGCGCGAGAAAAGGGTCCAGTCAAGTGAGGGGGGGCACCCCACGAATTCCTGGGGAAAACGCTGTGTTAGTCATAGCAGCACCAAATTACCACAAAACGCGAATAAGAAGCGTTGCACTTATCGCTCTGCTGTCACGCTTCGCTGTTATCTAGCTCCGTTTAACTTTGGCAAGTTGTTGTTTATGCAGAAGTGACTTAGCTTCTGGTCAGGCGAAGATGAAGAGAAATATTCCAATTTAGCTATCCTCTGACCAAGTTTGGCATCTTCAAAAATGTCATATCACAAAACCTACACAAGTAACTGTCAATGTATTCTGTAGAAATGAAGCTGAATTTCTATGCAGTCAGCTCAATGAACATGAAGTGCAGTGGGTAGTCACTTTATCAAATGGCATCAGTAGGAGTTTGTCTTTTAATTTTTTAACTGATTCAGTAGCTGTTGAGAAGTTTACTGTGATACAGTCTACTATTATAATGAAAGCAACTCTTGTGTTTGTGAACTCTTCATATATCTTGACTAGTTTAACTTTAGCAGCTCATTTGAATGCAACTATTAGATGCCACTCTGAGTATCTGCTGTATGAGTTTCAAGATTGTAAGTTAATTAATAACATTATTTTTTCTATGATTATATCTATTTTGGATAAATTGTATCTGGGCATGTTATTGCTCGTTGAATCCAACCCGCAACTATCAGTCACATTGATTACTATATGACCCTATAAGACATAAAGCAGTTACATTTTGCTTAGATTCGCAGGTATCTTCCTATGGAACTTACACTTACTCCTCAAGGAGAATACTATGGATTTCCACAGTATAATGTTACATGGAAACCGAATGACTAGGCAAGTATATCAATGTACCTGCTACTAGTGTCTCCACCTGCCCCACCATGCGAAGTATCAGAATTTGTAAACTCCAATTCAGCAATAATGAATCTTGATGCTAACACAATAATATAATGATATCAGGATTTCTTTAAGCATCTGTCCCAACAAGAGAAGGTTGTCTTTTCTTTTTGGTGAGAATTATAGAAGTACTATCACACTATGCAGTACTAGTTGCAACTAATTAGTATTAAAATTTCAGGCAGTATTTGTAGTGATTAATTTTATATGCAAACAAGTTATATAATTATAGGCATACCTGTATTAAATACAGGATATTTTAGCTTATAATGTCATTGCTCTTAACCGATAAGTAATTATATATATATTATTCAATAAAACCTTTTAACTATATCATATGAACAGACCAAAAGCCTGCTACACAAACTCATGAACTATTTTGCTGAAATTGTATTAAATTGCCAGCTAGTAAAATTAACAAATATTTTGATCTGTTCCTTAATTTTAGGAAAATTTTAATTGAAATTATTTGCATTGGGTCAATACAGAATTTATTTTTATGATGACTGTATTTGTATTGATAAGTCCAGTTATTTATTAATATCTTCACTAACATATTGAATACAGCATCTGTTGATACTTACTGCTATGCTAAGAATCTGAAAAGATTGTGCTAAATGCTGTATTAATATATATATTTTTAATAATTATGGTAATAAATCTGTTCCATTTGTATCTATTCATAAAAATTCCGCAGGATTGTCCTGGATGTTGAGACATTGGTCTCTATAATAATATATATTGCTATTGATATCACGATATAAAATATGGGAATAGTGTAAGGTGTGATAAACATATGAGTAAACACTTTCTTAAGAAATAGCTAAAACAACACTAGTTGCATATTACAAATCTTTCAAACTCAATAAACTAGGAAATACATGGTATGAATCATATTTCATGTAAAAATGAAATATATATAATAAATATTACATATATTTCGTAGATGTATTCTCTCTCTTTCACAGGCTTTGTAAACAATACGGAATTAAAGACATTTTGTTGCCACCAGGAATCAAACCCAGGACTGCTTGCTTATAACACGCAAGCGCTCTACCACTGAACTACGACAGCCATCCAGCAAACAAACACTTCAATTCTGTATAAATACTGTTTTAAGGGGTACTGCTATGCTACAGTCTCACTCTCAAAAGACTTTTTTGAAAGATTCTTTTTAATAGGACATTTTCTCTTTTTAACAGCCAATATCTTTAATTATAACTTAACCCGAATGTTTTTACTCCTCCACTAATTTATCACTTCACAAATTCTTTCTCAGCCTTCTTTTACATCTAATAAGTAAAAGAAGGCTGAGAAAGAATTAGTGAAGTAATAATTTCTTTCTTATCATGACAAGCTTTTTTAGTATTAATTAACTAGTAAATATAATATTTTAAGGTACTATAATTATGCATACTTGTCTATTAGACACGTCTAAATAAGTATTCATATTTGATTTGTGTGGTACAGGTTCGTGTGAGCTATTACCTGAGTCTTCATGGATTTCTGTGCTTAATTATAAAGTTAACAAATCTGGTAACATGAGTGCTACAATAAACTGCACTCAACAGAATATAACTGCCACATATGAAATACTTTGTGACAACAATGCAACATGGAGCATTGATATTTTGGACAATTGCACTCTATCTAATGATTTAGTAGCAGGTACCTATATGTTTTCTACAAGATTTGCTTAAACCATAATATTACTTATTTTTATGTTAATGATAATTATTGTATATAATTCAATCAGATTTTGCCGAAAATGTTTCAGAGAATATCATCAGCACTTCAGATTATGAAAGAAAAACTACAGTAAGTCATTATTGCTTTTCATTATATTAATTAATATAATTTTATAAATAGGCAAAGCAAGAAGTAGACAGTACACAAAACTATGCCATAATTATTGGATGTGTTACTTCAAGTTTACCAGTAATATTTGCCTTGGGGTTTCTGCTAGGATTGTTTAGTTCATTCAAATTCTGTCATACAAATCCCAGAGATGCATCACCAGCACAGCAGCGGCTAAGAGAGAACGAGCTTCCCACAGGGCCAATTTATGAAGACTTAAATTTTAAAGAGCAAAACATTATTGGATTTTCAGATAATGTAGCTTATGGAGATGCAAAACTGTAATGTCTGAAGATGCTTGTTGACTTCCAAAAATAGTGTTAATTGGTAGATTTTAGTTGCCTTTGACTATTGATGTAATTTGTTTTTCAATTAAGTGATATATATTATTCTCTTCATTTTTATGCAAACAAATAAGTACAAAATTATATAGTTATAATTATAGATTTTTTTGATTAACATTATAATTCTGAATAATTTGGATTAATGTAATTATGGAAATAAATCGATTCAATCCATTAATTGTAGTCACAATTAAAGAATCATAATAAAATTAGCTATAATTAAACCACAAAAAATATCAATGCATACCTCTGATCTCCTGATTAAGAGAATGTCTGGAACTAATAAGAATACTTTATTAGATTATAATGAACAATCCTTCTTCCCAGAATGTTCAAAACTTTTTCGAAGAAGTTGTATGACATGCTCATTTATACTGTATTTGTCCACCTCATATTATGTGCTATTTATATAAATGGATTCAAATTCATCTAGAAATGGCACCTTCAATCCTTATAAAATAATTATTAGACATCTATGATTTAAATAGCAAATTCTACTATTTCTGTAATCATAGCAAAAATCATACCATACAACAAGTTTGATTTATTGTCAGCGGACGTCTCATGGTAATATTTATATTCAGAGAATTATAGATAGTCAAAGCAAGTTTCTTTGAAAAACTTTTAGTAAACATAAATTTGTTATTTGTAAAACACTATAGCTACTGTAAAAATCCCTGTAAACATGACAATTCATAATCCTGATTTGGCCACTTTAGATATGAAAGTTGTTGATTTGCTTCCTGATGGCCAATAGTGCTGGATTTGAAAGTGTTTTTTTTCTCACTGGAAGTGATAATGGAATCTTCAAATAGAATTGCCAACATAGGGTTGCTGGATTTGAAAGTGTTTTATTTCTCACTGAAAGCAATATTAGAATCTTCAAATAGAATTACCAACATATAGCTAGGGTGTATTTTAGTACACTCAAAATTCTTTCAAAAGTCCCAAAGACAGTCTCTGGAAGACTACAACAAATTATTATTGTTATTATGTTTTTTGCCACACTTACCTTGTTATGCTAACAATTACAAAAATTTGTGCTAGTTATGCTAGTGTTCAAGTGTTTATATTCCACCAAATAGCAGTCTCATTATTATCATAATATTATTTTTCATCACATTAACTCTCTGTCAGCTGACCCAGACATGGATGTTGTAATTCTAGGAGACTTTAAGCTCCTGATATTAACTGGTGTACCTTCAATGCATATTCTTATTACACACAATGTTTATGTTCCTGCCTAATTGACAATAACCTCGTATAATTAATCACAAGTCCCACTCATGTGCATGGCAAAATACTGGACCTCATTATCACCAATGCATCAACAAGATTCTGCAATATGTTTTATATTGAGGAATTGACTAATTCCTCATCTGATCACTTTCTGATCTCTATGAACATTAACTACAACGTACAGAAGTCGAGAAATCAATCTAACTCAGATTACACTTATGTGTATGATCACACAGACTTCACCTATATTGATGACTATCTCTTTCACGCTTTAACCAGAAAACCTGTAGACACTCAAAATATGGATGAATTTTGGTATCACATTTGACAAGGTATTTTAGAAGCAAGAGATTTTTTTGCCCCCAAATTTAAATTCCCAAAGAAATTCACCCCAAATGGTTCAACTCTGACATAGCTACACCACAAACTAAAGTGCACTATAATTCTGCGCAGAAAATATCAGTCAAGACCCAGCACAATAAATCATTGTAAGTTATGTGTAGCTGAGGAAAAACTACAAACTTCAATTTTAAAGGCAAAAGACCAGTACTTGGCTGAGATCACACAGAACTTTAAGAAAACACAAAGAAAATTATATGCTCACTTGAGCTCACTTGCAAACGTCAAAGTCTCACCTGATTACTTCATAATAGACAACTCTCCTACATATGATCTCCAGCAAATTGCTGATTCATTTAGTCATTTTTTTAATTCCACTTTCTCCGAACTAAGCAGCTTTAACCTATACATGAAATGCCAACACCCTCATCTCAACTCAGTAGATTAGAAATTACAAAATTAGATGTGTATAATGCACTATCAGCAATTGATGAAAACAAGGCTTTTGGATGTGATAATATTCATCCCAAACTTCTCAAGAGATGTCTTCTATCACTATCCACTCTTTGTTCATAAAGAGCTTGTCAACTGGCCAAATTCCCCTTGAATGGAAACACACAAGATACGCCAATACAAAAAAACTGGAAATTTGATGGAAATCACAAACTATAGACCAATATCTCTTTTGTGTACTATATCGAAAGTTTTTGAATCAATAATCTTCAAAAAGATCATCACTTTCATTCAGCCAAAGATAATGAAACTATATGGTTTTGTAAAAGGGAAATCATGTTTATCACAGGTTTTGTCAACCTTTCAACTGTTTATGACTCTTATGATGCAAGAAACCAAGTTGACATGATCTATCTAGATTTTAGAAAAAGAATTTATAAAGAATTTTATTCAAATTCCGGAAAAATGAGCATCACTGGCGACTTATGGCTAAAAAACTATCTAACTAAATGAGTACCAGGCCCGTAGGCAGGGGGGGCTCACGGGGACTCACGGGAGCCCCCCGTTTGAATTATGATGCATGCTTAGTCAATATTATTAATGCATATTTTTATACATTAGTTGGTTATTTCATACAATCTGAATGCATTAATTCTATAAACATCATCCTTTCAGTATAGTAAGTCAATTGACACATACATGTTTGATAAGTGTTAATTGTCACACTTACCACAATACCACCTGGGCAGCTTACACTGAAAACTAAAAGCAGCTGGAACTGCTGTCAGCTTAAACTTCTTGTAAGGTCAAGATGAAGAGAAAGAGGGACTCAAAGGACATTAGATTTTTTTTTCAAGAAACCAGCCACCAACATTGGTAAAATATATTATAGGAAAATATAGCTGGCAATAATGTGGTGTGCTTTTGAATCTAGAAACCAAACCTGCTGATATACAAACTGTTCTACCCGAGAATGAGGAATTAACATGTAATCCAATAGTGGCCACTAACAGTGCAGAGGAACATTGTCTCTCTGATATGCCCTTACAGACTGAGAGTTCAAATGCAGGTATGTTTTATATTCAACCTAGAGCAGCTGTATCTTTATCTCTTCTGAACCTTCTACTAGCAATCCAAATTCATCAATGGAAGGTACTATAATATCTAACCCATGTTATGATTTTGGGAACATTTTCTTGTCATCTTTTTCTACAAAAGATTCTCTTCAAGTTGTAAAAAATCTTTCTAGCGATGAAAATTCTCCTACGTTTATAATCATGTTTTACCCCCCTCAACATTGCCAATTACATTGCTTCATGGTAAAAATCGTCGCTTTAATACGAGTTGGATAGAGCGATATCCTTGGGTACTGTACAGCCCAAAATTACATGCAATAATGTGTGGCCCTTGTTCTATTCTGCTTACAACTGATAAAAGAGAAGATAAAGGCTTTCTTGTGAATAAACCTTTCAATAACTGGGAAAAGCTCAATAGCACTTTATCTAACCATTCACAACTGAAATACCATTTGGATTCTGTACGAGACGCTGACACATTGAGAAGTACAGTACTAAATCCCAAGCAAAGAATTGATGTGACATATATAAAGCTATTACTGGTTGTTTGGAAGAACTTGGACTGTCTTTAAACAACCTGAGAGGTCAGGGATATGATGGGGCTTCAACAATGAGTGGGGAGAAGTCAGGTGTACAGAAAAGGATACGAGAGAAGCAGCCTAAAGCAATTTATACTCATTGTGCTGGGCATTCCTTTAATTTTGCTATTTTGAGTTCTTGTACTTTGCCTCCTATCAGAAACTGCATTGATCAGGTTTAAAGTATTACACTCTGGATAAAAATTCTCCTAAACGGGATGCTCTTTTGAAAGCAGTTGTTAATATCACTGGTTATAAGCACAACAGTGGTACTTCTTGCACACCATTGTTGAATGTATGCATTACCCGCTGAGTAGAAAATATTGAAGGTTGGGAGAGGTTTACACTCTGTCATCCATTTTTGGTAAAGATGTGTGAAGTTATTCTCTATGGGGATACTCATTTACAGTTATACAATGATGGATGGTCAGCAGAAGATAAAAAGAATGCTTTGGCGTATCTAAAGATTTTGGAATTTTTTCAGTTCATATTTTCTCTGGTTACCCTGCAACGTACACTATTAGTGTACATGAAAGAGGCTGTGGTTAAACTTCAAGGGAAAAAACAGGATATTGTGACAGGTATAGCACTAGTACAAGATTGTATTAAGGAACTGAAGGATTTGAGGAGTGACATACAAAATAATTCTGAACGCATCTTTCAGCATAGTTGCCGATTAGCTGCAAGGTCTGATGTGTCTGTTACTGTACCACGTATTTGCCAAAGACAGCAACATCGCATGAAGCAGCAGAGTGATTCTCCAGAAGAGTATTACAAGACCACTATAACTATTCCTTTTTTAGATCAGCTGATCAGCGATCTTAGCTGTCGATTTGACAGGCATGCAAAGCAAGCTGCTTCCTTGCAAGGTTTATTACCTACATTTATAACTAAGTCATCTTCTCCTTCTGATATAAAAGATGCCGTTGAATTTTATTCAGAAGATTTGCCTAATGCAGGTATTGTGGATGAGGAGCTTTATCGATGGAAACACAAGTGGCTCTTGATCCCATCCCAAAATAGACCCCATACACTACATGAGGTTCTCCAGCAATGTAGTGAGCATGGTTTTCTAAATTTGTTTACACTCCTGAAATTATTTGCCACTATTCCGCTGAGTTCATGCTCTTGTGAGCGATCTGCATCAGCTTTAAAGAGGCTGAACTCATACTTGAGATGCACCCAGACAGAAGAACGATTGAGTTCTCTTGCTCTAATACATATGAACTATGAAACTAGCATTGATGTTAATGAAGTATGTAAATCTTTTTTAGAGAAAAATCCAAGACAAATGCTATCAGTCAGTTTGCTGTAAAGCTAACAATTATTATAACTATTTTTTTTTGTTGTTTGATATTTTACAATTAAAAATATACTTTGGTTTTATTGATTTAGCTTAATATAAATTAGATAGCTAAATAGCAAAATGAGTGGGTAGCTAAAGCTAAAATTGAAATGAACAAACAATAGGAAATAGCGTTGGAAATTAATTTATGCATTTGTTTCCATCAAAAGGGCACATTCTCTTCCGTGTAGTCCAATTCGCAGCCATGCCCGTGAGCCCCCCCTTTGAAATTTCTGGCTACGGGCCTGAGTACACTATGTCACTTTTAGAGGAGCAACTTCTAACACAAGTCTCGTGGTTTCTGGATTCCTTCAAGGAATAATTTAGGGCCTTTTGTTTATAATTTATATTAATGATTTACCAGATGCTTTAACATACGCAAGCTGCTTCCTTTTTGCTGATGATGCAAACGTTTAAAACCCATCAATTCTTCACAACATCACACTGAAATTGATGTAGATTTAGCTCATGGTGTAAAAAGTGGCATCTCAATATCAATTTCAGCAAATGTAGTGCAATTCAATTTTCTTCCTGTACTTCACAAGGATACATGAACTACAAAATTGACCAAAACGACATCCCAGTAGTTGAATCACAGAAAGACTTGTGTGCGATAGTTTCATGTGATCTGTCATGGAACGGACAATATAGCTTACAAGGCTCTTCATGCCATTAGAAGAAGTGTACCATTAAATCCGTCAGTTAGTCTCAAAAAGCAACTGTTTGCAAGTTTGGTGAAATCTCAGTTAAGTTATTACTGACAGATATCTCATAAAAAACTTTCAAACATTGGAACGAATGCAAAGAAGGGCTACCAAATATATTCTCAATGACTATAGGAAGTTAAAACTCCTGACTTTAATCATGTTACTTTAAACTTATGTACCAGTTTGAACTACAACATCTCCTGTATTTTATATTTCTTAAAGATCCACTTGATGCAATCAATATCAATCAGTACGTCAGTTTTATTATTTCCGACAAGAGCTGGTAATCGCAAATGAAAACATGTCTTAAGCTAGACTTTAATTAGAAAGTTTTACTTTGTCAGAATTGTCCGACTTTGGAATGCCATACCAAGATATCAAGCCTTTTCGGAAAGTGCACACAAGATAATATAATCACTCAATAACAAGTAAAAAATGCATCCATATTTTTTTTTTTTTATGCTTATAAAACATGTTGTGTTTGCGTAAGAATGCCTCAATATTAATATGGGTGGATTAATTGAGGAAATAATATTTCCAATTATCAATCAGTGTGGTTTCTGCAGGCTACTTGTCTTATCAGTGTGATACAATAATTCAGATCACAAGCTGACCACTTTCACATAAAACCAATGAATCAGTTGGTATTCTTATGATGTATTGGTATGCCACAGGATAGAACTTTACGACCTAGTTGAGCATTATTTTTACCATCTCTATCAGAATTTAAAAGATTAATTCCAAATGATAAGATTTACTGCAACATTATATGCAAGAAGGACATGGAATTATAGTTAGTGTGTAGAGAGCTTTGATATGGTTCATATGGCATCAACTCCAGAAGTATGCATGCCCTCTAATAATAAATTTTGGGGGAATTTTGAATAAATGTTTGCAAAAATAACTTGACAAGTGAATGGGAATGGATGAATAAAAAAGCAAGTCATGTGTCATGTGAACTTGTTAGTCACTTACCTATATCCCCATGTAAGTAATTTCAGTGAAGTAAAGGTAGGGATGAAATTTCATTTTCATCATATGATGCTACATTCAATTTGAGATTAGTTCTCTCTACTCTAAATTACCTTCTCCCAATTTCATAAGTTATTGATATGTAAGTTAAACCATAAAAGTTGAGAAAAAAAACTATGGTGGAATCCCATTGGGCTGGCCTAAACATTTCTTATTCAATAAATTCAAAGGTTACCTATCAAATATTAGATAGTGGATTTTGGGGAGGACTAAAGAAAAGTAGTTGACACTATTGTGTCTTGGTATAGCCTAAGGAAGAGATCCCATTTTTGCTTGTTGTGTTAGAATTCTCACTTACATTCTGGAATCAGGCAACAAATATTTCTGGGATTTTAGTCAGTCCCAACAATTTATGTAGAGAGCAAAATGTGGAATATAATAAGAATATTAAGATAATATATGCGGGGAGAGATCGGGATCTGTCAATCCTTGAATCAGTCCTGTTACTCCACCTAATTGTTGCCACTAATAAGCATGCAGAAGGAAGTGGGGCAAACACAAAACTACAGATATGTGAATGACTATTGTTCATGTTCATGTGAAAGTAGTGGAGCTAATTTCTCTCTTCTCTCTCAAGAGTGGGGCCGATTGTGATTGTATCAGGTGACACTTTATTATTCAGACTCTCCCCCACAATTATATCATTGTAATTAGCACAATATTTATTAATTATTTACATCACAAATCATCAATCAATCTGATAGTGGTGTCACATTTCCAGTGTAGCAGTCAGTTATAATTTGGTTCCACACTTGTGTAATGGCGAAAATTTCTTGAAAACAATTTTTTTGTACCACATGTAATTAAACAGTAGATTTTATAATTGTAATCAGTACTATTTCTTGAGGCACCTGAATTAATAATTGTAACTTTAATGGAATTAACAATTGTAACTTTAATGATTACTTTTACAAGCTATGTAATTTGTTATTGTAATGAATACATTAGCCGTATTAACACTAACTTATATAAATATATATATATTTATGTAGATATAATAGCAGGTTGATCTTCATATCTATCCTCACTTCAGGCCAAAAACAGACACCATAGAGTTTACAGGTCAACTGCATGCTAACTAATGCTCTTCACTCTTAAATTATTATTCAAATTATGTACAAACAATCATTAATATTAGATAAATTTCATAATTTCTTGACCTAATAAGTGAGCCCCTCCCCGTTGCTAGCACTGGGTTCGCCCAGCACTTGCTGCACTTGATTGCCAATCATATTATTGTTGAAATTTTTTGTTGTTGTTTAGAAACTACTTTAAATCCACTAACTCTGGTGTTAGAAGTATGTCCTGGTGAAAATTACACTTTGTCTTGCACAGAAAATGGAACAGCGCATATTCTTTGGAATTGGAATGATATTATTATGAGAGAATAATATATAGCTGGTATAGATAACAATAATACTAATACTACATATTTTTTGTTGAGTAATAGCAATATGACGGTGTCAACTCGTCCTATATCTATTGATTCTTCACATGTACACTCTCAATTAGAGTTTACATTGCTTGAAAATGTTACTGCAGTTCAAGTATCGTGTAACCTAGTGATGTTATTTATAAAAGTAACAGGTTAGAATAGTATGTATATTTTTGAAGTACTCTTAGAAACAATTTACTATAATTCTCACAAAAATATTTTTTACATGCTTTACTGTACAAGAAATAAAAGTTTTATACATACAAGAGATAGGAAAGCTTTACACAAGGTCATGAAAGTATAGATTATGAGACTTTCTTTTGCAATGGTTTGGGTGAAGTGTACTTGTAAAATGATTACATCTTACTTGAAATGCCAATTGTATGATGACATTTTTAAGAATATTACATATCATTTTATAGCAGTAATTAAGACAAAAACTTTATTGTGAATTTCAAAATAACTAAATAATAAAATATTCATGTAATATTAGTGTGGGTTGGGTGGTGGTGGGGGGGGGGGGGGGGTGGTAGTAGAAGAAATAATAAGGGAAAGTTAAGAGTTTAAAAAATGTCTCTGACTAGAATTAATACTTATTAGATTGAATATATTCACTTGCGCTTGCAGTAAATCCTGTAGTTTTTTGTTTTGATAAATTTGTTCAGAGTAATTTTTTTTATCTGACAGCGTAGTCTAGACATTATACAAAAAGCCTTCAGTCTTACCCAAGATATATTATATATATATAATGGATATTATATATATACATTATATATAATATATATGTATATATATTTATATTTACAACAAAACACCAGAGAGTTTAATTTCAGTATAAACAATTAATTTTTTGGAACCAATATCTGCTGTAAGTTCAAGAAATACATAACAATAAAATGGAACATGCTACTTTCTAATGTATTTAATATACTTAATTACACAGAGTTCATGATTGGAGCTAATGAAATCCCAATCTAATTAGTTACAGAAAAATTAAGTTTCAGAAAATTTGTGTTACAACTCCACATGTAACAAAATTTGTTTATATCAAACTGTAATTTTTTTTGTTCAATTATGGAATGTGCATTCAGTTTATAGTCCTATAATCTCACGAGCCAGATCCTTTACAGACTGCTCGGTGAAGGCATGGGTCAGGTATCATTTATTAAGTGTATAGTGTTTCAATTATCTAATGTACGAGTAACAGTATTAAAGCATATATGGGGTGAAGTTAATTTATATCCGGTTATGAGTACACCCAGATAGAATTACTGGCAGTAAAATCTCTACTGGTAAATATCCACTAGCTTGTAGATGTGGTTTCAAGCTCCCTACCTCTATCAGAGAAAGTTTGTAGACATGCGATGATCTGCCTTAATGGAAATGAATGAAAGATAATGCTCTGGGATAGCTACTACAAATCAATTAAACATTAAGATATTTTTTCTTGGTTCTGCTGATTTAATAACTAGTTGACAAGAGCCAGAATAAAAAGTGGCTATATGTGATGATGAACTGTTTAATGAATTGTAGGTAAATCAATATAACAAACTATTAATTGCACGGAATTAAATGCACTATTCTAGTATTTTACAGAACAGAAAAGATTAAATAAATGTTTAAGTTTTTTATTGATTATAATGTCATGAGGTATTTACTTAAGAACATTATAAAAAATAGTATTAATAATGTGTTGTATGTTGAAATCCATAAGCTGAATTAGCTGTCATTTCTGTGGCTTCACTGTGATGGTCAACTTTCACTTCCTCATAGGTAGGTGTACTAGGATGCTGTGGATTAGTCACATGTGTGGTCAAATTGTTGCTTCTCTCTTTGGCTCTGCATAATAGTGCATAGGAACGATTAAAATACAAAAAAAAGTTTTGACAAAAAATTATTGAATTGGATGACAATAGAGTAATTTTGTCAACATTATTCAGAAATAAAATCAAGGCAAGTATTTATTCAACATTCCTAATAATAAGTCAAGGAGGCTCAATAAGGGAACAAGGAATCTTATAACGGAGGGGGGTGGGGTATTGCTCTTTCTTAATAGTAGGTACTTTTTTGTCTGTTCTAATACAACTACTAAATAAAAATGTTTATGCTTGTTAACAATGTCAATGAACACACTTGCTTTAGCAGTCAACGTTTTTAAGAATAAGATTGCAATCTCTCTGTTTAACTATTATTCTGGTGAACTACTCTACTTTTGAGTGATCCATGTTGTGTCTTGACTTACCTGAAACCTCATATGATACTACGTGTTACAACATATCCATGAGAACATTTATATTAACTAACTTCGAAAGAATTAAATTACTACAAAAGAAAAAGGAAGCGTAGCTTATGGAATACATAATGTAAAATATGAACGAATGTCATTTAGTGTCTCAGCACGTTTACAAAACTGATGGTAGTATATCATTGTACACATTGTCATGCAACCTTTTCCCTCCCAACAATGAACTGCTGGAGCTTGCCTGATAAGTCCATAAAAGTTTAAAAATTTTGTGCAATTTTTTTTATTAATACAGTACTATTGCTAGAATTATTACTTACCTTGTATTTCTGTTTTTTATCACTACAAATGTCATAGTGAATAGTATTACAGAAAGTATAAATAAAACAAGAGAAAAGCAGAATACCACAGGGAGAATAATTAGGTAATAGTCATTGTTAGTAGCACAAATATTCTTCTCAGTGGCTATGACTGAAGTTCCAGTAGTTGTGCTGTTGTCAAAGTGATAAACATCTAGTGAAAAGTTAAAATAATTTACTAATTTACAATAGTTGACTTTAAATACAGAAATTCTGCTAATTTTATAGCAATTATATCATTACAGCAATTGATGCTATGCAAATAATGTTACTATATATTTTTTTAATTTTAAGTTGTAGAATTAGTGACTAAAGCCTCAGCTAATGTTGATCATCTGGAATGCATTTGAATATGTATGAGTAATATAGACATTGTTAATTCAATTTGTCAGCACCCTTTGAAGTGTACCAACAATTTCGAAATGCCAATTTGAATTCAGAATGCACTCAGAGTAAATTATCACCAGTTAATATATATATTTATATATATATTTATTATGTATAGCATTCCAGAGAGATATTTAGGAGGAATATTTCATTATATATTTTTCCATTGTAACATAATTATAATAATAATTATTGAAACCTTATTGATTTGCATAAAAGGTTTCAATCAATTTTAATTTTGTGTTTGTAGATGTAAATTTTATCAAATTTACATTTATTCCATCTAGCAAAACAACATATAAAAGCTACAATAGTATTGGTTACTATATTCCCTCATTACATGTCCAAGTTTAATACATAATTACCTGAGGTACAATTTATTTCAGATGAAGTAACTTTTATGCATGAGATATTATTCAATACATGTTCAGTACATGTATATGTATAATTAGTATCATTTAAATCCAGAGATATGACAAATTTTTTATTCCATTGAACAATTCAATATCGATATATTTCCTTCAACATAAAATTCTTCCCCACAGACGTCAGTTCTGAAGGTGATTGTATAATCTTCCATATAATGAATTGTCAGTGGAACACTAATGATTCTATTATCAAAATTAATTGTTCCAAGTTTAGATGATAAAGTGATGTTAGTGGGTGATAATGAAGAATTAGTAAATTGTAAGATAAGACTGGCACTCGTTTCCAAAGGCATAAAATTTGTTATGAAAAACATACTAAAGTTTGGCTTCACTGATATACAAGAGAATAAATAAAATTCAACAAATTGACAGAAATAATAGAATTAATGGATAGCATTAGCAAATGGCTTATTACATATCTCACTTCGTTATGCTCATTACCTTAATATTTTACAGCTAAATTAACTCATCAAACCTATAATAATAATTGGTGATCATTTGCCTTCTTTTAAAAGAAGTTGTTGGACACATTTTTTTGAGGGCTGGCAATGCTTATAGTTGGTGAAATAAGAGCACCTCCAGCAGCAGAAACTTCCCAACACCGGAAAAAAGAAGTTGAGCACTGCAACAAATCTGAACCAAGCTCGAAAATTTTTACACTCATTTGAGCACGTGTGATTCTAAATGGTAGCTAAACGATTGAATGAGTGTGGTCGTATAGCAGCCCTCGCAGTAGTCTGCCTTTTCTCTCGTTTTCTCAAAAACTAAGCCAAAATTCAAAATATATATAGATAAAACACAAAAATTTGAAATTAATATTTTACATTTTTGATGTAAAATTCTGATTTCGCATAATCTTTATCTGCGAGGTATACATTCATAAAACTATTTATAATAATAATACAAAGCTTTCTAAGGGTGCAAACCCAGATGCGTAACTGCTTTCGTTTAAAAGTTATATATTCAACTTATTTTCTTGCCAACTTAACTTGGGCAGACTATTGCATATGCTAGCATGATTGGTGTAATTATGAGAATAGCGAGGTAGCTAGTTTTTGGAAAAATATAATTTGTTTTTATTGCAATAGCAATTTGATGTAATTTTCTGTAGACTACATAGCTTTGGGACATTTTAAATGAATCTTTGAGTTTACTAAACACCCACTTTGTTGATAATTCCATTTGAAGATTCCAATATCACTTACTGTAAGAAATAAAAAAAAACTTTCAGTTTCAGCACTGTTGCCAATCAGGATGCAGATAAACAACTCAAATACAAAAAGTGGATATACAAGGATTCAGATTAGCCATGTGTACAGGGATTTTTATGGTTGTGAATGTCGTTGAGGTTACCTTTGAACTCTGTCCCTTCGGCATGTTTCAAGTAGATTAATTGCTAATATGATTAACATTGTTCGCATAGCGTACAAATTTGCGCACAATTCGCCAACCCCTACTATTTGCTCCTTTTCTTTATTCTATTAATATATGAATATAATCATTTAGTCACTAGCTCCAAAAATTTTCAATTACGCGGTAGGTTCTTGATTTTTCACAGACGCTTAAACTCGCCGAAATCATTGGCGGGGTCCTTCCTGTTGGCATTTATTATCCTCCCCTGTGGCATTTAGAACCCTAGCTTGTGACATTTAATACCCTAGCTCACTCCACCTTCTTTATTGTTTGGAATAGCTACTTGACATTCTCTGACACATTTGTATAATATTCAAAATTTTAGGGATATAACAAAGAAATATTTTTATTTTTTTATACTGATATTAAAATAAAGTGATGAGTAGCTAAAACTGATTAAATAAGTTACAACAGCTAATGATGATATTCCTATTTATTTGAGATAATATTCATAGTAACTGAGCATGATTGGAAGTTAAAAGTAAAAGGAGAAGTGAAAGTTGTGCTGGAAGATTGCAAAGTATTCATGCTATTAGCACCACACGAGTAACCAGAAGTTGCTGCAGTAACTCTCCGTTTTGTTTTCTTACTTCGAAGACGAAAAGGCACAATTTGGTGGACAATTCTTGGGTAAATATTTCTTTCAGGGGTGTAACTTCTCATCCGTACTCCGTAGAAATGTGTGCACACCATTGTTGCCATACATTGACACAGTATTTTGTGTCAGCCATGGTCTTAGAAGGTATAGCACTAAGCTTGGCCTTCATAATCTCATCCTCGTTTTTCCTGGGAGCAGCTCCAAGTTATAGTCGTGAACAGAATGTTCCGCTGAATAGCTGGTTGACCAGTAACTAAGGTTTGTTCGCTATCAGACGTTTCCCCGTTTAAAAGGTCCATAATTTCTGGTGATAAAAAGTCCTGTAATGACTCCATAAGTTAGCCTGAGAAGTGGTGGAACAGGCTGTATCACCTAGCTAGCTTTTATTTTTATTTTTAGTGACTAAATCAGTTAGACAGAGGCACCAAGGAAACTACCGGATTTAGGAAACCCTCAGGCCCCTAGTAGCACCCTCGCTTCGCTCGGGATGCTACAGCTCAGGGCCTTCGGGATTTCTAAATCCGGTAGTTTCCTCGGTGCCTCTGTCTAACTTATATATAGAAAATACAATATAGCTAACATTTTTCCATAAGTGGCTATATATAATTTACCCCTTAACCAATCCTACATCTGCCCCCGTAATATATATAGTACTTATTACATGAGTCAGAGTGTACACAATTCCAGAAGACATTGCAGCTAATGTCCTTATTATGGTTAGGGTTAAACAGTTATACTGTTTCATTATGTACATCAATTATTATGAATATATTAGAGTAACAACGACTGAGTTTTATTCATGGCATAGTATCGCTACAAACTGAATGGGTAAAGTATAGACACAAGATGAATTGGTAAAGCATTATCACTTTCAATAGAAGGACACAAAACCTGAAAAGTAGAAGAAAAGAGAAAATAAGAGGAGATAATATGAGTAAAAGTTATGTGTGAATGAATACATATGGGTCAAGAAAAGTTGATATAATTATACCAAATGGTACAGGATAATAATAATTTTCAACAGTTAGTACATCAAGCGCCATTGAAGATTATACCAAGAAACAAATGCATTGGTCAAGCCATAAACCATGCCCACAATAAGGTGTGACTTAAAAAATGTTTTTTTTAAAAATTATTTAAAGGTTTATATACAAAAGTGTAATACTATTGGACAGGTAATGGTTTATATCATTCTCTTCATAAAATATCTATATTTTAATTTTTCAATACGATCCATTTCTATACAATTCAAAAATTATTAATTGATATTATTTGATATGGATGATGTGAGACCAAAGGAGAGAACATTTGAAATTATTTTTTTATTTTTTTGAATAAACTTTTATGGCTAATACTGTAGCAATACACAACATCATTATTAGTCTGACAATGAAGGAGAAAAATGCATTTATCAAAAGAGAGTTGAAGAATAATATTGGTAGTGAAACTCTGCTCCTGGTTGCATGCTTAATATACCACAATAGACTGTGCCAGAGTGGTTCATAGTTCCTGCAAACTGTAGTTAGTCTTAACAATAGTCCTATTAGATTTAACCAGTTGTTGTTTTTTAGTAGTCAAGAGGTATCACTTTCCCCTGGTCTGTAAACACACTGTAATTACAGTTATTGTAATTAGATTACAATATGGCAGCTAACTAGTATGTCCCCATGCTACAAAAACTTTGCCCTCTTCCACAATTTGATTTTAGGTGTCATTTTGAAGGTCTTTTTCTATGCAATAGTAGAAGGTGAACAATTTCTCCATGACACTATGAGAGAAGGCTTTTGAGTCCTTTGCCAAAAAAAATGTTGTTGTTGTTTTTTTTCACTGGACCTGTGGTGAAATAACCACACCTTCAGAACAAACTTAGAATCACACACAAACCTACACATTCACTCAGTTGCACACATTTTCAATCAATTCACTAATTTGGCTGTCTGCATTTCTGTGACTCAGTTCTGGTGATCGTATTGCCACATACACTAAGTGCTGTGTCCAACAACTCCCCTAAGCCTAATAACCTGAGGATGCTGGGACCCAAATCAGCCTGCCAGAACTCTGGTGGTACTTTCCTTCTACTCGTCTCTCTGATCATCCCCCCATAGTAACATCATTCAAGCTTTGCAAACAGCCTACCCTACTCTTCCAACATTTAGAAAATTGCTGAATTATGCAGGATTATTTTAATAGCTATTTACTTTGTTTCTGAATTTACAGCAATATTATATCCTTATCATAATATTTCATCAGACTTAATATCATCAGCATTTTAGTAAGCTGGTTACTCTCTCACGAAATAGAGCGCGTGTATCACCCAAGATCCGAAGAAGAAACACAACACAAATAGTATATCTTTCCATCGCGTCACAAGTATCTTACTTTAGTAACCGATTTCTAGCATAATACTTTGATTATGAGCATAATCAGGTAGCTTGTTTTTGGAAAACAATTATAATTGTACTAACAATAGCAATTTGATGTAGTCATCCAGGGATTGGCGTTGGGACTTTTTAAAAGAATCTTTGAGTTTATTAGCTAAATACCCTCTATGTTAGTAATTCTATTTGAAGATTCCAATATCACTATTTGTAAGAAATAAAATCATTTCAGATCCAGCACTGTTGTTCATCAGGATGCAGATCAACAACTCACATATAAACAGTGGCCATATCAAGATTGCGATCAAGTTTGGGAACCCCTACAGTCAATTTCATACCGTGTGAATTAAGGTCCTAGTACAAACTACAGTAGTGAAGATATCCAGGGCAGAATAAATCACTTGTTACACTTGGTCAGAGTGATGTGGCAAGATATTTCACTCTTAGGCATTCTTTTCAATGCAATTACAATTTTGCCATTATTTGCAATTGTATAATATATCCCTATGAGTTCATCACATAGTAAAGTCTTACTAATAGTACGGTCAAGAGATATACTGTAAGTATTAATAAGGTTAATTACATGAAATGGATTGTATATTATATGACCACCCTACTTGGGAGGAATGTGGAAGGTGTTAGTTTGCTAAAATAAATTTCAGCAGTCCATACAGGCACATGTAAAACTCAAACAGCGTCTAGCATGTGACACTGTATTTAGTACATTACGATCTACAGTTACTATTGAAGCTGGATTGTACAGATTTTTCAGTCGGGATTGGACCAGTAGAGAAGTACAATCCTTAAATTGAATGTAAATTATTTAGCATCATAATGATGAAAAATGAATTTGCATTCCTACCTTTACTTCGCTGAAATTAATTACATCAGGATATAGGCAAGTGACAAACAAGTTCACAACACATGCCTTGCTTTTTGGTTCATCCATTCTATTGACTTGTAGCAAGTTATTTTTGCAAACATCTGTTAAAATTCCCCCCCCCCCCCCACAAATTTATTATTGGAGGGCTCGCATACTTGATGGCATATGAACAATATCATAACTCTGTACACTAACTATAATTCCATGTCCTGTAATTTATCTCTAAAATTCTGATAGAGATGGGAAAAAAATAGTGCTCAAGTAGATCGTAAAGTTCTATCCTGTGACATACCAATAATATATCATAAGAATACTAAATCTAAGAATACTAAATCATTCATTGCTGTGGGTTTTTTGTACAGTATGCCGCCACCAGGGATACTCCGTCATGGGGACCCAGGTTTCACACTGGCGCCTTCACTCCTTTTCAAAATCATCACTACTATGTGGTTTCAAGTTGTTAACGTGAACAATTCTATTCTTTTTCTTTCCTTTCTGATCCCAGCCTATCTCATATGTTACATTACTGTGACAACTTGTCACAATGAAAGGACCTAATCATGCCTCACACAACTTAGTATCCAGGCCAGGTTGTTTAAACCACATTGACTAGCCAACCTGAAACTGTCTCAAATATTTCGTTTCTTTTGTAGCCCTCTCTCTGACTTGACCTGCTTTACATTCTCTCTAACACCATCCCATATAATATTCAACCTTTCTTGGTGTAAAGCTAAGTAATCAGACACATTCAGTGATGGACTGTGGGACTCCTCTGAATACACCTTTAAAGTATCCAACAGATGCGACATTGTTCTACCATTGACAAATTTCCATGAAGAAATGCCAGTTACTCTATTGGGAATGTTTCTGAGGTGAAATAATATAAAATCAATTTGATTAGGCCATGTCAACTTGTTGTCTTTAGAATTGTGGCGTTGAGTGTTGGTGGAATATCTCCACACAACTGTTGCTCTGGGAGTGGTATGGGCTTGAATGAATCTGTTTAATATGGTATTTATCACACAACTCCTTAAACAATGAACTCAATAAATTGTGAGCCTTGATTTGAAAGTATGGTTTGGGATATAGCTACCTGAGTCCTTCAGAACACACTCCACAAAGCATCAGACACGGTGCTGGCCTTCATGTCGCTAATCGGCACAGCCCAACAATACCTGCTTGCCAAACCAATGCAGGTAAACAAAAACTTGAACTTATTAGACTAGGGAAATGGACCCACTACATCCACTGCAAGACATTGGTATGGTTCAGTTAAGCAATGGGGTTGGTTGTCTAGGGGCTTTAGGAGGTTATCTATCATCATGTTCCTGATTCACACTGCATTTCTTAATGTACTCTACCACATCCTTCCCCCTACCCGGCCAAGTAAAACATCTGGACAACAACTTAGTTTTAGCCAGGGCGAAATTTCCTGAACTGTCATGACTTGTGCTAACTTTAGCAATTTCTGTCTGATGGGCACATGTCTTAGTATCAACCCCATTTTTGTTGCTAATTATCCTTGCCTGGGAGTTACGCCCCAGACAATATCAAATTTGTGTACTTCTTGTTTTTGTGGATTATATATGTATTTACAAGACCGAATAAGTGAAATATTGCCATTACTAAAATTGTACAGATGTGATTAAAGTAAAACTATTAAGTTATATACATTGTATTATATTATATAAAATTATGATTACTGTATAACAATAATATAATTACTAATTATTTTAACAGTATTCTTATAGTACTTTCTCTGTAACTTAATACGCTAGTTGTGATGCTTCCTCCAGATGATGCATTATTAAGGTATCAAAAAATTCATAAAGTGAGTTTAATAAACGCCTCATTTTAAATTTGTACTGATGTTTTTCACCATTGCTTCAAACAAGTACCCAGTAATCTTTCAAACCCAGTTTGCCATCCTCCTTCAACATACTCAATTTTCATCTTTGAAGAGCAGCCCTGGGGCAAAAGTATTACCTTTAACAGTTTAGGAGAGGATTCACTACCTCTACGAAGCAAGACAGCTTAGAGAGCCCCTAAATACATCTGAATGAACCGCCATTAAGGTTTAGCATACTAACCAATTGTTAGATAGCCTTCTGTCCCAGTGTTTAGACTCCACTGGGGCAACTTTTCGAAAAAAATATAACGCCCTGAATGCTTCTGAGACGTTGGAAAACCAAGAGACTCTACCATACAACACTCCCGCGAAGTTCGCTCAAAAAGTAAGTACTGCTGGTCTGCGCAGTCGCTCACATTTCCCACAACTGGAGTGCAGTTTACGTGGTTAGATAGCTCTTCCTGTATCCAATTGACTTGAAACTTTGGGCATAGCTTAAAAAACGCTTCAACCTACAGAATAAAAACATAATATTATAAAAAGTCAAAAAATGAAAAAAAAATTTTTTTTTTTGTTTATTGTGATGGCACCCCTTAAAACAATTTGTCTAAATTCACTCCCAAGACAAAATTTTACACTATGGTGGCTCTTAATTATGTTTTTAACCACAGTTTAGTAAAGAGAAGCCGTTTATTTTTTGTGACCAGAATTTCCTCTACAAATATTGAAATCAATGATTGTAATCTAATCTAGTGAATTTAATTATTCTCTGTGGTTAGTATACTCTACGATAATGTCAAATTTCCTAAATTTCATTAAAAACTAGAAAATTGTGTGCGGTGTATAATATACACAAAAATACACGTATAAAATTGACAATTACCAGCGATAATACTTAGAAAGTGGGCGTTGACAACTCAAAATGTACAAGTAGTCATCGCCCCACCACCCGAATGTTCGAAATAGTAATATTCTATTAAATTGCGCTGGAGTTCGGTATACCGTAACCTCCACCATTAATAGCTTTCAAAATCTGTTAGATTGATCTGAAAACGTTATCATGAGGATATCGGTTGTTCTCTCTTTAGTAGGAGTTCTTGCTCACATTGAAGGTAAGACACCTTGAATAAAACTTAATTTATCTCTAGGGTAATAATTGGAAGTATAGCAACACTTTAATTTTCAAAGTAGTTACCACGGGGTGGGATTCTGAGGAATAGGAGCTTACCAAATCTATTATAGTTGGACTAGTATTAGGAGGAGTGAACACATAGTGTAGTAGTCTTATAAACACCCCTGTATATCATTAAAAAGAGACACCAACTAGAATTGAGAAGGAGGGGGGGAGGGGGGCGGTCATGCCCCCCTACTCCCAGGACAGCAATTATTTTACTGTATGATTTCTTTTTTTTAACTGATGAAGCCAGAATTCTGGCATGGAAGAGAATATTTTTAACAAAGCCTAGCACAATCTTTTTAAATTCTTGCTAGAAATAAACAACAAAATGGAGGTAAAATTGTTTTTTTTGCACTTTACTACGAGTTCTTTTTTTTTATCTTTATTTTTATTCAAATTTCACCCAATTCTGACTTGAAATTACTATTATTCTCTCTTCTCATGAATTGGTAGGTGAAACCTGAAGTTCCAATTGACCATCTGCAAATACAATACATTATCCCACATGCTTTGCTGCAGTTATTCCTACCCCACTAGAATCTAGTAGAATCGTAGAGCTATTGTATGCTGCTAGATAAATGGCCACTGGTTTGAGTAGTCAATTGATAAAATATATACACTCAAGTTAATGAGACATTGTAGTGGATAATTGTACTATTGTAAAATAAATAATATCTTACAATACACAACTATAATAAAATTTCTACCTCACTACATCAAGTATTGTTTTATCAGTAATGTGCTTGTGAATCAAATACAACTGATGAAGGCTTCAATCTGTAACTGATGTGTTACTACTGCTTGAGCTGGTTGTTTTCATGTTTTTTTTTTATTACTGGTAATTCAAATGATTTAAACATACTATGTTGCGTTTTGCAGGTGTTATCACTACTCCTACAACCTTGCTAGAGCCTAGTGGCAATATATATTTGTGTGAAGGAGATCATGTGACTCTGCAGTGCAATGTTTCATCTGGTTCCATATCTTGGATGTGGTTTGTAAATTCTACAAAAGTTGAAGTCATATACACTCGATTAGATGGTAACACAATTAGAACTGATGGTAGTATAACAACACAATATTTTGGTAATGGTTCTTCCACATTAAGTTTTCAGTATAGAGTAAGTCATTTAATCTCATCAGTTATAAGCTGTAATACAAATCATCTCGTCAATATATTGTCAAAAGGTAATACTACATCTTCTTCTTTCTCCTATAAGCACAACTTAGTCAAACAAGCAAAAGTTGTATTATGTGGTTGTTGTGTGCTTTCAGGTTTAGTATAATAATGTAACTATTACAAAAATGGTCATTGTGATGTAATTAATTTTGACATACAGTATTATATACAGTGTTTAGTGTGGAAATTTAATCTTGAGCAGATGTTACAAAAGTTAATGTACAGAAATAATATTATACGTAACCTGTTAAAGTTTAAATTACTTTTTAATTTTATAATAGAGCAATTAATGAACAAACTTAAATACAATAACTGCTATTAAACCAACAATACTATCATCAAAATAATTCATGCAAATTTTGGTAGTGGTCTAGTTTAAACCTTAAAAAAAGCAACAAATGACCACCAATTCTGATTATTGTACGTTTATTAATGAGTTAATTTAGCTGTGATAATATTATGAACATAATGAACTTAGATATATAATAAGCAATTTGCTAATGTTATCCATTAATTCTAATTATTGTTGTCAATTTGTTGTATGTTATTTATTCTCTTGTATGTCAGTGAAGCCAAAATTTAATATGTTTTTTATAACAAATGTTATACCGTTGGAAACGAGAGCCAGTCTTGTCTTACAATTTACTAATTCTTCATTATCACCCACTAACATCACTTTGTCATCAAAACTTGGAACAATTAATTTTAATAATAGAATCATTAGTGTTCCACTGACAATTATTTATATGGAAGATTATACAATCACCTTCAGAATTGACGTCTGTGGGGAAGAATTTTATGTTGAAGGAAATATATCGATATTGAATTGTTCAATGGATCAAAAAGTTGTCATATCTCTGGATTTAAATGATACTATTTATTCATATACATGTACTGAACATGTATTGAATGGTACCTCATGCATAAAAGTTACTTCATCTGAAATGAATTGTAGTTCAGGTAATTATATAATTGTAAGTATAACTTGGACATGTAATAAGGGAATGTAATAACCAATACTATTGTTAGTTTTATTGTTACGATAATTCGTTTTTAATAAAAGTTATATCTCCAAACACAAAATCACAATTGATTGAAACTTTTTTATGCAAATTCAGATGTTGGTGTGCAAAGTTATCTTAATTTATAAAATCAATATCCATTATATAATTTATAATGGAAAAAAATGTAATACAATATCATTCCTGATTATCTCTCTGGAATGCTAAATGTATATCAGTATAATAACAACTGGTAATAATTAATTCTAAGTGCATTCTGAAAAAAAGTAATGACATTTCAAAAATTGTTGGTACACTTCACAAAGTGTGTGCTGACAAAATGAATTAACATTGTATAATATTATATTACTTATACATATTCCAAGGAATTCCAGATAATCAACATTAGCTGTCTTGATTAATTTATGTATATATTTTTTAGGCATTGGTAATTAATTTTACAACTTAAGATAAAAAAGTAATAAATTTTTAATATATTCAGATAGCATGAATTGCTATAAAATTAGCAGAATATCTGTATTTAAAGTCATCAATATTGTTAATTAGTAAATTATTTTAACTTTTCACTAGATATTTATCACTTTGACAACAGCACAACTACTGGAACTTCTGCCATAGCCACTGAGAAGAATATTTGTACTACTAACAATGACGATTACCTAATTATTCTCCCTGTGGTATTCTGCTTTTCTCTTGTTTTATTTATACTTTCTGTAATACTATTCACTATGACATTTGTAGTGATAAAAAACAGAAATACAAGGTAATTAATAATTCTAGCAATAGTATTAATAAAAAAAATTGCACAAAAATTTTAAAAATTGTATGGACTTATCAGCAAGCTCCAGTAGTTCATTGTTGGGAGGGCAAAGGTTGCATGAATTTATGTATACATTGATATACTACTATCAGTTTTGTCAACTTGCTAAGATATTAAATGATGTTCGTTTGTATGATATTCCATAAGCTGCGCTTGAAATGTTCCTATTTCTCTTTTTAGTAATCTCTATCAAAGTTAGTTAATATAAATGTTCTCATGGAAATGTTGCATATGAGGTTTCAGGTAAGCCAAGACACAATATTGGATCTCTCGAAAGTAGAGTAGTTCGTTAAAGAAATACCTGCCCTGATTTTATTTCTGAATAATGTTGGCAAAATTATTGTATTGCCGTCAAATTCAATATTTTGTCAAAACTATTTTTTTTTAATTTTAATCGTTCCTATATATGTACATATACAGAGCCAAAGAGAAAAACAGCAATTTGACCAAATGTGTGACCACTCCACAGCATCCTAGTACACCTACCTATGAGGAAGTGAAGGTTGACCGTCATAGTGAAGCCACAGAAATGACAGCTAATTCAGCTTATGGACTTCAACATGCACCACATTATTAATATTATTTTTTTATAATGTTCTTAAGTAAATACATCATGACATTGTAACTAATAAAAAACGTAAACATTTATTTAATCTTTTCTGTTCTGTAAAACATAACCAGAATAGTGCATTCAATTCCGTGTAATTCATAGTTTGTTATCCATTTACCTAGAATATTATCATTACATATAGCTACAATAACTCCATTAATTCTAAAGTAATATTGTTGGATAATTTCCATTGCTGCCACTTTTTATTCTGGCTCTTGTCAACTAGTTATTGAATCAGCAGAACCAAGGGAAAAAATGTCATATTGTTTGATTGATTTGTAATAGCTAGCCCAGAGCGGTATCCTTCATTCATTCCCTTTAAGGCAGATCACCACATGTCTACAAACATTCTCTGATAGAGGTGGGGAGCTTGAAACCACATCTACCAGCTAGTGGATTTTAACGATAGAGATTCTACTGCCAGCAATTCTATCTACATTTGGGTGTACACATAACCGGATGTAAATAAACTTCACCCCATATATACTTTATACATACTAATACTGTTACCCATATCTTAGGCAATTGAAACTATACACTTAATAAATGATGACCTGACCCATGCCTTCACGGAACAGTCGGTAAAGGATCTGGCTCGCGAGACTAGCTATAGGACTATAAACTGAATGCAAATTACATAATTGAAGAAAAAAATTACAGCTTTTGCCGAGCTCTTCGTTTAAATAATACATTTTGCTTGCGGGGTTTTACGCTGGATATGTCTCACTGCAAGAGGGAAAGTTTTACTCATACTTAAGAGCAACGCGGAGGATGTGGACGGTCTCGAGCAAATACTTATTGATGTGGATTGCATTGCTTAGAACACCAGTGGGGGCTCAATTTAGTGAGTGTTTAATTCATGGAGCATTTGACTTCACTCTAACACCACCGACATTCAAATTAGCAAAGGAAAGGGGTTGTAGATAGCCCACATATTTATAGTAACCGTAGTTTTGGAATTCTTGGTAGATGGTATGTTGTTGTATTTTTTAAAAGTACTAAGCGGGACACTTTATTTAGGCTCCAGTCATGTAGCATTGTAAACTGTATGGCTAGGAAAAGATAACAAAGCCAGATGATGATCTAGATTTCCAAGGAGGAAGAGTTGAGCTTCTTGACTGCTGAGAATTCCTTCAGCTAAAGGTTGATTAATTACCACCTTCATTAAAGAAAGTGATTATAGCTCAGGAGTTAGCACTCAAACCCTCACATGTTTTAAACAGTTAAGCAGGCCTTCCTAATTTAATTACTAAAGGGAAGTGGTAGTAGGGGTTAGAAATTTTTTGGCGTGTTAGATTAAAGTACTATAGTGTACCAGCACGCAACAGTTAAGGTAGGTACATTATTCAAAGAAATTTTAATTACTTCATTTTGTACTATAAATGCACACATAACATTAATATTCCCTAAATCTGATGTAACATTGAGATGCAAATGCAGTTATTGTCAATGATAACAAAATTGAACAAGATATTATCCTCCCTTTTTTGGCCCGTAAAGCTTTATTTTGGAATAGTTCATCTTTATTAAGTAAACATTTTCACTATAAAGAGAAATTCTATTGTTTTCAAGTTTCTAAAGCTTTTATTAACTATTCTATGATTAATGTGTTCTAAATCCTTTGTTTGTTAACCTAATTGCTATAATTATACTAAGTTATATCTATGTCATAAAGGATAGAGGAAATGCAGAATTACATCCTCTTTCTGCATTTAACCGCATTACCATAGTGTTTGCATGTTTCCAGCACATTTCCACTATATATAATGGAAATGAGTAGACAAAAATTGTGTGATTTATCTAATTGAAAATGTGAAACCTAGCTAGTTCAATTATACCTTTTCAGGTACTACACTTTTTCCAACGGAATATATTATTAATGTCTGTCCTGGGCAAGTGCATACTCTAACTTGTAATGAATCAAGTACTGGAAACTTATATTGGGAATGGACTAGTTCTAATGGAATGATGTCAAGGAGGTATTTTCTTGCTGAAAATTTAAACATACCAATGCCTCTTGTTCAAAGCCGCAGTGAAGAAGTAAACACTACTTTATTGAGTCTGATCAATAGTTTCGTCAGTTCAACACTGCAGTTTACTTTATCTGGGAATGTTCTATCAGCTAATGTGACATGTAATCAAGAATCAGGAAGGATTAACGTTGTAGGTTAGTAAAGGTGGGTATGGACCAGTGCTGCCATTAGTATTTATTCAGCTCATTTATGGGCATGACTAACTGAAGTATTAACTAACCATGAACAAATTCATTGCATAACTCAAATAACACCATGTATTATTATTATTTGTGATGTTTTTGTATAGTGTTTGTTACTTGAAGTATGTTTTTTTTATTAGATGGTTGAAAATATATTTTAAACTTATTAGAGGTGTGCAGCATACTATAACAGTTTATTGAGGTGCATTATTTTCTGATGGTTATTTTGTAGGTTAAAAAAAATGTCCCTTATCAGAAATATTTCTGCTATTAAATATATACATGAATAATACTAAGATTAAATTTCGAGAGTATGGTGAATGAATTTAATAGAATGGGCAAGTGAAGAAATAACTAAATTCTCATGAGCATGGGAAAGAATGTTTTGTGCTTACTTCAAAAGAAAACAGATTTACAACAAGTGTTGTCTACATAATATATTGTAGGTCTAAGTATACAACTTTATTTATTATGAATGTCTAGGATTTAAACCAGTAAACAACTTCAGAAAATACTTCAAACCATGAAGTATGATTCATAGATTTCCGGACACTATAGAATAAAATAACTCAGAAGAAATTTATTCTATGACAAAAACCATGTGGATATGTAATTATTCGTGTTTTGAAAAACAGCGAAACTTAATGATATCATAGATATATATATATATATTTTTGGTATCTATCTCATTACATATTATGCTTATAATCATTATTTTATAATACACTCTAAAACTGCTGTTTACTTAAAAATATAAGCACTAGTTTTTTTAAGCTTGCATTTATTAATGTTAACACACTGAATTTTTTACTACATAAATTCTGCATGACTTAGCAATTGCATGTAATGAACTAAGGGATAACAGAGAAACCTACCACACTTATTACCTTATGATAAATTGAACTAAATGTTTATTGTATAACTTAAGTTACTAACATTGAACAATAATTTAGATCATTATGGCTTTAGTTTTATATTTTTCGTTGTTTATTCCTTTTTTGACAGATTGCTCTACTCCAGTGAATTTCAGCATTGTCATTAATGCTACTGAGAATGATATTAGTAATATTCACATTAGTTGGAGTAATCATTTAAACATGAATTTTACTTATTATGTTAATATTTCCTCAAACTTTGAGAATGATATAAATACAATATCAAAAGATAACTTGTATATTGATTTCACATCAAGAGTTGGAGTTTCATATAGTATATATATTAGTACCTACTGCTGCAACAATTTAACAGAAATTGGAGATTTTCAACTTACTATATTAAGGAACAATTCAATAAAAGTCATAGGAGATATTCTATACAATATAAAGTCTATCAAGCAAGATAACATCAGTGAAGACGGATCTTTTATAACAACTATAAGTACTGGTATGAATGTTAATTGATTCAAGTAGTTAATTTTATGCTTGTATTACTTTGAAAAAAACATTTTCTCATTTGTTTCAGATACCAAGAAGAGCTTCAATAACGTAGTGACGTTAAATTCTTCCTATGATGATTGTTCTTGTGAAAACTTTAGTAGTTTTCAGACTATAATTTTGCCTATAGGATCTGTAGTAATTGTTATATCTATTTTACTAAATATTGGACTTGTTATTGAAATAGTAAGAATCAGGAGAAAGACTAGTTGGTAAGTATGTAATATTTATGCTAATTAAACTGATTGGAAGACAATATTTTGAGGAAAGACTTTTTCTTGTGTGTAACAATATTATTACTGATCTTTAGAACATTCACATGCATTAATATCAACTACTCGTATAGTGCTTTTATCCTTTAAAATTATCATACTTGTAAAGCAGCTCATCCAATAAACGTGATGATGATAAAATTGAAGCAAGAGGTCAGATAAATCAGAGTATTCCATTATACGAACAAGTTGACTCAGAAAAAGAAGTGACATCTGTAGTACCTAATGCAGCATATGGAATTCAGCAGAGAAAGAAAAACTCGAATTGAATTAATGTATTAGCATCTAAACACTCAATTTGAAACATTTTTATATACAATTCTGTACAAATTTGTTTAAACAATATTCTGTTTCCTGCATATGTTGCTAGTACATTATTAAATTTTTGCAAAACAACAGTTATGAAAATTAAAATAAAAGCTAGGGAAGTTTTTAATAGGAATTATTTTCAGTGCTTGAAAGCATTTATAAATGCATCATAAGCATGTGAATTCAATTAAAAAATGTGAGGTTAATTTTTTTACGTATTTGTTAATTTTTTTGCACCTTTCTTGTCAATTAACTTTAACCTTCATTATATTCATGTTTAAAATACTTTTCTTTTAAGTTATTCTCAAAAATGAATTTGATATAGAAAGAGAATAAAAATCGCATTGTACAGGTAAAACTATCATATAGATTTCATAATTATGATATTAAAGATTTGAAGACTTTACAGTATGATTTTATTGCTTTGATGGTTACTAAGCACAGAGGTTGTTTAGCTGCTTTTAACACTAACCACATAACCACTAAATCTGATAAGAAGCCTGATAAGAAGCCAGCCACACACGGTTAACCACGAGCACTGGACTGCGACCTTTTACCATCTGAATGGCTTGTGTTACCATTTGACGATCTTTACCGATGCTAATATCCTGTTCCTAGTCGTATGTGAATATATCATAATAGTTGGCATAATGTATCTTTTACTTCTCTATATAAAACTGTAAATATTGGTTTTAGTTTGTAATGAATGGTATATATTAAACACTAACTATGTACCCTTAATTGGATAAATTTTCTAACCACATTTTAGAAAAAAGAAATTTTCAGTTTCAATGAAAATTACAGCTTATAATAAAAAACAATTATCAAACTCTGAACACATAACCTTAAAGTTGTTATTATATTTGATGTTTGCTAAGTTATTCAATTTGAGGGCCGTTTTATACTCATTGGTAGAAGTTTGGTGTACAACTAATTAGTTCTTAGACTGATATTTCATGGACAAGATATGAGTGTTGTTTTTATCCTGTATCGATCTGAGAAAATTTAAGCCTTTGCTATAATTATCTTAGTTTATAAAAGAAGAGATTGTATTATAGGATTATGAAGAATAACTCCACATGAACATAATCACTTTAATTATTATCTTTTTTATATCTTAATCATTATCATTGTATTTCAGTTTTGCACAGGGTGACATTAAATTCGTCCCCAGATAATAGTACTTGTGAAAACTTTAATCTTTTTGATACTGTTACTATTCCTATTGGATCTGTAATAATTATCCTATCTCTGGTGCTAAATATTGCATTTTTATGGATACGATAAGAATCAGAAGAAGGACTAGTTGATGTGTAAAATTGGTTCCAGTTTATATTTATTTGTATGACTAAAAATGTATTTCTTAAAATTTAAATTAATATCTGATTATAGTACAATTTTCATGAACATTTAACTTATTCAAGCACATTTCTAGAAATGTTGCACTCTACAATCTAAACATTTTGTTATTTTTTACAAATAGTAATCACCAAATAGTTCAAATCTTAGCTTTGATTATAACATTTTTATGAATCATGAATTGTTCAAGTTAAATATTGTGTATTTATATATATTATAGCTATAGCTGTATGATAGCACTTAGTAACAACATGGTTTTTAAATAGAGTAGAACTTTATACTCAGTAATCTGAATTTAATAAAATCGTACAACTGCATTGTAGTAAACGGAAGCCTTTTCATTTGTAAATATGGCCAGAACTCTGTCTACAAATACTAATTACCTTTCACCCACAACTTAAAATTTTGTAAAACGATTAAATAATTATCCCCTACATCTAAGACTCTAACAAACACTGCTGTTTTGAAAAATTTGGCATTGTTATTCAAGTGGATGTCTTGTAATTAAAGCTATCTAATCATATTATCTATGTAAACAGTTAAGGATTAAACAACATCCATATGAATATGAAATTGAGGGGATTCATACCATATCACAATATAACTTAAATATATTTTTGTGTTTATAAATATCATACACATGAGTAAAATGAATAAAATAGTTACAGGGATTCAGATGTACTTTTGATGGACTGACTGAGAGATGAAGTTGATCTTGTAATTTAGTTACACTTGCACTGGTAGTATCCCAAACATTACTAGACTGACAAACTGCTTCAAATAGTATTGGGCAATAGATGCCTGCCTCTTTTCTGACATCAGTGGTTTACACTGTCAGCTAATAATGTCAGAAAACACGCCAGTACAATTCAACCAAGTGTACAAAACTTTATCCAGATTGAGATACGAAAATAGCCAAGAAAATTGTCAGTTTCTGATCCATGTCAAAGTTAGTCATCTAAATTAACATCTAATATCAGTTTAGATGAGGAATTTGACATGGATCAGGCAAAATAATTAAAAATTCAATTACAATAAAACGGTTGTACCTCATCATTTTTATTTTTTGTGACAATATTTGGACTATCACTCAGGAATGTAAAATTGGATTGTAAGGAAATTATTATTACTGAATGCAAAGAATTTTGCTAACTGAAGTATCATAAATGATTTATTACTGCAGATGTACTTTTGATGGACTGACTGAGAGATGAAGTTGATCTTGTAATTTAGTTACACTTGCACTGGTAGTATCCCAAACATTACTAGACTGACAAACTGCTTCAAATAGTATTGGGCAATAGATGCCTGCCTCTTTTCTGACATCAGTGGTTTACACTGTCAGCTAATAATGTCAGAAAACAAGCCAGTACAATTCAGTATAGTTTTTTTACTGTCAAACCCATATGATTCATTTCATAATAAATACATTTTCATCAGAATAAAGAGACTAAGACAAGATTGAAGTTTGTTTGAGACACTGGCTAACAAAAAGGAAACTTGATTCTTCCTAACAAGCACTGTATGTCACAACTTTGATGAATAATTTGTGTTTTAAGTTTACCCCCCCCCCCCCTCCAATTTTAAACTACTTCTACCACACATGTAAATTTGGAACCCTTACCAGTGTATTTATCCCCAACTACCCTAACCTATGCAAACCATTACCGTGGTCATGTGATTTGAACATTCCCATTTGGAGCAGGTTTGTCAAGTGATCCGAGAATTTACATTTTTGGGGGGAAGGGCAATCCACTTTCACGGATATCCTGATGATTTGCTTGTATAACAGTTTGTTGTGGGTTTATTCATGTGACTACCAACTAAAAGACCACAATTAATACATTATCCTAAACAGATACTGGAAATGGAAGCATAATGTTTCTACTTGACCTACTGCTTAATTAAATGTTTGTTTACAAGATATCCGGAGTTCAAGTTGAAAGAAAGCTTTTCACGATGATTTTGGGACTCATAAAAGTTGTTCTGTTTTTTTTTTGGATAGTAAATGATATAATTATTATGAATAGCATACTGACACTCACAGAGGCCAGGTTAAGGTTTGAGCATTCAAAACTAGATATCACAAATGACAAACAATCAACTTAACTTTCACTTAATTACTATTTTATAATATATCATAATTGAAACCACAACACACATTATATACTCTTTCAGTCCCAAATAAAATTTACATGTTTTGGGTCAATTCTTATAAGCGCACACTATCTAAAATGCTGGGTGCGCAATGATTGAACACAACCCCCATGTATATGAATGTGCCCAACCCAAGTGTTTTATTGGGGTCATTTGGTAATAATACTGTGGTAATTATAAGCTAGAAATTAAAAATAAAATACATTGAAAAGGTTATACCTAATTGTGAGCATTACATTTGTGAATCTCAAAGCAAGATTAGAGAACATGAAACATTTTATTGTCTAATAAAATTAAATCATCTGGTTGAAGTGCATTACTCTCCAATAATCCACCACAAAATCATGTTTAAATGAATGGCTAAGAAGTAGGAGAATGAAAAGATCAAGAATAGAAGCTGGTGAGTAATTGCTGACTGATGTAATTACTTCATTAAATAAGTGAAAGAAAATACACAGAAAAGACAGAGATATTGAGGAGCAAAAGGGAATTCATGAATTGAGAGGAATTAGACAACCTGAGATGGTTCAGGAAGAAAGTACATCAAGTGACTTGAAGTGGCAAGGAACTTGCTAGTATAATTATGGTCTTCCATTATGTGGATACTTATACAATGTATTTAAAGTCACACCAAAGATCAATTTTTACACTATGGTGACACTAAATTATTTTTTCCTTCACAGTTGAATGTAGAGAAGCTGTTGTTATATTTTTGTTTTGTTGCCAGAATTTTTGTTTACAAGTGAAGATACTGATCAAGTACAAGAAACCGGTGAGCAAATTTAAGTGATGACTGGAAATTGTATCAGGTAGTATAAATTATTCTTCAAATATTGTTCAGGGAGTGAAAAGAAATAAACTACTTGAATTTCAAAAATAAATCAACTAATTCAATTAATACAGTTTAATAAAATATTTATATTTTGATTTCAATAATTTTTTTAAGCTTCTCAGACAAATCATTTAGCTACTTAAAATAAAATACATTCTTTGATTTTGTCAGCAATATTAGCTTGTATATCAAAATGCGCCACAGTATCCGCAGTTATCTATGGAGTTCCTAATTTAATAATAAATAAAAACAGTTTGAGATAAAGAGTGTTGTAATAGTACCTCGATAAATCTGAATGCTACCGGTTCCACTGACAGTCCTTGCTAGTATCCCACATTTGGTCAATTAATGATGGCTATGGTACAATTAAAAGACATGCAGTACTGATGTTCACAGCTTCCTGTTAACTAGATATAGCCAGCCAATAAGTTCGCAAATTTATCTGGAACCTGAACATTTTGCGATGCCACTAGTCCCCAGAAACCTCTGCGCTAACTGTGATTGTGGTACCTGTTTGTCTGATGAGAACTTCATTAGTACTTCTCATCGCTGGATAAAATTTTGAGGGGATTTATCATTTTATGCCCACCTAAACTCTTGTGACTCAATACACAATATGATAAGTCAAATATTAGCAAGGGTACTAAGTTGACACTATTGGTCAGCAAAGGCTACAAAGCGTGAACATCTATTATCTCTCACTCATATTATAACACATAGTATATAATATTAACGATTAGATCATTAATTTAAATAACCTTAATAGTCTCAATTACTACACTGGTTTGCCAATCATTATAATATTTGCCATTTTAGAAACTACACTAAATCCACCACCTCCTACATTAGAAGTATGTTCTGGAGAAAATTACACTTTGTCTTGCACAGAAAATGATATTATTATGAGACAATAATATACATCTGGAATAGATAACAATGATATTAATACTACAGATCTTCTGTTGAATAATAACAATATGATGGTGTCAACTCGTCTTATATCAATTGATTCGTCACATGTACACTCTCAATTAGAGTTTATATTGTTTGAAAATGTTACTTCAGTTCAAGTATCATGTAACCGAGTTAGGTTACTTGTAAAAGTAAAGGGTAAGAATAATGTGTAAAAATATTTGTTAAGTATTCTTAAAGCAGTATTTTATGTTCATGCAACTTTTTTTTATAAATATTTTACTATACAAGAATTACAATCTTTATAATATGAACAAGATGAGCAAATATGGACTTTGTATCTGATTAAAATTGTCAGACGAAGTCAGACAAAGGTCAGGAAAGTATAGACTATAACCCATGACATTTAGCAGGTCTTGTAAGTGATTACATTTTGATTGAATTTCCAGGTGTGTGTCAGAAAAAGGAATTTACATGTCCATCTTAACTTAGACTGTAATATTTATTTGAATTTCAATAGGATAAAAAAAATATATTCACGCATTTGTGAGATAATTAATAGAAGCATTAAAAGGGCATAATGAGGACCCTCATTTCTTTTTAATTGCTCTAATAAAACTATCAAAGACAAAAGCAAAAGCTTAGGGTGCCCTGCCACCTTAAGCCAAGGCTTCGTGGTACCTGGTAGATTTTTGGCCTTAAAGTTAATTGATCCGCGTAGAATGTCAGATATGGCCAAGCGTTGAATAGGTAGCATAGGGGAATCGGTTACTGGCGGTTCTACGGTATTATACTGAATGATTAAATGACCACAGGCTCAGGTGGCAGGGAACACTTAACATTTTAATAGAATTTTGAAATTGCGTGAATACCACTCAATGTACAATATCACTGAATCCCGTCTTACTATTGTGACGTTAGCAGTTAGTTGTGAGGTATGTTTCTACTTAACCCTCAAAAGCCACAAATAAAAAGAATACAATCATTAAAATGTATTGTCTGTCATGAAGAAATTCAACGATGGTAACCAGTGTTTACTATCAGCTTTGAAATAACAATATCAAACTGATTCTGTCCATAATTTAAGCTCGTTTAAATACTTTGTCAATGTTTTTTTTGTTTTCAAACAGGAAATGATACAACCTAAAAAATTATTATAAATTCTCAACATATATTCATAATAGCATAAATAATTGCAGTAAAAAATTCTCTTAAGGGTGCTGTCACACTATTTGAGCGCGAAAAACCCGCCAAATAGGCCACGGTTGCTAGGGCCTGTTAAACTTACTTCTGCTTTTCCTCGAATTATTTTATTTATGCAGGCCAGCAAGTACTGCTAGGAGAAATCACCTACCAAAAATGAAGACTGCTAGTCGATCGCATCTCAAGAAATACCCCTGTCACCATTTTGGACTTCCTGGCAGTACTGCACGGCTACCGCGGTAGTTTAGAAGCCGATTTTTTGTTTATCATTTTTTTTACCCGTGCGTGCATGCCATAACATTAAGTTTTTGTTGAATTTTATTGTACTTTTCTATTTACTCACCTTACCATGTGAACTATTGTCGATTATTTCCGTGAAATTCCTATATTAAAAATATCTCAACGTTATAGGGTCGACCCCTTGTGACCCTAAACCCTGGCAAAATTTGAACCACAGCAGTTAGTCCATTCCTTAGCAGTACGCTAGAGATCCATTAAATTAGAGCGCAAGAATTTTTTTATTGTAAGTTGACTCCGCCCGCCCTGTCAGTACGCGCTATTCGTTACATTTTTTACAATTTGTTACAGGGGCTTGACTTTATGGGAGAACAGGTCTTTTCTCACAGCAATTTGTATGGGCACCTGAAGTCCCACCTGGACCATAGCTGATTCATGAGGAAAGGCCTTGAATTTGCACCCAGCAAATGTGATGTCCCCAATAACATCTGGGTGGACATATGGGGCTAGTGGGGGGGGGGGGGGGCAAATGGAAAATGAGATGGATAATTGGGCTTCCGAACGTACAGGGCAGGATGCAGAATTTACTGTTGGGATGGTAAATGTAGCATGAATATGTGTATATTGATTTACACCATGAGTTTTGTAAACTTTCTAAGATATCATATGCTACATTATATATTACATTATAAGGTACACATGAAATGCTCCAATTCATTTTTTGATTACTCTCTTCTAAATTTAGCTCGTGTAAATGTTCTTATGCATAGACAAAATGTACTTGCTATCACAAAAGGGTAATGCCCCCACCTTTCTACTTCACCTCTATAAGAGTCCCCTTCTAGGGACAACTTCCTTCCTCAATTGTTCCCTTATTGAGCCATCCCTGACTTATTATTAGGAATGTTGAGTATATACAAGCCTTGCTTTATTTCTGAATACTGTGGACAAAATTATTACATCATCCTCAAATTAATAAATTTTACACACTTTTTTTAATTTTAATAGCTATGTCCTATAAATGGACTATAGTACAGAGCCAAAGAGAGAAGCACCAATATGACCAAATGTGTGACTACTCCACAGCATCCTAGTACACCTACCTATGAGGAAGTGAAAGTCGACCATCACAGTGAAGCCAGAGAAATGACAGCTAATTCAGCTTATGGACTTCAACATACACTACATTGTTAATGTTTTATTCTATTTTTGTTAATGTTCTTCAGTAAACAAGTAATGACATCGAAGCAATTAAAAAACGTAAACGATTCAGTAATCATTTGTTTTGTAAATATTGATATAGTACATTTAGTTCCATGCAATTAATACTTTGTTATGTTGATTTACCTGCAATTCATTGAACTCTTCACATCACGTTATAAACATTGTACTGCTAACATGGTAAAAATCGCTTAAATGTGTAAATCACTTAATATTCTTACTTAGTTGTTGGTATTTTTGGTCATATGTTTGCTTTGGTACCTCTTACAACAAAACGTAATATACCATCAGATAGCTATTATTAGTAAGAGACCAAAAGTAAATGAGTTATGGGGAATAATAGAGGTGTGTAATTAACAACCAGCTTGCACCTAATATCTGGTGTGCATGCTTTACTAGCAGCGGATATCTGTCCTGAACCTGTCATTCAGTCCTGTGAGCCAACTGCAACAAGAAATAGCGTGAGCGGTAGGATAAGCCAATACATTTTCTATGGTACAGGTAGGTCAGTGATATCATAAGTAGGTGTGGCCAGATATAAGTGATGTCATCGTGCAAGTCCTCTATTATATACCACATTTCATACAGTTTGAATCATGTTTTAGTAGCTGTTTACCACTGCACAGTTATTGTTAACATTGCTATTACAACCATCTTTATGTAATCATAACAAAATAAGTCTCGAAAGTTATGCAAACCTTTTCGAAAGTGCACAGAAGATATACTCACTAAATAACAAGTAAAAAATGCATCCATATTTTTTATGCTTATTAACCACAAGAAGGTGCCAGCTTGAAACCTGGGACCCCGTGACGGAGTATCCCAGGTGGCGGCACCGTACAAAAAACCCAACACGGAGCTGTGCTGCTGGACGCCATTGACTCGAGCTACGACTGTGACTTTGCTACTGTGGACTTTGACCGTTCTCAGTTGGCTGAGCAAAGAAGTCACTTTTTGTGTTTTCATAGTTCATTGTTCTGAACACTGTTGTGTCTATGGACTTCCATTTGTTATTAAGTGTATCCTTTGTGTATTGTGTCATAACTATTGTTTTTTATGTCGCAAGAGGAGGACAGTACTTCATCTACAGTTCAATCACTGAACCTAGCAACATCACATTATTCAGTGGCTACTTATAGACAACAACTCATATGAAAGATAATGAATACAGGCTAATGACGATAGTTTAGCTAAACTGAAAAGATGGGGCTCAGACAGTCAACGTGGCTTTTACTTTAAGGATATGGTCTGTTGTGTGACATTTTAGCCACAAATGGTGTTGATACTAAGACATGTGTCCATCAGACAGAAATTGCTAAAGTTAGCACATGACAGTTCAGGACATTTCGCCCTGGCTAAAACTAAGTTGTTGTCCAGATGTTTTACTTGGCCAGGTATGGGGAAGGATGTGGCAGAGTACATTAAGAAATGAAATGTGAATCAGAAACATGATGATAGATAACCTCCTAAAGCCCCTAGACAACCAACCCCATTGCTTAACTGAACCATACCAATGTCTTGCAGTGGATATAGTGGGTCCATTTCCCTAGTCTAAGAATAAGTTCAAGTTTTTGTTTACCTGCATTGGTTTGGCAAGCAGGTATTGTTGGGCTGTGCCGATTAGCGACATGAAGGCCTGCACAGTGTCTGATTCTTTGTGGAGTGTGTTCTGAAGGACTCGGGTATACCCCAAACCATACTTTCAAATCAAGGCTCACAATTTATGAGTTCATTGTTTAAGGAGTTGTGTGATAAATACCATATTAAACAGATTCATTCAAGCCCATACCACCCCCAGAACAACAGTTGTGTGGAGATATTCCACCGAACACTCAACGTCACAATTCTGAAGACTATATGGACCACAAGGTGACATGGCCTAATCAAATTGATTTTATATTATTTCACCTCAGAAACATTCCCAATAGAGTAACTTGCATTTCATGGAAATTTGTCAATGGTAGAATGTGTCTGATTACTTAGCTTTACACCAATAAAGGTTGAATATTATATGGGAGGGTGTTAGAGAGAATGTAAAATGGTCAAGTCAGAGAGAGGCTACAAAAGAAACGAAATATTTGAGACACTTTCAGGTTGGCTAGTCAATGTGGTTTAAAAAACCTGGCCTGGATACTAAGTTGAGTGAGGCATGATTAGGTCCTTTCATTGTGACAAGTTGTCACAGTAATGTAACATATGAGATAGGCTGGGATCAGAAAAGAAAGAAAAAGAAGAGAATTGTTCACATTAACAACTTGAAACCACATAGTAGTGATGATTTTGAAAAGGAGTGAAATCCGGTGAAGGCGCCAGTGTGAAACCTGGGTCCCCGTGACGGAGTATCCCTGGTGGCGGCATACTGTACAAAAACCCCACACCAATGAATCATTTAGTATTCTTATGATATAATATATATATTGGTATGTCACAAAATAGAACTTTACGATCTACTTGAGCACTATTTTTTCCCATCTCTGTCAGAATTTTAGAGATAAATTACAAATGATAAGATTTACTGAAACATTAGATGCAAGATGGACATGGAATTATAGTTAGTGTACAGAGTTATGATATTGTTCATATGCCATCAAGTATGCGAACCCTCCAATAAAAAAATTCGGGGGGAAAGTCTGAACACATGTTTAAAAAAATAACTTGCTACAATTCAATAGAATGGATGAACCAAAAAGCAAGTCATTGTCTGTCACTTGCCTATATCCGGATGTAAGTAATTTCAGCAAAGTAAAGGTAGGGATGCAAATTCATTTTTCATCATAATGATGCTAAATAATTTACATTCAATGTGAGGATAGTTCTTCTGTACTGGTCCAATCCCGGCTGAAAAATCTGTACAATCCAGCTTCAATAGTAACTGTGGATCGTAATATACTAAATACAGTGTCACATGCTTTATATTTTTGAGTTTTATATGTGCCTGCATGGACTGCTGAAATATATTTTAGCAAACTAACACCTTCCACTTTCCTCCCAAGTTAAGGGTGGTCATATAATTACAATCCATTTCATGTAATTAACCTTATCAATACTTACAGTATATCTCTTGACGTACTATTAATAAGACTTTACTATGTAATGAACTCATAGGGATATATTGTACAATTGCAAATAATGGCAAAATTGTAATTGCCTCAATCCACAGCTTATCATCACCAGTTCAAATTTAATTTGGAGAGAATATGAAAAGATGTTTGAAAAAATAACTTACTATTACAGAGTGAATGAGAAGGAATAAGCAAAAACAAAAACAGCTGAGTGGACTGATTATTCTCTTACATACATAGATGTTTCTCACATCAGAGAGCTGAATAAAATTACTCATGTGCCTAGATAACAGCAACTTGCAACTAAACAATAATTAGTCCTCCCTTTACACTTGGCATTCACAGTAATGGCAGTTCAGTGGTGCCATAATGGTATACTTGCTAAATATGACCAATTTCCAGAAACTTTTTAACAGTAAATATTGCAAATTTGTTGATGAATTCTCAAATGGTTGGATGATTCTCAACCTCCAAAGTTGCAGTTTTGTCTGCACCATACTTCAAATGTGTCTGAGGCTACATAAGTTTCTAACTGATGTATTGTTGCAGTTAACAACTAGTTCCTAATTGGTAACTCTTTTGCTAGACCTAGACATGTTCCTTTAATGGTCTACATAATAGGCCTACATAATAGGTTTGATTGACTGCCAGATGAAACTTATTAAATAATTCAATTTTAGCTTCAGAATGAGCAATAATGTTTGTTGATCTTTAGTAAGCTGAAGAGACAAGACATGTAAAATAAAGTTTATTTTTTCCAAGTACCCTTTCAATCTTCCTTTCTGGTGTGTTAGTAATGTTAAAATGTTATAGCTAATTTCTACTAAATTAAATTATGCAATCTAGGAGTTGTATAAATTATCAGACAATCATACCCATAAGCTATTTAATAGAAAATGTCACAGTGGAATAGTTCATTGTCAGTTCCGAAAGCCAATTTATTACAGCTAAATGCACATGTAAAATTCTTAGTAGTATCATTGTGCTCTATGACATGCCAGTGCTTAAGATTATATTCCATGTATATTCTTGTAGCATTATGGATATGAATATTTGAATTTGTCAGACAGATTGGATTTTTCACTGTGTCAGAATAATACATATAGATAAAATGTTTGTAAGACAGCAAGTTATGAGGTATAATAGGTCATAAAGTAAAATATAATATTATGATATAAATCATAATAAATATAGATGAATGAATTGAATCAGTGAGGAAATGCATAAATATGTAGCACGAATAAATAAATAGATAAGTGAATAAATTAATAATGAATGAATGAATAAATAAATGACAAATGAGCCAATGAATAAGAATAAGTACACTAAGAATAAGGAAGTAAACAAATTTGAGTAATTAATAAATAGCAATAATTAAAAAAAATTTTTTTTTAATATGTCCCATCAATAAATAAATATATTATAAATAAATAATGTAATCATGAAAGAATGGAAGAAAAAATGAATAACAATGAAAACGCATTTCAATTTTCATATAAATAAATAGATAAGTAAATAAATTAATAATGAATGAATGAATAAATAAATGACAAATGAGCCAATGAATAAGAATAAGTACACAAAGGATAAGGAAGTAAACAAATTTGAGTAATTAATAAATAGCAATAATTTGAAAAAAATTTTTTTTAATGTGTCCCATGAATAAATAAATGTATTAGCTATAAATAAATACTATAATCATGAAAGAATGGAATAAAAAATGAATATAACAATGAAAACGCATTTCAATTTTCACATTATCATTGTGGCCAACTTGAGAAGAAGACCCCAGGTCCACTGGCTTCTCAAGTTCTTCGTCCACTGCGAAAGGTCGTAGATTGCTATCAAACCACACCTCCTTGCTGCTTCTGCGCTAAGGTTAAAGGTCATATGTTTTATCAGTGTCACGCCCCTTGCTTCTCGTTGGATAGTGGGATTCCGTTGGCCCCAGAAACCCCGACGCTTATATACTTCACTCGAGAACTTCATTAATCCTTCTCATCACTAGATAACATTATGAAAGGATATATCATTTTATGCGTTATATTTCTTCAGACGATTGATGGCTTGGCCCTATTTCGTAAGTTAGTTAAAAATACGTAAGCTAACTTATAGTAAGCTTGGTATAGTCTAGGTGTAGTTTGGGTGTGTTCACTAAGTAACAAACTCTCTCTTGCCTATGCACCTGATAAATAAAGATAAGTTAATAGATTTCTGTGTGTATCATGGGTATGTGTGAATGTTACTGCTACAGTCATCCTTGCAGACCTTGGTAGTTATTCATACCACTGTGTAGAGCACTTCATATGGAGTACTTTGATACCAAGTTGATGGGCAGGCGCTGCTTAGTTTACTAAATATAGGAGGGACAATCTAACCGACTTGAGCACAGTCATTTCGAGAAAAACTGCAATGAAAGCTTCTTATTCAATTTCTGGCGGAGTTAACGTTGAATTCCGTAATCTAACCGGAAGTCCGTGTTACGGGTTACATAAGACTTTTACTTGTGCTTGGAAAATGGTGGTACTGAGCTGAACGGCAGTGTAGTTGGGGCCGCTTACTTCGTTGATGGGGGAGGCCTTACTCAGTTCTAGCCCTAGGTTGTGTAAGGGTACTATACAGGTATGACTTTAAGTAGCACTAGATGCGCATAGACATAGTTTTGCAGGCCGTTTTGTGCTTCTTCTTTTTTTCTTTTTTTCTGTTTCCAACGGTTTGATAGATACAGTAAGTCATGGTATCTATAATACAGTCACTCTTTTAGAAATGATCAACTAGCTTGGTTTGTTATTTCACTGGCTAGCTAAGTTTAGGAATATATTGTCTTAAGTGAGTCAGCCAGCTTGTTGCTTGTTTTGGAACAAATGAACACTGAATAATAGTAGGAATCTCTTTAAATCAATGAACAAAAGTGATGGACTTTCAAAATGTGTTGCCTTCTCTTGTTGCAGTGTGACAGAAGTCCTCATCATCACTGAAACCTTTGTCCAATCAGAGACTTGCTGATTCTTCCTTTGTCTTCACAATAATAGTCCCAGGAGAGTCTCCAGATCTACAGACTCCCAATTACAAGACCCCATAAATAGCAACATCAACTTATATAGCTTGGTTATTCATGTTTATTATTTCTATTCTGTTGCTGCAATGCTATAACAAAAACTTATTAGAATTTACCCACGATTTTTCTGAGGTCGGGTAATTTGTTGCTAGGCAACAAATTGAATTCGCCCACGATTTTCAATTACTCGCGGGTTGGATTTCCGTACACTCACAGAAGGGTCAAAAAAGTGAATAAAAGGGGGCGCTTGGACCTTTAACAATGGTTTCAGCCACTCAAATTTGGTGTCAGTGTAGCTAAAGGGTAGGAGATACTAGTAGGCCAATAAAAAGAAAATCCAAAAAAAAATTTTTTTGTCGGTGTTCGGGCTCTACAGATTTTACGTAATTGGTCCATTTTCCAAGTACTGTCACTGGTATCCATTATATAATTGGTATAGTTTAGGCGTAGTTTGGGTGTGTTCACTAAGTAACAAACTCTCTCTTGCCTATGCACCTGATAAAAAGATAAGTCAATAGATATAGTCATGGTTCTGTACAATCTCAAAGTACACATGTGAGTCTCAATTAGCACTATACACATAATTATATTAACAATTAGATACTTATTTTTAATAACCCTAACAATATCTCACTTATTACACTAGTTTGCCAATCATTATAATAATACTTTGTCATTTTTTAGAAACTACATTGAATCCAGAACCTCCTACGTTAGAAGTATGTCCTGGTGAAAATTACACTTTGTCTTGCACAGAAAGTGGAACAGTGCACATTTTTTGGAACTGGAATGATATTATAATGAGAGACTATGTATCTGGAATAGATAACAATATTAATACTACAGATCTTCTGTTGAATAATAACAATATGATGGTGTCAACTCGTCTTATATCAATTGATTCTTCACATGTACACTCTCAATTAGATTTTATATTGTTTGAAAATGTTACTTCAGTTCAAGTATCCATCATATGTAACCTAGTTATGTTACTTGTAAAAGTAAAGGGTAAGAATAATACGTAAAATTTGTTTAAGTATTTCTTAAAAAGTATTTTATGTTCACGCAGCAATTATTTTACTGTACAATAAATACAAGCTTTATATGAACATGAGGTAGCAATATGTACTTTGTATCTTATTAAAATTTTAAGACTAAAGCCGACAAAGGTCAAGAAAGTATAGATGATAACTCATGACATTGAGCAGGTCTTGTAAGTGATTACGTTTTGATTGAATTTCCAGATGTATGTCAGAAATTACAAAATATAGTCGTGCACTTGTGAGATAAATATTATTACAAGCATAAAAAGGGCATAATCACAAACCTAAATAATTAATTTAATTGTAAATTCAATGTACAGTGTATTTGTATTTCCTCTTACTATTGTCAGCCAGAACTTTGTGATATATGTTTCTACTAAACCATCAAAGCTACAAGTACAAAGAATACAAAAATGAATTAGTAATTAAATTTAATTCAGTCTGTCATTGAGAAATTCAGCAAAGGTAGCCACTGTATTAGTAGTTTTGAAATGGGTTTATCAAAATTATGCTGTCCATAATTTTAAGCTCTTTTAAACAATTCTGTCACTTTTTCTGTTTTCTAACTGGAATAATGTTACAAATTATTAATGAATACAAATATTATTAAACTATTTGACTCGTATTCCTTTGCATTTTTATAATAGAGCTATTTGTCCACAAAACTAAATTATAAAAACTGGTATCAAACAACAATATTATCATCGAAAAATTTCATGCAAATATTTTCTGGATATGTACATGCAAGCATATTATGTAGTAGATTCTTAACATTATTCATGAGCAATGAATTGCAGTAATGATATATTTCAAGTTCATATGGTTATAAATTAGTAGATTATATTTAAAGTCATTGTATTTAATTTATTTTTAGTAAATTATTTTAACTTTTCACTAGATGTTTATCACTTTGAGAATAACACAACTACTGGAACTTCTGCCATAAATACAGATAAAGATTTGTGTGCTAATAACAACAATTATCAACTGATTATTCTCCCTGTGGTATTCTGCTTTTCACTTATTTTATTTATACTTTCTGTAATACTATTCACTATGACCTTTGTAATGATTAAAAACAGAAATAAAAGGTGAGTAATATTCTAGAGATAGTGTTAATAGAAATCATTAATATTTTATGGACTTACAGAGCCGCCTGTAGCAGTTCATTGTTGGAAGGTCAAATGTTTAATTAATATGTGTACATTGATATACTCCCATGAGTTTTGTAAACTAGCTAAGATACTGAATGACATCAGTATAAGTTACATTATATATTACATAAGCTACACATGTAATACTCCAATTCCTTTTTTTCAGTAAACTCTTCAAAATGTATTAGCTTATATAGATTTTTTCATGGCATATGTTGTAACTGATGTAGTATCATATTAGGTATCAGTTATGTTAGGACTCAACATTAATCACTCAAAAGTAGAGTTAGTTGATCATAATAGTTGGATAGAGAAAATGCAATCTTAAACCAGCTAAAAGCATTGACCACTATGCAATTGTGCTTGATGATATAAGTAATTACTTTAGAATAGACAAAAGCACTTGCTATCATGAAAGGGAAATGCCATCCCCCTCCTCCCAAAAATTCCCCTTAGGGACAACTTCCTTCCCGCACCTTGTTCCCTTATTGAGCCTTCCCTGACTTACATTAGGAATGTTGAATACATACATGTCTTGATGTATTTCTGAATAATGTTGACAAATTTATTTCATCATCCTTTTTTTTATTTTAATCATTCCTATAAATGGACTATTATACAGAGCTAAAGAGAGAAGCAGCAATTTGACCAAATGTGTGACTAATCCACAGCATCCTAGTACACCTACCTATGAGGAAGTGAAAGTTGACCATCACAGTGAAGCCACAGAAATGACAGCTAATTCAGCTTATGGAGTTCAACATACACCACATTTTTAATATGTTATTACATTGTTGCTAATGTTCTTCAATAAACAAGTAATGACATAATTATTAAAAAAACGTAAATTATTCTTTAATCTTTTCTGTTCTGTGAATACTGATACAATTATCACTTTGTTATTATTGATTTACGTACAATTCATTAATTTTTTTCACATAAAAAATTACAACATTGTTATATTAACAATTATAATAGTACCACTAATTCTAAAGTAATATTACTGGATACTTTGATTGCTGCCTCTCGTTATTCCGGCTTTTGTCATCTAGTCATTGAATCAGCAGAACTAAGGAAAAATGTCTTATGGTGAAAGGGCATTATTGGCTACAAGAGGACATATCAGCTTTCATTGAAATACAGTTAAAATTTGTGAGCATTAACCTTTTCTATAACAATAGTTGTTATTGGACTTTTGGCATTTAGTGCCATTTTTAATGGTTCCTCTAATAATATTAATATTGTCTTTTGAAATTACTGCATAATGACTGCTTAAGATACATGATGTTTTTTGTTAGTTATTAAAGAAGAGTGTACTCTATTATGTGATATTGTGTGTACAAAGACATTATTTGTTTGATTAAACTCATAAGTTTAGGTTTATATTATTTTAGCAAGTGTGGTGGCTGACAGTGTGGTGTGTGACAAGAATTAATAATGTAACAAGTAACACAATTATTCATATAGATAAGCTGGCTCACACATCATTTGTGTTGAAGCCTTATCTCAAAAGTAGCTCATAACACTCAGTATGTTCTTAAAAAGCATATGTCCCAAACCATGATGAATGATGAAGTAAGTGCCACCTAGAAACTGTAGTTATGTAATTCTGCATGCACGAATGCTGTTTTACCTCCTGTCACTGCTATGAATTTCGGCCCAACTTATAATAATATTTCACTCAGTGAGTTTCAATATAGATGGCATAAAGGAAATTGTTAAGGTATGTATATTCTTAAATATGAGTAGTTTTTTTAATCTTGGTCCTGTATTTCAAACATTAAATTAATACCTTTACTTCCACATAATTAGTTTACTTTTTTGTTCTTTTAGCCTCAATATTATAAAAATAAATAAGATAGTAGAGTTCCAATGTATTCCACCTACATTTGTTCCCCTGATTTAGCTGACTACTATTTGAGCTATAAACTGACTAGCTGTTTACAGCCACCACAGAAGCTCTGCTTCAATAAATAAAATATGGATGCAAGTAATGTTCTATAACTCAATAACTTCAAGAATGTCCAGTACTGGTGGGATAGAGTTAGCTAGGTCATACTGAATTAAAGTGATTCTGTAATTACAAACTAGCTAATACATTTGTCTTGTCTCTTCTTTCCAATCTTTGTTCATCATAATTTCAACTTTAAAAAATATATAATGATATGGCTTGTAGGAAAGTCCCAATATATGAGAGAGAATAAACTGATAATCAGGAGTATTTGTTTGTCTGTATATTTTTGTGGATGTAGCTATGTATTTCATTTTGTGCTTTGAACCTTGTGTATTTGTATTAACTCACAATGGTTGACCCCGTCTGAAACTTCACTGAGTGTAATCCTCCTGTTTAATGATCTTTATCCGTATCATCCAATGAAACAGAATTGATTACCTCTTTGAATTCTTTTTGCGGGTGGTATGTCCAGTGAAATAGTGTTTGTGAAAGAGTTGTGCAATACTGCTATTCCTTAGATAAATAATAGCACTAAGCAAATATTTCACTAACAAATAGATATAATTAGCTTCCTGTACATAACTTTTTCGGCTACTATAGCTGTAAGCAAGTATAAAGGGTAAGTTCAAACCCGCAAGATAATTCATTAGAAATGCCTCTTGTTGTCGTTTAGTTTTGTTTTGTTGTTAATTCAAACAGTTGCGTGAGTGTTTACTAAGGCATTGAAACACCTTTACCCTGTATACATAATATATTAAACTTTGAGGTTTCTTTAGAAGCTGGAGTGTTAGAACTTACATTTAATCACAATGTAGTAGTTTTGTGTAACTAAATGAGGGAGGCTTGCTTGCCATTTGTGCTCAAGCACACCACTAATTTTTAATTATGTATAGATCAGATATATTGTAAACTTCTACTGATTATAGTCTTAAAACTTCAACAGAAAATTTGGGGAAAAGTTTTAAGAAAGACTAATCAAGATAATATGTTATAAACTCTATCAGATGACATGCAGCATTAGTCATGAATTAATTTGGGAATAAGTTTGAATAGGTGTTATTCTAAATAAACATTATTGAAAGTAAAAGTTGAAGACTATAATAATGACATCAGAATATGGCAAGAATGTTGTAATCTATATACATTATGCAGTACAAGATTGGACACATTACAATCATGTAGATATGAGAAGTGTGTGCATTGACTGTTTTAGTAGTTCACAGTCAAATTGTTTTCATAGATGACAGATTAGTAACACTCTCTATGTATGGTTGATTGTTCAAGTTTTGTGATAACTATTATTGGCACAGGTCTCATTTCTTCAGTAATTAACTCTTTTAAATCGTTTACTTAATAGAGAGTGTTGTCCACCATAGCTGTTCATAATCTTTATACAATAATTGCTCTACATAACTATGTAGTAACTAGATATAAAATCCACTTCTTTGCTATAAAACCTTACATGGCCTTGAAAAATACAAATAGCACTGTTAGAAACATCATAAAAAATTATTTTAAATGAAAAAATAATGATTCGAATTTTATGATTCATGTTTGTAATGTAAACCATAGAGCGATTACAAATTATTATTAGTCTCTTGCAGTCTCTTTGGTCTCTTCTAGTCTATTTAGTATCTTCTAATCCATTTCAGTCTATAGAGTGTCTTTAGTCTGTGTACTAGTTTCTTAAGTTCTTTAGTTACTTTTAGTCTCTTAAGTCTCTTCTAGCAAGTCTCTTTAGTCTATTCTAGTCTCATTAGTCTCTTCAGTTAATTTAGTCTTAAGTCTTTAAAGAGTCTTCTTATAGTATCTTTAGTATTTGGTATTATCATGTTGTGCATTATAGTGTTTTTAGAGTATATGTATTTTTCTTTTCTAGTACTTTGCACTCACATAGTATTTTCTAGTTTATTGAAGTTGTTGCAGTCACTTGTATGCTGCTCCACAATCTTACATTAAATCTATAGCTAGTGTCTTTATGCACAGATTCATGTGTTACAATTGCTCACATGAAACTGTAATTTGGTATTTAATCATAATTATGATGGTTCATAATGTACTCAAGTGTACCACTAGTATTATATCAGATTGGACTGCAGAAACTTGCCAGAAACAAATAGAATTTGTATCTCTTAGAGACTGTCACCATCTTGTGATAGTACTGGTTTGATATGCAAAATAACTGATTACATTACTTGCTACACATTCTCACATTCGCATGTACGTATAATATATTTGTGACCGGCTAAGGGAAAACCGGGCACAACGTGTGATAGTTCCTATGTCATTAAAAATGTACAAGTAGTCATTGCCCCACCACCCGAACGAAATAGTAATATTTTATTAAATTGCGCTGGAGTTTGGTATACCGTAACCTCCATCATTAGATAGCTTTCAAAATCTGTTAGATTGATCTGAAAACGTTATCATGAAGATTTCGGTTGTTCTTTCTTTAGTAGGAGTTATTGCACACATTGAAGGTAAGACACGTTGAATAAAACTTAGTTTATCTCTAGGGTAAATAATTAGGAAGTATAGCAACACTTACTTAAATTTTCAAACTAGCTACCACCGGGGTGGGATTCTGAGGAATAGGAATAAGCTTACCAAATCTATTAAAATTGCACTAGTATTAGGACGAGTGAACACATATTAGAGTGTAGCAGTCTTCTAAACAATTGCCCTTATTGTTGGCTACCCCTGTATGTCATTAAAAAGAGACACCAACTAAGATTGAGAAGGAGGGGGGGGGTGGAGGGGGGTGGAGGTCATGGCCCCCTCTGGATCCTCCCAGGACAGCAATTATTTTATACTACTATGATTTCTTTTTTAACTGATGAAGATAGAATTCTGGCATGGAAGAGAGTCCTTTTAACAAAGCCTAGCACAAATTTTTTAATTCTTGCTAGAAATAAACAACCAAATGGAGGTAAAATAGGTTTTAAAGCAAGTACACTTTACTACGAGTTCTTTTTTTTTTTGTTTTGGTTATTCAAATTTCACTCAATTCTGACTTGAAATTTCTATTATTCTCTTTTATCATGAACTGGAAGGTGAAACCTGAAGTTCCAATTGACCATCTGCAAATACAATACATTATCCCACCTACCCCGTAGAGGGGTATTGTATGCTTCTAGCTAAATGGCCACTGGTTTGAGTAGTAAATCGATAAAATATATACACTCAAGTTAATGAGACATTGTAGTGGATAATTGTACTATTGTAAAATAAATAATATCTTACATACACAACTATAATAAGATTTCTACCTCACTACATCAAGTATTATTTTATCAGTAATGTGCTTGTGAATCAAATGCAACTGCTGAAGGCTACAATCAGTAACTGATGTGTTACTACTGCTTGAGCTGGTTGTTTTCATGTTGTTTTTTTATCACTGGTAATTCAAATGATACTTAAACATACTATGTTGCGTTCTGCAGGTATTATCACTACTCCTACAACCTCGCTAGAGCCTAGTGGCAATACATATTTGTGTGAAGGAGATTATGTGATTCTGCAGTGCAATGTTTCATCTGGTTCCATATCTTGGATGTGGTTTGTAAATTCTACAACAGTTGAAGTCATATACACTATATTAGATGGTAACACAACTAGAACTGATGGTAGTATAACAACACAATATTTTGGTAATGGTTCTTCCACATTAAGTTTTCAGTATAGAGCAAGTCATTTAATCCCATCAGTTTTAATCTGCAATGTCAATCATCTCGTCAATATTTTGTCAAAAGGTAATACTACATCTCCTTCTTTCTCCTATAAGCACAACTTAGTCAAACAAGTAAAAGTTGTATTATGTGGTTGTTATGTGCTTTCAGGTTTAGTATAATAATGTAATTATTACCAAAATGGTTATTGTGATGTTATTAATTTTGACATACAGTATTATGGGGCTATTTATTTCATTATAGTTTAGTGTGGAAATTTAATCTTGCAGGTGTTACAAATGTTAATGTACAGAAATAATATTATACGTAACCTGTTAAAGTTTAAATTACTTTTCAATTTTATAATAGAGCAATTAATTCACAAAACTTAAATACAAAGACTGTTACTATATCGAAATAATTCATGCAATATTTTTTCTGGACATGAATAAGCAAACATTGGTAGTAGTTTAGTTTAAACCTTAAAAAACATAGCAAATGACCACCAATTATATTATTATACATTTAATGAGTTAATTTAGCTGTGATAATTAAGGTAATGAGCATAATGAACTGAGATATGTAATAAGCCATTTGCTAATGTTATCCATTAATTCTAATATTGCTGTCAATTTGTTGTATTTTATTCATTCTCTTGTATATCAGTGAAGCCAAAATTTAATATGTTTTTCATAACAAATTTTATACCGTTGGAAACGAGAGCCAGTCTTATCTTACAATTTACTAATTCTTCATTATCACCCACTAACATCACTTTATCATCAAAACTTGGAACATTTAATATTGATAATAGAATCATTAGTGTTCCACTGACAATTATTTATATGGAAGATTATACAATCACCTTCAGAACTTACATCTGTGGGGAAAATTTTTATGTTGAAGGAAATATCTCAATATTGAATTGTTCAATGGATAAAAAATTTGTCATATCTCTGGATTTAAATGATACTAATTATACATATATGTGTACTGAACATGTATTGAATAGTACCTCATGCATACAAGTTACTTCATCTGAAATGAATTGTAGTTCAGGTAATTATATATTGTAAGTATAACTTGGACATGTAATAACCAATACTATTGTAGTTTTATTGTTACCATAATTTGTTTTTAATAAAAGTTATATCTCCAAACACAAAATCAGAATTGATTGAAACTATTTTATGCAAATTCAGATGGATGAAGTCTATTAATTACATATTTGGTGTGCAAAGTTACCATAATTTATGAAATCAATATTCATTATATAATTTATAATGGAAAAAAATGTACTAAAATATCATTCCTGATTATCTCTCTGGAATGCTAAATATATATTAGTAACAACTGGTAATAATTTACTCTAAGTGCATTCTGAAAAAAATAAATGACATTTCAAAATTGATGGTACACTCAATAAAGTGTGTGCTGACTAAATGAATTAACATTGTATAATATATTACTTATACATATTCCAATGAATTCCAGATAATCAACATTACCTGTCTTGATTAATTTATATAATTTTTTTAGGCTTTGGTAATTTAAAGTTATAAATTTTTAATATATTCACATAACATGAATTGCTATAAAATTAGCAGAATATCTGTATTTAAAGTCATCAATATTGTTAATTAGTAAACTATTTTAACTGTTCACTAGATGCTTATCACTTTGACAACAGCATAACTACTGGAACTTCTGTCATAGCCACTGAGAAGAATATTCGTGCAACTAACAATGACTATTACGTAATTATTCTCCCTGTGGTGTTCTGCTTTTTACTTGTTTTATTTATACTTTCTGTAATACTATTCACTATGACATTTGTAGTGATAAAAAACAGAAATACAAGGTAAGTAATAATTCTGGCAATAGTATTAATAAACAAATTGCACGAAATTTTCAAATTTTTATGGACTTATCAGGCAAGCTCCAGCAGTTCATTGTTGGGAGGGCAAAGGTTGCATGAATATGTGTACATTGATATACTACCATCAGTTTTGTCAACTTGCTAAGATATTAAGTGATGTTCATTTGTATGTTACATTATGTATTCCATAAGCTACGCTTGAAATGTTCCTATTTCTTTTTTAGTAATCTCTTTCAAAGTTAGTCAATATAAATGTTCTCATGGATATGTTTTAACATGTAGTATCATATGAGGTTTCAGGTCAGCCTAGACACAACATCGATCACTCGATAGTAGAGTAGCTCATCAGACTAATTTGATAGAGAGAATACAATCTTAAACTTCTAAAAGCATTGACCGCTAAGCAAGTATGTTCGTTGACATTGTTTAGAACAAGCGTAAACAATTGTATTAAGTAGTTGATTTAGCACAGCCAAAAGTACCTACTATTACGAAGATCATTACCCCACACCCATCCCTAAGATTCATCTTCCCCCTCCCCTTGTTCCCTTATTGAGCCTCACTAGACTTATATTAGGAATGTTGAATAAATACCTGCCTTGATTTTATTTCTGAATAATGTTGACAAAATTATTTTATTGCCGTCAAATTCAATAATTTTGTCAAAACTATTTTTATTAAACTTTAATCGTTCCTATATATGTACTATTATACAGAGCCAAAGAGAGAAGCAACAATTTGACCAAATATGTGACTAATCAACAGCATCCTAGTACACCTACCTATGAGGAAGTGAAGGTTGACAGTCACAGTGAAGCCACAGAAATGACAGCTAATTAAGCTTGTGGACTTCAACATACACCACATTATTAATACTATTTTTTATAATGTTCTTAAGTAAATACCTCATGACATTATAACTAATAAAAAACGTAAACATTTATTTAATCTTTTCTTTTCTGTTAAACACTAGAATAGTGCATTCAATTCCGTGCCATTCATAGTTTGTTATATTGATTTACCTACAATTCATTAATCATTACATATAGCTGAAAATCCACTAGCTTGTAGATGTGGCCTAGCTTGTAGATGTGGCTACAAGCTCCCCACCTCTATCAGAGAAAGTTTGTAGACATGTGGTGATCTGCCTTAATGGAAATGAATGAAGGATACTGCTCTGGGCTAGCTACTACAAATCAATCAAACAATAAGACAATTTTCCTTGGTTCTGCCGTTTCAATAACTAGTTGAAAAGAGCCAGAATAAAAAGTGGCAGCTACGCAAATTATCCAACAATATTACTTTAGAATTAATGGCATTACTGTACCAGTAGAGATTCCAAAGCCAGCAATTCTACCTACATTTTTGGGTGTCTACTAGAGTACACATAACCAGATGTAAATAAACTTCACCCCATCTATTCTTTATACATATTAATATAGTGTTACCAATATTTTAGTTAAATGAAACTATACACTTAATAAATGATGACCTGACCATTGCTTTCACCGAGCAGTCGGCAAAGGATCTGGCTCAGGAGACTATAGGACTATAAACTGAAGCACATTCCATAATTGAAAAAAAAAATTTCAGCTTCCGCCGAGCTCTTCGTTTAAATAATACATTCTGCTTGCGGGTGTTTTATGCTGGAAATGTACCTCACTGCAGTAATTTCTGTTCGAGTGCATTACAGCCTATACCTAGGGAAAGTTTTACCATAAATAGAAAGCGAGAAGGCATCTATGGTTTTACTCATACTTATGTGTGGATTGCATTGCTTAGAACACCAGTGGGGGTTCAATTTAGTGAGTGTTTAATTCATAGATATCGGTACTGTTGCATTTGACTTCAAGCTTAGTCTAACACCAGGGATATTCAAATTAGCAAAGGAAAGGGGTTGTAGATAGCCCACATATTTATAGTAACCGTAGTTTTGTAATTTTGGGGTAGATGTTATGTTTTATTCCTACTAAGCAGTACACTTTATTTAGGCTCCAGTCATGTAGCATTGTAAACTGTATGGCTAGGTAAAGATAACAAAGCCAGATGAGGATCTAGATTTCCAAGGAGGAAGAGTTGGGCTTCTTGGCTGCTGAGAATCCCTTCAGCTAAAGGTTGATTAATTACCACCTTCATTAAAGAAAATGATTAAAGCTCAGGAGTTAGCACTCAAACCCTCACATATTTTAAACAGTTAAGCAAGCCATACTAATTTAATCACTAAAGGGAAGTGGTAGTAAGGGTTAGGAATGTTCTATATAGTGTATCAGCACACAAACGTTGATGTAGGTACATTATTCAAAGAAATTTTAATTGCTTTATTTTGCACTATATAAATGCACACATAACATTAATATGCCCTATATCTGATGTAACATTTAGATGCAAATGCAGTTATTGTCAATGATAACAAATTGAATAAGATATTATCCTCCATTTTTTGGTCCATGGCGAGCACAGCTTCCTTTGCAGTAGTTGCTAACATTTCCACTATAAAGAGAAATTATATTAGTTTGGCAACTTTGTAAATCTTTTGTTCACTATTTTACAATTAATGTGTTCTAAATCCTTTGTCAACCTAATTGCTATAATTATACTAAATTGTATCTGTGTCATAAAGGATAGAGGAAATGCATGAGAGCAATTGCAATCTCTTTCTACATTTTTATCACATTACCATATCAGTGTTTGCTTGTTTCCAGCACATTTCCACTAAAGTGTTATAATGGAATGAAATAGAGAAAATTGTAGTGATTGAACTATTGAAAATGTGAAACCTAGATCAATTATACCTTTTCAGGTACTACACTTCTCCCAATATAATTATTATTAATGTTTGTCCTGGGAAAATGCATACTCTAATTTGCAATGAAACTTTTACTGGAAATATAGTTTGGGAATGAGTTCTAATGGAATGATATCAAGGATATATTTAATTGCTGAAAATTTGAACATACCAATGACTCTTGTTCAAAGCCGCAGTGAAGAAGTAAACACTACTTTATTGAGTCTGATTAATAGTTTTGTCAGTTCAACACTGCAGTTTACTTTATCTGGGAATGTTCTATCAGCTAATGTGACGTGTAATCAAGAATCAAGAAGGATTAAAGTTGTAGGTTAGTAGAAGTGGGTGTGGACCAGTGCTACCATTAGTATTTATTCAGCTCAATTCATGGGCGTGACTAACTGAAGTATTTACGAAGTATGAACACATTGATTGCATAACTCAAATAACACTATGTATTATTATCATTTGTGATTTTTTTTTATTGTTCGCTACATGAATTATATTATTTTTGATTAGGTGGTTAAATAATACACTTACAACTAATTTAGAGGAGCATACTACAACAGTTTAGTGAGGTGCATTGTGCATTATCAGAAATGTTTGTACTATTAAATATACACAAGAATAGTACTAATAGTAAATTTGGAGACTATGGTGAATAAATTAAATAGAATGGGCAAGTGAAGAAATAACTAAATTCTCATGAGCATGGAAATTTTTTTTGTGCTGACTTTAAGCAAACAGATTTACAACAAATGTTGTCTACAGAATATATTGTAGGTCTAAGTATACTACTTCATTAATTTTATGAAAATCTGTGAAAGTATATAGGATAATTTAACCAGTTAACTTCAGAATGAACTTCAAACCATGCAGTTACAATAAATTCAGTTCTGGTCATTATTATAGAATAAAATAACTCAGACGAATGTATTCTGTGACAAAAACCATGTAGTTATGTAAATATGCACATTATGAAAACAGTGAAACTTTATTTACTTCAAAATAATTATAAGCAATTATTGTATTTTTTTCAAGCTCGAATTTATTGATTTTAACACTGAATTCTTTACTATATAAATTCTGGGTGACTTTGCTGTTGTATGTAATGAACTAAGGAGTACCAGAGAATCCTACCACACTTATTACCTTATGATTAATTAAACTAAATGTTTATTGTATAACTAAGCTTACTAACATTGAACAAAATTGTAGATCAATATGCTTTAGTTTCATACTTTTTGTGTTGTTTATTCCTTATTTGACAGATTGTTCTGCTCCAGTGAATTTAAGTTTTGTCTATAATACTGCTAAGACTGACTTTAGTACTATTCACATTAGATGGAGTAATCTATTAAACATGAATTTTACTTATCATGTTAATATTTCGGCAAAATTTAGAAATGATAGAAAAACAATATCAACAGATAACTTGTATATTGTTTTCCCGTCAAGAGTTGGAGTTTCATATAATATATATATTAGTACATACTGCTGTAACATTTTAACAGAAATTGGAGATTTTCAATTTACTATATTGAGGAACAATTCAATAACTGTCATAGGAGATATTTTATATAATATAAAGTCTATCAAGCAAGATAACATCAGTGAAGATGGATCTTTTAACAACTATAAGTACTGGTATGAATGTTAATTGATTCAAGTAGTTAATTTTATGCTTGTATTAATCTGAAAAACATGTTCTCATTTGTTTCAGATGCCAAGAAGACCTTCAATAATGTTGTGATGTTAAATTCTTCCTGTGATGATTGTTCTGGTGAAAACTTTAGTAGTTTTCCGACTTTCATTTTGCCTAGGACCTTTTCCATAAAAAAGTGAAAAATGAGTTATTCATACCACTGTGTAGAGCACTTCTTATGGAGTATTTTGATATCAAGTTTATAGGCAGGCGCTCCTTGGTTCACTAAATATACGAGCGGCAATCTGACCATTTTGAGCACAGTTATTTCGAGAAAACTGCAATTAAAACTTCTTATTCAATTTCTCGCGGAGTTAACGTTGAATTCCGTAATCTAACCGGAAGTCCGCGTTACGGGTTACGTAAGACTGTTACTTATGCTTGGAAAATGGTGGCGATCAGCTGAACGGCAGTAAGTTATAGTTGGGGCCTCCTACTTCATTGATGGGGGAGGCCTTACTCAGTTTAGACCCTACATTGTGTAAGAGTACTAGACAGGTATGTCTTTAAATAGCACTGGATGCGTATAGACATAATTTTGCAGGCCGTTTTGTGCTTTTTTTTTTTTTTTTTTTTTCTGTTTCCAACAGTTTGATAGTTACAGTAAGTCATTGATACAGTCACTCTTTTAGAAATGATCAACTAGCTTGGTTTGTTAGTTCACTGGCTAGCTAAGTTTAGGATTATATTTGTCTTGCAGCCAGCTTGTTGCCTGTTTTGGAACAAATGAACAATAGGAATCTCTTTAAATCAATGAACAAAAATGATGGACTTTCAAAATGTGTTGCCTTCTCTTGTTGTAGTGTGACAGAAGTCCTCATCATCACTGAAACCTTTGTCCTGTCAGAGACTTGCTGATTCTTCTATTGTCTTCACAAAAGTAGTCCCAGGAGTCTCCAGGTCTGCAGGCTCCAACTACAAGACTCCATAAATAGCAACATCAACCTATATAGCTTGATTATTCACATTTACTATTTCTATTCTGTTGCTGCAATGCTAACAAAAACTTATAAGAATATTTACCCGCGATTATCCGAGGTAGGGGTAATTTGTTGCTAGGCAACAAATTGAATTTGCCCACGATTTTCAATTACTCGCGGGTTGGATTTCCGTGCACGCACGGAAGGTCAAAATAGAGAGTAAAAGGTGACTGTGTTTAAACAGGGCGCTCGGACCTTTAACAACGGTTTCAGCCACTCAAATTTGGTGTCAGTGTAGCTAAAGGGTAGGAGATACCTGTGGGCCAATAAAAAGAAAACCAAAAAAAATATTTTTTGTCGGTGTTTGGGCTCTACTGTACATTTTTGATGTTACGTAAAAGGTCCCTTTTCCTAGGCACTGTCACCTATTGTACTAAATATTGGTCTTGTTATTGAAATAGTAAGAATCAGGAGAAAGATCAGTTGGTAAGTATGTAATACTTATACCGATTAAACTGATTGGAAGACAATATTTTGAGGCAAGACTGATTCTTGTGCATAACAATATTATATTACTGATATTTAGAACATTCATGTGCATTAATATCAACTACTCGTATAGTGCTTTTACACTTGAAAATTATCATACTTGTAATGCCGGTCATCCAATAAAAATGACGATAAAATTGAAGCAAAAGGTCAGATAAATCAGAGTATTCCATTATATGAACAAGTTAACTCAGAAAAAGAAGTGACATCTGTAGTACCTAATGCAGCATATGGAATTCAGCAGAGAAAGAAAAACTCGAATTGAATTAATGTATTAGTATCTAAACACTCAACTGAAACATTTTTATACACATTTCTGTACAAATTAGTTTAAACAATAATTATACATGCAGAAAAGTAAAAAAAATATTCTGTTTCCTGTTTTATGTCACTAATACATTATTTAATTTTTGGGAAACAACAGTTATGAAAATTAAAATAAAAGCTAGGAAAGTTTTTAATAGGAATTATTTTCAGTGCTTGAAAGCATTTATATATGAATCATGAGCATGTGAATTCAGCTTAAAAATGTGGGGCAAAATTTTTGATGTATCCATCAATTTTGCACCTTTCTTGCCAATTAACTTTAAAATAATTACCTGCATTATATTCATGCTTAAAATAAAATGCTTTTCTTTTAAGTTATTCTCAAAAATGAATTTGATATAGAAATAGAATAATAAGCACAATTTGTACAGGTAAAAGTATTTCATAATTATGACATTAAAAGCTTTGAAGGCTTTACAGTATGATTTTATTAAGTTAATGAGGCTGTATCATCATTATTTACATGTTAATTATAAAAATTTTATTAGTGTATAATGTGTAATAATATCATAATAGTTGGCATAATGTATCTTTTACTTCTCTATATAAAATTGTAGACATTGGTTTTAGTTTGTAATGAATGTGTATATTAAACACTGACTATGCACCCTTAATTGGATGAATTTTCTTATTTTAGAAAAGAGAAATTTTCAGTTTCAATGAAAAATACAGCTTATAATAAAAACAATTATCAAACTCATAACATAACAAAACGTTAAAGTTGTTATTGTATTTGATGGTTGCCAATTATTCTATGTGATGGTTATTTTATACTCATAGGTAGAAGTTGGTGTACAACTAATTAGTTCTTAGACTGATATTTCATAGACAAGAAATGAGTGTGTTTTTATTTTGTATAAATCTGGGAAAATTTAAGCCTTTGTTATAATATTTTAGTTCATACAAGAATAGATTGTATTACATAAATCCACATAAACATAATCACTTTAATTATTATCTTTTTTTACATCTTTATCATTATTATTGTATTTTAGCTTTACACAGGGTGAGTGGAGTACTTAAGCTACAGCATTTATGATGTTTGTCCAGCAACTTCCTCCTCGCTCCATCATTTGTGTATTTATTTGATTGGACAGTCAAATAGTTACATCATTATTCACAAATTCATATATTTAAGCACTGTATCATTATTCTTAGTTTAGTTCTGTCTTAGCAACCAATACTATAACTACTTCAAATTTAAACCGCTGTTAGCTATTTTAATTGACAGAATTCTAGTTGATAAGGAGGACAATGATTATATTTTCCTAGAATGATAATAATTATGTTTCAGAAATCTGTTATTCTGCATGCTGCTAGATAGACAGAACATTGTGTAAACTTGAGTAGTTAATATTTCCACAAATTCTGGAAATGACAATATCAACAAACAACTCATACATTGACTTCACGACAAGAGTTGGAGTTTCATATATCATATATAATATTAGTAAAAAAATGCTGCAACAATTCCATAGAAGTTGGAAATTTTCAATGAACTATAGAGGAATTATTCAATACTTATGGTAGCTAGGAGATTATTATGTCTTATGATTAATTTATTTTAGATGTTGAGAAGAGCTTCAATATATTATTGTGACATTGAATTCATCCTCTGATAACTGAACTTGTGAAAACTTTAATATTTTTGAAACGGTTATTATTCATATTGGATTATCCTATCTCTGGTGCTAAATATTGCATATTTTATGGAACCGATAAGAATAAGAATCGGAGAAGGACTAGTTGGTGAGAATAAAATTGGTTCTAGTTTATATTTATTTGTATGACTAAAAATTTATATCTGATTATAGTACAATTTTCTTGAAGATTTAACTTATTCAAGCACATTTCTAAAATTATTTTCCATTTTGACTTAGTTTTGACATTGCTTTTATTTAATAATTTGAAATTCTCAATTTTTGTATATAGTAATTTAGACAGAAATGAGTAAAAATTCAAGTTGAAGGTAAACTCAATCAGGATGTTGTGCTATTTGAGCAAGTCAGCACAGATAAAGAAGTAACATCTATTATTCACCAAAGAAAATGACTGAAATTGAAGGAACTAATTGTTCACAATAACTATACACTCTAGTATCTAAACATTTTCTTTAATTTTTACAAATACTAATCACCACATAGTTCAAATCTTAGTTTTGATTATAACATTTTTTTGAATCATGAATTGTTCAAGTTAAATATAATTTATTTACAGATATATAAATATTATAGTGATAGCACTCGGTATCAGCACGGTTTTAAATAGAGTAGAACTTTATACTTAGTAATCTTAATTGAATAAAATCTAACAACTGCATTGTTGTAAATAGAAGCCTTTTCATTAAATGTGGCCAGAACTCTGTCTACAAACACTAATTGCCTTACACCCGCAATTTAAAATTTTGTAAAACTATTAAATAATTATTCCCTACCTCTACCAAACACTGCTACTTTATAAAAAAATTTCAAGTGGATGTATTGTAATTAAAGCTTTCTAATCATATTATCTATGTAAACAGTAACGGATTATACAACATCCATATGAATATGAAATTGAGGATTCATACCATATCACAATATATAACTGAATTACATTTTTGTGGTAAAAAATATTATACACATGAGTAAAAAGAACTAAATAGTTACAGTGCTTCAGATGCACTTTTGATGAACTGACTGAGAGAAGAAGTTGATCTTGTAATTTAGTTACACATGCACTGGTAGTTTGTAAAGTTCAAAGTTGTTTGTTCTGATAATACAAAATCCCAAACATTACTTGGTTGACAAGCTGCTTCAAATAGTATTGGACAATAGATGCCTGCCTCTTTTCTGACATCGGTGAATCACACTGTCAGCTAATAACGTCAGAAAACATGCCATTGCAATTCAACCAAGTGTACAAGATATAATCCAGATTAAGACATGAAAAATAGTCAAGAAACTTGTCAGTTTCTGAGTCATGTCATATAAATTGACATCTAATATCAATTTAGATGAGGAATTTGACATGGATCAAGAAAAATAATTAATTAAATGGTTGCAGTTTATAATTTACATTTTTTGTGACAATTTAGACCATCACTCAGGCAAGTAAAATCGGATTGTAAGGAAATTATTATTATTACTGAATGCAAATTATTTTTCTAACTGAGCATCATAAATGATTTATTATTGTAATGTGATTAATATTATCATATTTGCATTATTATAAAAAATTCAATTTAGAATTCTGCATTAAATTTCGATTTCTGCATTAAATTTAGATTTCTGCATTAAATTTTGACTTCTGCTAGCAGAATATAATATAACATAATATAATCGCAAACTAGAACCGTTTGTATGCATTTATATAGTTAGTTATTTTTGGTTTTCTCAGAATGTTTTGCTCAATTATTTCTTAATCAAGATTGAGCTCATTTTGTCCCAGAGAAATTCAGTAGATGTCTGCTATGTCTGGAGGTTATCACTGATGTGGGGGTTTAGAACTGAATTTTCATTCTCAAGTACTAGACTTTGTAATATCTCAAATGAATTTTCGTTTCTTATAGTGATATGTACAACAAAAAATATAATCTTTCAGTCTCATTTTCATAATAATTGTATCATAAATAAAAAAATGCATATTATTGCAGATGTGGATTATTGGAGGGAGAAAATAGTACACTTTGAAGGTTAGTTTGATTATAAGTTTCCTGGTTAAAGATAACTTCCACATGGCAAAAAACTTGAATTTCCTGTAGTCACATATTCAGGAAATTTAATGTTTCTCCACTTTTCTGGTAGAGGATAGGGCTAAACATCCTGTAGTGTAGGGCATTTAATCTATCCACTACTAGAAAGGTGGTGAAAGTATGAATGTCCACATTCTTGAGTATCCCGATCATTTGCTTGTATATCAGTTTGCTTGTGGTTTGTTTATTCATGTGACTACCAACTGAGAGACCACAATCAATACATTATCCTAAACAGATGCTGCAAATGGAAGCACAAATTTTCTATCGTATTAACATGAGCTAAAGCAAAGGGTACCTCAAGCATACGGTACCTCTTTAGCTACTGCTTAATTAAACTTTTGTATACAAGGTATCCAGAGTTAAAATTGAAAAAGAAGCTTGTCACGATGATTTTGGGACTTATACCAGTTCGTCTTTTTTTTTTGGATTGTCAGCGATATGACTGTTATTAAGAACATACTGAAATGCACAGTGATCAGTTTAAGGTTTGAGCATTCAAAACTAGATATCACAAATGACAAACAATCAACATAATTTTAATTTAATTGCCATTTTATAATATATCATATTATTGAAAACACAACACACATATAAACCCTTTCTGTCCCAAATTAAATTTACATGTTTCGGGTCAAAATGACCTCATATGCAACACATATTTCTTTCTTAAGTGTGTTCAACTCCTTTAAGCGCACACTATCTAAAATGCTGAGTGTGCAGTGATTAAACGCAACCCACTTGTATATGAGCATGCCCAGCATAATAAATTTTGGGGGGTCTTTTTGACCGCATGAGGGAGCTCAAGGGCTTTAGTAATAGGTGTACTTGAAACTAGATAAGCTAGAAATAACAAAAAAAAACACAGCTAACACTTATCTCATTTGAGTAAACTTGTTTTAATGCACTCAACTGAGTTACCAATTTGATTTATAAATCCGTTAATAATGCAGTGGATGGAGATAATCACAGGCTTTTTTAATTGCATTTAATGAAAAAGATTATAGGTAATTGTTATTGTAAAATTTGTGAATCTCAAAGCAAGATTAGAGAACATGTAACATTTCATGCATTTGCCATTGAATCGTCCAGAACCAGTGCTTTATTGAAGTGCCTTAGTATTCTTTTTTTCTTGTTTTTTCCCCCTAGGTTTTTCCTGCCACAATTACTCACTCCATAGTGTGTCTTATTCGCTGAATTAAGTTGAGAAAAGTGTTCACCTATGGTATGTAGCTTACCATACATCACGGTTAAAGGAATGGCTGAGAAGTAGAACGCAAAGGTCAAGAATAATAAAAGAAAGAAGGCTGACTATTTATCTGGGACTTGAACATTTGCGATGCCTGTTGGCTCCAGAAACTTCAACGCTTCCTGCGATTGTGGTACCAATTTGTCCCATTCGTACTTCTCATCGCTAGATAACATTATGAGAGGATTTATCATTCTGTGCGTTATATATCTTCTGGTGATTGATGGCTTGGCCCAATTTCGTAAGTTAGTGACAAATATGTGAGCTAAACAGTAAGGGTGAAGGAAACTCTGGAGACAACCTATTAGGCCCACCTGAATTCTTGTAACTCAAAATATAATAAGTCAAATATTAGCAAGTGGTACTTGGTCACATCTTATCAAGAGGACCACTTAGTTGCACTTTTGGGGCAGCAAATCTAACTTAAATTATGAATTTTGTCAGATATATTTGTGATTTCAGCCTCTAATAGATATACTGTAGCTATTTGCCAATTTTCCATTGGTTGTGTAGATGTGATGATAACAATAAATGGGTGAGTCATTAAATGTGGATGTAATTAAGAAACTAGTGCATTTAATATGGATATTGTTTAAAAAAGTTAATACTGTTAATAACTTCTGCACTCTCTTTATTCAAATTTTTATTCTGTAATGCATTGTATAATACATTACAATTTTAAGTATTAACAGTTAACAATTACATCCTGATGATTTTTGACAAATAATAGCTTCAAATTCATTACTAACATCACCAAAATTAAATTAATTTAACTGCAAGTTAATGTGCAATACCATCAAAAAAAATTATATTTTTTAGTATTGAACAGTATCTGGGATGTTACTAAAAGCACCCAAACAGGGGGAGTAATTTTTATTTGAAAGTTGGGAGGGAAGCTATTTGCTAGACTGTAGATCATTTTCACATCAAATTTTGGAATAAACTTCACACTGCTATATATAGGCTGTACCTTTTTCTCTGCTAAGTTATCACAATATTGGTTAAACATCATCCCTACAGCACGGTCATCTGAATATTACCACTACATTAGTGCTTCTGTTATCACTAATCCCTTACTAAATATACTTCCAAACCTATCATACATAACTAATACTCAGAAATAGAAAAAATTGTACATAGTTTTATATTGATGAAATTGCATTTTTAGTAGCTGTTTACCACTGCAATGGTCTTGTGGACATTGCTATCAAAACATATCTTATGTTACCATAACAATCATGCTAATAGTTTTTCTAAATATTTTCAAAAGTGTACACAAGATAAAACAAAATAAATGAGAATGCATCCATATATGGTTATCTTCTTATAAACCACATTGTGTCTGTGTTTTCTTCAATAAAAATATGAGTGGATAAATTGAGAGTAATATATTTTCCATTGTATCAATTGGTGTGACTATTGTAGGCTATTTGACTTATCACTGATATAATCTAACTCTGATCACTTCATAAGCAAACTTCTGTTATTAAATAGCATTAGCATATAATCTATAGAGTGGTATAGCTATGTATTGCAAAGCTTTCATTATAGAATCTTTCCATTAAATGAATTGAAACACTTAAAGTCCTCCAAGCTGTTACATTCAGAGCTTGCAAGGAATAGAAATATCAGAAATCTTCTGAGCCAGTGCCTCAAATGAGCCAACTTCTACCCTGTCTTAGTTTCTTGACATTTTACATCCTAGCTTGTAAAAGCATAACAGAAGTGTTTTATTTTATTATCACCAGAGACTTAGATAAAAACTTTTATAAGACATATATCTATACAGGAATAACCAAGAATGAATGTCATAATTTTGGCTGCTTGTCAATTACATAATTATTACTCGGTTTCTTGTATGTTTATTTACAATATCTAATAAGTAAGTCTTTGCCAGAATGTATTGACTTGTGATAGATTTATAGAAATAAAAATATAACATTTAGCTATTATTATCAAAATATTTTTTAAGATAAATTTTCTAGCAATACATTGTTCTGATTGATCAGAATTTGGTAATACTATACAAAAAGATCAATAGAGGAACTTATTATATACAGTTAATTGAATAAATAATTGTGACTTCAAAAACATATCAAATAAGGTTTAGTAAAGCAAATAATTTTATATCAAATTTCGGAGTGAGAGAAGAAACAAATTTTGAACCACTTAATTGGTAGACTATAACTCTTCAAAACATCTCTTGGAGTGTTTTCCTAGCTGACATACACCATCTTCGAATATAAAATTCACTATGCATGAGATTTTTATTTACTTGTAGGTTCTATATGGAATAATTTGAACATTATTACATCAATTAAAGTGATGTCGTAAGCAAATTTGGGGTGGGGGGCATGGGCTTCTCAATCCTCCAATAATTACCCTACTGGCATAAAATTTACAGCCAAAATATGAAGTTTGTATTAAATATTTTTCATTCATTCCTGTATCTTTTATATTTAAATTTTCGAAATAGTAATTTCACAAGATTTTACACCTTCAATTTCAGGACTACATTAGACTTATATAAAAGTTGGGAACCACTCCATTTCATTTTTGTACTAAGCACTGTCTTGCTTGGCTTGAGTAAATATTTATTGGCACTTTTTTCTATCAAATTATAATGACTTGACGAAAATTATCTCAATTTTAAATAACACAAGCTCTGAATACAATATCCAGATAGGTAATGAATTATATTGTTGAAAAACAGTACTACATTATATACTGCATTACAAACACATTTAAAATGTCATGCATGTACATTTCTCATTTAAAATGTTGCTAAATACATCATATTTTCTTCGGGAGATACAGAATTAAATTATGATAACTAGAGTAAATAATGTCCAGCAAATGAAGTTACATAATGCTCCCATTGTACTCTATTGTTATTTATAGGCTTTGCCAAATACTGTGCTTAACCTTTGCAATAAAACCACATTACAAATTACTTGGTAAAGCATCATCCCTACAGCGAGGTCATTGGAGATTTGCCTATAAAATTGTGGGTATTTAAGGATTGCTGACCATTTGCTTCAAAACATATCATGCTCAACCAGTGTGCGGAATAATGCACCAAGTTTCATACAATGTGAATATTGTTTTGGTCGTTGTTTACCACAGCACTGCTCTTGTGCAAACATTGCTATCACAACCATCTTTATGTAATCATAATAAAATACATAGGTCTTAAAGTAACATTGATATTGAAAGTTATGTCAAATGTATTCAAAATTGAACAAGGATATAATAACCACAAGAAAAAATGAATCCATATTTTGGTTGTTTACTTATAAAACAAGTGAGGGCAAAAAAATCTGTACCAGATAAAAAGAGGGACGTAAATCTGTACCAGATAAAAAGAGGGACGTAGGAATAGAGGGGTTCTATAAACGTCAATCTCATACCTACGTTATTGCCTAAACTGGTTGTTATCAAAGTCCACTAGCAATAACGTAGGTGTGAGATTGACGTTTATAGAACCCCTCCATTCCTACGTCCCTCTTTTTATCTGGTACAGATTTTTTTGCCCTCACTTGTTTGCCTTATTTTTTGACATGCAATCATAGCCAGGTGCTGTATATGTTGTCCTATAACTTGCACAATGTCATTTTTGTGTTTTGTTCCAACGAACTTTAAATTATATATGATCTCTCTCCCTGCAGCAATGATACTATCATTATGAAACAGAAGTTACAAGAAATTCACTTACTATTATTAGCTCTCCTTGCCTCATATCTGGTTGGACCTACATGACAACGTTGCATGATTGCACTATTGATGACACAAGCATCATTAATTGTCACCTTTGTGCTGGAACTTGCACTTCTTGGGGGGGGGGTCACCATGGGCAGCAGGGTCAGCAGCAGGGTCAGTTGTTGAGCTGTGAATGAGTATTATTCATCCATCGTAATATGGGTGGGAGTCACGGACAAAATTCTAGCAAAATAACTTAGCTTTTGCTTGTGGTAGGAAGATCAGTCCAAGACTCCAAGTAGCAGGGTAGCTCTGAAAAGAACTGTTGCTTTGAGTCACACGCAAACTGAGTTTAGAGGTATACTTTTGAAGTGTGAAGAGGTGTGAAATAGTGTTAGGGTGTGGTGCAGAACAATGAATAAAACACAATGATGCTTTGACAAGGTTCACACCCCTTACCATTCTGGAAATATGCAATGAACCCTCTAGGGGTCAAAGGTCAAAGTATACATTGTGAAAGACACATAGTTATAGTGGATAGAATAAGACTGATCTCGCTCGCACTGACTACAGCAGTTCGGAAGGGCAGCCCGAGTTGTAAGTTCTGGCCTAGCTGTGTAGCCAGTGAGGGGATCGAAAATGGAGGACTTTGCTGCCCTTGTCGTCTGCCCGGTACAAGGCTCGCTGTCGGGATGGAGAAATAAAGTGCATGCGTAGTATAGAGTCTTCGGAATGTTCGTTGAGGTTGCGTTAGGCCCGCACAAAGACAGTTCAGTATGTGAATCCTAAGAAGTAATATGCTGTCTTGTTTTAGCATAATTTAAATCAATATTAATTGAATTAACATTTGTATTATACTCAGACTGTTCACAGCATAAGAACAATTAATACTATGTCAAGGTATTCTCTAATAATATGAGGTAAATATTTAATAAATAAATGGAAAAGATGTTAAACCTATTAAACTCCCATTAAAAGTACTTATCAAATTCACACACTAAAAATATTACACAATTTCATTTTTTGTGTGCATGAGTAGCAAAGCCTTCTAGAAAAGCAATGCTACTCCTGCATTTGGAAGTTTGCGTATGTTAACTCAACTTTGTACGCATGCATTTTGCCTATGTGTATGTTTAACTAACCTACTCCATTACTATTGCCAAGGGAATATAGTGTGGATAGCTATAGTGGGTGACCTACACTACTTACTGCTTTGTCTGGTGGCAGCATACTACTTTGCTGTTACCAACTTTTGCAGTTGACTCAATATTGGTGGTGTATTTGGTCAATCTGTATCTATTCAGTTTGTTGAGCTGAGTTTGTGCATTTGTTAAGAATTTAAAGTTAGGTATTTCAGATGATATTGGTACTAGGACAAAGGCTACTTGGTTGTGATATTGGCAACATTTCCACATAGCTTCTAACTTTCAACCCAATGATGTTTGTTTAATTTGAGCTCAATGTAATAATCACGGACAGGTTAAACTAAAAGTTATATGGATAGTACTTCTCATACACCTCTCTCTGAAATTGCTGAACAATCTGTTGACAACTCTGCTGTACCTCGCATAGGGCAATATACTAGTATTTCAAGTTTGAGTGTACGACAGTAGTTATTTTGAGTCATGAATCAGGATTCCAAGAGCTGGCCTCAATGCTCGTATCATCTTCCCTCTGACCAAGCCATGGAACACTGAGAAATGATGTGCCTAGGAGTAATGGAGACAATGCATAAGTTCTATAATGTGACAATAAATTAAGTAACACAAAGTGACTGGTAACAAGACACTGAATATGTTTCTATTATTAAGTAGAAAGTATGTTTATATACATTAATATTCATGAAAATATACTAAGAGATAGAATATAATTGAATTGGTTGCTAAATTAATAAAAAATGTATTAACACAACTATTGAAATATATTATAATGCAATAGGTATTCTTGGATTCCATATGCACTCATGTCTAAGTCAATATTGCCTGAACTGGAACTTGTCATGGTTAACAGTTGGGAGAGTGTATTAAGCTACAACAAGCTAACTAGTTTTAAGCCTTCGTAACAATAGGAACTTAACTTTAATGAAGGATTGTGGGTATAATGAGCATATATATACACACATAATATCTATATATAATTTTATTATGAAAAATGAACGTGACGAAGCTGTTGAAATGACAATATGTCAAAATGGTTACCAATCTTAAGTATTATGAAGCTAGTATGAAGTCAATAGAGGATTGGTTTAGTGGAGACAAAGGAAGTTACTTTTTATTATTGTGAAAATACTCTATTTTATTGGGTAAATGCACTGCTTACCACAATAGTTAAATGTATTAAAACATGACAGCTTTGTTTCAAGCTTTTCATAATATTAGGAACTGAAATTATATGATTTAAAAAAAATTATTCGAGGTTTACAGGTTTGTCGTGATGTAATAAATCAGATGAAAAAATATTAATACTTAAAACTAAAATGATCATAATATTAACAACATATTATTATACTCAATAACAGAATTACGTCCATCAGCTTTACCTCGCAGCATTCTCTTAATCGATAGACTTTTAGATATTGCTACTACTATCAAGTGACCACATTTGCAGGCTGTGGGGACATTGGACATCTGGCTTTATGCCAAACACATTGACCCCCATGCATAGGCTCCAACTTTTCAAAAAATATACTTCAAGAACAAACCATCCAATTAATTATTTGCCACTCTCATAATTAAACATAGTCACACCTGAATTTGATGCTAATTGGATCATATTGATTATGAAGTGCTGCAACTTTTTCACACTTAGTGAGTAAAAAAGTATTGAACTTAAGTTGCACTCTTAGGTTAGCAGTTAACCTTATAGTAAGCTAAGTGCAAAGTTCATGCATTGCACAGACCTCATATTTATAAATAACTTATTAAGGTATCTGACCTTGCACATACTTAAGAGAGTATTAATAAATATCACAACTTACAACAACTTGTATTTGTAGTATAAAGGTTTTGATTACAAAGTATACATGTTGCATTTTATATATATAGTACGTATTCCATGAGTCAAAGTGTGATATGTTTGAAATATTTCATGAGCAGGCTAATCTATTTTCAAGAGCTAGAGGTGAGTGAAAATAAAGCCTGAGAGTGAAATATCTTGCCATATCACTCTGACAAGTGTAATAAGTGGTTTATTCCACACTAGATATCTTTACTACTGTAGTTAGTACTAGAGGAAGGGTAACTCACAGGTAAAGTTGGTTGTAGGAGCTAACCACACTCCCAGCCTACATTTTAGCAGCTGCTCTAACCCTGTTGAGCAGGGTACACCAAAGGAAGGTAGCTGTAAAAACTGAGAAAACTGAAAAGTTTGGCCCCAGTTGCTATAACTATTGGGATAATGAGCTTGCACAGTACAGTGTGAAATAACAGCAATGAAATATCATGAGCTATTTCACGGGTATGTACATAAGGATATCATTGTGAAGATATCCAGGGTGGAATATATATTATAATAATATATAATTGTAAGAAACTACTTGGATAAACAATAGGGCAGTATCAATGCCTTCAAGGACAAAGAACACAGTCCAAAAATTAAGGACCATCTTTCAGATTCAAGGACAGCTGGAGCCTGTGCACATGCTTTTTCTCCATTACTCCTACTCACATCATCGCTCAGTGATCCATGGCTTGGCCAGACTGGAAAAAAGATGATATGAGCATTGAGGTGCAGTTCTTCACCAGATCTATAACTGTGTAGTTCTGGCTTTGGAATTCTTGGTCATCTTGCAGCTATAGTTGCAAACGCTTAAAAGATGTAGAATCATCTATGAAATACTCTGATGTGAAGAGTTTGACAGCCAAGGGAGTAAAACCAGACACACGGTGTGGCATATTTTGAATGTAGTAGATGGCTAAATCTGGAACGAATTGGAAATGCTCTATTGGGATGGTAGGGCGAGGCTCTAATTCGTGAAATATCTAATTTAGCAGTTACTTGTTTTAGAACACAGAGACATAAAGCTTTGCCCCTGTTCAGTGAGGATCAGTTGTAGAGGCGCCATATCTCTAAAGACTTCAAGAAGATTAGTTGCAGTTTCAGTTTTATCAGCAGCATAACTTCCATGGGGAAAACTTAGAAAAAAGTTGCCCGCGCGCGCATTTTAGGGGCATACGTATCATCCTTACACACATATGTACATATAACATATAACCGATTTTGCATTATCCACCCCTAATACTGTCTGGCTCGCTTCGCTCGCTCGTCAATTATCCGAAGTTTTATTATAAGCTTAAATTTTCTATGACTCTTAACTGAAATTCAGAGGGCATGTGTTTACACTGACTTTATTAATTGCTAGAGTATAGCATAGATGTATCCTAAAATCCCATTTGTATTTTGCAGCTACACTGCAGTCATTTGCTGTTACCCAAATGAAAGACACTGCTGAGTTACGTCTAACATTTAGCAGTCCAGTCAGCATTTCTGATGAGGACCCATGCTTTATGAACAAAGTTATATTTGTCGATGCAAGCCTGCCTTCAAGAAGACTGCAGCCATTGTATAGTGGCACATGCAATAGTGCTAACATGTCACTTACGGTGACCGCAAGTCTGGATATTCGTGACTTCATTTCAATGGTGGATACTGGTTTGCTTACAACTCAAGCCTCTTCGTTAATGATCACAAGTCAAGCACCAGTATACAATTTCTTACGCGGTGTTAACCTCAACATCTCCACCCCATTAAGTCCAGCTACATCTATCTGTTTATCCCGGAGGCGTAGCTGCTTCTGTTCTAAACTTATTCACGGTTTTCTTGTTAAGTTCTAATGGAATGATGTCAAGGAGGTATTTTCTTGCTGAAAGTTTAAACATACCAATGAGTCTTGTTCAAAGCCGCAGTGAAGAAGTAAACACTACTTTATTGAGTCTGATCAATAGTTTCGTCAGTTCAACACTGCAGTTTACTTTGTCAGGGAATGTTCTGTCAGCTAATGTGACGTGTAATCAAGAATCAAGAAGGATTAACGTTGTAGGTTAGTAGAGGTGGGTGTAGACCAGTGCTACAATTTTGTGTTTATTCAGCTCAATTCATGGGTGACTAACTGAAGTATTAACAAACTATGAACACATTCAGTGCATAACACAATAATACCATGTATTATTTTCATTTGTGATTATTTAGTATAGTGTTCGTTACATGAATTATATTATTTTTGATAGTTGTTTGAAAATATATTTCTAACTAATTTAGAGGTGTGACACATACTACAACAGTTTAGAGAAGTGCATTATTCTCTGATGTTTATTTCGTTGGTTTAAAAAATGTCCATTATCACAAATAGTTGTACTATTAAATATACACAAGAATAGTACTAATAGTAAATTTCAAGACTATGATGAATTATTTAATTGAATGGGCAAGTGAAGAAATAACTAAATTCTCATGAGCATGTAAAAATTTGTTTTTTGTGCTGACTTTAAGGCAAACAGATTTACAACAAATGTTGTCTACAGAATATATTGTAGGTCTAAGTATACTATTTTATTACTTTTATGAATATCTGTGAAAGTATCTAGGATAATTAAACCAGATAACTTCAGAATGTACTTCAAACCATGCAGTACAATTAATTCAGCTGGTCATTATTATAGAATAAAATAACTCAGACGAATGTATTCTGTGACAAAAACCATGTGGATATGTAAATATACACATTTTGAAAACAGTGAAACTTTATTTACAAAAAATATAAGCAATTATTGTTTTTTTTAAGCTTGAATTTATTGGTTTGAACACTGAATTATTTACTATATAAATTCTTGGTGACTTTGCTGTTGTATGTAATGAACTAAGGAGTACCAGAGAAGCTTACCATACTTATTACCTTATGATAAATTAAACTAAATGTTTATTGTATAACTTAAGCTTACTGACATTGAACAAAAGTGTAGATCAATATGCTTTAGTTTAATACTTTTTGTGTTGTTTATTCCTTATTTGACAGATTGCTCTACTCCAGTGAATTTTAGCATTGTCTATAATACTACTAATACTGACATTAGTACTATTCACATTAGATGGAGTAATCTATTAAACATGAATTTTACTTATCATGTTAATATTTCTACAAAATTTGGAAATGATAGAAATACAATATCAACAGATAACTTGTATATTGTTTTCCCGTCAAGAGTTGGAGTTTCACATACTCAACCAAAGTTATGCATGATGCATGTATCTGCAGAAATTGCTATAGCAACCTATTTAGTGGGAGGAAGAATAAGGATTACAAGCCTAGGTGGAGGAAGACTAAAGCTAGTAAGCCATACTGTGAAGTGATAGGCTGTGGTGTAATTTCAAGTAGATGTACTAAGCTAGCCAGCAAGGAGGACATCAGTTCAAACTTGCAATGCACTTTGCCACCTTCACAAAAGCATGAGACACATCTTTGTGACAGACACTACAGAGACCTACATAGGCAGCTGAGTCCCTCTAGCTATCAGTGGAATTGTACTGTGTGCTCAGTAGGCATTCGTGGTTCAAACTATCATGGTTTTCGAACATGTGCTGAACCGGAAGTATTTGAAAGACACCTAAGGGAAAACACTAATTTTGATGGAAAAATAAAAAGTATAGACAAGGTGTGTAATGCATGCTACCGTTTCAGTTTGCTTCTTTCTCGATCATTTAAACAAAAAAAAAAAAGTTGTGATGAAGAATTTAAAAGTTTGCTCGAATCCATCCAGAATTCTTTAGGGTCCAAGCCATTGCCATTTTCTGATGAGAAGAAAATAGTTGACTATGCTTTAATATTGTCAGCCATAACTATTGCTGAGAAGCTATTAAAAAATGAGGCACTAACACTACCAAGTGCACATGAAATATTCACAATGCATATGAAATACTTACAGAGATTCCTGTAAAATGGCGAAGTATTATTAAGTGCAGAATATGCAAACAAAAATTAACTACTTACCTCTCTGAATATCTTGTTGGTAACATCAGGACATTTTTAGCTGAAGGGCAAAAGTTTGTCACATCTGGAGCCACAGGAACATTAGTAAGCATGGTTGTCACAAAAAATGAGGGTCCATATTTGTGGTCAGTTATAGAATCACGTGTAGATGAATCAGACACTAGACTCTGGCTACATATGAAACATTCGGCAGGTAGAAGAAAGTTTATTTTGTCTCCAGATACTGATGTTTATCATATCGGTCTTCCTTTGGTTTCAGCAGGGGATTCTGTTATCATTCAACTCAGTAAACCCAGTGATAAGGATCTAAAGTTAATTAATCTAAATATCCTGATTGACCTGCTGAAACGAGATCCAGATTTAGTTCACATTCATGATTCCCACATTCCAAGAGTTCTTCAGACACTGTTTGTTTGCACTGGTTGCGATTATATATCCTTTTTTTCTGGGATAGGCAAGGCGTTTTTCTACAAAGTATTCTTTCAATATGCAAAATTCATTGCAGCTGATCTTTCTGGACCATTTGTGGAAGTCATTTCACATACAAACTTGTTAGAACAAGCCAAAGCAAGCCAATTTCCGTTCATTAGACTAGTTGGTTGTGCTTACTTCAAAAAGCATGCAAATGCTTTCTTGGGGGAAACTCCATCTTCTCTCATGAATTCAATTGAACCTTCAACTGCTATAGAAGAGAGACACAAGAAGTGGCTTGATTTGATACGCCAGACCATTTGGGATAGAATATCCACAGAAAATGAGAGTATACCATCTTTTGATGCTCTTCATTACCACTGGCTAAGGAGTTGTTGGGTACTTCATATGTGGCAGCAGGCAGAATGCAACGAAATGATGCTTGCTTCCCTGAATGGCAATGGTTGGATTGTAGGACATCAGAGCATTGAAATACTTTGGGATACAGCGGAAAACATCCAATCAGTGAGGCAAAATGTGAAACTACTCATGAATGGATGTGGTTGCAAGTCAGGATGTAGAACTGGAAGATGTGGCTGTAAAAAAAGTTCCAGACTTTGTGGTGCTGGATGTCGCTGTACCAATTGCCAAAACACACAAGATATTGTACACCAAGAAGAAGATGAACTGGTCAGAATTGAAAGGTAATTTTTTGATGTGTGTATACAATATAATTATTTTACTATAAAATTATTTTATACAATCATATTAAAACTAATCTATATTAAAATAAAATTAAGTTTCAATGGTGAACAAATAAATCAGTGGAACACACATATAAAATCTATTTATTGTGTAGATACACTACCTTAGATGAAGAAATTGACCTTCTGATGGAAGACATATTTGGAGTTGATCAAATTGAGGATCAAGCAGATGATGACAGCAGTGAAGGTGAAAGCGACTGTGACAGTGTTGAAGATGTGGCAAGTGTCAATTTTTTCGATAGCATCACCGATGGTGAAGATGAAACCAGTAGTGATGATGACTAAACACCATAATTTTCTCCCATTTTTCTTTCTTACTTTTGTGATGTTATTTGTTTTTGTCTCTTTTTTTTTAGTTATTATTTCACGGTCACATCACTTACTCAACAGAATTAATCCTTCAGTTACATTTTTATGTAATGTCAAAGAACTGTTATTTAATATAGTCATGTTATGATAACCTTATAACATTTTTAGTATGACCATAACTTCTTTATATTAGACATGTGTTCATTTAATATCTTTATGAAGCTGTCTCATTATAGTCTATATTTACACCTCTACAAAATAACCTTACATTCTAAGAACATGCTTTAAATTCTCAGATATGATAGTTCTACCTTAAATAGACAAGCACTTAAATTATGAGAGCAAAAGAGAGGTCAGGAACGCTGTTTAATAGTGACTAGTTGAGGCTATTCACATTTACTGATCGAAACGAGGTTCAGAAAGAGCCATCTAAATAGCAGTAGATAATGGATACTTAAGTAGCAAAAGGTGGATATTAATATGTAAGAGTTATTCTTTAAAATAATGCTTAGTTGAGGGCTTACTAGGAATATTTTCACAAAATATTAGCCTTGAAAATCGGCTTACAATTCTCTTTATTCCCGGGTCAGCTTACCAGATGACGTAATCCTAGTACGCGGTGCAATAAAAACCGGCGTTTTCTGGTGGGTGGCGTAACGACTGTGTAGGTGGAGTAAGAAACATGTGCGTTGGATTGTGGGGCATGTGTGGGTGGAGTATGAACTGTGTGTGTAAGGTGGAGTGTGAGATACTAGTGTGGGTGGAGTATAAGGCATATCCGGGAGTCCGGGACATTTGTTAACTTTGTCCCCGGTCCCAGATGAGACTACTATTTGTCCCGGAAAGTTACTTTAACCGGCAAAAGGTAAAGGGTGTCTCTACGCGAAATGGGAAAAGGTCGTCAGTATCACAAATGCAGGAGTGGATTCACTGTTATTGTAGAGGTTGACATGAGTGATTGCGGTCCTCCTAAGCTTAAAAGAGCCAGAAGGCAATGCCATTTTGATTTTAGCTGGCCTCAACAATTCCCTGGTATAGGGAGAAGCTCTAAAGATAAAAGCAGTAATAAAGTAGTGGTTATTTACTACTTTCTAGCTAGCACAACAAACTTTGTATAATAATGACTATAAAATAAATACATAAACAAAGGCAACAGCAATTTACTATTACAATGAACAGTCATTTAGTGAAGGGAACAATGTTTGATATATATTATTGTGATACATCAAATGTAAATCTCTTCCAAGGTTTGAGGTAGTTGTATACAACTATCGTAAAACTTAGATGAACTAGAATAAAGTTCCATGCAATATTTCTGTCCTGATTGAGTAAGCACTTGATAATGAAAAAAATCATTATTCTTTTCCACAGAATTTTTTTTTAAACTTTCAAAAATCCAATATAATTTAAATGCTACTGGTCCCTGAAGCTCCTTTGGAAAAGTTGGAGGGTATGATAAGGAGTGAGGGTATGGTAGATTGTCAGTGGGTTAAGTGTATTCTACCCTGTGGGGCATTCCCGCCTTTTAAGTATCTCAAGCTTTTATTTATCGCCTGCTTCATAAGTACTAGTAAAGGGTCCTCAAAGGTCAGCTACATTATGGGTGTACAATTGAACAACCGGTAAGGAGTCATTATAAGATAAAGTGTATTGATTGTTGAGGAGATTGTGTATTGCTGATTGGTAAGGCATCATCCATAATGGCAATACTTAAATAGTGCAGCAGTGTATTGATGATGGGTAAGGAGTCATCAACAATGCCAATACTTATATAGTGCAGCAGTGTGTTAATGATGAGTCATCAACAATGTCAATACTTATATAGTGCAGCAGTGTGTTGCTGATGGGTAAGGAGTCATCAACAATGTCAATACTTATATAGTGCAGCAGTGTATTGCTGATGGGTAAGGAGTCATCAGCCAATACTTAGATTCCTATGGACAGTCACATTTAGTGGCTGTTCAATTGAACACATATATTTTACCTATTGCAATACACTGCACTATCTATACTAGCAGTAACCAATTGTACCACAATATACATCTGAATTATATTGGACGCAATGCAAAGAGCAAAAATTGTTACCTATTTAATGGTAAAATGTTAAGTCCTTTAAAAAAAAAAGTATTAAAGTGAAAAAGTACCTGTACTGTGAAACTTGTGAAAAACTTGCTCATCCCAAAGCAATGTGTTGAAGTATTACAGCAATATAATGCTACACTATATTTAGGCATTAGATTGTACAGCAATACTACCAATGTATTGGCGTTGTGATGACCTGTTACATTTTATAGGAATACACTGAATGCATCATCTCCATGTATTTGCACTTTAATACTATTTGTGACTGTCTACGTGAAACTGGGCATAAAAAGAAAATGTTTGATACTTTTTAACCCTTTTGTTCCGGATCCCGCTTTGAAGCGGGTGAAGACCGATTGACTTCTCCGAATTTTTTAAAATAGTTACTTTATAGCTAGAACCTTCAGATTTCATACACAGGTGTCCAATGCATTGGAGAAGCATCTAAAATAGCTTTCAGCCAGGACTGCTTCGACAGTACCTCACAGCAGTTGCGTTTATTTCTTCCTCGGCAAAAAACAACAACATCGGTTCTCCGTCGAATTTAAAAAAAAGTTACCTTCTTCACAGCAGCTTCAACGCGGCACCCTTCGAATTTTTTTTTTTTTGCACTTACGGAGTTGTCGGCGTCCAGATATTGAGCTCTCCAAGTTTTATCGTTGTAGCTTAAGCCGTTCCCGCTATAATAGACCTAACCGTTCCCTTCAGTCGGCTTGAAACAATACATTTTTAAGAAATCGATCGATCTTTTCTTGTGCCCGGTTTATGGATCCAGTCATCTCCAGAGCTTTGTAGAAGCAGCAAAAAATAGCTTGAGCTCAGTAGCCTTCTATAACACATTGAAACAACCGCTTCTTTGCCGACCAAGACTTTGCGGTTGGACTTACTGTCTTCTCCATTTTTTATAAAATCGCCAGTTCAACCGGGGACCTCCCTATTACGTACAGTCTTAGGTAATGCTTATTACATCATAGGAAAAAAGTGAGCGTGTCGTGTGACCCCGGTAACTATGCCAAAAAATTTTTTTTTCAAAGTCATACGGTGTCTAGAAGTTACAATGCGGTGCAAGTTTTAGACTTGCTTGATGCTGACTCTAGCGACTCAGGATCAAGCGGAGAGAAGGGAGACGACATCTAGGGCTATAGGAGGCCCTGTATCAGGGTTGGTGGACCAGACCCAGTCAACTCTGATACTGAAAATGGGAGTCAAGAAGATGATCGAGGTAAGCTTGTCTTTCTCTTGTCTTTCTCTTGAAAAATAGCAAGCTTCTGTTTTGGAAAGGACTTATTTATAGCTATATTGAGATAGAGTAAGCTGTTTAGCTATAATATATATATATTTCATTGAGTTTTGAGATTTGAAAGTGGCTTGTGGTTTTTTGAACAAATTCAAATTTTCAAAAAAATTAAAAAAAAGTTTTTACCACATATACTACTAGGACCAGATGTGAATGCAGTCACCGACCCCGATTACGCAGATGAGGCGACAGGAGCAGAGTCTTCCAGTGATGAAGGAGAGGATACCGGACCTGAGTCTTCCAATGATGAAACACGAATAGGCAGCAGGTTCCAGTGATGAAGAAGAGGAAGTGGCTCCTCCTGCTCCGAGTTCTGGACGTCCTCGCGGTCGGAGAAGGCGGGAATTGAAGAACAAGAGTCGGGTGGATGAGGTAGGGGGAGAGTGGAAGAAAGATGACAACACACCCATTGATATTCCATAATCTTTTGTGTGAAGGACCACAGACTTTGATATTTGTGGCTGCTCCCTCCCCCCCCCCCTGAACATCCCAAAAGTTGTAATATGTATTGTTATTGTCGTTGTCGTTGTCTGTGTTTTTGTGGTGTTGTAGTGGAGCTTCACACTCGATGTATATGTGTGTGCGTGGAGTTGAAATGTTATTCTGGCGCTTCCAGATCTAACCGGGGAGGGAACGAACTCGGGGGAGGGGGGGAGGGGGGGGTTTCCAATCGGGGCTACTATGCCCATGTAAGTTGAATTTCATGTATGTGTGTGTGTGTACACCAGTCAATTTATATTATACATTTATTTTTATGATCTGTATTCACCTGTATCTTCTTTGTTCTAGTGTGTGTGTGTGTGTATGTGTGTGTGTGCATTTGTGGAATGAGAGAGAGCAACCGTGGACAAACAGTATGTGGCACTTCCGTATACAACCTGGGAGGGAACTCTGGATCTTTTTGGATCGTGACTACTATGCCCATGTAAGTTGAATTTCATGTGTGTGTGTGTGTGTGTGTACACCAGTCAATTTATGTATAATAAATTATACATTTATTTTTATGATCTGTATTCACCTGTAGCTTCTTTTTTCTTGTTGTGTGTGTGTGTGTGTATGTGTGTGCGTGCATTTGTGGAAAGAGAGTAAGTTGAATTTCATTTCAACTTACTGATATTTGGGTGTCCAGCTAGGGCTAGGGCTGGGGGGGGGGGGTTATGGTACAAGAATGTCAGTGAAAAGTAATGACGGGGGAGGGGGGGGGCAATTCAGCGAGGCCAGCTGTTATGTTACAAATATCATTGTTGTCTTGTGTTTTTTTGGTATTGTATGGAGGTTCCGGATCCTATGGGAGGGATCGTTCAGTCTGTGACACCATCCATGCCGGGTAAGTTGAATTCCACGTGTGTGCTTGTACTGCTTTTCATTTTCAAATTACACTTTCTCAATACAACGATTGTTTCTCTCATGTACAGTGTGGAGTATACATACCAGGGGTTCATACAGTGGGAGGCTAGCGCTGGGTTCCCCCCTAGAATTTTGGGAGTTGAATAGAAATGAACATTTAGGAAGCATTTATTTTTAGTCTGATATTGTATCCCATTATGTTCCTATCATAACTGAGCCATTTAGTGCATAGGACCGAACACTGATCATCAGTGTGAAGTATAGACTCGTATGCAAAGATGTGCATCAAAGTAGTGTAGGTTCCAAAAAATGGGTGTGGCGAAGTACACTCGGAGCCCCACCCCAAACAAAAATCCTGTATGAAACCGCATACAATACATCATAAAGTTGCAATTATATAGGATCATGAATAATTTGTTGTTTGTATTACAAATATCTTTGTTGTTTGTGTTTTTGTGTATATGAAATTGTTTTGTAGTGGAGCTCGACGTCGATGGCATACGTTCCTTGTGGACACTCATAGATGTCTCCTACATGATCACAATCAGCACCACACACAACAAACAACATATTTTATTGTTGAACTAATATAATATTGGTATATAATGCATCAAACAATATTATTTCTATTTTATTTTATTTTTTTATTGATGGGAAAAGTGTTTTTTTGGGGGAAAAAATTTTTTTTTTTTTGAAGTATTAGTAGACAGGCCCGTAGGCAGGGGGGGCTCACGGGGGCTCACGTGAGCCCCCCTTTTGAAATATGATGCATGCTTAGTCAATATTATTAATGCATATTTTTATACATTAGTTGGTTATTTCATACAATCTGAATGCATTAATTCTATAAACATCATCCTTTCAGTATAGTAAGTCAATTGACACATATATGTTTGATAAGTGTTAATTGTCACACTTACCACAATACCGCCTGGGCAGCTTACACTGAAAACTAAAAGCAGCTGGAACTGCTGTCAGCTTAAACTTCTTGTAAGGTCAAGATGAAGAGAAAGAGGGACTCAAAGGACATTCGATTTTTTTTCAAGAAACCAGCCACCAACATTGGTAAAATATATTATAGGAAAATATAGCTGGCAATAATGTGGTGTGCTTTTGATTCTAGAAACCAAACCTGCTGATATACAAACTGTTCTACCCGAGAATGAGGAATTAACATGTAATCCAATAGTGACCACTAACAGTGCAGAGGAACACTGTCTCTCTGATATGCCCTTACAGACTGAGGGTTCAAATGCAGGTATGTTTTATATTCAACCTAGAGCAGCTGTATCTTCTATCTCTTCTGAACCTTCTACTAGCAATCCAAATTCATCAATGGAAGGTACTATAATATCTAACCCGTGTTATGATTTGGGGAACATTTTCTTGTCATCTTTTTCTACAAAAGATTCTCTTCAAGTTGTAAAAAATCTTTCTAGTGATGAAAAATACTCCTACCTTTATAATCATGTTTTACCCCCCTCAACATTGCCAAGTACATTGCTTCATGGTAAAAATCGTCGCTTTAATACGAGTTGGATAGAGCGATATCCTTGGGTACTGTACAGCCCAAAATTAGATGCAATAATGTGTGGCCCTTGTTCTATTCTGCTTACAACTGATAAAAGATCTTCTGTTGAGTAATAACAATATGATGGTGTCAACTCGTCTTATATCAATTGATTCTTCACATGTGAACTCTCAACTAGAGTTTACATTGTTTGAAAATATTACGTCAGTTAATGTATAGCGCAACCGAGTGATGATAACTATAAAGTTAACTGGTAAGTATATATGTAATTATTTGGAAGTAATTTCAATACAGTATATTGTATTGTTTCACAAGATGAGTTTATATTTTCATCTGTAGTATATATATATATAGCAACTACAACAAAAAATTTAAAATTAAGTTATTTGCATTTCTCTTATGTTGTTTCTTTTCAAAGGTGGTCCAATAGGAATTACACAATCAGTAATTGCAGATGAAAAGAACCTACAGTAGCTGCAACATTTCAAAGGATTGTGAAAGTTTTGAATCACAAGGCAAAAGTTTTGCCAAGATGGTACTAACAATAAGAGCAGGAAAGTGAAACTGATGTAACTTTAACTAAGTGGTAGAACATTATTACATTAAAAATATACTATTCTACTGCATTCTTAATTTGCAAAAGATAGTAGGTCAAACACCACTCTAAGGCTGGATACTTGCTATAGTATGTCCAAGTCTAGTTGGCCACAAGAAAACCGTGAATAAGTTTAGAACAGAAGCAGCTACGCCTCCGGGATAAACAGATAGATGATAGATGAGAATATTCAACTGTAATCTCATTGCAATTGACTACAGCAAGTAAAGCTTCTTTATTAAATGGTCTGTTGGATGTTTTTATGCCATATGTTGGACTGTCGATATTTCTGGCTCATTTCAGCAATGTAACACTTATTCTCGACTAGCCATTTTTAGGGTAGTTGTTGTTGTAATTGAGTACCCTGTATAGAATTCCTTCTATAATGTGTGGGTGGCTAAGCATACGATATGTGACAAGAGGTAATAATGTTACAAGCAACACAATTATCACATCAATAAGCTAGCTGACACATCATTTGTGCTGAATCCTTCACTCAAGTGTAACTCATAAACTCTGTAAGATCTTAAAAAGTGTAAGTCCAAAACCACAATGAATGATGAAGTGAGTGCCACCTAGAAAGTGTAGTCATGTAATCCCGCATGCATGAATGCTGTTTTACTATGATTTTATTAATACTCCGCTCAACAATAGATTACAGTACTCTACGAGTTTTGACATGGACAGCTTAAAGGAGATTTTGAAAGTATTTGTTTTCATATGCCTACTTCATACAGGTATGTACTTAAATAGACCTAATTAGTGATTACTGCACTACCTAATAAAAAGTAGCTTCGTAAATATTTAAAGAATATTCACTTTTTTACCACTTTTGCTTCTGTATGCTGGTATATGCAACTTGGTGGATTTCAGCAAAAGAAGAAGTTTTCTTTAGTTCTTTCTTGGTCCTGCTACTTTAACGTTATATTAATACTTTTAATTTCACTTATTAGTCCAGTTTTTTTTATTTTGATAGTCTCAAAGTTTCAATTAATAATAAAAAGTAGTGCTTCATGTTATGCTACTACTATTTAGGTTCCCTGATTAGTTCACTACTGGTTGAGCTATCAATCTGACATGCTTTTTATGATTATTACAGAAGCTCTGCAGGAAAAAATAAAGTATCAATGCAATCAATGTTCTATAGCTCAATACTTCAAAAAGGTCTACTATATTGGTGGGATTGATTTAACTAGGTCATACTGAAAGCATGTGTATCTGTAATTATAAACAAGCTAATCAGTTTGTCTAGTCTTTTCTCTCCAATCTTTGCTCATCAAAAGTTTAAAGTTAAAAATACAACAACAAAATGATTACAGCTTGCAGCAAATTCCCAATATACAAGGGAGAATTTTTATGAAAACAAACTTCAATGTTATATTACATAGATGAATGGTTAAGTGCTATTTAATGCTAGGATAAAAGAACTAGTTAATTATAACTTTTTTAAATCCTAGTAAATCTTAGTGGTAATTTTAAGAGCAGTATATAATATGTGTTACAAAAGTCAACATTATATAAGAATGAAATCAGATTAATTTTAGGGGCTAATGGAAATGGGTCACAAAAACATCCTACAAATAAAGGATTAGATTTTAAAACACTGCCTTATGACTTGTCTTGCAAGCTACATACTCTTGGATATTAGTCTAATAGCTAAACTGATATAATAATTTAATAAAAGTGAACACAAAAGTAAGGTGCGGCCAGCTAACACGCACCTGCTTCTAGGCGTGGTTATTTTAATCCTTCCTTGTACTGTTTTTATTCTTTATATTTAGTTGGTGAGCAATGACTTCAAAGATCTTCTCCTAATGCCAGCTAATGGATTATCCTTTCTTATTCGCTTTATTTGTGACGTTCTGGAATATCGAGCAGGCAGGTAAGAAGATTTAGTACGAAAGTAGTAGTTGCGATAATTAGAGATTTATGCATTAAATAGAAAATTCTAGATTTGCCTTTTTTTTACATTTTAGTTAGATAACTCTATTTAAGTAAGCATTACTATATTATTGTAATAATATAGTTGTTGTTTTTTATTCTATCAGAAACTTTTGCTCAGTTATTTCCAAATCAAAAAGTGAATCAAGTTTGTCCAGGACAAAATGTAACATATGTCTGCAACTCCTGGACCTCATCACTGATGTGAATATTTATGGATAACTTAAATCCCAGTCCATGTACACAACAATTTGTACCTTCTCATAGAAGTTTGATTGGCAGACCTAACCCATTGATTGGTTGTAATCTGTAATATTACAAAATGTTACTAATAATTTTCTATCTTCCTCATTATCATTTATTGTATCACCTAATTAAAAAAACGCAAGCATAGATTGTGAAGGAGAAAAACGAGTAATTCATACAGCAGGTAAGATTTTTTTTAGCTTTTATACAATAATATTATATTCAATAATTTTCTTGTAGGTCAGTTTGGTACTTTTGAAGTTTGGATTTAAAGTTGGCTGTGGTAGAGCAAACTTCACCCTGTCCTTTGAAAATCTAAACAAATCATCTTTTATTGAGTATTCTCTAGTTGAAAATGACGAATTTATATATGTTGATATCAGCACCACTTCTAATATTGATTTAAATTTGGCTTTTTTCAATAATTACACAATATCTAGTCAATATGTGCTGTGTGAAAGTTACACTAAATAAACAATACATTTATACTTAGTGGACTGCCTCAATCATTCCATCATTTCCTTACAAAGTAGTTTACAAAAGGAGACTCTTCAGTTTGTATGTAGCAGAGGATATTTACAGAATCAATGCAATTTAAGTAAGACATTGACTTGGGACTCATTTTATATCAAAATTTTGATGCTTTAGTAATTTGATTGTTTGATATAATAGGAGACTTCATTACTGATGCAAATGATGCTTGCAATATAACGATGGCAATCGTCCCTAGTCCAACTATTCTCTCAAATCAAACAACGAAAGTTTTCAGTGGTATAGAACCATAACTAACAAATTATTAGTTTTGTTTTTATTACTGAGTGAAAAAGGACAATTTAGATTTAGCACAATATCCTACTATAAATGTAAATTGCTATTAAATCTTTTCAGTAGGGTATGTGGTTGTATGTGAACTACAAATAACATAATTCACTCTACTGATAACTTAGGTGCACTCCATCAAGATAAGAATTGTAATGTCACGCAAGATAAATTCAACAAAAGCTTGAGATCAATAACTACCATATTTTCATCAGGTATGGAATGGTATTAATAATTATTATAGTTGTTGTCCTTTCTTTAATCTGAAACGTATTTAAGCAAATTAATATTAAGTTTAGAAAATAGCCATTGCTAATCAATTTAGTTTTACTTTACAATATAATTAATAAATATTGAACCAAAAAGTCCTGAAAAGTTATTATGTAATAGTTCTAAACCAATATTGAGGTTTGTAAGGGGAATTATAAATCCCGAGATACGAGGGAGAAGCCCGAGTGACGTCGGTTTGTGAATCACAATTGAAACCAATTGTTTTGATTTATAACTATTTTATAGCCCTTTGATAACAAATAGCTCTTTTTATAGCTCTCTCTGGTCATTTTCCCATTACTTCAATGTTGTAGCAAACAATATCAACTTTTCCCCTCTAAAACATTTTGGTATGGGAAAACCGGGGACTATGTCAGATGGACTATGTCAGATTTATAGTACTTAATGACTAGCGTAGTTGCTCAGGTGATGGGCTAACAAGATGTTTTCAGTCTGTATTGAGTACAATGAAATTACATGCAGTATCCCTAGTGTTGCAAAATGCATAGACTGCAGTGTCAGTTGTTTGAGTTTAAGAACTGACTTACAAAAATTGTATTTAAACAAGGATAGAGTAACAAAATATAATAGTATACTCTTACCTCCATTTGTTATAGTTATCATCACTCGGTTGCACCATACATTAACTAATGTAACAATTTCAAATAATGTAAACTCTAATTGAGAGTGTACATATGAAGAATTAATAGATAGAATACGAGTTGACACCATATTATTATTATTACTCAACAGAAGATCTGTAGTATTAATACACCAAATAAAACAAAGAAACATCATATTGATTTTAAAATTAGAATGGTAAGGAGCTTTTTTTTTTTGTGTGTGTGTGTATGTTTTTTTGTTGTCAGTTTTTTATCTACCAGGCTCTACCACAATTTGGCGTTTGACTTTCGACAGTAACAAATATTTCCCATTGTCATAAGTATCTCTACATGTACTCATTATAATAACATAAGCTACAACAGTTTAGAGAAGTGCATTATTCTCTGATGTTTATTTCGTTGGTTTAAAAAATGTCCATTATCACAAATAGTTGTACTATTAAATATACACAAGAATAGTACTAATAGTAAATTTCGAGACTATGATGAATTATTTAATTGAATGGGCAAGTGAAGAAATAACTAAATTCTCATGAGCATGTAAAAATTTGTTTTTTGTGCTGACTTTAAGGCAAACAGATTTACAACAAATGTTGTCTACAGAATATATTGTAGGTCTAAGTATACTATTTTATTACTTTTATGAATATCTGTGAAAGTATCTAGGATAATTAAACCAGATAACTTCAGAATGTACTTCAAACCATGCAGTACAATTAATTCAGCTGGTCATTATTATAGAATAAAATAACTCAGACGAATGTATTCTGTGACAAAAACCATGTGGATATGTAAATATACACATTTTGAAAACAGTGAAACTTTATTTACAAAAAATATAAGCAATTATTGTTTTTTTTAAGCTTGAATTTATTGGTTTTAACACTGAATTATTTACTATATAAATTCTTGGTGACTTTGCTGTTGTATGTAATGAACTAAGGAGTACCAGAGAAGCCTACCACTACTTATTACCTTATGATAAATTAAACTAAATGTTTATTGTATAACTTAAGCTTACTGACATTGAACAAAAGTGTAGATCAATATGCTTTAGTTTAATACTTTTTGTGTTGTTTATTCCTTATTTGACAGATTGCTCTACTCCAGTGAATTTTAGCATTGTCTATAATACTACTAATACTGACATTAGTACTATTCACATTAGATGGAGTAATCTATTAAACATGAATTTTACTTATCATGTTAATATTTCTACAAAATTTGGAAATGATAGAAATACAATATCAACAGATAACTTGTATATTGTTTTCCCGTCAAGAGTTGGAGTTTCACATAATATATATATTAGTACATACTGCTGTAACATTTTAACAGAAATTTGAGATTTTCAATTTACTATATTGAGGAACAATTCAATAACTGTCATAGGAGATATTTTATATAATAGAAAGTCTATCAAGCAAGATAACATCAGTGAAGATGGATCTTATTTAACAACTATAAGTACTGGTATGAATGTTAATTGATTCAAGTAGTTAATTTTATGCTTGTATTAATCTGAAAAACATGTTCTCATTTGTTTCAGATGCCAAGAAGAGCTTCAATAATGTTGTGACTTTAAATTCTTCCTATGATGATTGTTCTTGTGAAATCTTTAGTAGTTTTCAGACTTTAATTTTGCCTATAGGATCTGTAGTAATTGCTATATCTATTGTACTAAATATTGGACTTGTTATTGAAATAGTAAGAATCAGGAGAAAGATCAGTTGGTAAGTATGTAATACATATACCGATTAAACTGATTGGAAGACAATATTTTGAGGCAAGACTGATTCTTGTGCATAACAATATTATATTACTGATATTTAGAACATTCACATGCAATAATATCAACTACTCGTAATAGTGCTTTTATACTTGAAAATTATCATACTTGTAATGCAGGTCATCCAATAAAATGACGATAAAATTGAAGCAAAAGGTCAGATAAATCAGAGTATTCCATTATATGAACAAGTTAACTCAGAAAAAGAAGTGACATCTGTAGTACCTAATGCAGCATATGGAATTCAGCAGAGAAAGAAAAACTCGAATTGAATTAATGTATTAGTATCTAAACACTCAACTGAAACATTTTTATACACATTTCTGTACAAATTAGTTTAAACAATAATTATACATGCAGAAAAGTTAAAAAATATTCTGTTTCCTGTATTATGTCGCTAATACATTATTTAATTTTTGGGAAACAACAGTTATGAAAATTAAAATAAAAGCTAGGGAAATTTTTAATAGGAATTATTTTCAGTGCTTGAAAGCATTTATAAATGCATCATGAGCATGTGAATTCAGCTTAAAAATGTGAGGCTAATTTTTTTATGTATCTGTTAATTTTGCACCTTTCTTGCCAATTAACTTTATAATAATTACCTGCATTATATTCATGTTTAAAATAAAATGCTTTTCTTTTAAGTTATTCTCCAAAATGAATTTGATGTAGAAATAGAATAATAAGCACAATTTGTACAGGTAAAAGTATTTCATAATTATTTATATATTTTAGTTCATACTAGAATAGATTGTATTACATAAATCCACATAAACATAATCACTTTAATTATTATCTTTTTTTACATCTTTATCATTATTATTGTATTTTAGCTTTGCACAGGGTGAGTGGAGTACTTAAGCTACAGCATATGATGTTTGTCCAGCAACTTCCTCCTCGCTCCATCATTTGTGTATTTATTTGATTGGACAGTCAAATAGTTACATCATTATTCACAAATTCATATATTTAAGCACTGTATCATTATTCTAAGTTTAGTTCTGTCTTAGCAACCAATACTATAACAACTTCAAATTTAAACCGCTGTTAGCTATTTTAATTGACAGAATTCTAGTTGAGAAGTAGTAAAATGATTATAATTTCCTACAATGATAATAATTATGTTTCAGAAATCTGTTATTTTGCATGCTGCTAGATAGACAGAACATTGTGTAAACTTGAGTAATTGTTAATATTTCCACAAATTCTGGAAATGACAATATCAACAAACAACTCATGCATTGACTTCACGACGAGAGTTGGAGTTTCATATATCATATATAATATTAGTAAAAAAGTGCTGCAACAATTCCATAGAAGTTGGAAATTTTCAATGAACTATATAGAGGAATTATTCAATACTGATGGTAGCTAGGAGATTTTTATGTCTTACGATTAATTTATTTTAGATGTTGAGAAGAGCTTCAATATATTATTGTGATTCCCTTTTTGTTCACTTCCTGGACAATATATTTTGAAGAAACATTTCTACTATTTGGTACAATTTTCAGTCATCATTGAAATTCCCTCACAGTCTTCTTGTACTTGATGAATATCTTCACTCGTAGAAAAAATTCAAAGACAAAACATAACAGCTTCTCTCCATTCAACTGTATTATAGAGTCACCATAAGTGTAAAAATTGATCATTGGTGCAACTTAAAATAAATTCTTTAAGTATCCACAGACCACCATAATTGTATAATCTGCCATTTCGATGTACTTTCTTCCTGAACCATCTCATGTTTTCTATTTCCTTTCAACTCACGAGTTTCCTTTTGATCCTCAATATCTCTGTCCTATCTGTTATTTTCTTTCTCTTCTTTATTGAAGTAGTTACATCAGTCAGCCTTCTTTCTTTTATTATTCTTGACCTTTGCGTTCTACTTCTCAGCCATTCCTTTAACCGTGATGTATGGTAAGCAACATACCATAGGTGAACACTTTTCTCAACTTAATTCAGTGAATAAGACACACTATGGAGTGAGTAATTGTGGCAGGAAAAACCTAGGGGGAAAAAAAAAGAAAAAAAGAATACTAAAGCACTTCAACAAAGCACTGGTTCTGGACGATTCAATGGCAAATGTATAAAATGTTACATGTTCTCTAATCTTGCTTTGAGATTCACAAATTTTACAATAAAAATTACCTATAACCTTTTTCATTAAATGCAATTAAAAAAACCTGTGATTATCTCCATCCACTGCATTATTAACGGATTTATAAATCAAATTGGTAACTCAGTTGAGCTCATTAAAACAAGTTTACTCAAATGAGATAAGTGTTAGCTGTGTTTTTTTTGTTATTTCTAGCTTATCTAGTTTCAAGTACACCTATTACTAAAGCCCTTGAGCTCCCTCATGCGGTCAAAAAGACCCCCCAAAATTTATTATGTTGGGCATGCTCATATACAAGTGGGTTGCGTTCAATCACTGCACACTCAGCATTTTAGATAGTGTGCGCTTAAAGGAGTTGAACACACTTAAGAAAGAAATATGTGTTGCATATGAGGTCATTTTGACCCGAAACGTGTAAATTTAATTTGGGACAGAAAGGGTTTATATGTGTGTTGTGTTTTCAATATGATATATTATAATATGGCAATTAAATTAAAATTATGTTGACTGTTTGTCATTTGTGATATCTAGTTTTGAATGCTCAAACCTTAAACTGATCAATTGGCTATGGCAGCATTTTATATATGCAGTGTGAGACCAGGATCAGTGAAAGTGTCCTGGCTGGTTTGGGCAGAATGTGTCCCAGACTTGATGGACAGTTTAAAGCTCCTACTTCAGTCGAAGTCAGCAATCACTTCAGAAATCCATTTATCATTCATATCATTGGATAATGTTGTTTTATGTCTCTGTGTTCTAAAACAGATAGTATAGGCTGTAATGCACTCGAACAGAAATTACTGCAGTGAGGTACATTTCCAGCATAAGACACCGCAAGCAGAATGTATTATTTAAACGAAGAGCTCGGCGGAAGCTGAAATTTTTTTTTTCAATTATGGAATATAGGCTGTAATGCACTCGAACAGAAATTACTGCAGTGAGGTACATTTCCAGCATAAGACACCGCAAGCAGAATGTTGTTTTATGTCTCTGTGTTCTAAAACAGATAGTATAGGCTGTAATGCATATGTTGTTTTATACTCTGCCTACAATGACCAGGTAATAGTGCATGTTGTTAACTATAATAGATTTTTATTGTTGTGAGTAATTCTAGCAAGGCGAAACACTCTCTTGCATGTAGAAATTAGAGCCTATAATTTTTTATATAATATATGCAAATTTATATACAAAGGTATGTATAGTGAACAAAAGGGGAATAAACTAAAACAATTCAATTTTATACAGTAATTATAATAAATTTATATTTTTATTGCAATTTTTAGGCTTTTCAGACAAACATTTACTTAAATAAAATACTTTCTTTGATTTTGTCTGCCATATTAGCTTGTATATCTAAATGTGCCACTTTAAAATGCTTATTGCTAGTATTGGCGGTTATTTATGGAGTTCATATTATAGAAGTTGTGAGATAAAGAGTGTGGTAATTAATACTTCGATAAGGTTGACTGCCACTAGTTTCAATGACACGCCTTGCTAGTATCCCACAATTAGTCCATTAATGATGGTTACAGTACATTAAAAGACATTCAGTAGCTAATTATGTTCGCATATTTATCTGGGACTTGAACATTTGCGATGCCAGTTGGCTCCAGAAACTTCAACGCTTCCTGCGATTGTGGTACCAATTTGTCCCATTCGTACTTCTCATCGCTAGATAACATTATGACAGGATTTATCATTCTGTGCGTTATTTATCTTCTGGTGATTGATGGCTTGGCCCAATTTCGTAAGTTAGTGACAAATATGAAAGCTAGTAATGGTGGAGGAAACTCTGGAGACAACCTATTAGGCCCACCTGAATTCTTGTAACTCAAAATATAATAAGTCAAATATTAGCAAGTGGTACTTGGTCACATCTTATCAAGAGGACCACTTAGTTGCACTTTTGGGGCAGCAAATCTAACTTAAATTATGAATTTTGTCAGATAAATTTGGGATTTCAGCCTCTAATAGATATACTGTAGCTATTTGCCAATTTTCCATTGGTCGTGTAGATGTGATGATAACAATAAATGGGTGAGTCATTAAATGTGGATGTAATTAAGAAACTAGTGCATTTAATATGGAAAAAAATTAATACTGTTAATAACTTCTGCACTCTCTTTATTCAAATTTTTATTCTGTAATGCATTGCATAATACATTACAATTTTAAGTATTAACAGTTAACAATTACATCCTGATGACTTTTGACAAATAATAGCTTCAAATTCATTACTAACATCACCCAAATTAAATTAATTTAACTGCAAGTTAATGTGCAATACCATCAAAAAAAAATTATATTTTTTAGTATTGAACAGTATCTGGGATGTTACTAAAAGCACCCAAACAGGGGGAGTAATTTTTATTTGAAAGTTGGGAGGGAAGCTATTTGCTAGACTGTAGATCATTTTCACATCAAATTTTGGAATAAACTTCACACTGCTATATATAGGCTGTACCTTTTTCTCTGCTAAGTTATCACAATATTGGTTAAACACCATCCTTACAGCAAGGTCATCTGAATAATTATTACCACTACATTAGTGCTTCTGTTATCACTAACCCTGTAGTATATATACTTCAAAACATATCATACATATCTAATACACAGAAATAGAAAAAAAATTGCACAAAGTTTTATACTAATAGAATTGCATTTTTAGTAGCTGTTTACCACTGCACTGCTCTTGTGAACATTGCTATCAAAACATATCTTATGTTACCATAACAATCATGCTAATAGTTTTTCTAAACATTTTAAAAGTGTACACAAGATAATAACTAACAAAAAATTTAATGAGAATGTATTTATAATAATGGTTATCTTCTTATAAACCACATTGTGTATGTTTGCCACAATAGAAATATGAGTGGATAAATTGAGAATAATAATATTTTCCAATGTATCAATTGGTGTGGCTTTTGCAGGCTACTTGACTTATTGCTGATATATCTGATCACTTCATTAACAGACTTCTATTATTAAATAGCATTAGCATATAATCTATAGAGTGATATGGCTATGTATTGCAAAGCTTTCATTATAGAATCTTTCCATTAAATGAATTGAAACACTTAAAGTCCTCCAAGCTGTTACATTCAGAGCTTGCAAGGAATAGAATTATCAGAAATCTTCTGAGCCAGTGCCTCAAATGAGCCAACTTCTACCCTGTCTTAGTTTCTTGACATTTTACATCCTAGCTTGTAAAAGCATAACCGAAGTGTTTTATTTTATTATCACCAGAGACTTAGATAAAAACTTTTATAAGACATATATCTATACAGGAATAACCAAGAATGAATGTCATAATTTTGGCTGCTTGTCAATTACATATATTACTCGGTTTCTTGTATGTTTATTTACAATATCTAATAAGTAAGTCTTTGCCAGAATGTATTGACTTGTGATAGATTTATAGAAATAAAAATAGAACATTTAGCTATTATTATCAAAATATTTTTTAAGATAAATTTTCTAGCAATACATTGTTCTGATTGATCAAAATTTGGTAATATTATACAAAAAGATCAATAGAGGAACTTATTATATACAGTTAATTGAATAAATAATTGTGACTTTAAAAACGTATCGAATAAGGTTTAGTAAAGCAAATAATTTTATATCAAATTTCGGAGTGAGAGAAGAAACAAATTTTGAACCACTTAATTGGTAGACTATAACTCTTCAAAACATCTCTTGGAGTGTTTTCCTAGCTGACATACACCATCTTCGAATATAAAATTCACTATGCATGAGATTTTTATTTACTTGTAGGTTCTATATGGAATAATTAATTGAACATTATTACATCAATTAAAGTGATGTCGTAAGCAAATTTGGGGTGGGGGGCATGGGCTTCTCAATCCCCCAATAATTACCCTACTGGCATAAAATTTACAGCCAAAATATGAAGTTTGTATTAAATATTTTTCATTCATTCCTGTATCTTTTATATTTAAATTTTCGAAATAGTAATTTCACAAGATTTTACACCTTCAATTTCAGGACTACATTAGACTTATATAAAAGTTGGGAACCACTCCATTTCATTTTTGTACTAAGCACTGTCTTGCTTGGGATGAGTAAATGTTTATTGGTACTTTTTTCTATCAAATTATAATGACTTGACGAAAATTATCTAAATTTTTTAAATAACACAAGCTCTGAATACAATATCCAGATAGGTAATGAATTATATTGTTGAAAAACAGTACTACATTATATACTGCATTACAAACACATTTAAAATGTCATGCATGTACATTTCTCATTTAAAATGTTGCTAAATACATCATATTTTCTTCGAGAGATACAGAATTAAATTATAATAACTAGAGTAAATAATGTCCAGCAAATGAAGTTACATATGCTCCCATTGTACTCTATTGTTATTTATAGGCTTTGCCACATACTGTGCTTAACCTTTGCAATAAAACCACATTACAAATTACTTGGTAAAGCATCATCCCTACAGCGAGGTCATTGGAGATTTGCCTATAAAATAGTGGGTATTTAAGGATTGCTTACCATATGCTTCAAAACTTATCATGCTCAACCAGTGTGCAGAATAATGCACCAAGTTTCGTACAATGTGAATATTGTTTTGGTCGTTGTTTACCACAGCACTGCTCTTGTGCAAACATTGCTATCACAACCATCTTTATGTAATCATAATAAAATACATAGGTCTTTAAATAACATTGATATTGAAAGTTATGTCAAATGTATTCAAAATTGAACAAGGATATAATAACTACAAGAAAAAATGAATCCATATTTTGGTTGTCTACTTATAAAACAAGTGAGGGCAAAAAAATCTGTACCAGATAAAAAGAGGGACGTAAATCTGTACCAGATAAAAAGCCTTATTTTTTGACATGCAATCACAGCCAGGTGCTGTATATGTTGTCCTATAACTTGCACAATGTCATTTTTTTGTTTTGTTCCAACGAACTTTAAATTATATATGATCTCTCTCCCTGCAGCAATAATACCATCATTATGAAACAGAAGTTACAAGAAATTCACTTACTATTATTAGCTCTCCTTGCCCCATATCTGGTTGGACCTACATGACAACGTTGCATGATTGCACTATTGATGACACAAGCATCATTAATTGTCACCTTTGTGCTGGAACTTGCACTTCTTGGGGGGGGGGTCACCATGGGCAGCAGGGTCAGCAGCAGGGTCAGTTGTTGAGCTGTGAATGAGTATTAATCATCCATCATAATATGGGTGGGAGTCACGGACAAAATTCTAGCAAAATAACTTAGCTTTAGCTTGTGGTAGGAAGATCAGTCCAAGACTCCAAGTAGCAGGGTAGCTCTGAAAAGAACTGTTGTTTTGAGTCACACGCAAACTGAGTTTAGAGGTATACTTTTGAAGTGTGAAGAGGTGTGAAATATTGTTAGGGTGTGGTGCAGAACAATGAATAAAACACAATGAAGCTTTGACAAGGTTCATACCCCTTAACATTCTGGAAATATGCAATGAACCCTCTAGGGGTCTAAGGTCAAAGTATACATTGTGAAAGACACATAGTTATAGTAGATAGAATAAGACAGTTCAGTATGTGAATCCTAACAAGTAATATGCTGTCTTGTTTTAACATAATTTAAAATCAATATTAATTGAATTAACATTTGTATATATACTCAGACTGTTCACAGCATAATAACAATTAATACTATGTAAAGGTATTCTCTAATAATATGAGGTAAATATTTAATAAATAAATGGAAAATATGTTAAACCTATTAAACTCCCATTAAAAGTACTTATCAGATTCACACACTAAAAATATTACACAATTTCATTTTTTGTGTGCATGAGTAGCAAAGCCTTCTAGAAAAGCTGTGCTACTCCTGCATTTGGAAGTTTGCGTATGTTAACTCAACTTTGTACGCATGCATTTTGCCTCTGTGTATGTTTAACTAACCTACTCCATTACTATTGCCAAGGGAATATAGTGTGGATAGCTATAGTGGGTGACCTACAATACTTACTGCTTTGTCTGGTGGCAGCATACTACTTTGCTGTTACCAACTTTAGAGGGACGTCTTCTACAACAATCAAGACATTTGAGGAGCAGGAGTGCCACAGTGGCTATGGGTGCTACATTTGCAGTTGACTCAATATTGGTGGTGTATTTGGTCAATCTGTATCTATTCAGTTTGTTGAGCTGAGTTTGTGCATTTGTTAAGAATTTAAAGTTAGGTATTTCAGATGATATTGGTACTAGGACAAAGGCTACTTGGTTGTGATATTGGCAACATTTCCACATAGCTTCTAACTTTCAACCCAATGATGTTTGTTTAATTTGAGCTCAATGTAATAATCACGGACAGGTTAAACTAAAAGTTATATGGATAGTACTTCTCATACACCTCTCTCTGAAATTGCTGAACAATCTGTTGACAACTCTGCTGTACCTCGCATAGGGCAATATACTAGTATTTCAAGTTTGAGTGTACGACAGTAGTTATTTTGAGTCATGAATCAGGATTCCAAGAGCTGGCCTCAATGCTCGTATCATCTTCCCTCTGACCAAGCCATGGAACACTGAGAAATGATGTGCCTAGGAGTAATGGAGACAATGCATAAGTTCTATAATGTGACAATAAATTAAGTAACACAAAGTGACTGGTAACAAGACACTGAATATGTTTCTATTATTAAGTAGAAAGTATGTTTATATACATTAATATTCATGAAAATATACTAAGAGATAGAATATAATTGAATTGGTTGCTAAATTAATAAAAAATGTATTAACACAACTATTGAAATATATTATAATGCAATAGGTATTCTTGGATTCCATATGCACTCATGTCTAAGTCAATATTGCCTGAACTGGAACTTGTCATGGTTAACAGTTGGGAGAGTGTATTAAGCTACAACAAGCTAACTAGTTTTAAGCCTTCGTAACAATAGGAACTTAACTTTAATGAAGGATTGTGGGTATAATGAGCATATATATACACACATAATATCTATATATAATTTTATTATGAAAAATGAACGTGACGAAGCTGTTGAAATGACAATATGTCAAAATGGTTACCAATCTTAAGTATTATGAAGCTAGTATGAAGTCAATAGAGGATTGGTTTAGTGGAGACAAAGGAAGTTACTTTTTATTATTGTGAAAATACTCTATTTTATTGGGTAAATGCACTGCTTACCACAATAGTTAAATGTATTAAAACATGACAGCTTTGTTTCAAGCTTTTCATAATATTAGGAACTGAAATTATATGATTTAAAAAAAATTATTCGAGGTTTACAGGTTTGTCGTGATGTAATAAATCAGATGAAAAAATATTAATACTTAAAACTAAAATGATCATAATATTAACAACATATTATTATACTCAATAACAGAATTACGTCCATCAGCTTTACCTCGCAGCATTCTCTTAATCGATAGACTTTTAGATATTGCTACTACTATCAAGTGACCACATTTGCAGGCTGTGGGGACATTGGACATCTGGCTTTATGCCAAACACATTGACCCCCATGCATAGGCTCCAACTTTTCAAAAAATATACTTCAAGAACAAACCATCCAATTAATTATTTGCCACTCTCATAATTAAACATAGTCACACCTGAATTTGATGCTAATTGGATCATATTGATTATGAAGTGCTGCAACTTTTTCACACTTAGTGAGTAAAAAAGTATTGAACTTAAGTTGCACTCTTAGGTTAGCAGTTAACCTTATAGTAAGGTAAGTGCAAAGTTCATGCATTGCACAGACCTCATATTTATAAATAACTTATTAAGGTATCTGACCTTGCACATACTTAAGAGAGTATTAATAAATATCACAACTTACAACAACTTGTATTTGTAGTATAAAGGTTTTGATTACAAAGTATACATGTTGCATTTTATATATATAGTACGTATTCCATGAGTCAAAGTGTGATATGTTTGAAATATTTCATGAGCAGGCTAATCTATTTTCAAGAGCTAGAGGTGAGTGAAAATAAAGCCTGAGAGTGAAATATCTTGCCATATCACTCTGACAAGTGTAATAAGTGGTTTATTCCACACTAGATATCTTTACTACTGTAGTTAGTACTAGAGGAAGGGTAACTCACAGGTAAAGTTGGTTGTAGGAGCTAACCACACTCCCAGCCTACATTTTAGCAGCTGCTCTAACCCTGTTGAGCAGGGTACACCAAAGGAAGGTAGCTGTAAAAACTGAGAAAACTGAAAAGTTTGGCCCCAGTTGCTATAACTATTGGGATAATGAGCTTGCACAGTACAGTGTGAAATAACAGCAATGAAATATCATGAGCTATTTCACGGGTATGTACATAAGGATATCATTGTGAAGATATCCAGGGTGGAATATATATTATAATAATATATAATTGTAAGAAACTACTTGGATAAACAATAGGGCAGTATCAATGCCTTCAAGGACAAAGAACACAGTCCAAAAATTAAGGACCATCTTTCAGATTCAAGGACAGCTGGAGCCTGTGCACATGCTTTTTATCCATTACTCCTACTCACATCATCGCTCAGTGATCCATGGCTTGGCCAGACTGGAAAAAAGATGATATGAGCATTGAGGTGCAGTTCTTCACCAGATCTATAACTGTGTAGTTCTGGCTTTGGAATTCTTGGTCATCTTGCAGCTATAGTTGCAAACGCTTAAAAGATGTAGAATCATTTATGAAATACTCTGATGTGAAGAGTTTGACAACCAAGGGAGTAAAACCAGACACACAGTGTGGCATATTGTGAATGTAGTAGATAGCTAAATCTGGAACGAATTGGAAATGCTCTATTGGGATGGTAGGGCGAGGCTCTAATTCGTGAAATATCTAATTTAGCAGTTACTTGTTTTAGAACACAGAGACATAAAGCTTTGCCCCTGTTCAGTGAGGATCAGTTGTAGAGGCGCCATATCTCTAAAGACTTCAAGAAGATTAGTTGCAGTTTCAGTTTTATCAGCAGCATAACTTCCATGGGGAAAACTTAGAAAAAAGTTGCCCGCGCGCGCATTTTAGGGGCATACGTACCATCCTTACACACATATGTACATATAACATATAACCGATTTTGCATTATCCACCCCTAATACTGTCTGGCTCGCTTCGCTCGCTCGCCAATTATCCGAAGTTTTATTAAAAGCTTAAATTTTCTATGACTCTTAACTGAAATTCAGAGGGCATGTGTTTACACTGACTTTATTAATTGCTAGAGTATAGCATAGATGTATCCTAAAATCCCATTTGTATTTTGCAGCTACACTGCAGTCATTTGCTGTTACCCAAATGAAAGACACTGCTGAGTTACGTCTAACATTTAGCAGTCCAGTCAGCATTTCTGATGAGGACCCATGCTTTATGAACAAAGTTATATTTGTCGATGCAAGCCTGCCTTCAAGAAGACTGCAGCCATTGTATAGTGGCACATGCAATAGTGCTAACATGTCACTTACGGTGACCGCAAGTCTGGATATTCGTGACTTCATTTCAATGGTGGATACTGGTTTGCTTACAACTCAAGCCTCTTCGTTAATGATCACAAGTCAAGCACCAGTATACAATTTCTTACGCGGTGTTAACCTCAACATCTCCACCCCATTAAGTCCAGCTACATTCTTAGCATACTCTGGAATTAGTACAAGGCTGGACTCCTTCGATATAGATTTGGATGCACGTAAACTGATTCTCCATTACTCAGACATTATACTTGTCTCAAGCTTTACTACCAGGAATACCTTTACTCTCTCTGTACCAAACACTGCTCTAACACACACTCTGACCCCAGGCTCCAGGCCTGAAGGCATCTCTGTCAGCACTGTGAAGTCCCTGTGTGTGACACTTGCACCAGCAGATGTCCTCGATCTAAGAAGCCGGTCTATTTGTGCAACATATGAACGCTGTCAAGCCAGTTTTTCCTCCTCCCTTGGAATTAATTATATTGGAGGCTCCGTCATTCCTACCACTCCTCTGACTACATTACTGGTATGTATGAGCACAAAGTGTGTTCCAATGCAGTGTTTTAGTGGTCTGATTTCATGCTATCTTAGGTTAGATATATCTATCCAAGTCGGGCTAGTCTTGCTCCTGGTAAGTTACCGCCATGCATTGTGTGATTATTGGTTACTTATTCTATGTTATTATATTAATTGAAATAGAAAGTATATTATTGCTACAATAATAATATATTAATGTGTTGACCACACTTTTTCCCAATTTGTATAGCCTTATGTATGTATATATTCTAAGGTCATTGCTAAGACTGTAGCTATTACAGCTTTGTTGAAGTATGTATATAAGCCTAACCTCAAAAGTTCTATCTTGCTATTGTTAGGAACACGATTCTACATGGAATTGCAGCTGTCCTATGCCAGTGATTGTGATGCTACTAGACTGCTGGCACCAGATGAAGTCTACTATATTCGCAGAGGAGAGTATTTGACTAGGTATGAACAGACTGGGTCACTAACACACCTTTGGAAATAGATACATAAAATAAATACATACAATTTTTGAGTAGTGGACACCCATACACTATCATACTTTACCATTTGTTATAACTACATGGGCCTAATGCTCATCTTAGATTTACATTAAATGCTTACATACAGACATCTTCATGTATATAGTTATACAAACACACACACACACACACACACACACACAGAGAGAGCAGCCAGTGATGTATTTAACCTTTGGAAACATTTTAACTAATCTACTTATTCTGATTCTTCTTTCCCCAGAATCACTTGCTATGCAACCACTGACATGTGGCCAAATCTAACATTTGGTGAAGCTGGTGAAGCGAGAGTACCACAAGGTGTGTCTCGGGCTCAGAACTATACATCTCTTTCGGTATCAGGTGGTTTTGGTACCAACATGCTGGGACTCTATACCTGCGGAACAGAAGGAATCATGATACGACACTATATAGTGCCGGAAGGTACAATTAAAATAAATTTTTAAATTTAAGATAATCATCTTTATATTTTTATCATCTGACATTAAAATTTTCACCATGTTCGTGCTGCTGAAGTATACCTTTTGCTAAACTGTACTATGTATGTGTCATATGGAATACATAAGGTAAATTTTTTGCTGTTTTGCCAGAGCATTTTATAGCTGCATGTGCTTTCCATCACAACATATAATATTCTATTTGTCTGGTAATGTTACTGACTGCCTATATCTATCCAATTTGTTCAGCTCAATCATTTATTGATTGCCCAATGGAATGTCTTATTCTGCAAGACTTTACGGTTCAATATCTATTCCCTTCTACTTTTTGAGTATCCCAAGAATTGACTTCACAGATATGGCCACCACGGGAATTGTACAGAGACTTAAATTCACTCTTAAAAAGTCGTTAGCTAATTTTCAAATATGATCTAGTCTTGTGGAGACTGTTTCTTCAATGGTCAGCTAGAGATGAGTTTAAATGTAATCCCATCAATTGCAGCCATACCAAGGATGAATGCCCAGGAGAACCATGTAGTCAGCCTTGCTGTATTCATAGACTTAATCTCACTTATAAACTTGTAATCAGCGTTCAAGGTCGCATCTCTAGGTGTGTTGTATGTGACAAATGCAATTTAAAGCTAAGTAACAATAGGGTTGATTTCAGTAAGTGTAATATATTCTGTCAAAAATATGTTATTGTTTACAAACATCCAGAGAAATTAATTGAAATATAAACAAGTACCATTTTGGAACTAGATGTTATATTCTTTGGACAGCTAATAAAAACATACATCATTAATAATACAATGGTTACTTTTTATTATCAAAAGTTTCACTTTAAAGTTTAAGAAATATATAGTAATAAAAAGAAACATGTTGCTTGCTTTCTTTAAAATGTATACAAGTATAATAATTACATGGTTCATGAAGAGTCGCATGAAATCTGCCCAGTTGAATTTGTTTCATAAAAATAGAATTAAGTAACCCAGCAACTCTACAAGCTACTGAATGTGCTTATATCAAATTTCATTTAATATTGAGCTGCTAATGAATTATTGTATTAAAATAATATATATATCTGTCTGGGTCAAACCAGACAGAAGCTTCACGCCAGTAGCCAGTCTGCAATACAGTGAAAAGGATTCCTCTGGACTTATTATCGAAGATTGGCGAACCTCGCCACAACATTAGTTACTAGGATATAATTGTTTACTTTTATTGTTTTTGCCACTATACCAATATGTTAAAAAGTTATATTCAACATAGACTTGAATTTAATTCTGGGCGAAGCTCATATTCTTTACTGCTCAGGTTATGTACCAGGGCTGGTCCTTCAGTTTCAATTATCCTACCTGGGAGTTACGCCCCAGACAATATCAAATTTGTGTACTTCTTGTTTTTGTATTTACAAGGCTGAATAAGTGAAATATTGCAATTACTAAAATTGTACAGATGTGATTAAAGTAACACTATTAAGTTATTATACTAATTATGATTACTGTATAACACTAATAATAATGAAAGCACCAGAGGTGCAAACCCTCAGCGACACAGAGATTCTTCAGGTGTTTCACTGGCTCTTTTACGGGCATTACATTCAGCATTAGCTTGCTTACGACTCTGGGATACCTCAGGGGTCTCATGGGCTTTTTTGTGGGCATGGCATTCAGAATCGGCTAGTTTACGCTTCTGGGACTGTTCAACACTTTCTAAATCCCTTTTCCGTGCTTGACACATTACCATAGTCTTCTTACGACTATCCAAGGACTTCATGGCATTCTGAGGTTTTTTAATTAACTTGGGTTTGACAGAAAAGCTATAGCCACAGCCTCAGGGACATTTGGACTTTCTGACATGAATTTCACACGCACATCGAGGACAAGCTTTCTTAAAAGCAGGCATTTTATAACTTACAGTTGGAAAAGAGATTCTTTTCGCTCCTTCAGAACAGAGTAGAGAGATAGCGGCAGATCTTACAACAGAACAGAACTCCGAACCACGCGCAAAAAAAGGTCGGCAGCTCACGTGACGTGGTTTGAGTATAAGGGGGCGTAACCCGCGCAAGGTAAAGCTTGTAACGGCCTAAATTTGACTCGTGTTTTCTAGATATTTAAATTCAAAACAAAAAATTTGTCACATTAAAGGCACTTAAATAATAGAATACCCTAACTTGATATAATTTTTTTAGCCTGAAAGTCGTCCATCATCGAGATCCGCTGCTGACAGAGTGACTGACTGACTGAATTAATGAATGACAGACAAAGTGAGTACTGTAACCCTCACGCGCATGCGCGCTGAGGGTTAATTACTGATTATTTAAACAGTATTCTTATAGTACTTTCTCTGTAACTAAATACGCTAGTTGTAATGCTTCCTCCAGATTAAACATTATTAAGGTATCAAAAAAGCCAACTTGTTGTTTGACTCTAATTCAAAAAGTGAGTTTAATAAACACCTCATTTTACATTTGTACTGATGTGTTTCATCATTGCTTCAAACAAGTACCCAGTAATCTTTCAAACCCAGTTTGCCGTCCTCCTTCAACACATATACTACTCAATTTTCATCTTTGAAGAGCAGCCCTGGGGCAAAAGTATTACCTTCAACATTTTTGGAGAGGATTCGCTATCTCTAGGAAGCAAGACAGCTTAGGGAGCCCCGAAATACATCGCCATTAAGGTTTAGCTTACTAACCAATTGTTAGATAGCCTCCTGTCCAAGTGTTTAGACTCCACTGGAGCCTCCTTTCAAAAAAAAAAAAACGTCCTGAATGCTTCTGAGACGTTTGTAACTCTTCTTTTGCCTCCCATAACGCCACCTACTACTGGAAAACCAAGAGACTCTACGATACTACACTCCCGCGAAGTTCGTTCAAAAAGTAAGTACTGCTGGTCTGCGCAGTCGCTCACACTTCCCACAACTGGAGTGCAGTTTACGTGGTTAGATAACTCTTCCTGTATCCAATTGACTTGAAATTTTGGGCACAGCTTAAAAACGCTTCAACCTACAGAATAAAAATATAATATAAAAAGTCAAAAAATGAAAAAAAATTTTTTTTGTTTATTATGATGGCACCCCTTAAAACAATTTGTCTAAATTCACTCCCAAGATAAAAATTTACACTATGGTGGCTCTTAATTATGTTTTTCACCACAGTACAGTAAAGAGAAGCCGTTTATTTTTTGTGACCAGAATTTCCTCTACAAATATTGAAATCAATGATTGTAATCTAATCGATTGAATTTAATTATTCTCTGTGGTTTACTCCATTATTTATTACACTTGGCTATTGTATGTTTTAATAAATTCTTAGGAAAAGTTGTAATATTTCTGGATGTGTTAGTTCAAATTTAACCTTGCCCCTGCATACGATATTGTCAAATTTCCTAAATTTCATTCAAAACTACAAAAATGTGTGCAGTGTATAATATACACAAAAATACACGTATAAAATTGACTATTTTACTATTATAATATCAGGCATGACAAAAGTGGTTATTTCATACCAGCGAATAATACTTAGAAAGTTGGTGTTGACAGCTAAAAACGTACAAGTAGGTATTGCCCCACCACCCGAACGAAATAGTAATATTCTATTAAATTGCGCTGGAGTTTGGTATACCGTAACCTCCATCATTAGATAGCTTTCAAAATCTGTTAGATTGATCTGAAAACGTTATCATGAAGATATCGGTTGTTCTTTCTTTAGTAGGAGTTATTGCACACATTGAAGGTAAGACACGTTGAATACAACTTAGTTTATCTCTGGGGTAAATAATTAGGAAGTATAGCAACACTTACTTTAATTTTCAAAGTAGCTACTACCAGGGTGTGATTCTGAGGAATAGGATGGCTACCCCTGTATATCATTAAAAAGGGACACCTACTAGGATTGATGATTTCATTTTTAACTGATAAAGCCAGATTTCTGGCATGGAAGAGAGTACTTTTAACAAAGCCTAGCACAATTTTTTTAATTCTTGCTAGAAACAAACAACAAAATGCAGGTAAAATTGGTTTTAAAACAAGTGCACTTTACTACGAGTTTTTTTTTTTTTTTTTGTTTTGGCTATTCAAATTTCACTCAATTCTGACTTGTGAAATTACTATTATTATGAATTGGAAGGTGAAACCTGAAGTTCCAATTGACCATCTGCAAATACAATACATTATCCCACATGCTTTGCTGCAGTTATTCCTACCCCACTAGAATCTATAAGTGGAATCGTAGAGCTATTGTATGCTTCTAGCTAAATGGCCACTGGTTTGAGTAGTCAATTGATAAAATATATACACTCAAGTTAATAATATAATGAGACATTGTAGTGGATAATTGTACTATTGTAAAATAAATCATATCTTGCATACACAACTATAATAAAATTTCTCCCTCATTACATCAAGTACTGTTTTATCAGTAATGTATTTGTGAATCAAATACAACTGATGAAGGCTATAATCAGTAACTGATGTGTTATTACTGCTGAACTAGTTGTTTTCATGTTTTTTATTACTGGTAATTCAAATGATACCTAAACATACTATGTTGTGTTTTGCAGGTGTTATGATTAATCCTACAACCTTGCTAGAACCTAGTGGCAATATATATTTGTGTGAAGGAGATCATGTGGCTCTGCAGTGCAATGTTTCATCTGGTTCCATAGCTTGGATGTGGTTTGCAAATTCTATGGAAGTTGTAGTCCTATACACTCGATTAGATGGTAACACAACTAGAACTGATGGTAGTATAACAACACAATATTTTGGTTATGGTTCTTCCACATTAAGTTTTCAGTATAGAGCAAGTCATTTAATCCCTTCAGTTATAATCTGCAATATCAATCATCGTGTCAATATTTTTTCAAAAGGTAATACTACATCTCCTTCTTACTCCTATAAGCACAACTTCGTCAAACAAGCAAAAGTTGTATTATGTGGTTGTTATGTGCTTTCAGGTTTAGTATAATAATGTAATTATTACCAAAATGGTCATTGTGATGTTATTAATTTTGACATACAGTATTATGGGGCTATTTATTTCATTATAGTTTAGTGTGGAAATTTAATCTTGAGCAGATGTTACAAATGTTAATGCATAGAAATAATATTGTACGTAACCTGTTAAAGTTTAAATTACTTTTCAATTTTATAATAGAGCAATTAATTCACAAAACTTAAATACAAAGACTGTTACTAAACTAACAATACTATCATCGAAATAATTCATGCAATATTTTTTCTGGACATGAATAAGCAAACATTGGTAGTAGTTTAGTTTAAACCTTAAAAAACATAGCAAATGACCACCAATTATATTATTATACATTTAATGAGTTAATTTAGCTGTGATAATTAAGGTAATGAGCATAATGAACTGAGATATGTAATAAGCCATTTGCTAATGTTATCCATTAATTCTAATATTGCTGTCAATTTGTTGTATTTTATTTATTCTCTTGTATGTCAGTGAAGCCAAAATTTAATATGTTTTTCGTAACAAATTTTATACCATTGGAAACGAGAGCCAGTCTTATCTTACAATTTACTAATTCTTCATTATCATCCACAAACATCACTTTATCATCAAAACTTGGAACATTTAATATTGATAATAGAATCATTAGTGTTCCACTGACAATTATTTATATGGAAGATTATACAATCACCTTCAGAACTTACATCTGTGGGGAAATTTTTTATGTTGAAGGAAATATCTCGATATTGAATTGTTCAATGGATCAAAAATTTGCCATATCTCTGGATTTAAATGATACTAATTATACATATATGTGTACTGAACATGTATTGAATGGTACCTCATGCATAAAAGTTACTTCATCTGAAATGAATTGTAGTTCAGGTAATTATATATTGTAAGAATAACTTGGACATGTAATGAGAGAATGTAATTACCAATACTATTGTAGTTTTATTGTTACCATAATTTTTTTTTAATAAAAGTTATATCTCCAAACACAAAATCAGAATTGATTGAAACTATTTTATACAAATTCAGATGGATAAAGTCTATTAATAAAAGTCTATTAATTACATTTGGTGTGCAAAGTTACCATAATTTATGAAATCAATATTCATTATAATATAATTTATAATGGAAAAAAATGTACTAAAATAATATCATTCCTGATTATCTCTCTGAAATGCTAAATATATATTAGTAACAACTGGTAATAATTTACTCTAAGTGCATTCTGAAAAAAAGAAATGACATTTCAAAATTGTTGGTACACTCCATAAAGTGTGTGCTGACAAAATGAATTAACATTGTATAATATTATTATTACTTACTATTACGCAAAGTTCGTTCAAAAAGTAAGTACTGCTGGTCTGTGCAGTCGCTCACACTTCCCACAACTGGAGTTATCAGTTTACGTGGTTAGATAGCTCTTCCTGTATCCTATTGACTTGAAACTTTGGGCACAACTTAAAAATGCTTCAACCTACAGAATAAAAATATAATATAAAAAGTCAAAAAATGAAACAAATTTTTTTTTTGTTTATTATGATGGCACCCCTTAAAACAATTAGTCTAAATTCACTCCCAAGATAAAATTATACACTATGGTGGCTCTTAATTATGTTTTTAACCACAGTATAGTAAAGAGAAGCCTTTTATTTTTTGTGACCAGAATTTCCTCTACAAATATTGAAATCAATGATTGTAATCTAATCGATTGAATTTAATTATTCTCTGTGGTTAGTTTACTCCATCATTTGTTACACTTTTTATTGGCTATTATGTTTTAATAAATTCCTTCGGAAGAGTTGTAATATTTCTGGATGTGTTAGTTCAAATTTAACCTTGCCCCTGCATACGATAATGTCAAATTTCCTAAATTTCATTCAAAAATAGAAAAATGTGTGCAGTGTATAATATACACAAAAATACACGTATAAAATTGACTATTTTACTATTATAATATCAGGCATGACAAAAGTGGTTATTTCATACCAGCGAATAATACTTAGAAAGTTGGTGTTGACAACTAAAAACGTACAAGTAGTCATTGCCCCACCACCCGAACGAAATAGTAATATTCTATTAAATTGCGCTGGAGTTTGGTATACCGTAATCTCCACCATTAGATAGCTTTCAAAATCTGTTAGATTGATCTGAAAACGTTATCATGAAGATATCGGTTGTTCTTTCTTTAGTAGGAGTTATTGCACACATTGAAGGTAAGACACGTTGAATACAACTTAGTTGATCTCTAGGGTAATAATTAGGAAGTATAGCAACACTTACTTTAATTTTCAAACTAGCTACCACCGGGGTGGGATTCTGAGGAATAGGAATAAGCTTACCAAATCTATTAAAATTGCACTAGTATAAGGACGAGTGAACACATTTTAGAGTGTAGCAGTCTTATAAACAATTTCCCTTATTGGCTACCCCTGTATGTCATTAAAAAGTGACACCAACTAGGATTGAGAAGGAGGGGGGCGGGTGGAGGGGGGTGGAGGTCATGGCCCCCTCTGGATCCTCCCAGGACAGCAATTATTTTACTGTATGATTTCTTATTTAACTGATGAAGCCAGAATTCTGGCATGGAAGAGAGTCCTTTTAACAAAGCCTAGCACAAATTTTTAATTCTTGCTAGAAATAAACAACAAAATGGAGGTAAAATAAGTTTTAAAGCAAGTACACTTTACTACGAGTTCTTTTTTTTTTGGTTATTCAAATATCACTCAATTCTGACTTGAAATTTCTATTATTCTCTTTTATCATGAACTGGAAGGTGAAAACGTGAAGTTCCAATTGACCATCTGCAAATACAATACATTATCCCACATGCTTTGCTGCAGTTATTCCTACCCCACTAGAATCTAGTAGAATCATAGAGCTATGTTATGCTTCTAGCTAAATGGCCACTGGTTTGAGTAGTAAATCGATAAAATATATACACTCAAGTTAATGAGACATTGTAGTGGATAAAGGTACTATTGTAAAATTAATAATATCTCACATACATAACTATAATAAAATTTCTCCCTCATTACATCAAGTACTGTTTTATCAGTAATGTACTTGTGAATCAAATACAACTGATGAAGGCTTCAATCAGTAACTGATGTGTTACTACTGCTGGAAATAGTTCTTTTCATGTTTTTATTACTGGTAATTCAAATGATACTTAAACATACTATGTTGCGTTCTGCAGGTATTATCACTACTCCTACAACCTCGCTAGAACCTAGTGGCAATATATATTTGTGTGAAGGAGATTATGTGACTCTGCAGTGCAATGTTTCATCTGGTTCCATAAATTGGATGTGGCTTACAAATTCTACAGAAGTTCGTGTCATATACACTGTGTTGGATGGTAACACAACTAGAACTGATGGTAGTATAACAACACAATATATTGGTTATGGTTCTTCCACATTAAGTTTTCAGTATAGAGCAAGTCATTTAATCCCATCAGTTATAATCTGCAATGTCAATCATCTCGTCAATATTTTTTCAAAAGGTAATACTACATCTCCTTCTTACTCCTATAAGCACAACTTAGTCAAACAAGTAAAAGTTGTATTATGTGGTTGTTATGTGCTTTCAGGTTTAGTATAATAATGTAATTATTACCAAAATGGTTATTGTGATGTTATTAATTTTGACATACAGTATTATGGGGCTATTTATTTCATTATAGTTTAGTGTGGAAATTTAATCTTGAGCAGGTGTTACAAATGTTAATGTACAGAAATAATATTATACGTAACCTGTTAAAGTTTAAATTACTTTTCAATTTTATAATAGAGCAATTAATTCACAAAACTTAAATACAAAGACTGTTACTAAACTAACAATACTATCATCGAAATAATTCATGCAATATTTTTTCTGGACATGAATAAGCAAACATTGGTAGTAGTTTAGTTTAAACCTTAAAAAACATAGCAAATGACCACCAATTATATTATTATACATTTAATGAGTTAATTTAGCTGTGATAATTAAGGTAATGAGCATAATGAACTGAGATATGTAATACGCCATTTGCTAATGTTATCCATTAATTCTAATATTGTTGTCAATTTGTTGTATTTTATTTATTCTCTTGTATGTCAGTGAAGCCAAAATTTAATATGTTTTTCATAACAAATTTTATACCGTTGGAAACGAGAGCCAGTCTTATCTTACAATTTACTAATTCTTCATTATCACCCACTAACATCACTTCATCATCAAAACTTGGAACATTTAATATTGATAATAGAATCATTAGTGTTCCACTGACAATTATTTATATGGAAGATTATACAATCACCTTCAGAACTTACATCTGTGGGGAAAACTTTTATGTTGAAGGAAATATCTCGATATTGAATTGTTCAATGGATAAAAAATTTGTCATATCTCTGGATTTAAATGATACTAATTATACATATATGTGTACTGAACATGTATTGAATAGTACCTCATGCATACAAGTTACTTCATCTGAAATGAATTGTAGTTCAGGTAATTATATATTGTAAGTATAACTTGGACATGTAATAACCAATACTATTATAGTTTTATTGTTACCATAATTTGTTTTTAATAAAAGTTATATCTCCAAACACAAAATCAGAATTGATTGAAACTATTTTATGCAAATTCAGATGGATGAAGTCTATTAATTACATATTTGGTGTGCAAAGTTACCATAATTTATGAAATCAATATTCATTATATAATTTTATAATGGAAAAAAATGTACTAAAATATCATTCCTGATTATCTCTCTGGAATGCTAAATATATATTAGTAACAACTGGTAATAATTTACTCTAAGTGCATTCTGAAAAAAGAAATGACATTTCAAAATTGTTGGTACACTCAATAAAGTGTGTGCTGACTAAATGAATTAACATTGTATAATAATCTTATACATATTCCAATGAATTCCAGATAATCAACATTACCTGTCTTGATTAATTTATATAATTTTTTTAGGCTTTGGTAATTTAAAGTTATAAATTTTTAATATATTGACATAGCATGAATTGCTATAAAATTAGCAAAATATCTGTATTTAAAGTCATCAATATTGTTAATTAGTAAACTATTTTAACTGTTCACTAGATGTTTATCACTTTGACAACAGCATAACTACTGGAACTTCTGTCATAGCCACTGAGAAGAATATTCGTGTTACTAACAATGACTATTACGTAATTATTCTCCCTGTGGTGTTCTGCTTTTTACTTGTTTTATTTATACTTTCTGTAATACTATTCACTATGACATTTGTAGTGATAAAAAACAGAAATACAAGGTAAGTAATAATTCTAGCAATAGTACTGTATTAATAAACAAATTGCACAAAATTTTAAAAATTTTATGGACTTATCAGGCCAGCTCCAGCAGTTCATTGTTGGGAGGGCAAAGGTTGCATGAATATGTGTACATTGATATACTACCATCAGTTTTGTCAACTTGCTAAGATATTAAATGATGTTCATTTGTATGTTACATTATGTATTCCATAAGCTACGCTTGAAATGTTCCTATTTCTTTTTTAGTAATCTCTTTCAAAATTAGTCAATATAAATGTTCTCATGGATATGTTATAACATGTTAGTAGTATCATATGAGGTTTCAGGTCAGCCTAGACACAACATCGATCACTCGATAGTAGAGTAGCTCATCAGACTAATTTGATAGAGAGAATACAATCTTAAACTTCTAAAAGCATTGACCGCTAAGCAAGTATGTTCGTTGACATTGTTTAGAACAAGCGTAAACAATTTTATTAAGTAGTTGAATTAGCACAGCCAAAAGTACCGACTATTACGAAGATCATTACCCCACACCCATCCCTAAGATTCATCTTCCCCCTCCCCTTGTTCCCTTATTGAGCCTCACTAGACTTATATTAGGAATGTTGAATAAATACCTGCCTTGATTTTATTTCTGAATAATGTTGACAAAATTATTTTATTGCCGTCAAATTCAATAATTTTGTCAAAACTATTTTTTTAAACTTTAATCGTTCCTATATATGTACTATTATACAGAGCCAAAGAGAGAAGCAACAATTTGACCAAATATGTGACTAATCAACAGCATCTTAGTACACCTACCTATGAGGAAGTGAAGGTTGACAGTCACAGTGAAGCCACAGAAATGACAGCTAATTAAGCTTGTGGACTTCAACATACACCACATTATTAATACTATTTTTTATAATGTTCTTAAGTAAATACCTCATGACATTATAACTAATAAAAAACGTAAACATTTATTTAATCTTTTCTTTTCTGTTAAACACTAGAATAGTGCATTCAATTCCGTGCCATTCATAGTTTGTTATATTGATTTACCTACAATTCATTAATCATTACATTATAGCTGAAAATCCACTAGCTTGTATGTGGCTACAAGCTCCCCACCTCTATCAGAGAAAGTTTGTAGACATGTGGTGATCTGCCTTAATGGAAATGAATGAAAGATACTGCTCTGGGCTAGCTACTACAAAAATCAATCAAACAATAAGGCAATTTTCCTTGGTTCTGCCGTTTCAATAACTAGTTGAAAAGAGCCAGAATAAAAAGTGGCAGCTACGCAAATTATCCAACAATATTACTTTAGAATTAATGGCATTACTGTACCAGTAGAGATTCCAAACCCAGCAATTCTACCTACATTTTTGGGTGTCTACTAGAGTACACATAACCAGATGTAAATAAACTTCACCCCATATATTCTTTATACATATTAATATAGTGTTACCAATATTTTAGGTAAGTGAAACTATACACATAATAAATGATGACCTGACCATTGCTTTCACCGAGCAGTCGGCAAAGGATCTGGCTCAGGAGACTACAGGACTATAAACTGAAGCACATTCCATAATTGAAAAAAAAATGTTCAGCTTCCGCCGAGCTCTTCGTTTAAATAATACATTCTGCTTGCGGGTGTTTTATGCTGGTAATGTACCTCACTGCAGTAATTTCTGTTCGAGTGCATTACAGCCTATACCTAGGGAAAGTTTTACCATAAATAGAAAGCGAGAAGGCATCTATGGTTTTACTCATACTTATGTGGACGGTCTCGAGCAAATACTTATTGATGTGGATTGCATTGCTTAGAACACCAGTGGAGGCTCAATTTAGTGAGTGTTTAATTCGTAGATATCGGTACTGTTGCATTTGACTTCAAACTTAGTCTAACACCAGGGATATTCAAATTAGCAAAGGAAAGGGGTTGTAGATAGCCCACATATTTATAGTAACCGGCAGAATTACATCCTCTTTCTGCATTTAACCGCATTACCATAGTGTTTGCATGTTTCCAGCACATTTCCACTATATATAATGGAATGGAGTAGACGAAAATTGTGTGATTTATCTAATTGAAAATGTGAAACCTAGCTAGTTCAATTGTACCTTTTCAGGTACTACACTTTTTCCAACAGAATATAATGTCTGTCCTGGGCAAGTGCATACTCTAACTTGTAATGAATCAAGTACTGGAAACTTATATTGGGAATGGACAAGTTCTAATGGAATAATGTCAAGGAGGTATTTTCTAGCTGAAAATTTAAACATACCAATGACTCTTGTTCAAAGCCACAGTGAAGAAGTAAACACTACTTTATTGAGTCTGATCAATAGTTTTGTCAGTTCAACACTGCAGTTTACTTTATCTGGGAATGTTCTATCAGCTAATGTGACGTGTAATCAAGAATCAAGAAGGATTAATGTTGTAGGTTAGTAGAGGTGGGTGTGGACTAGTGCTACAATTTTGTGTTTATTCAGCTCAATTAATGGGCATGACTAACTAAAGTATTTACAAACTATGAACACGTTCAGTGCATAACACAAATAACACCATGTATTATTTTTTAGTATAGTGTTCGTTACATGAATTATATTATTTTTGATAGTTGTTTGAGAATATATTTCTAACTAATTTAGAAGTGTGATACATACTACAACAGTTTAGTGAAGTGCATTATTCTCTGATGTTTATTTCGTTGGTTTAAAAAATGTCCATTATCACAAATAGTTGTACTATTAAAATATACACAAGAACAGTACTAATAGTAAATTTCGAGACTATGATGAATTAATTCAATTGAATGGGCAAGTGAAGAAATAACTAAATTCTCGTGAGCATGGAAATATTTATTTTTTGTGCTGACTTTAAAAGCAAACAGGTTTACAACAAATGTTGTTTACAGAATATACTGTAGGTCTAAGTATATACTACTTTATTAATTTTATGAATATCTGTGAAAGTATCTAGGATAATTAAACCAGTTAACTTCAGAATGTACTTCAAACAATGCTGAACAATTAATTCAGTTCTGGTCATTATTATAGAATAAAATAACTCAGATGAATGTATTCTGTGATAAAAAAACCATGTGGTTATGTGAATATGCACATTATGAAAACAGTGAAACTTTATTTACTTCAAAATAATTAAGCAATTACTGTTTTTTTTCAAGCCTGAATTAATTGATTTTAACACTGAATTCTTTACTATTTAAATTATGGGTGACTTTGCAGTTGTATGTAATGAACTAAGGAGTACCAGAGAAGCCTACCTTACGTATTACCTTATGATAAATTAAACTAAAATGTTTATTGTAAAACTTAAGCTTACTAACATTGAACAAAAGTGTAGATCAATATGCTTTAGTTTAATAATTTTTGTGTTGTTTATTCCTTATTTGACAGATTGTTCTATTCCAGTGAATTTTAGAATTATCTATAATACTACTGAGACTGACATTAGTACTATTCACATTAGATGGAGTAATCCATTAAACATGAATTTTACTTATCATGTTAATATTTCCACAAAAATTGGAAATTATAGAAAAACAATTTCAACAGATAACTTGTATATTGTTTTCCGGTCAAGAGTTGGAGTTTCATATAATATATATATTAGTACATACTGCTGTAACATTTTACAGAAATTGGAGATTTTCAATTTACTATTGAGGAACAATTCAATAAAAGTCATAGGGGATATTTTATACAATATAAATTCTATCAATCAAGATAACATCAGTGAAGATGGATCCTTTTTAACAACTATAAGTACTGGTATGAATGTTAATTGATTCAAGTAGTTAATTTTATGCTTGTATTAATCTGAAAAACATGTTCTCATTTGTTTCAGATGCCAAGAAGAGCTTCAATAATGTTGTGACGTTAAATTCTTCCTATGATGATTGTTCTTGTGAAAACTTTAGTAGTTTTCAGACTGTAATTTTGCCTATAGTATCTGTAGTAATTTATCTATTGTACTAAATATTGGACTTATTATTGAAATAGTAAGAATCAGGAGAAAGATTAGTTGGTAAGTATGTAATACTTATACCGATTAAACTGATTGGAAGACAATATTTTGAGGCGAGACTATATTATATTACTGATATTTAGAGCATTCATGTGCATTAATATCAGCTACTCGTATAGTGTTTTTATACTTATACTTGTAATGCAGCTCATCCAATAAAAATGATGATAAAATTGAAGCAAGAGGTCAGATAAATCAGAGTATTCCATTATATGAACAAGTTGACTCAGAAAAAGAAGTGACATCTGTAGCACCTAATGCAGCATATGGAATTCAGCAGAGAAAAAAAAACTAGAATTGAATTAATGTATTAGTATCTAAACACTCAATTGAAACATTTTTATACACATTTCTGTACAAATTCACTTCTTTTTCTGAGTCAACTTGTTCATATAATGGAATACTCTGATTTATCTGACCTCTTGCTTCAATTTTATCATCATTTTTATGAAAATAATTCCTATTAAAAACTTCCCTAGCTTATATTATAATTTTCATAACTGTTGTTTCCCAAAAATTAAATAATGTATTAGCGACATAATACAGGAAACAGAATATTTTCACTATTGAAGTGAATATTCTGTTTCCTGTATTATGTCGCTGTTATAAATGCTTTCAAGCACTGAAAATAATTCCTAATAAAAACATTATAAGTTTTAAAGGCTTTACAGTATGATTTTATTAAGTTAATGAGGCTGTATCATCATTATTGGCGAGCGAGCCTAGCGAGCGAGACACTATCTGGGGTAACTCAATCGAGATTTCGCTATATTTATTGGCGAGCGAGCGTAGCGAGCGAGACACTTACAGGGGTAAAAATGAAAAAATCTGGGATGTTTGTTGGCGAGCGAGCTTAGCGAGCGAGACAGTATTAGGGGTGGATAATGCAAAATCGGGTATATGTTATATTATGTATGTGGGATGGTACGTATGCCCTTTAAACGCGCGCGCGGGAAACTTTTTTCTCCAAAAAACACGGCTTTTTAGGCTTGACCCCAGTTTATTCTGAAACTACAGCATTAAGCAAGCCTTACTTTATACTTAAGCTCCAAAGTGTGAGAAAATTCCTGCGAAAATGCTTGCTTTTCAAGAAACAAAAAGTTTGATCCGCCGTTACTATTGATGAAGACCCTTTTCCAGACTTACATTTCAAACCTTCGCCGTTTTCTGGGGGGATACGGGTGCCGGTTGTTGGTTGTCAAGACCGTTGGTAGTCAGAATGCCGTCATATTATGCTAAGGAAGCTACTACTTCTCGAGGGAACGAGTCAGTACGTAATTCCATATTTGTAAGCTTAAATTGGCAAGAATTACCTCGGGCCTTTCTTTTTTGTAGGCTAGGAGCTTTCAATAGTGAACTGTAACTTCCAAATATTCAGATTGGCCTCCAAATTTGGTAACGATACAAAAGTTACCACTGCTCAAGAAAATGAGGTAAGAAAGTAATTTTGTATTTGTGTGCTAAAATTGATTGTCTTTTGTTTTTGTAGGTGAGAGCTTGTTGTCAAGAATTCAAGGTAATTCAGATGGTCAAAGTAACTTCAATTTGATACTACAGAAGTTATCAATATTCAAGAATGATGTAAGTAGTAATTCCATAATATTTGTTGGCTAAAATTAATAATAATAACACTGGTTTATTTTTTATCGTAGCTGAGAGCTTGTTCAAGAGTTACTGGTGATTGAGATTATCAGAATGGTTGTGATGTTTGATACTACAAAAGTTACCATTAATAATGTAAGAGAGTGATTTTGTATTTGTTTGCTGAAATCAAATTCATAACTGCTATTATAGTGTTTGCATGAAGTAAGCTAAAACATAGTAACATTTTATGTTACCTAACTATCAGGCTCGCTCGCCATTTGTGCTCAAGCACACCACTAGTTGGCGAGTGAGCGTAGCGAGCGAGACAGTATTAGGGGTGGATAATGCAAAATCGGGTATATGTTATATGTATATATGTATGTGGGATGGTACGTATGCCCTAAACGCGCGCGCGAGAAACTTTTCCCCCGCAAAAACACGGCTTTTTAGGCTTGACCCCAGTTTATTCTGAAACTACAGCATTAAGCAAGCCTTACTTTATACTTAAGCTCCAAAGTGTGAGAAAATTCCTGCGAAAATGCTTGCTTTTCAAGAAACAAAAAGTTGATTCGACAGGTTACTATGGCATTGAAGACCCTTTTCCAGACTTAATTTCAAAACTTCGCCGTTTTATGGGGGGGATACGGAGTGCCGGTTGTTGGTTGTCAAGAGCTGTTGGTAGTCAGAATGCCGTAGTATTAATGCTAAGGAAGCTACTACTTCTCGAGGGAAGCTGAGAGGTAAGTACGTAATTCCATATTTGTTAGCTAAATATGCAAAATTAACTCTGGCCTTTCTTTTTTGTAACTAAGAGGTTGTCAACAGTGACTGGTAAATTCAAATAGTCAGATTGGCTCAAATTTGGTACTACAAAAGTTACCACTGCTCAAGAAAATGAGGTAAGAAAATAATTTTGTATTTGTGTGCTAAAATTGATTGTTTTTGTTTTTGTAGGTGAGAGCTTGTTGTCAAGAATTCAAGGTATTTCAGATGGTCAAAGTAACTTCAATCAGAAGTTATCAATACTCAAGAATGATGTAAGTAGTAATTCCATATTTGTTGGCTAAAATTACAAATAATAACACCGGTTTATTTTTTTATCGTAGCTGAGAGCTTGTTCAAGAGTTACTGGTGATTGAGATTATCAGTATGGTTGATGTTTGATACTACAAAAGTTACCATTAATCAGGTAAGAGAGTGATTTTGTATTGTTTGCTGAAATAAAAGGTCATAACTGCTATTATAGTGTTTGCATGAACTAAGCTAAAACATAGTAACAATACTTAGTTTTATGTTACCTAACATCAGGCTCGCTCGCCATTTGTGCTCAAGCACACCACTAGTATATATGTACATATGTATGTATGGATGGTACGTATGCTCTTTAAACGCGTGCGCGGGGAACTTTTTCACCTAAAAACACGGCTATTTAGCTTGACTCCAGTTTATTCTGAAACTACAGCATTAAGCAAACCTTACTTTATACTTAAGCTCCAAAGTATGAGAAAATTCCTGCTAAAACGCTTGTTTTCAAGACACAAAAAGTTGATTCGACAGGTTACTATGGCATTGAAGACCCTTTTCCAGATTTAATTGTTTACCGTTTTGAATTCTTTTGCGGGTGCAGTTAAAACTTGACAACTTAAGGGACTTCCATTTCTATTCGAGTTAGTGGCGGTGGTAAGTCAATGCGCTCTTTGTCACGGTTATAAGCCGTGCGCAACAGTATTTACTTGAAAATACATTGTCCACTCGACTACTGCGAAGGTAAGTCTGTGTAGGTGCATGTCCAGTTGTGTCAAAGCATTGTGTGTTACAACCACTACTTAGCTAAAGAATATCACAAAGAAAACTTTTAAATAACGTGTATTGTTTTGTTGTTGTTTTTTTCCTTCAATTCAAGCAGTTGCAGAGAGTTGTTACAATGGCACTGAAATCCCTTTACCGTGTATGCGAAATTAAAAAACTGGACCTTATTTTCAGTAGCTTCAGTGTTAGAAGTCAAAATCATTCATACAAAAATAGTATAGTCTTTAGGCTCGCTCGCCATTTGTGCTCAAGCCCATCACTAGTTTACATGTATTATAAAAATTATAATAGTGTATAATGTGTAATAATATCATAATAGTTGGCATAATGTATCTTTTACTTCTCTATATAAAATTGTAGACATTGGTTTTAGTTTGTAATGAATGTATATATTAAACACTGACTATGCACCCTTAATTCGATAAATTTTCTAACCACATTTTAGAAAAAAGAAATATTCAGTTTCAATGAAAATTACAGCTTATAATAAAAAACAATTATCAAACTCTTAACATAACAAAACGTTACAGTTGTTATTGTATTTGATGGTTGCCAAGTTATTCTATGTGATGGTTATTTTATACTCATTGGTAGAAGTTGGTGTACAACTAATTAGTTCTTAGACTGATATTTCACAGACAAGATATGAGTGTGTCTTTATTTTGTATAAATCTGGGAAAATTTAAGCCTTTGTTATAATATTTTAGTTCATACAAGAATAGATTGTATTACATAAATCCACATAAACATAATCACTTCAATAATTGTTATCTTTTTTTACATTTTAATCATTATTATTGTATTTTAGCTTTGCACAGGGTGAGTGGAGTACTTAAGCTACAGCGTATGATGTTTGTCCAGCAACTTCCTCCTCGCTCCATCATTTGTTATTTATTTGATTGGACAGTCAAATAATTACATCATTATTCACAAATTCATATATATTTGTGACCGTCTACAGGAAAACCGGGCACAACGCGGCACCCTTCTAAAATTTTTTTTTGCACTTACAGAGTTGTCGGCGTCCAGATATTGAGCTCTCCAAGTTTTATCATCGTAGCTTAAGTCGTTCCCACTATAATAGACCTAACCGTTCCCTTCCGTCGGCTTGAAACAATACATTTTTAAGAAATCGATCGATCTTTTCTCGATATTTACGCACGCCGCGTTGTGCCCGATTTTCCTGTAGACGGTCACATTTAAGCACTGTATCATTCATTATTCTTAGTTTAGTTCTGTCTTAGCAACCAATACTATAACAACTTCAAATTTAAACCACTGTTAGCTATTTTAATTGACAGAATTCTAGTTGAGAAGGAGTAAAATGATTATAATTTCCTACAATGGTAATAGTTATGTTTCAGAAATCTGTTATTTTGCATGCTGCTAGATAGACAGAACATTGTGTAAACTTGAGTAATTGTTAATATTTCCACAAATTCTGGAAATGACAATATCAACAAACAACTCATACATTGACTTCACGACAAGAGTTGGAGTTTCATATAGCTATCTTATATATTAGTAAAAAAGTTCTGCAACAATTCCATAGAAGTTGGAAATTTCAATGAACTATATAGAGGAATTATACAATACTTGGTGCTAAATATTGCATATTTTATGGAACCGATAAGAATAAGAATCAGAAGAAGGACAAGTTGGTGAGTATAAAATTGGTTCTAGTTTATACTTATTTGTATGACTAAAAATTAATATCTAATTACAGTACAATTTTCTTGAAGATTTAACTTATTCAAACACATTTTTAAAATTATTTTCCATTTTGACTTAGTTTTGACATTGCTTTTATTTAATAATTTGAAATTCTCAATTATCGTATAAAGTAATTTAGACAGAAATGAGTAAAAATTCAAGTTGAAGGTAAACTCAATCAGGATGTGCTATTTGAGCAAGTCAGCACAGATGAAGAAGTAACATCAGTTATTCACCAAAGAAAATGACTTAAATTGAAGGAACTAATTGTTCACAATAACTATACACTCTAGTATCTAAACATTTTCTTTAATTTTTACAAATAGTAATCACCACATAATTCAAATCTTAGCTTTGATTATAACATTTTTTTGAATCATGAATTGTTCAAGTTAAATATAATTTATTTATAGATATAAATATTATAGTGATAGCACTCGGTATCAGCACGGTGTTAAATAGAGTAGAACTTTATACTTAGTAATCTTAATTTAATAAAATCTTACAACTGCATTGTTGTAAATAGAAGCCTTTTCATTAAATGTGGCCAGAACTCTGTCTACAAACCCACAATTTAAAATTTTGTAAAACTATTAAATAATTATTCCATACCTCTAACAAACACTGCTACTTTATAAAAATTTTCAAGTGGATGTATTGTAATTAAAGCTATCTAATCATTATTATCTATGTAAACAGTTAAGGATTATACAACATCCATATGAATATGAAATTGAGGATTCATACCATATCACAATATATAACTGAAATACATTTTTGTGGTTATAAATATTATACACATGAGTATAAAGAACTAAATAGTTACAGTGCTTCAGATGCACTTTTGATGAACTAACTGAGAGAGAAGAAGTTGAACTTGTAATTTAGTTACACATGCACTGGTGGTTTGTAAAGTTCAAAGTTGTTTGTTCTGATAATACAAAATCCCAAACATTACTTGGCTGACAAGCTGCTTCAAATAGTATTGGGCAATAGATGCCTGCCTCTTTTCTGACATCGGTGATTCACACTGTCAGCTAATAACGTCAGAAAACATGCCATTGCAATTCAACCAAGTGTACCAGATATAATCCAGATTAAGACAAGAAAAATAGTCAAGAAAATTGTCAGTTTCTGAGTCATGTCATCTAAATTGACATCTAATATCAATTTAGATGAGGAATTTGACATGGATCAGGAAAAATAATCAATTAAATATGGTTGCACTTATATAATTTTCATTTTTTGTGACAATTTGGACCATCACTCTGGCAAGTAAAATTGGATTGTAAGGAAATTATTCTTATTACTGAATGCAAATTATTTTGCTAACTGAAGCATCATAAATGATATATTATTGTTACTAATATTATCATATTTTGCATATTATAAAAAAATCAATTTAGATTTCTGCATTAAATTTAGATTTCTGCATTAAATTTAGACTTCTGCAAGCGGAACATAATATAACATAATATAATCGCAAACTAGAACCGTTTGTATGCATTTATATTGTTAGTTATTTTTTGTTTTCTCAGAAAATTTTGCTCAGTATTATTTCTTAATCAAGATTGAGCTCATTTTGTCCCAGAGAAATTTAGTAGATGTCTGCTATGTCTGGAGGTTATCACTGATGTGGGGGTTTATAACTGAATTGTCATTCTCAAGTACTAGACTTTGTAATAATCTCAAATGAATTTTCGTTTCTTATAGTGATATGTACAACAAAAAATTATCATCCTTCAGTCTCATTTTCATAATAATTGTATCATAAATTAAAAAATGCATATTATTGCAAATGTGGATTATTGGAGGGGGAAAATAGTACACTTTGAGGGTTAGTTTGATTATAAGTTTCCTGGTTAAAGATAACTTCCACAAGGCTAAAAACTTGAATTTCCTGTAGTCACATAATCAGGAAATTTCATTTTTCTCCACTTTTCTGGTAGAGGATAGGGCTAAATATCCTCCTATAGTGCAGGGCATTTAGCCCTATCCACTACTAGAAAGGTGGTGAAAGCATGAATGTCCACATTCTTGAGTATCCTGATCATTTGCTTGTATAACAGTTTGCTTGTGGGTTGTTTATTCATGTTACTACCCACTAAGAGACACAATCAATACATTATCCTAAACAGATGCTGGAAATGGAAGCTTAAATTTTCTATCTTATTAACATGAGCTAAATTATACTGGAACTCTTTAGCTACTGCTTAATTAAACTTTTGTTTACAAGATATCCAGAGTTAAAATTGAAATGGAAGCTTGTCACGATGATTTTGGGACTTATAGTTGTTCTTTTTTTTTTGGATTGTCAATGATATGACTACTGTTAAAAGTACTGACGCTCACAGTGATCAGTTTACGGTTTGAGCATTCAAAACAAGATATCACAAATGACAAACAATCAACATAATTTTAATTTAATTGCCATAATATATCATATTGAAACCACAACACACATATAAACCCTTTCTGTCCCAAATTAAATTTACATATTTCGGGTCAAAATGACCTCATATGCAACACATACTTCTTTCTTAAGTGTGTTCAACTCCTTTAAGCGCACACTATCTAAAATGCTGAGTGTGCAGTGATTGAATGCAACTCACTTGTAATAATGAGCATGCCCAACTTAATCATTTTTGGGGGGTCATTTTGAATGTATGAGGGAGCTCAAGCTTTAGTAATAGGTGTACTTCACACTAGATAAGCTAGAAATAACAACAAAAAAAACACAGCTAACACTTATTTCATTTGAGTAAACTTGTTTTAATGCACTCAATTGAGCTACCAATTTGATTTATAATTCCGTTAATAATGCAGTGGATGGAGATAATCACAGGTTTTTTTTAATGAAAAAGGTTATAAGTAATTGTTATTGTAAAATTTGTGAATCTCAAAGCCAGATTAGAGAACATGTAACATTTTATTGTCTAATAGCATAACATTTGTCATTGACTCATCCAGAACCAGTGTTTTGTTGAAGTGCCTTAGTATCCAGTTTTTCTTTTTCTTTTTCCCCCTAGGTTTTTCCGGCCACAATTACTCACTCCATAGTGTGGCTTATTCGCTGAATTAAGTTGAGAAAAGTGTTCACCTATGGTGTGTAGCTTACATACATCACGGTTAAATGAATGGCTGAGAAGTAGAATGCAAAAGTCAAGAATAATAAAAGAAAAAAGGCTGACTGATGTAACTCCTTCAATAAAGAAGAGAAAGACAGGTAGGACAGAGATATTGAGGATCAAAAGGGAACTCATGAGTTGAGAGGAAATAGAAAACATGAGATTCTTCAGGAAGAAAGTACATCGAAATGGCAGGTTACTTGCTATAGCATATTAAATTATTGTCTGTGGATACTTAAAGAATTTATTTAAAGTTGCACCAAAGATCAATTTTTACACTATGGTGACTCTATAATAATATAGTTGAATGGAGAGAAGCTATTGTGTTGTTTTTTTGAATTTTTTCTACAAGTGAAGATATTCATCAAGTACAAGAAAACTGTGAGGGAATTTCAATAATGACTGCAAATAGTAGAATTTTTTCTTCAAATATTATTGTACAGGAAGTGAACAAAAATGAATAAACTGAAATAATTCAATTATTAATACAATAATAATAAATTTATATTTTGATTGCATTTTTTAGGCTTGTCAGACAAATCATTTACTTCAAATAAAATACTTTCTTTGATTTTGTCTGCAATATTAGCTTGTATATCTAAATGTGCCACTTTAAATTGTTTATTGTATTGGCGGTTACTTATGGAGTTCATATAAAAAGGTGTGAATAAAGAGTGTGGAAATTAATACTTCGATAAGGTTGACTGCCACCAGTTTCTCTGACAGGCCTTGCTAGTATCCCACAATTGGTCAATTAATGATGGTTATAGTATATTAAAAGACATTCAGTAGCTAATAATATGTTCGCATATTTATCTGGGACTTGAACATTTGCGATGCCAGTAGGCTCCAGAAACCTCAACGCTTCCTGCGATTGTGGTACCAATTTGTCCCTTTCGTACTTCTCGTCGCTAGATAACATTATGAGAGGAGTTATCATTCTGTGCGTTATATATCTTCCAGTGATTGATGGCTTGGCCCGATTTCGTAAGCTAGTGACAAATATGTAAGCTAAACATTAAGGGTAGAGGAAACTCTGGAGACAACCTATTAGGCACACCTAAACTCTATATAATATAATAAGTCAAATATTAGCAAGTGGTACTAAGTTTGGTCACATCTTACCAAGAGCACCATTTGTTGCACTTTTGGGGCAGCAAATCTAACTTAAATTCTGAATTTTGTCAGATAATTTTGGGATTTCAGCCTTTAATTAGAGAGCAAAATGTGGACTAGCTATTCAATAGCATTAATATCAAGGTAATAGTAACCAAGCTGAAATATATAAGATAAGTGCTATAAACAGGGTAGTATGCAGTGGGACATCGGTAACCATCCTTTCAAAATAGTATAGACGTCGTGCGCGTGACGTCATCAGATTACGTAATTATTGAGTGGAGGGCAACCCGTGGAGGGCGCTCATAAAAATAATGGTGCTTACTTGTTGTGTCTTCGGCTGTCATAAAAGAGGAGGACGGGAGCAGGTTTCTTTCTATAGAATACCATGTAATAGTGGCAATTCTAAATCCTCCCAGCTTATTCTGAAACGAAGAAATGCCTGGATTAGTTCTATAAACAGGAAAGATTGGACCCCATCCAAGTATAGCAGGGTATGTTCCCAGCACTTTATGTCAGGTATGATAATAATTCAGTTAATCTAGCCACCATAAAAACATAAAGATTTGCTTATTTAGGAAAGCCTGCTGAGCTGAGTGACACTTGTAATCCTGATTGGGTGCCACATATTAATATGGGATACTCACTAGAGACTGATCCAGTAGTGTCTCAACTACGATACATTAGATCACTGGCTAGGCAAAGAAAATCTCAAGAAATCAATGATGAACCCCTTACTGAAGTTGAATCTGGTATGCTGACTACTTAATTCATGTTTTTTTTAGCTATATTTTTGTATTTTTAACTTGGCAGGAATTTCTTGTCAGACTGATCTCACAGCTGCCGACATTTCAAAGAAAGAAGAAGACTACAAAAATGATCAAGAACTCCTTCATGATGAAGTGTTCATGCTCAGGAAGAAATTGCGCGAACGAAATGAGATAATTTTGTCCATGCAGCTGGATGCGAAAGTAACTGAGGAAATGTTGAAAAATGATGTGGAACTTCTGAAATTTTATACTGGTATAATTTATGTTACATTTTATGTATTATACAGCAAGTATCATTACTATCATGTTCTAGGTCTCCATGAGTATATAGTATTCAAGGCAGTTTTTGATCTTGTAAAACCATGTCTTCCAGATCGTGGGAAATTATCACACTTTGATATGATTATGCTGTTTTTTGTGAAAGTTTGACTCAACTTAAAAGGTTACGGTTGCTAGGACCACCCACGCGTTACGAGTTACGTGCACGACCTCTATAGCAAGTATGATTTTTGACTGCCATTTTTGATGGATGATAGCTCAAGATAATTATATATTCATTAAGTCTGCTAGCATTGTCATGATACAATTTTGCACTCACATAACAGGAAAAGAATGAAGCTGTGCTAAAATGAATACAAAAAAAAATTTCAGATCAATATTAGTAAAAAAAAAGTGCAGTAAATAACAAAAATTATTCAAGTATGTGGAATGGCTTGCTAAATGAAATTGTCAGCAAAATCTACAGAGACTGAACACATTACCTCTCACTCATATTCGTGTGAATCAAATCAAACTGCTAGTGTGTGTTAGAAAAGTATGTAGTATAATATAGAAGTGAAATTGCTAGCTTGCTATTTGTTGCTCTAGCTTGGTATTTATTTTATGATTGGTGTAGTCAAGGCATAGTTTGGGTTTTGTTACTAAGTGTAACACACCTGTTAATAATCCTGCTTATACCCCTGATAATTAAAGATAAATTAATTTAATTTGTTAATAGTTTTCTGTGTGCATGTATAATGGTAATGTTGTTACAGCCTCAGGCATCCTTGCAGACCTGGTAGGTAAAGGGTTTAAGCACTATTATTATATCATTGTTGTGCACAATCACAATGTGCACATCTGAGTCTCAAATGCATTGTATATTAATGAGCAATATATATAAATTAGATCATAAATTTTAATAACCCTAACATTATCTCATGTATTACACTTGTTTGCCAATCATTATGATAATTCTTTGTCATTTTTTAGAAACCACACTATATCCAGAACCTCCTACGTTAGAAGTATGTCCTCATGAAAATTACACTTTGTCTTGCATAGAAAGGGGAACTGCTCGTATTCTTTGGAACTGGAATGATATTATTTTGAGGGACTAACATCTGGATTCGATAACAATATTAATACTACAGATCTTCTGTTGAGTGATAACTATAAGATTGTGTGAACTCGTCTTATATCTATTAATTCTTCACATGTACACTCTCAATTAAAGTTTACATTGCTTGAAAATGTTACTTCAGTTCAAGTACGGTGTAATCGAGTGATGTTACTTGTAAAAGTAGAGGGTAAGAATAATATGTAAACTATTTTTAAATATTCATAAAGCAGTATTGTATGTTGATGCAGCATTTTTATAACTATTATACTGTACAAGAAATACAAGCTTTAGATATTTCTCATAAACATATCCAGTTAAATAGGGAATGACATTATTGAGAGGAACTTTCGTTAAGGAGAGTTGAGGGACATTTGATAAAAGTTATAAACACAGTCACACCTTGGCTAACAGAGAATTCTGCAAAAGAATTGATGATTTCTTGCACAAAAGCAAGTACTGTATTACTACAACTATGCAAATAATGACACAGTGAACTCACGAACTAAACTTACAATACTACTAAATAACTATAAAAGCAAGTCTCATGTACAAACACCATAATTCTTTATTCATGCGGGATTTCCTGTGGTTTCTGGCCCAACAAACATCTTACAGTGTAAATTTGATGTACTCCAGACATGAATTAAATGTTACATTTACTCATCTGGGTTACGTCATCTTACACATCTTTCTGTAAGAAGTAATTCAGTGGCACTGATATTGTCAATAATTGAAGAATGTAACCATGGAATACTGAAATTTATATAGCAAACACAAATAAACCTTCCCTCGTTGCTCTAAGTTAAGGGTGGTCATATACACATACATGTCATTTAATTAAAAGTGATGAATACAGTATATCACTTGAAACTATAGACATTATGCGATTACCTCATTTAAAATTACGTCATACTAACAACAGTCAATACGGCGCCATTTTGAGTGTCAATTGAGTGTACACGTTTAGTGTCTGAGAAAGTAAGCAGTGTGGCATTTTGATGAGAATCAATGGCAGAGCGTGTGGTCTACTCAGAATATTATTCAAGCATGGATATCAATGCAAGATCAAGGTACAGAGAGAAATTGGGAATACTTGGGGGTATTTCAGACCCCTATCTTACGATGGAAGACGCACTGGAGGGTTTGGAATGGCAGGATTGGCCAGAAGTTGAGTACCTGACATTTATAATTACTTGATCAATACTGTTAGCCTTTATACTAAGGAAGAAATGAAAGCTTACAAAAGTTTGGAGGGATAAAAGTGTAACATTTTTATCAGAATAAAGAGACTAAGACAAGATTGAAGTTTGTTTGAGACACTGGCTAGCAAAAAAGGAAACCTGTTTCTTCCTAACAAGCAATGGGTGTCACAACTTTGATGAATAAATTGTGTTTGAAGTTGACCAATAATCCCCATCTGCAATTTGCATTTTTTAAATTTTTTGATACCATAAATTAAATCTTTCTTTAGGATTTAATTTAGCATTTTTTTATGCTTGTTCCTCAATAATTTCATTATTTGTGTAAATTTTGCATAATGATTAGCTGGTTACAGCTTATTATTAGTTAACCGGAAGCTGTAAACATTATTAGAATTACTGAATTCAGTGTTGCAAAATTACATGAAAGTGTGGTTGTTCCACAGCTTCAATTGGGAAATTATTAGTCCATTTAATTGTATGGTAGATGTCAATAAGAATATTCAGAAAAACATTAATGTGTAGCACCTGGTATTGCTGCTAACTTCATAGATATCGTTCAATGCTAACAATAAACTGACCATTATTAATTAAGTGTTGTTATAGTTATAGTTTTAAAAATGAAGATATATGAAAAAATTTTGACACACAAACTATGCAGACAAAACCAAGTAAACATTTTAAGTAAATGATTAATCTGACAAGTTTAGAAAAAGTGTATTAATCGAATTAGTTAATGAAAGTGCGAGTACTGTGTTGTATTTTTTCTAATGTGTTGTATTTTTTCTAATGTTCATTTCCCGTATAAAATTTCAAGAATGATTCCGACTACATGGTACAGTTCCATAAGCAGAATTTTTTGTTATCATTGAAATTTCATCCAAGTTTATTTGTACTTGATCAACATTTTCACTTGGTTTAATGAATATTTCCTCCCTAAAGTTAATATTCCTATAAAATAGAAATACATACAAAACCAAATTGTCAATGCTATTAGCATTAACGGCAGTTATTTGTTGTGGTGCTTGCCTGCAATTGTAAACAACAGGGTTTAATTTTTTTCCAAACAAGACTGGGACAATTTTTTTTTGTCTTGTTGGTTAAGTTACCAGCCTTGGTTGTCTAATTTGAGAAAGAATTTAGCACAATGACTGCCTGAATGCAAATTTTGCTGGGAGACTATAAAATACTATCAATACTTCTTTACAAAAATTTTTATTTACAGTAAATTTGTTTTCAAATATTGCTAGTTTCATCTTCTAAATGAGATCCTATAAAAGACTAAGAATGGGCACATAGGTAAAATGTCTTATTGTCTCAGGAAGTCTCATAATTTCTTATAGATAGTAAAATTTGTTAGAACCTTTTATATGTGCAGTCATGTAAACTCATTTTAATCTTTTACAGCTATTTTCTATTTTGAAATAGGTCTTAATTTGTTTATTCTATTCCCTCATAAGGTTTTAGCTTCTTATATGAAATCTTTATACAGACAGACCTCATGCCATTTGGTTTACAAGGTACAGTTATCAGATGTACTAACTGTGATTATCTTACGTTAGCCTTACCAGTTTAGGTATAAGAAACCAAAGCGCTCACTGTATCTATTGTGTAGTTTTAGTCATAATTTTTAATGTCTGTTATACACAATCAGCAAGCTTTTTATTACTCAACAAATTATTATTCCTCTCATGATAAGCTTTACTAAGCACTGTAGCTATTAGACTACAATTTGTGTACTTAGTAAGGAAAGGGGTGATTCTAAAGTGGAGAACCAAATTTAAAGGTTATTTAAAGATGGATACAATTAATCTTAACCTTACACATTAAATTTATGGGTAGCTTGTGAGTCCAATAGTGAATTTGATTAAAAGTTGAAATAATTTAAGGATATGTACACAATTTATTTTAGCCTACACTGTTAAAAATGAAGTGTTCCAGTAACACTGCAAGGAGCGTTCCCAGGAGAGGGAGGAATTTATGCCCCACCCATGTTTCCTGAACACTGCAAAGAGGGTTATAATATAACACTCTGAGAGGTGTTTGGACAACATCTTTAGCAGAGTTGTATTAACACCTTCTGCAAGCTTATTACAACACTATGTAACATGTTTCAATGGCACTGCTAATAAATAATGACCACACCTCATTCACATAACCTCAAAATTTTTAGATAAATAAATGATTGACAATGAATATATAAAAATAGATTGAATAAAGTAGCTAAACAGTTTTAAAGCTGTCCTTTCAACATGAGTAGATGAAATATCATGATATGCACTCCATTTATGATCCATCATGTTCAAGATAAATGTACCTGCATTGACACATAAAAATATAACATAAATCAATAAGCAATATACAAACACATTCATAAATGCTAGTAAACACATATTCTAAACACACACCCAGACTCAGCTAAACACTCAATTCTAAACACGCTCATAAATGCAACTAAACACACTATCCAAAATATGTGACCCTCTACGGGAAAATCGGGCACAACGCGGCAAGTGGCCCAATCCGCTGTAAATGCCGCCGTCAAAATACAGCTCTCCGTGTAGTAGTAAGTACAGTGGCTATCATGAGTGAAGCCAAGAATCTTGCTAGAGCATTAAACCTCAGCCACTGTGATGGTCTGGACATGATGGGTGGAGCTGACGCTGAAGCCATGGCTCCAGGAAGTGAGGACCCGCTTTCTGACTGTAAGTCACTTATTACAGTTAACTATAACCCTCATCAGTTCATCATCTTTTTTTCCCTTTTTTTTTAGGTGATGAAGAATTTGATGGCCATTTTACCAACTATTATGAAGGTAATAAATTTAAATTTAAAATTTTTTTTGATAAAAAAACAAAACAAAACAACTTCTTATAAAGATGTCTCATCAGCAGAGTTGAAGACGAAGATGACCTCTATGATCCTCTGGATTCTTTGGACTGCTCTGTACCAGACATCGAGCCTTCATCATTGCATCCTGACCACTCATCTGTTTTCTTGTCACCACCCCATTCCGACCCCACTTTTCTTTCTCCTTCCGATACTGTGTCCGTTGCCTGCCGACGGAACAGCATCATCTGTGTTAAGGAAAGGAAGAGGTCAAGAAAGCCATCACCAGCAAGGACGAAACGACTTACCTCAACTGAGCAGTTAGACCAGTTTTTAGCCAGTCACAGTCACCAACTCCTTCACCATCACCAGTTTCGTCCGCCCTTCTAAAAGAATTAGAAGTACAGACATCAATTATTAGTTATTATTTTTTTATTTTCAGTCATCTCTTTTAAATTATGTATCATCTATACAAGTAATACACACCTTTACTTTGTTCTTATGTCCAGTTTTATCAAAATCTATCTATTTACATTGAATACGCAATATAATTATCCCAACTCAGCTAAAACCACAAAAAAAATACTCTAGTGGACAATAGTAAAAACAGACATTACCAAGATAAATAAAACTATTAGTGCAAACACCAATAAAAATGACTCTAGTGCATGTGGGCACTAATAAGAATGACTCTAGTACATGCGAGCACTAAAAAGAATAACTCTAGTACATTGTGGGCACTAAAAAGAATGACTCTAGTACGTGTACACACTAATGAAAAACCACAAGCCCACCTCAGAACCACTCAGATAGCCTCGAAGGACAAAATTTAACGACAGGAAGTGAAACTGGAAGTGACATCATGTGACCCGCCCACCAGTGAAGAAATAATTTGGCCTCAAGGACTTCGCCCGTACCTCCAAAGATCACCTGATTAGTAAATTATTTCATCGGGTATCGTAATATCCTTACAACAGCTACTACAATCAAACTAGCAATAACTAACTTAATCGAACATACTACAACTGACAGACACTAGCATGTGCTGACACTAATACGAATAAATCTAGTACGTGATAACACTAATAAGGATGACTCTAGTACTTGATAACACTAACAAGAATGTCTCTAGTATAGTGTAATTACTATGTGCATGCATGGTGTTAGCACTATGTGCGTGCACAGTGTTTGGTGTTAGCACTATGTGCATGCACCGTAATAGTACTAGTGTGTGCACAGTGTTTGGTGTTAGCACTATGTGTGTGCACAGTAATAGCACTGTGCATGCAGTGTTAGCACTATGTGCGTGCACAGTAATAGTATTACGTGCAGTGTTAGCACTATGTGCGTGCACAGTGTTAGTACTACGTGCATGCACAGTGTTAGTACTATGTGCGTGCACAGTAATACGTGCATGCAGTGTTAGTACTATGTATGTGCACAGTGCTAGCACTATGTGCGTGCACAGTGCTAGCACTACGTGCGTGCACAGTGCTAGCACTATGTGTGTGCACAGTGTTAGTACTATGTACATGCACAGTATTAGCACTATGTGCGTGCACAGTGTTAGTACTATGTGCGTGCACAGTGTTAGTACTACGTGCGTGCACAGAAATAGTACTACGTGCATGCACAGTGCTAGCACTATGTGCGTGCACAGTGTTAGTACTATGTGCGTGCACAGTGTTAGTACTACGTGCGTGCACAGAAATAGTACTACGTGCATGCACAGTATTAGCACTATGTGCGTGCACAGTGTTAGTACTATGTGCGTGCACAGTGTTAGTACTACTCGTGTGCAGTACTACTTCGTGAATGCAGTGTTAGTATTAGTACGTGTATGTACAATGATAACAGTAGTGCATGCCTAGAGACTTACCATTATTCTCTTCTTCAATCAAGAACACCAGAACCTCAGTACAGATAGCAGCAGCCCAAGCACCATGAAATCTAGGAAATGAAAAGAAAAAAAAAAGGTTACTAGCAACTACAGCAACAAAAAGTAGACAATCTAACTAGTTAACAATTACCTTTCTTCACATTTCAGGAACACCAGATCCCCAGTTGTCATGGCATATTGCAGCACTAGCATCATCAAAGCTAAAATGAAAGAGAGGAAAAAAAAAAAAAAAAGAACAAGTATTATAAGGGCTACCTACAACTACAACGAGAATAGGAAACTAGCTAGCTAAAAAATCACCACCCAGTCTTCAGCATAGCAAGATACTAACTAACTATCCTCTTAGAACAAGAAAGACAAGCTCGCTAACCTTTTTTCCACCAGCAGTGTTGTTGAGAGAATAACTCCTTGTTGATGTTTCTACACAATGCGCGCGGTAAAAACCTATAGTATGCGGAGTGCGGTAGAATGCGGAATCATTGCTGCCACGCCTTAGTGCCCGATTTTCCCATAGACGGTCACATATACACAAACATAACACAACTAAACACGCTATTCTAAACACACAAAAATACATAGAAATAGAAAAAGAAGCAAAACAAATGTGTTTGTCTACAAATACATTTTTTACTATTATCACTCTATATAGCATGATAATGCTTTTGAATAGTCTGGACAGCATGAGAACACAAACTATAACAGGAACTAATCTTGTGGCATGTTTAATTTGGGGGAAATATTTGGGGAAAGAAGAAAAAAGAGCAAACTGAGGGTAAATGAATGGTTTATAATCAACTGCTGAACTAACAACTGTAATAATTTTGTGTTAACCTGTATATTCTTACTTTGTTAGTCTCCAAAAGCATCTCTAGAATTTCACAGCAGCACTTTTTTGTAGCCTAAAATTACATATGAAAAAAAATAAATAAAAAGAGTGCAGTAAATAATTTTTGAGATAACTCTCAGATATAGTCGGAAAAAGTACTGAACTAGCTACCTGCTAAATTCATTAATCATAAAGAAGAAATTACCTCTTCCGTGCTCAAACTCAACTTAAACGGCTAACTCTATTCAAATGCGTCACTTACATTAGCCAAAACACTCTATCGTTTCCAATAATAAACACATATTTAAACTTACCATTTCTCCGAAAGATCCAAGGCACGATCTGCACTTAAAAACACCATATCCATAAAACTCTTCTGCAGGATAAGGAGGGCCTGGAATATTCTAATAAACGCTCTCCGGTAAAAAGCGGGTGCTTGTGCGCATCGCAATAAAAACCATACCGCGCATTCAGTAAGCACTTCAAATAGTAAACAAATTCTCAGAAATTTTTTGCCAAAGTTTGTACAGCAAGACGGTCTTCTGCGGGGATTTAAATAATGCATTAAATTAGACATTGCGTGGAGCAATGGCTAGATTTCTTCTATTTCCTGCCCTAGCTTAGCTATATACAAATAAGTAGCCAACAAAGATACTGTCAATTGTAGAATTTTGATAGATAGCTATTGCAGCTAAGTTCCCTTACTGCTTGTTATTTATAAACTTCTATGAATGTATCAGTATATTAGCTAAAATTAAATAAAAATACAGTATGAAATATTTAGCTCATTGTACAATTTAACTTAATAAAGTACAACCATGCAGTTAATGATAATGGTTTGAATGTTATCAGGTAAATAAATGCTAAAGAAACAAAAAATGTGGTCATATACACCAATTTTCACAATTACACTTATTTCAGTGTTACTGGAATGCTGCAGTGTTTACACTTAGAATTAACACTGGCCTCAGTGTTACTATAACACTGCAAGGTTTTACACTCTTGATTTACACTTCAAAAGTGTTATTATAACGCTTCATTTTTAACAGTGTACTTCTGCCCTTCATCTTGCCTTACATAGAAATCACTCATAGAATTGATGAATGATATTCATTGTGATAGAGCTTACCTGTTTTCTTTTTCTGCAATATACGTACAACAGTCATTATTTGATTATTACTAAATAAAAAGCTAGCAACTTACTAATTCTGGTGATTTTAATAATAACCACACTTAATATTATAATAATAATGCATTGACTGCCAAAGCCACAAGAAAGTACAACAAGTGGCACAAAGAGATTAGCATTAAGCTTGCTTGCATCTTCTCCAGTAGTAGCTGCCATAGTTGAGGAAAAACAATATCAGTGATATAGGTACTTCGTTATTACTAACAAAACTTACTTGAGTTGTGTATTCCAGTTCTGTTTCCACTAATCGATGAATTGTAGCTTGTGAATTCATCATCATCTTTACATTGATTAACAAAAAATTGTAAATAATATGTATATATATATATAGTTTGCAATGTTATGTAATAATTTATTTGTAATAAACTTACCTGATGATGTAGGGAGCAGTATTTGATTGCACACATACTCAGGTGCACCATGCAGATCACAATTGAAATATAATCTCACTGATTTATTATAAGGATGTGACTTCTGATTTGTACATTTTGTGAATTGAAAGTTGAAGTGAGCAATAGTAATAGTACTTCCACAACACTCACTGGTAATATTCATAAAATAATCCATTTCACATTGCAGCATTAATTCTACAGAATTGTTTTGATAACTGAATTGTGATATGCTTTTATTTTGTGAATAGATGTGCAATGTATAGTTATAATTGTGATCAGATATTCTATTATGACAAAGTGATAAACTAGAATTGCTCTGTAACAGATTGAAATCTTGTGTACCAAAAGCACAATCTAAGGAAAGCAACAATGGAATGTTATATTTAAACCAACGTTCTACTGAAATAGAAACTCACTTTTAGTCCTAACTTGGATAGTTTCAGAGGGAGAATGCCTAAAATCATTGCATTCTATACTAGCCACTAGGTATTTACTAGAAACTACATACTGTAAAGAAGATTTCAAGTATAGTGGTTGTAAAGAAAAAGTCAGTAGAGTTGTAGTAACTGACTGTATTCTGCTAAAAGTATGAGGAACATTCAATTGGTAATCTGTATGCCCATGAGCCGAATAGGTATAACCTTCAGTGAGATCATTGGATTGCCACACCCACACTATTTCATTATTTGCAGTAATGCATAGAACTGAGATCACATCACCTGGACACTTGTCAGTGATAGAACTGTTCACAGATAACTCAACGGTATAATCTGTAAGTCATAAGTCAGTGATTTAAAAGCTAATCCTTTCATTTGTAGGACGTTTAGGTTACCCATTTCATACTATTATATTGTTGATATATTGCGCTTGAAATTACCACTAAAGCTTTACTAGGATTTAAAAAAGTTATAATTAACTAGTTCTTTTATCATAGTAGCATTAAATAGCATGAAGTAGCTAAATACTTGTGACACTTAACTATTCGTCTATGTACTATAACATTGAAGTTTGTTTTCATAAAAATTCTCCCTCGTATTTTGAGAATTTGCTACAAGCTGTAATCATTTTGTTGTTGTATTTTTAACTTTTAACTTTTGATGAGCAAAGATTGGAAAGAAAAGACTAGACAAACTGATTAGCTTGTTTGTAATTACAGATACACATGCTTTCAGTATGACATAGCTAACTCAATCCTACCATTAGTAGACCTTTTTGAAGTATTGAGCTATAGAACATCAATTGCATCGATACTTTATTTTTTCCTGCAGAGCTTCTGTAGTTATCATAAAAAGCATGTCAGTATTGATAGCTCAACCAGTAGTGAACTAATCAGGGAAACTAAATAGTAGTAGCAGCATAAATTGAAGCACTACTTTTTATTATTAATAATGAAACTTTTAGACTATCAAAATATAAAAAAAACTGGACCAATAAGTGAAATTAAAAGTATTAATATAACGTTAAAGTAGCAGGACCAAGAAAGAACTAAAGAAAACTTCTTCTTTTGTTGAAATCCACCAAGTTGCATATACCAGCATACAGAAGCAAAAATGGTAAAAAAGTGAATATTCTTTAAATATTTACGAAGCTTCTTAGTGCAGTAATCACTAATTAGGTCTGTTTAAGTGCATACCTGTATGAAGTAGGCATATGAAAACAAATGCTTTCAAAATCTCCTTTAAGCTGTCCATGTCAAAACTCGTAGAGTACTGCAATCTATTGTTGAGCAGAGTATTAATATAATCATAGCAACAGGAAGTAAAACAGCATTCATGCATGCATGATTACATACCTACACTTTATAGATGGCACTCACTTCATCATTCATTGTGATTCAGGACTTACACTTTTTAAGAGCTTACAGAGTTTATGAGTTACACTTGAGAGAAGGATTCAGCACAAATGATGTGTCAGCTAGCTTATTGATGTGATAATTGTGTTGCTTGTAAAATTATTACCTCTTGTCACATATCCTATGCTTAACCACCCACTCATTATAGAAGGAATTCTATACAGAGGTACTCAATTACAACAACTACCCTAAAAACGGCTTGTCGAGAATTAGTGTTACATTGCTGAAATGAGCCAGAAATATGGACAGTCCAACACATGGCATAAAAACATCCAACAGACCATCTAATGAAGAAGCTGTACTTGCTGTAGTCAATTGCAATGAGATTACAGTTGAATAATCTCATCTATCATCTATCTGTTTATCCCGGAGGCGTAGCTGCTTCCATTCTAAACTTATTCACGGTTTTCTTGTGGCCTACTAGACTTAGCAAGTTTCCAGCCTTAGAGTGGTGTTTGACCTACTATCTTTTGCAAATTAACAATGCAGTAGAATAGTATATTTTTAATGTAATAATGTTCTACCACTTAGTTAAAGTTACATCAGTTTCACTTTCCTCCTCTTATTGTTAGTACCATCTTGGCAAAACTTTTGTCTTGTGATTCAAAACTTTCACAATCCTTTAAAATGTTGCAGCTACTGTATGTTCTTTTCATCTGCAAATTACTGATTGTGTAATTTCAATTGGACCACCTTTGAAAAGAAACAACATAAGAGAAATGCAAAGAACTTAATAAGACTCTGGTTTAATAATAATAACAATAATTACTTGTATATATCTTTAAACAAAATGGTTAATAAAAAATTGATAATTTAAACGGAAACATTTGTGTAAATCGTAATTATCATACAGAACTATAAATAAAAAGGCTAATACATTATGTATCATAGTGTACATTAGTGTGTTTAATCAATTAATTATATGATGAATTGGCTACAATAGACATAACTTCTTTGTCTAAGATGACTTGCTCATATAATGGAACATCTAGATGATGTATATGATGATTTTCCTTCGTTTTCTCTTCATTTTTGTTGTAGTTGCTATAATGGGTATAAAACAATTATTGACTTTCAAACTATTTTATTTCCAAATATCAAATATCAATAACAATCACAGCTTGAAAAGGGTTAAATAATGATTTTGTGTGTATTTCTTAACATTTTAATGTATAATATCTCTTAATATCGACACATTTTGTACACTTTTTCTTTTCTGCTTGTGAAATTAGCACTTTCCGAGTTATTTTTCTAATAAACCCTCAAAACCACAAGCATAAAGATTACGATACAAATAAGCCATTTAATTTCATTCTGTCTGTTGTCAAAGAACTTTAGTGAAGGTAACCAGTGTACGATGCTGTCCACAATTTAAGCTCTTTTGAATATTACTTCATTTTTTGTTTTTGAACTGTAAAAACTGGTCAAATTTTTGGAATTAAAATAGGAATTAACAGTCTCAAAAAATTGGATGCAGAAAAAGGACACCAAACAAAGTGAAAATGAATCATTGTTCAAGTTTGCAAACATCATGCAAGGCCACATCTACTATGTATATTATTATATGACAAATGGAAATCATAGCTAAGTTAAATATGAGTTGACTGCAGTAATAGGACTACACTTTGTCAATTAAGTCATTTTTTTTGCAAAACAACCACAGAGTTTTATTCAAATAAAAACTGGTAGTATTTGGGAATAATTAACTGCTATATTGTTTTTAATCGTTAACAATAACATTTGTTATTATTAATACACTACACAGTAGTAATTTTATAATCTATGCTTTCATATTGCAATGTTTAAATAATTAAATGATAACAGCAAAATACAAGTTATATCAGAATGACTATACATACTATACATGCTCTTATATTTATGATTACTAATTTTAGCATCATACAAAATTCTACCTATTGTTCTGTAAATATTAATGGTTGTGATAATTCAATTATAATTGTGATCAATGAATATAATATAAATGAAATATTGACATAAAATTTAAAATCAATAGTATAAATTCAAACAAGAACAATAGTGTCATTATTGTGAACTACAGCAGAATTTTCACAGATAGACACCATGGATGTTTTAATACTCTCAAAAAGCTTACAATATTGGGCCACCTTTGTCTTTTGTGGCTGCTAAACTCACTCATTCAGGTTCTTCTCTTTAGGTACACACCTGTGAACAGAACAGGGCCAGGAAATAACTATTTAGAAGTGCAAGACGGCCTTGACTAAACTCTAGCAAAAGGACTGCATTAATAATGCGCACCCGAGTAGCCACCACTTTTCACGTGAACGTTGATTTACTCGCGCTTTAATTGCAATTAATTCACATGACTAAGTTGCTTTTGGTTTCTACCATTCATTCCTCATGTATCGGGCTTGCGGTCGTGACAATTCAACTTGGACATACTATAGTTAATTAATAATCTAATTGGGTTAAGTGTGCAGATAATAGCTGTAGCTAATCTTAAGCTCATAAGCTATACATTGATTTTAAACAAGAAAGAAGCAATAGGGTACTATATATGATATAATAGTGAAAAATAAAATACAGTCTACAAACCACTCAAATGTTTACCAAACATTTGAAATGATTCAGTCATTCTCAGCCGAAATAATTATAATAATAGGAAATTTTTCTCTTTTTAACAGCCAATATTTTTAATTAGAACTTATTTGAAATGCAGCATGATCAGTGGTTATATTTAATGGTTGAAATGTCTCCAACCTTTTTAACACACCTGTTAGGGTGACATGCAGCCTTCAATAGACATAGAGCACCTGTTCCAGCTCTCACAATCTCGATTAATACGAGGTAAGTGGATATAATGGAGACAGAATATGTCCACATTATAGAGAATATCTAATATCTTTCCATTTTCAATTTCGGTGAAAACTGCAGGAAAATAGCAGAAGCTGTCAGGCTACTAAAAACTTGTCTAAGTGCAACATATTTGTCATAATGATGCCTAATTATATCAGCGAGTGTTTGGTACAGCAATGAGATACCCAGTTTCTGTAACAGTAGCTAATCTAGCAATGGAGTATATCGAGGAGAGGGCAATTTCTAGTTTTCATTCATTCTTCTTGGGAGAGATATGCTGATGATATATTTACTGCATTGCCTAAAAATCTAGCCCTTTCATTTCATCCACATCTAAATACAATTGAAAAAACAATTAAATTTTATGTTTGAAATTGAAGAGAATTATATACCAGCTTTTCTGGATACCTTTGTTACATGTAGTTGCCTCTAAACATGTTGGAAATTAAAGACAGTCTCTGCAGATTCCTTATATGAAATTCCTAAAATACAGTGGCAGTAGGGACTTAGGATTATGGTGCACTAGCAATAGTACTTATTACTTGTGTTACATCACTGATGCTACTAGAAGAATGGCCAGGGGTAGCCATTTCTTCAAACTCTCTCAGAGCTATCCTCCTATTACAAAAATAACACAATAGCTGCATGCAGTAAGTATATCAATATTATGTCATCCGCACATAAAAAAGTACTTGATTACAAACTGACCAAAGTATTAATACTAGAAATCAATTCCTAAAGTAAGCTCCTTAGGCCTTCACTTTACAAAGTAGATGTATAGCTACTGTAAAAAGTAGGGCTTTAGTTCAGGGGTATAAGTAAGGTCCTACTTTATGCCAACTATGGCCCTTCCTCAAATTGACTTATTTTCTTGTTCAATTTAGTATATTGGGCGCTCAAAGCTCCTCTCTAGTCTGGCAACCAGAGACACTTTACCCAAGAATAGAGGTTTGGTAAAATGTCTCGCTGTGCAAGACTTGCTCCTCCCCTTTCTACAAATTGCATTCACTTGTTTTGATACTGCATTGTTCTTCTACAACATTGTGAATTCCGTTCGTATTCATTTGATATTCTCTTCTGTTGAAGCTGGAGGTAAAGGATTACGTGTAGAGTTCTACCGCTCGGATTAGATACTTGTGACGCGATGGAAAGATATACTATTTGTGTTGTGTTTCTTCTTCGGATCTTGGGTGATACACGCGCTCTATTTCGTAAGAGAGTAACTAGCTTACTACAATGTTGATGATATTAGCTATGTCTGATGAAAATATTATGATAAGGGCTCAATATTGCTGTAAATTCAGTGACAAGTATATAGCTCTTAAAAAAATCCTGCATAATTCAGCAATCTTCTAAATGTTGGAAGTAGGGTAGGCTGTTGCACTGATTGAATATTATCTTTTGTGCTTATGAATGCTTTCATCTCTTCAAGCTACCATAAATAGAAAGTTAGGTATGGTCCAGATTAAAGAAAAAGATAAACATCTTTATGTTGTGTTGTCTTTTATTATGCTTCATTTTATCATCCTTCATCATCATCTTTTAGAAACTACACTAAATCCACCAACTCCTACATTAGAAGTATGTCCTGGTGAAAATTACACTTTGTCTTGCACAGAAAGTGAAACTCCACGTATACTTTGGAACTGGAATGATGTTACTATGAGAGACTATATATCTGGAATAGATAACAATATTAATACCACAGATCTTCTGTTGAGTAATAACAAAGTGATGGTGTCAACTCGTCTTTTATCTATTGATTCTTCACATGTACACTCTCAATTAGAGTTTACATTATTTGAAAATGTTACGTTAGTTAATGTATGGTGTAACCGAGTGATAATAACTATAAAAAATAGAGGTAAGAGTGCACTATTTTATTTTGTTACTCTATCCTTGTTTTTGGTAAGAGTTTCTTAGAATTCTCAATTTCATGAACAAATTTAACTGTCTCAACATAAGGTGTAAGCTCACAATTGTTTAACTTTATTATACAGAATGCTCAACTATTGGAGAAAATTTCAGAATTTCGGGACTTCATGTATTATTAAACTCATCAATTTTAACTTTTGAATGGGAAGTATTTCCTGCATGTTTCATCTCAGCTGTTATAAGTAATAATAATTTCAGTCGAGATATCGATAATGGAAGACCTCTGGAGCTTGAGTCACCAAATGAACATCACAACATCGACTTAATGCTTCCATTACTACAAGGTTTATGACAATAAATATTGCAAAAATGCATTTAGCAGAAGGGGAAAACATTCATGTAATCAGTGCACAACAAAATTCAGATGCTCAAAACTATGAATGGATTTGGCCAAAGAAAAGTTCAGGTAATTTGCAAACATGTACCAATAATGAGATAGTGAAGAGTGAGAGGAAAATCCCACAATAATATTATGTCTGATTTAGTATTAAAATGAACTCAAGATATGTAGTATATTACCAAGCACAACATCATGGTACAATTTTTTGTACTCAAAAGATTAGGTCCTGTGGTAGATTAACTGGGGGATGACCAGAGATGAGTAGAAGGAAGTTGCCACCAGAGTTCTGGCAGGCTGATTTGGGTCCCAGCCTCAGGTTATTAGGCCTCAGAGGGATTGTTGGACACAGCACTTAGTGTATGTTGCAATACTATCACCAAAACCTAGTAACAGAAGTGAATACAGCCAGATATATATTAAACTGACTGAATGTGGCATGAATGATCCAGAACATAAGGTGGTGTATAGAGGGACAAGGGAGTGAAAGGAAATAACATAAATGCATTAGTTACTGTGTTCAAGTTACAATTAGTGAATTGAATGGAAATGTGTGCAACTGAGTGAACTTGTAGGTTTGTGTGTGAGTCTGTTATGTGCAAGTTTGTTCTGAAGGTGTGGTTATTTCACCACAAGTTCAGTTAAAAACAAAACAAAAACATCTTTTTTTGTAAAAGACTCAAAAGCCTTCTCTCATGGGAGTCTCAACATAGTGTCATGGAGTATTTGTTCACATTCTACTATTGCGTAGAAGATGACCTTCAATTGTCAGTTTCTGATCGATGTCAAAGTTAGTCATCTAAATTAACATCTAATATCAGTTTAGATGAGGAATTTGATATGGATCAGGAAAAATGATTTAAAAATTAAATTACAATAAAATAGTTGCACCTAGTTACTACAAGAGTTAGAGTGGAATATAGTGAACTCTTTCAAGAGCAGGCTAATTTATTTTCACAAGTCAGAGGCAATGAAAAGAAAGCCACATCACTCTGACCAAATGTAATAAGTGGTGGTTTATTCTGCCCTGGATATCTTCACTACTGTAGTTTGTACTAGAGCCTTAATTCACACGGTATTAAATTGACTGTAGGGGTTTCCAAACCCCCGCAGTGGTGGATCTAGGATTTGTTAAGGGCGGGAGGGGGGCTTTTCAAGGAGTGAAATAGCTAAAGCAACTAATGGAAAAATGTTGGCTATATTGTGTTTCCTATCAGACTATATTCTAATATTCATTCACACAATAATTATCATTATAATGTAACTGTCTAGAACTTGAATGAACTGATAAAATCAGGAAGGGGAAAAATTAAAACTAAGAGCAATACCAATTCACAAAGGTATTTATGTCAAGAATAAAGTAAGAAGCGTATAGTAGGGGTTGGCAAATTATGCACATTTTTTTTTATGCTTTGCTAACAATGCTAATCATTTTAGCAATTAATCTACTTGAAACATGCTCGTTGACAGAATTCAAAGGTCACCTCAACCACAATCGCAACTATATGGATCCCTGTACACATCACTAATCTCAATCTTGATATGGCCACTGTTTATATGTGAGTTGTTGATCTGCATCCTGATGAACAACAGTGCTGGATCTGAAAGTATTTTATTTCTTACAGAAAGTGATATTGGAATCTTCAAATAGAAATACCAACATAGAGGATATTTAATAAACTCAAATATTCTTTTAATAGTCCCAAAGCCAATCCCTGGATGACTAAATCAAATTGCTATTGTTATAGTACAATTAAAGCAAATTATAATTGGTGTGGTGACCATGCCCACTAACCGGGACAAGCCCACTACACAAACTCAAGAACAGTAAACATTATAGTATTGTATTGTCAGTCTTACCCTTTACCTAGTTCCTGTTATAATAGTTTATTTCTGTATCATCCATTACCACTTCATTTACATGCAATGCATGCTCTGCACATGCCCAGACCGGTTCTCTAAAGGACCAGCTTGAGCATGTGCTTCTCAGTCAGTCTTTTGAGAATAGAATTAAACCTCTACCTCTGAAAAGATTTTCAACTGTGCTAATTGCCTCCTGAGCCTGTTAAAGGGCTAGGCTAGCTAATTGCATGGTTGTGGTGGCAGCAACCTCAGTTATCTCTACAGCCTGCCAGTTCCACCACACTTGGTGACCAGCGGTGGTCCGCTTGCCAAAATTGAACACTCTGCTCGAGTACCAGTGGAGACGAAACCCAACGCCTACTACTTCTACCAAGCCTACCTCATCTACAACAACTACCACTACTGAAGCACCATTATCTCCAGTGACTCTGACTCTACTGCTCCAGCCAAAACGCTCCAGCCACAACACTACCTTTTCCATTCCAGCAGCTCCACACTGACACACTCTGTATAGATTGAGTTGGTTGTTTGTTTCTTATTTGTCTGTGTGTGTGTGTGTGTACATCATTATTGTGTTCACTGCATATCATTATCATCAGCATTGTTGTGTTGGGAACCGCAATTTGTGTTTCATTGGCACTAGTATTCATCTTTTCTTTCACTTTCCATTGTCATGGAGAATCATCAAAGGCCACATCTTAGGCATACCCGGAACCGCCCACTTAGGCTTTCCAAAGAATCACCACCAGTTCGACACCATTCAGTCAGTGCTTCATATTCTATGGCATCACCCCTCAGCAACGGTGATTCACATTCAGAGGCATCAGAATCATCTTTATCATCATTATTAACAGGCACGTCTGAGACAAGCAATTCCACTATTGTTGAAATTGAGAACATGGGAAGGCAGGACCACATCCTCTCACCATTACTGGAAGATCCAGACCCGCCAGCATCCAAGAATACACCCACTAGCCCAACACTATCAAAATTGGAGGAATTGAAATTATTGTCTGAAAGAGCTAAAGCTTGTGATTTAGACCCACAACTTCTCTTGCTTGCTGAAATCATGTCCAAAACAACCACACCCTTAATAGCCCCTCCACAACATTCACAGCCTGCTCACATTAGATATCATTTTCTTGCCAAACAAGTGGGAATACTGCAAGAAAATGAAGACATATTTGCTGTGCTCAATAGGTTCCAATACAACTTGAAACTTAACAATGTATCCCATGCAGAATACTTGAGAACCTTGCCCGCAGTCCTTAGGACAATTCAAGGAAGCATACTATAATAATGTGGAAGGATGCCACTTCTACAATCAAATGAGAGACATCCTGCTGGCAGTAGGTGGTTACACACCCAACGAGTGCCTGAATTCATTCCCATTAAAATACAGGCCGTGTGGCACCAAATCCATCACACAATGGTTTCACATGTGGTCTTACAAGTTTGCTGTGATGCTCAATCACATGCCATTCCTGGATAACATGTCAGAGGCAGCAATTGACAATATGTCCATAATATTTGCAGCAACAGCAGTAGCAGCAGGACTCCCAACGGACATAAGAGACATTGTGTGTACGACAGTCTTTCCCAATATCAATTCCTTTCTGCAGGAATGTACTTCTCTGTGTCCCAAGCCAGGAAGCCATGCCAGGCATACAACCTCTCATCAATCATATGGGTATCATCCACATTCATCCAGTCATGGCAACTATCATAGTAACCATACACACAGAGCCAGATATAGCACCGATTATCACCAACCAAGGCAGTCATATTCTAGCCACACCCCACAAGGTATGGATCACACCCAATCAAGGCAGGCATACCCTTAGTCACACTCACCAATCTAGACCACCATTGCTCAACCAGCCCACTTCACAGCCATATAGAAGGTTTCACACTGATCTATCACAGGTCACATGCAATAGGTGTGTAGCGTATTTGTCGCTACTATCTAAAAACTAGATTATGTCCTTTTTACCAAAGCACAAAAACTGCACGTGCAAGCGACAATGACAATATATATATATAGACTGGTAAAGGGTTGACAATCACGTAACAGTCAGGTGACACAAAAAATAATAATAAAAGTTCAAAGTCCTGACACTACATCATCCCTCCAGCGAGCAACCAGGGAGTGAAATCCCTGAGATGGGCTGGCCAACGGACGTGCCGGCCCGAGCGTGTTGTCCGAGTAGCAGGCGGCTCCAGGACAATATCAGGTTGGGAGGGTGGGGTGGTAGTGGGGGATGCAGAAGATGATGGCGTGCATGTTTCAGGGGCAATGGGAAAGTCTATATGTGCTGGTTTCAGTCTGTCCACAGACACAGAGTCTGTGCGACCGTTGAGGTCCAATGTGTAGAAACGGTCAGACCTGTCCAGAACACGGTAAGGTGCATCATACGGAGGCTGCAAAGGCTTCCGGACTGCATCGTGCCGCACAAACACATGTGTTGCTGACCTAAGAGAGCTGTCCGGATGACGACTTGAGTGCGACGGTCGGCGAGAGGGTGTGCAACGTAAAGCTCTCATTGCACCCTTCAACTGTGTGACGTAACTCGCTGGGTCTGCATCTGCAATGGCATATGGGGCAAAGAACTCACAGGGAAGGCGGAGACCAGTGCCGTAGACAAGTTCAGTGGCTGTACATTTCAGGTCCTCCTTGAGAGTGGTATGGATGCCCAACAAGGCTAAGTGGAGCACGTCTGACCAGTGCTCGGGGTGTGGTGATGCCTTGAGCGCAGACTTCAGCTGGCGATGAAATCGCTCCACCATTCCATTAGCGATGGGGTGGTATGATGTGGTACGAGTGTGCTTGGTCCCCAGCAGGCCTTCCACAGGTGTGACTCGAATTGCCCACCCCGATCTGTGGTAATAGTAGAGGGAGCCCCAAACCGTGAAACCCATGTCTGCACAAGTGCACGGCCCACCGTGTCGGCGGAGCCATCTGCAATGGGGATGGCCTTGGGCCATCGAGTAAACCGGTCGATACAGGTGAGAAGGTAAACACAACCATTGGAGGGGGGCAAGGGTCACACCAGATCAATATGTATGTGGTCAAAACGAGCATCTGGTGTGGCGAACGTACCAAGAGGAGTGGCAACATGGCGATGCGCCATCGCCCGTTGGCACTGAGGCAGGAGCGAGCCCATTTCCTAACATCCACATTGATTCCCGGCTACACATATCTCCTAGTCACAAGACGTTGTGTGGCGCGAATGCCAGGTGAGAAATGGAGTGTAGTGAATCAAAAATCATGCGACGGAAGTGTTGCGGGACATACGGGCGCTGTATGCCTGTAGCGACGTCACAGATAATTGAGATTCCCTCGGAGAGGAAAGGAACACTCTCAAGACGTAGGGAAGAATCAGTGTGCAACCTGGGTAGGTCGGGGTCGTTTACCTGCGCCAGGGCTAGTTCCCGAAAGTCCACAACAGAGGTGTTGTTGGTGTGGAGGGCATTTGTGTCGAGACGGGAAAGAGCATCTGCAGCCGTGTTGGCCAAACCCTGCACATAACGCAAGTCACTGGTGAATTGGCTGATGTAATCCCGATGCCGTACTTGCCGGGGTGAATGGCGTTCGGGGCGAGAGGCGAGGGAATACGTTAGTGGCTTGTGGTCAGTCAGCACGTGAAAATCTCTGCCTTCCAGAAAGTATCTGAAGTGCCGGATGAACAGGTAGATAGCCAACAGCTCTCGATCGTACGTGCTGTAGCGTGTCTCAGCTGGCGTCAGAGCTCTCGAAAAAAACGACAGCGGACACCACTGTCCATTGATGTGCTGCTGTAAGACGGCGCCAACAGCTACTTCGGAGGCATCAGTCATGACACTTGTGTGTGCATTAGGGATAGGATGGACGAGTAGTGTGGCGTTGGCAAGGGCATGCTTGACCTTATCAAAGGATGCGGTGGTATCGTCGGTCCATGGCGGTGAATCGGATGGGCGTTTCGTGTGCCTGAGGAGGGAGTGCAGTGGTCGCAAGATAGCGGCACCACCTGGGATGAACCTATGATAAATGTTCACTAGCCCGAGAAATCTTCGAAGCTTGCGCTGCGTGTCAGGGAGGGGAAATTCCCGAACAGCTTGCACTTTCTCCTCCAGTGGGCGAATGCCAGTGACGTCAATGTGGTGGCCAAGGAAGTCCAGTTCCGTAACACCGAAGCGGCTCTTGGGGACACTGATCACGATTCCGTGTTCGTCTAGACGTTGAAAAACCAACCGGGAATGCTCGAGATGCTCCTCTGGGGATGAGCTTGCAATTAGCTGATCGTCTATGTATACGTAGGCGAAATCGAGGCCTTGCAACACCCTATTCATAAAACGCTGAAAGGTCTACGGAGGCCGAAGGGCATCCGGAGGAACTCAAAGAGCCCAAAGGGTGTGGTGATTGCAGTTTTTGGAACGTCCTCCGGTGCCACTGGAATCTGGTGGCAGGCCCGGACAAAATCTATATGGGTGAAGATCGTGGCTCCCTGCAACGAGGTGGTAAAATCCTGCAAATGGGGAATAGGGTACCGATCCGGGATGGTGGCTTTGTTCAGAGCACGGAAGTCCCTACATGGTCTCCAGTCACCTGGTGTACGCTTGAGGACCATGTGCAAGGCTGATGACCAGCTACTAGATGAAGGACGTATAATTCCGAGCTACAGCATGTGATCGAATTCCTCACGTGCGATGCGAAGACGTTCGGGTGCAAGTCGACGAGTTCGAGTGGATACAGGCCGGCCTGTGGTTTCAATGTGGTGGACAATGTCATGCTTGATCGGATGGTCGGCAGCACAGGCTTGAGTCAAAGCAGGAAACACGGAGAGAAGAGAGAGATAGGGGTTAGAAGGGTCCTGCTGTACCTGTGAGAGACCGGGTGATGCCCTCGGAGGGTCAAAGAGGAGGCCGTTAACACGGAGATGTGTAGTTGAATCAGACAGAGTCCGGCGCCCTATGTCAACCACGAGGCCAAAATGCTACAAGAAGTCTGCACCCAGGATAGCCTGTTTGACGTTGGCTATCACAAACACCCAACGGAAGGTGCGACGAAGCCCGATGTTGAGCGTGCGGGAGTGTACAGCATAGGTCGCTATACTAGAACCGTCAACTCCTTGTAGGGAGAAGGCACATTGGGGGTGTGAGCATTCAGCACGGGTAGGGGGAATCACGCTGACCTCAGCACCTGTATCAACAAGAAAACGAGTATTACTATTACAATCATTTACATGAAAGAGACGACCAAGGTGAGTTGGGCCGGAAACGCACGTCGCCGCTAGCGACCGGCCTGCCCGTTTGATGACCAGGAACAGGGAGAGCGGCAGTCCCTTGCCCGGTCACCAAACTTTCGGTGGTACCAGCAGAACGAGTTGTAAGACGAGTCGGAGGTCGGGGTAGGAGTCGGAGGGCGATGAGACGAGCGAGTTGGATGGGACGATGATGACGAACGAGATCGAGCAAGGCTCCGGACCAGCTTTTCCAGTCGTGGCATAAGTCCTCTACGTCCGCAGCTGTAGCTGGAGGTGGAGGAGTTACGGGAGGTGAGGAACAGGTGGGTGTTCAGGGCTGCCACCGAGCCAGAGGGAGCAGCAACCTCCATGATTTTGTCTGCCATCTCTGCCAGCGTAGACAGGTCAGTACCCTCGGGGGTAGAGGCAAGGACCATTCGGACACTCTGGGGCAACCTCTGCAAGAATAATTCCTGCAGGAATGATGTGTCAATCCCAGGGCGGTCTCCCAGCAACTGCTGCATCCTACGAAGCAACTGTGTCGCTTCCTATCACCCAATTGCTCACCCGTAAATAGCTGCTGTAGTCGGCGTTGCTCTGACAGGGCAGTGCGCTTGGTGAGCTGCTCCTTCAAAGCTGTATAGGGGTTGTCATTCGGAGGTTTGAGCAGGAGATCTCTCACCTCTGCGGTGTAGTTTGGCGACAGAGAGGCTACAACGTGGTCGAACTTGGATTTTTGGGAGGCGATACGACGGCAGGAGAATTGCGCCTCCACCTGAGCAAACCAAAGTTCCGGGTCGGCTGGCCAGAAGGGCGGAAGTTTGAGGTTGATCGCAGCAACGTCGGCAGAGCTGGAAGTAGGCGGAGAGTCAGCTCTTCGAGCCGGATCTGCTGTTGTACTCGCGCCTCCTCCAGTAGACATCGCTCAGAACTGTTCTCGGCAGCGTCGGGGTCACCAATGTAGCGTATTTGTTGCTACTATCTAAAAACTAGATTAAAAAGAAAACTGTCCTTTTTACCAAAGCACAAAAACTGCACGTGCAAGCGACAATGACAATATATATATAGACTGGTAAAGGGTTGACAATCACGTAACAGTCAGGTGACACAAAAAATAATAATAAAAGTTCAAAGTCCAGACACTACAGGTGCAAGCAACAAGGCCATTATGCCAATTCATGCCAGAATGCTCAGCCTGTCAGGATTGAACAACCTGCAGCAGCTCATACACAACAGCGTAACACTCACACTCAAAGGCAGCCAAATAGCAGCAACAACCAAGTCCGTTGGCAAGGTTGACATCATGGAATTCACACCCACTCATACTGATGCAGATAATGGTCACATCCTCAATAATCATGATGAACCTGAAGCTTTCATGACTCATGGCACAGTCAACAACATCCGCACAGATATTTTGCTAGATATTCAGGAGCAAAACGCTCAGTAGATTTCATTCCACACAATTCACAACCAATTGGCACTGAAACCATTTGTGGTATATCTCAAACACCTAGTCTAGTTGAAATCCATGAAGTGACAGTGGACATGCCTGGTCTCAATGGCATCTGCAGGGTTGCTGTTGAAACATCACTGCCACATAAGACAGTATTGTTAGGCACAGACCTAGGCGCACAGCTAAGTTGCTAGAGCTTCTTAATGGCATCAAGGCCAAACCCACCACAGTGTTTGCTGTGACCCGTTCCATGGCAGCAGCAGACAGAATCACACAAGCTTTACAGGCATCTGAAGGTGCCAACCCAGTTCCACTTGAGTCACTACCTGACATGACGCAGGATGAGAATGAGCACATAGTAGCACAGGATACGGTTCCCATGGTTGATCACTCATCAACATCATCACCACCATCTGAATCATCATTATCAGTCACACCATCGCAGTTAAGCATATCATTCTCAAATTTTTCATTTGATGGTGTTAAAAGGGAGAAATTCATGCAACTGCAAAGGGTTGACCCATTACTGAAGCCACTGTGGGAGCAAGCAGAAAAAGGGAACAAAGCCTATTTTATTGCAAACAACATACTCATGAGCATCACCACAACATTGAATCACCACAGTCATGCACTAGTGCCAACATCTTTGAGACACAGTGTACTAGTTGCAGCCCATGATGGCTTAGAGCATGGAGGCATAGGTGCCACACGGGCACTAATTAACAAGTATTTCACTTGGCCTGGAATGAAGAAAGATATCACCACACACATTGAGTCATGCAACACATGTTTGCTAAACAATAGAGGGGGACACACCAAATTACCTTTGTGCGAACCACAAGTGATAACTGAACGCTTTGAGAAGTTAGCCATTGATGTGGTAGGCCCACTGCCCATTACCAAACCTCATTTCCGGTACATACTCACTTGCATTGACTTAGCCACATCCTTTCCCATTGCTATCCCTATGAGGACATACGCTGCAGCTGAAACAGCACAGGCACTGCTTTCCATTATTTCATGCTTCGGCACACCATTGACAATTCTTTCAGATCAAGGCAGCAACTTCCTATCCACAACTATGTCATTGCTTTACCAAAAGTTAGAGATTTCTAGAATAAAGACTAGCCCATACAGGCCACAGTCAAACGGCACATTGGAGAGATTTTATGCTACGTTAAAGGCTATGCTCAGAAAGTCACTAGACCAACAGCAACATGATTGGCCCACAGCATTGGACTTGGTGCTACACTATGCTAGGAACATTCCACACTCCAGAACAGGTCACACACCATTTGAGCTTACATTTGCCAAACCCACTCCTTTTATATTGCACACATTGAAATCATTGTGGACGGGAGACACAGACAATACAGTCAATGTACCACAATTTATTGCCGACATAGAATCATCTTGGGATGGTCCATATACCATAGTAGCATTACTGCCCCCTGTTAACTGCAAGTTAGTGCCAGCTGGGCAGAGCAAGGCCAAGCCCAAAGTGATTCATCTATCACAGATCAAGAAGGCTCCCAACATGGAAGTCATGAGAGTAGTCATAGTTGATGGCACGAAGGCAGATATAGCTGAACCTACAAGTATCACAGCACAGCCAATGAAATTGAATGAACAGCAGCAAGCACAGCTTGACAACACATTGTCCATGTTCCCAACTGTGTTTACTGACAAGCCTGGCATCACCAAGGCCATCTCACACTCAATCAAATTGTCATGCACCACCCCACTGTGGACACCCTCATACACTGTACCACTGGCTCACAGGGATTCGTTCAAGAATGAAATTGATTCATTACTGGAACTTGGTATCATTGAAGTTTCTCATTCATTATGGTCTAGTCCACCCATTCCCATCACCAAAATGTATGGTGGTGTTAGAATACTTTGTGATTTCAGGAGGCTAAACACGGTCACAATTGCAGAGCCATTCTTGATGCCGACCATTGAGTCAATCATTGCCAAAGTTGGCAATTCCACACATCTGTCTAAAATTGACTTGCTAAAAGAATTCTACCAAGTTCCCATGGAGGAGGAATCAAAACAGTATACAGCGGAAAATTTCAATATACGGTTATGCCTTTTGGATTAAGAAACGCACAGCCACGTTCCAGCTGCTCATGCAGAGGGTGCTGGCTGGTTGTGAACAGTTTGCTCTTCCGTACATAGATGACGTAATCATATATTCATCATCATTTCATGAGCACATCACACACATCACTGCAACATTGCAGAGACTTGCTGACAATGGTCTCACTGTGAAAAAGAGCAAATGTTCATGGTTCTACACAGCTTTCGAATTTCTTGGTTTTATTGTTGGTCGGGGAGGAATTGCAATACCACAAGCAAGAGTGGAATTCATGGCAGAATACAAAATTCCAAAGACAAAGCCACAATTGAGAGCATTCCTGGGCTTAGTGAATTTCTACTCCAAGTTCATACCATCATTTGCACGGCATTCCAACAAATTATCACCACTCACTAGGCAATCAGAACCACATATTGTGCATTGGGACAAGGATTCCACTGAATCATTTCATTACATCATTAACAGTATATGTCATCACACTATGTTGATCATTCCAGCTCCAGCTGATGCTTTGTGTGTCTTTGTGGATGCTTCTACAACTGGAGTTGGAGGAGTGTTGTGTGTTTCTCGAGATGACACATGGATGCCCACTGCCTTCTATTCAAGACAATTGCAGAACAGGGAAACAAAATTCTCAGCAACCGAATTGGAGGCACTAGCACTGCTAGTCACAGTGGAACACTTCAGCTACTAGTAATGCGCTCTAATAGCACAAAATAGCGAAGCGAGCGATGCATGTTCCCTGTAATTGCAGCTATTCCATGCATGCTTGGTGTGGCTAGGAACATTTAATGGCTTTTCAAAAAGAAAGATTCTTTACTTTGTTACCTGTTTCTGTTTCGTTTTAGCTCTCCTCCTCCTTGCCCTGTCTTTTTCATTTCTTATCTCTCTCCTTACTAATTTTTCTTCTGGAGTTTCTAACGCCCTCAAAGCTCTTGACCGAGCGTTTCTAACGTTTTGTCTCTCTTTCGCAGAATTTGTTTCACTGGGCATCGCTACTTCGTACGGCGGGTAAACAAAACAAAATGTTGCTAAGAAGGTTACCCGGCCAGCGCAAGCGCGTAGGAGGAAAGGTACACACGTACGCCCACGCAAGAACAAAAACAATTTCTAGACTTAACTAGTGGTGTGCTTGAGCACAAATGGCGAGCGAGCTTTAAACTACACTATTGTTAAATGATTGATTTTAACAAGTAACACTCAAGCTACTAAAATAATAGTCAAGTTTTTAAATTACGTACATATGAGGTAAAGGGGATTCAAAGCCATAGTAACCGCTCCCAGCAACTGTTTGAATTGAAAAAGAAGCAACAAAATCAAGTTACTTTATTTAAAGTTTCCTTTGTGTCATTCTTAATAGTAGTTGTAACGCACAATACTTTCACACAACTGAACATACCTACGCAAGACTTACCTTCGCGGTTCGTCTAGTGGACAATGAATTTACAAGTAAATGCTGTTGAGTACGGCTTATAACTGTGACAAATAGCAACTAACTCGAATAGAAATGGAGCTCCCATTCCCGCAAAAGAATTCAAATCAGTAAACAATTCAATTTCTAGCTAAACCGGGTTGATTCTGTTTAGTGAAGTTTGGGACGGGGTCGAACGCGGAGCGAACACAAAAATACGGAGGGTCAAAGTACAAAATGACATACATACGTCCAAACATATATATAAATAAACTAGTGATGTGCTTGAGCACAAATGGCGAGCGAGCCTAAAGACTATACTATTTTTATATGAATGATTTTGACTTCTAACACTGAAGCTACTGAAAATAAGGTCCAGTTTGTTTGTTTATTTAGCATACAGGGTAAAGGGTTTTAGTGCCATAGTACAACTAACTCTCTGCAACTGCTTGAATTGAAGGAAAAAAACAACAACAAACAATACACGTTATTTAAAAAAGTTTTATTTTGTGATATTCTTTTTAGCTAAGTAGTGGTTGTAACACACAATCTTTTGACACAACTGGACATGCACCTACACAGACTTACCTTCGCATAGTCTAGTGGACAATGTATTTTCAAGTAAATACTGTTGGCGCACGGCTTATAACCATGACAAAGAGCGCATTGACTTTACCACCGCCACTAACTCGAATAGAAATGGAAGTCCCTTAAGTTTTCAAGTTTGAACTGCACCCGCAAAAGAATTCAAAACGGTAAACAATTCAATTTCTAGTACGATACGGGTACTGATCGATAAACCAGAGGATTCTGTTTAGTGTAATTTGGGACGGGGTCGACCACATAACTAATACAAAAACGCGAGGGTCAAAGTACAAAATGACATACGTACGTCCAAACATATATACAAACTAGTGGTGTGCTTGAGCACAAATGGCGAGCGAGCCTGATAGCTAGGTAACATAAAATGTTACTATTTTTAGCTTACTTATGCAAACACTATAATAGCAGTTATGACATTTGATTTCAGCAAATAAATACAAAATCACTCTCTTACCTGATTAATGGTAACTTTTGTAGTATCAAACATCAACCATTCTGATAATCTCAATCACCAGTAACTCTTGAACAAGCTCTCAGCTACGATAAAAAATAAACCAGTGATATTATTTGTAATTTTAGCCAACAAATATGGAATTACTACTTACCTCATTCTTGAGTATTGATAACTTCTGTAGTATCAAATTGAAGTTACTTTGACCATCTGAATTACCTTGAATTCTTGACAACAAGCTCTCACCTACAAAAACAAAAGACAATCTATTTTAGCACACAAATACAAAATTACTTTCTTACCTCATTTTCTTGAGCAGTGGTAACTTTTGTAGTACCAAATTTGAGCCAATCTGACTATTTGAATTTACCAGTCACTGACTAGCTCTTAGCTACAAAAACAAAGGCCAGAGTTAATTTTGCATATTTAGCTAACAAATATGGAATTGCGTACTTATCTCAGCTTCCCTCGAGAAGTAGTAGCTTCCATAGCATTAATACTACGGCATTCTGACTACCAACGGCTCTTGACAACCAACAACCAGCACTCCGTATCCCCCCATAAAACGGCGAAGTTTTGAATTTAAGTCTGGAAAAGGGTCTTCAATGCCATAGTAACCTGTCGAATCAACTTTTTGTGTCTTGAAAACAAGCGTTTTAGCAGGAATTTTCTCGTACTTTGGAGCTTAAGTATAAAGTAAGGCTTGGTTAATGCTGCAGTTTCAGAATAAAGTGGAGTCAAGCCTAAATAGCCGTGTTTTTAGGAGAAAAACGTTCTCCGCGCGCGCGTTTAAAGAGCATACGTACCATCCATCCATACATACATATATATATATAACATATACCCGATATCCACCCCTAATACTGTCTCGCTAGCTACGCTCGCTCGCCAATAAACAAACATCCCCGATTTTCGATTGTGTTACCCCTGTAAGTGTCTCGCTCGCTACGCTCGCTCGCCAAATATATATATATCGCGAACTCATTAGAGAGTCAGCTCTGCTCGCTTCGCTCGCTTCGCTGAACTATCTTAGAGGGAGAGAATTCGTTGCCTATACAGACCATATAGCATTGACCCACTTGATGGACAAGACCCCTATCTCCAACAAATTGCATAGATGGAAAGAAAGACTTTCTCTGTTTGAAGTCAACATTGTATACTTGCCAGGTAGCAAGAATCTGCTTGCGGATGCCTTGTCAAGGCAAGGTTGGTCTATACAGCAGCTTCCAACAGAAGCCGTCTTCACCAAGTGATGAAGTTCCACTTCCTCAAAGAGGGGGGAGGTGTGGTGACCATGCCCACTAACCGGGACAAGCCCACCACACAAACTCAAGAACAGTAAACATTATAGTTATTGTATTGTCAATCTTACCCTTTACCTAGTTCCTGTTATAATAGTTTATTTCTGTATTATCCCTTACCGCTTCATTTACATGCAATGCATGCTCTGCACATGCCCAGACCGGTTCTCTAAATAAGGACCAGCTTGAGCATGTGCTTCTCAGTCTGTCTTTTGAGAATAGAATTAAACCTCTACCTCTGAGAAGATTCTCAACTGTGCTAATTGCCTCCTGAGCCTGTTAAAGGGCTAGGCTAGCTAATTGCATGGTTGTGGTGGCAGCAACCTCAGTTATCTCTACAGCCTGCCAGTTCCACCACACACCTCAACCACAATCGCAACTATATGGATCCCTGTACACATCACTAATCACAATCTTGATTTGGCCTCTGTTTATATTTGAGTTGTTGATCTGCATCCTGATGAAAAACAGTGCTGGATTGGAATCTTCAAATAGAAATACCAACATAGAGGATATTTTAATAGTCCAAAAGCCAATCCCTGGATGACTAGGATGGTCTTCTTTAAGCACTTTGTAAACTGTTAGCGGCTTCTTCTCCATTGGCTGAGTTTCTAGTTTTGTATCATGATGAGCTTAAGTTGCTGAGTGTGGAAAAAGTATAGGTGGAGCGTCCTGTTGTCACAGAAGGGTACAGGACCTTCTGGCAGAATAATTCAGATTTATATAGCTATCATTTTGCTAGCAACTAGTAATACAGCCACAGTTAATAAGCTTTTTTCCACTTTTATCTTGGATCACAAATATATTTTGTATTTGTGTCTATTCATCTCATAAGTTTTCAACATATTATTATAATATTTTATAAATAAATGAAATCGATAATTTAAGTAACAAAAAAGTCTTAATAACTTTAGCTACTAACAATGCTATACTGCTGATTGTGAATTTCAAAATATTTCTAAGGACACAGTAGGTAGAATCGACAGTTATAGTTCCGCTTTGGAATACCACAAACTTGGTTTACCATATTGTATAAGGACACAAGTAGTAAAAATTCTGACTCAGCATATCAATAAGTAGAAGTCGGTTCAAAAGAATATCACAATATAATTGTTGGAGTACAAGGAAAAACAACGATGAACAATAAGTAGCTAAAAATAAGGGCTCAATCTGAAAAAGGGGGGCTCATACATGACACCAGTCCAGCCTTCCCTAAATCCACCCCTGGACATATATATATTTATTATACATTTGATATTTTTACTTGAATATTTCCGCATCACGCGAGCGTTCTGTATTCTCCCATATTGTACGGTTTATATTGTACGGTACACTACGCATGCGCGTAGTTCGTGACAACAGAAATTCATGAGCAATGGCTGAAATTTCTTTAGATGACGGAGCATTGAAACAATTCGTAGATGCTAATAAGGCCAAAAATACTGTGATAAAAACAAGGAGTGGCCTAAACGTGTGGTACAGGTGGTGCGAAAATATCAATGAAAGAAGGAAAATAGAGGACCTCACCGCTATAGAGTTGAATAGATTACTAAGTCATTTCTTTATGACCGTGAAGAAAAGGAATGGTGAAGAATACGAACCAGTAAGCTTGACATCTCTAGCAAGAAGCATTGACAGGTTCCTTCGTGAAGCAGGAAAGGAATTTTGTATCTTAACGGATAGAGAATTTGAAGGGTGTAGAAAATTGTTGGAAGCAAAAAGAAAGAGTTTGAGAAGAGGAGGGAAAGGTGCAAAACTAAGAGCAGCAGAACCATTAACCAACAATGAAGAAGAATGCTTATGGTCCAGTGGTGAGCTAGGAGACCATAGTCCATTGGTACTCCTTCACACAGTTTGGTTTCTGTGCACTATGCATTTTGGATGGAGCGTCATATAAACTGTTCCATAGCCAAACTGTTGTAATTAACTACTTTTCACTTTTGTTATAAAATTAATATCAAATGTATAATAAACAACTTATTATACTCGTCAGCGTGCAATATGGGGATTATATTTCACTCTCATGCTTGTATTTTCACTCGCCTTCGGCTCGTGAAAATACTTCACCTGCTCGTGAAATATTTCCCCATATTGCACTGTGACTCATACAATAAGTATTATATATAAATATATATATATATATATATATATTATATATAACATATAACTATATAGGTGTGAATAATCTTCTCCACCCAGCTTAATTTAATAAAAAAATTTTGTTATATACAGAAATTCAATCTAAAAGGAGCAAAAGTAACTTCTTAAATTCAAGGGGGGCTTTATTACATCAGATATATTCCAAAACTCTTAAACAAAACTTTAAAATGTGCTGAACTCTGGTGATTTCATATTAAAAAGTAAAAAGAAGACAGAATATAAATAAATAATTTTGTAATAGCTAGGTATTGTGTAGCATTGCTGGGTTCTCACTATAGCTGCTTCATTCTTTGACTGTAATATGCCAAATAATATAATGTATAGACCCAACAGATACTTCACTGGCGAGTACTCCTACTACAAATCATGAAGACAATGCAACTACTCAGACTGGTATGTGATTAGCTAAGGCTGGTTAACAATCGAAAAGTTAATTGTGCTGATAATAGCTGTAGCTAATTATAAGTTCATAAATAATATAGATTGATTTTAAACAAGAAAAAGGTGATAGGGTAGTACACATGATATGGTAGTGAAAAAAATACAGTCTACATACCACTCAAAAGTTTATCAAACATTTGAAATACAAAGAGATTTATCATAATCAGTTGTCACACTTAATGGTTGAAATGTCTCCAACCTTCATAAAACACCTGTTGGGGTGACATGCAGCCTTCAATAGACACGGAGTACCTGTTCCAGCTCTCTTGGCAATCATGAAGACATCGATTAATATGAGGTAAGTGGATATAATGGAGACAGAGTATATCCACATTATCGAGAAGATCTAATATCTTTCCATTTTCAATTTCGGTGAAAACTGCAGGAAAATAGCAGAAGAAGCTGTCAGGATGCAACATATTTGTCATAATGATGCCGAATTATATCAGAAAGTTTTTGGTACAGCAATGGGATACCCAGATTCTGTAACAGCAGCTAATCTAGCAATGGAGTATATCGAGGAGAGGGCAATTTCTAGTTTTCATTCACCACCCCCTTCTTGGAAGAGATATGCTGATGATATCTTTACTGCATTGACTAAAAATCTAGCCCTTTCATTTCATCAACATCTAAATACAATTGAAAGAACAATAAAATTTTATGTTTGAAATTGAAGAGAATTATACACCAGCTTTTCTGGATACCATTGTTACATGTAGTAGCCTCTAGAAACGTTGGAAATTAAAGACTGACTCTGCAGATTCCCTACATGAAATTCTTGAGAGTGGCAGTAGGGACCTAGGATTATAGTGCACTAGAAATAGTACTTAATACTACTTGTGCTACATCACTAATGCTACTAGAATGGCCAGGTGTAGCCATTTCTTTATACTCTCTTAGAGCTATCCTATTACAAAAATAACACAATAGCTGCATGCAGTACATATACCAATATTATGTCATCCACACATATAATAACACTTGATCACAAACTGACCAACGTATTATGCTAGAAATCAGTTACTAAAGTAAGCTCCTTCTTTATAAAGAAGGCATTAACACTGCTTGAAGGTGCTTGTTTTACTAAATTGAGGAAACTATTACACTAAAGATTTACTGCATAGTTTACTCATTTAGTAAAACATACTTAGTTTTACTTGACAGGAAACCTTAAGTAAAACATTGTACCATGTTTTACTGTAGTTTTACAGGTCTGTTTTTTTACACCTTTGTTTTACTCATGGTTTACTGAAGGGTCCAAATGTTGTTAGTTAACTATTAAATGCATTTAACTAATTGTTTAGTTAACTTCTTGCATTATATTATTAAGCAAAATTAGAAAGCTAGGAACTGTTAAGGATAACTTGGCTGATGATTAATTGAAGAAGAATCCCTCATAAGCGCCAGCATATCCAGTGTGCATACCACTGCACAGTTTTATAACTGGTGTAGTTTTTTGCTTGATCACTCAGGTCCCAGGTCCTTCCAGAGAAAGACACAATTAGATAGTGACCCCACCTTGAGTTTATAATGTCCCTCCAACGGCATTGATGAAAATGTAGCTACGTTAAATGTTTGTTAGGCTATGTACTGTTGCGTAGACATAGGCGGCTCTGTGCATCGTGAACTACCTCCCTCAGGCCCTAAGTACTTCGCTGCGCTAGACGCTGGACCGTTAAAATAACGCTGTTTCCTCCCCAGCAGCCTCGCAAAGATACTGCATTATCTCATGGAAAACCCTTTTCCAGTTATGTGTAGGTAAGTATCGCCAGGTTAAATAAGTTAAAAACGCTTTACCATTAAAACTCTCGACTGGAAGTGGTCGTCTAAATTATTGTTGCGCGCTAGTCTACTGATTCGTAATACGGTACGCTACTGTGTCTTGGTGAACTTGAAGGAAGCTTTCGCTATCTACCCTGGCTTATGCTTCTGGGTAAGTAGTTTTATTGCTAGCAGTCTGTGGGTTTCTAAGTATTTTAGCTGCACAGGGTCACCCAGGTCATTTTTTTTTCCTGGTGAAGTTGTGTTTCCTGAACAATTTTTTCTAAGTTATGATAGTGATATTTTGTGGTAGTTTTAGTATGACAAGGGCTCGTCAGTTTGTTTGTTCCATAGTACTCTTGAAAATTTTCATTTCTTTGTGAGAAAGTGTGGGTGCATGTTGGAATGGTTTCTAGTTACTGAATTATTCTAAAACATGCTCCACCAAAATTATCCTCACTCATAGCTTTTTCCCATGGCCACCCTAACATCCTTTAGTGTGCTCCTGGACAATGAAGGGGATATAATCATTGCATACAACTCAACATATTATATTTTCTACTTTGTTTTAGGCCCATGGTTTCATGTAGTCTCGCTGGCCAGACCCTTTACCTAATCGCTCCGCTCAGAAGGGTCTGGTTACCCTAACGTATCTGTTTGGTATCTTTCCCCAGGATTCCGGGGGAATGTATAAAATGTGTACGTCTTACGTCAAATTTAAATGTGCGAGTCTATAAAATGTGCGTACAAATGTTTTTAGCTAGTCCCACCAGTGTGCAGTGATGGGAAGAAAAAATGCCATTTTTCACATGCAGTTCATAGAATAAGACTAGGACAAGTCATAGGAGCCATGACAACCACTAAGGCCATAAGCAACTTGGCATGATACAGTATAGTATTGATGACCATTACCAAATGTAAGTCTTATGACCTCATAGAGGTAGTTGCAGGTCTTATAAGTCACGATGTGAGTTTGGGACTGGTAGACAGTTAATTTGCTAAAATTTGTTTCGACAGATAATGTTAGTTGGTGGTTGTTGTTTTGTTGTTTTTGTTTGTTTGTTTGTTAACCCTAAGAGTGCATGCGCAAGAGGGTAGTAGTAGTTGCCCTGTCAGTCTGTCTGTCATGCTCTGATTTTGGAGATTACTGACTATTAACCGTTGATTTAGGTATAAACTTATTCAGAAAGAAGATTTAGGACCTTTTATTGTGCTACCTTTTTTTTATTTGGGGCTAATTGTTGATGAAACGTGAAGCTTTCAGCTCCCTAGCGTCACATCATAATCACTTGAGCAAATAATTTCTTGCAGCCCGCAGTGTAGTTTGCTTTATGCTCAGGGAAGTTAACCAACGGATTTGAATGAAGTGAAGTTCACGTTGAAAAACTATAACAGTGAGTGTTTCTGGCTAGTTTAGCTTCTGTTATGAACAGCATTTCCATGTACTGTTTTCATTGCTTGAGCTATATTGATGCCTCATTAAAATAGCTAACAGATTGCTTTGTTCTTTTTGAAGGAGATTATGTTATTATAATAGCTAGGTAATGTTTAATAGCACTGAGGGTTCGCACCTTTGGTGCTTCATTTGTTTTGTTTTTGTTTTGTTTCTTATTCTTATTTAAAGCTTATCTGTATTATATAATTTATAGCCAGTACACAATGTTTTTTGTATGGGTAGTCAAGGTGGTGTAGTTTCACTGACCATACACGCCCATCCTTCTGCTGTAGCTCAAGTACGCAAGCACACAATCATACACACCCACTCATATATACAGTCCTAGGGGAAAAGGCTTGTGATGTGCTTCAGTAAAAAAAATTGACATATAAGGTGAAAGGGTAAAAATTCATCTTTATAAAAATCATCATGCACAATTTGTTTAAACAATTTACACGGCCGACTTAATTAAATTAGCGTACGAGACCACTCACAGCAATTTTTGGGACTTAAAAAACAACAACAAGCTTTTCCAAGGAATTATTGTGCTGTATAAATCCTAACTCTATATAAGACTTGCTTACTAACAAAAGAAACAGGAAGGAACCTAAGAAGCTTAACACATAAAGCAGCAAATGTATATTTATTGTTTGTTCTTAGCTAGTCAGCACATATAACACACAACACTCTCACATGCACGCGTTCACTGGATATACCAACACAAAATTTACAGTGTAGTCTCTTGGTAGCTTGGGCAATGAATTTTCAAGTATGAACAGTGATGACAAACAGCGCGTTGTTAACCAAGGTAACGAATGAACACAACAAATGTGAGTCAAAGTACAAAAGTTACATACATACGTCCAAGCATATACATGTATGATATATACAATAATATATCCCTGATTTTTTGTGTTGTCCCTGATAGTGTCTCGCTCGCTGCCAATTATTGCATATATAATTACCACAGTTGAGCTTTGTATGTGTGTGCGTGTTTGCATGACTTTTAACTTCATTCTCATATTCTACCACTGCTCTGCATTTTATCACGTGATGCCAGGAATGATTCTCTCTAAGACTGTTGCTAGCTGTACTAACTTCAGGGATGATGTTTCAGCCTTCATGGCTTGAAGCCGTAGTACTAGTGGCTAGACCCATCGGTTTTCTTCCTAACCACAGTTATATTGTATTGTTCTATCTTGTGTAAAACCAGGGTTTTTTTTTCAGGGAGCGGAGGGGTGGGGGCTTGTACATCTTCTTAAATCTAGTTTGCCGCCCTTCCCCCACCCCTTTTGAGATATGATTTTTTTCCTTCCTAATGTCAATTAGTCATCATTAGATAACTGTGGCTAACCTAAATCTTAGTCTAATTTAATCAGCGTCATTTGTAATAAACTTCTTTCCGTATGAGCAGCGTAAGGCAGACTGTGGCAAGTGCATTGGGGATGCTTAGCCTGTATTATCTATTGTGCTGCTCAATTATGACACTGAGCAGTAATATCTTTTGGGGCTAAGGAAATGATTTCTTTGTGATTTCATCAATTGGTAAACTTCTGTGGCTTTTTTGTTGTCCAGGGGCATGGAAGATTATTTGGAATAGGGAGGCTCCACTGTACTTGAGTTAGACAGGGAAGTACTTTGCTTCCCTTTGCTCCCCTCCCCCCATAATCCACATATAAACACACACACACACACACACACACTCACACACACACACACACACATATCCCAGATATTAGTTTGACTTTCGTGGAGACATTTGCCCCAATTTTTCATAAAGTTTTGTGGTAGTTAATATAAATATAATATAATATGGAAGGTGTAAATTTTAACAACTTCTACTGTACTAAACTAGCCTGTTTAATGTCTACATGTGTTGGAATTACAAGCACGAAACACAAATCCGAGAATCTTGAATTATGTTGAGCTAGTTTTACTTGAGACATACACTTTCAATGTAGGAGTGTGAAGTGGCAGGTGTAATAGTGCAGTGACTACTCCACTGGTGTACACGTGATGACTCCTGGACTTCAAAACTAGAGGTGAGGAACTCTAGAATCTTTTGAAATTATTTTTTTATTTACTATATTTATTACTCATTCTAATTGACTTGTGGATATTTTCATTTAATGCACACTTAGACAACCTGAAATATATAGGGAGCGACTTAGAGTCTGAACTTTTAGAACTTTTGTCACTTCATTTACTAACAGAATAATCCTTTGAAACCATTTGTATGTGTGGCGGGACACACACACACACACACACACACACACACACACACACACATTATATTGATTCAACTCTTCATTTGTAAAGTATTGAATTCAAATGAAAGGTGAAGAGTTCCTGGATCATTTGGTCAATGACCTGACGATAGCCATGCACAATCACCTGGTCTCACACACGCACACACATAGCTACGGTAATGAAATAAATGAAAGTGAAAGAAGAGAAGTAATGGTACACATGATAGTTAGTCGTTTGTTACACAGGGGCTGGAGTCAAAAGTGTTTCTATGGTCCTGTGATTTCCAGATAATGTAAGATTCATTAACCCTTTCACCGCCAAGTTTATGACGACCAGTTTGGTAACATGAAAATATAACTAGTGATGTGCTTGAGCACAAATAGCGAGCGAGCCTAATACTACACTGGAGTGTTAGACGTTTGGTTTTAACTTCTAATATTCAAGCTACTAAAAAAGTGTTAGACGTTTGGTTTTAACTTCTAATATTCAAGCTACTAAAAAAGTGTTAGATGTTTGGTTTTAACTTCTAATATTCAAGCTACTAAAAAAAGTGGAGTTTTTAAATTATGTATTATACGGTAAAGGTATTCAATGCCATAGTAACCACTCCCTGAAACTATTTGAATTGAAACAAAAAACCAAGTAACGTTCTTTAAACTTTTTCTTTGGAATATTCTTAGTAATTGTTGTAACGCACAATACTTTCACATAACTGAACATACGTACGCAAGACTTACCTTCGTGGTAAGTCTAGTTGACAATGAAAATTCAAGTAAATACTGTTGCTTAAGGCTTATAACTACACCGCAACTAACTCGATAGAAATGGAACTCCAGTAAGTTTTTTAGTTTAAACTGCACCCACAAAAAAATTCAAAGTGTCAGTAAACAATTCAATTTCTAGGATGATACGGGTAATGATCGTTAAACCGGAGGATACTGTTTAGTGATGTTTGGAACGGGGTCGAACGCTGAGTTAACTCGAAATTACGAGAGGGTCAAAGTACAAAGTGACATACGTACGTCCAAACATATAAACAAACAAACATTCCCGGTTTTCAATTGTGATACCCCTGAGAGTGTCTCGCTCGCTCCGCTCACTAATAATATTTTATTTTTTTATTTTTTGCCTGCAGGCAACTGGGTATTTTCAGGCACTTTTGATGACCATTACCAATTCTGGAATAGCATGGCACCACTAGAAGTAGTGTGGCTGTCCATGTCTTACGAGTCACTATAAGTCTTAAACGAAGAGGTTGCATATTAAGGCGGTGTAGCTGGGGACATGTTTCGCTATAAGTGAAAAATGGCTGACACGCCCCCTTGTTTTAAAATATTGGTGTGGCCATTGCCGTACCTGTTCCGACACCCCTGTGATATGTGACTCGAGTAACTCGCCATCATTTGGCTAATATTACAGTTCTGTAATCATTATGAGTGCATACATATTACATCCTGAGTATACTTGTCTCTGCCCACATTTATCTTGTAATACCACGCACTGTATCCATGTGTGTCCGTGCGATGCGTACTATATAACCAATTGAACATGTCAATCTCTACTGGCATTCACGACCTGTTGGTACTCATTCCTATTGTAGTATTATGATTTAGTACAATACATTCTAGTAAAGATGTAATTGCAATAGATTTTAAGTAATTATACACTACTGGCTATTCAATTCCATTTAGTGCACACTATGTGCACTTGAAGTTATTATATAGAGTGAAACTTATAGTTTAAAATTTGGACTTTTATCACTAATTTCTTTACACATTCAGAATATTTTTTGAAATCTTGTGTACATATACACGCACACACACATCTGCACATATACATGTGTGATGAGTATACTGCCAACGTGTATACCCATTTTGTGCTGTAATGGGCTTCCTGTATCACCTAGGTGAATAATGATTTGGTGTAAGAAGGTTTGAACATGTAGGTGATGAAGTGTGTGTGCATGTGTTTGATAGTGTTCATGTGGTGCACAAAAGTATCATTTCCTCCATTGTACAACTTATATTTATTGGATTAGCCACACCCATATGTAAGTACATATGTGACCGTCTACGGGAAAACCGGGCACAACCCGGCGTGCGTAATATCGAGAAAAGATCGATCGATTTCTTAAAAATGTATTGTTTCAAGCCTACGGAAGGGAACGGTTAGGTCTATTATAGCAGGAACGACTAAAGCTGCGACGATAAAACTTGGAGAGCTCAATATCTGGACGCCGACAACTCCGTAAGTGCAACAAAAAAAAATTCGAAGGTGCCGCGTTGTGCCTGGTTTTCCTATAGACGGTCACATATAATCAATCAGATCTGGTTATAATCATGCATTTTGCGGGTGTGCTTTTCTGGCATATCAGTTAGCAGTTTTTACCTCCTTTGCCATTGCTTCAAAGTTCAATGTTAACAACTATGGTTCAATCCTTGGCATGGACACTTTTTTTTCCCTCCATTTTTTATTTTTTATTATTATTATTATTTTGTTTTTGTTTTTTTGTTGTTGTTTTTTTTGTTGTTGTTTTTTTAACTGGGCATTCTTCTTTTCTTTTGTCTCTGGCTTCTAGTTTTAGTTTATGATTTTAGCCCAACAGTACACTTCAGCATTAACTCTCAGTGACCTACTGCACTCACAACAAGCTAAGGCCATGAACAAGACAATACACTTTTTCACAGAACTATTGACACAATAATTAAATGATGATCAATTCTTTAATCAATAATATGAATTAATTTTACTCATTTTGAAGCTTATAAAGCAATACCGATATGTACTACATGTCCTACCACAGTCTGTAAAGCAATGAAAATATTTGTCATACCAGATTTTTAAATATCACACCAAGATTAAATTGTTTTGACGTTTGTCTGAGCATTGATGTATAGTTATCATCCACACTGCATACATACATACATACATTCACATGTATTGTATGTCCGTAAGTTTGTGGCAGCACTATTACAGTTTGGATTTTGTGTCTGTTGTTACTGCCTGGGCCAAATAGCTGAGAGTTAGGCAGCAGTAATTTTGGAATCAGCATGCAGAGAGTCTCACACTCAATTAAGACTGCTATTGCCGATTATAGTGACATGTACTCAATCATTGGCAACTCTTCACCACAGCTATTTCACCTCATGCAGAGATCCTTTTAAGCACATTGCATGGGCATATATGTGTGTGTGTTTCTGTGAAATATTATTTCTATTGTTTTTCAACTAGGGCAAGACTATGGTTGTGGTAAAGGTAACGAACACAGTTGTAGTCATGAAATGAGTATATACAATTACACCTTAACTGGCATATTATTTTCTAGGTGGCAGTTAATTGCATTTGCTGAGTTATTGTGTATCAACTGTAGCAGACTTTAAAAAAAAAAAAAAAAGCTGTAGCACTCACATCCGGTGCTCACCTGTTAAATAACCAAAACCTCGCTTGGTTTCAATCAAACTGTCAATCTCATGCCATCACCAAGGTAGGTGGTCTCAATGATCAAAGGTCATCTTTATTCTATATATTAATAGATGGATATTTTTTAGTGTAACAGGTGTTCTAGTACATATCTGAGTATTTATAATTGTGATGTCAAAAATTTATAATCCACCAAAAGTATATATACATATTTTTTATTGTGTGTGTGTGTGTGTGTGTGTGTGTGTGTTTGTGTGTGTGGACTAAAAGAGAATCTCCAAGGGTTGCTGGTGCAAAGGCAAGCTCATGGTCCAAGATGATGGAGGGACAGGACGCGATTTGAATAGAGAGAGTAGACGTGGTACATGACACAGGACAGGAGTAGCTGGAGGGGAAAGTGAACAGCAGGGCTGGAGAACGAGGCAAAGAGAGGGCTGGAGAAGGAAGAGCAGAGGAGGAAGACTGCTGCTCAACTATATAGATGTACATGTGCCCATAAAAAGCCACTCTTGCTAACGGATCTTCCAGACCAAGGATGAATTGCCCCCCCTCAAGATGACTGGAAAAGACACCATAAACATTCCAGCTTAACTTGTTAATTTACACCTGTTGTCATGCATTCTATCATATCCCACTTCATTTGTACACTTCTTTTTGAACTCACAATCATCAATTTAGTTTCATGTCATTAATTTGATTTCTAATATACTTAGACTTTGATACACTATGGCGGTTGCTATAACTTTATCAAATGTATAAAAGAAGAGCACTGAAGTGCAGTCCCAGCGAAATTCTAGTAATAATAACATACCCTACGCTGCGACCTGTGAAGAAACCATATATTTCAAATAGTTTAACTCCCAGATTCCTCCACTTGATTAGAAACACTAACTCAACTCATTTAAAATTCAATTGTAACATACATGCAGGTGAGAGATTTATTAAGTTATAATACTGATCTCTTGGAATGAGATGTATGAATAATATACTGTTGTTGTACTGCGTTATAATGGTTAAGAATTTCATAACTGGGCATGTGATTCAAGAAAAAATAAAAATGACCTGACTGAAAAGCGCCTAATACACATGAATGTATCCATTTAATAACATAGTATAGCTACAAAGACCAACCTACTTTCTTTAGGAGTCATGCTCAGGCATGTAGCCTTCAGTGTGGTGTAACTGTGGATACAGCACAATTTGCATCATAGCATAGTATAGTTTGGAGAAGTGACATGGTGTTCAAGGTGACTTTCATATTAATTTTACTATCATTTTTTGAAAGTAACATCTTAGGCAATGCAATTAAAAGTACTGCTTGTTATGTGAGTAGCAGATGTTTTAGTTGAATTAACGATCACTGGAGGCATGCAGAATACTCAACTCAGAAGTCTGGTCAGTAGAGCTATAAAACTTTCACTTATCAATCACTAAAAACTATATCAAACAAACTTTTAACTTTATTTAAGAAGCTAACATTAGTAACAATTATCAATTAATAAATAATAATAAAATAATAATAAAAACCATTTAAAATTATTAAAAATCCAAGGATGGATAGGCACAACCCAAAACGGCTGCGGCATTCCCAGCTGAACTGCCACTGAACTGCCGCTGAGAGTTTCTGAAGGAAGTAGCTAGTACCACATAGTTCACCAGTTGCCAGAGACACATCTGCCTAGTGTCTGGACAGGTGGCATCATCCTATACAAAAGGTCTTCCAGCATTCCATGGCACTAAAATCATGCAATTCGGTCATTTACCATTGGATCTGGAAAAGCCAGGAGGTTTCAATCTGGAGGGGACTTTAGCAGCTGACTGAGCGAGGTGGATGATATCATTTAAAACAGTTTACTTAGAATGTCTGCCTACACTGAACTTGCAGCTCAGCCCATGAGTCCCAAGAGGAGACATTTGCATGAATATTTATAAGAGATAATGAACTGAATGTTGACAGGTTTATCAGAACACTTTAAAGATGCTTTATCTTGAGAGAGGGCAATATATATACAGACGAGCTTAATACTGTCCCACTTACGAAACATCAGCGAACTTTCCGATTGTTTTTTTAAGTAACTGTAACTATAGCAACAGTCCACGCCTTCTGAGATTGGCCATGCTTACCGCGTGCGCTCTGGATGGAGTTTGATGCTAGCTAGGAGTGTCTGGTGAAAGAGACTGCGATAGCAACGCTAGAAGAAGGTTAGGGGTTTCGTGGGGAGTTTGAAACTGCGTACAAACTAGCTCTTGTGAGACTAGTGACTGTACGAGCATTAGTGTTACTTTGGCTCTTGCTAATAATAGTAAAATTTGGTACCCTGAGCTTTCTTTATTATTTGGATAGGTGATGTAGCTAAGAGATTAGTAGTGTTTAGTTTTCTAGTTGCACTTACGTTTAATTATGTGTATCGTGTGTATGGTCTCATTTTATAGGACCACACACACAACATGAAATGTTTCTTAAAAATAGTAATTTAGATTGACACTAAGTGAAACCGATCTAGTCTATCCCACTCAAGTGATATATTGAAGTGTAGTAGAGCTTAAGGTTGCTAAAGTAAACTTATTTCTAACAGAACCAGGTTTAAATGATCAGGTAAAATTTTGCTAACTGTAATAGAAACTTTGAAAAAATTAAGATCACAGAAATATCTGATGATTTACTCCATATAGCGACTGAATTATTGACTAGCCAGTTAAACATTAGTAATAAGAATAACTATTTTTATTTAGTTTTGCCAGATACCAAGATGGTCTTATTCTACCGTGTATCTGCTATAAGTATTAAGAAAAGAAGAAAAATGAAGGAAAAAAACCACTTGCAAGCTGCTGTAAGTATGGAAGCCTGTATTGTAGTGTAGACTTCCAAAAGATTTTTATTTTATTTTGTGATTGCGTATTACATAACTTGAAATATTCTTTAGGAATAGTGTTTACAATTTTTGATATAGATCACTTTTATTCTTCACAAGTTGTAGCCACTCACCTTCCTTTAGATGAATCCAAAGCCTCTTAAATGCACCTGTAGCATGTCTTCATTTGTGCAATGTATAGCTGGCCTGGTGGTGTACTAAATTATAGTGTGAATTGAAACCACATTTCTTGTTTCTCATCAACTATATTGGAAATTGCGATAATGTAGTTGACCTATAGGAATAATATTGAAATGGTATATAACAAGTATGAGGTAGTAGGGGTGTGGTTAAAGCAGTGGGCTTGACCTGCATAATAAGTTTTGAAGTGGCTGTATCACCCAGGAAGGTGCAGATGAGAAACAAGGTATTTTGTTTGTTTGGCCTAAAATAAACTAAGACTTCATTCCATAATGAGGAAGAGGTCTGTTGGCAAGTAATGATTTATTATTATTTGTTTGGTACACTAATGTTTTTACACCTTCAATAGTTGCAGTGTGTGCATGCATTGTGTTACAGAGTTCAGTCTGAGCTGCGCTGCTGAGCTGTATGATGTATGTGGTTGTATGTGGTTAGATGTGGTGGCTTGTACCTGGAAAACCTGAGCAGCTGTAATTTATTTTGTGAAGTTGACACTGTAACTACACTTTCTCCACTACATACACAATTCAATTCATTGAAGTGAGATGTGTCAGGAGGTGTACCCAGGTATGTATGTGATTTATTTGAGGCTATTTTTTACGCACAAGTATGATCAATGATCATGACCCACAAAGGTTTAAATTTCAGTCTGCTATATAATGCATTTAATTACAATGAATTGTGGTCTAAGGACATTGAGCTGTGTGTGTAATGTATATAATAGGGTATGTGGGTTGTGTTGGTCTGCAAATGATGGTGATTAAACCTCAACGCTCATGCAAGAGAGGGTTATAGTAGTCATCCTGTCTGTCTGTCGGTCTGTCACGCTCTGATTTTGGAGATTACTGACAATTAACTGTTGATTTAGGTATGAACTTACTCACAATGACGATTTAAATTTAAGACCTTTTATTATGCTTTTTTTAAAATTCGGGCTGATTCTTGAGAAAATGCGAAGCTTCAGCTCAGCGTAGGTACCAGCTTTTGTGGCAACGCCCCCTAGCGTCACATCATAATCACGTGAGCAAATAATTTCTTGCAGACATTGATGTAGTTTGCTTTATAGGGTAAGTTAACGGAGTTGAAAGAAGTGAAGTATCGCATTATAAATGTATACTGGTGAGTGTTACTGGCCAGTTAAGCTTCTTATGAAGACAGATGAATGAGCAGATTGGAAATGTTACCATGCTTAGCAGCGATAGAACTGGCAAACAACAGTACCAATGTCCACAATTTCTTCAGCACTGCTGTGGCCGTCTTTTTCTGCGTTTTTGCAACTCAGTTATTGTTGCGCACCATTTAGAACAAAAATACCTGCCTAAATCCGGAATTTAAACGGCACGCGTAAATCAATTGCACGCTCGGTGGTTACATGCACTCGATATATATAGTACTGTGTTGTACAAAATAGTGGTTGTACAAAATAGTTGGTATTAACTACATTCCAGTTTACAGGCAACAAAGGCAGCTGTACCTCATAATTGTCTTGCCATGATGCTCCCACATTAATTTTGTGACCTGTGTTAACGTTTGGTGAGAAACCGGTAATACCGTGTGACTACAATTGAAACATTGTCTCTATGGTATAGAGCTTTTGTCAAAGTGCAGTGATAATATCGGTATATCTCCCAGCTGTACTACCATATGCTATTGGACAGATGGACCAGATTTTGGGAAATAGAGTTTATCATTATTTCTGAGGAGGTAGCATAGGGTAAGTGTGTGCACACACTCAGGCTAGAGACTACTTGTGAGCCCTATAAGTAAGACGTAAGCCTCAATTGGGAAGATATGTGGTCCCTTTGTTTTAGTTTCGTGTAGTTATGTTTGAAGATTTTATGATCATGACCAGTGCATAACTGATTACGTGACATCTGTGTGACCTTTGAGTGGCTATTATGTAGGGTGAGAGGAATAACAGGAGACACATTGTGTTTATATGGCCTTAAAATGAAAAAAACAATAACAACAGGTTGCTGGTTTTATTATAAGTCATTATAGATATGGTACAGGTGAAGGCTTGACTTGGTTATTACATATGGCATCATATGCATCAGTTGCATGGTATTAGACTGTTCAGGATTGACTGTTGTCACATGGTAAAGGCACATGTATCAGTTCAGTGGTGTTGTGAGTGTTCTATTGAAAATCTTGTGTTAGACTTCCTAAGCCTTTTGCAGAGAGATTTGAGGCAGTGGTTTATGCTTTCATCACTTCCATTCATCTGTAATGTCCACCAGTGTTAATTTACTAATTTCTTGTCTGCTCACAAGCCTCAAGCATATGTGATGATAACCATTAGGCGTACACCTGAGGTTCTGGTTGGCTTTGTGTTCCTGCATATTTAGCTACTCCTTAACTTATGAAGATAACATTTACATCTACCAGTTTCATTGCTGGAGCAGTATTGATACTTGACTAGGAATAGCCAAATAAGTTATTATTCTTGTGGCCTGAGAAATGATTTTGTAGAAGCTAGCTAGTGCATAGTAGTGCTGAGGGTTCATGAGTAGGTGCTTCAGTTATATAATAGCTAGGTTGTTGTTTTTTGTTTTGTTTTTTGTTTTGTTTTTTGTTTTATTTTATTTATTTTGTTTTTTTGCTAAGCTCACCAATAGTTATTGAATATTTACTATTTGTGATGTAGGAGTTTAATTCAGTATGGATAATAAGCAACGAATTTCACGTCTCATTCTGTTGTCATGAGCTCCTCCTACTGGGTAAGAAGCTACTTACTGGCTTTATGGATGTGTATTTGTTGGCCAGATCTGTACATGAGTCATCAGTATATTTATCAAATTCTATAGAGTATTTTATCTAATGACCAGTTTAGTTTAAGCTGCAAGATTTAACTTAATCTTGCTGGCAATGTCATTCACCTGCTAATTGTCATATCATAGTCCTGGTGATTATCCTTTACCTGCTAATTTTATTATTATGGATTCAAGTGACCTGTTAAACGTAGAGGTCGTTTTTATAATTCAATGCTATTCTCCGTACGGGAAATCTGTGGCCTCGTATACCACATTCTGAACTCCTTTCGGAGGTCCGGGTATAAATGGAAGAATCCCAGGCATGCCCTTTTACCTCTAGCTCCTATTCAAATTAAAATAAAGTCAAGAGAACCCTCCATTATACGTAGCTCACTATCCTTTCAAGTCGATCCACACCATGTTTACAACAAGTGCCCTAACTAAAAAATTACAGTGCGCACGCATGCAGCATTAATCTTGGAAAACGTAGAGTCCAAGTTGTTTCTAGTTGGAGACAATGTCATTCTTTACCACAGAAGCTCTACCCGTATTAGACAGAATGTTTTTCAACAGATTAGAAGGCCGTAGGTTGAAAACGAAACAAAACAAAAACTGACCTGACCTACTATTAATGAGTGATAGCACGGGTAACCTGTGCTACTGGGGATCAATAACACTCATAAAGCAATTGAAATAGCACTTGGCTTCGCCTCATGCTATTTCAATCGCGTTACTCGTACAATTAATCCCGAACAGAACGGTTTCCCGTGCTGTTACTCATTACAGATGACTCCCTCAATTTCCATTATGCCCCCTTCAAATTAGAATTTTATTGATTTGCTCAAAATATTTCCATGATTGTAAAATGTTAGCTCAATGGTTGTGAATAGAAGTGATCTAGCTTTACATAAGTGTAGATGAAGGTCCCACACAGTCACAAGATGTGAATCATCCTCAGAACTCCTTCCTTATTTTTCTTATATTGTGTGCAATTTTTGCATTGGAAATAAGTAGGTTACATCATGAGGTAAAGGTAATTACGGGATTTACACAACCGAGAGCTGAAGGCCCGAGGATAGTGTAAGTTCCGTACGGACCGTACCGAGTGGTGCAGCTGACTGGTACCATGGCTTTAGGCCATAGGAAATGCAACCAATCGTAAATTTAATTGGACCGTTTAAAGAAGCTCGGAGCAAAAAATATACGCTGCCTATGAGGTATACATGAAATATATTCACCGCATTTTGAGCAATTTGATTGGGAGGTTTGAACTTACTATGGTACAATATTATCTATATGCATAAGATTTTATTTTAAGTTTTAAGAATTATCTCACTTTTTACTGTGGGAGCAGCTTGTTGTGTTTGGTTTCAAACAGTAGCTAGTTGTGTTTGTGTAGTACTCAGCCCCCCAAGTGTGTGAAGGAATATATAATTTTTTGGGTGGAGTTAGCAGCCTCACTTTAAGAAATTGAGATTTTAAGATATAAAGTGCGAATTACTAATTTACTGAAAATTCAATGTGTTTCGCCACAACTTGGTATAGAAGTGAAATTTTGTCACTGATTGTAAGATATAATTGACTATCTAATATCTCTATGTGATGCAGAGATGACATGAGAATCATCAAGAGGTTGCTAAGGACATGAATACTCAGAAGGCAAGCACACAATACTTGTGTTAGAGGCTACACGCTAAACTTCAGTGATAGGGCTGTCTGAATGGTGTATGTGTGTGCATGTGTTGTGTAACATGGTCAAGGAGCACATCTTGTAGCAAGAGTTTTTGTGTTTCATTAGTATGAATTCAGTGAGTAGTCCATGGAAACCTGACAAGTGTAGTGGTTGAAAGTATGAATGAGTGGTTAATGTAACATCTATTAACACTTCCATTCAAAGGTGCGATGCTGAATTGGGCACTATTACCTAGAGCAAACAGCTAAATTACCTCATCCAGGCGGAAGCCACATTACTCTCATTCATACTAATGAAAGGGACTTTATGTGTTAGCTAACCGTCAGTGTGCTCTTGAGGGGTTACAGTAGTCATCTTGTCATTCGTTCATTCATTCACTCTGTCAACGTCATGCGGAAGCCATAAACTAAATCAAAGGGACTAAATCCCGAATCTGCGTGTGGCATCAGCCGCAACACAAACAGAACAAAACTGATTTGACCAACCCAGTCAACCCTATCACTCACACACTTTCCCAATATAGCTTTAAAGGTGCCATGCATCCGTTCAACGGCGCCATTACTCTCTGGATGATATGGAGACGTTCTCACCTTCTGGATTCCCAGCATTTCACACAACTGCCTAACTACCTTCCCACAGAACTGGCTCCCTTGATCACTCAGTATTCTCTCAGGTATTGAGGTCCTCGAGAAGATGGACCACAAACCTTCAACCACAGCCTTAGCCGTTATACTTCTCAGAGACACCGCTTCAGGCCACCTAGTGGCTAGACACACGTACGTCAGTAGGTATCTACACCCACCCTTACCCTCAGGCAAAGGGCCTACAAGGTCGATCGCAACCGACTCGAAGGGCTCAGTCAACACTGGTCTCTCCACAGCTGGAGCACGTCTGGGCTTATGTTTACTTCTCTGGCATACCACACAGCTAGTACAATGATTTACTACTGTATGTCTCTCGCCATTCCCGGCCAAACAAAATATCTCGCAATCATGGCATTCACCTTCTCCACCCCCAAGTGCCCATTTCTCTCGTGCCCTAACTCCAACACTCTGGCTCGGTAACTTCTAGGCAACACCAATACATCTCTGAATTGCTCCCAGGTGACATACATACACCTCACTAACATATTCTTCTTCCACTTAAATCCCCTCTCATTTCTTTTACCCAGTTCTCGCCAATCTTTCAAACTCTCATCTTTCAACAACTCATTCCTGAACTCCACCCCGTCTGACCCCTCCTTCACAGGGCCAATCTCACTGGCTAACTCACATAACCTAGCCTCCTCGCCACTCAATTGTAACAACTCCTCAAGGGGGTTGGGACTCACTCACACTTTCACTAGCGCTTGACACTACACTTGCTTTCGCCTGGGGCTCGACTGGTTTCGGCATAGCCTCCACCTCATCCACCCCATGTCCCTCCCCCACCTTACTCACATCTTCAGGCATAATTAAGGGTTCAGGCTGGCTACTCGCTCCCTGCACCGTTTCCAGTACATTACCACTCCCACTCTCAGGAGTGACCACACTCCACAAGTCGTTCACACTTACATTCTCCTCACTCTTATCTAACTCCTCCTCCTTCCTGACCATACTCCTAGTCAGAACATTCATGTTCACATTCTCACCGGACACATAGTCCTGAATAGCACACTTATAGGCTTCAGACTCCTCCCCATTTGTCAACGAGAAAGAGAAAGGAACAATACACGACACTCCCGGCATCTCACTCTCGTCTATGATTGCCGTAACCGCTTTCCTATAACCTCCAATTATAAACTCGCTCATGAAGCTCTTACAGCTCTTCTCACTCCCACCATAACCTTTTACTAACACATCACTACATAGCACAACTTGCTCTGGCACTAATGCCTTGGGTACAGACCCCAACTCTGCCCCAGAATCGATCAAAACCTCAGTCTTAGTTCCATTGACTAACCCCATAGCCACATTTCCCAATTTTCCTGACTTGCTCTCGTTTATCAGAACCGACATCTTCCTCGGTACTCCCTCTTTCTTTACAGAAACCACACCCTTCTTGACTGTACACTCTGGACTCCTATGGCCTACCTTCCCACAATTATAGCAGGTAACAACCCTGGGCGCATAACCACTCCCACCGGGTCTCGCACTACTCTTCTTACATTCACTAGCCCTATGGCCCTTCTCGCCACAGTTAAAGCATGTGACGTAGCTACCGACTCCTCCACTACTCACTCTCTCTCCACTACTATTACTCCTTTCACCACTCACACTCCCAAAATCGCGCCCATAACCACTCTTAAATCCTCTATTGCTTTCAACAAAACTACTACCTAACGGTTTGAAATAATTTCCTTTCTGCCTCCCTGCCATCCAGTCTTCTAGAGCTTCCCTGTAGTCTCCCCAACTTAACAACCCTATTCTCTAGGAACATCTTCACACACTGGGGGAGTACTCTTCTGGTCAACGCCATGGCAATGGCCAGAACTCCCTCCTCTAAGTTCTTGCACCCCTGACAAGTACCCTTTACAGTTCTTTGCATCCACTCGACAATACCACTCGCACTCATTCCCTTAAACGTCTCACTCATGGCATCGAATAGGTGATTGCCATAAGTGATGGCAGTTTCACCCGCCGCCTTCGACAACACTCCCTTCACCTCCGCATACACTGACCCATCATCCCTTAACTGAGCCACCCTCACGCACAGTCGTTCAGGTAGCCTAGGATCTGGCCTCTCCGCCCAAAACTTGTCCTCAAGCTCACCCTCTCTCATTATTCTTTCAAATTTCTCTAAGTAAGCTCCCAGCTCACTCCCATCCTTATACACACCTAACCCCTTCAACTTCTCCTGCAATAATTCCTTCTTCTCCCTAGCCTTATCTTCCTCCTCTCTTCTAGTCTTCCTCCTATCTTCCTCATCCCTTCTCCATTGAAGTTCATCTCTCCTCCTTCTATCATCTTCATCCCTACACCTAGCATACTCCTCATCCCTTCGTTTCTGCCTATTTCTTCCTCCCGTCTCAACCTCTCCTCCAAAGCTCTTAAATCCGCATCCCTTTCCTTCTGTCTCTTAGCTTCATCCTCTTCCCTTTTCTTCTCTCTCGCAGCTTCCTCCTCCCTTTTCCTGTCCTCACTATCCTGCCTCCTCTTCTCGTCTCGCTCTCGCCACTTCTCATCTCTGTCTATCATCATCTTCATGAGACTAGCCAAATCAACTTCCTCAGACCTTCTAGCCATCTTCTTCCGCCCAGCTACCACCTTCCTCTGATCTACCGCCACCTCTTCCTCTACTTCTCCCACCTCACCTTCCTCTTCCGAGAGCACCTGTTCCGTGTACGACACGTCAGCAGGGCGCGTAGGGTAGGGGGACCTCCCAGAGGCAGTCGACCTATGTGAGGGATGGTAGGGCTGATCGCCAGTCCCAACAGCTGGCAACCTTCTTGTGGCCGCCTTCTTCCTCTCTTCCACTTGTCCGGGCTCTGACATGAGCCGGTGACCCAGACGTCCGTCAAAGTCCTACAGATAACAGCACACAAAGAATATAAAAATAAATGACACAACTGGATGGCTATTACAATAGATAAATTACAAAAATAACACAAGACCTCAATTTCACACTTGAGAAAAACAATGACACCACACTCAGTTCAAACTGTTCCGACAAGATATGGGGGTCCTTGTCTTGAGTTAATCCGTCGACCGAATGATCCTCTGCCGTGGCAAGGTCAAGTTGCTGGCCTCCTCT